>BNJU01002870.1_pt1 | contig 286921 bp, 357 predicted proteins | sample 8539281 | NCBI WGS metagenome assembly BNJU01 (sample SAMD00202456, study PRJDB9452) | human saliva metagenome | isolation source: human saliva | place: Japan | reverse complement strand
AGAAAGCTCAGCACATGTAGAATGTTGTTTTGATGTTAAAGGTTGCAACTTAGAATTAAATAAAGTGAAGATGTTAAAGGCTTATTCTAAGACTATCGTTAAAAAGGTATCGGTAGCTTGGAGTAAGCCGTATTTTTTTATGACAAAAATAAATGAAGTGAGAACATATCCATAGACAAGAGCTGATATTAGAGATGGATAGCAAGAAAAAAATGAACCATGTAGTTCACCCTATAACGATTGTATATAAGGTAATAAACATAAAATTAATAATTTTTCAAACTTTGGTATGCAAATACCAAAATATATTGACAACAACCTTGCGTGATAATATAGTATCGTTAGAAGGTTTAGAATATCTAACAGTAGGAGGATCCGCTCATGAAAAAGAATGATAAAAGAATCGATAGAGTGTATTCCTTCTTTAATGCTTTTAAGAGGGAATAATACACCGAATGAATATCAAAGCGTTTTAGCTGTATTGAAAAAAGTAATGGTCCTTCAGGACTGTGCTCAAAACGAAATGGATTATGACGAATTGTATCAATTAATGGAAAGTGTTGCGACTGATTTTGAGATTCCTAATCCATTTCCAGAGCAAGAAAGATTTGTTGATATCTATAGAACTTTACAGGGATTCGATGAACTTAGTTGGACTGACATTTTAGAATATGGGGATGACAGATCAAAAGTTTAGAGTTCCTGAGGTCAGTTGTTGATGAAATGGAAAAAAGAATTTCATCGATGGTTTTCAAGAAGTTCTTATTGCAGAAGCGGAGAAGTTTTCACCATTTTTAGAAAGGCTTGTTGAAACACATTATGATTCTCATTTTACTTTGACAACAATGGATGCGTTTTATTACAAAGTCTTAAATGAGATGTTTGACGACAATGACATGGTTGATATTAAACAGACCAACATATATCAGTATGAATTTTCATCTGAAAAAAATTTGATTTGATTTTTATCTGTTCCAGTGTTTGGCGTCAGAGACAAAGGCTGACGAAAGTTCTGAGTTTATATGTAGAGAGTATGACATGATTGCCGCAGAAAACTTAGCGCTTCATTTAAGGAGTGAAGGCATCTTGTCGATTGTGTTGCCAGCTAAAATTACATTTGCTGGAGGAACTGTAAAAGAGTTAAGAGAGTTCTTACAATCGATGTATTGTTTTGAAAGAAATATCTGATTTGCCGTCAGGGATTTTCAATAATACAGGAGTAAAGACTTTTCTTCTTACGATTACAACTGGAAGAACTGATGAAGTTACCATAAAGAGATTTGTTTTTGAAGATGAAAATGCACGTAAAACTGGTAATAAAAAAGCTTGTTGTTCAAGATGACACATTTGTACTTGAAGATGAGCTCGCTGATATGGGGGATTGGAATGTTGATAGAATCTTTGAGGCTCAAGACGAAGATTGGATAAAGTTCCAAGAGTCAAATGTGAAAAACAAGAACTCGGAACTGTTGCTTCTATCTTTCGAGGAAAAAGCAGTCAATCGTAAAGATCCTAATGGAAGTATTGGTGTCGTTAATATTTCTAATATTGGTGAGTATGAAATTGATTATTCTTCATTGGATCATTTAGATGAAGAGGATCGTAAGATTACAAACTATATCCTTAAAAACAGGAGATCTTTTAATACCGGCAAGAGGAACAGCTATAAGGATAGCAATTTTTGAAGAGCAAGCATATCCATGTATTGCTTCATCGAATGTAATAGTTATTAGGGCTACAGATGAAAAGCTTATCCACTACATACTTAAAGCTATTCTTTGATAGTCCGTTAGGAAGAAAGATGTTAGTTACGAGACAGCAGGGTACTGCTGTAATGAACATAAGCTATAAGGAGTTGAACAATATGGAAATTCCACTTCCTTCCATTGAAGAACAAAAGATCAATAGCTGAGGAATATACAAGAGAACTTGAAGCATATAAGAAAGCCATCCAAGAGGCAGAAAAATAGATGGAGTTCAACACTATCAAGACTTCAAGCAAGAATTTAAGGAGGTCGTTAGATGTTAGGAGCGATTATCGGAGATATCGTCGGATCTCGTTTTGAATGGAATAATCACCGAAGTAAAGATTTTGAATTTTTAACTTATAAGTGTTTTCCAACCGATGACAGTATTATGAGTCTTGCGGTTGCACAGGCAATATTGGTAAGCAAGAAAGATTACAGTGACTTATCAAAAAAATGCAGTTGAATGCATGCAGAGCGTAGGTAGAAATTATCCTGACTGTGGATATGGTGGAAGCTTTTATGGTTGGATTTTTTCCGATGATCCTAAGCCATATAACAGCTATGGTAACGGAGCAGCAACGAGAGTAAGTGCAGCTGCTTTTGCTGCTAATAGCATTGAGGAAGCTAAGAAACTATCAAGATTAGTGACAGAAGTTAGTCATAATCATCCAGAAGGAATTAAAGGCGCTGAAGCAACAACTGTTGCCATTTATATGGCTAAGACAGGAAGTAATATCTTTGAAATAAGAGATTACATTGATAAGAATTATTATCCGATGAATTTCAATTTAGATGAAATTCGAGATACATATCAGTTCAATGAAACTTGCCAGGAAACAGTACCACAAGCTTTGCAGGCTTTCTTTGAGTCTACTGGATTTGAAGATGCTATTAGAAATGCAATATCTATTGGTGGAGACAGTGATACGGTTGCAGCTATCTGCGGTGGAGTTGCAGAAGCATATTATGGTATTCCGACAGATATCAGAAAACATGCATTAACGTTCTTAGATCAGAAGCTTATGCAGTTACTGATATTATTTGAAAACAAATATCCTCCGGTGATGGAAAAAAAACATGATGATGTGAGCGTTAGTATAAAAGCGCTCTGAAGATAAGAAAAGTAAAGACAGGAGGTCGAGAATCTATGATTCAATCAGCAACAGAAACAGCGGATCAAGAATTGAAAGATTCTATCCCTGAAAAATGAAGAGACAACTAGCCAGAAGCTATTTGCTCACTTGTATGAAGCCTGTAATATTTTTAAGAGGGTCCAATTAACCAAGATGAGTTTAAGGACTATGTAACACCGATCTTGTTCTTTAAAAGAATAAGTGATGTTTGTGATGAAGAAACCCAGGAAGCACTAGAACTTTCAGGTGGTGATGAGGAATTTGCTGCATTTGATGAAAACCACAACTTTGTAATTCCAGAAGGTTGTCATTGGAAGGATTTGAGAAATGCAAGTCAGGATGTAGGTAAGATCATAGTTAAAAGCCATGAATGGTATTGAACGTGCTAATCCTGGAACTCTTAGTGGAGTGTTCTCAAGCTTTGACGATGTCACATGGACTGATAAAAACAAAAGCTTACAGACGAAAAGATTAAAAGACTTGATTGAGCATATGTCTAGTCTAAAGGTCGGAAATAAAAATTATAGTGCTGATGTAATGGGTGATGCATATGAATACCTCATCAAGAAGTTTGCTGATCTATCTAAGAAAAATGCGGGTGAGTATTACACACCGAGAACAATTGTAAAATTGATGGTCATGCTGATGGATCCTAAGCCAGGAGACACCGTATACGACCCAGCTTGTGGAACTGGCGGTATGTTGATCGAGGCGATTCGTCACATTGGTGATAAGCAAATGACTTATGGAAGAATTTATGGTCAGGAGAATAATCTATCTACATCAGCGATTGCAAGAATGAACTTGTTCTTACATGGTGCTAGTGATTTTAAGGTTGCGCAGGGAGATACTTTGAGAACACCAAAGTTTATTGAACATGGACAACTTCAGAAGTTTAACTGTGTTCTTGCTAATCCTCCATTTGGTCAGGAAAAATGGGGTGCTGATAGCTTTGAGTCAGATAAATACGGCCGTAATATGTGGGGCTGTCCTTCAGAGTCAAATGCAGATTTTGCTTGGCTTCAGCACATGATCAAGTCTATGAAACCAATGGACGGTAAAGTTGCAGTTGTACTTCCGCAGGGAGTTCTATTTCACAGCGGAAAAGAAGGAGCTATTCGTGAACAGCTTATTAAGAGTGATTTGATAGAGGCAGTGGTTGCTCTTGCAGGTGGTGTATTCTACGGAACTGGCGTATCTGCTTGTATTCTGTTTTTGAATAATCATAAGAGACCAGAACACAAAGGTAAAGTTTGCTTGATTGATGCAACAAATATCTATACTCCAAAAACGTGCACAAAACGTAATGGAAGAAAAAGATATCAATGAAGTATCCAAACTTTTTCAGGATTATAAGGATGTCATTGAAAAATGTAAGATCGTATCTATTGCTGATTTAGATGCAGCAGGAAATACACTTGCAGTAAATACTTATATTGAAAAGAAGAAGCAAGAGGTTGTTGCTCCGGAGATAGTAAGAGCACAATTTTTTTGAAGCATTGGAAAAATGTTAAGGAAGCAGAAGCAAAGATGAAAGCATTGTTGATTGAAGGAGGTTATGTCGATGAGCAGTAAGATTACAATTGATGAATTAGAAAAATACCTCTGGGAATCAGCAGTACTTCTACGTACTCACGTTGACGCAGGAGCGTACAAACAGTATATTTTCCCTCTATTATTCTTTAAACGTCTGAGTGATGTTTACGATGAAGAATGTGAGAAGGTAAGAGCTGAATTTGGTGAAGAGGCTCTTGATTGGGAAGAAAATCATCAGTTTCAGATTCCTGATGGAGCACACTGGAACGATGTTAGAAATGTATCTCAGGATGTTGGCAAAGCCATTATTGAAGCCTTCCATAAGATCGAAACAGCAAATACTGAGAAGCTTCATGGAATTTTTGGTGACGCATCTTGGACAAACAAGAATCGTCTTCCTGATAGACTCCTTAAAGATATGTTGGAGCATTTCAGCACCAAAACATTATCAATTGCAAATTGTCCAGCAGACGAGTTAGGACAAGGATATGAATATCTTATCAAGCAGTTTGCAGATGATAGTGGACATACAGCACAGGAATTTTATACAAACAGAACTGTGGTTAATCTAATGACAGAAATGCTTAAACCACAGCCTGGTGAGTCAATTTATGATCCTACGTGTGGAAGTGCGGGTATGTTGATTTCAGCGGTTGCATATTTAAAACAACAAGGACTTGAGTGGAGAAATCTTTCTATCTATGGACAGGAGATTGTAACTCTTACGTCAGCAATTGCAAGAATGAATCTTCTTCTTCATGGCGTGCAAGATTTCAATATTGTAAATGCGGATACATTGAAAACTCCAGCATTTACCGATCACGCAAAACTTCAACAATTTGATTTGATTCTAGCTAATCCGCCGTATTCTATCAGCCAGTGGGATAGAACGGCTTTTGAGTCAGATAAGTACGGACGTAATTTTTAGGAACTCCATCACAAGGACGTGCTGATTATGCGTTTTTCCAGCACATATTAAAAAGTCTTGATGAAAAGACTGGACGTTGTGCAATACTGTTTCCTCATGGTGTTCTTTTTCAGAAATGAAGAAAAAGGACATGAGAGAGAAGCTTGTTAAGTCTGATCTTGTGGAATGTGTAGTGGTTTTAGGACCTAATCTTTTCTACAACTCTCCAATGGAGGCATGCATTATCATTTGCAGGACAAGAAAAGCTGTAAATCGTGAAGGACAAGTATTATTTATTAATGCACTTAATGAAGTTACACGAAAGAATGCTCAGAGTTATCTAGAAGACAAGCATATTGAAAAGATTGCTAAAGCATACGATAAATATGAGTCAGATGGTGACATCGCTAAAGTGGTTACTATAAATGATATAGCAAAAGAATGATTACTCTCTCAGTATTCCTTTGTATATTCAGACAAGTAGCGAGGAACAAGAAGATGATAGAACTGTCCAAGAATGTTATTCAGACTGGAAAGAAGCTGCTGAAATGGCATCAAGACATTTTGAATTGATAAATGAAATGATTGGAGGTGATGGTAATGGCAACAGTTAAGCTCGGAGATATTGCAATTGAGGCTAAATCATCAAATAAAAGGTGATAAAACCGAATAAGAATCGTTGGACTAGAGCATCTTACTCCATCAAACGTTACGTTATCATCATGGAATGAAGATACAGAGAATACGTTTACTAAGGAATTCTCAAAAGGTGATGTTTTATTTGGTAGAAGACGTGCTTACCTAAAAAAGGCAGCAGTAGCACCATTTGATGGAATTTGCTCCGGAGATATTACTGTAATAAGAGCAATAGAAGACAAGGTTGATTCTGATCTTTTGCCTTTCATAATTCAGAATGATTTCCTTTTTGATTTTGCTGTAGGAAAATCAGCTGGGTCATTATCTCCTCGTGTAAAGTGGACACATTTAAAAAGAATTTGCTATTGAACTTCCATCAATGCCTGAACAAAGTAAATTGGCTGAAACTTTATGGTCAATCATTGAAACTAAGAATGCGTATGAGGATTTAATAAACAAGACTGATGAATTGATGAAATCGCAATTTATCGAGCATAGATGTACTGAAAATATGCACAATTTTGATATGAGGAGGTGTGCATAATGGGTACTTTTAAGTTCGATGAAATCGCATTTAATAGCACAGAAAAAAAGAAACCTGTTGATAAAGATAAGTATACATATTTAGGGTTAGAACATTTGGATTCAGATAGCATTTACGTCACAAGATATGGAGCTGATGTTGCTCCCTAGGGTGACAAGCTGATCATGAAAAAGGGAGATGTTCTTTTTGGGAAAAGAAGAGCGTATCAGAAGAAAGTTGCAATAGCTCCATTTGACGGAATCTTCTCTGCACATGGTATGGTGCTTAGACCAAAGGAAGATGTTATTGACAAGGGAATTTCTTTCCGATGTTTTATAAAAATCGGATTATTTTTCTAGATGCAGCGATCAAGATTTCTGTTGGCTCTTTATCTCCAACTATCAATTGGAGAGATCTAAAAGAATTGGAATTTGAGTTACCATCTTTGGAAGAACAGCGTAAATTGGCGGAGGTCTTATGGGCTATTTACGACATGAAGGATAAGTATAAAAAGCTTATTTTAGCCACTGATGAGCTCGTTAAGTCGCAATTTATCGAGATGTTCGGTGATACGTTAACTGACCAATTAGTATACAAGGTTGTACCACTTGCTTCTGTATTTGATAAGCCGCAAGGAGGAGAATGGGGAAAAGATGATCCTGATAGTACTGGTGTTCCTGTCTTAGGGACAACTAATTTTACGGACGAGGGAAATTATTGATTTCACGGATGTAGCAACGAGGTTATTCCTCTTGATAAAGTTGAGAAAAAGTCATTATCAAAGGGATATTCTTATTGAAAAATCTAGTGGATCAAACGATAAAGCCTGTTGGTAGAGTGGTTTTATTTTGAGAGTGATGACAACACTATCTGAATAATAACTTTACTGCAAAATTACACCTAATGGAATATTTGATTTAAATTCATTCATGTATTTAAGTTTATGTTTATAAATTATTGGATGGGAGGTACAAAGATCACATGAAGGCAAAACAACAGGAATTCATAATATCAGATTGAATGACTATTTAGAAAAAACATATATTCCGCTTGCTCCAAGAAGTATTCAAGACGAGTATGTGGAGCTTGCAGAACAGAGCGATAAATCAAAATTTTGCACTACAAGAAGCAATTAAGGATCTGGATGCCTTAAGCAAGAAAATTATAGCTGAGAATTTAATTCCAGCTGGGAAGGATTAAACATGTCACAGTTTAATGAAGATAATACTGTTGAGCAACTTTTTATAGAGACCCTCAAGAAGAATGGCTGGAAATATATCCCGGCAGAACAGCTTGATAGAGAACTTTCTGATGTGATGGTAGAGTCGATGGTAAAGAACGCCTTAATAAGACTTAATCCTGAAATTGATGGGGAACCATCTAGAGCGGATGAAGTTATTTATAAGCTTCGTGCCATGTTGCAGCCTTTTCCAGCAGATAATTTAGTTGCTCAAAATGAAGCCTTCAAGAAGAAGGTATTTGAAGAAAACTCATATCCGTTTGGAAATGATGGAAAACCAACACCAATAAAGCTATTTGGAACTCTTACAAAAGAGGAACTTGATAAAAACGAATATGTTGTTACAAATCAGTGGGTATATCCGACTGTTGAGAGTGGTAAACGTTTTGACATAGTGCTTCTTATCAATGGTTTACCAGTTGCTATTGGTGAACTTAAAACACCAGTAAGAAATGCAATATCGTGGCTTGACGGGGCACAGGATATTTCTGACTATGAGAAATCTGTTCCAGAAATGTTTGTTCCTAATGTATTTACTTTTGCCTCAGAAGGAAAAGTGCTACAGATACGGACCTGTAAATATGCCACTTAGAAAATGGGGGCCTTGGCACACTCCTGACCATAAAGCAGAAGGTAGCCTTGCTGATGTAACGATTAGTGTTGCTGATATGATCACTCCTGAGAAAGTAATGGATATCATGCAGTTCTTCACAGTATTTTCTACAGATAAGAAACACCGTAAGATTAAAGTTATTTGCAGGTATCAGCAGTACGAAGCAGCCAATTTGATGATTGATCGTGTTAAAGATGGATATCCAAAACAAGGATTGATTTGGCATTTCCAAGGGTCAGGTAAATCATTACTAATGGTATTCGCTGCACAAAAGCTTAGAATGATGCCTGAACTTCAAAAATCCTACAGTTGTTATTGTTGATGACCGTATTGATTTGGAAACTCAAATCACAGGTGATTTCAACGCTGCTGATATTCCAAATTTGCAGTCTTTATCAACTAAAGAAGATTTGATGGACTTCTTTGAACAGGATATGCGTAAGATTGCGATTACCACAATTTATCGATTTGGTGATGTTGAAAAAGCTCTTAACATGAGAGATAACATCATTCTTATGGTCGATGAGGCGCATAGAACACAGGAAGGTAACTACGGTGAAAAGATGCGTATAGCTTTACCTAATGCATTCTTCTTTTGGGTTAACTGGTACTCAATAAATAGACTCGATAAGAATACATTTTAAAACATTCGGTGCTATTGAAGATAAGAGTGGTTACATGAGTAAGTATTCATTCTCAGATTCCATCAGAGATAATGCAACACTACCACTTAACTTTGAACCAGTTCCGATTGATTTACATGTTGATAAAGAAAAGCTTGATCAGGCATTTGATGAAATGACAGATGGTTTATCTGATGAGGATAAAGGTGAACTTTCTAAAAATGTTACGATGAAAGCCATTATGTATGACCGTAAGCGTATCAAAAAGGTTGTAGAACATATTGTTAACCATTATAAGACAAAGATTGAGCCAAACGGATATAAAGCTCAGATTGTTGTTTATGATCGTGAATGCTGTTTGATGTATAAGGAAGAATTGGATAGAGTTGGTTTCCACCAGAGGCATCCACAATTGTCATGACTACAGGTAATGATAAAAGCTGACCGTTACAAACAATATAAGAAAAAGCCGTGATGAAGAAGCGAAGTTGACTTGACCAGTTTAGAGAACCAGGCAATCCATTAAAATTTGTAATTGTAACTAACAAGCTTTTGACGGGATTTGATGCTCCAATTTTACAGGTAATGTATTTAGATAAACCTATGAAGGATCATAACTTGCTTCAGGCTATCTGTAGAGTTAATCGTACATACGATGAAGGCAAAACTAATGGTTTGATTGTCGATTATATAGATTTTTGATAATGTCGCTAAAGCTTTGAACTCGATGAAGCTGGTATGAAAAAGTCGTTACAAACATTGAAGAAGTTAAAAAGCAAGTCCCTGCAATTATGAGAAAATGTCTCAGCTATTTTATGGGAGTTGACAGAACTGTAGAAAGGCTGGGAAGGATTGTTGGCTGCACAGAATGCCTGCCAAATAATAAAATTAAAAGATGAGTTTGCAGCAGATTATAGAGTTTTAAAATCGTGCATGGAATGCACTATCACCCTGATCCTTTCCTCGAACCATTTAAATATGAATATGATGGCATTTAGTAAAGTATACGAATCAGTGAAACCAACTGATAATAGAGGTCAGCTTGTATGGGCGGCTCTTGGAGCAAAAACACTTGAACTTGTTCATCAGCATATTGAAGTTGGAAAGGTTCATGATGAGTGTTGATATTCTTACACTGGATGCTGCGTTAATCGATGAGTTTATCGAGAAGCAAAAGGATATCAAAGAAAAACTACAATGAAGGTTGAAATCGACCTTGTTGCAAAAATCCAAAAAGCATAGCCATGATCCTAAGTTCCAGAAACTTGGTGAAAAATTGGAAGAACTTAGGAAAAGCACGAGCAAGGATTGGTAACTAGTATTGAGTTCCTAAAATTGCTGTTAGAGCTTGCTAAAGAAGCAGTACGTGCAGAAAAAGAAGTTGTACCTGAAGAAGAAATCGACAGAGGAAAAGCTGCCCTTACAGAGTTATTTAACGGACTTCGTAACGATAAGACACCTATCATTGTAGAAAGAATAGTTTCAGACATAGATGATATCGTAAAAATCGTTAGGTTCGATGGATGGCAGAAAACAACAACTGGAAAGAATGAAGTTAAGAAGGCTCTGAAGTGTTGTTTGGATTAAATACAAAATAAAGGATAAAGATGTGTTTGATAAGGCTTACAGCTATATTGAACAGTACTATTAATATCCGCATTTTAATATTAGTGGGGTAGTGATGTCGGTAACGAGGAGATTACCGATATGACAAATGAACTAATAAACAAAGATAAAAACAAAAATGCAAGCGTATTTGGGAGAAGAGCAGATGAGGCAGTTGCATGAGGTTTTATGTGACTGTCTTTCTTCTTCTGAAGAAAAATCTGAAAAGTAAGACTGTTGATTTGATACAGCTATTTCTTGCAGCAAAAAGAGTGGAAGGATGCTCTAATAAAACAGTGCATTATTATGAATCAACTATTAGAAATGCTGTGGAAAAAGATAGATAAAAGATGTAGTGAAAATAACAACTGATGATTTGAGAATGTTTTTAGATAGATATCAGGAAGAAAACAATATCAGTAAAGTTACAGTTGATAATATACGAAAGAATTCTGTCCAGTTTCTTTGCTTGAAGATGAAGATTATATTGTCAAAGCCCGGTTAGAAGAATTCATAAGGTTAAGACTTGTAAAACTGTAAAGGAAACTTATACAGACGAGGCTTTAGAAATAATGAGAGACGAATGTGATGGGTTGCGAGATCTGGCTATGATCGATCTTCTTGCATCTACTGGAATGAGAGTTGGAGAGCTTGTGAAGCTTAACCGTGATGATATTGACTTTGAAAATAGGGAATGTGTTGTTCTAGGAAAAGGTAATAAGCAGAGAAGAGTATACTTCGATGCAAGAACCAAGTTACATCTACAAAAGTATTTGAATAGCAGAGAGGATTCTAATGAAGCGTTATTCGTATCACTACAGAAACCTTACAATCGTTTGCTTATTAGCGGTGTTGAGATCAGACTGAAAGCTGGGAGAAAAAACTGAACTTGCATAAGGTGCATCACATAAATTCCGTAGAACATTGGCAACTACTGCTATTGATAAAGGAATGCCAATAGAACAAGTGCAACAGCTTTTTAGGGCATCAGAGTATTGACACGACATTGCAGTATGCAATGGTTAACCAAAATAACGTGAAGCAGTCACATAGGAAATTTATAGGGTAAACTAATCGCAATTTATCGAGATGTTTACTGATGATGAGCAAGGATCTTTAAAAGACATTGTCCCAATGATTGTAATGGGACAGTCTCAAAAGGCGAAACTTACAATGATCGAGGTGAAGGTGTACCATTTTACCAAGGGAAGACAGAATTTTTCAGATTTATATATATGTGAACCAGTAATGATGACATCTCCAACGAGATTTGCGCAGACTGATGATGTTTTGATGTCCAGTAAGAGCACCCTGTGGGAAGTACTAATATAGCAGAGAAAACTGTTGTATTGGTCGAGGATTAGCGGCATTACAACCCTATCGCTGGAAAAAGTCCTCATCTATTGTTTTTAATATATGCAATGAGGAAGCATTGAAGTTGATGTTTGATAGAATAGGGCGTTGGTAGGTACATTTAAGGCAATCATCAAAGTGATCAGGTTCATAAAATACCTGTTCCGATAACATCAATCGATAAAGCAAGACCGATTTGTTGAACTAGTGGAACAGAGCGATAAATCAAAATTTATCTATCTGATACCTTTTAACGATAACCTTATGCTATTGTTAAAAAGTTTATAGATATGTTTCCATATACAGACAAGACTACATGACATACTTAGTATTCGCTCGTTTCATGTTGAGTGTGTAGCTCTGCTCGTTAAAAGCCTAGAAACCTTGGAACGAAAGGGGTTAAGAAAAAGCCTTGTAGGTAAGGGCCTTTTTCCTATGCTGTGGGAAGTATTAGGTGAGAATACAAGTTTAGTATTTTTGATGTGATAGCCTGATAGGCTGTCAATCTATTTCCATAAACTCTAGGGGTACGGAGTTGTTACCATAGACTAGGTGTTAACGAGAATAAACGTATCCCATATTAATGAAAACTCAAGCAGGTTTGATCCAGGAGATAAGTAGAAGTTAGATGATACAATTTTATTTAGGGGTGTAGATAGATTTCAAGTTATAACGGTAAGACATGTCATCTTTCAAAAAAATGTAATCGTTAAAATGCTATTAAATCATTAGATAGTTCGAATATACTTAGAGGTTAAATGTTAGCGCTCGTGATATAATACCATATGAAAAAAATTATTGGAGAATCTGAATGAGAAACGATATTCAACCGGCTTTACAAACAATAAAATCTTATTTTGAAAAATCAGAATTTTATATTCCTACCTATCAGAGACCCTATGCTTGGCAAGTACCACAATGTGAACAACTCATTGAAGATATTAATCTTCATATGGAAAATTTCGATGATAGTTCCCAAGACAATTATTTTTTTGGAGCTGTTCTCATTGCTCAAGAATCTGGAGAAGAGCATGAAGTAACCTTGATTGATGGCCAGCAAAGAACAACGACATTTATGTTACTTCTTAAGGCAATCTTATTGAAGATTGATAAGGAGGTTGAACTTCAACCGACTCTAGATACTGATGCACGCAGATTAGTGAAACGTCTTAATGGTCTTAAAGAGCAGATTGTCACAATGCTTTTCAATGTTTCAGATGACGAAAAAGATGATTTCGTTGATGGACTGTATTATCCTAGCGATGATAGAATAAAGTATCTAAATCATTCGATTTCAGAAAAATATGCTAGTGAGATGACTACTATCTTGCTAGGTAAAGATTTAGTATCTATTAAAGATGGAGTTCACCAAATCTATCGTCGCCAGAAAGACAACCGCTATACTAACTTCTATAAAAAAACTTTAGATATTTTTACAATATGTGTAACGAATTGAATGTTTTTACTCTTATCAATTTTGCTAACCACTTTATTGATAATTGCCAAGTAATTACTATTACAAGTTATAATACTGATCAGGCAATAAATATTTTTCAATTCTTTAAATGGGACCGGTGTTCCATTGACCCCAATTGAAGTAATCGTATCTAAGACCACCGCAAATGCACCAGATAGGGAAAAAGCTTCGATTGGCAAGAGATTGTACAACGTACAGATTCATCTAGATTAGACTTAAATGCGTTAATTACTCACTATATTTTCGTAAAACTTTCAGAACAAAAACAGTGCTGATCGAAGAAATCCTGGTATAAGAGCCTTTTTCTCAAAAAAATAAATATCTCTTGAATGATGCTGTTCTGTTTACTGCTGAGCTAAATGCAATCTTAAATAAATTTGAACGAGTATCTGATACAATCAATGGTCAATTGATAAACAAATTAAACGGTAATTTACGACCTTTTGTTAGTAGTTATTTATTTTTCAGACAAGACAACACATATCTGGAATACTTACTTAGACTTGGAGTTTTGATTGAATTATCTGAACTCTCATATAGCCATAAACTTTTTAAAGGTTTCTAGAAGAAATTAATCTGATGTACAGTCAAGTCAATTCAATTTCAATCAACGAACTTATATCAAAAAATAAAGAACCATATTCATACTAATTTTGTTTATGAAGACGTTAAACAAACTTTGACTGAAAGTGGAGTTTTCAAATTCTATTCTTTATGTAAATGAATTCCTATTTTCATTGGAAAAAGGTATGGACTTTTAATTTAAATGGAAATATTGATATTGAACACATTATGCCGCAAAGTGGTTTGAATAGAGAAAATATTATGTCAGATGCTGGACTAGAAAGCCAGGAAGAATTTAGAGATTATGCTGAGAAGCTTGGTAATAAGATTCTCCTTGAATCCGAAATTAATCGTGGAATTGGAGATGCTTTGGTTTAGGAACAAAAAGAGAATACAATCACAAGTGGTCATGGATATATGGGTAGTAAGTTCCCAATAGCTAAATCTCTTGTTAATTATGTAAATGACACTTGGACTAAAACTGACATTGAAGTGGCAACAGAAAAAGCTGCTAAACGAATTGCTGATTTTATTTTTGAATAAACTAGAACGATAGAATTAAGAGGTAGTTATAATTATGTCATTAAATCAAGTTACTATAGAAATTCCATTAAATATTCAGAAAGGATTAGACTCTGAATTTATAAAAGCATTCATGCAGTTCAGAATTTCTTATTTATAAACTAGAGTACAAAAACCGATTACTGAAGAGTATTTAGAAAGTTAATTATTACTATAGTTAATATTTATTTCCACATTAAAATTCTAAAATTACTTTTTCTTACCTTATCCATTAGTATGAAGAACTCTATCACCACATGTGGAGAATGTTGTTTTGATGTTAAAGGTTGCACCCAAGAATTAAATAAAGTTTAGATGTTAAAGGCTTTATTCTAAGACTATCGTTAAAAGGTATCGGTAGTCTGAAGTAGGCCTTATTTTTGCAAAAAATAACTGAGAGGAATATATCAAAAAGTACATCATATTAAACCTTTTTCGAAACGTAGAAATTTTATTAAAAGTAATTTGATATCATTATGCAAATCATGTCATGTGAGAATTCATGTAGAAAGAGGAATCGTTAGAAAAAAATAACCACTCGTAAGGAATGATTATTTTATCAGTTCATCAATGTTTTCGTTTTGAATATAGAAGCCTACGAACTTCATAGTGTTATCAATTACTACATAAAAATCGAAAAATTTCTTACATTGATTCTATAGTAGGGATGATTCCTAATCTTTGATGATTGATAGGGAGCAAAAGCTAGAGGCATTTCAAGTCTTCTAACAATTGCCAGTTCTATATCATCAACTAAACGGTGAGCCGCACTGGGATTTTTGAAGCGTATTGGTTATATAATCCGTGACTTTAAGTAAATCTTCTTCAAATAAAGGAAGAAAAGTTTATTTAAAGGTTTGTTTGTTTATCAATTCTGTTCCTTACGTTATCAAAGACATCAGATTTAGAAAGGCGAATAGAAGAGTTTGTTGCAAATGCATCTGCTTTCATCGAGCTTTCTTTCAACATCATCTGTAAGTGCAGAGTATTGTTCAATGCTCATAAGTACCATCGTTCCATAACCATTTTTAGTAAGGAACACTGGAGCGTTGGAACCTATAACAGTTTCTTCAATTTCTGGGAATTTGTTTCTTAAGTCAGAAACTGGACGAATATTAATCATAGTAACGACCTCCTTTAATTATCAATGTAATATCATAATTTTATCTCAATTATAATAGATAGGAGATATGTGAATTATACCTTGAGTGAATTATTCCTTGGAGAATGGAGAGGAACCTTATTTAGAATAATATAGTGTCTGTTATATCCATCATTGTCTTACATAACATTGATGGATATTTTTGATGCATCACTTCCTCTATGCTATTATGCATATACAAAATTGTATTTACAAAAGGAGTGATTAGGGATGGCTAGTACAAGTAGTAAACTTTTCGTGAAGATTCAATATCTTATCAGAAGACTAAAAGAAATCTTAGAGGGATGAGAAAAGTTATAGTTTCGGATGTACTGAATGCTATGCTCTAGAAAAATCGCCAAACAATACAGTTGATGCAAAGGAATTTGTTTCCAGTGATTTAAAGGATACACAGTATCAAGTGGCATTTGAGGATCTAAAGAAAGAAATTTTAGCTGGACATCAAGAAATTAGTGCAAGGTAAAGGTCACTTCCTATCTGATGTAGAAAGGACTTCAATCTTGACTAATCTAAAATGATATCCTGTTTTCCTTGCGGATAAGTGCAAAAAAGACTTACGTGATATTCATAACGATATTGATTATTAATTTTTATAGTCAGCAATCTGCAGATGGAAAAAGTAGATTTAATTTTAAGTGCTCTTGAGACTTTGGAAAATGTTTCCAGAAGTCTGTCCTTTGGTTTCAAGTAGAGGATATGGTGAGATTACTAATGATGGTAAATCTTTATCGATATATGCCAATAGAAAACTATTTGGCATTTTATTACATTGAGAATCATAAAGTGTTTGTGGCTCGTATCCTAAATACAAAAACAAGATTAGGGCTAAGATTTTTACAAATAAAGATATTATTTTAAGATGAAGGAATTTGTGAAGTAGAAGAGTATTATATAGGTGGTGATACATTGAAAGTTGAAATTAGTAAATTCTATATGATGATGAACATGCTGAAGTAAGTGTTGTTGAAGTAACGGATACAATTCAAAGTGCAATCGATACACTTGAGAATAACTGTCGTGATTATCGCTGCGCATATAATGGTCAGACTGTCATGTGTCAGATTGATAAAAATTTATTATATTGAATCTATAGATAAGAGAACATATATCTATACGAAGGATAATACTCTTGAAGTTTCATATCGACTATATGAACTTGAAAGTGAATTGACTCGTAATTTCTTCAGAGCCGCAAAGGCAATGATTATTAACATTCGAAAGATCAAATCTGTCAAATCTGAAATTAACGGTAGGATGACAGCAGAACTTTTGAATGGAGAACAAGTTATTATCGCAAGAAGTTATGTAAAAGAATTAAAAGAAAGGCTAGGAATCTAAAATGCAAAAGCAAAAATTATTTTTCATCAAACGGTTATGATTTTCAGCTGCTATTCTTTTTGGAATTGGAATACAGATGATTCTTCAACATTATATCTCAGGTGCAGAGTCATTAACTTTAAGTTGGAATGTTCCTATTTCGATATGTTTAACTGGATTTTTTTGTGTTCACTTCAACTTATTTTTCTCTTAGATTTAGATAGTTTGAAGAAGAATGTAATGTGGATGAGAATAGTAATCCATTTTATATCAGTTGGTGGAATTGTAGTATTATGCGGTTATTTGTTTGATTGGTATGGCTCATTATTTAATGTCCAGTCAATCCCTAGTTATGTATAGTATTATCTATATCTTTGTATGGTTTGTGACCGCATGGATTGCTAAGTCTGATGAGATAAAAAAATCAATGCAGCTATCAAAGATATGCAAGATTTAGAATAAGTAATAAATAATGAAAAAAATAGATGTTTTTAAAAGAAAAGTGCAACTCAGTAGCCTGTATATGCAGGTTGGTAGAGTAGCACTTTTTTTATTCTTTCATGGTGATAAGATGCTTTCAGAAAGAAAAAGATTTAGGAGGAGTTATTACGATGAATGCAATTACAGTAAAAAAACTTAACAAAGAAATATGACAAAAAGATTGCAGTGGATCATATCTCATTTGAGGTCAAAAGAAGGAGAGTTCTTTGCATTTCTAGGAGAGAATGGTGCAGGTAAATCTACAACGATAAATATGCTATGTACAATCTTCGATAAAAACAGAAGGTGATGTAGAAATATTTGATTATAAACTCGGAAAAGATGATGACAAGATACGAGAGAACATCGGTATTGTTTTTCAAAAACTCTGTACTAGATGGAAAATTAACAGTCAAAAAGAAAATCTTCTAACAAGAGCATCTTATTATGGTATTGGTAAAAAGATGAAATACTGACAGTTTTTGAATCCGTTAATGCAAGCATTTTGAACTTAGATAGTATCTGGAATCAAAAGTATGAGAGATTATCTGGAGGTCAGAGAAGAAGAGTTGATATTATCAGAGCTCTTTCTACATAATCCAAAGATACTCTTTCTGGATGAACCAACAACTGGACTTGATCCTATGTCTAGAAAAGTAGTATGGGAGTATATTGACTATCTTCGTAAGGAAAAGCACATGACAATATTCCTTACAACACACTACATGGAAGAAGTCAGAGATGCTGATAGAGTAGTAATTCTAGATAAAGGACATATTGTGGCGAATGATACTCCAGCTGGTTTTAAAGAATAAGTATACAAATACAAAATTGATTTGGTATACGCAACAGGATAGTGAAAAATGAGAAGTTAATCAGCGACTTTGAATATACGTATGAGGTTGACCACTATATCGTGAATCTAGAATCACAAAAAGGAATTTAACTTTAACAGAATTTTTATATCTAAAATCGTCATCAAATTACGGATTATGAAAGTCGTAAAAGGAAGTATGGATGATGTATTCCTGAACTTAACAGGTAGAAAGCTTGGTGAATAACATGAGAGGTTTTTAGGACTAACAAAAAGAAATTTATTATTATTTTTTTAAAGATAAGCAATCAATACTATTTTTCATTACTAACATCAATGATTGTACTGGCATTATATTTATTATTCTTGAAAAGATACATTTGTAAATGCGATGGATAGTGCAATCAAATCAATTCCCAGGCTTATCTTCACTCATTGATAAGAATGATAAAGACATGTTTGCAAATCTAATTCTTTGTTAACAGGGTATTCTAGGTTCTGCAATGATTACAGTTCCATATAACTGTTTGATTACTCTTGTAAAAGATCGAGAAAACAAGGTAGATTACGATATCCTCGCAACACCACTGAAAAAGAGGACAGATTATTTTATCTTACTTTGTATCTGCTGCATTTTCTTCAGTGATTCTGACTGGTATTATTCTTGCGGTTGGGCTTAGCTGATCATTTGCATGCATGGTGATATATATCTAGGAGCAATTGAGATTCTAAAAGCATTTGGTGTTGTAGCATTAGGGTTCTATTTCAGCAACTTCAATTTTTCATGATTGTAGTACTGTTCCTTTCAAATCTGTTAGTGCTAGTGGAGCGTTCTTTGGTATATTATCTGCAGTTTCTGGATTTATCATTGGTGCATATATTCCTATCTCACAGTTTTCTGAAGCTATACAAACTATATGCAATATCTTTCCCCTGCAAGTCAGATTACAATTGTATTGAGAAATGTCTTAATTAATGGGATTACTAGAGCATATGAACACAACTTTAGATGGAGTTGATCAAGGGAATGTTTGTGACAAGCATCAAAAGAACTATTCTCATTTAAAAGCATAGATTGTTTGATGGCTACTTTGATATGAGCCAAATGTTAGTCTACATTGTAGTGTCTATTGTGATATGTATTGTTATACAAATATTATTTATTCAAAGAAACATATAAGAAGGCTAGTGATAACGTAAAAAAACTAACTTAGAATAATATCTAGGTTAGTTTTTATTTTACTGTTAAGAGATAGATGGAGTGTTTCCATCCACTCTTTTCTATACGCAAGTGGTGTACAACCATATTCTCTTAGGAATAGTCTATTGAAATAACTCTGGTCAAAGAAACCGCAACTTTGTGCTATTTCTGAAACACTATTTGTGGTAGAACGTAGTAAATGAAGACTGATTTCTAAGCGATGTTTATTTAAGAAATTCATTGGAGATAGATGAGCATATTTCTTAAAGATCTTTGCACACTGGCTACGACTTACATTACCTGCGTGAGCGATGTCATCTAAAATAATTTCTTCGTTAAAGTGATTGTAGATATATTCAATCATTTTTTGTTGGATAAATGCGTTATTTTCCATCGGTGGCTTTTTAGGCTCGTTAACATATGTCAGATATATTTCATGGAATAAAAGATGTAGTAGAGCGATTAATCGTAACTCATAACCACTCGGTAAGGTATGCAGGAGTTCTTCAATATCTGTAATTAATTCCGCAATCTTAGCTGCTGCACCGCTATTTCCATCAAAACTAATATGTGAGAAAGAGTTATCCTCTATCATAGGTTTGAGATATTTTTGATAGATGAGTGGATTTTGCATTAGAAGACTAACACCAACATTTAATACTTTATAAGCACATCTAGCCTCGCCATTTGCACAGATTCTATGCATTTGTTTATGGTTAATCAGACAAACATCTCCTGCCCGAAGTTCAAAGTTATCTTCTCCTGCTGAACATATTACAGTCCCACTATTTATGACGATAATTTCAACATTATCGTGTAAATGAAGTATTTCACTATGCATTTCACGCAAAGCTACATTTTCAAGTTCTACCTGTACGGGTAAACTCTCATTTTGAAAAAAATAATCGTATCCATAGAATTTTCTCCTATTTTTATCGCAAATAATACAATGATTTATGTAAATTATAGCAGATAATATCATTAATCAAAGATACATGTTCAAAAAATATATGAAAGGAGAATTTGAATATGGAAGAAATTAGAGAAAGAATGCCTTTGATAGGAGAAGATGCTCCTGCGTTTAAGGCGATTACAACACAAGGGGAGATTAACTTCCCTGAAGACTACAAAGGAAAATGGGTAATTCTATTTTCACATCCAGCCGACTTTACACCAGTATGTACAACAGAGTTTATGACATTTGCTTCAATGATTGATGAATTCAAGGCAATTAATACTGAATTGGTTGGTCTTTCAGTTGACTCACTCTATGCACACATCGCATGGTTACGTAGAATCCAAGAACTTGAATGGAAGGATATGAAGCATGTGAATGTTACTTTCCCTCTGATTGAAGATATCCGCATGGAAGTTGCTAACAAATATGGCATGATTCAGCCAAATGCTTCTAATACACAAGCAGTTCGTGCATGTATTCGTAGTAGACCCTAACGGCAAGATTCGTACAATTTTATACTACCCACTATCAACTGGAAGAAACTTTGATGAAATTAAGAGAATTATTCTCGCACTTCAAAAAGCAGATTCAGACCATTGCGCTACACCTGCAGACTGGCGTCCAGGTGATGATGTTATTGTGCCAACAGCTGGAAGTTGTGGTACTGCTAGAGAACGTATGGAAAATCAATCAGAAGATCAATACTGCTTAGATTGGTTCCTATGCTTCAAGAAGAGTAAGTAAAAATAGATGTAAACAGAGTCATGTTATAAATACATGGCTCTTTTTATGAATATAATGAATATCGTATTTTAAAGAAGTACACTGATAAATGATATTTGTAAAGTTTTTATACAAAAACAATATGAAGTGAAGTAGAATATAAGAAAGTTTATATGCACAAAAGTTTTTATTAACAGGGAGGTTTCTTATGCCTTTGCAAATTGTTCGAAATGATATTACAAAAATGAAGGTTGATGCAATTGTCAATGCTGCAAACAATTCTCTTTTAGGTGGAGGTGGAGTAGATGGTTGTATTCATCGTGCTGCTGGACCTGAATTACTTGCGGAATGTAAGTTGCTAAATGGGTGTGAAACAGGTGCTGCTAAAATTACCAAAGGGATATCAATTACCATGCACGTATGTTATCCATACGGTAGGGCCACGTTGGATTGATGGAAGTCATAATGAAAAAGAATTACTTGAATCATGTTATATAGCTTCTCTAAATCTTGCAAAAGAATACGGTTGTAAATCTATAGCATTTCCACTTATATCTTCTGGAATTTATGGGTATCCAAAAGCGCAAGCATTAAGAGTTGCAGTTGAACAGATTAGAAAGTTTCTTTTAGATAATGAGATGATGGTATATCTTGTGATATTTTGATCGTAAAACATATGAAATAGGGAGATAAATTATATTCTGATATCACATCATACATTGATGATCAATATGTAGATGAACATTCTGATTCTTTATTTTTGCAAAGAGCTAGATTTGTAGAGTTTGAGAATGCATGTTTAAAAGAAGGGTCAGTACCATTAAGTTCTGCTGAACAGAAATCAATAACGGAGTGGCTTAATGATATTGATGAAAGCTTTTCAGAAATGTTATTAAGAAAAATTGACGAGAGTGGGATGAGTGATGCGGAGTGTTATAAGAAAGCAAACATCGATAGAAAACTCTTTTCAAAGATTCGTTCTGATAAATTATATAAGCCATCTAAACCTACAGTTATAGCATTTGCTTTAGCATTAGAATTATCGTTAGAGGAAATGCAAGACATGCTTGCAAAGGCTGGGTTTGCATTATCACATTCTAGTAAGTTTGATTTGATTATCGAATACTTTGTGAAAACAGGGCAATTATAATGTCTATGAAATCAATGAAGCATTGTTTGCGTTTGATCAAAGTTTGATTGGTGGATAAAAAAATGTCGCTTTGCAGGCGACCATTACATCTAAATATATAGATACACTAAAGCCATACAAAAAGGTAATCACCTTAGGAGGTAAGTGTATGAAAAAGAATTTAACAGAACTAGTATTTATTTTGGATCGTAGTGGATCGATGCATGGACTTGAAAAGGATACGATTGGTGGATTTAACTCATTGATTGAAAAACAGAAGAAAGAGGAAGGAAGCCCTGATTTCCACAATACTATTTGATCACAAAAGTAAAGTGATTCACGATAGAGTCGATGTAAAAGAAATATTTCCAATGACAGAGAAAGATTATGTTACAGGAGGATCTACAGCACTCTTAGATGCAGTAGGTAATGCGATTTGCCATATTATGAATATTCATAAGTATGCGCGTAAAGAAGATATTCCAGAGCATACGATGTTTGTCATCACAACGGATGGCATGGAAAATTCTAGTCATAGCTATGATTATGGCAAGGTAAGACAACTAATAGAATTACAAAAAGAAAAGTATGGCTGGGAGTTTATGTTCTTGGGTGCAAATATTGATGCAATTGATGTGGCTAGTCACTTAGGGATTGGTGAGAGTAGAGCAGTAAATTTCAACTGTGATAGTGTAGGTACTGCATTAAATTATGAGGTTATTGGTGAAGCAATTGGTACATTAAGAAAATGTAACTTTGTGAATGAGAATTGGAAAGAACGCATCGATGAAGATTTTCATAAGCGTAGTAAATCTCATAATAAATAATATTGATTAAGGGTGGAGTATAAAATCTCTGCCTTTTTATTATGAAAAATAGTATATTATATTTAGATATATTCATTGGATTTCTGGGAATACAGTCTAATAGGAGGGTTATAGATATGGATAATCTAATATGGCCGAGTATAATGATTCCTTCAAGTCTTCTATTTACATGCATTGGGATATATGCATGGAACAGAAAAGAAACCTATGTGGTTTTTGGGCTGGTGATACAGTTCATGAAGAGGATATTACAGATGTTCGTGCATATAACCATGCAAATGGAATAATGTGGATTGTATTTTCTTTATCTCTTTGGGTAGGGACAATTGTTGGTTTAAATGATATGAAAAACGGGTGGTAATATAATTCTGTTTGATAGTACAGTTGGACTACTTTTTGTTAATACTAACGTACATTAATATTCATAAAAAAATATAAAAAGTTGTAGATTTGCTGAAAATAGATTGATAAAAAGAAGCTTTAGAAGCTTCTTTTTTTTACGTATTTTATAACTGTTGACGATATACATAGCGTGCTATATCATTTTTACATGACAAGAAAAATAGATTGTGGGGAGTATATTCACTGGATAAGTGATGTGTTAGAAAAGCGGACTGAATTATTATTGGCAAAAGGAGGTTTAACATTATCTCAACTGATGGTTATTGAATCTTTCCGCCATAGTAAAGATGGATATCAAACCGTGCAAGATATCCAAAATGCACTTCATGTTGCACAGCCTACGGCAAGTGGACTTGTAAAGCGTATGGAGAAAAAGGGCTTATTAAAACGCATTGATTCTAAGGATAAACGTGAAAAGGTGATTACTCTTACAGAAGAAGGACATGCGGCAATCACGAACGCTAGAAAAGAAATGGTATCAACAGAATCTATCTTGCTAGCCAGCTTGAGTGAAGAAGAAAGCAAACAGTTCCATTATCTATTAGATAAAGTTTGGAATTCCTTGGATAAAAGATCTTTCAAGGAAAAAAATAATATCTATACCTTTAATTAATATTGAAACGTACTGACGAGAAGTGTTAAAATTCTAGTTAGATATAACTAACTAGAATTTTTTTAATTATTGGAGGATGGAAAAATATGGGAAAAGGGTCATCTGCCAATTTTGGGTGTTGGGACCGTTGTATGTCGTCACTATTATTTTTGATGACTATCATCAGTATTATTCTTTTCTACTACAGGAATTATTCCTGTCATTACATTTACTAATTTTACGATGGATATTTATCCTAATCGGTATTTTATGTTTTATTATTGGAATTACTCTATGGTTGAAGGGCAGTTATAATCGATAGACTTGATGCACATATCATTAAAAGAATGAATTGGTAACTACTGGTGTTTATGCATATGTAAGAAATCCAGTATATAGTGCGTTCATGTTTGTGTGTACAGGGAGTTTCTATTGATTTATGGAAATCTAGTATTGTTAGTATTACCAATTATCTACTGGGGTTTTATGACTGTACTAATGAAGTTAACGGAAGAAAAATGGTTAGAAAGATTTATATGGACAAAGAGTATGTCCAATATCGACAACGCGTAAACCGTTGTATTCCATGGAAAGGGAAAAGAGTTATGAATGATACAAGTTCCTTTACAAGGAGTAGAAGATACATTGTACATTCCTTTATATGCGAGAATATATGCATCTAAGAGATTTCTGATTATTTTCTATGATGAAAAAGCGTTATTACTTGAGAATCATATCTCTCTAAAGAAAATTGCACAGAATACATTTGAGTATTTCAATATGGCTAGTGTTTGTAGACAGCAGATGATTGATAAAAAGATTATTTCATTTTTAGAAAACAACCATGCATGCAATGTTGTGTTTTTAGGTGCAGGTTTAGAAACAGCATATTTCCGCATTAGAAATAATATTTCTAACTTCTATGAAGTCGATTTGGAACATGTAATTGCAGTGAGAGAAAAACTTCTTGGTCATGGTAAAAATGAGATACTCATTGGTTGTGATATGTTCTCGATGGAGTGGGCTGAATACTTAGATACCTCTAAACATACATTGATTGTTTTAGCAGGTGTATTTCAATATTTTACAAAAGATAAAATCATTCATTTTATTCATCAAATACAAAAAAGAATTCCAAAATGTGAAATGGTATTTGATGCGACAGATAGTATTGGATTAAAGCGTGCAAATATATTTGTTCGAAGAACTGGAAATGTGAATGCAGAGATGTATTTTGCGATAGATAATCCATATGAATTCGCAAAAGATACAAACACGAAGCTTTAGTAAGTGTGAGTGGATTCTTTGCGGATGCTTTGAAACAATGCAGAGGATTAAAACTGATATCCAAGATAGTGATGTTTTTCGGATAGATTAAAAACGAACTATGGTAATTCACTTACGTTTAAATTAGTAGATATTTAAAAAGTATTTCAGTTATGAAATGCTTTTTATAATATGGGAAGTTTAGGTATAATGATTGTAATGAATTCAAGAGAGGATACATAATAAGTACTACAATCAATATTTACTATACAGGAATCAATGGAAATACAAGAAAGTTTGCTAATGAGATGGAATCTAGTGGATTAACAAAGAAGATTCGTGAAGAAAATGGAAACTTACGATATGAATATTTCTATCCTGCAAATGATGATGAAACAGTATTGTTAATTGATTCTTAGAAGGATCAGGAAATCAATTGATTTTCATCACGCATCGCCAATGATGTTAGAGATTGCGAAAGTTGCGTGATAAATATGATTTACATATGCGTGTTGAAAGATATATTTCGGATGATACAAACGAAAAATGTTGATCATGAATTCATTAGAAAATAGAGATCTATAAAAAGAAAGGTACCAAAAAAATGTTGGAAGAAATTACTTCTTTGGATAGTTATGAAGCATTCATCAATGAAATATGTAGTGATGAAAACTATGTAGATCCGCATTATCTGTATGATAATAACAATCTGTATGGTGCTTTTTGAGAAAAAGAGACCAACATGTATATGCAAATATTGATGGTGGTAATACGGATGGGATATTCGTATTACTGATTTTACCAACCGAAAAAAATATTGAAATAATCATTGGTTTATCAAAGTCTAAACATGCATACAATGAACTGTTTCAATATTTGGAGAAAGAAATTATAAAGGATATCGTTGTGACTTTGTTATTAATCCTAAGAATGTCTTGCTCAAGAATATACTTGTTTCAAAAGATGCGAAAATTTGAAAAGTGAACAGCAACGTATGATTGCTAGATTTTCCATCGCATAAACAATATCCGTTAGATATACAACTCTATACTGAACAGTGGAAACAGGCATATATTGATATGCACGTTAAGGAAACTTACTGGACAGCAGAGAAGGTGTTATCTGCATTTGATCGTTTTTAGAGTATTCTTGGCAATCAATCACGAACAATTAATTGGATATTTAGATGTTACATATACATACAAACAAAATGAACCGTATAGTTTATTTGTTTTTACCTGAGTATCAAAACTTAGGGATATGAACAAGCACTCTTATCAAAAAAGCCATTCAAATGAATGGAACAAACACAATGATGACCTTGGTGGATGTAAACGCAAGGAAGAAATTAAAATCTATGAAGAAGCTGGCTTTTGAGGTAATCAAAGGGACAGAATAGTATCTTTGCAACAATTACAATTTGAGATGAACAATCTGTTAATAAAGGATTAGAATTGAAAGAGAACTAAAACTTATACTATGATGTGAAAGATAAGTAACGTGGTGATGAGATGAAAAAGAAGAGTTCATTTGTATTTACAGGTGATATTGGCTTTGATAAATACATGGATAAAAAATGGGAAGATAAACATCTGATTACAGATGGTGTTTTGCGTTTTTTGCATAGCGGTGACCATGTTGTGGCAAATGTGGAAGGAGCACTCATTGACCTGCCACCACAAGATGATACATCTGGTGTTAAACAACTCATTCACGCAATGAATCCTAAGGCTATCAAAGTATTAAATAACATGCATGCAGATGTTTGGAGTTTATGTAACAATCATATCTTAGATGCTGGTGAAGAAGGTGTAGCACAAACTTTAAAACTTGCAAAAGAGAATCACGTTCAAACAGTTGGGGCAGGTATGAATATTGAGGAAGCTGCTAGACCATTGTTATTTGATGAAGCTGGTGGAATTGGTTTATTCAGTGTTGGATATCGTCGAGGCTGCAAACCGGCTGATACGAATCGTGCTGGATGTCTTCTTTGGAATGATATGGAACGCATTCAGAAAAACATTGATGAAATCAAAAAGACTTGCCGTTGGTGTGTGATTGTTTGTCATGGTGGTGAGGAGTTTACATCATTACCTTCTTCTTATACAAGAGATCGTTATCATAAATTCTTAGAGATGGGTGCAGATATTGTGGTAGCGCATCATCCGCATGTACCAATGAATTATGAGACTGTGGGGATAAAAGTAATTTTCTATTCCCTTGGAAATTTTATCTTTGATACAGATTATCAACGTGCACAATACAATACAGAGCATGGTATCTTAGTTAAAATCAACTTTACTGAAAAGAAGTTTACTTGGGATGCTTGCGGTATTCGTATCAATCGCGAGTTAGAACATGTGCGTACTGCAAAATTGCCTGATATCTTTGTGGATGTACAAGAAGAAGAGTATAGAAACTTAGAAGCACTTGCGGCTAAGATGATGATTTCTGCGTATAAACGACAGTTGGTTTACTTGAATCCAAAAGAATATCAAAATGCAAATGAACAGAAATGGGAAGAAAACTTCTTGAATCCTAAACGTAGTGGACGTGTAGAAGGAGAAGCATTAGACTTTCAAATTATCTATCCACTTGCTAAAATGGCTGAAGATGGAAAGTGGAAGAAGAGTAAACTAACAAAAGTTGTAAGGTATATTCAAAAAGCAAATATAAATCTTTAAGACATCGCGTAATAGCGATGTTTTTTTATATCAGTATTCAATTTTTAAAATCATGCTCGAATCCCAAGAAAACAAGCAAATCTTCTGTATGTTTATTTCAAAAAAGTTGTGGTATTCTAGTAATGAGGTTTAAATCGAAAAGGAGTAAAAAATATGACAGATTTATCACCACTACAAAAAAAGCTAGATATCAGTATGCACCAAAAGCTTCCAAAGATGCTAAGAAATGGTATCTCTGAGATTTCAGTTTTGGAAGGGAAGAGACAACAAGCGTTGCTGATCAGGAAAAGATCAGGCTTTTATTCCCAAATACTTATGGTAAGAAGGAAATCACATTCCAAAAGGGACAGAATACATCCGTAGCTAAGAAACAGGTTGTAGGTGTTATCCTTTCTGGTGGACAGGCACCTGGTGGACACAACGTAGTGTGCGGTCTATACGATGCTTTAAAGGCAACAAATCCTGAAAATGTATTATATGGATTTAAGAAGGGTCCAAGTGGATTACTTGAAGATGATTATTTAATTTTTCGATGATGCTTATATCGATCAGTTCAGAAATACTGGTGGATTTCGATATCATCGGTTCTGGTAGAACAAAAACTTGAAACAGAAGATCAGTTTGCAGTTGCGGCTGAAGTTTGTAAGAAGCATGGTATCACAGCGATTGTTATTATCGGTGGTGATGACTCCAATACAAACGCTGCTGTTTTAGCTGAGTACTTCGCAGCTCATGATGCTGGTGTACAGGTAATTGGTTGCCCTAAGACAATCGATGGTGACTTAAAGAATGAAGATATTGAATGTTCATTCGGTTTCGATACAGCTACTAAGACATATAGCGAAGTTATCGGTAACATTGAAAGAGATGCTAACTCTGCTAAGAAGTACTGGCATTTCGTTAAGGTAATGGGACGTTCCGCTTCTCATGTTGCACTAGAGTGTGCATTGCAGACACAACCAAACGTTTGCTTAATTTCTGAAGAAGTTGCTGAAAAGAAGATGTCCTTATCACAGATTGCAGACTATATCGCTGACTCTGTAGAAGCTAGAGCTGCTAAGGGTATGAACTTCGGTGTTGCAATTATCCCTGAAGGTGTCGTTGAATTCGTTCCAGAGTTCTCTGCATTAATCGCTGAAATTACGAATTACTTGCTGGGTAGTAAGGCTGAAAGCATTCAATGCTTTTACCTAACTGGAAAGAAAAGTATGCATTTATTGAAAAAGGATTATCTCAGGAAGCAATGTCAGTATTCGCAATTCTTCCAGAAGGAATCCAACAGCAGTTATTCTTAGAAAGAGACCCACACGGAAACGTACAGGTATCTCTCATTGAATCTGAGAAGTTATTCTCTGCTATCGTGAAAGCTAAGTTAGAAGAGAGAAAGGCTGCAGGTACTTACAAGGGTAAGTTCAATGCATTGCATCACTTCTTCGGTTATGAAGGAAGATGCATTCCCATCTAAACTTTCGATGCAGACTACTGCTATTCATTAGGTTACAATGCATTCATGTTAATCCAATATGGATACAATGGATACTTGTCAAAGGTTTCTAACCTATCTAAGTCAGCTGATGAATGGGTAGCTGGTGGTATGCCAATCACTAAGATGATGAACATCGAAAGAAGACATGGTGAAGATAAGCCAGTTATCAGAAAGGCGCTTGTTGAACTCGATGGTAAGCCATTCAAGTTCTTCGAAGCACACAGAGAACAGTGGGCTAAGGAAACATGCTACACATACCCAGGTGCGATTCAGTACTATGGACCAGCTGAGGTTTGTGATCTAACAACTAGAACACTAGCTCTTGAAAAGGGTGAATAATTCATGTTTAAAAGACACAGTAGAAACTCTACTGTGTTTTTTTGTGATATAATGCTAAAAATTATACGAGGTTAGTGTTATGAAGAAAGTGAAAACAATCGGAATCGTCAGTTTATCCAGTGGCATTCTTGGGGAAGATTTTGTACAACATGAAGTAAAAATTGGTATAGAACGTTTAGAGAAACTTGGTATTCAAGTTAAATTTATGGAACATGCATGCAAAGGATTGAAATATATCTCTGAACATCCAGAAGATAGAGCAAGTGATTTATTAAATGCATTCCAAGATGATTCAATCGATATGATACTTTGTGCAATTGGTGGTGAGGATACGTATCGTTTACTACCTTATCTTTTTGAACATGATGAATTAAAGAATGCTGTAAAAGAAAAGATATTCCTTGGTTTTTCCGATACAACCTTTAATCACTTCATGTTACATAAAGTAGGTCTCAATACATTTTATGGACAAGCATTTCTTCCAGATGTATGTGAATTGGATGAAGAGATGTTGCCATACACTGAGAAGTATTTCTTGGAATTATTAGAAACTGGGACAATCCACGAAATAACACCAAGTGATGTATGGTATGAAGAACGTAGTGATTATAGTGCAGAAGCTGTCGGTACAAAAACGCATCATGCATGCAAAATCAAAGGATTTGAATTATTACAAGGTAGTGGAGTATTCCAGGGAAAGATATTAGGTGGATGTATCGATAGTTTATATGATATTTTTGATACAACTAGACATAGTGATTCTGTTGAACTATGTAGAAAATATGATCTGTTTCCAAATTTAGAAGACTGGAAAGGAAAGATACTGTTATTAGAATCAAGTGAAGAACAACCAACCCCTGAAAAAAATACCGTCACATGATAGAGGCTTTAAAGAATACAGGTATCTTTGATGTCATTCATGGTATTCTTGTTGGAAAACCAATGGATGAAATGTATACAAAGGAATATCAGGAAATTCTGGTAGATGTTGTAAATAATCCCAAACTTACCAATTGTCTGGAATCTGAATGTAGGGTCATGCTACACCACGTGCGATTGTTCCATTTGGTGTGATGGCAAGAGTTGATGTTGAAAAACAGAAGATAAGTTTTAAGTACTGAATATACGAAGTTCAGTACTTTTTAAAAAGAAAAGAAGGCCATTTTCTGACCTTCGATTAAGTTTATTGAATTGTTACTGAACCAGAAGCGATGAGTTTTCCTGATTTTCTATCATATAGAAGAATGTCATATGGTAGAACTGTGATATGAACCTGGTCACCAATGACGAATGATTGATTACCAAAGATGACAGATGTAAGAAGATAGTTATTGATGTTAAGTTTTAATGTTGACTCCATACCAGTAGGCATAGATCCATCAACTGCTGCATCTAACTTTACCATTTACATCGACTGTAATCTTTTCAGGACGGATACCTAAGATGAAGTCCTCATTTGTAATGATTACATCATCATCGCTGATATAGTCCTCATTAACTTTTTGGATATGATATTTGAATACTTCATCTTTATTTTCTTTTTCAACCTTAGTGCTAGATTTTTCGTCAAGATCATTAGAATGTTTTTCTGCATCACGGTGTTCAAACCATTCCTGCAAGTTGAAATTGTGTTCTGGTGTAAAGACTGCTGTCTTATTGTCTAATACTGTGAAAGTAAATGTTCCATCTTGGTTCTGTTTTCCTTTTGCCTCTAAGAAGTTGATAGATGGATTACCAACGAAGTCAGCACAGAATAGGTTATTTGGCTTGTTGTAGAGTGATAATGGATAATCATACTGCTGTAGTAAACCATTATTCATTAAGCAGATCTTTGTTGAAAGTGTCATTGCTTCCATTTGATCGTGTGTAACGTATACAAATGTTGAACCGGTTTCTACATGTAATCGCTGTAATTCATAACGCATTTCTAAACGTAACTTTGCATCAAGGTTTGATAATGGTTCATCCATAAATAGAACTTGTGGTTCAGGTGCTAAGGTACGAGCGATGGCAACACGCTGTTGTTGTCCACCAGAAAGTTCAGCAGGATAGCGATCCATGAACATACCAATCTTTTACGATTCTTGCTACACGATTTACAGATAAATCGATTTCTTCATTGCTTAATCGACGAATAGTTGTTTTCACTTTATCATTTTCTAGAACTTCAAATTTTCTCATTTACAGTTTCATTTTTGCTTTGATGTGCAGCAATTAATTTATTCTTTTTCTCTTCAAATTGCTGAATATACTTTTTTGCATCTTGTTCGATGGCAGTTTGATGAATGTAAGTTGAACTTGAAGATCTTTTTCAGCTGTATATTTGGAAATTGTATAGGTATTGATCAGTTTTAGAAGAAGACGTTTCTTGTCAATTTTGCCTGTCTTCTCTTTACATTCTTCAAAGATTTGTGTGAGTTTATTTGTATTTTGTAATGAACGAATCACATCACTAGTTGTTTTTAATTCAATATCCATTACTGGAAGCTCTTCTTTGATGTTTTTTTAATCCAAAAAGAGATGTTGTCATAAACCGTCATATTTGGCCATAACGCATAGTTTTTGGAATAAGAATCTACTTTACGCTTGTTTGGCGGAATGTTGATTCCTTGATCGGAATCATAAACAATTTGGTCACCGATTTTTAATCTGTCCGCTTGTAGGTGTTTCTAAACCAGCAATCATACGTAGTGTTGTTGTTTTTACCGCAGCCGGATGGTCCTAAGATTGTAATAAATGAATTGTTTTCAATATGTAGGTTGAGGTTATCTACAGCATAGAATTTACCCCAACGTTTTGTGATATTTGTTAGTTTGATTTCAGGCATATTTTTTTCCTCCCTAATTACCAATTCCTTCATCAAGACTTGCACCAGTTAATTTATTTACAATCAAGTTTGAAAGCATGATTGTTACAATTAAGATCAGGTTGATTGCACTTGAGAAAGCATATAGTCCCATTTCATCAAAAGTAATCTAATGTAGTTGATAAGATAAATCCTTGCGTACATAGTAATAAGAATAGTGATAACTCACGTAAGCAAGTCATGAATGGTAACATGAATCCACTGATGATTGAAGATTTTTGAATTGGGATGATAATGCGTGTCATTCGTTTGATCCAAGGAATATCTTGGATGATTGCGGCTTCTTCGATTTCTCCAGATAATTGCAACATAGAGTTTAATGCGTTACGACTTGCAAATGGAATGTATTTAATTACACCGACAATAACAAGTAACGTATACGTATTAAATAAATTGATATGTTTATTTGAGAATAGAATGAAGAAGGCTGCACTAACTGCGATACTCGGCATTAGGGTATGGAAGGAATGCCATACTATTTACGTAATTAGCCCATTTCGAGCGGCGTTTCTTTGAAACAGCATAACCAATTAAAGTACCGATGATACCTGCAATGAGTGCACAGGCGATTGAGACAAGGATAGTTCCTTTATATGCATCCCAAATTGTGCTGTTGAATAAAATACCACGTTGTCCATACATACCATTTTCAGTGATGTTTTCATTTGTAATCCACCATTTTGTTGTTAGATTAGCGAAGTTACCTGTATATAGGAATGAGTAATCACCAGGATTTGGTAGGAATGTTTCAAAAGCAAACGAGATAATTGGGAAGATACTTGTAAAGAACGTAATGATAATAAAGATAAATGCAACTAGATGTTTACCAATCTTACCTAAATTAATCTTTGATATTTGTCCAGATTTACCAGTCACAGTTGTATAGTTCTTTCTACTCTTTAGTGATGCTTGGTTGAGTGCGAGAATTGCCATACCAAAGATCATCATTAGAACTGCCAGAATAGATGCTTCACCAGTATATTTACTGTTGAGTGAAATATACTTGGTAGAAAGGGTAGTTAAATTTAAATAATGTGGAACTGGATAGGATCCCATTGCGCTACCAAATACGAGTAGGATAGTCGAAAGGATAGCAGGCTTTAATCATTGGAATTGTAATGCGTGTCAATATTTTATGGCGAGGTGTATTTAGGATTGTTGCGGCTTCTTCTAGGGTTTGCATCCATGTTCTTGAAGATACCACCAATCAAGATATATGCAAATGGTGCATAGTGTAATCCCTAATACCATGGCACATGGGAATAATCCTACACACCACCATAGTGGCATGTTGATGCCAAATAGTGAGGCAAGCAATCCGTTAGATGTACCAGTAACCGCATTGGAATTAAATAAATGCTGCCATACAACCGCTAATGTCCACTGCGGCATAATATATGGGAAGATAAATATAGAACTGAGGTACTTTTCTGCACTTCATATTTGTTCTTGTCACAAGGAAAGCAAATACACCACCGAATAGGATTGAAATTATGCATGTAAGGATGGCAAGTGCTAAAGTATTACCCATCGGTATCCAAAGATTTGTCTTTCGCTAAATTACTTGTGAATAAATCAATGTAATTGATGAGGGTTAATCCTGATGTTTGCCCAGTTAAATGTTGGTCAATTGTTCCTGGGTGAATCTCAAATGTATCACGAATGATCGCAACAATAGGTGATACTGTTGCAATCGTACATAAGATACCAAAGATGAGCAGAATCACATTAAATGGTTGCGTGAAATAGGTTTTAATCTTATTAAAGAAAAATCGCATTGCGTTTTTTTCGAAATTGTTGTATCCAAAGTTGTGTCTCCTTTCAAAAATGGAAGGCACCCAACTACCACGTAGGGTGCCTCATGATAACTGTGTGTTTATTTAGAAGTATTACCGTTAAATTTGTCTAGTGTTTCAATCCAAGAACCAACAGTGAATGCTACTGAAGCACAGTATTCAGGATCTTCTAATACGAGATGGCCTTTTGTTGTCCACCAATCATATCCACGGTCATCCTTAGATGGGAACTTATCTACACCATCAACATATCCACCTTGTGCATGATTGAATGTCTTTTTCTGTTGCTGTCATAACATCTGGATTTGAGGAGTAACCACCCATATCTTTTGCCCCCAAGCACTGAAGCCTTTTTTTCTGTACATGTCATGTATGCGATAAATGCAGCAGCTGTCCATGGAAGTGGGCTATTCTTTGTTAAGAATAGGTAATGGCAATATCCAAATCCACCGATTCCTTCATAACCATCTTCATATGCAGCAACTTTGATGTTATTTACAGAAGTTTCTGAAGATTCTTCGATAGAACGTAATTTGGAATATACCAATAATCCACATTGGTCAGTTGCGGATGCAGATGTTAGTGTTGTACAAATTGGTCCATCATCTGTTTGTGCATTGTATCCATTTACCCAAAAGCTTGATCCAAGCTAAAAGCATATTTACCATTTTCACCTAAGTTAAAAGCTTTTCAGCATCTTTCGCAACTTCATCAATTGTTGGTTGGAATTCCGCTTTTGCATCAGCTGGTAGCTTATCGAAGGCATCCTTTAATTCAGTTGCATACTTATCTTCTGTCAACATATACAAGAAATTCTTGCCGACGATTTCTGAGTCGATATCCATGAATAGTGGATGTGTATCCTTACGTACGAAATCCCAGCAGTTTGTGAATTTCTTTGGAGCCTGTTGAATTATACATAAATACTTTTATTTAGTGTTTGTAATGGTAGGAAGCCTTTGTAGTCACTAAAGCTTTTATGCCATTTGCATCTGCCCATTCCTTTGGAATGAATGTTTTTAGGATACCGGTTTGATTCATCTTTGATTCAATCTGGTTACCATCCTGAATCAAAGTCATTGCGAATGTTCCTTGATCCTTAAGAGAGTCAGCTTGTAACTGCTCGAAAAATCTTATTGTTCTTTGGCTGTTGCCATTCGAAATCTAATTTGTAGCTAGGATCGATTGTCTGTAAGTATTCGATGAATAATGGCAGTGCAGACTTTACCGCGGCTAGAGTTACCTAAGCCGAAGAATGTCTTACCATTAGATTCTTCGATTGCTTTCTTTCCAAAGCTCTTCGAGTGACATTGTCTGTGCTTCTGCGATAATTTTGTCTATTTCAGACTGATTGGCTGTATCGTTTGTGGAAGTGTTATTAGTTCCTTTTCCACCGCATCCAACCAATGATGCGGCCAGTACTACAGAGAGTACTGATGATAAAAAACGCTACTCATTATTTTTTTCCCTCCTGATTAATGAATCTAGTCATATTATAAAAGAGAATGTAAGCGCTTTAAATTAAAGAAAAATGATATTTTTTTTAAATTTCTGATATTAGAGATTTTGATTTTGATATTCGCTAGGTGTTAGTCCATAGCGTTTTTTGAAAAGGGAAGAGAAGTAAGCAACAGATGTATAACCAGTTTGTTCAGCAGCTTCGCTGATTCTACAGTTATGTTTACAAAGTAGTTTCTTAGCATTCTCTAATCGTATACTCGTAATATATCCAGCAAGGGTATAGTTAGTTTCCTTATGAAATAGTCGTGAGATATGTCCTTCGCTGATTTCTAAATAAGATGCTATCTCATAGATGGATAAATTAGGGTTTGCATAATTTTGTTCGATGTATTCAATTGCTTTTTTGACATAACGGTTCGTATCATTAACTGCTTGTGGATTTTTTCCTTAGTAAGTTTTTGGGGATAATCTTTTGTACGCTTGTTTCAATGGTGCCATCTTCAAATGGTTTTTAAAATGTAGTCTGCAGCATATAGGCGTAATGCATCACGCGCATAATCGAACTCACTATATGCTGTTAGGAAGATGATTTGAACATCACTACCTTGATTACGTAATTGCTGTAACATTTCTATACCATTGCAAAGTGGCATGTTAATGTCTGAGATGATTAAGTCAGGTAATGTTTCTTGATATTTTTTTCGAGTGCTTGAAGACCATCTTTGGCAACTGCGCAAACTGTAAAATCAAGTGAATTCAATTGATATCATGAACCATTCCTTCTCTAGCAAATAGTTCATCATCAACAATCATTACTTTGTACATGGCTCCTCCTTATATGGCAGTGTTATCTGTATTAAAGTTCCACCTTCTTCTAAACGCTGTGCGTGAAGACCTGAATTTACACCAAAGTGTAAACGTAATATAGAATCAACATTATACATACCGATATGACCATCAATTTGATTCCATTGATGCGTGTTAATTAGATGCATCATTTCGTCATTAATACCGATGCCATTATCTTTTTACAGATAAGATGATTGCGTCATTTTGTTTGCATGCATATACTTGGATGACGCCAGTCTCTTTCATACGTAAACCATGAATAATTGCATTCTCTACTAAGGGTTGAATAATCAGCTTAGGAATCTTATAGGATAATAGCTCCTTTGGACAATCGAATAGGAATTGATATTTTCCTTGGAAGCGAATATTTTGAATTTCTCCATAATCGGAACAAATCTGAAACTCTTCTTCGATTGTTATGAACTGTTCTTTCACGATAGAAGTTCTTAATATGCGTGCAAGTTTTTGTGAAAGCTGAGAAATTGGTTCAACTTTAGCACCTTTTGCCATCCACTTGATTGTATCTAATGTGTTATATAGAAAGTGGGGATTAAGTTGTGCTTGCATCATCGCGATTTGGATATCGGCTAATTGTCTTTGTGTTTCTATCTTTTGTTCTAAGAGTTAGAAAGCTCTTCTGTCATAATATTGAAATTTTGAGATAATACACCGAATTCATCATTGCGTACTACAGGAATTGATGTATCTAGCTTTCCTTCTTGTACTTGCTTCATTGCTTGATTCATCTGGTTGATTGGCTGTGTAAAAGAGGTCGTAGTTTTTTGCGCAACAACAATACATACGATAAAACTAAGAGCAGCGAGTAAGCCAACCATCAGATACATCCGATGCATCGTAGATGTACTAAGTACTTTTAGGGTGAATCATAATTTGTTTAAAACCTGTAATACCTATATTTTGAATTGTGATGTAATAATCATTAAAGTAATCATCATACTTTTGAACTCGATATCCATGCATGATGCAACTTATTAAGAACTCCAGACGTCCCTAAGTTGGTGTTTATATAAACTGGTTCATTCTCTTTACTGATAATTCCAAATCCTTCATCGTTAGAGAGTTGATTACTAAATAGATATGTGAAATCTTGATTGTCGATAGAAGCGACAATATAACCAATTGTTCTATTATTATGTTTTATTTTTTTGTTGCGATATTTAAAAACGATTTGATTGTCTTCGCTATCTACTTGCTTAATGATGTCTTTAGATGGATTGTCTAATGCATGTAAGATTCCCCAGTAAGTAGGGTCGACTTACAAGCTCGCATGTTGCATACATACAATTACCGTTCTGATCGTAAATTGAGAATGTTGCGTAATTTCGATAGGGGTTAGTTAACTGATAAAGCGTATTATATATGGATTCACTATCTGATGAACTTAGAAATTCTTGGTGTGATGATAATGTAGAAAGAGTTTTATCAATTCCATCTAAAAATGATTGAAAAGCTTGTACTAATTTCTTTTTGTCTCTTTTTTTACAGTGGTTTCATATGTATTGAATGTCATAGCTTGAAACAAGAAAAATCAAACAAAATCCACATAGTACAATTGGTACAACTGAAATCGCAAATGAAAGTGATTGAGTAGGCGAATACGAACAGACTGACTTTTTCTCTATTTGTTTATTTTTCGTAGAAATGTCCCATAATTGTAGTATTTCCTCCTGCCTAAATTTTGACCATGGTACAAGATTTTGGTAATCTGCGAGATCAGTTAGTGCCGTGAGTTGATTAATATCTTGTCTTACGCTACGTCGGTACATTGTGGATGATAGGAATTGTTGTGCATCTTTACTGATTGTAAAATCAATAAATTTCTGTGCGTTATCTTTATTCTTTGCATTTTTTACAAGAAAACTACCATCGGATATAACGAAGAGGTAATCAGGATAAACCATTGTAATGTTTGAATCTGTTAACATTGCCTTTTTTGCGGTTTCTTCTAAGGTAATTCCAATCAATCGTGTTCCTGTACTTACTTCACGGATGACTTCTCCACTTCCACTGGCAACATGACCATCTAACTGTTGATAAAATTTATCAATGTATGTAGGGTCATTCAATGTCATGAACGCATTTAAGATAGAGATGCTCGTACCTGAAGTGTGTGGATCAGCAAATGATATTTTCCTTTCCAAGATTCATCACAAAAATCAGACCATTTTTGTGGAGCTCGTTGGTTATTAACTAACTTATTATTGTAGATAAAGACAAGCGGTAGCTGGGAGAAGAGGGTGTAGTTATCATGTTGTTCTAAATATCGAAAATCAAGAGATGAGCTTTCGCTAGCCACATAAGGTTCGATATAGTCCTGATAGTATGTATAGTTTTGAACATCGCCACCAAACATGACATCTGCATCTTCTCCATTTTTTATTTTTTCGAGCATTTCTGTAGTGCCACCAGCTTGTACTTCAACACTGATACCTGTTCGTAATTCAAATTCCTTGATAATTGGTGCGTATACTTCGGGCTTATGACTTGTAAAAACAATAAGTCTATTTTCTGGTGGAATCGGATTTGCGTCATGTTTTGTAAAATGCGTGCAACCGGACAATAGAGAAAGTGATAGAATGCATGCAAGTATTTTTGAATTAATCATTAGCATGTCGATTCATATACTCCGCTTGGTCTAGTGGACCCTCGACTAGTGAGAAGTTTCCATCTTCATCCTTAAAAAAACAGCAATTCCCACCATTTCCAATTAAAGCATTCACGATGAAGAAGCTCATCAGGAATATTCTCTTTCATAAGACTAAATAATAGATGTCTAAAGTATGCTCCATGAGAAACAAGAAGAACTTTATCTTGATCGTGACTCAGTTTGCGTAACTCACTAAAAGCATTTTGAATACGCTGTTGAATCATTGTTGGATTTTCACCACCTAAATCATCAAAAAGATCATTTGAAAAACGATATTGATATTCTGGGTCACTTTCATTTTTTTAATATTTCCATCCCATGATCCATAACTAAATTCACGTAATGAGTCAAAGATTTTTTTGCATGCATGTGATGAGGCTCTAGGATTAGTTTTCGCAGTTTGAATTGTTCTTGGTAAAGGGGATGTATATGCAGAATTAAAAAATCTGGTTTCTTAACGCTTCCGTTGTTTGCAAAATCTGTTCTATTCCTTTGCAAGTTAATGGAGAGTCTGTTATACCTTGCATGCGGTTTTCCAAATTAAATATGGTCTCTCCATGACGAACATAATAGTAGTAAATTGTCTTCATAATGAACTCCTAATTTTAAGTTCATTATAGACTCAATTTATTAAAATGTTAAACTACAAAAGCTGTATAGCATGGGATGAATTACTGTGCTTAGAATTGTTTTTACTAAATAATGGTAAATTCAAATTAGTGGATAGAGGAGAGAAGAATCATGAGTAAGTATCAGTTTTTAGATAAGAGAGTGCCTATTGCTGACGACAATATTTCTATTGTCCAAGATTTATCAAAATGTAAGAATTGTACATTGTGCAGACGTGCTTGTTCCATCGATGCCGGTGTATTTGACTACTATGACTTGACTACAAACGGAGATGTCCCAATCTGTACAAACTGTGGTCAGTGTGTAGTATCATGCCCATTTGATAGTTTAAATGAACGTTCAGAATTGGATGGTGTTAGGGCTGCAATCGAAGATCCTGAGAAGATCGTTGTATTCCAGACAGCACCTGCAGTACGTGTTGGCCTTGGTGAAGAATTCGGTATGCCTGCCGGAACATTCGTACAAGGTAAGATGATCACAGCTTTACGTAAGCTTGGTGGTGACTACGTACTTGATACAAACTTTGGAGCTGATATGACCATTATGGAAGAAGCTTCTGAGTTAATTGAAAGAGTAATCAATGGTAATGGTCAATTACCTCAATATACAAGCTGCTGCCCAGCTTGGGTTAAATTTGCGGAAACATTCTACCCAGAATTAATTCCACATCTTTCAACTGCGAAGAGTCCAATCGCTATGCAAGCCGCAACGGAGAAGACTTACTTTGCAAAGAAGAACAATATTGACCCTAATAAGATTGTTTCTGTATGTGTAACACCATGTACAGCTAAGAAGGCAGAAATTCGTCGCCCAGAAATGAATTCGTCTGCTGACTATTGGAATGAAGAAGCTATGCGTGATTCAGACTACTGTATTACAGTACGTGAACTTGCACGTTGGATTCGTGAAGCAGAATTAGATTTCGCCAATCTTGAAGATGGTAAGTTTGATCCGTTTATGGGTGAAGCTTCCGGTGGTGGAATTATCTTCGCCAATACTGGTGGTGTAATGGAATCTGCAATGCGTTCTGCGTATAAGTTTGTGACTAAGGATAATGTACCTGCTAACTTAATTCGTTTTGACGCAATTCGTGGTTTTGAAAATAGTCGTGAAGCAGATGTTCAAATCGGTGATAAGGTATTACACGTTGCCGCAATTCACGGTACAGGTAACTTCCGTAAGTTCTATGAACATATGAAGGAAACCGGAACACATTACGACTTTATCGAAGTAATGGCTTGCCCTGGTGGATGTATTGGTGGGGGAGGAATGCCACGTCATAAGCTTCCTCAAGTGAAGGCTGCTAAGGAATCTCGTATTGCTTCATTGTACGAAAGAGACAACCTCAAGCCAATCAAGGCTCCACAGGATAACCCTGAAATCCAAGTGTTATATAATGAGTTCTATGATGCTCCACTTAGTGAAAAGGCTCATCATATGTTACATACAGAAGGATTTATTGATCGTTCAGCTGATTTAGGACCCAACGGTGCTTGTACACCTGAAACATGTCCAACTTCAGTTGCAAACTTGAAAAAAAGCACAACAATAAGTGATAAAATAAAAGATGAAACTTCATATGAAATTTCATCTTTTAAAATACTTATGCATGTCAGGAGGATATGATGAATAAGATTAACAAAATAAGAATCGTTACTGTCTTTACGACCGTTCTATCATCCATCATGTTAGGAATCGGCGCTGTAGTTGGAAGCATTTCAGCCTATATATTTGTCCAGATGAATCAAGTTCCATCCTTTAAAACGATAGGAATGGATTCAACTGGGAAGTTAAACTATGTCACCATTTACAAATATGGCTAGTACACCAATGTTTTATTTAGTTTGTGTTTCATTGATTGGTGTAGGGATTGGAATTGTCATTATCAATATTATTCCTTGTATCACTGGAATTCAAACTTATAATATGATCAAGTATGATGGCATTTCTGAACATGAATGCATGGAACTATCACGTAGAGATGGATTCTTCAAATTTATGGCTGCGATTGTTCCGATTATTATACTGGTCGCACTATATTTCATATTGCGTATTTGGTATTCTTATTTCTTTATTGCATATTGTATACTGTAATACCAATGTTACTGGCCTTATACCAGATTTACTTATGTAGAGAATAAACTTGAGGGAGTGTTACATTCTTTCTTAGCAAGAGGAGATTGTAACACTTTTTTTTAATATCCAAAAAACTTTGTAAAATAGAGATATGAAAACAATTCATTATCAAAATAGAAACTATACGATATTAGGTGATTTAAAAGCTAGTACATTTTTAATGTATTTGGTTGATGAATCAAATCCTGAGGATTATGAGCAGATATATCAAAAGATTTCTAATGAATATCAATTGTGTATGATTTCAGTATCTATTCATGATTGGCAAGGGAGTTGTCTCCATGGCCAGCACCAGCAATTTTTGGCAAACATGATTTTGCGGGAAACGCAGCTAAGTTTTTTTAGCTGAATTAGAAGGTTTTTGGAAATGGTTTAAAGATGAACATAATATAGAGTCTAATCAAGTGTATCTATGTGGATATTCTTTAGCAGGTTTATTTACATTATGGGCATCTACACATACAAATACATTTCAAAAGATTGCGGCAGTATCTCCATCTGTTTGGTTTTTGAACTTTGTACAATATATGCAACAAAACCAAATACATGCTAGCGAAGTATATATGAGTTTAGGTGATAAAGAAGCCAATGCAAAAAATAAAGTTATGGCTACAGTTAAAGCTTGTTTTGATGCAGTGATACAGAACTTACAAAAACAAGATATTCCACTAACATACGAATATAACCCTGGCAATCACTTTCAAGATATTGAACTTCGAATGACGAAAGGAATCCGACAACTATTGCTTTAAAGAATAGGGGAGAAATCATGACAGAACTTTTTATATTTAGGTGACTTGAGTTGTCGTATCACTTCAAGTCAAAAATACGGTTTTATATATCAATCCTGATAAGGGAAAAAGATTATAGTCGTAAAGCAGATATTATCTTACAGACAACTGAAATAAATAAATCACTCGTACAACTACATATCACTACTGATCAAACAAAAAAATAATCAATCAAGATTTTACTTGAGGTAGGTGATAAAGTTTAATCATCAGGATATACAGATTGAAAGAATTGGTGATGGTGCATATCGTATCTCTGTAGATGACAAAAAGATACTTGTTTGTGGTAAACAAGATATCATTGTAGATGGTAAAGATGATTATGCATTTGTGCCTATTTTGCATACGCAGATTTCTGAAGAGAAAATGGCTGATTTGGCAAAACAAATCATTCCAGTACATACATCAGAAGTTGCGCTATTTGATTATCGCGTTGCGATTGCACTGTCAGTTGAAAATAAGTTGATTATCGAACCGTCAATGATGATTGATTTAGAAGAAGAGAATCATCGAAATTTAAAGGAATTAGAGAATCAATTATATCCATTGTTATTGGATGCAGCGGAGAAATTTCATATGACGATGATTTGTATGAATGATGGTTACGCAATGGCACAGATGTTAGTTACGAAGAAGGATATCAATCCTCTTGGTCTTGTGTATGGTGGTATCAGTTATAACTTTGCGGATATCGTTGCAGGTTGTACCTTCTATTCAGCAGGTGGATATGGTCCAACTGTTTCAGCAAACTATGATTATCTTCGCTCAACAGCAGATACTGAAAGCTTGGTTGCGATTGCAAAAGATATCAAGCGAGGAAAAACATATTCATTTTATTGAAGTAGAAATTTATAACGATATGGCAAAACTAGTCGCGAAGGGTGGATTTACCTATTTCGTACAAAAATAAAAAAACACAAAATTTGGGATTGAATTTTTGTCTGCAAGCGCTTAAAATATGGTTTCAAACCTACGATGCCGGATAAAAGAAAATACGATACCGGTTCAATAAATACAAAAATTGTCCCGGTAAGATGCTGGGACTTTTTTATAGGACAAAAAGAAAAATCCGAAGAATCGGATTATTCAAAATGATCAGCAAATTTTTCTTTAATCTTCTCAAACGTCTCATCACTGAGATCGTGTTCAATCTTGTGCGCATCTCTTGCGGCAGTTTCTTCGTCAACACCAATACTAATGAAGAAATGAGTTAATACACGATTTCTTTCCCAAATACGCTCAGCGATTTTCTTTCCAGGAGCGAGTAATTTGAGAGAACCGTCCTTGTCCATGGAGATATATCCATTCTCGCGCAACTTCTTCATTGCAACACTTACGCTTGCTTTTGGAGAAACCAGTTTCTTCAGCAACGTCAATGGAATGTACTATTCCTTTTACGCTCCTGAATAACTAGTATAGCTTCTAAATAGTCTTCAGCGGATTCATAAATAGGCATAGCCATGCATGGTCCCCCTTTCAATAAGTATATTCTAAATGGAATTGTTATAAAATAAAAAGGGCAATGCATTATTTGCACAAATAACACGGAGGTAATTTAGTGAAAAAAAGTAATATTTTATGGAATATCAGCATCTGCAGCAGAAAGTTTATGCAGATATATTAGAACAGATGGGCATCGAAATGTTGATTATTGGAGATGATGTTCTTAATAAAAGATTCAAGCAGGTTCTAAATATGCAGGAATCTTCTTCAGAGATACATGAGAAATATGATTGTTCTTATCTTTTGATGGATGGATTATCAAAAGAAGAAATCATGATTATGAGTGAATCCTTTGAAGGGGCAGATATGCCATTTGGTGGCATCATGGTGAGCGCAACTCAAACAAATCGTGAGTGGACTTTAGAGATGATTTTTGAGGAAGCAAAACAAGAAGCGAAAATCATGGAAGAGATGTACAAGTTACAGATGATGATTGAATCAACCAATGGTATGGATTTGAATCAGTTAGAACCAAACCATGCGGCTATTCTTAAGAGAGCACTAATGGATTCTTATTTGATGTTAATGAGAGAAGAGTACACTTATGAGCAGATTTCTGCACAAGCACGTATTTTAGAGGAAGCGTTAAAAGGGACAGAACATCTCAAACGAAAGGAGAGTAATCATGGGTAGTATTTGTGTCATTGGTGGTGCGAACATTGATATCGTTGGTTCAAGTATCGATCCATTACAAAATTATGATTCTAATCCTGGTGAAATTTCCATCGCCTATGGAGGAGTAGGAAGAAATATTGCCCAAATTTGTGCACTACTTGGTGAGAATATCAAGTTTGTGACCTGTTTCTCAGGGGATAGCTATGGTCAAGCAATGAAAGAAGACTGTAAAAGACTTGGGATGGATGTGTCCATGTCATCGACCGTAGAAGATTTACCAAGTTCAATGTATATTGCGTTATTAGATAATAACCGTGATATGAAACTTGGTATGAGTGATATGAGAATTTTACGTCGTATGGATTCAGAATGTTACAACCAATCTTAGAAACATTGCATGAAGATGATATCATTATCATAGATTCCAACTTAGATATGGAAAGCATTGAATATATCGCGACACATGCGAAAGCTAGGATTGCGGCAGACCCAGTCAGTGCACATAAAGCAGCTCGATTAAAGTCTGTTTTAAGTCATTTAGATATCTTTAAACCAAACCAGTTTGAAGCTTCTGAGTTAACTGGAATTTGGATTAAAGATGAAGAAACAGCAAGAGAGAGTTTGGATTGGTTCATCGAGCATGGTGTAAAAGAAGTCATTATTTCAATGGCGGATCGAGGTATCTTGCTAGGAACACCAGAACATAAGACTTGGTTTACACATCGTCAAATTAATATGGAGAATGCGACTGGTGGAGGAGATTCCTTATTAGGAGCATATGTCGCAAGTCGTCTTGCAGGCAAAGATTCAGTAGAATCAATGAGATTTGGTATTAGTGCGGCTGTTATCAGCATTGAACAAGATGCAGTAAGAAGACGCAATTTAAATACAGAAGAAGTAAATGCAAAAATTTCAGATATGAAGATAGAGGAGAAAACATTATGAAAGTAAGAACAAATGAAGAAGTAGCAAAAGGCACTAGCAGAACACAAGCCAGTTATCGCGTTGGAATCCACAATTATTTCACATGGAATGCCATATCCGCAGAACGTTGAAACAGCATTAAAAGGTTGAAGCAATTATTCGTGAACATGGTGGTGTACCTGCAACAGTAGGTATCATCGATGGTGAACCAGTTGTTGGTATGACACCAGAAGAAATCGAAGAATTCGGTAAGCGTGGCTTAAGCATTCCTAAGGTTTCTCGTAGAGATATTCCAGTTATCTTAGCAAATAAGAGTTGGGGTGCTTCCACCGTTGCGACAACAATGATTTTAGCAGCAAAGGCTGGCGTTGAGTTCTTTGTGACTGGTGGTATTGGTGGTGTTCACCGTGGTGCAGAAACTACATTTGATATCTCCGCTGACTTAGAAGAATTAGGAAATACAAACGTTACAGTTATTTGTGCAGGCGCTAAGGCTATCTTAGACTTGCCAAAGACATTAGAAATTCTTGAAACAAAGGGTGTTCCGGTATTAGGGTTTCCAAACAGATGAACTTCCTGCATTCTATACACGTAAATCAGGATTGAAGGTTGATCATAAGGTTGAAAGTTATGCTGAAGCAGCAGACATCATCCGTGCTAAGAGAGAATTTTGGTTTAGATGGTGGTGTATTATTAACAAATCCAATCCCTGAAGAATATTCTATGGACGCAGATGCTATTAACGCAGTGATTGATTCTGCTATCAAGGAAATGGATGAAAAGGGAATTAAAGGAAAAGAATGCACACCATTCTTACTTGCTAAGATCGCAGAAATCACAGGTGGTAAGTCCCTCGAATCTAATATTCAATTAGTATTCAATAACGCAGTTGTTGGTACAGAAGTAGCGAAGGAATACTTTAAGTAAGCTTATGACAGAGATGAAACAGACAGTTTCTGATCCAGTAACCAAAGAAAGTTTTATTAAAGCACTCAGAAGCCTTGGCATTACTGGAAATCAGATTTTGGAAGTACATACACAGATGTCTAGTTTCGGATATGTAATTGGTGGAGCTCGAACAATCGTAGATGGTTTAATGGAATTGTGCGAAAACGGTGGAACGATTCTTATGCCAGCACAAACAGTTGATAACAGTGAGCCAAGTGATTGGGAATATCCAGCGGTTGCACCGACACTCTACAAAGAAATTCGTGAAGCAATCCCAGCTCACGATACAAAGATAAGTGATGTACATTACATGGGATCAGTTGTTGAAAACTTTAGACTTCGAGATGGTGTGATTACTTCCTCACATCCAACATTCTCTTACTCTGCATGGGGTAGATATGCTAGATTGTTATGCAATCACCAATCAACACATTTCCCACTAGCAGATGAATCTCCAACTGCAAGACTTTATGAATTAAAAGGCTATGTACTTTTGATTGGCTGCGATTTTGATTCTGCAACATGCATGCATCTAGCTGAGTACCGCTCTGATTGTCGACCAATTGGCATTCAGGGTGCAAAAGTAAAGACAGCAGAAGGTGATGTATGGAGAAAATATCTCGATTTACAGTTGGATAGTAATATTTTCCTAAAAGTTGGACAGATGATGCGAAAAGAAAAAAACATGGTTAGAGAAACCATGTTAGGTGGTTGCAAGATTATGCTCTTCTCAGCTGCAAGTGCAATTGACGAAGCAATGCGTTATTTTGATAAAACCATGGTATACGATTTATATCGTTAAATCCAATGATGCTGTAGGTATGCTTGTGCAATGTCATAAGCAGCCTGCAGCATTTCATTTTCTTCCTTTTCGCTAAAACGATTTGTTGTAGGAGCATCAATATCAATTTCACCAACACACTCACCATTTTACAATAATAGGAACACAGAGTTCACTGCGACTAGCACAGTCACATGCGATGTGTCCAGGGAAGACCAATACATTGTCAATGCGTTGCACACTTTTGTCACGATAACATTTGCCACAAACTCCCTTATCAAAAGGGATTCGAGTGCAGGCAGGGTTTTCCTTGGAAAGGTCCAAGAACCAATTGACCGTCTTTAACAAAGTAAAATCCAACCCAGTTAATATTTTTCGTAAGTTAGTTGAATGCATGCACTTACATTGGAAAGAGCTGCAATCTGATCGCTTTCTTCTAGAAAAAGCACATATTTGTTCATTTAGTAATGTTTTCATAAAAAAATCATAGCACAGGGTTGATTAAAAATGAACATGGACTTATAATGAAACAAGAGGAGGGCTATATCTATGGATGATATATCTGGTGAGTGTCACACGGATGTAAAAAAGAATAAATGATATAGCCATTAAGGTCCTTTTTTATGATGGCTGTATTAGTCAATCATGAGGGAGGATTTTTTTATTATGGACAAGAAATTAGTTTTAGAATGGATGCAAAACAACAATTTAAAAAGAATTACACGAATATTTAAAGAAGCAGAACGTCGTTGATATTGCGGAGTTTCTCCACGAGTTGGATGATAGTACACTAGCAATCTTCTTTAGAATTTTGGAAAAAGAAGAAGCAGCAAATGTTTTCTCTTATTTAGATAACGAAGAACGTAATCGTCTAATCAAAACATTTAACAATACCGAGATTGTAAACGTGATCAATGAACTATATTCAGATGACGCAATTGATTTCCTATCTGATATGCCAGCAAATCTAGTTACACAGTTATTAGATAAAGTTGATGATGATGTTCGCAAAGATATCAATCACTTATTGAAGTATAAGGATGATACTGCAGGAAGTATCATGACGGTTGAATTCATTGAGTTTACAAAAGAGATGACAGTTGCGGATGCACTAGCTAAAATCAAGCGCGTTGGTATCGATAGTGAGACGGTGTATACCTGCTATGTAGTAGAAAGCCGTAAACTAATTGGTATCGTCAGTGCGAGGAGCTAATGTTAAGTGACTCTGATGTGCTTATCCAGGACATCATGAAAACAGAATTCATCTATGCATATACAGGGGATGATAAAGAAGACATCGCTAAAAAGATGAAGAAGTATGACTTGATTGCCTTACCGGTATTGGATGTTGAAGACTGCATTGTTGGTATTGTAACATTTGACGATGCGATTGATGTCTTAACAGAAGAGACAACAGAAGACATGCAGAAGATGGCTGCGATTGTGGCAAATGATAAGCCATACCTAACAACATCTGTGTGGGAACATGCACGTAGTAGAATTGTTTGGCTATTAATCTTGATGTTTTCAGCAACACTAACAGGTAGTATCATTTCTAACTATGAACACGCCTTTGAAGTGATGCCGGTACTGGTATCCTTTATTCCTATGTTAATGGACACAGGTGGAAACTGTGGTTCTCAGAGTTCAACTTTGATTATCCGTGGTCTAGCAATTGATGAAATTAAGTTCAGTGACTTCAAGGTAGTCTTCAAGGAATTTAGAATCTCTATTGTTGTGGGCATAATGCTAGGTATCGCAAATGGTATTAGAATTGTGCTGTTAAATCATGATGTATATCTAGCGTTTGTTGTTTCGGCTTCGATTGTTGTTACTGTTATGATTTCTAAGTTTGTTGGATGTACATTACCAATTATTGCAAAGAAGTTCAAGATGGATCCAGCAATTATGGCTGCACCACTCATTACTACAATTGTTGATACACTAGCAATTATGGTGTATTTCGCAATCGCATCACAAGTATTCAATATATAGGTATTACAAAGACCTTCGTTATGGAGGTCTTTTCTGTTGGAACTATATATGAAGAGACGGATGATAATCGATGAACTTGCTTGCGAAAAAAATGAAATCAGTTGTAGAATGAATAACAGACGACAGGAGATTTTCATGCATCCAACAGTAGGCTCATCAGTATACATACAAAGTTTTAAACATGATGGAAGTTTACATCGCACATGGTGTAAGGGTTTTGTTCTTGAAGCAGATGAGGATAGAATCGTTGCGGTTACAGACCATGCATGGGTGATTGAGGCTGATAATCGTAAGTGGTTAACACGTGAGCCGGCTGTTTGTTTCTTCTATAGAAAGAAATGGTATAACGTCATCTCAATGATTCGTCATAGTGGTATCTACTATTATTGCAATTTGGCATCTCCAACCATTTATGATGGAGAAGCAATCAAGAATATTGATTATGATTTGGATGTTAAACTTTATCCAGATCGTACATATCAAGTTCTTGACGAAAATGAATATTTTGAACATGCGAAGAAAATGAATTATCCAGATGATGTAATGGATATCGTTGAAGCGCAATTAGAGAAGTTAATTGCTGAAATGGAACAAGAGAAAGAACCTTTTAATAAAGAGTGTATTGATAAATATTATCAGCTTTATTTAAAAATGAGTTCACATCAAAATACAGAGAAAGAATATGGCTGAAATTAGCTTAGCCAAACTTTCTTAAAATTTTTCTCAAAAAAGTTATAAAAGCGATTGACATGAGGTTGGATACTTGGTATATTAATACAGCACTCTTCGGAAGGAGAGTGCAGAGATCTTTGAAAACTGAACAGGAATAAGACACATAAACAACGTCAAGCAAAAACTTATACGAAGCAAAAGACTTCGTAAAAATAAAAAGAGTCAATCAAATGAAGAGTTTGATCCTGGCTCAGGATGAACGCTGGCGGCGTGCCTAATACATGCAAGTCGAACGCTGGAAATCTAGCTTGCTAGATTGAAGGAGTGGCGAACGGGTGAGTAATACATAAGCAACCTACCCACGAAGACTGGGATAATCTCTGGAAACGGGGACTAATACCGGATAGGTAATCGGAAGGCATCTTCTGATTATTAAAGGTTAAAAAAACACTGGTGGATGGGCTTATGGCGCATTAGTTAGTTGGTGAGGTAACGGCCCACCAAGACGATGATGCGTAGCCGGCCTGAGAGGGTGAACGGCCACATTGGGACTGAGACACGGCCCAGACTCCTACGGGAGGCAGCAGTAGGGAATTTTCGGCAATGGGGGAAACCCTGACCGAGCAACGCCGCGTGAGTGATGACGGCCTTCGGGTTGTAAAGCTCTGTTGTAAGGGAAGAACGGTAGATAGAGAATATCTAAGTGACGGTACCTTACCAGAAAGCCACGGCTAACTACGTGCCAGCAGCCGCGGTAATACGTAGGTGGCGAGCGTTATCCGGAATTATTGGGCGTAAAGGGTGCGTAGGCGGCCTGTTAAGTAAGTGGTTAAATTGTTGGGCTCAACCCAATCCAGCCACTTAAACTGGCAGGCTAGAGTATTGGAGAGGCAAGTGGAATTCCATGTGTAGCGGTAAAATGCGTAGATATATGGAGGAACACCAGTGGCGAAGGCGGCTTGCTAGCCAAAGACTGACGCTCATGCACGAAAGCGTGGGGAGCAAATAGGGATTAGATACCCTAGTAGTCCACGCCGTAAACGATGAATACTAAGTATTGGGGAAACTCAGTGCTGCAGCTAACGCAATAAGTATTCCGCCTGTGGAGTATGCACGCAAGTGTGAAACATAAAAGGAATTGACGGGGGCCCGCACAAGCGGTGGAGTATGTGGTTTTAATTCGACGCAACGCGAAGAACCTTACCAGGCCTTGACATCCCTTGCAAAGCTGTAGAGATACAGTAGAGGTTATCAAGGAGACAGGTGGTGCATGGTTGTCGTCAGCTCGTGTCGTGAGATGTTGGGTTAAGTCCCGCAACGAGCGCAACCCTTGCCTTCAGTTACCAGCATTCAGTTGGGGACTCTGGAGGGACTGCCGGTGATAAACCGGAGGAAGGTGGGGATGACGTCAAATCATCATGCCCCTTATGGCCTGGGCTACACACGTACTACAATGGCTGTTACAACGTGCAGCGACCTAGTGATAGGAAGCGAATCACTAAAAGACAGTCTCAGTTCGGATTGAAGTCTGCAACTCGACTTCATGAAGCTGGAATCGCTAGTAATCGCGGATCAGAATGCCGCGGTGAATACGTTCTCGGGCCTTGTACACACCGCCCGTCATACCATGAGAGCTGGTAATACCCGAAGCCGGTGGCCTAACCGCAAGGAAGGAGCCGTCGAAGGTAGGGACTAGTGATTGGGGTCAAGTCGTAACAAGGTATCCCTACGAGAACGTGGGGATGGATCACCTCCTTTCTAAGGAGAAAGATGTGAAGTAAAAAGTTGTTTAAAAAGTTTTATTACCTGTTTAGTTTTGAGGGATCTCGCAAGAGGTAACTCATATGGAGCATCTGTTCTTTGAAAACTGAATAACAGAAGAAGACAATAGATAGGTCTTTTTTTCGAAAAGTTGTGATAACAAGATTAACTAAAAAAAGTCTAAAAACGAAATAGTTAACAGTTCTCGTAAAAGCATAAACGTATATAAGTGATTAAATTAGTAAGAGCGTACGGTGGATGTCTTGGCATATAGAGCAGAAGAAGGACGCAGATAACGGCGAAACGCCTCGGGGAGTCGTACACAGGCAACGATCCGGGGGTATCCGAATGGGGAAACCCGATAAAGTTGAAAAGCTTTTATCATCCTTAAGCCAATACATAACTTAAGAGAAGGCAACCCAGGGAATTGAAACATCTTAGTACCTGGAGGAGAAGAAAATAACAATGATTCCGAGAGTAGTGGCGAGCGAAATCGGAGCAGCCCAAACCAGCAACGAGCTGGGGTAGTAGGACCACAGAAAGTGATTGAAAAGAGATAGTCGAATGGCATTGAAAGGTCAGCCGCAGAAGGTGCAAGCCCTGTAGGCGAAATCTCGATTCACGCGAGTGGTATCCTGAGTACGTCGGAGCACGTGAAACTCTGACGGAATCAACCGGGACCATCCGGTAAGGCTAAATACTCCTATATGACCGATAGTGAACCAGTACCATGAGGGAAAGATGAAAAAGAACCGCGGGAGCGGAGTGAAATAGATCCTGAAACCGTATGCTTACAAAAAGTCAGAGCACATTAAGGTGTGATGGCGTGCCTTTTGTAGAATGAACCGGCGAGTTATCTTTACATGCGAGGTTAAGCAGACAATGCGGAGCCGTAGCGAAAGCGAATCTTAATAGGGTGGCAAGTATGTAGAGATAGACCCGAAGCCGTAGTGATCTAGTCATGAGCAGGTTGAAGGCTGGGTGAATCCAGCTGGAGGACCGAACCGACCCCCGTTGAAAAAGTTGGCGGATGACTTGTGATTAGCGGAGAAATTCCAATCGAACACGGCGATAGCTGGTTCTCCCCGAAATAGCTTTTAGGGGCTAGCGTTGAACGAATCTACCCGGAGGTAGAGCACTGAAATCATGCGGGCGGCATCTCGCCGTACCAAATGATATCAAACTCCGAATGCCGGGCAAGAATATTCAGCAGTCAGACTGTGGGTGATAAGGTCCATGGTCAAAAGGGAAACAGCCCAGATCATCAGATAAGGTCCCAAAATTTACGCTAAGTGGAAAAGGATGTGGAGACGCGCAAACAGCTAGGAGGTTGGCTCAGAAGCAGCCATCCTTCAAAGAGTGCGTAACAGCTCACTAGTCGAGTATCTCTGCGCCGAAAAATTAACCGGGGCTAAGCGTAATACCGAATCTATGGATTTATACTTAGGTATAAGTGGTAGGGGAGCGTTCCATACAGCATTGAAGGTATACCGTAAGGAGTGCTGGAGCGTATGGAAGTGAGAATGCCGGTGTGAGTAGCGAGATGTGGGTGAGAATCCCACACACCGAACAACCAAGGTTTCCAGGGAAGGTTCGTCCGCCCTGGGTAAGTCGGGACCTAAGGCCAGGCCGAAAGGCGTAGTCGATGGACAGCAGGTTGATATTCCTGCACCCGCGAGTAAAGTGATGGAGTGACAGATAGGGTTAACCCAAGTCCTTACTGGATTGGGCAAGGCAAGCAGGAGAGTGGCGTAGGCAAATCCGCGTCGGATACTCAAAGGCTTGACTCAAGCGAACGCGCGAGCAAGTAGTGAAGAGGGCGATACCAGGTCTCAAGAAAAGCTTCTAGCGATAATTTACTAGCGGCCCGTACCAAAACCGACACAGGTGGTTGAGGCGAGTAGCCTAAGGTGAGCGAGAGAACTGTTGCCAAGGAACTCGGCAAATTGACCCCGTACGTTAGCAATAAGGGGTGCTCGAAAGAGCCGCAGTGAATAGGCCCTAGCAACTGTTTAACTAAAACATAGCTCTCTGCGAAGTCGCAAGACGAAGTATAGGGGGTGACACCTGCCCGGTGCTGGAAGGTCAAGGGGATTTGTCAGACGCAAGTCGAAGCATTGAACCGAAGCCCCAGTGAACGGCGGCCGTAACTATAACGGTCCTAAGGTAGCGAAATTCCTTGTCAGGTAAGTTCTGACCCGCACGAAAGGTGTAATGATTTGGGCACTGTCTCGGCAGCAGACTCGGTGAAATCTTAGTACCTGTGAAGATGCAGGTTACCCGCAACTAGACGGAAAGACCCCATGGAGCTTTACTGTAGTCTGCTATTGAGTTTCGGTTAAGTATGCACAGGATAGGGTGGGAGACGATGAGACTGGTCTTTTGGGATCAGAGGAGTCACTGTTGGGATACCACTCTTACTTAATTGAAATTCTAACTCTAAGCCGTGATCCGGCTAGAGGACCGTGGCAGATGGGCAGTTTGACTGGGGCGGTCGCCTCCCAAAGAGTAACGGAGGCGCACAAAGGTACTCTCAGAATGGTTGGAAATCATTCATCGAGCGCAAACGCAGAAGAGTGCTTGACTGCGAGACAAACAAGTCGAGCAGGGACGAAAAGTCGGTGTTAGTGATCCGGCGGTGCAGAATGGAATGGCCGTCGCTTAACGGATAAAAGCTACCCTGGGGATAACAGGCTGATCTCGCCCAAGAGTTCACATCGACGGCGAGGTTTGGCACCTCGATGTCGGCTCATCGCATCCTGGAGGTGAATTCGCTTCCAAGGGTTGGGCTGTCCGCCCATTAAAGCGGTACGCGAGCTGGGTTCAGAACGTCGTGAGACAGTTCGGTCCCTATCTGTTGTGGGCGTTGGAAATTTGAGGAGAGCTGCCCCTAGTACGAGAGGACCAGGGTGGACGTTCCTACGGTGCACCAGTTGTCACGCCAGTGGCATAGCTGGATAGCTGAGAACGGACCGGATAAACGCTGAAGGCATCTAAGCGTGAAACCGACTCAAGATTAGATTTCCCATCATTTCAAATGAATAAGACCCCTTGAAGACGACGAGGTTGATAGGGTCAGAGATGTAAGTGTAGCGATACATTCAGTTGACTGATACTAATAGGTCGAAGATTTATTCACGAGAGAACGCACACACGACTGTTTGAGAAAGACAAAGTCAGAAACTGTTATTTAGTTTTCAGGGAACAGAGTACCCTAAAGAAGCAAGATCCGGTGATGATGGCGCAGTGGCCACACCTGTACCCATCCCGAACACAGAAGTTAAGCACTGTAGCGGCGAAAAATAGCGCAAGCAAATCTAGCACGTTGCCGGGTCATCGAGAGCATGGTTTTCCATCGCTCTCCTTTTTATACTTTTTTTATGTAAAGTTAGTGCTGACTTATAGCGCTTTTTCATAAATCGTATTATAATGATTTGGTGAGGTTTTTCTATATGAAAGATTTAAGTTTAATTACAAAAATCAGCTGATGAAACAAGAGAACTTGGTTCTAAGATTGGTAAACATTGTGAAGCTGCTATGGTTATCCTCTTAGATGGTGACTTAGGGTGCAGGTAAGACATGTTTAACCCAGGGAATTGCTAGAGGATTAGGTATTACCCGTAGTGTTACAAGTCCTACATTTACAATTCAAAAAATTTATCATGGTCGATTATTGCTAAATCATATTGATGCATATCGTTTGGAAGGTATACATCAAGATTTAGGATTTGACGAATATTTAAATGATGAAGGATTAACTGTTATCGAATGGTCACAATTTAGTCCTGACTTAGTTCCTGAGGAACATTTAAAGATTTCAATTCAACTATTGGAGAATGGAGATCGTGAATTTACTTTCCAAGCGATTGGAAAGCAATATGAAGAATTATTGGAGGTTCTAGCATGATTACGTTATGTATGGATACAAGTCATATCTATTTATCACTTGCTTTAATTCGTGATAATGAAATTATTGGTGAAGTTCAGGAAGAATGCTGGAAACATCAATCTGAGGAAATTTTTCCTAAACTTGAAGAGATGTTATCAAAGTTATCTTTAAAGAGCGATGATATTGATCAGATTGTTATTACAAAGGGGCCAGGTAGTTATACTGGAGTTCGTATCGCAATGACGATTGCGAAGGTATTCTGTTCCATGACAAACAAGCCTCTATATACACTTCCTACAATGTTATTGTATGCGGGAATGGAAGATTGTCGCGTTGTATTAGATGCACGTGGTAAGCGTGTATATACCTGCGCATATAGGAATGGTAAGGCAGTGGAAGAAGAAAGAGTTGAATACATCACAGACCTTGAAAATACAGTATGTGATGAAAAGATTATTGGTGATGGTCAACTATTTGGAAAAGAAACATACTATCCAAATATGGCTAATAACTTCTTATTATTAAAGAATGAATGGCAGAAAGCAGAGAATGTGCATTTGGTTGTGCCAGAATATTTAAAGTCATCAGATGCATATAACATTAATAAGTAATGATTCGAAAGATGGTAGAAACAGATCTAGTGCAAGTCGTAGATCTTGAGAATATTTGTTTTCCAAAAGGCGGTTGGACTCTTGAACAGTTTCGCTATGAACTTTTGGAAAATCCGTTCTCATACTTGTTGGTATTTGAAGAGAATCAAACCATTATTGGATATATTGATTGGTGGATTACTTATGAACAAGCGCAACTTGCCAATATTGCAGTTTGTCCTACAAATCGAAAACAAGGTGTTGGACAACAACTATTAAATAAAGCTCTTCAGGAAGCAATTGAAGAAGAGTGTGAGAATATGACATTGGAAGTACGTATATCAAATAAACGTGCTATCCAATTTTATGAAAAAAATGGGTTTATAACAGTGAATACTCGCAAGAATTATTATAAGGATGGCGAGAATGCATATCTTATGATTAAACCCTTAGGAGGTTTATAAATGACATTGATTTTAGCATTAGAATCAAGCTGTGATGAAACAGCATGTGCGATTATTAAAGATGGAAAAGAAATTCTTTCAAATATCGTATCATCACAGATTAATGTTCATACACAATATGGTGGCGTTGTGCCAGAAGTTGCTAGTCGTATCCACGTTGAAAATATCTCAACGGTTATTGATGAAGCGTTAAAGAAAGCGAATCTAACAATGGATGATATTGATGCGATTGCATATACGCAAGGACCTGGTTTAATTGGTTCTTTACATGTGGGCGTACAAGCAGCTAAGACAATTGCTTGGACATTCCATAAGCCATTAATTCCAATTAACCATATGACAGGCCATATCTGGGCAAACAACTTTGTAGCAGATATGAAATTCCCATTACTAGCGCTAGTTATTTCGGGTGGTCACTCTCAGCTTGTTTATATGGAAAATGATTGGGATTATAAGGTTATTGGTACAACACAGGATGATGCGATTGGTGAAGCGTATGATAAAGTATCACGCGTTTTAGGTACAGGTTATCCTGGCGGTCCAGTGATTGACCGTATGGCAAAAGAAGGTAAGGAACATTACAAACTTCCTTCTCCAAAGACAGATGGTGTATATGATTTTAGTTTTTCTGGATTGAAGACAGCTGTATTACAGCTAATTCAACGTGAAGAAAAAGCAGGTAATGAAATCATTAAAGAAGATATTGCGTATGCCTTCCAAGAAACAGCGTTAGGACAACTAACTGGAAAGACACTACAGGCTGTAGAAGACTTAAAGCCAAAGATGTTAGTGCTAGCAGGTGGTGTAGCAGCAAACTCAAGATTAAGACAGTTAATGACTGAGAAGATGCAAGCATATCCAGATGTACAGTTAGTTATTCCACCAATGTACTGTTGTACAGACAATGCGGCAATGATTGGTGCAGTTGGTTATGTTGCGTACAAACATGGATTATTTGGAGATCTTGCGGCAGCGGCTGATCCAGGCCTCATGATGCCAGGCGAAGAATAAAATTTAGCAATTTTTTCACAAATGATGTTAAAATAGAGAATGGTGATAAATATGAGCGAAAAGAAAGTGCCAAAGGCAACATTACAACGATATCCTGTCTATTTAAAAGCATTACGTAAACTACATGCGGATGGGATAAACAGAATTATGTCCAGGGAGCTTGCTGACTATGTATCTATTGAGTCAACAACAATCCGTCGTGACTTTAGTTTTTTAGGAAACCTTGGTAAACAGGGTTATGGTTATAACGTTGAAGATTTAATTACTATTTTCTCTAATCAGCTTGGCGTAAATTTTGATGAGAAGATTATTCTTGTCGGTGCTGGTAACCTTGGAAAAGCATTATTAAACTACAACCACTGGAACCATATTGTTGGTGAAATCGTTTGTGCATTTGATTTACACCCAGAAAATGTAAAGAAATCATCAGTCCCTGTATATGGTATGGATGAGATTGCTGAAAAGATGCCGGAAGGCTGCCGTATCGCTATTTTGTGTATCTCACAAGATGTACAGAAGACAGTAGATTTATTGGTGGCACATGGTATTCAAGGATTTGTAAGTTTTGCGATGGAACATTTCTCAGTTCCATCAGGAGTATATGTACGACATGTGGATGTCGTATCGAGCATTCAGGAATTGGTATTTGAAACCAACGCAATGAATAACTAATGTGAAAATAAGAATGGAGATTGAATAAGTATGCCTACAGAAATGAGTATCCGCGAACTGTATCAGTTGGCGAAAGATGGAACAACACTCGAACTAGACCAGTTGGATTTTGTCCAACTTCAGGGATGGGTTCGTACAAACCGTGCTGGTAAGAATGTATCTTTTATTGCCTTAAATGATGGAACATTCTTTAAGAATGCACAGATTGTGTATTCTTCTGATACTCTTTCCAATTACGCTGAAGTTGCCAAGTACTTAACAGGTACAGCAATTTCTGTTGTTGGTAAATTTGTATTAACACCAGAAGCTTCTCAGCCATTTGAAATTCAGGCAACTGAAATCAATTTGGAAGGTGAGTGTGATAGCACATATCCTTTACAGAAGAAGAGACATACATTTGAGTACTTACGTGAAATTGGTCATTTAAGACCTCGTACAAATACGTTCTCTGCTGTATTCAGAGTACGTTCTGTACTAGCAATGGCAATTCACCAATTCTTCCAAGATCAAGGATTTGTATATGTACATACACCAATTATCACAGGTGCTGATGCGGAAGGTGCAGGCGAAACATTTACAGTTACAACACGTGAAGATGGAAACTATGAAGAAGACTTCTTTGGTAAGCATGCGTCACTAACTGTATCTGGTCAGCTACAAGCAGAAGCATATGCAATGGCATTTAGAGATATCTATACATTTGGACCAACATTCCGTGCTGAAAACTCTAATACAACAACACACGCAGCTGAGTTCTGGATGATTGAACCAGAAATGGCATTTGCGGATTTGGAATACAGTATGGATGTTATTGAGGATATGTTGAAGTACTGCATTAACTACGTTATGGAAATGTGTCCAGAAGAGCTTGCGTTCTTCAATGAAAGAATCGATACATCTCTTTTAGAACGTCTTGAGCATGTAAGAACTTCAACTTTCAAGCGTTTACCATATACAGAAGCAATCGAAATCTTAAAGAATGCGGATGTAAAGTTTGAAAACAACAATATTTACTGGGGTATGGATTTAAATACAGAACATGAACGTTACATAACAGAAAAGGTTGTTAAAGGTCCTACATTCTTAATTGACTACCCAGAAGAAATTAAAGCATTCTACATGCGTCGTAATGATGATGGTAAGACAGTAGCCGCATGTGACTTATTAGTGCCAGGTGTTGGTGAGCTTGTTGGAGGAAGCCAACGTGAGGAAAGACTAGATATTCTAGAAAAGAAGATGGAAAGTCTTGACATGAATACAGAAGGTTACCAATGGTATCTCGACTTGCGTAGATATGGTGGTTGCCAACACGCAGGTTTCGGCTTAGGATTTGAACGCTTAGTAATGTATATTACAGGTATGGAAAATATTCGTGACGTTATTCCTTTCGCAAGAACACCACGAAACTTAAACTTCTAAAAGAAATTATGATATGGGAGTGGTACTGCAAACGGCTGCCACTTCCATTTTTATGGAGGTAACGATGTTATATCAAGTTAGTAAAGCCTCAAAATATTATGGCGTCGATACAATCTTTGAAGATGTTAATTTTGAGATTAAAGGTACAGAGAAGATTGCCCTCGTTGGCAGAAATGGTTGTGGAAAGACAACCTTTTTGCGCTGTATGTGTGGGGAAGAACAATTTGATAAAGGTACTATCTCACAACAAAATAATTCAGTGATAGGCTACTTGTCACAGAAGGTATTATCACATGATGAAAGAACGGTTGAAGAGGAGTTACGTCGTATATATGAACCAGTATTTGCAATGCAAGTAAGAATGCATGAATTAGAAAAGCAAATGGAGACAGATGCGAGTGAAAGATTCTTGCGCAATATGCAACGGTTCAAGAACAGTTTGAAGCGATGCATGGGTATCACTGGGAATCGGAGATGAAAACAGTCTTTACACGTTTTGGATTTCCAATCGAAGATCTTCAGAAGAAAATTGGAGAATTTTCTGGTGGACAAAAGACACGTATCGCATTTGTAAAACTGCTATTATCAAAACCGGATATCTTATTGTTAGATGAACCTACAAACCATCTAGATATCGATGCGATTGAGTGGCTTGAAGGGTATGTAAAGAATTATCCAAAGGCTGTCGTAATTGTATCGCATGACCGTATGTTTTTAGATCATACCGTTGATGTTGTATATAATATGGAATACGGAAAGATGAAAGCGCTATCCAGGTAATTATTCCAACTATGTCATTCAACGTGAAAATGATATTGAACGCCAACAATCCGCATATGCAAGACAACAGAAAGATATTCAACGCTTAGAAGCACTCATTGAAAAGTTCCGTTATAAAAAGAATAAAGCAGCTTTTGCACAATCTAAAATTAAATACTTGGAACGTATGGATCGTATTGAAGTTGATCAGACGGATGATAAAACATTCCATGCCAAGTTTACACCACGCGTAAAGGGTGGTGAGAAAGTGCTGGAAGTTGAAAATCTTGCGATTGGATATGACCATGTTCTTACGACAATTTCAATGAAGATGCGTCGTGGAGATAGGATTGCGATTATTGGTCCAAACGGTACTGGAAAATCAACGTTTGTAAAGACGTTAATGAATATTGTACCTGCTTTATCTGGTAGTTTCTTGTTTGGTCATCAAATTGAGCAGGGATACTTTGATCAGCAGCTTGCACAATTCTCTTCTGGCAAAACAGTACTAGAAGAAGTTTGGGATGAGTATCCGGATTTGGATCGAACAACTGTTCGAAGTGTATTAGGACAATTCTTATTCTCTGCAGATGATGTATTTAAAACAGTTGATGTTTTATCAGGTGGAGAAAAGGTCCGACTCTCTTTTGTAAAACTATTATTACAGCACGCAAACATGTTAATACTGGATGAACCTACAAACCACTTGGATATTCCAGGAAAAGAAGCACTGGAGTTATCCTTAAAAGGATTTACAGGTTCAATATTATTTGTTTCACATGATCGTTACTTCATTCAGCAGATGGCAACAGGTTTATTAATTCTTAGTAATGATGGTTGTCAGTTTGTAAATCAAACTTACGATGAATACATGAACCAAGAACCAGTACAAGTTAAAGAAGTCAAACCATCAAATGATGAAACCTATTAATAAAAAGGAAGTAAAGAGGGCGTTATCTCCAGAGGCTCGTCGTCGTGAGATTGCAAAACTAGAACGTTTGATTACAGAAAAGGAAGCAGAGCTAGAAGAAATGCGTGAGCTTCGCTTTGAACCAGAATATTATCAAGATTATCAAAAGATGAATGATTTAGATCAAGATATCGATGATATTCATAATGAATTGGCACATCTAGAAGAAAGATGGGCGTCATTATTAGAAGAAGTTGCATAAGAAAAAAAGCCTGTTGTGTAAACAGGCTTTTTATATGGCGGAGAAGAAGGGATTTGAACCCCCGCACGCTTTCACGTCTAGCGGTTTTCGAAACCGCCCCCTTCAGCCTCTTGGGTACTTCTCCAACGCTGAACAATTATATCATAGAAATAGGTTGAGAGTTGAAGGAAGTGAAAGTCATACAGTTAAATCTAAAAGGTATAATAATGAAAAATATTTTTCATGTAAGAAAAAAATATTTCAAGAAATATTTTTCAAAAAGCGTTTACAAACTATTGACATCATTTTAGGATTTGCGTAATATTACTGGTATATTAAGAGAGGTAGTTCTCTTAACATAGGAGGAAGAGGAATTTATGAAAAAAGCACTATTGGGTTCTCTTGCCGCTATTTTAGCTCTTGCAGGTTGCAATGGCAAAGGTGGACAGACAACTGCATCACAATCTGAAGACTTTAGATCCGTCTATTCTTTAGATATGCAGAGCTTAGACTACACAGTTTCCAACAAGAACGTTGATAACGAAAATACAGCAAACTTTGTTGACGGCTTATTAGAAAATGATAAGTATGGTAACTATGTACCTGCTCTAGCTGAGTCTTATGAGTTTAACGATGATAAGACAGAATGGACATTTAAGATTCGTAAGGGTGTTAAATGGGTAACAAATGAAGGCGAAGAATATGCTGAATTAAAGGCACAAGACTTCGTTACTGGTCTTCAACACGCTGCAGACTTCAAGTCTGGTACAAAATACTTAGTAGAAGGTCTCATTAAGAACTTCTCTGAATATGAAGCGGGTGAAGTTACATTCGATAAGGTAGGTGTAGAAGCTGTTGATGATTATACATTGAAGTATACTCTTGAAAAACCAGCATCTTATTTCTACTCTCTAACAACATATGGTATCTTATTCCCAATCAATGAAGACTTCTTAAATTCAAAGGGTTCCGGATGTAAGTTAGGTTCCCCTGATTTAAATGCATGTGAGTTCGGTATCGTTGATCCATCATCTATTCTTTACAATGGTGGTTACATCTTAACAAACAACACAGCTAAGTCTATCGTTGAATTCACAAAGAACCAGAACTACTGGGATGCAGAACACGTTTATATCAATAAGGTAACTTATACATATGATGATGGTTCTGATGACCACTCAATCATGAATGGTTTTGAAGCTGGTACATATACATCTGCTACTATCCGTGGTACATGGTCAACTGATGAATTCAATAAGTACATGGATAAGTACAAGGATAACGTTTATATTCCTATGACAGATGGTGGTACATTCTCATTAGCATTCAACTATAACCGTCGTTCATTCAATAACACAAATAAGACAACAGATGCTGAAAAGGAAAACACACATAAGGCTATCCTAAATAAGAACTTCCGTCTTGCTTTACAGGCTGCATTCGACAGAGTAGTTTACTTGAAGCAAAGAGTTGGTGATGAAACAGCTGCTAAGGCTTCATTACGCAATGAATTAGTTCCTACAACTTTCGTTCAAATCAATGGCGAAGATTATGGTAAGACAGTTGCTAAGCTTGTTACAGAACAGACAGATGTATTTGGTAATTCATTAGACCTTTCTGAAGGACAGGATCCATACTACAACCCAGATAAGGCAAAGGAATTACTTGCTAAGGCAGCTGCTGAAGCTGGATTAACATTACCTGTTTCTCTAGACTTAGTAACACTTTCAACAATGTCATTCACAGTTAACCAGGCTAACTCATTGAAGAAGTCTGTAGAAGAAGCTACAAATGGACAAATCTTAATCAATGTAATGCCAATTGATAAGGATGCTTACTATGCAGCAACATATCTTGCAAATAATGGTAGTGAATCGGACTGGGATATCTCTACAGCAGTAGGTTGGAACCCAGACTACTTAGATCCAAGAAGTTACTTAAATATCTATAGTCCAGTAAATGGTGACCAGTTAACTTCAGTTGGCTTAGATGGAACATCTGATCCAGATAACTTCCAGGAATCTGATAAGGCTGCTATGGAAGCTGTTGGATTATTCGATTACCAGAAGTTATTAGAGCAGCTGATGCAATTACTGATGACTTAAATGCTCGTTATGCAGCATATGCTAAGGCTGATGCTTGGCTTATTGAAAATGCGTTTGCTCTCAGTGTACAGTGCACAGCTGTAGCAAACACAGTTACAAGAAGCGTTCCATTCGTAGGACCATACTCAATTGCCGGCCAAGGTGGTAGTAAGTTCAAACTAAGACGTGTTCAAAAGGATATTGTTACAAACAAGGACTACTATGAAGCTAAGGAAGCTTGGTTAGCAGAACGTGCTAAGTCCGCTAAGTCCGCTAGCAAATAAATCTTAGAATATTTACATTGTAAATTTTTCATAAGTAATTTAAAAGACAGATATCATTCAGCGATGAATCTGTCTTTTTCTTTCTCTTGAGAGATGATATAAATACGCTGTAAGGAGTATCTATATAGATATGAATAAATATTCATAATATTTGAAAATGAAAAATTAACATGAAATTAATTATGAAAAAAATTATATTTTAGTGAAATACCTAGTCTTATATGGTATTATAACTACTATGAAAAGGTAGGGGTGAGTTATATGAAGCGTTACATTTTAGGCCGTGTAATCAGATCGTTCTTCTCGATTTTTGCGGTTGTTACAATCGCATTGGTTTTGGTCTATACGCTGACACCGCGCGACAATATCTTTACAACTGATACAACTTACCAGAAGTTGAAGAGCGCGGATGATAAAACAAAATACAAATACAACACCTGGGAGAGCCTAGGTTATCTACGTTTTGATGAACAGAAGGACCTATGTGCAAATACAAGTGATTATGATGCATGCATGGTTACTGGTTCTGATTTATTAAAAGAACAGGTAAAGAAATATGAGTCAGATGGATATACAATTCAAACATATTCAGATGGTAAATATTATGCCTATAAAGATTATTCTGTTCCTGAACTAGTATTCAACTGGTTTAGTAAGTTAATTGAAGTAGATCATCCATGGAGAATGTACGATGGTCATAACGAAAATATGGAAAGAAAAGTCTATATTGAGAATGACTATAATGGTTTACCTGCAATTAAGTGTTCGGGTTGCGAGCATAAGTATCTTGTATACATGGATGGTAGTTTCCCATTTATTCACCAGAATATTGTTGGGTTGAATTTTGGTATTTCTTATCCAACATTTAGTGGTGTAGATGTAACTACTGTTATTACACAGACACAGGGTAATGCAAAGAGCCAGGAAGTAACTTTTGAAACAGGAAAGACATCTTCTTCAGCTGTGAATTTGCATTCATGTACATATAAATATTCAGAATTGTTAGACAACATTGATAAGGGTAAGTTTAATGACAATTATGCAAACTGTGCGTCTAACTTACAAGATCCATCAATGGTAACTACATCAGCGATTCAAGGTTTAATTGCCTTATTGATTACTTATTTATTTGGTATTCCAGCTGGTATGATTATGGCTGCGAATAAAGGTAAGTGGCAAGATAAGCTTGGTACAGTTTACATCAATATTATGAGTGCAGTTCCATCACTAGCATTTATTTATTTCGTTCGTTCAATTGGTATGACACTTGGTTTACCAGATAAGTTCCCGGTATATGGTGCGCATGATGTTCGTTCCTATATCATGCCTATCTTAATTCTTGGTTTATTGAGCACAGGCGGACAGATGTTATGGATTAGACGTTACATGGTTGACCAGTCAAGTGCTGACTATGTTAAGTTTGCACGTGCAAAGGGTCTTTCCAATAGTGAAATTTTCCGTACACATATTTTACGTAATGCGATTATTCCATTTGTAAATGGTTTCCCATCAGCTGTTATTATGACAATTTCTGGTGCGGTTATTACAGAAACTGTATTCGCGATTCCTGGTATGGGTAAGATGTTGCCAGACAGTATTAAGGCATATAATAACCCAATGGTTATTGGTCTAACATTTATTTTCACTGCTGTTTCTATTTTTGCCTTGTTATTAGGTGACTTACTCGTTACAGTTGTTGATCCTCGTATTCAGTTACAGGCAAAAGGAGATTCGAGATAATGTCAGAAATCAGAGATGAAAGATTTACTTTTGTCGCATTAGACGACTTTGCTTCAGAGAGAATTAGTAGTCCGAAATATTCTTATTGGAAGAGTGTATTTAGAAAGTTCTTTAGTAGTAAGACTGCTATATTCTTCTTAGTACTAACGCTATTAACCTTATTCTTGTCTTATATTTTACCTTTTATTAGTGGATACGATCCAACTGTTCAAACGCATATCAATGACTTCTCACGTCGCTTCGTTGCACCAAACTTACAGTTCTGGTTTGGTACAAACCAAGTAGGTGATTCACTCTTTGATGTAGTTTGGGCAGGCGCTAGAACTTCATTAAGCCTTGCAATTATCGCTACATTTATTACAAATGTGATTGGTGTTATTGTAGGTGCGTTCTGGGGTTATTCACGTAAAATGGACGTTATTATGATTGAAGTTTATAACATCATTGCAAACGTTCCATTTACATTAGTTGTTATTATCTTGTCTTATGTATTAGGACCTGGATTCTGGCAGTTGGTATTCTGCTTGTGTATTACTTCATGGTTAGGTATGGCTTATAGTATCCGTATTCAGGTTATGATGATTCGTGACCGTGAGTATAACTTAGCTTCAAGATGCTTAGGTACACCTACACATAAGATTATTCAGCATAATGTTTTACCATTTATGATTCCAATTATCGTTACATCTATTTCAAGAGATGTACCAAGCTTTATTTCATATGAGGTATTCTTATCTTACTTAGGAATTGGTTTAACTGAAAAGGAAGTTTCATTAGGTAGACTTATTTCAAGTAACTCTGCATACATGACATCTGCTCCATATTTGTTCTGGATTCCAGTTGCTGTAGCAGCAGTTATCTCAATTTCACTCTATATTGTCGGACAGACTTTGGCAGATGCATCTGATCCAAAGACACATATGTAAAGGAGGGTATCATGGCAGAAGAAACATTAGCTACAAACTTAGATATCACCTTTGAAAACTCAGACAAAGAGGCAGTATTATCTGCACGTGATATTATTGTTGAATTTACAGTTCGTGACCGTGTTTTAACTGCGATTCGTAATGTTTCATTAGACCTTTATGATGGTGAAACACTTGCAATCGTAGGTGAATCCGGTTCAGGAAAATCTGTATTCACAAAGACTTTTACGGGAATGCTAGATAAAAATGGTAATATCTCACAAGGTCAAATTATTTTTGAAGGAAGAGATTTATTAGAACTCACAAGTGACCGTGATTGGGAAATGATTCGTGGTAGTAGGATTGCGACAATCTTCCAGGACCCAATGACTTCCTTAAATCCAATTCGTACAATTGGTTCTCAGATTACTGAGGTTATCGTAAAACACCAGGGTGTTGATTTAATTGAAGCTCGTAAAATTGCGGTTGATTTAATGAAGCGTGTAGGTATTAATAATGCAGAAAACCGTTTCGATGAATATCCATTCATGTATTCTGGTGGTATGCGTCAGCGTATCGTTATCGCGATTGCATTAGCTTGTCGTCCACGTATCTTGATTTGTGATGAGCCTACAACTGCTTTAGATGTTACAATCCAAGCTCAAATTATTAAGTTGATTAAGGACTTACAGGAAGAGTATCACTTCACAACTGTTTATATTACACACGACCTTGGTGTCGTTGCGAATGTAGCAGATAAGGTTGCGGTCATGTATGCAGGTCAAATTGTTGAATATGGAACAGTAGAAGAAGTATTCTATGATCCTAAACATCCATATACATGGGCTCTATTAAGTTCTATGCCTCAGTTAGGTATTAAGGGTCAAGACTTATATGCAATTACAGGTACTCCACCAAGTTTATTTGAAGAGGTTGTAGGTGATGCGTTTGCACCACGTAATCCTTATGCGATGAGAATTGACTTTGAGGAAGAGCCACCGATGTTTGCAGTTTCTAGTACACACCTTGCTAAGACATGGTTATTAGACCCACGTGCACCAAAGGTTGAAAAGCCTGAAGTAATTCGTAACTTGCACGAAAGATTATTAGAGACATTAGGTGAAGGAGGTACATATCATGGATAACAACGAAAAAGAAGTACTAGTTGAAGTCAAAAATCTTGAAGTAACTTTCACCAATGGGAAATAAGTTCGTAGCCGTACATGATGCCAACTTCCAAGTATATAGAGGAGAAACTTTCTCCCTTGTAGGTGAGTCTGGTTCAGGTAAGACTACAATTGCGCGTGCAATTAACCGTATTAATCCAATTAGTAATGGTGAAGTCTTGTTTGAAGGAAAGCGTATTTCTGGAAAGATTTCTCGTGAATTAGATAAAGAAGTTATTCGTAAGATTCAGATGGTCTTCCAAGATCCGGCTGCTTCTTTAAATGAACGTGCAACAGTTGATTATATCGTTTCTGAAGGTCTGGTTAACTTCAAGTTATATACTGATGAAGAAGATCGCTATAATCAAGTAGTATCTGCATTAAATGAAGTAGGTCTTCTTGAAGAGCATATGTCACGTTATCCACATGAATTCTCAGGTGGCCAGCGTCAACGTATTGGTATCGCTAGAGCGATTATCATGCAACCGGATTTATTGATTGCAGATGAACCTATCTCAGCGCTAGACGTATCTATTCGTGCGCAGGTATTAAACCTATTAAAGAGATTACAGAGAGAACGTGGATTAACATGTATCTTTATTGCGCATGACTTATCAGTTGTACGCTTTATCTCTGACCGTATTGCAGTTATTCACTTAGGTAGAATTGTAGAACTTGCAGAAACAAATGAATTGTTCCTCAATCCATTGCACCCATATACGCAGTCATTATTAGGAGCTGTTCCAATTCCTGATCCACAGATTGAAAAGGCGAAGATTGTAAAACCATATTCATTGGACAGCCATCATTATGATGATGATAAACCAGCGTTCCACGAAATTAAGCCTGGACACTTTGTATGGGCAAACGATGCTGAATTAGCAGAATATCGCAAGAATATGAAATAAAACATATAAAAACGAAGAAGTAGTTACAACTGTAATGAAAATTCGTTTTTTTAATCAATTCTTTTGGTGAGTGTATGGTTATACGCTAGAATAAGGATATAGGAGGCTTATTATGATAAAAGTTTTTGGTAGTCCACTTTGTCCACATTGTGTTTCATGCAAAGAATTTCTAGAAAAAAATAATGTCGCATTTGAATATATCGATATTACTGGATCGATTCGTGCATTAAAACAATTTCTAGCTTTACGTGATCATTCTGCAGCGTATGATGATGCGAAAAGAGAAGGATATATCGGTATCCCAACACTTGTGTTAGAAGATGGTTCGATTTGTTTTGACTATGAAGAGTGGTTAAAGGGAGAAGAAACTTCAAAAGTAGCTGTAGTAGAGTCTGGACAGTCATGTAATATTGATGGAACTGGATGTTAAGACAAGTGATAACTTGTCTTTTTATTACGTTATAATAGTATCTGCAGAGACATTTTATGAGTGAAAGAAGAACATATATTGCAATCGATTTAAAGTCGTTCTACGCATCTGTAGAATGCCAGGATCGAAATTTAAATCCACTGACAACAAATCTAGTAGTGGCTGATACTTCACGTACGAATAAGACTATCTGTCTTGCGGTATCACCATCACTTAAGCAGCTGGGAATATCTGGTAGACCCAGACTTTTTGAAGTGGAACAGAAGGTTGCAGAAATCAATCGTGAACGTCAAAGTAAGATATATGGGAAACGTTTTGTTAAAGAAGAATGGAATCGAGAACTTTTAGAGAATCATCCTGAATATAAAGTGACATATATCATTGCCCAACCTCGGATGGCAAAATATCTCGAGTATAGTGCAAATATTTATAATATCTATTTACGTTATATCGCAGCTGAGGATATCCATGTATATTCTATCGATGAAGTTATGATGGATGTAACAGGATATTTGCGCACTTATCATATGACTGCAGAAGAACTTGCAAGAACAATGTTATCGGCTGTATATGAAGAGACAGGTATTACAGCAACTGCAGGGATTGGTACAAATCTATATCTTGCTAAAGTTGCGATGGATATCATCGCAAAACATCTTCCAGCAGATAAGTATGGTGTACGTATCGGGGAGCTGGATGAAATAGAATATCGTAAGTTACTTTGGAATCATAAACCATTAACAGATTTCTGGCGTGTTGGAAGAGGCTATGCACGCAAGCTTGAACAACATGGTATGTATACAATGGGTGATATCGCAAGATGTTCAATCGGCAAAGAAGATGAATATTTAAATGAAGAGTTACTCTATAAATTGTTTGGCGTAAATGCTGAGTTACTGATTGATCATGCATGGGGCTTTGAATCCTGTACCATGCATGCAATTAAACATTATCAGCCAAGTAATCATAGCTTTAGTTCAGGCCAGGTTTTAATGTCTGGTTATACCTTTACTAAGGCAAATTAGTCGCAAAGGAAATGACAGAACAATTAGTACTCGACTTGACTGCGAAGAAAATGACAACGAAACAAGTTGGGCTATCGATCAGTTATGATGCGGATAGTTTAAAGGATTATGAATTATCAATGGATATTAAAACGGCCTTGGACTGGTATGGTAGAGTAGTTCCAAAACCTACAAATGGTACTGTGAAATTATCACATCACACATCTTTTACAAAAGAGATTATGGAAGCAGTAGAGCGACTATTTGATAAGATTGTAGATGCGAGATTACTAGTACGTAAGATAACAATTACATTTATGAGTATTATTAGTGAAGAAGACGCAAGAAGGCATACAGAAGCGACACAATTAGATTTATTTGCACCACCAGAAGAGGATGTAAATATAGCGAAAGTTGACGAGACGAAGGACCGTCAACTACAACAAGCGATTCTCTCTATCAAGCGGAAATATGGAAAGAATAAGTTGTTAAAAGGAAGAGACTTAGAAGAAGGTGCTACTGCGGTAGAACGCAATAATCAGATTGGAGGACACAAAGCATGAGTGAAAAAGTATGAAGATATGCTGTATCTGGATCCTCCAGTATCTAAGACTCATCGTAAGATGTCTATTCAAGATCGAGCTGCCCAGTTTATGCCATTTGCGGCATTAACAGGATATGAAGACTTAATTCGTGAATCTTCTAGAATTACACAATCTCGCATTGAATTATCTGAAACAGAAATAGAGGAATTAAAGCATAAACTTGAGATTCTACATAGACATGAGATAGAAAAGCCACTCATTAAAGTTCAGTATTTTGTACATGATTTAAAGAAGAGTGGTGGTAGTTACCAAATGGTTGAGAAATATTTGCATCGTATTGATGATATAGAAAAAAAGATTATTTTTAAAGATCGTACAACCATACATTTTGAAGAGATTATCTCAATTGAATATGAAGAGTTTTAGATTGGCATAAAGTTGGCACAGGAATGTACCGACTTTTTTTCTATATATAAGTGAGTAGGGAGGAACTCATATGAAGATAGAAAAGATTAAGAAACAAATTCAAAAATCTGATTCTGCGAATCTTGTCAGTGTTAATGGTATTTACACTGTTGCCACACTTACATGTTTATGCAGAAAGTACAACAATAACTTGTACAGATGTACCGGGTAGACAAATCTATTATGTAGATGGAATTGCCTATGATACGCCAGAGTCTCATTTCTTGCGTGCGGATGGAATCCCCGCATACTGTATACAGCCAAAGATACCGGAAATCTATCATCCGATTGGCTATGTAGGAGAAGATCCAGGATGGACTAAGATGTCGGAACTTGATCGAAATATCATGCTTGCATATGCATTCTTTGGGTATGGCTTTGATGGCGAAAGGACAAATGAACGTTACCTGGCTGCACAGGATTTAATTTGGGAATATTTAGGTACAACCAATATTTCACGTGCAACGATTGATACGACACAAAAGAAAAATGAAATTCGATCACTCGTAGAGCAGTTGCGTTTCATGCCAAATCTTCAAGTTGTGGAATATAACCAGAATGTGAAGGAGGGTAGTTTCTTTACTGGTGAAATTGATGGCAACGTACCAGTACATGTGGTAAATACAAATGGTAGTCTTGATAACTTTGATGTAGTTGTTGAAAATGGATTACTTGTAAATGTAAATGGAGAGCCTGTATCTACCGTTGTAGGAAGTGATTTCTATGTTAAAGTTGCAATGGGTCAACAAGCAAAGATTCGCTTTATCAATAAACTATTATCTCGTAATGATGAAGGTGGAGAAAATCAGATTATCTATCGTTCACCGATTAATCAAGATGTGATTAAGGCAGGAAAGTTACATGTGGATAGTGCAGAGATTAATCTATACGCTGTAGGTACAAGTATTAACTTAATCAAGCGTGATAGTGATACAAATCTACAACAACCACAAGGTGCTGCAGAATCATTTGTGAAAACGAGTTATGAACTATTTGATGAAACAGCACAAATACCTGTAGGAATGTTAAACATTGATGAAAGTGGTGTTTCTAATACAATTCAGGGTCTTTATTATTCACATCAGTATTCTGTCAAAGAGGTAACAGCACCAACTGGATATAAATTAGATACTGAAAAGAAGATTGTTTTATTTAATCAATTACCAAATCATACGAATCACATCTCACTGGATGTTTTAGATGATGTAATCACAGGAAATTTAGTATTCATAAGTTATTTGTAGATAAACATCAATCAGCACTAGCCACAAATGAACATGGCGCTACATTTACTGCAATCTTACAAAAACATATTGATCGTTTTGGTAGTTTCGAAGAGGCAAGTCAGCACTTATCAGAATTTACACCGAAAGAATATGCAATTATTACTACAGATGAAGAGGGTAATGCAAAATCAGGGGAGCTAGCATATGGAAAATATACCGTACGTCAAACAGCTGCTAAGGATAGTGAGATTGAACTATTGAAGGAAGATTTTGTATTCGAAGTTTCTCGCGAAAATCAACCTGACATAAAATATGAGATTAGTAATATCTCAAAGGAATATTACGTACGCCTTGTAAAGAAGGATGCAGAAACAAATGAAATCATTGATTTCCATTCTGCAGGGTTCAAAATCAAAGATGCAAATGGTAACTATATAGTTCAACGTATTGGAGAGAATAGTTATGATACATTTCAAACAAGCACAAAAGAAGATATCAAATATCCTAAGGGAACATTCTGTGTCGTGCAACAAGGTGGTACCATCACAACTCCACTAAAGTTAGCACCAGGTAGTTATACAATTGAAGAAATTAGTAGTCCAGTAGGATTTACAAGAGAACTACAGGAGATTCCATTTACTTTACAACAAGAGAATGTTGTAAAAGTAGATGAAGATAATAACCAATATATTACAGTCGAAGTAAAGAATAATCGTATCTATGGACAGTTAGACCTACAAAAGAATGTAGAAGACTACCAAAGTGACCGTAATTTAGTAACAGAAAAAAGTTTAGCTGGTATTGTTTTTAAACTCATTGCTAACGAAGACATTATCGAGCCAATACATGGAACTGTTATATTACCGAAAGGACATGTGTTTACAGAATTTATAACAGATGAAAATGGATACGCATCAGTTGAAAAGATTCCTTTAGGAAAGTATGTAGTACAAGAAGTTAAGACAATTGATGGTCTTGTATTAGATGAAACAACATATCCTGTACAGTTTGTGGAAGAAGATGATATCACTGCTACGATTCATCGCAATCTTACAATTACAAATCAAATTACAAAGACAGAAATTACCAAAACGATGATTACAGGAAGTCCTGAAACACTAGGTGCTAAATTACGTATTTTAGATGAAGAAAATACAATTGTAGATGAGTGGGTATCTGCTTATCAAGTAGCACATAAGATTGCTGGTTTGACATCAGGAAAGAAATATACACTTCATGAAGAAATGACAGCAGATGGATACTACTATGCAGATGATATTACATTTACAGTAAATCCTGATGGAACTGTGCTAGCAGTAGAAATGATTGATAAACCGGTTGAATACCTGATTGAGAAAATAAATGAAGATGGTAAAGCAGTAAGTGGGGTACGTTTACAACTAAAGAATATTACGACTGGAGAACTTGTACCTTTACCAAATGATGGTGTAACTACTTCAGAAGCCATCCATTTAAATAACCTGCATGCAGGTGAACAATATGAATTAGAAGAAGTAGAGATTGTAAATGGTGTACATCGCGCTTCAACAATGCAGTTTACAGTTCCAAAATACAATCCAACTACTACAGAGCCAATTAAGATTCAAATGGTTGATTTAAGTGTTGATATCTCTTTAAAAAAGGTAGATGAGGATGGTCGTGCAGTAGTTGGTGCTATCCTAGAAATCTATGAAGCTGTTCTTAATGAGAATCAAGAATATGTACCAGTATTAGATGAAAATCAAAATCCAAAGATAGTACATCGTTTGGTTACTACAGAAGAAGTTTATGACATTGGAAAACACGTAAAAGGTGGTAATACTTATATTTTGCATGAAGTAGAAGCACCATTTGGATATGAACGGATGGATCAAGATATTGTATTTACTGCAACAGGTACAAAAGAAAAACCACAACTTATTCAAGCGGTTGACAGAAAAAAGAAAATCTATGTACGAATAAAGAAGGTTGATGCAGAAGACTACGAAACAGTTCTGGAGAATACTGAATTTACAGTCTTCCATTTTGATGGAACAATCGCAATGGATATTTACGGAAGAAGTACAGTTGGTGTAACGGATAAGAATGGTTATGTTGATTTTGTGGTGCCATATGCTGTTTCAGGGATGTATGTGATGGAAACAGAAGCTCCAAAGGGATATGAAATTTCAACTGAAAAATATGAAATCAAACATCTTTCTGAACAAAATTTTAGTGCAGAAAAACCTGTTGAAATGACAGTGGCAGATGAGAAGGAAAAAGATATACCAACCGGAGTAGGGATTCACTATGGTGTCTGGTTCTGTGTGATTGGAGGATTGATTGGTATTGCATGGACTATTTTCTCAACAAAGCGCATGCATAAGTAATAGGGATGTTAATCAAAATCAAAGTCTCATTATGCATATTAGTCATGTTATTTGGTGTATGTATCTATGCAAGAAAGTGGAGGATATTAGAGGATGAACAACTGAAAGTTCAAATACTATCTAATGAAATACAACCACAAAAAGAAAATGATAAATTATGTATCAATATGCATGCATGGAATGAATTGAAGAAACGGAATCCTGACTTTTGGGCATGGATTTATTGGCAGAATGGAATTGTATCCCAACCGGTTGTCATTGACACAGGTGGAAAAGAGTATCTTTACCAAGATTTTGATGGTAAACCATCTGTGTGTGGAACACCGATGATATTTGAAACGAAATCTAAGAATAAAATTATCTATGGACATCATGTTGGGTATGGAACTGAAAAATGCAGTCTTTACTAGGCTCGCAGAATTATCGGACAAGAAGTTATTTTATGAATACCAAAGCTTCTACTTGTGCATGCAAGATAAAATAGAGGAATACAGAGTATTTTCCATTACTATTAAAAATAAGAAATTAGATTGGAACTATCAGCAGAAGGATTTTTCTTCTGCTGAAAAAGTTCTATGAATGGATTGCGGACGCAAAAAAAGCGTTTCAGTCATTTACGATACAGATATAAAACCAAGATATAGTGATGAATTTGTAACGATACAGACATGCTTAGATGCATATTCCTCAAAAAGAGTCGTATTACTAGCGGTAAAAGTAAAAGAATATCCTATTCAAGAAGACTGATTTTATACCATAGTTTTAATGTTGATAATGATATAATGTTGGTAATAGTGAGGTGCTATATGAAAATAATCTTAGACAAAAGCTTAGAAGCATTTGGTGTAGAACATGTTGTAATTGGTATTGCTAGAAATGTAGACCCAAATGCAGAATTAACACCAGCATTTTTGCAGAAACAAAAAGAAGTAGAAGAGTGGGCGCTACAGTGCAATATGGATGAAGTGATTCAACATCCATTTATTCAAGGCTATATCGAACTAATGCAGAAGGCTGGAAGAAGTATTAAGAAGAATCCTCCTACGATTCCTGCATTTATTCGTAATATCCAGCATCGAGGATCTATGCCTCATATCAATAGCATTGTAGATATTTATAATGTTGAAACTTTAAAATCTTTCCTAGCAATTGGTGGCCATGATTTAGATAAGATTCAAGAACCGCTAGAATTTACGGTGAGCCAAAAGGAGGATACATTCTTGCCAATTTGTTCAACACCAAAGCATGTGGCCGAGACGGATTATCTCTATAGAGACAGTCAAGGTATCTTAGCTTGGATGGGTGTTAGAGATGGTGAAAACTATAAGTTTGATGATACTACAAAGAATGCTATCTTTATTATTCAAGGAAATGCAAACACACCGGTTGAAGATCGCATTGAGGCACTACATCGCATTGAACATGATTTAAGGGAATGTATGCCATCATTAGAATTTGAAATTCTAGTTGTTGATGCGCAATCATAAAATTAATACTATTCATAAGATGAAATAAATTGAATTTCTTGGCATAAAAAAATATAAAGTTATTATGCTAAGGAGGCGATGAGATGTCTGAAGAAAAAATAAGAGAAGAAATGATGAATGAAGAAAGACTGCGCCAGATGATTGAAGCTGGTGAGGCTGCAGAACTTTCTGAATATATTAAAGAGAATAATCCGATTGACGTGGCACAAGCTGCTGAATATCTCGATGATGAAGAACTATGGAAAATGTGCAGTATCTTATCGTCAGATGATATCGCCTCTGTATTAGAACAAGCAGATGATGAACTTCGTGTTCGTTTTACGTATGCATTATCTAATAATGAACTTCTAGAAATCTTTAGTAATATGGCACAGGATGATATCGCTGATATTGTTGGAGATTTAACAATTGGTAGACGTAAAACCATTGTGAATTTGATGAAGGATAAAGATCGTACTGAAATCACTAATCTATTGGAATATCCAGCAGATACAGCTGGTGGTATTATGACGACCGCCTACATCGCAATCAAAGATGATTTGAAGGTTATCGAAGGTTTAGAAAAGATTCGTGAGATTGGGCCAAAGATTGAAGTTATTGAAACAATCTTTGTAGTAAACGCAAGAGGACAATTAATTGGTATTGCCGATTTACGAGATATTTTATCCTCAGATAAAGATATATTGATGTCAGATATCATGAAAGAAAACTTCATCAGCGTTGGTCCAGAGATGGACCAGGAAGAAGTTGCCAAACTTGTATCGAAATATGACTTGAAAGCAATTCCTGTTGTAAATCAACGTATGGCAATTCTTGGTATCGTTACTGTCGATGATATTATTGACGTTATCGTTGAAGAGTATAACGAAGATATGTTGGAGATGGGTGGTGTATCGAAGGAAGAAAGTCTTGATACAACACTATTTCAATCTATTAAGTTACGTTTACCTTGGTTATTAATTAACCTCATTACAGCTTTCATGGCATCTTTTACCGTAAAGGTTTTCGAAGGTACAATTGCACAGGTTGTTGCGCTTAGTTCAATTATGACAATTATCTCTGGAATGGGTGGTAATGCAGGTTCTCAAACACAGTCGATCTTGGTACGTCAGATTGCGACTGATAAAGTTGATTTCAAGAGAAATTGGAAGTCATTTGTGAAGGAGATCTTTTTAGGAATTATTAATGGTACAGTGAATGGTTTGATTACAGCAGTTATTGTAATAATACTCTATCGAAATATATTCTTGGGTGTGATTACCGTTATTGCAATGATTGGTAACCTAGTAGTTGCTGGTATCTTTGGTTTCCTAGTCCCAGTTGTTTTAGATAAGTTTGGGGCAGATCCAGCGGTATCATCCTCTATCTTTGTAACAACTGCAACAGACGTTCTAGGATTCTTTATCTTCCTTGGACTGGCAAATATATTCTTACCTATGTTAATTTAAATAACAAAAACTGGATTGGTCTTATGATCAGTCCAGTTTTATTGATAGGATACTGCGTGAAATATTTGTATCATACATGTATGTTTTTAATGTTTCTACATCAGATACTGTTTCATCAATATGTTCAAAGTAGTATGCAATTTTCTCTATGTATGTTTGGTAGTAAGGATTCACTTCTAATTCTTTGTTGCGTGCTAAGGATTCAAAGTATAGGAATATTAATGTCCAGAAGACTTCTAGACAAGAATCTTCAATCCAGAAGTCTGCTTTTTCTTTTGGTAAGTAACATTGTTCTAAAAGTCCCGTAATCAGAGGTAAACCATCCTGAGAAGATTGCCAGATATCTGTATAGATATAGTCAAAATTTGAAAGATATTCTTCATTGAAGTAATCAAACGCATCTGCCTCAATCAAATGAATCGGTTTTGTGGATTCGAATTGGGGTAAGATGAAATTTTGAAACATTGCGATTACTTCTTTAGATAGCTCAATTACAGTAACTTCTTCTACATTTGGATTTTGAATTGCCATATACAAGAAATAGCCAATACCTAAACCAAAGGTCAGTACTTTCCCGTGTGCTCGTTGAGCAGGAACATCGTTGGTGTTTGCTTCGCTAGGGGCATCAAACATCCAGTCCATATCATCCTGGTATAGATAGAGAGCATCGAAGTTACGATCCATTGCACGCAGTTTCATCCAATCATTTAATTCTCGATTTGGGTCTTTTTGTATTACATCGGAGTTAAATAATTCAAAGCCTGCAATTTTTCCTCTTTCGAATGTGAAGTGGGAATCTTTAATCCAATCTAAATGAATGTTTTTGTGATATGGATTATTCTCCCACTCATCGACAGATAAGAAAAGAGAAGGGCAATTCTTTATATCCTGAAATTCGGGGATACCTGCATCTGCGAGCATCTTTATGACTTTCTTCTCATTTTTCTTTGTAATATGCATTCCTACAAAAATTATTTTTTTGAATCATCTGTGATATTTGCAAGACAGCGATTTAGAAATTGATTGATTTTCATCATTTAAAGTAATTTTTCATGATTCAATCTTACATGAAACTTCATAATTTTTTTAAATGTAATAATACTTTGAATTTTTGCTTGTTTCTGTTATAATTCACTTACTTGTTCGGAGGAAATTATGATACTTGCTTTAGCGTTATTTATTGTCATGTATATATTCTTATTAGCACTTCCTGAAAAACGTCCATATATTGCGCTTATTGCGGCAGGGATATTTATTCTGTTAGGAATCTTACCACTAGGCAATATAATTGGTGCTGTCGATTGGAATATTATTCTAATGTTGGCAGGCACAATGATGGTTGTTCAGTTATTCATTGAAAGCCAAATGCCTGCACTTATGGCAGAAGGACTATTAAAAGCTGTTCCTAATATTCAATGGGCGGTAGTTGTATTAAGCATTTTTGCAGGTGTAATTTCTGCGTTTGTTGATAATGTTGCGACAGTATTAATGGTTGCGCCAGTTGGCCTAGCAGTTTCAAAGAAATTAAAGACAAATCCTATCCCTGTCATTATTGCAATAGCGGTATCTAGTAACTTACAAGGTGCTGCGACACTCGTAGGGGATACAACAAGTATTCTTCTAGGTGGTTATGCAAACATGAGCTTTAATGATTTCTTTGTGTTTATGGGCAAACCTGGCATTGCGTTATCAGTAGAAATTGGTGCCGCAATGACAATTCCAGTATTATTATTCTTATTTAGAAAATCAAAAGAACCAGTTCATGCGGAAATTACCACAAAGGTAACTGATTATATTCCTTCATTATTGATGATTGGTGTGATTGTAACATTAATCACAGCTTCGCAATTTGAGAATAAGCCACAACTTACAAATGGTCTTATCTGTATGGGCTATGCAGTAATTGGTATTATTTATAGAACAATTCGTGAGAAATCCTGTAATGTTGTAAAGCGTGCAATTCAAGCAATTGATTTTAATACATTACTTCTACTGATTGGTTTGTTTATCGTAATTGCTGGTATTACTGAAGCTGGCGTTATTGATGCGATAGCTGATCTCTTTGTAAAACTTGGTGGTAGCTCTGTATTCGTGATGTATACAATGATTGTATTTGTATCGGTATTTATCTCGGCATTTGTGGATAATATTCCATATGTTGCGACAATGTTACCGGTAGTGCAGGGTATTGCAAACTCAATGGGAGTTGAACCATATGTTCTATACTTTGGATTACTAATTGGCGCTACTCTTGGTGGTAACTTAACACCTGTTGGAGCGAGTGCAAATATCGCTGCAATTGGTATTCTAAACAAGGAAGGGTATAAAGTTTCTTCAAAAGACTTCTTCCGTATTGGCATTCCATTTACACTCATTGCAGTATTTTTCTGGGTACATCGTAACTTGGTTAATTTGGGGATAAAAACTATATATGAGACTTCTTCTGATGGAGAAGTCTCTTTTGTAAAATTATTTTATTTTTACCTTGCCAAATAGATATTTTCTTGCTATATTTATATAGCACTAATTTTAATGTGTATTGCGCCGATAGCTCAACTGGATAGAGCATTTGACTACGAATCAAAAGGTTGCGGGTTCGACTCCTGCTCGGCGCGCCATTCGGGATGTAGCACAGCTTGGTAGTGTACTTGATTTGGGATCAAGGGGTCGCAGGTTCGAATCCTGTCATCCCGACCATGATGGCGAGGTAGCTTAGTTGGCTAGAGCAATCGGTTCATACCCGGTAGGTCGTGAGTTCGAGTCTCACCCTCGCTACCATTACTATTTAAGAACGAGATGTAACATGCATCTTGCAAGAAACATCTCGGACCCTTAGCTCAGTTGGTCAGAGCTGTCGGCTCATAACCGACTGGTCGAAGGTTCGAGTCCTTCAGGGTCCACTAAAACGGAGGAATACCCAAGTGGTTGAAGGGTCCGGTCTTGAAAACCGGTAGGTCGAGAAATCGGCGCCTGGGTTCGAATCCCAGTTCCTCCGCCATTTTAATTATGTTCTTCGGAACAACACATCGCGAGGTAGAGCAGCCTGGTAGCTCGTCGGGCCCATAACCCGGAGGTCGTTGGTTCAAATCCTTCCCTCGCAACCATTTGGCTCTGTAGCTCAGTCGGTAGAGCAAAGGACTGAAAATCCTTGTGTCGCCAGTTCGATTCTGGCTGGAGCCACCTGAGAAACCTGTACTTGTACAGGTTTTTTTCTATATTTATATGAATTGGAAAATTTATGTTTGAAGGAAAATTTTGATATACTGAACATATGAAAAAGATATTAATTATAGGATCGGCACATGTAGATTTTGTTTCGCATGTGGATAAACTTCCGCAAGGAAATGAAGAGTTTAACGTTTTAAAACAGGAACAACTCATCAGTGGTACAGGTTTTAAAGCTGCTGATGTATTTCAACATTTTGATTTTCCATATGAACTATATGCACCTGTTGGTACAGGTATTTATGGTGAGACTGTAGAAGCAGAAATGATGGTACGTAAATTACCAATTCATGTAAGAAGTGAACTAGTAAATGGTTGCACCTATCACATGGTAGATCAAGAAGGAAATCAAACATATTTTAGCGTTCCTGGTGGGGAATATAATTTTGACATGTCATATGCACAGACTTTAGAGAAAGATGATGTTCATGCAGTACTGCTATATGGAGAAATGCTGAGTGGAGAAGGTGTCGTTGATTTATTGAATACTTTAGATGATTTGGAAAAGCCAATCTATTTTGTGCCTGGTGAATTTGGTGATCAGATGGATGAGGATATTTTCCATGCACTATGTTCATTAAATCCAATACTACTTTTATCTGAAACAGACGCATTCTATCTCTCCCTCGAGAAGTTTCATGATTTCAAGATGACAGCAGAATATCTACATGAACTGACAGGTTCGGATGTTATGATTTTCAAGAATGATGATGGTGTGTATTGTTATGGTGATGAGAAGTTTATGTTACCATGCGAGCATGTATCAGATATTGAACTGCAAGCAGCGATATTTGTTCTTGCACAACTAGCTGGTGTTGATGTAAAGAACAGTATGGCATTTATGCATGACTTTGCGCAGAAGTTAATACATGATTGGGATAATTTTACTTTTGAAGAAGGTAAGATTAGACTTGCAGAAATCATTGCACAGAAGTAATGACACATAAAGGACTTACAAATGATGAAGTAAACCAGCGTATTTTAGAAAAGAAAGTAAATGGTGAACCTAAGAGATTATCAAAGTCTACCATAAATATTATTAGAGAAAAATATTTTTACTTATTTTAACTTTTTAAATATTGTACTTTTTTTATATTTGTAATCACAACTGGTAAATATCAAAATGCAATGTTTATGGGTGCAGTCATTACAAACGCACTCATTGGAATTATTCAAGAAATACGTGCGAAGAAATTACTGGATCAGATACGTATTCTTACAACTACAAAAGTAAATGCGTATCGAGATAATATTTGGAAAGAAATTTCTGTAAATGAAATTGTCCAAGACGATGTAGTAAGTTTACAAGCAGGTATTCAAATCCCAATTGATGGTGTAATTACCGAAGGTAGTCTAGAAATCAATGAGAGTCTTTTAACTGGTGAATCTGATACAGTTTATAAAAAGGTTGGGGATACTGTTTATAGTGGAACAATTGTATTAAGTGGAGATGCAGAAGTTAGGGTAACGAAAGTCGGTCACGAACGCCAGTCTGAGAAGATTATGGAAGGTACTAAAGTATCTGGATTCCATAAAAGTACATTACAAAAAGACCTACAAAAACTGATTAAGATAGTATCTATTCTAATTATTCCTGTCGCAATAATATTAGTTTGTATGCAGATGGGTGTAAAGAATGTAGGCTATGCAGGTATTGTATTAAATACATCTGCTGCAATTATTGGGAATGATTCCAGAAGGCTTAGTCGTACTAACAAGTGTTGCTTTAGCGGTATCTACCATGCGTTTATTAAAATTAAAGGCACTTGTACAAGAACTTTATTCGATAGAAGGACTAGCACGTGTTGATGTAGTGTGTCTTGATAAGACGGGCACATTAACCCAAGGAGATATGCAGGTTGATCATATTGAGATTATAGGTAATCTATCTGAAGAAGACTTACATGCATATATGCATGCATATCTACAGATGGAAAAACATCCAAATCCAACTGCCAAAGCTTTGCAGGAATATTTTAAGAGTGATATGCAGATTCAGGTGGATCATTTTCAACCGTTTGCGAGTGAACGTAAATATACAAGTGCAACGTTGCATGGTATAGGTACATTATATGTTGGCGCCTTTGAATTTATCTTTGAGAAAGAAGATGCAACTTATCAAATGTATCATGATACGATTTCTCAAGGTGAACTGCGTACGATTGCATTAGCACTAGCTAAAGAAAACAATCAAAAAGAATTATTAGCTTTGGTATACATCCATGATGTAATGCGTCCAAATGTAAATGAAACACTATCCTATTTATCTAAACAGGGTGTAACTATTAAAGTAATATCTGGTGATTATCCAAAAACAGTTTCTTCCATCGCGAAGAAAGCAGGGTGTACCAAATGCAGAAAAGTATGTTGATTTATCTATTGGTGAAATCAATTATGATCAAGTTGTCGAAGAATATACTGTCTTTGGCAGAGTTCTTCCGAAGCAGAAGAAGGAACTTCTAACCGCACTACAGCGTAAACATGTTGTAGCGATGGTAGGTGATGGAGTCAATGATATTCCTGCTTTAAAGCAAGCAGATGTTTCTATCGCTATGCTTGCAGGTTCATCTGCAGCAAAGGATATTTCTGATATTGTCTTTATTAGAAAATGATTTTAATGTCGTACCTTCTGTCGTCTGTGAAGGTAGAAGAGTTATCAATAATATCTCTAGAGCATCTTCAATGTATCTCGTTAAAACGTTATTCTCATTTTTATTAACAATTTATGTTGCATTATTTCAAGTTGCTTATCCATTTGTTCCAGTGCACTTAACGATGATTAGTGCAATTTGTGTAGGGTATTCCAACCGTATTTTTTTACAACTAGAGCCTAGCTTTGAGAAGTTGAGGGGTAGATTTTTGGTAGATGCATTCTTACGTGCACTACCGTCAGCAATTTCAGTAGTATTAGTTGTACTCTTTACAAAGTTCTATCGTACATATATGGGATTATCTTTGGAACAAGCGGATGCTATTCTAGTATTTGTGACTGGTGTCATATATCTTTATACTCTATATCGTATCTATCAACCAACTACAAAGTATCGTCTCATGATTGTACTCATTATGAGTGTACTCTTTGTGATTACCTTTTATTTCACGCAATCTATTCTAGGAATTTCGTTTGAGTTTGAGCTACTTCCAGTAACAATTTTAGTGGCTGTGATTGGCGTTATATTTGTGACTTTATTAGGATTTTTCATTGAGAAAGCGTTCAAAATAAATTCGTGCAATTTAAAGTGAGCTTGTGTATAATTACTATTGCGATGCGGATATGGTGAAACTGGTAGACACGCTGATTTCAGGTGTCAGTGAGGCGACTCGTGCAGGTTCGAATCCTGTTATCCGCACTAATAGTAGGCCCGATAAGCGGGCTTTTTATTTTGCTTATAAAAGTGGGTGAATTTGAAGTAATATTGCATATCTTATACAATATAATCATGAGGTGATATACATGAGAATCATAAAGAATGAAGAAATCAATGAGAACTTGTTTTCACAGATGATTCGTTTGGATCATGAAGTATGGCCATCAGATGATGAAAATTACTTGCCGACTTCCTATTTGCATAGATTATATGAAAACTCAAAGGATGGATTATTTTTGCGGTAGATGATGAAGATAAGCTAATTGGCTATCAAACATTAATTTTTTTGTGGATGAAGATAATTTCCAAAAATATTATGAGACTGGTGATTTTACAGTTTTAAAGAATATAGGTATGAAGAAGGGTAACAATATCTTATATATCTATACTGCTAATATCAAAGAAGAATACCAGGGCAGTGGCTGTATGAAAGAAATTGGAAGAGCACTCGCAACTTGGCTAGTTGAGCAGGCAGAAAAAGGGATATCATGTTTCTGTAGCCTATGCAGAAGCAGTTACTCCAGCAGGTGTTAATACAGTTACGAGTGGCTATGAAATGGAACCGATGGAAGATGTCGATGAAAGTGGGCTTGGCCATTATATTTTGAAAGATGGTATGAAAGCATATTGTAAGAAGATGCTAGAGGATATCAATCTATAAGTAATTTTGTAAAATATAGATACTTTTCATATTTACACTGTATAGTTATAAGCCTAGAATAGTACTGGTGAGTTTTATCTAAGAGGGAAATTATGCGAGGACTCGGAACAATCATCAATATTATTTTAATTGTTTTAGCTGGTACATTTGGCTGCTCTTTTAGTTCTAAAATGAAAGAGAAGATGCAAGAAACACTGTTTTTTTAATAACAGGGATAGCAGTTATCTTTATTGGGTATTGCAGGTGCGATGGAACAGATGTTAATAATTGAAAACTGGTAGATTAATTCCACGTAATATCATGATGGTTATCTGCTGTTTGGCAATTGGTGCTATTGTAGGTGAGTATTTTGATTTAGATGGAAAAATTAACCAATTCGCAGATTATGTTAAAAAGAAAAGTAATAATGGTAATGATACAAAGTTTATTATAGCCTTTGTGAATACGAGTTGTGTTGTATGTATTGGTGCGATGGCTGTCATTGGCGCAATCAAAGATGGTGTTAGTGGTGATATCACAGTACTAGCCGCTAAGGGTGTAATTGACTTTATCTTAGTGAGTGTGATGAGCGCTTCACTTGGTAAGGGATGTATGTTCTCAGCAATTCCAGTCGCAATCTTTCAAGGTAGTATTACCGTACTTGCGATGATGTTAAATACAGTTGTGCCAGCAGTCGCATTAGAGAATCTTTCGTGTGTTGGATCCATCTTGATATTCTGTGTTGGAGTCAATATGGTATTTGATCGAAAGATGCGAGTGGCTAATGTTTACCGGCAGTTATCATCGCTGTGATATGGGGTATGGTATTTTAAAAAAAGTCGAAAGACTTTTTTTATTTTTTTATTGAGTTTATAATCTCTAAACAAAAAAAGTTTAAAAAAACTATTGATTTTCATCTTGAATTAAATATAATTATTATTGTTTTGTTACTGTTAATAAATAGTTTAGTAAAACTAAACAAATGAGGAGGATTATGATAGATATCGGACATCGCATCAAGCAGCTACGAATCAAGAATGACCTGACACTTGAAGAATTGGCCTCACGAACAGAACTGACGAAGGGCTTCTTGTCACAGTTGGAGCGTAATTTAACATCTCCATCGATTCAGACACTGGCAGATATTGCGGAGGCTCTAGGGGTTGATATGTCACGCTTTTTTGCGGAAGAACATGAAGAGAAGATTGTCTTTACACCAGAGGATGTGTTCGTTGATGAACAGGATGGTGTAACAACGCATTGGATTGTTCCAAACGCACAGAAGAATGATATGGAACCAATTATCTTAAAACTTGAACCTGGTGCTAGATCAAAACAGATTGAACCACATCAAGGAGAAGAGTTTGGATATGTATTAAGTGGACGTATTTATCTCGTAAGAGAGGGATACAAAAAAGGCGCTGTGATAAGACGAGGGGATACTTTCTATATCCGAGGAGACGTAGCGCACTATTTAGAAAATCGTAGTAAACAATCAGCAGAAGTGCTTTGGATTAGCACGCCACCAGAATTTTAGAGGGAGAATAGACATGGCAAAGAAATTGATTGAAGTAAAAAATGTTGTAAAGACTTTTGACAACCAAGTCGTACTAAAGGGAATCTCATTAGATATTTATGAAAATGAGTTCGTAACGTTACTTGGACCATCTGGTTGTGGTAAGACAACGCTCTTACGTATTATTGCTGGTTTTATTGAACCAACAGAAGGTCATGTCATCATGGATGGCGAGGATATCGCTCGCATTCCTGCATACAAGCGTGATGTAAACACAGTATTCCAACATTATGCATTGTTCCCACACTTAGATGTATATGACAATATTGCATTTGGTTTAAAGATTAAGAAGATGCCAAAGGATATCATCGATCAGAAAGTTCGTCGTATGATTTCTCTTGTAGGTTTAGAAGGATTTGAACACCGTGATGTCACAATGATGTCAGGTGGACAACAACAGCGTGTAGCGATTGCACGTGCGCTTGTCAATGAACCAAAGGTTCTATTATTAGATGAATCTTTAAGTGCGTTAGATAAGAATCTTCGTAAGGAAATGCAACTTGAATTAAAAGGAGATTCAGCGTGAGGTAGGTATCACATTTATCTTCGTTACACACGACCAAGAAGAAGCTCTAACAATGTCTGATAAGATTGTTATCTTAAAGGATGGTGATATTGAACAGGTTGGTTCTCCTACAGAAGTTTATAACGAACCAATTAACCAATACTGTGCACGTTTCATCGGTGACTCTAATATCATCGATGGTGTGATGAAGAAGGATAACCTTGTTAACTTTGATGATGTAGATTACGAGTGTGTAGACTATGGCTTTAGTGAGAATGAACCAGTTGATATTGTAATTCGTCCTGAAGATATCGATATTGTTTCTAGAAACCGTGGCTTATTAAATGGTGAAGTGAAGTCTGTATTATTCAAGGGTGTTCATTATGAAGTTATCGTAGAAACATCCTCTGGTACATCTAAGACAGTTACCATGCATGTAACTGGAGAACATGACGTTGTTAATGCAGAAGCGAAGGAACGTATTAGTGCATCTTCCTTTACAATGGACCTTGAAGACGTTGATCAGTTAACAGACTCTGAAGTTATTGCTCGTGCAAATGCGCAAGCATGGACAGATGAGGGTGAAGATGTTTCCTTAACACATGTAGAATATGATGTGAAGAAGGAAATTGGTACATACTCATGTACATTCGGTACAGCTGCAGGTACAAAGATTACAGTTAAGATTAATGTTGTTAAGCCAACTGCAGTTGAAGACATTGCAAAACGAAGAAGGTATCCAGGCGTTCGACTTCTATCGTACAGTTGATGATATTAAGGAATCTGTAGCGTTAGATACAGACCTCATTCGTTGGGCTGATGCATATGCTTGGAATATTGAAGATGACTCTCGTGTTGAAATCTGGGATGTGAAAGTATGACTTTTGATGATGAAAATATCACAGAAGGTGACTACCAGATTACATTCTCTACACAGGGTCGTGAGTTAAAGATTGAAACTACAGATAAGATTGAAGCTGGTGAAAGAATTGGTCTACAGTGGAATCCTGAAGATATTCATGTAATGAGAAAGATGGGTTAATGCACGATGAAGTCATTTAATAAATTAATCTATCCATATTTTGTATGGATGATGATTATGATTGTCATTCCGATGTTCATGATTGTCATGTATGCAATGACAGTAAAAGGTAATTCCGTTTTAACACTTCAATTTACATTTGAAAACTTCACACGTTTCTTCAATGATACGATTTTTCCAAGTGTATTATGGCGTAGTTTAAAGATGGCCTTCATCACTACAGCTATCTGTATTCTTATAGGTTATCCAACTGCGTATATCATGGCAAAGCTAAAGAGTGGTTCTCAAGCAATCATGGTGTTACTCATTACACTTCCAATGTGGATTAACATGCTTGTACGTACGTATGCATGGAAAGGTATTTTAGGCTGGTTTGGATTTAGTAGTGAAGTTAGAGTATATATTGGTATGGTGTACAATTTCTTACCATTTATGATTCTACAAATTTATACAGCTCTTTCTAAGATTGATAAGAACTTATTGATTGCGGCTAGTGACTTAGGTGCTGATAATAAGCAGACATTCATGCGTGTTACTTTACCACTATCTTTAAGTGGTGTAGTAAGTGGTATTACTCTGGTATTCTTACCGGCGGTATCCAGCTTCTTTATTCCTAAGCTACTTGGTGGTGGTCAGTATGTATTGATTGGTAATTTGATTGAAGATTACTTTATCAAGACTGGTGACTGGAACTTTGGTTCTGCTATCAGTTTAATTATGGCTATCATTATCTTGATTTCGATGTATGTTACAAAGAAACTAGATAAAGAGCCAGCAGAGGAGGCAGACTAATGGAAAAGAAAAATTCTATTTTCGGGAAGTTATATCTTGCCCTCATCTTGGCATTCTTCTATTTGCCAATTTTCTATGTAGTGTTCTTTAGTTTCAACCGTTCTAAATCACTGACTCGCTTTACTGGTTTCTCATTACGTTGGTATGAGAATATGTTTAATAACCGTTCAATCTTAGAAGCAATCTATTACACGGTTTTATGTGCAGTACTAGCGACATTAATTTCTACGCTCATTGGAACAATCACAGCGATTGGTCTTTCCAAGTCTAAGCGTATTACACGTGAGTTATTCCAACAGGTAAATAACTTACCAATGCTAAACCCAGAAATTGTTACTGCGATTGGCTTAATGTTGTTCTTTACATCATTGAGAGTTCAAACAGGTTTTACAACGATGTTACTGGCTCATATTGCATTCTGTACACCTTATGTAATCCTATCGGTATTACCACGTTTACGTCGTATCGATAAGAACATGGCAGAGGCTGCGTTAGACTTAGGTTGTACTCCATGGCAAGCGATGTGGAAGGTTATCATTCCTCAGATTAAGGGTGGTATTATTGCAGGTGCGCTTGTAGCGTTCTCCATGTCCTTCGATGACTTCGTTATCTCCATGTTTACAACAGGACCGGGTGTTTCCAATATCTCAATCTATGTTTATGCAAATGTAAAACGTGTTAACCCAACAATTAATGCGTTAAGTGCAATTATTGTTTATGTCATCACAGTTGTACTCATTGTTGTCAATGTTGTACCTATGATCAATGAAAGAAGAAAGGCAAAGTTAAATGCGCAAATTACAGAATCTAACTAAATTAGTATTATGCGCTGCACTTGTAGCTCCACTTGTTGGCTGTGGTGGGGATGATGAAGGTGCAGTAAGCAAGTAGGTGACGCAAAAGAGATGTTTGGCTGTAACGTTATCAACGTATTCAACGCTGGAGAATATATCGGCGAAGGAGTAATATCCAACTTTGAAACAATGTATAACGCAAAAGTAAACTACGATCTATTTGAGTCCAATGAGATGATGTATACAAAGTTGTTAGGTGGCTCATCCTACGATGTGCTTGTACCTAGTGACTACATGATTGAACAGTTACTAGCTGAGAAGATGTTACAACCATTAGATAAGAAGTCTTATGAAAATTTAGGTTTACTCAATCCATCTGTTGTAGAGTCTCAAAAGGAATTTGATCCAACGTTAGAATATTCAGTTCCATATTTCTGGGGTAACGTTGGTCTTGTATATAACAAGACAACAGTCGATGAAAAGGATATTGAAGAGCAGGGTTGGAATATTCTCAAGAATCCAAAGTACAAGGGAAGAATCTTCTTCTATGATTCCCAGCGTGATGGCTTTATGATTGCGTTTAAGGCTCTTGGTTATTCAATGAATACAAATAATCCAAAGGAAATCCAAGAGGCATATGAATGGTTATCTGAGATGAATGCCACAATGGATCCAGCGTATGTTACGGATGAAGTTATTGATGGCATGACAAATGCAGAAAAGGATATTGCTGTCATGTATTCTGGTGATGCGACAAACGTTCTTACCGAAAATATGGATATGAGTTGGGTAGCACCAAAGCAGGGAACAAACGTATGGATTGATGCAATGGTTATTCCTAAGAATAGCAATTGCCCTGGACTTGCGAATAAGTTTATCGACTACATCATCAGTGAAAGTGTTCAGACACAGAATGCTGAGTGGGTTGGATATACACCGGTTGATAAGAGTGTTGAGGAAGAACTTGCTGGACCGGATGGAGAATTCTTTGAAAAATCCAGCATTTGTTCCACGTTCAGGATATCATTTGGATGAAACATTCCATTTTGATGAAGAGTTAAAAGCAAAGCTCTCTGATCTTTGGAATAAAGTCAAAGTACAATAAACTTTTTCTAGCTATTAAAAAAATAGAAAAAAATATTTGTAAACTCGAAATAAAAAGTGGTATACTTCTATTGCATTCGTTGAATGCTTTCAGTATAATAATAAAGCGCTGTAATTTTACAGAGCTTTGGTTCCTTAGCCAGTGGTAAGGCAGCAGACTGCAACTCTGCGAGCGCCGGTCCGACTCCGGCAGGAACCTCCATGGAGATGTGGCGGAATCGGCAGACGCAACGGACTTAAAATCCGTTGTCTGAAAGGACGTATGGGTTCAAGTCCCATCATCTCCACCATCTAAAAATGCTTACTTCGGTAAGCATTTTTTTATGTTTTAATGACAAAAAAAGTGATGGAAATCCATCACAGAATACGAGGTAAAAATAATGCAGAGAAGTAATAGGATAATACTTGCATAAAGTGGAATATTACCACGTTGACTTCTTTCAATTAAGATACGTTTGCGATAGTCTGCATAGGTTGGATCTAAATCTTTACTACGCTGGAATTCAAGGGAAGAGAAGTCACCTTTCATCCATGCTTGGCGAAATGTTCCGACAAGGAATAAAATCGCAGTGGTAATTCCAAGTGTGTTTAAAAAAACCAAAAGCGGAATGGTTGTTTTACAAATCCTACAACAATGGAAAGTAGTAGAACAATACCAACGGCAATCCATACTTTAATATCCCTAAATGGGTGAATGAACTTTTTTAACATGGTTACATTTTAACTGATATTTCAAACAAGACAATATACTTCGATATGATTTCTTGAAAATGCGTACAAATTTACTGAAATGCATTGTAAACAGCCTGTATAACGTTGTTTATCATTTTTAGGAATGATATAATAGAAACAATAAAAAGGGAGATTGTATATGGTATTCAACAAGATTAAAGAGTTCGTCGCACCAGTAGATGAAGACGAAGATGAAGGCGAAGAATTACAATTCACAGGAAGAGAGGTACAACCAGTGAGTACTTACGAGTCAAAACAAACAAATTTGAATAACATTTCTAAAAATACACAAATGGTAATGTTCGAACCAAGAAGTTTCGAACAAGCTGAGGAGATTGCACGTCACCTAAAGCAAACACGTGGCTGCATTATCAACTTACACCGTTTACAAAGAGAATATGCTCAACGTACAATTGATTTCTTATCTGGTGTTGTATTCGCATTAGATGGAACAATTCAAAAGGTTGGTCATAATGTTATCTTCTGTGCACCAAGAAATGTTGGTGTTGAGGGTAATATCTCACTTGATAAGGGTGAAGATGAATAATCTAGGGAATTACGATTCTCTGATTGCACATTTGCACGACTTAAAAGAAAAGAGTGAACGTTGGCATAAAAGTGTTTGTTCTGCATTTCTAACGGAAGAAGAACAGGCGATTGTCCAAAAGATATTCACTCCATCCCGTTTTGTCCGCTATGATGGTGGATATGATGAAGCACGTAAAAAGAAAGTCATCTTTCTCTATGATGAGAAGGATGGCTTTTCAGATATAGTATGCATGAAGGCGAAGATTGATCAACGCTTTCGTACGATAGGACATCGTGATGTATATGGGGCTATCATGAATCTTCAGATAGAGAAGAGTAGCTTTGGAGATTTCTGGATTGAAGATGATGCCATCTATCTTTATACATCTGAGCAGATGGTTGACTTTATCAAAGATCACTTAATACGCATTAATCAGTTAACAGTATCATTTGAGCGGATTGATGAATGTCCAAAACAAGAGTTTCATACGAAGGAAATATCCTTCGTTGTGGCAAGTGAAAGAGCGGATGCGTTAGTGGCTGCTTTAACCCATTCTAGTCGTAGTGATGCTAAGGATTTGATACGAAAAGGATACGTGCAGGTAAATCATATCGAACTTGAAGAGCCTGATAAAATATGCAATAATGGGAGTGTTATTTCTATACGTGGAACAGGTAGATTTACCTTCTTAGGTTTTTGTCGCAAGACACGTACAGGGAGAATCGTTGCAGAATTTCTGCAGAATATATAAGAGGAGAGAACATGACGACACGAAGACCGACATTTCGCATCATGAAAAATGGCTATGATCGGTTTGCGGTTGATGATGTGATGGAGCAATACGCTGCGCAAGTTGCCTTCCTTCAAAGAAAGTTGGAACTCTACCAAGAACAGATGGTTGAGACAACGGAGAAGTTGGAGGACTTACAGACACGCTACAATGAGATTGAGCGTGCGGTAGATGTGCGGAAAGATGCGGCCGACAGTATAACCAGATTATCTTTGCAGGAAGCTAACGATGTAATGGCAAGGGCACAGGATAACGCTGATGAGATTGTCAAAGAAGCTTTATCCGTTGCGCGTTCCATATTGCTGGATCTATCGCAACTGTATACTGAAGCTGGTGAGGTAAAGAGTGATCTGAGCCAACAACTAACCGATTTACAAAAGAGTTTAGATAACTTTAGACTTCCAAAACTTCCTGATATGGATTGGTTGGAAGAGTCTGATAAAGAATTGCATTGATCAGGACATGCTTTAACAGAAGTGGATTGATAAGAGAGTTCGTGTATGCTGAAAACGAACATGAAGCCTGTTAATAGAATCACCTGTGAGTAATCGTAGCTTCTGCGTTAAAGAAGAAAAGAGTGTATGACAATCGTGTCATAAACTAAGGTGGTACCGCGTTTAGACGTCCTTAGATTTTTAAGGGCGTTTTTATTTTTATAAAAGAGGAGGGTCATATGGACTACAAAGATACGCTAAACATGCCAAATACTGATTTTGAGATGCGTGGTAATCTTGCTCAAAAAGAACCAGGTATTTTAAAGAATTGGCAACAAGACAACTACTATCAAAACTTACTAGAACATCACAAGGGACAAAAGGCATTCATCTTACATGATGGTCCTCCATACGCAAATGGTAACCTGCATGCAGGTACAGCTATGAACCGTACAATCAAGGACTTCATTATTCGTAGCCATGCGATGTCTGGTTACTACACACCATTCTTCCCTGGTTGGGATACGCATGGATTGCCAATTGAAAATGCAATTCAAAAGTTGGGTGTAGACCGTAAGGCGCTGTCCGCTGCTGAATTTAGACGTAAGTGTGAAGAATATGCACACGAGCAGATTGCACAACAGATGGAAACGGAAAAGCGTTTAGGTCAGATTGCGGATTATGAACATCCATATATCACACTAACAAAATTTGAAGCTCGTCAGATTCAATCTTTTCGCATACGATGGCTTTAAATGGAATGATCTTCCAGGGATTAAAACCTGTTTATTGGTCACCATACAATGAGACAGCGGTTGCGGATTCTGAAATTGTCTATAAAGGATGTTAAGGATGCGACAATCTATCTTAAGTTCCCAATTGCGGATGGTAAGGGTGTTTTAACTACAGATGATAACTTTGTAATCTGGACAACAACACCTTGGACAATTCCATCAAACATGGCAGTATCTGTTCATCCAGATTTAGAGTATGCATTAGTGAAGACTACTGCTGGTAATTTGATTGTTCTTGCGAAGTTTGTTGATCGTTTACTTGAGAAGTTCAATCTTGAAAATCTAGGTGTCCTAAAGACATTTACTGGTAAGGAAATTGAAGGTGTTACATATCACCATGTTGTATTAGATAAGGAATGTCCATGTCTTTTAGGTACGCATGTTACAGATGAAGATGGTACTGGTATTGTACATACAGCTGGTGGTCATGGTATGGATGACTATCTTGTATGTATGAAGAATGGTATGCCACCAATCTGTACAGTTGATGAGCGTGGTTATATGAATGAAGAGGCAGGCTCTTATCAAGGTATGTTCTTTGAGGATTGTTCAAAGGCTATCATTCATGATATGAGTGAAAAGGGCTACTTACTACAGGTGGAAAATATTACTCACTCATACCCACATGATGACCGTTTGAAAAAGAAGGTTATCTTCCGTGCGGTGAAACAGTGGTTCTGTTCGATTGAGAAGGTACGTGAGCAGGCGTTGGATCAGATTAACAACCACGTCAAGTGGCATAACTCCTTTGGCCAAAAGCGTATGAATAATATGATTGCGGACCGTGGTGACTGGTGTATCTCAAGACAGCGTCTATGGGGTGTTCCAATTCCAATTATCTATTGTGAAGATAACTCACCAATCATGGAGAAGGAAGTCTTTGATCATATTGCTGAACTCATGAATGAATATGGTTCAAATGTTTGGTTTGAAAGAGACGCAAAAGACTTACTACCAGAAGGTTATACAAATGAAAAGTCACCAAATGGTGAATTCCGTAAGGAAACAGATATCATGGACGTATGGTTTGATTCTGGTTCAAGCTGGAACGAATTAATCGCTCGTGGTGATGGTTATCCATGTGACTTATACTTTGAAGGTTCTGACCAATATCGTGGTTGGTTTAACTCTTCCCTTATCGTTTCTACAGCAGTGAATGGTACAGCTCCATACAAGGAAGTCTTATCCCATGGTTACGTTGTAGACTCTAAGGGTGAAAAGATGTCCAAGTCAGTTGGTAACGTTGTAAACCCAATGGATATCATCAACCAGAATGGTGCTGATGTATTCCGTCTTTGGGCAATGTCGTCTGACTTTAAAGAAGATTTAAAGTTAGGCCCAAGCAATATCAAGCAGGTTTCTGATCAGTATCGTAAGATTCGTAATACATTCCGTTTCTTGTTAGGTAATGTAAATGGAGAAGACTTCAATCCTGCAACAGATATGGTAGCCTTTGAAAATCTAGAACGTGTTGATCAACAAGTTCTCGTATTACTCAATGACTTAGTTGCGGATGTACGTAAGGATGTTTTAGAATACAACTACTTATCCGCAAATAAGCATCTATTGTATTTCATGGTTAATATCTTATCGTCTTACTATTGTGATTTTACAAAGGATATCTTATATGTAAGTGCCAAGGATGATCACCGTAGAAGACAAGTACAGTCTGTATACTGGAACTGTGCGGATGCACTTGTGAAGCTTTGGGCTCCATTCTTAGCATTTACTGCTGAAGAAATCTGGACACATTTCACACTTAGGTGCAAACTCTGTTCATTACGAAGAATTCCCAGAAGTAAAGGAATACGCAGAAGCTGAAGCATTACGTGATGAAATCAAACGTCTATTAGATGTTCGTGCTCTTGTTACAAAGGCAAATGAAGAAGCGCGTAATGAAAAATTAATCGCATCTAGCCAAGAGGCTAAGATTATCCTAACTCTTCCAAAGGAAGACAAGGAACTTGTAGAAAAGAACCTAGGTAATGCAGTAGCACAGTGGTTAATTGTTTCTCAGGTTGAACTTGTTGAAGGAGAAGCAGCTGCGAAGGTTGAAAAGGCTAGTGGAGAGAAGTGTCCACGTTGCTGGAACTATGATGAACATGTGGATGAAAATGGACTATGTCCTAGATGCCATGCTGTCATGGAAGGCTATAAGTTGATTCACCAAAACTAAATACATATACATGCATGTAGGATGAAAGTTCTACATGCATTTTTTTGGATAAAGAAAAGCGACAGTAACCTGTCGCTTGATGTTATAGTTCAATCTTCTTAAATTGTTCCCAAAGGTAAGTAAGGCTTACCGAAGTGTCCATAGTTTGTTGTCTGTGTATAGATTGGTCTTTCAAGGTCTAATTCCTTGATCATATTTTTAACTGAGAAGTTGAAGTTCTTCTTAACAATTTCTTCTAACTCTTCATCACTATATTTTGATGTATTGAAGCTATTTACGTTAATAGAGATAGGGTTAGGTTCGCCAATCGCATATGCAAGTTCAATCTGACACTTCTTTGCTAGACCGTTAGCTACGATATTGCGGCAAACGTAACGAGCATAGTAAGCTGCGGAACGGTCAACCTTTGTAGGGTCCTTGGATGAGAAACATCCACCACCGATAGGTGCGTATCCACCATATGTATCTACAACAATCTTACGTCCAGTTGTACCAGAGTCACCCCAGCTACCACCAACAACGAAGGAACCAGATGGGTTGATGAAGAACTTTGTATTTTCATCAATGAGTTCAGGTTTCACAACCTTGTTAATCACTTCTTCGTGAATCAATTTCTTTAATTCTTCTTGCGTAATATCTTTACTGTGTTGTGTAGAAACAACGATTGTTTCAATTCTCTTAAGTTCGCCATTGTCATATTCGACAGTAACCTGTGTCTTACCATCAGGACCTAAAAGAGTAGGGTTTTTCACGACGTACCTGTTCAAGACGCTTTGCGAGCATGTGTGCACAGTCTATCGCAAATGGCATATAGGACTTTGTTTCATCGCTTGCAAAACCGAACATGATACCCTTGGTCACCAGCACTGTACTCTTGATGTCCAACAGCAGAGTTGATTTCTGCAGATTGCTTTGTTTACTTTTAGGATGACATTGTATTCTTCAGGGTAACCAATATCTTTTAAAACTTTCTTTGCGATAGTAGCGTAATCGATTACTGCAGTTGTGCCAGCTTCACCATAGATGAAGATTGTATCATCTTTGATTGTGGCTTCAACAGCCATATGTGCTTTTGGATCTTGCGCTAGTGCCGCATCCAAGATAGAATCCGCAATCAAATCACAGATTTTATCTGGGTGACCACTCGTAACTGATTCGGATGAGAAATAATACTTTGACATAATAAAAACCTCCTTCGTTTTGTCTTTTTTATACGACAGATGAAAGAGGATATTGAACGTATTTTACTCTTTCCTTATCGATGTCAGCAGTACCACCTTGCTGGAAGCAGTAGGTTGGTGTGAGGTTACTGAGCTGACTCTCTACCTCAGTTCTTGATAAAAGACGTTATTATTAAAACACTAGAAAGATTGCTTGTCAATTGATATGTTCGTGTTCAAACATATTCTAAAACTGCTATAATCAATATGGAGGTTTTTGCGTATGAAATGGTCAAAATTAAAAGAGAAACAATTGAAAATATCAAAGCATTTTCAATCTCAGGAATCCTTGTTGTAGCGTTTTACACGCTGATTAATAATGTTGAGCCTTTATATGGTGTGTTTCACGCAATCTTTGTGGCTCTTTCACCATTTATCTATGGATTGGCTATTGCATTCCTATTAAACCCACTACGTAAGATTATTGAGTATAGTTGGTTGGGAAAGACATCGCTAAAACAACGTACGAAGAAGATTATCGCTTCCTTTGGAGCTCTGTTTATTGGAATGATCATGTTGTTTGTATTCTTCTCGATTCTAATTCCACAGATGATTTCTTCTATCCAGACCTTCCTTTCATCCTTTGAAGGATATGTAGATACTGTTCGTAATTTCTTCGAATCAAATAACTTCTTGAGCGAAGATTTATTAAAGACATTGAATCCAGTCATCGATAAAGGAGCTAGTATGTTAGGCGATTGGGTATCCAACCTAGCAAGTAGTTTAAATGCCATCTTGATGTACAGTGTAATATTTGCTAAGGGAGTCATGAACTTTTTGATTGGAATGATTATCGCATTATATATTCTCTTAGATGAGCCAAAGTTAAAGCGTCAAACGAAAAAGGTGCTATATGCATTACTTCCAAAGAAGACAACAGAAAAAATTATCAAAATTTCTCGTTTAACAATTAATACATTTAATAGCTTTGTTGCAGGTAAAGCAGTTGATTCTTTAATTATTGGTATTCTCTGCTACATTATCCTATCGTTTATGAGCATGCCTTATACACCTTTGATTAGTGTACTAGTCGGTGTAACAAATATGATTCCGGTATTTGGTCCGTTCTTAGGAGCTGTTCCAAGTATCTTAATCTTACTGTTAGTTGATCCATTTAGGGCACTCGAATTTGCAATCTTCATTTTGATTTTACAGCAGGTAGATGGCAATATCATTGGTCCACGTATTCTTGGTGGTGCAGTTGGTTTACCAACTCTCTATGTCATGTTTGCGATTATTATTGGTGGTGCATTATTTGGTATCTTCGGTATGTTTATCGGTGTACCAGTATTCTCAGTGATCTTTGTGTTGGTTCGAGATTTCATCCACCAACAATTAGAGAAGAAAAAAATAACAGTAGTATAAAAAATGCATGGTGTCTCATCTAACGAATAGTTGAGGACCATGCATTCTTTTATATATTAAATAGAATATCTTCGTAAGAAGGTAACTTGTAGAATTCTCTTGATGAGATTTGTTCGTAGTGATCTACTGCATCTCTTAACTGATCCATCAGTGGATTAATCTTATAGTAGATGTTTTGACCAATCTCATACGTGTTGCCAGTTGCGGTTACTTTCTGCCAAGCTTCTTCTAATTCTTGAATCGCTTGGTAGGTTTGATCTATCAACGTAGAAACTTTACTAGCATGATCATGAATAAACTTTGGAGCACTCTTACCACTTGCGTTTACAGCATCGCTATAGAACTTTAACTCTGCTGTTTGTGCAGGTAAGATATCCTTGCGGGCCATCTCGATCATTGTACGAACTTCAATACCCATGATTTTCTCATATTGTTCTTGTAGAATGATACGATTAGCAGCGAGTTCTTTTTCGGAGTAGATATTTAAGGAAGTAAAAAAGGTTAATAACAGAAGGGTCGTTGAGTACTTCTGTAGACTCAATAAAACTCTTCACATTTGGTAAGCCTCTACGCTTTGCTTCCTTTGCCCATTCATCACTATATCCATCACCAGAGAATAGAATTCTCTTATGTTTCTCTATCAAATTCCGACAGATTGTTAATGCTTTTTCACGGATGTCTTGGATATACTTGATACCCTTCTAGTTCATCCGCAATCTGATTGAGTGATTCTGCCATGATGGCGTTAAGCACTGTGTTGGAGAAGGATGCACTCATTGAAGAGCCAAGCATTCTAAACTCAAACTTATTACCTGTAAAGGCAAGAGGAGATGTACGATTGCGGTCTGTGTTATCGTGAGGAATATAAGATAAACCTGTCACAGGGTTAAAGGCTGTCTTCTCTTCTTGTGTGATTGGTTTCTTACGATTTTTTGTATAGATATCATAGAGGATATTTTCGATATAACTTCCGAGATAGATGGAAATGATTGCTGGAGGAGCTTCATTAGCACCCAAGCGATGATCATTACCTGTACACGAAGCACTCATTCTAAGTAGAAGAGGGTAAGTGTCAACTGCACGGATAAATGCACAGATGAATAATAAGAAACGAATATTCTCGGCTGGTTTATCACCTGGGGAGAATAGGTTTTGTCCATCATCTGTGATGATGGAATAGTTATCATGCTTACCAGAACCGTTGATACCTTGGAATGGCTTCTCGTGGAGTATGCATGCTAATCCATGTTTCTTAGCTGTTTCACGAAGAATATCCATGATGAGATGGTTTTGATCAACCGCTACATTACCATTGGTAAAGATAGGAGCTAATTCAAACTGTCCTGGCGCAACTTCATTGTGTTCTGTTTTTGCGTAGATACCTAGCTTCCAAAGTTCTTGGTTGGCTTCCTTCATGAAGGCTGCCACACGTGGAGGAATTGCGCCAAAGTAATGGTCATCTAATTCCTGTGTCTTAGGGGAAGGTGCACCAAATAGTGTACGACCTGTAAAACGTAAGTCCAATCGACGATCAAAGTATTTACGGTCGATGAGGAAGTATTCCTGTTCAAGACCTACGGAAATATCACAACTCTTTACATCTTTATCACCAAGGATGTTTACAACACGTGTTGCGGCTTTGCTCAGTGCCTCTAATGATTTGAGTAGAGGATCTTTTTTATCTAAGGCTTCACCACTATAGGACACAAAGACAGTAGGGATACACAAGATATTATCACGGATAAATACTGGACTCTTTACATCCCAATAAGTATATCCGCGGGCTTCAAATGTTGTACGTAATCCACCGTTAGGAAAACTTGAGGCATCTGGTTCACCTTTGATGAGCATCTTACCAGAGAAGCGGGCAAATGGCTCTCCATTCATGTCTGGTTCTAAGAAACTATCGTGCTTTTCAGCTGTTCCACCTGTCATAGGCTGGAACCAGTGTGTAAAGTGAGTCGCACCATTATCGAGTGCCCAAAGTTTCATCGCATGGGCAATAGCATCTGCAGTAGTGCGGTCGAGCATTCCTTCATTTGCAACTGTCTTTTTCCAAGAAAGATAGACAGGACGAGGTAGGCGACTCTTCATCTCTTTTTCGCCAAATACTTTAGAGCCAAAATCTTTGAATAGGTCTTCCATAGAATCTCCTTTTGTTATGAAAAAAATTTATAACGTTTTAAAGGATGTTTCAATATAAAATTTAGACTTTTTATCATTTCTATAAATTTTTTTAAAGATTTTCTCTGAAATTTTTATAGAAATGACAGAAAATATGAAAATAAAATAAAAAAATGTAGAAATATTTCTACATTTTAGTAATATGGATTAAATTCATCGTAGTTGTTTGTTTCTAACAAACGAACATCATGTACTTCTGGTACTTCATCTAATAAGATAGCTTTAATACCATCATTTAATGTGGAATCCATTACCATACATCCATTACATGCACCTGTCATTGTTACTGTAACAATACCATCAGCATATCCTACTAAGAAGACGTCACCGCCATCTGCTTGAATATATGGACGAATCTTGTCCAATGTGTGCTGAATTCGCTGTAGAATGTCTTTGCGAACTGGATCTGTTTCTAGGGCAATTAAATCCGCACTGCTTTCAGCATAGAAATCTGTCTCACTCATTACTTTAGCCTCTTTCCTTACTTTACAAGATAGAAAATGTACGCAACGATTAACCCCCAAATAATACCACCAACAACTTCAACCCAACGATGACCAAGTACAGGTTTTAGCTTTGTTTTATAGATGGAGTTTTCGAATACGTGAGGATATTTCTCTTGTAAATCCTTGACTAATTGTTGCGTAACTTTAATATTTTGTCCACTATAATACCTCACATTTGCGGCATCATAGATAACAATGATTGCTAAAAACAATGGTAATCGCAAATAGTGTTGAACTGAAACGCTCACGGAAACCAACCGATAGGGCTAGGGCAGAAACCATCGCGCTATGTGAACTTGGAAAGCCACCGGAGGCAACAGTTAAACTCCACTCCCAATCATGTTCAGGTTCTACAACGAATGCACAAATTGGTTTTAATAACTGCGCACTAACAGCCGCAAATATAGCACAAAATATAATATGTATCGTATTTAATGAAATTAACATAATAAGCCTCTAGTAAAGTATACCACACATCTTTTCTTGAGTGTGCTATACTTAAAAACGATTGGAAATGCTAAAATGATATATAAACCAGGACAGATTGTAGAAGGAAAAATAACAGGGATTCAACCCTACGGTGCATTTGTGGCACTGGAACATCATGTGAGTGGACTAATCCACATCTCAGAAATTAGCGATGGATATGTTAAAGATATTTCAAAGTTCGTTAGTGTAGGGGATGTTGTGAAGTTAAAAGTCCTGGAATGTGATGACAAGAGCAGTCATGTTAAGTTGTCATTAAAAGCACTTCAGAAAGCACACTCAAGAAATAGACGTAAACCGATGGGTCATAAACCAAGTTTACCAAATATGAAAATGGGTTTTCAGACAATCGCAAATGCTATGAGTGAATGGATTAAAGAGGCGAAGGAGAATATTTTAAAATGATGAAGTTAAATACATCACATGCTTTACTCAAAGAAAGTATTGAAAGTTATCAAGAAAAAGTAAATGAACTACACAAAGTAATTTTTGAAAGAACTGGTGCCGGTAACGACTACATGGGATGGGTTGATTGGGCTGAAACATATGATAAGGCTGAATTTGAACGCATCTTAGAAGTTGCTGAAAAGGTTAAAGATAAGGCTGAAGTATTACTTGTATGTGGTATCGGTGGATCTTACTTAGGTGCACGTGCCGCAATCGAAATGATTCAAGGTCTTTATTCAGGTAATAAGACAGAAGTTATTTTCGTAGGTAATACATTCTCATCTACATATATTGCACAGGTATTAAAGCACATCGAAGACAAGAGTGTTGTAATGAACGTTATCTCTAAGTCTGGTACAACAACTGAAACAGCACTTGCATTCCGTGTACTTCGTGAATTCATGGAAAAGAAATATGGCAAGGAAGAATGCAAGGAACGTATCATTGCGACAACTGATAAAGCACGTGGTACATTAAAGGCATTAGCTGATAAGGAAGGCTATGAAACATTCGTTATTCCTGATGATATCGGCGGTAGATATTCTGTTATTACACCAGTAGGTTTAGTACCACTTGCAATTATGGGAGTGGATATCAAGAAGATCATGGCTGGTCTTTACGATGCATATAAGGAATTAAATACTGCAGATCTTTCTAAGAATCCTGCTTATCAATATGCTGTATGCAGACGTATTATACAGAACCAAGGTTACGATGTAGAAATGTTTGTTGCCTATGAACCACAGCTTGCGATGCTTGCTGAATGGTGGAAACAGTTATTAGTGAATCTGAAGGTAAGGATGGTAAGGGTATCTTGCCAGATAGTGCAAACTTCTCAACAGATTTACATAGCTTGGGACAGTTTATCCAAGAAGGTAAGAAAGTTCTATTTGAGACAATCTTAGAAGTAGAGAATCCTACAGAAGATTTACTCATTCCAAATGATGCAGAAGATAGCGACCAGATGAACTACCTTGCTGGTAAGTCATATGACTGGGTCAATAAGATGGCTTGTCTTGGTACAATTGAAGCTCACGAAGTAACTGGTGGAGTTCCTAACTTAATCATCTCAATTCCAGATATGAAGGAATATTCATTCGGTTATCTATGTTACTTCTTCTTCATCGCTACAGCGATGACTTGCTATATGATTGATATCAACCCATTCAATCAGCCAGGTGTAGAAATCTACAAGAAGAATATGTTCCGCTTATTAGGTAAGCCTACTAAGTAAGTCTTTAAGAGGAAGAAATTCCTCTTTTGCTTTTATAGATAGAAAGGATAGTATATATGTCTACAATAAATCAAGAGGCACATTATCGTCGTATGACACAGGATTCAATTCCACATTTAATTACGCAATTAGCAGTCCCGACGATTATATCGATGCTTGTAACAAGTATCTATAATATGGCAGATACCTACTTCGTAGGAACAATCAGCACATCTGCTAGTGGTGCAACTGGTATCGTATTTAGCTTGATGTCCATTCTACAGGCCTTTGGATTTATGTTTGGTCATGGTGCTGGTGCAAACATTTCACAACAGTTAGGCTCGAAGAATATTGAAAAAGCTAGAATATATGCATCCACAAGTTTCTTTCTCTCTATTTTTGTTGGTGCAGTTGTAATGGTAATTGGACTCATCTTCATGGATCCTATGATGCGTATGATGGGAAGTACAGATACAATTCTTCCATACGCAAGAATATATGCATTCTATATTTTGCTTGCAGGCATGGCAATGACATCAAGCTGTGTATTAAACAATATTTTGCGCTATGAAGGAAAAGCCTTCTATGCAATGATTGGTTTAACACTAGGTGGTGTATTAAATATCTTTGGTGATTACATTCTAGTGCGTGTGTTCCATATGGGTATTGCAGGGGCAGGTTTAAGTACGACAATCTCACAATACATCAGTATGTTTGTGCTAGTATTACCTTACTTGCAAGGAAAAACTCAAAGTCGTTTACAACCAAAATATGTAACATGCAAGCATGAAATTTTGAATCGTATCTTTACGACAGGATTACCATCTTTAAGCCGACAAGGATTAAATTCACTTTCTACAATGGTATTAAATACAACATCTGCGATGTATGGAGATGCGGCTGTTGCAGGTATCTCTATCGCAACACGTATTGTTTCATTCTTGTTCTGTGTTGCGCTTGGCATTGGTCAAGGCTTCCAACCGGTGAGTGCGTTCAACTATGGTGCGAAAATCTACAGTCGTGTTAAGAAGGGATTTTACTTTACACTCAAGAGTGGTACAGCCCTGATGGCAATTCTTGCGGTTCTCGCATTTACCTTCTCGGGTCAGTTTGTGGCACTCTTTAGAGATGATCCTGATGTAATTGCAGTTGGCACAACGGCATTGCGCTTCCAATGTATATCCTTAGTATTAATGCCGATGACGATGTATGGTAACATGTTATTCCAGTCAATATCACGTAGTGCCATCGCAACATTCTTAGCGATGTTACGTAGTGGTTTGGTTCTAATTCCTGCTGTTATCATCTTGCATGCATGTTTTTGGGATTGCGGGCATTGAAGCGGCACAATCTGTTAGTGAGATTACAACTGCAATTATTTCACTACCATTTATCCTTTACTTATTTAAAACATTTCCAGAAGATGGAAGGGATATCATATAAAAAAAGCGATGGAATCATCGCTTTTTAGTAAGTAATATTATCTTTTAAGCCTTCGCTTGAAACAACATAATAGCCATTTGTTTCTTTGCCTTCACCTTGTTTTTTATCTAAATCCATAACCCATACTGCATTTGCTTCTTTTCCGGTTGCTTGTTTGTAGGCTTCTAGTACCTTCTTTCCATCTTCGATGGAGAGTGTAAATAATGTTGTACTTAAGCAGTCAGCGACACCAGAATTTTCTGTGATGATTGTGACACTGCGGTAGTGACTTGCAGGGTAATTTGTGGATGGATCGATAATATGGTGATAACTCTTTCCATCTGTTGCGATATAGAAGCGTTCATAGTCTCCACTTGTCACAAATGAGAAAGATCCTTTTGAAGAGATTAATGCAAGACCATTTGGCAATGCGCCTTCTGGATCGGCAATACCAACATTCCATGTAGTTCCATCTGGTTTATCATTGACTGTACGAATATTTCTGCCGACATTGAAGTAACCTGCTTGCATGTTTTGACTCACTTCTTGAGCAACTAGTTCAGTGGCGTAGCCTTTCGCAATACCACCAACATCAAATGATTGACATGGCTGAGTAATATATACTGTGCTTTCTTCGTCGTTGATGATGACGTTATCCCAACCCTTACAGCCAGCAGCTTGTGTAAGTTCTTCCTCTGGTGGAAGATTGCCAAGCTGTTTTTCGGCATTGAGTTTAATACCTTCTTCACGATACTTGTGCCAAACCTTAAGAAGGGCACCCATGGTAATGTCGAATTCGCCATTGGAATAATCATAGAACTGTTTTGCCATATGCAACATGTCAATGATTGGTTTATCAACTTTGATTGGTTTGATACCTGCGTTATCATTAACTGTCTTTAGGTTGTTAATACCATCGTAGTCGTTATAAATATCAAATAACTGGTTGTAGTATCGAAGTAGGGTAGTGCTGTCCTTGAAATGGGCAGCTGCTGATTCTGTATTCGTTGTATATTCCATGTAACTATAGATTGTATCGAAACCTACATCAGAACTCACATTTTCATATTTGGTTAGGCTTTCACTGTTGGTTGAAGTGTTGTTAGAAGCACTATTTTTACTTCCTTTTGTTGTACAGCCGGCAAGTAGTGTACAAACGCTTAATGCGCCGATCAATAATTTAGTTATTTTTTTCTTTTCATATCTAAACTATATCATAAAAAGCCGTCTTACTGTTAATGCGGGAATATGTTATAATTTTGTGTGATTTCAGATGAGGAAAGGAAAGAATATTATGTCAATATTTACAGGACCAATGAAGCTTCATTTAAATGGACATAAGGATTGGACTCTTCACAAAGAAGTATTGAAGTCTATCGATCCAGATGTTGTTTGGATTCCGCTTGTAAACGGTGTTGCCCCATGCCAACCACTCGTTCAAGTTGGAGATGAAGTTAAAATTGGACAAAAGATAGCAGAAAGAAACGATGCATTCTATTTACCACTCTTTGCTTCTGTTTCCGGTACTGTTACAGGTATCGAAAAGTTCTTGGGTGCAGGTGGTACAATGTTCGAGCACTTACGTATTCAAAATGACCACAAGAATACAGTAGAACGTGCGTTTGCGGAGTTTGATTATGAAAAGGCAAGCTGGCAGGAATTACATGCATTTGCCAAGGAATCCGGTATGCTCGGTTTAGGTGGTGCAGGATTCCCATCTTACGTGAAGTATGTAAAGCCAGAGAATGTAGACCTCTTTATCGTGAATGCGGTTGAGTGTGAACCATTCTTAACATCAGATTATAAGAATATTGAAGAAAACATGGACTTACTCAAGGTAGGTACACTTGCGTTCTTCAAGTTAAGTAATGCAAAGTCTGGTTGTGTTGCAATCAAGGAAGATAAGAAGGAACAGATTGCCCAATTACAAGAATTATTTAAGGGTACACCAATTCAGGTGCGTATCGTTCCTAACGTATATCCAATGGGTTGGGAAAGAACACTTGTATACCAGTTAACAAACAAGCGTTATGACAAATTACCAATTGAAGCTGGATGTATTGTTAATAACGCATCTACAGCAATTGCATTTGGTAATGCAATTGTAAATGGTATGCCAGTTACACATAAGTACTTAACAGTATCAGGTGATGCAGTTAAGAATCCACAGAACGTATATGTTCCAGTAGGAACAAAGGTACATGATATTATCGATGCTGTTGGTGGATACAAAGATGGTGTAGATGATGTCGTGTTAATTGCTGGTGGACCAATGATGGGTCGAGCAATTCCTAATGATCAATTCGTAGTAATGGCACAAAACAATGGTCTTACAATTCAGAAGTATGAGAAGCCAGATACAGTTGCTTGTTTACGTTGTGGACGTTGCACAGAAACATGTCCATCCGGATTACAGCCAGTACGTATCGCTTCTGAACATAAGTCTGTAGACTACGATACATTAATTCGTTTAGATGTAATGAACTGTATTGAATGTGGTCTATGTACATATGTATGTCCATCTAAGATTGAAGTAACTGAGAATGTTAGACGTGCAAAGACATTTGTACGTGCAAAACTAGCAGCACAGGCAAAGAAATAGGAGGCAAGAAAAATGAAATTTTCATATAAAGTATCGCCTAACTATGCGGCTAAACAATCTACAACAGGTATTATGTTGGAACTTAGCTTAGCTTTGGTTGTTGTAACAGTTGCTTCTGCAATCTGGTATGGAATGACAGGCGGTGCTTCTTTAGGCATTCGTGTTATTCTACTATCTATCGCTTCTGTAGTAACTGCATTATGTACTGAAACACTGTACTTACTTGCAAGAAAGAAGAAGGACATTGCAAAAGAATTGTTACATTCCTATGGTTGGGTAACAGGTTTAATTATTCCATTAATCACAAGAATTAATGTTAGTTTCTACGCAATTATTATTGCGACTGCAATTGCAATCTTGTTTGGTAAGATGCTATTTGGCGGATTTGGTCAAAATATCTTCAACCCAGCAGCTTTTGCAGAAGCAATTATCATGAACTCATTTGGTGCAAGTGTTGCGGCTGATATACAAACAGGTGCTACACCACTTGCAGTATTGAAGTCTTATGGTTGGGTAGTTGATGGCAATGCATTGCAAAATGTATTAGGTCAATTTGGTAACCTATCCGGTATGTTCTTAGGTAACTATCAGAGTGTTATCGGTGGATCATGCGCATTATTATTAATTCTCGTTGCAGTATATCTCATTGCTAGACGCATTATTGACTATCGTTTAACAGTGACATACATCTTAACAGTATTTGTAGTATCTCTCATTGTTGGATTAATACACGGTGCAGGTTTTGAATATGCAATCGTTAACGTATTAGCTGGTGGTGTATTATTCGCTGGTGTGTTCATGTTAACAGATCCAGTCACTTCACCAGTATCAATTCCAGGTAGATATGTATTTGCAGTAGGTGCTGCAGCTCTTACATTGATTATCCGTTGGAAGGCGAACTTACCAGATGGTGCATTATTCTCCATCTTAATTATGAATATGTTAACTCCTGCAATTGATCAGTTACTTGATGGTAGCCAGATTAAGGATGCAGCAAAGATTGCTCGTAAGGCAGTTATCGCAATGTGTGCATTCTTAGTGGCAGTTCTTCTTGTTGGCGTAAGCTTTAACAGCGAAGACTCCAACAGTTGCTGAAGAGCCAAAGAAGGATGATAAACCTGCAGAAGCAGTAGCATTAAGTGCTGAGGACTTTAGTGAAAATAATGCAGAGTGTACAGAAACAAGTAATGATGGCACAACTGCAGTATATGCATGTAAGGCAAAGGGATTCGAAGGTGTTAACGAAGCTACAGTAACAATTGATGTAGCGAAGAAGACGGTTGTATCCATTGCGGTTACGAAGTTTAGTGATACGGAAGAAGTTGGTGATCAAGCTACTACAGAAGAACAACTTAAGAAATATGTTGGTGCAACTGCAGATAGTAAGATTGACGCAACAACAGGGGCGACATTTACAAGCAAGTCACTACGCGCAATGATTGCGTCAGCATTAAAGTCTGCTTCCGCAGTAGCATTAGGCAAAGAAGACTTCAAAGACAACAAAGCAGAGTGTTCAGAAACAAGCAATGATGGAACAACAGCCATCTATGCATGTAAAGCACATGGTTTTGAAGGGGTAAATGAAGCAACAGTCACAGTAGATGTAGCAAGTAAGTCTGTAAAGAGTATTGAAGTTACAAAGTTTGGCGATACAGAGAGCGTAGGCGACCAAGCAACAAAAGCAGCTGAGTTAGAAAAGTACAAGGGAGTAACACTTGAAAGTAAGGTAGACTCTACAACAGGAGCAACATTTACAAGTACATCACTCAGAGCAATGATTACAACAGCCTTACAGGCTGCAACAAAGTAAGGAGGTGCTCGTATGAAAATTGATAAGACTTCAGGAGTTTATAAAGCATGCATGCTTGGTATTCTCTGTGCGGTATGTGGAATTCTACTATCAACAGTAAATGCGATTACCGCTCCGATTATTCAAGAAAATGCATTGGCATCTGTTAAGTCATCTTTAGAACAGATTTATCCAGGTGCAACATTTACAGATGTTACAGAAGACAAAATTGGTCTTCTTGAATTAAAAGATGGTGAAGATAAACTTATCGACGGCATCTATAATGCGGAAGGTAAGGGAACAATCTTTACATTACATTCTACAGGATATAACGCAGATGGATTTAAATTCATGATTGCGTATAACAATGATGGTTCAGTTGCTGGATACAGCGTACTCGAACAAGCTGAAACAGCTGGTAAGGGTGATAAGGCATTCAAGGATCCATATGTAAGTGATGTATTAAAACTTACTTCATCAGATACAATGCCACTCATCTCTGGTGCAACAATTACAACTACTGCAGTAGGAAAAGCAGTCGATCAAGCTAGACAAGTATTCAATAAGATGAATAATATCTCTTATGATGAAAATGCGACAGCCACACCTACACCAAAAGCAGAGCCGGTAGCATTAGGCAAAGAAGACTTCAAAGACAACAAAGCAGAGTGTTCAGAAACAAGCAATGATGGAACAACAGCCATCTATGCATGTAAAGCACATGGTTTTGAAGGGGTAAATGAAGCAACAGTCACAGTAGATGTAGCAAGTAAGTCTGTAAAGAGTATTGAAGTTACAAAGTTTGGCGATACAGAGAGCGTAGGCGACCAAGCAACAAAGCAGCTGAGTTAGAAAAGTACAAGGGAGTTACGCTTGAAAGTAAGGTAGACTCTACAACAGGAGCAACATTTACAAGTACATCACTCAGAGCAATGATTGCAACAGCCTTACAGGCTGCAACAAAGTAAGGAGGAAGGTATGAGCGAAAAGAAAATTAAAGGTCAAGGCTTCTTCTCTAGATTAGCAACAGAGAACCCAGTATTCGCAACTTACTTAGGTATCTGTTCAACATTAGCAATTACAACAAGTTTAAACAGTGCGATTGGTATGGGTGTTGCGGTAATTGTTGTATTAACATTATCCAATATCTTAGTATCATTAATTGCACCAATTACACCGGATGATATTCATATTCCAGTTTATATCGTTATTATTGCAACACTAGTTACAATTGTTTCAATGTTTATGCATGCATATACACCAAGTTTATTTACTGCGTTAGGCGCATTCTTAGACTTAGTTGTTGTAAACTGTATTATCTTAGGACGTGCTGAAGCATATGCATGCAAGCATACAGTACTTGAATCTATCGTTGATGGATTACAACAAGGTTGTGCTTATACATGTGCACTTCTTGCAATGTCACTTATCAGACAGTTATTAGGTACTGGTGGATTATCTTTCTCAAATCCATTTACAAACAATGTAGTATTTGCATTTAGAATTATTCCAGAAGGATTTGAAATTCCAATGTTCACAGAGCAGTTTGGTGCATTTATCACATTTGCATGTTTAGCTGCTGGTGTAGCTGCTTACAAGAACCATCTTGCAAAGCCAGCAAAGAAAGGAGCTGCTAAATAATGAATTTATTTACACTCTTGATCAGTGGATTACTGATTAACAATATTATTCTTACGAAGTTCTTAGGTATGTGTCCATTTATGGGAGTATCTACAAAACTTGAATCTGCAGTAGGTATGGGTCTTGCCGTTATCTTTGTTATCTTCGGTGCATCCATTCTTGCATGGGGACTTTATCACTTTATCTTAGTTCCATTTTGAACTAGAGTTTATGGAACTAATCTGCTTCATCTTATTGATTGCAGCATTCGTTCAGTTTGTTGAATTGTTCGTTAAAAAGTTCTCACCAGAACTTTATAAGTCATTAGGTATTTACTTACCTTTGATTACAACTAACTGTGCAGTACTTTATGTAGCAATGGATAACATTACACAGAAGTATACATTGGCACAAACAATGGTAAATTCTATCGCAGTACCTGCTGGCTTTATGATGATGCTAGTTATCTTTGCAACAATCCGTAGACGTTTAAATCAAAACGATATTCCGAAGGCATTCCAGGGCAATCCTATCGCTTTCATTTGTGCAGCAATTATGGCAATTGCATTCTCTGCATTTGCTGGACTTGTATAAGCCGTGCTTAGAATCGTTGTTGCGGCTTTATTAGCTGTAGGTTTCTTTGCCCTAAATGTATGGCTATTAAGGTTAAATCAGAAAACACCAAAGCCTGAAGGTTGTGAAGACCTGAAGGCAGAGTGTTCTGCATGTGGTATCAGTGAATGTAGTGTTCGCCAAGCACCACAAAAAACAGAGGAGGAATAATGGTAGTCGCGATGTTAAAAGGCTTCGGCTTGATGTTAGTTTTAGGTGCAGTCTTAGGTGCTGTGCTAGCGTTTGCTTCCGTTAAGTTCTATGTGAAGGAAGATAATCGTAAGGAAGAGTTAACAGCTCTATTACCTGGTTATAACTGCGGTGCTTGTGGTAACCCAGGCTGTGCTGCGATGGCTGTGAAGTTACTTGATGGCCAAGCACAAGTTGAACAGTGCAAACCAAGCAAGCCAGACCAAAGAGAAGCTATTAAAGCATATCTTGCTGAACATGTAGGTTAGTTTAAGATTCCTAAGCGTAAGCTTGGGAATTTTTTTTATGGAAAATACCCTCAAGAAACATATATAAGTTTGAGGGTAATTGAATGAGAAAAATAAAAAGAACAGGAATTGTCGTATTAATACTATGCTTATGTGTGATAGGAAATGTAGTTGTTTTTCGCTATTATCTAGCAAAGACGATCAATCTAAAAACTACATATATCGCAAAGCATAATATTCCACCACGTACGCAAATCAAAACAGAAGATCTAACAATGATTCAAATTCCAGAGAAGTATATGCAAGCATATACATGGAATGAAAAAGCAGATATTATTGGTAAATATACATCTGTTCAAGGAATGATACCAAAGGGATCTATGTTTTATAAAGATATGCTGTATAACGAAAAAGAAGTTCGTGATCTTGCAATCACAAAACTTCAAAAAGGAATGACCATATTTACATTAGAAACGAATGTATCCGCAATTGGTAGTATTGAAGAGGGGATGTATGCAGATATTCATGTTTCAATCTCACAGAAGAAAGAAATACCAATCACAGGTATACTAATACGACATGCAGAAGTAATCTCAATTAAAGACCATAAAGGACTGTCGTTGAAAGATGAACAATCTACCAAGGTTCCATATTTTGTAGAACTTGGAATCAATCAAAGTGATATTGATTATCTTTCCCTAGCTTCTTCGTTAGGTGAAATTAGATTATTTCCCTCGCAAGATTCCTATAAACCAGATAAATCTACACTAGAGCAGGATTCAAAAGTGACGGAATATCTAAAGTCCCTTCATCCCTAGTAAACAAAATAAAAATCCGTTATTCAACGGATTTTTTGCTACAAGGGGCGACTAATGGGACTCGAACCCATGAGTGCTGGAGCCACAATCCAGTGTGTTAACCAACTTCACCATAGCCGCCATGTGCTAAAATATATTATCATATCCAAAAGTAATAGACAACACATATTTTTAGTTATATTGAAAATTGAGGTATTATACATACATGGAACAAATTGATATTGGTGGTGAACTACGAAATCTTATAGTTGAACGGAAGCGAAATAAGAAAATGTATTTAAGGGTTAAGGAAGATGGAACATTGTATGTAACCTGCCCACGTTATGTCAGGGAGCAGGAAATCCTATCCTTCATCCTTGAGAAACAAGAGTGGATTATAAAAGTTAGTAAAAAAGAAAAGAAAAAGAATCGCTATCTTTTAGACGGTACTAACCGTAAGGAAGCGTGCTGGCTAGGAAAGATATATCCAGTTGAATTTATTCTTTCTAAACAGAAATTTATGTCGGTTGAAGAGGATAAAATCATATTCTATCTACCAGAGGTGAATGATGATAGTATTCAGGAAATCTTCTACCGCACAGGAAATCTTCAATTGAAACTAATGGTGGAAGAAAGACGAAAAGATTGGGATAACCATATTTGCCTTGTAAATCATAGAAGACTTCCAAGTATCACTCTAAAGTATATGACAAGTAGATGGGGGTCCTACTCTCCAATGACACATCACATTAGCTTATCATCAAGATTAATTCACTTTCCAATTGTATGTTTAGATTATGTTTTATTACATGAGTATGCACATATTCTAGAAGCCAACCATTCAAAACGTTTTTATGATATCATCAGAATGTATATGCCTGAATATAAGGAATATAGTGATTTATTAAAGTGAGGTATATGATGGGAAACATTGTAAAAGAGAACAGTGTATTTTTATTTGGAAATACAATATTTGAAAAATGGCTTTCTTGGCTTTTTTTGATTACGTTTTTGATTACAGTTATAATTGCAAAGATATTTACAACGATACTTGAGAAGTTAGTTGATCATGCGATGAAAAAAAGATGCTAGAGCAAGTATGCCATTTAAGTATCTTTTTAAAGATTTTACGCATAGTCATTTATATTATCGCAACCTTTTGCAATTTTGATGAATGTGAAGCCTTTACAGAGTGTTTCTACAGCGATTCTAGGTGCGACTAGTGTTATGACAGTGGTTGTCGGTTTAGCTGCGCAGGAAACATTTGGTAACTTTATCGCAGGTTTCTTTATCGTAATCTATCAACCATTCCACGTAGGGGATATGGTCAATCTTCCTGAGAAGAATATCTCTGGCACAGTGATTGAAATCACATTCCGTCATACGATTTTAAATACGGTAGAAAATACAAAAATCATTGTGCCAAATAGTACGATGAACTCTGCAATCGTAGAAGATAAGGCATTTGGACAGAAGACATATATTCGCTATTTAGTTTTATCAGTTGCGTATAATACGGATATCGATAAATTGGAAAGAGTGATTACGGATGTTGTAATCAATACGGATGGTGTAATCGATACTAGAAGTGCAGAAGCACAAGAAAAGAATCTTCCTATTAACATCACTGTTAATGAGTTCTTAGACAGTGGTATTCAGATTCGTTTTCCATTTACAACAAAGTCACTAGGTAAGAGTGTAGAAACTGCATCAAAGATTCGCAAAGCTTTACTTGTTGCATTTAGAGAGAATGGAATTGAGATTCCATATCAGAAAAATTCAGATCATTAAGGATAATATGTAAACGTTTACATTATTTTCATGAAATTAATTTAAAAAGTTATTAAAAAGATAATCAAACGATATTGCAGGGAAAGAAAAATTGAGGTATTATGTAGTTACAGGAACACGAAGTGTATTATTAAGAGAATGGAGATGATGTAGCATGACTACGAAGCATGTTCTTTTTGATATACAATATGAGATTGTACAAACCCCAGGCGGGGAGGTTTTTGACGGGTTCTCTGTGAAAATGGTTTTTAGGATGGACATATAATGCCCATCCTTTTTTGTAACTAATTTCTGATAATCATACAGGAGGAAAAACGATTATGGATCAGACAAATTTAGACTTTTTTGAAGCAGCAGCCAGCGGCGATTTTGCAAAGTTATGTGCACAGGTTTCTAAGGGTGCAAACGTCAACATCGCAAATGGTGATGGACGTACAGCGTTAATGAGAAGTGCAAAACGTGGTTACACTGAAATCGTACGTTTCTTATTAGACAATGGTGCGGATACGAGAGCTAGAGATAAAAATAATAAGACAGCTTTAATGGGTGCCGCTAAGAAGGGTCATACAGATATTTGCCGTATGTTAATTCATGCTGGCGCAAACATTGATGCCCACGATAATAAGGGTAGAACAGCTTTAATGAGAGCTTCATTACTTGGTCATAGTGACACAGTGAAGTACTTAATTTCTAAGAACGCTGATGTAAATGCAGTAGATGAACAAGGTCGTACAGCATTAATGGAAGCAGTAAATGCTTATAAGTTAGATGTAATTAAAGATTTAGTAGATAACGGTGCAGATATCAATAAGGCTGATAATAAGGGTTGTACAGCATTGATGCGCGCTGCATATATTGGAATTCCAGAATTAGTAAAGTATCTGCTTGAAAAAGGTGCAGATAAGACAATGAAGGATTTTGATGGTAATTTAGCAATTCATTACGTACGTAAAGAATGCTTATCAGATTTGAAAGATATTTTGAAGTAGGAGGCCGACAATGAAAGACTATTTAGCAAATGAAGTAAGAAACGTAGTGGTGCTAGGACACTCTGGCGCTGGTAAGAGTTCTGTCATTGAAGCCTGCCTATATTTTACAAAGGCAATCGAACGTTATGGAAAGAATAACGATGGCACAACAGTTCTTAATTTTGATCCAGAAGAAGGTAAGCGTGGTACATCTGTATATTGCCATATCGCACCTGTAGAATGGAAAGATAAGAAAATCAACTTTATCGATACTCCAGGTTATATGGACTATGCTGGTGAAGAAGCAACTGGATTTGTAATGGGTGATAATGCCTTAATTGTTGTAAACGCAAAAGAAGGAATCGAGGCTGGTACAGAGCGTGCTTGGCGTGAAGCAGTTTCCAAACAAAAGATTCCTACAATCTTCTTTGTAAATAAGATGGATGTAGAAAATGCAAACTTCGATACTGTATACTCAACTCTTAGAGAAAAGTTTGGTAAGTCAGTTATCCCATTTGAAGTTCCAATCATTGAAAATGGTGTGGTTGTAGGTTCTGTTAATATCTTGCGTCGTAAAGCATGGTATTACAATGACCGTAATACAGCAAAAGAAGTGCCATCTGATTTAGTTGGCGAAGTGGAGCGTTACTACAATGAAATTGCAGAAGCTATCGCAATGACTGATGATGAACTCATGGAGAAATTCTTCTCAGGGGAAACATTTGATGAACATGAACTAGCCAAGGGATTACGTATTGGTGTACGTAATGGTGATATCCGTCCTGTATACTGCGGTAGTGCAGAAAAGCAAACAGGTATTGAACGTTTGTTAGACCTAATTACAGAGTATTTCCCAAGCTACGCAGAAAAGGGAAGAATCCAAGCTGAAACACTTAAGGGTGATATAGTCGACATGGAAACAAATGAAAATGAAGCACTCAGCGCATTTGTATTTAAGACCATTGTTGACCCATTCGTAGGTAAGGTTTCTTACTTAAAGGTAATGAGTGGTGTCCTCAATAGTGATAGCCAAGTATATAACTCCAAGAAAGATGTAACAGAAAAGATTAACCAGATTTATGTTATCAATGGTAAGTATCAGATTGGTGTAGGTAAGTTATTTACAGGTGATATCGGTGCAGTTGTTAAGCTACAAGCAACAGAAACAAACGATACATTATGCACACGTTCTAGAGTTATCAAGTATCCAGATATCGAATATCCTCATCCAATGTTAGGATATGCAATTCATCCAAAGACAAAGGCAGATGAAGATAAATTATCTAGTGGTATTCATAATCTAATGTTAGAAGACCATACAATCAAACTAGTAAACAACGAAGAAACACACGAACAAGTACTATATGGTGTTGGTGATCAACATATCGACTTAATCCTTTCTAAGTTAAAGAGTAAGTACAAGGTTGAAGTAACAACAGAAAAACCAACTGTACAGTATCGTGAGACAATTTCAGCAAAGGCTGAAGCACAAGGTAAATACAAGAAACAAAATGGTGGTGCTGGTCAGTATGGTGATGTTTGGGTAAGATTTGAACCAACAGATTCTGATGACATGGTATTTGCGGAAGAAGTATTCGGTGGTGCAGTTCCTAAACAGTACTTCCCACCAGTTGAACAGGGTTTACGTGACTGCATGAGTAAGGGTGTTCTTGCAGGATATAAAGTAGTTGGTGTTAAAGCAACTCTATATGATGGATCCTATCACCCAGTCGATTCGAAGGAAGTAGCCTTCAAGGAAGCTGCTAGACTTGCATATAATGCGGCAATGCCAAATGCCAAACCTGTACTTCTAGAACCTATTGGTAAGGTTGTTGTGACTGCACCAGAAGACTATACAGGTACACTCATGGGTGACTTTACAAACGCCGTGGAATCATCTTGGATATGGGCACAGATGAAGATGGTCTACAGGTTATCAGAGCTGAAGTTCCAATGGCAGAAATGTTAACGTACGCAACAGAATTACGTTCTATGACACAAGGTCGTGGATGTTATGAATTAGCGTTTGATCGCTATGAAACAGCACCTCATGATGTAGCACAGAAAGTCATCGACGCAAGAAAGAGCGAGAAAGAATAATCCTCTAGGTGGAAAGTTCATTTGAGACTTTCCACCTATTGCATTTTAAAAGGCAATCATATAAAATAATTGAGCGCCCCCGTGATGGAATTGGTAGACGTAGGGGACTCAAAATCCCCCGGTAGCGATACCGTGTCGGTTCGAGTCCGACCGGAGGCACTAAGAGACGATTCAACAACTGTTGGGTCGTTTTTTCTTTGAGAGTATATCAATTGCAATGCCATATATGCTTGATACAATATAACTAACCAAAGGAGAAAATTAATTATGGGATTTTACGATTATTATGTAACTGATGCGAAAGGGCAATCAGATTTCTTTAAAAGAGTATGAAAAATAAGGTGGTATTAGTAGTAAATACTGCTACAGCTTGTGGTTTTACACCTCAGTATGAAGAACTAGAAAAACTTCATGAAAAGTACAATGAACAAGGGTTTAGAAATTCTCGATATTCCTTGTAATCAATTTGGTGGACAGGCACCAGGATCTGATGAAGAAATTCATGAGTTCTGTGCACTACATTTCAACACAAAATTCCCACATATGCATAAGTCAGATGTAAATGGTGAAAATGAATTACCATTATACACATTCTTAAAGAGTGAAAAAGGGCTTTGAAGGATTTACAGGTGAAAAGGCAGACTTTATGAATGCACACGTTGGTAACCTTGTTCCTAACTTTAGAGAAACTTCTGATATTAAGTGGAACTTCACTAAGTTCCTTGTTGACCGTAAGGGAAATGTAGTAGCTCGTTTTGAACCAACTGCTGATATGGCAGATGTAGAAAAAGCGATTCAAAGAATTACTTTAATTTTTTTAGGAGTCATTTCATCTTTTGTGAATATATACGTAGAAGGATATTCTATGGAGGACAGAAAGATGAATGATTTAAAATGCAGTTGAAATTAAAGGAACAGTGATGTACGAACCAAGTGTTCGTAGCACAAAGAATGATTCCACAATGTCAACATTCTCAGTTTGTGTAAAACACAATGAACCAAGTAAAGCGAAGGACTATCTAAATGTAGTTGCCTGGGGAGATGTAGCGGACCAAGTTCGTGAAGAATTCCATGCTGGTACAAGAATTGGTATTAAAGGGCATCTTCGTAAGCAGTTTTACATGAAGGATGAAAAATAAGAAGACAGTTGTACAAATCGTTGCAGAGAAAAATCTATCATCCAAAAAGATGAAACTGAATAAGTTATATAAAAGTGCGTTGAACACGCACTTTTAATTTTGGTATAATACGGACAGATTATAACGAGGATGATATGAATCAATACATATTTATATTAGAAATAGTAGGTACCATAGCGTTTGCGATTTCTGGAGCACTTGTCGCAATGAAATCGAAGATGGACTTCTTTGGGGTTGTGATTATTGGAGTTATTACCGCAACGTTTGGTGGAATTATGCGTGATATTGTACTAGGTAGTGTACCACCAAGTGCATTTTCCAATCCAGTGTATGTCGTTGTCGCTAGTGTTACTTCTGTTGTCGTATTCTTATTTGCCTACTTCAATGTAAATACAAATAAGATTACGCAGAAAAATGCGTATAAGAATTTCTTGTTGATTGCAGATGCGATAGGATTAGGCGTGTTTACTGCAGTAGGTGTACGTGTGGCTTTCTTCTTGCATCCAACAGCACATAGTTTCTTACTTGTATTCTGTGGTGTATTAACAGGTGTTGGTGGAGGTTTGTTCCGTGATATCTGCGTCAATCAATTACCACAAATCTTTCATACAGATGTGTATGCAATTGCATCAATTATCGGTGCGATTCCATGCGCAATGTTAATGCATGCAGGGAACATCTCATTTGGTATCTGGGTAGGAATTGGTGTGACAATCTTAGTAAGAGCACTGGCAATTTTACATAAATGGAGTTTGCCAGTTGCTAAGAATATTCATGACTAAGATACATGTAATCAATTGTATCGATTAAAAAAGCAGTTATAGAACGAATGACATTTAGGGCTTCTCTTAAATCGTGATTCGTTTTTTGTTTTGCCCAAAGTGTAATAGAAGAAAAATTATATTCACTAACGTCTATTCCATAGTAGAAACAGATACAGTAGAGTATACTTTTCATTTCAATTTCACTTGAAGAATATTGTGGAAAAATGTAATCTGATTAAATGATAAATATATCTTTGTAATGCATGTTTGGTTTGTATCGTAATATCATCGGTTGTAACTGAAAGAATTGTGTCAGTCACAACTTTGGATGTTAGAAAGACAAGAATCCTTCTTAATTGGTTTTATATTTATACCTATATGCTTAGGTATAAATTCCTTACCAACTGTATGTGTGATATCAAAGACAGCATGTAGTTGTTCGTTATTGTCGCTATCTGATAGTAGTGAAATGGCAGTATAACCTCTACGAACAGTACGGTGATATCTTTGCCAAGCTTTATAGGTTAAGACATATGTAGCAGTTGGACATTGCGTAAAGATTAAAAATAATATTCTCGATGGATTCCTCATGGAAATAACATAATTGTTTTAAGAATGTTAGATAGTTTCCAGGATAAAAAGATATTTATTAAATTCTCCTGAATCATATGCAGGAGTTGTATTTTTGTTAAAGATGTTTTCATAGGCTACCTCAAGACTATATACACAAACATCTAAGTAAAAGCCCTGATATATTGATATCTACTTGTTTTCGCTGAAAAGCATGATATAATAACAACGTCTAATGGAGGTACTTAAATGGAACAGTTAGAATTTAAATTTGATACACAGTTATTAATTGATGGACATGATTTAGATGAAGATGTCATTAATGACTATATTACAGAGAATTTCCAAGGTGACTGCTTATTAGTTGTTGGCGATGATACTTTAATTAAGATTCATTTCCATACAAATGAACCATGGAAGGTACTTGAATATGCACAATCTATTGGTGACATCTACGATGTTGTTGTAGAGAATATGCAACGTCAAGAAGAAGGTTTAAAGGGATAAAAAAACGAGGGTGTCCTCGTTTTTTAATACCCATTTTCATAGAAGAATTGATCGACTGCTGTGGGATAATCTTCTAGATTCATATGCATCTTAGAGTGATGTTCAACAAGCCTATCTGCAATATAGCCATGGAGCCATACACCCATACGTAGACTAGTAAAGATATCACAATGATATGCAAGTAGTGCAGTTAACATACCAGTCAGTAAATCACCACTACCAGCTTGAGCCAAGGCTTCATTACCTGTTTGGTTAATATAACATTGACCGTTTGGGGTAGCAATAATTGTATGTGCTGATTTTAATACAATATATACTTTTAATTCTTTTGCACACTTTAAGGCATAGTGCAAAGGATTGCGCATGACTTCTTCTTTTTCTAAGTGGAATAAGTCTGCAAATTCTCCGATATGCGGTGTTAGGATAATTGGTGACTTTGCAAAACGTAATTTCCATGTGTTATATCGCAACATGCGTATGCCTTCAGCATCTAATATCAAAGGAGCATGACATTTTTGAATCATCAGATCAAGACATAATTCTTTCTCAAACATTTGTGTAACCCCACTACCAAAAGCAGCTGCATTCACATGTTCAATTGTTGAAGCGAGCTGTTGTTCAACATTATGTGCTGAGAATGGATGGAATACTGGTGTTGTGTGCTTTGTGGCAACAATAGGGTAGATACCATCAATACATCCTACCTCAATATATGGAAAACCCAGGGCTTTTGCACCGGTGATATTTAGGCTGATTGCCCCAGCCATTCCATAGGAACCTCCAACAAGTAATATCTTTCCGTTACTGCCTTTATGTGCAGTTTCTTTTCGTTTTGCAAGATTTTGGAAGAAGAGAGTCTGATTCATTTCCAAAAAACTACTTTGTTTTGGATGCGGTATATCCAGTGAAATAAGTTCTAACTTGTCAAAAAGATGATGATACTTCTGCAGTATATGGAAAGGCTTATAACAGTCTATCGCAAACGTTACTGTAGAATGTAATGCGAATGAATCATGCATGGCAGAATCACATTCAGCACCAGAATTAATATCGATACTATAAATCGGTTTATTTGCATTCTGTATTTGCTTGAATACTACACGTTTATCTTCTGACAATTTGCCATGATATCCAAAACCAAAAATACCATCAATGATAACATCACATTCCTTCAAGCATGTATCTAAAGCCGTCAGAGGTTGAATGATTGAAGGTGAAACTTGTTGATATATCTTCATTGCATCAGGATTGTTTGGAAGACCATTCACCAAAATCAACTTGATATGAAATTGTTTTAAATTGTTGATAAGTGCAAAACAATCGGCACCATTATTACCATTTCCAGCCAGTACTAAAATATTAGATTTAACATCTAAATATGGTAACAGATGGACAGCTAATTTTTTGCCGACAAGATTGATTAAATCAAATGATGAAAGCCCAGATTTTTCTTCAATCTCAAGCATTTCTTTACGACTAACGATCATGTTTTATATCCTTTACAACCATATATTAACACTTACAGAAATCTAATGTGAAAAATTATAATAAAATTATGATATAATTCGCATAAGCAGTAGAAAAAGGAGGATTTGCTAACATGCCAACAAAGAAAACTGTTAAAGAAGTAGCAGAAGAAGTAGTTGAAAAGAAGGCTACCAAGAAGAAGGCTGCACCAGCAAAGAAGGCTGAAAAGAAGGAAGCTACTGAAAAGAAAGCTACAACTGCAAAGAAAGTAAAGAAGGAAACACCTGCAGCTAAGACTGTTAAGAAAGAAACTACAAAGAAGAAGGTAGTTAAGAAGACAGCAAAGGATAAGGTAGAAGATTTAGATTTAAAGACAGTTAAAGATTACGAAGATGCAATCAACTGGAAGAAGGGCGAAGCGAAAGCTTTAGATTGGCTCTATATTGAATTAAGTGCTGACGCATTATTAACTCAATTTGAAGCAGGTAAGGATAACCTAAAGACAGTTTGCCAAGCATTATACAACTGCATGCTTGAAGGTGACTATTATATCGTTGAACCTACAGAAGATAACTGTGTATTAGGTACAGTTGCTGTACGTTTCTATTGCGATAACTTAAGTCCAGAACGTAAAAAAGTTTCTGAAGTAAATCAATAGTATATAAAGCCGAATCGTAAGATTCGACTTTTATTTTGTAAGTATGTATGCATTAACCCAAAGGAAAACAATCTCAGATAAACCAGTAATCTTCATCTGTAAGATACAATCAAAGAAACAGAAGATACATGTCGCAAAAAAATAACATCCGATACTGGAAAAACTGAGGCATATCTTTTATTAGAAATACATAGAGAACTAACGTAGTATACGCAAAGATTAGATGCATGTTTTTGATAATAGTAGATTCAATGTAGGGGAATAGTAACGCAAGAATCGCAATGAGAAAGAATAGGATTCGTATATATTTGTTAGTGTATTCTTTGCATTTCAAAAAAAGATAAAACAGAGAAATCCCGGCTAGTAATAGGGGAATATACGAATATTAGGTTTAGATAGTAAGACACTAATATTTGTTTCATAGCCCGCAAAAATTAGCCAAAGTAGAGTAAATACGATTGGAATAATTGGAAATATTAGATATTGAAAATACTTGTTTCTCATATTCATGTCGTTATTATAACAAACTTAGGTGCGATAAACTGGTCTAATCATGTTATAATTTTGTCATTATGAAGAAGAAAGAAATATATATCTTGATCAGTATTATCCTAATTGCAGTATTAGGTATTGTTGGTCTAAATATCGCTAAAAACAAAAAACAACCTACAAAGAAGGATGAGCCAACTGCAGAAACAACTCCAACACCTAGTACAGAACCTAGTACTAATGCAGATTCTCTTGGCGTTCCAACAGAAAAGCCAGTTGGAATCTGGGTGGGTATTGTACATCGTGGAAAAGTTGTACAATGGTTCGATTCAGGTGTTGATGGAGAGTATGTTGTTACAGGTAATGTGGGTGAAGTACACGTTGAAGTAAAAGATAAGAAATGGCATGTACGTGAGGTCGATTGTCCAAATCAACTATGCGTAAAAATGGGTTGGGCAGACGAAAATAGTATTATCCCAATCACTTGTCTTCCAAATGATGTTTTTATTGGTTCGGCAAATCTATTATCTGAATATCTAGGTGTGAAATGAGTATATCTAACACAAAGCGTTTTACGGTATTAGCACTCTTAGCTGCTATCGCTATTACGTTAAATATTTTAGAAACTACAATGATACCACCTCTCATGGGTGTCTTCCGTATTGGTCTAGCAAATATCATGGCATTAGTTGCCTTACGTATGCTAGGGGTGAAGGAGATGTTGATTGTCAATGCGATGCGTGTATTGATTGGTAATCTTTTAACTGGAACAATCTTCGGAAGTGTATTCTGGATTAGTTTATCTGGTGTAGTATTATCCAGTTTGATTTTGATTCTCATGGATCTATTAAAGTCATCCTTGATGTTTACTTCAGTGATGAGTTCGATTGGACACTCTTTAGGACAGGTATTGGTTGTTACATTCTTCTATATGCAGCCAGCATTTATTGTTGTATTACCATATTTCTTACTATTATCTATTCCAACAGGTTTATTAACTGGATTTGTAGCAACGATCGCTATCCAGCGTGTAAAACCATTACGTAAGCAAGATTAAGTTCTTGCTTTTTAATTATAGAAAAGAAAAAAGTCATGCGTGTATGCATGACTTATATCTACTGTAAGCAGCAGGGGCAGAGAGAATCGAACTCCCATCAGCGGTTTTGGAGACCGATGTACTACCATTGTACGATGCCCCTAAAATAAAAAGTGACGCGTACGGGATTCGAACCCGTGAATGCCGCCGTGAAAGGGCGGTGTGTTAAGCCACTTCACCAACGCGCCAAGTGCTTGTATAATATAGCATGTCTAGAATTTCTTTGCAATCATTTTATTCAAAAAAATCAAAAAAATTTTTACTCAAGTTAAAATGAGTGCTTATTTTTAGCGCATATCTAGCGTAATTTTATTTATTTCATATAGTGGTCTGATATAATTACATCAACAGAATCACTAAAAGTTATTGTAATAATATGTAGAAAGAGAGGCTTTTTATGATTGATTATAGTGAAGGAAGCGGAAAACAGTATCATACTGGTGTTGGTAAGGGTGATGTAGGTAGATATGTCTTCTTGCCAGGTGATCCAAAGCGTTGTGCTAAAATCGCAAAATATTTTGAAGATGCCGAACTCGTAGCGGACTCACGTGAATATGTAACGTATACAGGATGGTTAAATGGTGTAAAAGTATCTGTTACTTCGACAGGTATTGGTGGACCTAGTGCATCTATTGCAATGGAAGAGTTAACTGCTGTCGGTGCAGATACATTTATCCGTGTAGGTACATGTGGTGGTATGGATTTAAGCGTAAAGAGTGGTGATTTAGTTATCGCAACTGGAGCTATCCGTATGGAAGGAACTTCCAAGGAATACTCTCCAATTGAATATCCAGCTGTTCCAGATTTAGATATTGTAAATGCACTAGTAGAAGGTGCTCGACGTGTTGAGCATCCATATCATACAGGTGTTGTAGAGTGTAAAGGATGCTTTTTATGGACAACATCGTCCAGAAACACTGCCAAATGGACCTGATTTGATTCGCAAGTGGGATGCTTGGCTCAAGATGGGTGCAAAGGCTTCTGAAATGGAATCTGCTGCTCTGTTTATCGTAGCTAGTTACTTGCACGTTCGTTGTGGAACTGTACTACTTACAGTCGCAAACCAAGAACGTCAAAGAGCAGGTTTACCAAACCCACAAGTTCACGATACAGATCTAGCAATCAAGGCTGCGGTTGAAGCAGTGAAGTATTTGATTGAACAAGATGGTAGTGCAGACTAAAAAACCCATTCACTAGGAATGAGTTAGTCTCTAAGAGAATACCAATCAGTATATTTTCTAAATGCAGAAGGGATTGCAAGTGATTGCAGTTCCTTTTTATTTACAAGATAGTAATGTTCATCTAATGTGTGCTGTATTTCAGCCACCTTAATTTCATATGCATGCATGTGCCACTCTAGATGTGTAAAGATATGTTTTGCATCAGGTAGGGTAGTAATCTTGAGAGGAGTAAAACCTAATGATTCAACATGACGAATCACCTCTGATTTTGTTAGATGTGCATCAACCCCCAGGAATTCGTATAATCCTGCTAGAAGTCCTTTGTGAGGTCGCTTATGAATCAAGAATGATTGATTGTCGCGAATTACAAAAAGTGTACGTTCTAGTATTTTTCTCTCTTTTAGAGAGGAACGATATGGAATGCTTTCTGTCATTTTATTTTGATAGGCAAAGCAGTTTTTGTTGAGTGGACATTTCTTGCACTGGGGAGCACCGTTTGGTACACAAACTGTTTCACCTAATTCCATGATACCTTGATTAAATGAGGAGTAACTAGAATCTGGATGTTTAGAACTGTAGAAATCATTGAGTTTATCTTCAATCATTTCTTTTACCTTTGGCAAACGAATATCCTCAGTAATTCCATAATATCTTGCTAGTACACGTAGCACGTTTCCATCGATTGCAGGAGCTGGAAGATTATATGCAATCGAAGCGATAGCACCCGCTGTATAAGGACCGATTCCTGGAAGTTTCTTCAGCAGTTCAAAGTTTTCTGGTAACTTACCATCATAATGTTCCATCAAATACATGGCACATCTTTTTAAGTTTCTTGCACGACTATAATATCCAAGACCTTCCCAAAGTCTCATTAAACGATCATCATCACAGTTAGCTAAACTTGCTATATCAGGCAACTCATTTTTGAATGCAATATATTTAGGCTTAACTGCTTCGATACGTGTTTGTTGTAGCATAATCTCGCTTAACCAAACATCATAAGGATTACCTGTATCACGCCAAGGCATACTGCGCTTGTTTTGGTTATACCATTGTATTAACTTTTTTTGATATCTGTATTTTTCATCTGATTCATTTTTAGCAGATATTGCATCAGTTCGTCATATTTAGATACAATATAATGATATATGAGATATAATTTAATGGTCAGAATGCAACCTTTGCCCAATGTTGATGTGTCGTTCGATTTCTCGTTGCTCGCTCTTAGAAATGAAAAGTGTTGTAGAAGCGTATTGCTTTTAACGTATATTATAGATAACTTTGTATCATTTTCCTTTATCTTTGGGATAACTTTAATGAAAAGGACATATATTTTGATGAAACTAAGTGATTTTCTTTGAGAAAATATGTAAGAGTGCTTTACTTGCAACGATTTAATCATTATCGAGAAGTCATTTGACTACTATCCTGCTATAGGTACTGAGTCTGGTGAAGATGAAATTGATATTTTTCCCAGATGGAACAAATCATATTATTCGTGTAAAAGAAAGTGAAATTGTAGCAATTGAGGAGATTTTCTAGATGAATCTCATAGTACTTCATTTTGAATTATGTAGTATGGAATAGCATGATAAAACTGTGTTATGGTTGCGTTAATAAAGGAATATACAGTAATATCTATGAGTCTTTTATAGAAAAACTGATTATACTGGTCGGGAATACAAAAGCTCGATCAGTTTTTCTTTGAAGAGAATGAAAAGCAGAGGAAATTTATGAATTTTACAGATTTAGAACTTAAGGAGCCGATACTGAGTGCAGTCAGTAAGGCAAAGTATGAAACACCATCACCAATCCAAGAAAAAGCAATTCCCGTAATGTTGGAAGGAAAGGACATCATTGCCTGTGCTCAAACTGGTACAGGTAAGACAGCCGCTTTCGCATTACCAATTTTAAATAAGCTTGAATATAAGAAGAAACATCAAATCCGTGCATTAGTATTAACCCCTACACGTGAGCTAGCTGTTCAAATTTTCGAGAACTTTAAAAAGTTTGGTAGATATCTGAAGTTACGTGCTTGTTGTGTATATGGTGGTGCTCCATCTGGCCCACAAAGAAAAGCACTCCGTAGTGGTTGTGATATTTTAATTGCGACTCCTGGTCGTTTAAATGACTTTATGGTTCAAGGTGAGATTATCTTAAGTGATATTGAAGTATTCGTACTTGATGAAGCGGATCGTATGTTAGATATGGGGATTTATCGGTGATGTACGTACAATCGCAAGTCGTATTCCTGAAGTTCGTCAAACTGTTATGTTCTCTGCTACAATGCCAAAAGAAATCAAAGAATTAGCAAATGAATTATTACATGATCCAGTAGATATTCGTGTCGCACCACCAGCAAGTCCAGCTGAAACAATTACACAGTATCTTGTATACTGCGAAAAGGCAGATAAAAAGCGTGTATTAAAGGATATGCTTATGAGTCCTGAAGTTACAAAGGCTATCGTATTTACAAGAACTAAGATTGGTGCCGATCGTTTAACTAAGAAGTTAATCGAAGATGGTATCAAAGTTCTTACAATCCATGGTGATAAAACACAAGGTCAACGTCAAAATGCATTACAGAGATTTAGAACAAATCAGGTAGATGTGCTGGTTGCGACAGATGTTGCGGCACGTGGTATTGATATTTCAGATATTTCACATGTATTCAACTATGATTTACCAGAGGAAGATGAATCATATATCCACCGTATTGGTAGAGCTGGTAGAGCGGGTAAAGAGGGTATTTCAATCTCTCTATGTTGTCATGAAGAACTAGGTTTACTTGCGTCCATTGAGAAGATGTTAAAGAAAGAGATTCCGTTAATGAAGACGGAATACTCTATCGAATTAAAGCGTAAGAAAGCAAGTGATAGTAAGTCTAATCGTCGTCCACTATTTAAGAAGAAGTCAGATTCTAGAAGTGGTAGTGATAGAAATAAGAAGCGTGATTCTAACAAACGTAATGACAATCAGAAACGTGATGTTGGTGCATCGAAAAAATCAATGCATAAATCTACAAAGCAAAGTAAGTCACAAAAGCCTACTGATAGAAAGCCACGTCATCAATCAAAGAATTACAAGTCAAGAAAAAAGAATACTGGTAGATAAAGAAAATGCAGATGTGAGTCTGCATTTTTATGTTTATTGATTTAAATGTGCAATATAGTTTTCAGCTTGTTTGATACCATCTACTGCACTAGAGACGATACCACCTGCATATCCAGCCCCTTCACCACATGGGTATAGTCCTTGAATCGAAGAACTACCCTCCATCATCATTACGAATCATTTTGATTGGGGAAGATGAGCGTGTTTCAAGACCTACCATGATGCCATTTTCAATCCAACCATGTATCTTCTTATCGAATTGTTTCATGCCTTCTTCCATTGCTTGATTTACTTCATCGGAGAAGAATGCATGCATGTCTTTCATGATTGTACCACGTGGATAAGAGGTTTCAATCACAAGTTTATCGGAAGGGGTATGTGCTAGGTAGTCTTTGATATTTTGCGCAGGTGCCACAAAGCCTTCATAAAAACCAAGTTGTTCTAATTTCTTTTGAAACTGGAAACCATCGAGTGGATGACCTTGATCAAAGTCATTACGTGGAATTTGGACAAGGATGGCACTATTTGCATTCTTACCTGCACGCATGCTGTAGGACATTCCGTTTACCGCAAGACAATTTGTTCAGTAGATGCGGGAATTACCACACCACCTGGACACATACAGAACGAATATACACCATGATTAACAGATGTCTTAGCAGTTAATTGATAGGATGATGCTTTGAGTGCAGGATGACCATAATGTTTACCATACGTACTTTGATCGATAAGACTCTGTGGATGCTCAACACGTACACCAATCGCAAAATCTTTTTGTGTAATCTCAACTCCTTGTGCAAGAAGGGTTTCATAGGTGTCGCTTGCGCTATGGCCAGTGCATAGTATGACACTATCGGTTGTGAAGTCTTGCTTGTTTGTATGGATGCCAATAATCTGATTACCGTTTAATAATAGGCTTTCTAGTTTGGTATCAAAGTGTATCTCACCACCAAGACGGATAATCTTTTCACGTATCTTTTTGACGATTGACTGTAATACATCAGTGCCTAGATGAGGGCGTTGTTGGTATAGAATTGCAGGGTTAGCACCAGCTTCTACAAATTCTTCATATACTTTTGAAACACGTACATTCTTCATTCGTGTTGTAAGTTTTCCATCTGAGAATGTTCCAGCACCACCTTCACCAAACTGTACGTTTGATGATTCTAAAAGTTTACCTTTGGTAAAGAATGCATTGATATCTTTGGTACGTTGTTCAACTGCTTGGCCACGTTCGATGATAATTGGCTTTAGACCAGCTTCTGCTAAGATAAGTCCAGCATACATCCCACTTGGACCAAATCCGACGATGATTGGTCTTTGATTTGGAGTCTTCGTAGTTGTTGGAAGTACGTATACCTCTTTTATTTCTTTTTTTACATCACGATTCTTGAGATATTTATCTTCATTTTTAATAGATGCGTATACACTATAGGAATAGTGTAGGTCATCACCCTCTAGCGTCAATTGATTCGCGATCGATTTCAAAGGAATAAATATCGTTGGCTGAACAGCGCAGTTTTTTTGCGATGTGATTAATCGAAAAATGTTTCGCCAACTTCACAACGTATCTGGTTAATTTTTAGCATAACGTACCTCTCAACAATGATTATACAATAGCAATCTCTTTTTGATTAGAGATTGATTTGCGATATAATTTGTACATGAAAAATCACAAAACAAAAGAAAAATTAAATCTAGTGAAGATGGTCTTCTTGTAAAGAATATTTTATCTAAACAGATGGGTTTTTTTCACGTCGTGAAATAAGTAGATTTTCATGTGTCTGGTTCGATTTATCTCAATGATGAAAAGTGCAGACTGACACAAGAGGTACATACAAACGATGTAGTGACTGTGCGTACAGAAGAGAAGCCACAGTTAGAATCAAAACCAATTATCCTCTATGAGGATACTGATATTGTTGTGGTGAATAAACCTGCTGGAATTCCAAGTCACGCAAGTGCAGAACACTTTGATGATGATATGGGTTCTATTCTGAAACGTTACTATCAAGATGATAACTTTACGGTTAGAACTGTAGGACGTTTGGATAAGGGTGTTTCGGGAATTGTTGTATATGCAAAGACAAAACAAATGGCAGCTCTATTGGCATCCGCTCGTGAAGAACAATTATTACATAAAGAATATTTGGCTATCGTAAAGGGCAAGTTTGAAGAGCAAAGAGGAACCTTAACGTATACATTAGGAAAAGAAAAGGGAATACGTGGAAGAAGTGTAACGGTAGATGGTCAGAAATGTATTACCAATTATGAAGTGATTACGGAAGGGAAATTCTTTTCACTGATTAAAGTTCATATTGAGACTGGAAGATTACACCAGATACGTGCGGGCATGGCTCATTTTGGGCATCCACTAATTGGTGATCGTCTATATGGTGGCAGTATGCATGCAATGAAACGTCCTGCATTACATTGTTGGAAGGTGGAGTTTGTCCATCCTAAGACAAAGAAAAAGATTACGATAGAATGTAAACTGCCAGATGATATGCAAAAGGTAGTCAATAAACTTCAAGAGATAAGTATCACAGCGAAAGGTTTGTAATCGAAAATATTTAGGCATAGAATCAAATCATAGAAGTACACAAAGGAGTATCTGTATGAAACAGGAAAATCTCGAAAAGATCATTGCGTTTCGTCATGTGTTACATGAACATCCAGAGATATCAAATCATGAAGAATATACAAGAAAATTAATCAAAGAGTTTATCTTAAATCATATGAAGAGTTATCTTGTCTTTGATGAAAAGGATTGGTTGTATTGCATGAAGCCATATCAATCTGAAAAGAAGACAATCGTTTTACGTGCTGATCATGATGCGATTATGAACTCATTGAATACACCATTTCATGGTTGTGGTCATGATGGGCATACTGCAATTTTGTTGGGTGTAATGCTTGAAGAAGAGGAGAAAGAAAGCGAGTATAATATCATCTATCTTTTTCAACCGGCCGAAGAAAATGGTAGTGGTGCAGCTATCTGTAAACCACTATTTGAAAAGTATCATGTAGATAAAATCTTTGGTTTGCATAATATGCCAAACCTAAGAAAGAATGTGATTTACTATCGTCCAGAGACAGTTATGTGTGCATCGGTAGGCTATCGAATCGCTTTGACAGGAGTGCAAAGCCATGCTTCAGAGCCTGAAAAAGGACGCAATCCAGTCTATGCTTTATCTGCATTTGCCAAAGCAATCGAACCTCTAGCAAAAGCAGACAGGGATTTCAACCATTTACATTTGAAAACTATCACTTTAGCTCACTTGCGATGATAACAATCATTCATATGAATGTAGGTAGTTTAAACTTTGGAATCTCGCCAGCAAACGGTGAAATCTGTTTGACACTACGTGCAGCTAAAGAAAATGAACTATCGATATTAGAAAGATACGTTCGCTCATACTTTGAAGGATTAAAAGAGGAGTTTGAAGTTAGTATTGAAGAATTTGATCGCTTTGATGAAAATTACGCAGATCCATCGTTAGTAGAGAAGATTGTTATGAAATTAAAGACTGCTGGTTTAGAACTGGAGGAATTATCTGAACCAATTCGTGCCAGTGAAGATTTTGGATATTATAAAAGATTTGCTCCAAGTATGTTTGTCTTTGTTGGGATGGGAACTTGTCCTTCGCTTCATCATGATTCCTATGTGTTTGATGATGAAATTATCCCAACTGCAGTACATATGTTTCAGGTGGTAATTAGATAGTGCTTGCATGTATTTCACAAGTACTATTTTTTCATTGATTTTACATGACTTTTTTCTGAAAAAAGGCTTGTATTTTCTAGGGGAATGGAATACTATTAAAAAGCAAGGTGATAACACCGAATGCGCCGATAGCTCAACTGGATAGAGCATTTGACTACGAATCAAAAGGTTGCGGGTTCGACTCCTGCTCGGCGCGCCATTTAAAAAAAGCCCGCTAGAAGCGGTTTTTTTATTAGGATATTTATGCTATCAAATGAGGGAGGACAAAAAGATGAGTGATTTTGAAAGCAAAATTAGTTCAGCTGTCCGTGAGGCAGTTAAGCAAGTGTACGATATTGACGCAGATGATTCAATATTGATTGTTGAAACCCCACGTGATCCAAAGATGGGAGACTATTCAACTAGTGTAGCTATGCGCCTTTCCCGAACATTGCATAAGAGTCCATTAGATATTGCTGGACCTATCGTTGAAAAGTTAAAGGAAATCTACACAGAAGCTTCTTCTATCGAAGTTGTTAAGCCTGGCTTCATTAACTTCCGTTTAAAGAAGGATGCTTTAACTGAAGTAATTAACACTGTTATCAACGCCGGTGATGATTATGGTAAGAATAACACTGGTGCAGGTGTAAATGTATTGGTTGAGTGGGTATCCGCTAACCCTACAGGTGACTTACACTGTGGACATGCTCGTAACGCAGCTTGGGGTGACTGTATCTCACGTCTTTACGAAGCAAGTGGTTATAACAACTACAGAGAGTTCTATGTAAACGATGCTGGTAACCAGATTGTAATGTTAGGTGAATCCTTAATTTCTCGTTACTTTGAACACTTTGGAAAAGAATATCCACTTCCAGAAGATGGATATCATGCACAGGATATCATCGATATCGCAAATCAGATTGCAGAAAAAGATGGTGATAAGTGGTTGAAATGCTGATCCTGCAGAACGTCTTGAATACTTCAAGAAGACAGGTGTTGAGTTAGAATTAAAGAAGATTGAGGATGACTTAAAACTATATCGTTGTGATTTCCAAAACTTCCAGCATGAAACATTCTTCTATGAAAACAATCGTAAGCGTATCAATGATTGCTTAACAAAGATGGCTGATATGGGTCTAACATATGAAAAGGATGGTGCTCTATGGTTTAAGAGTACTGAATATGGCGATGACAAGGACCGTGTATTACGTAAGAGCGATGGAACATTGTCTTACTTAACACCAGATATCGCTAACCACATCTATAAGATTGAAAGAGGTTATGACCACTTAATCAACTTATGGGGTGCTGACCACCATTCTTACGTAACACGTATGCAGTCTGCTTTAACTGCTTTAGGTTATCCAGATGTACTTAAGGTAGATATCATCCAGATGGTACGTATGGTTGAAGATGGTAAGGAAGTGAAGATGTCCAAGCGTACAGGTAACGCGATTACAATTCGTGAACTTTGCGAAGACGTAGGTGTTGACGCTGCTCGTTGGTTCTTCGTTTCTAAGGACGTTGCGACTCATATGGATTTCGATATGAAGTTAGCTCGTTCTAAGGACAACAACAACCCTGTATTCTATGCACAGTATGCATATTCCCGTATGCATTCCATTATGAACAATCCTAAGATTCCTGCATTCACACAGGTAGCTACTTATGATCGTCTCAGTGATGAGAAGGAATTACAGTTGATGAAACTCATCAGTGAATTCCCAATCGAAGTTGCAAATGCAGCAGCAAGCAGAAAGCCAAACAAGATTACTGAATACATCATTTCTCTTGTTAAGGTTTACCACAGCTACTACAACAGTTCACGTGTAAATAACCCAGAAGATCCTGAGTTAACAAACCAACGTTTAGGCTTAGTGAAGGCTACAATGGTAACATTGAAGAACGCTCTTAACCTTGTTGGTGTAGAAGCACCTGAATCAATGTAATTCAACAATAAGAACGATAAATATGGTCCTTATAGCAATATAAGGGCTTTTATTGTGATTTTTTAGCATTTTTTAACAGAAAGTAATACGAAGATTTTTACAAAAAAATACAAAAATTTTAGGCATTATGTTTCCAAATATAGATAAAAAAATATGTTTATAATAATAGTATAGATTTGAAACCGGTTACATATCATGCGCGCGATATGTAGCCCAAATGAAAAGACAATAGGAGGAAAGCAAATGTCTAACATTCATGTAACGAGTGAAATTAAAACACTCAAAAAGGTTTTATTACACAGGCCAGGAGATGAATTATTAAATCTTACACCTGAAACATTAGGAGAATTATTATTTGATGATATTCCTGATCTTTACGAAGCACAGGTTGAACACGATCGTTTCGCTAAGATCTTACGTGACAACGGTGTTGAAGTTGTTTATCTTGAAGATTTAATGGCTGAAACATTAGATGCTCACCCAGAAATTAAGGAACAGTTCCTTGATCAGTGGTTAGTTGAATCAGGTGTTCATACAACTGAATATCATAAGATTATTAAGGACTACTTAGCTAAGTTTACAAATACTAAGGAATTAGTTCTAAAGACAATGGCTGGTATCACATTCAGAGAAATTGGTGAAATCCACACAAACTTCTTAGTTGACCGTCTTGAATCTAACTCTCACTTATTAGTAAACCCAATGCCAAACCTATACTTTACACGCGACCCATTCGCTTCTGTAGGTAATGGTGCAGTTATTAACAGAATGTATTCTGTAACAAGAAACCGTGAAACAATCTATGCAGATTACATCTTTAGATTCCATCCAGAATATGCTGGAAATGTTCCAGACTTATATGGACGTAATAACCACTTCCATATTGAAGGTGGAGACGTATTAAACGTTAATGAGAAACTCTTATTCATCGGTATTTCACAGAGAACACAGGCTGAAGCTATTCAGGACTTAGCTATGAAGATGTTCTATGAAAACGAAGGAAATAAGATTGAGACAATTTTAGCTTTCAATATTCCTAATTCACGTGCATTCATGCACTTAGATACAGTATTTACACAAATTGATACTGATGCATTTACAATTCACCCAGGTATCATGGGAACATTACAGGTATTGCATTAACAGCTGATCGTGCAAATCATGATGTTCATATCGAAGAACATACAGGTAAGTTAGAAGATATTCTTGCTAAGTTCATGGGCTTAGATAAGGTTCGTTTATTCCCTTGCGGAGCTGGCGACCCATTAGCTGCTGAACGTGAACAGTGGAACGATGGTTCTAATACATTAACAATCGCTCCTGGTAAGATTATCGTTTACAAGCGTAACTATGTTACAAACCAATATCTAAAGGATAATGGATTTGAAGTATTAGAATTAGAAGCATCCAACTTATGCGTAGGACGTGGCGGACCAAGATGTATGTCCATGCCATTAGTTCGTGAAGACTAAGTTTAAAAATTAAATAACCATATAAATAGAAAAAAATATTAAGAAAAAGGAGCTATTATGGGCGTAAATGTTAGAGGAAGAAGTTTTTAACACTATTAGATTTTTACATCTGATGAAATCAGATATTTCTTAGAATTATCTGCTGAATTCAAGAGATTAAAGGCTAACGGTGTTGACCACAGTTATTTAAAAGGGCAAGCAGGTTGTGCTCTTGTTCGAAAAGACATCTACAAGAACACGTTGTGCATTCGAAGTTGGTGCACGTGACTTAGGTATGGGTGTTACATTCCTAGATTCTGGATCATCACAGATGGGTAAGAAGGAATCATTGGAAGATACAGCTAAGGTATTAGGTCGTATGTACGATGGTATCGAATACCGTGGATTTAAGCAGGAAGTAGTTGAAGAACTTGCTAAGTATTCTGGTGTTCCTGTATGGAATGGTTTAACAGACTTATATCACCCAACACAGATGTTGGCTGATATCTTAACAGTTAAGGAAGAATTCGGCGATGTTAGAGGCCGTAAGTTAACATTCTTCGGTGATGCTCGTAATAACGTTGCTAACTCATTGATGATTGTTTGTGCTAAGTTAGGTATGCACTTCTGCGCATGCGGACCTAAGGAATTAATGCCTTCTGATGAACTTGTTGCTAAGTGCAGAGAAGTAGCTAGCAAGACAGGCGCTGAAATCGAATTAACAGATGATATCAAGATCGGTGCTAAGGATGCAGATGTTCTTTACACAGATATTTGGTTATCAATGGGTGAGCCAGAAGAATTATGGGAGCCAAGAATCAAGCTCTTACGTCCTTACCAGGTTAATAAGGAATTGATGGCTATGGCTAAGCCAACTGCTATCTTCTTACACTGCTTACCATCATTCCATGATCGTAACACAACAGTTGGTGAGAACATCTACCAGAAGTATGGCTTAGAGGCTATGGAAGTTACAGATGATGTATTCTTAGGCACACAAGCTAGACAATTTGATGAGGCAGAGAACCGCATGCATACAATTAAGGCTGTTATGTATGCTACTCTGAAGTAATTACATGGCAAAGCGTATAGTAGTAGCTCTTGGGGGTAATGCCTTAGGCAATACCCCTGAAGAGCAGCTTGAATTAGTTCGTCATACTGCTAAGACTATTGTTGATTTAGCACAGGACGGCTATGAAGTAATTGTTGGTCATGGTAATGGACCACAGGTTGGAATGATTAACCTAGCAATGGAATTCTCATGCACAAAGGGTGGCAATACTCCATATATGCCATTCCCAGAATGTGGTGCGATGTCCCAAGGCTATATCGGTTATCATTTACAACAAGCAATTCAGCAGGAATTAAAGGCTCGTGGCGTTGATAAACAATGTGCGTCTATTATTACACAGGTAGTTGTTGACGCAAACGATCCAGGATTTGCTAAACCTACAAAACCAGTAGGAAGCTTCTATACTAAGGAAGAAGCAGATAAGATTGCTGCTGAAAAGGGCTTTACATTTGTAGAAGATGCAGGACGTGGATATCGTCGTGTTGTACCTTCACCAATTCCACAGCGTATCGTTGAATTAAAGGTTGTTGAACAACTTGTTAAGGCTGGCGACATCGTTATTACAGTTGGTGGCGGAGGAATCCCTGTAGTTGAAACAGAGCAAGGATTAAAGGGCGTTGCAGCTGTTATCGATAAGGACCGTTCTAGTGCATTACTAGCACAGTCTATTGGTGCAGATATGTTGATTATCTTAACTGCAGTTGACAGAGTATGCATCAACTATAACAAGCCTGATCAAAAGGAACTTCCAACAATGACATTGGAAGAAGCAGAGAAGTATATCGAAGAGAAGCAATTTGCTCCTGGAAGTATGCTTCCAAAGGTTCAATCATGCATGGAATTCGTTAAGAATAACACACATGGTGGAACTGCTTTAATTACATCATTACAAAAAGCAAAAGTTGCTTTACAAGGTGAAACAGGCACCATTATTACTAAATAATTAGAAGGGGGGATAGTATGTCTGTGAAAGCCAAGAAACGCTCATTAACAGCGTTTACGATTTTATTTATCATTTTAGCAGTACTTTGTGTAATTTCTGTATTATTAAATGGACAACCAATTAGCGATAGCTTAATCAGTGGTTTAAACCCTGAGAAGTATGGTGACTTGGTTAACATGGTTGCTAACGGTGAAACAGTTACCGTTGTCGGCGCAAAGTTTAGTGATTTCTTCATGGCATTCCCAAGAGGATTTGTGGATGCTGCAGACTTGATCGTATTTATTATGGCTATCGGTGGATTCATCGGTGTTGTAATGAAGACTGGTGCTCTTGAAGCTGGTGTTTATCACTTAGTTAAGAAGATGCACGGTAAGGAAGAAGTCCTAATCGTTATCTTAATGATCTTATTCTCTATTGGTGGTTCCACATATGGAATGGCTGAAGAGACAATCGGTTTCTACGCTTTGATTACTACAGCATTAGTAGCAGCTGGCTTTGATACAATGGTAGCAGTTGCAACTGTATTGCTCGGTGCAGGATGTGGTGTATTAGGTTCAACAATTAACCCATTTGCTACTGGTGCAGCTATGGCTGCATTGCAGAGTGTTAACGTTCCTTATGACAACACATTAGTTATGATTCTTGGTTTTGCATTGTGGTTTACATCACTTGCAATCGCTATTTTCTTTGTATTAGCATACGCTAAGAAGGTTAAGGCTGATAAAGGCTCAACAATTCTTTCTCTACAAGAGCAGGAAGATATGCGTGAACACTTTACAAAGGATGATGGCGACAAGTTAGAATTTACTGGCAAGCATAAGGCTGTATTAGTTGTATTCGCAATTTCATTTGCAGTTATGATTATCAGTTTGATTTCCTATAGATATTATCTATAAAGGTAATGAAGAAGCTTATTTAGCAGCATTCGGATGGACTTCAGTCTTAACAGGTGAGCCTTTAGGCCTATGGTATTTCTCTCAATTAGCTGCTTGGTTTACATTCTCAAGTATTCTTATCGCTATCATGGCTAGAATGTCTGAAAGAGAATTCATTGATACATTCTTAGACGGTGCTAAGGATCTATTATCTGTAGCTATCGTTATCGCAGTTGCTCGTGGTATTACAGTTGTTATGAAGTCTACTCATATGGACTTCTGGATCTTGGACAAGGCAGCAGGTATGTTGATGGGTGTTCCAGGATTCGTATTCGCTCCTCTATCATATGTAATTTACTTAGTATTGAGTTTCTTAGTTCCTTCAACATCTGGACTTGCTGGATTCTCAATGCCAGTAATGGGTGGTTTAGCAAATACATTAGGATTCAACGCTTCAATTATGATCAATATCTTCTGCGCTGGTTGCGGATTAATCAACCTCTTCACACCAACATCTGGTGTAGTAATGGGTGGTCTAGGTGCAGCTAAGGTTGAACTAAAGACATACATGAAGTGGGGTATGAAGTTATTTGTAGCGATTGCTATCGCAAATATCGTTGTTCTATCATTAGCAATGATGTTAATCAAATAATTAAAACTCAAATATATTTAGGATAGAGTTCCGGCTGTGTGAGAGCACGGTCGGAACTTTCCGCTTTTATACAAATATGCTATGATATGTACAACAGAGGTACAAACATTATGACAAAGACAGCAACTATTCAAGATAGCTGGACGTCGGAAACTAATCCCATCTCATTTTGCTCATTTGACTTTGAAGCGATTGAGAAACCAACCAAAGCTTTGATGCATCAGGCTGCCCGTTTTATGTACTTTAATAAAGGTGTCGGTAAGATCAAAGTGGATGGTGTGGAGTATGACATTAAACCACATACACTATGTGCAATTACACCATGGAAGATTACAGATATTATTGATGTAAGAGATACTTTGCATTTAAATCTTGTAATTTATGATTATCAGTTTATAAATACAATGCTCAAGGTAACACCAGGATTGGAAGAAGAAAGTGTAGACCTTCTAAATTTCCTTGCGGTAGAGCCAGTAGTGTATTTAAACGAGGAACAGACAAAGTATGTAGATGGAATCATGTCTCATTTGCAAAATGAACTTGGTGTTGATTCCGCATTAGTCAGGCAACCTACAAAACCATTGTCCTTCCTATATTCACTCGTTAAAATTATTGAATTGATGGTAGCGTATCGTCGCTACTTTAAAGCGAGTGAAGAAGTGGTAAACGAAGAAAATGCATCAGTTATGCAGAATTCGATATTGAGTTATATTTATTCCCATTCTTCAGAACGTTTAACACTTGAAAAAGTTGCGGAAGTATTCTTTATATCAGAATCAACATTGTCAAAGAAGTTAACCGATTTAACAGGTACTACATTTACAAAATTACTGAACAATATTCGTATTGAAAAAAACATCAGACTATCTGATTTATACGGATATGACATTAGAAGAAATTGCCGTTCTCCTTGGTTTTGCGGATGCATCGCATCTATCTAAACACTTTGTGGAGAAGGTTGGTATTACACCAAATAAATACCGTAAGATCTATAGCAAGGTAAAATCTGGATATAATCGTGCAGATAAGAACGTTGCCTTCGAAGTAACTAACTATCTCTACAAGCACTATGATACAGAAAAGTTACTTGCAAGTACGATGGCTGAGAAATACGGTGTAAGTGTTTCAGAATTAAATCGATCATTACTATATTATTCTGAGAAAAACTTTGAAACATTATTAAATTTTATTCGTATTAACAAAGCTAGTGAGTTATTGATATCTACAACATATTCTGTCTTAGATATTGCAGTAGCTGTAGGTTATAACAATATCAAGACATTCAATCTTAAACTTTTACAAATTCAAAGCCATGACACCAACAGAGTTCCGTACAGGAATTACACTGCAAAAAGTGGACCGTTCTGAGAGTGGCTTTACAGGATAACTATAATTAGAAAGTTGGGTAAATAATGAAACCATTCTATGTGACAGGGCATATGAATCCTGATTGTGATGCAATCGTATCCGCAATCGCGTATGCTCATCTGAAACAACAGCTAGGGCAGGATGCTATCGCATGTGCTTTAGGCAAGGCAAAGAGTGAAACACAGTATTTATTACAGAAGTTTGGTTTTGAACATCCGAAACTAATCCATACAGCTAGATGCATGTTATCGGAAATAGAAAAGGATGATCCATTACTTGCTGGCCCAGATTTAACAATGAAAGAAGCATTAGACCTTATTTTATCTCGTAAAAATAAAGGTATTTTCATCGTTGATGAAAAAGAAAGACTTTTAGGATTGTTATCTGTTTCTGACTTAACAAAGCTTTGGGCAGAAAGTGGTAAGTCATTAAAAGACTTAATCAGCACAGCTACATTAACCAATATCGCAAGAGTACTAAAAGGTAAGTATTATTGCGAATCAAAACAGTATCGTCCAAGTGGTATTGTGCAAATCATGCCTTCCATGTCTGATAAGCCAGAAGTATATAAGAATTCTATTGTAATTGTACGTAATAATCCGGATATTCAACGATTCGTGATTGATGCAGGTGCAGCACTTGTAGTTGTATCTGGTGAAGATTGGATTGATGCAGTTACTTTATCCTATGCAAAAGAAAAGGGCATACCTATGTTGCATACGGATTACTCTGTAATTGAATGTTCACGATTGATTTATCAAACACCATCTGTCAAATCAGTGATGACAACAGATGTCATGACATTCCAAGAAACAGAGTATGTTGATGAGGTAAGTGATCATATTGCTAAGACGCGGTATCGTACATATCCAGTACTAGATAAAGAGGGTAGGGTTGTAGGTGCTATCTCCCGCTATCACTTATTTCATTATGAAAAGAAAAAGTTTATTTTAGTTGATCATAATGAAGCAATGCAATCCGTACGTGATTTAGAGTTTGGTGAGGTAGTTGAGATTGTAGACCACCATCGTATGGGTGGTATTGAAACAGTGACACCAATCAATATCGTCGCACGTACGGTAGGAAGTACTGCTGCAATCATTACAGGCTTATATAAGTCATCTCATATTAAGTTACCAAAGAATCTAGCAGGTATTCTTCTTGGTGCTGCTATTAACGATACGATGTGCTTGCAGTCACCAACGACGACACCATTTGATCATGAAATGGTGAAATACTTGGAAGAAGTATCTGGTACAAAAGCAGTTGACTTATACCAAGAGATGTTAGATGCCTCTGATTCTATTACGAATAAGACAGATGTAGAGTTGCTTTATAATGACTTCAAAGAATTTAGAATCAGTGGTACAAGAATTGCGATTGCACAGGTACAATGCAAGAAAGATGATTACTTTGCAATCAAAGATCACTTCCATGCATTCATGGAGGAGACAGCGGAAGCACAGCATTACGATTTAGTATTAACACTATTTACTGATCCTATGGGATCAGGCTCTTACTTCCTAGCAGCGGGTAAGAAGTCTAGTATCGTTACAGAAGCTTTTGGTGATCTTCTCAACAAAGATCATTTTGGAAAGGGTATTGTATCTCGCAAGAAGCAAGTACTCCCTATTATTATCGATACTTTAAAGTGATATACTAATACCATAGAGGTGATATGCATGAAGAAATTTATCGTTGATGAAGGATTTTGGGAGATTTTTCCAGAAGCGAGTATTGCAGTATTAGCTGTAAAGAATGTTCAGGAGTCCATTCATTTGGATGATGAAAAGGCAGCAGAAATCAAAGCACTCTTGGATAGTGCAAATGAAGGTGCTAAGAAGTACTTAACGAGTGATGTTATTTCTGAAAATGCAGTTGTAAAGACATGGCGTGAGGCATATTCTAAATTCCCTACAAAGAAGGGTGCTCGTTGTTCTATCGAAGCGTTATTGAAGCGTGTACTACATGGAACTCCAGTTGGCTCTATCGCTCCAACAGTAGATATTACCAATGCAATTTCATTGAAGTATGCATTCCCAATTGGGGCAGAGAATATGGAGGCTTTAAGGGCGATTTACACTTAGGTATTATGAAAGGTGGAGAAGACTTCTGGCCAATTGGTTCAGATAAACCAGAGCCACCGCTGGCTGGCGAAATCGCATACTATGATGAAGAGGGTGTTATCTGTCGTTGTTGGAACTGGCGTGATGGTAAACGTACAGAAGTCACAGATGATACTACTGTTGAATTTATCGCAATGGAATGCGTAGAACCAAACCGTGTAGGAGAGTTACAAGAAGCAGTTGATGAACTTGCAAGTCTTTTAACACAGTATGTGGGTGCAGAAGTCATTAACAAACAGATTATCAATATTCATACAAAGGAAACAATGATTCAAGAATAAATATACGATGCGACTCATCAGATTGAGTCGCATTTTTATGAATATAAGAAAAGAGATGATAAGAATTTATCATCTCTAATAAGAAATAGATTTAAGCGATTGCTATTTAGACATAGCTTCAGACCAGATTTCATTTAACTTGTCAATCTGTTCTTCTGTTACAGAGTATACTACAACATCTTCACCTAACTTTTGAACTCTCATGTAGCCATTGTAGTAAAGAGTAACGTTATATGTACCTTCCTTGTCAGCTACTTCAACACCGAATGCTGTTTCCTTTTGGTTGAAAGAAACCTTGTCTTTAACAACTTTTGTTGAAAGTGTCTTTAATTCATCGGCGATTGCTTTAATAAGATCTTTCTGGTCTGTAATTGTTTCGCGCTGAATTCCAGAAGCTGGATCAACATAGATAACAGAAACCTTTGCTGGGTCCTTTGTTAACTTTTCAGAAATGCTCTTAGTAGATAATGCGCTTGCACCACAGCCGGCTAAGAATAATAAACCAGCTAATACGATTGTGCCTAATGTCTTTTTCATCTTAATCCCTCCAAATATACTGATAAGAAACATACATATGAATATAACATATATTCTATAAAAAAGATATGTTTTTATCATGCTACTCAATGATAATATAAAGAAAATAAAACTAACAGAAAAATTATCTTTAAAAGATTACAAAAATAGTTAATTTATGATAATGAAATGTAAAAATTTACACAATAGTTTACAGTTAATGAAAAATAGTTTACATATAAGAGGTTGTGCATATAATTTGTGTTATTTTGTGCAGAGGTATAAAGTTTAGTTGTATAAATATAAAAGGAGTCAAATTATGATTGATGTAATTATTATAGGTGCAGGTACAGCTGGTTTATCAGCAGCCATTTATGTACAAAGAGCAGGGAAGAAAGCTTTAGTACTAGAGGAGTCTACATATGGTGGACAGATTATTAATACTGCAGATATTGAAAACTATCCAGGTATCAAACATATTTCTGGTTTTGATTTTGCAACAGATTTATTTAACCAAGCAAAAGACTTAGGTACAACTTTTGCGTTTGAAGGTGTAGTAAAGATTGAAAATCGTGAGGATGAAAAGGTTGTCTATACTGCTAAAAATGAATATCATGCAAAGGCTATTATCATTGCGACTGGCATGAAGCGTAGAGAACTAGGAATTGACCGTGAAAAGGAACTAACGGGAAAGGGTGTATCTTATTGTGCAACTTGTGATGGAATGTTCTTTAGAGGAAAAGATGTAGCTGTAAATGGCGGTGGTAATGTAGCAGTTGAAGATGCGGAATACTTAACACGTTTTTGCAATCGTGTATATATCATTCATCGCCGTGATGAGTTCCGTGCTGATGAAGCTGAAGTTGTAAAACTTAACGGTAAAGAAAACCTTGTGAAGGTAATGAATAGTACAGTTACAAAATTAAATGGTGAGGAACGATTACAATCAATTGATGTTACAGATAAAAATACGGGAGAAACAAAGACATTAAATGTTGATGCGTTATTTGTCGCAATTGGACAAATTCCTATGAATCAGATCTTCTCTGAGATTGTTGAATTAGATGAATATGGATTCATTAAGGCTGATGAAGAATGTCGTACATCTGTTAAGGGTATTTACGCTGCAGGAGATTGCCGTGTAAAGAGTGTTCGTCAGTTAACGACGGCTGCCAGTGATGGTGCTATCGCTGGTTTGAATGCATGTAATAATATATAAAGAATATTACAAGATATATTCCTCTGTTAGTATTGATCAGTGTTATAATAGTACTAACAAGAGGTAGGTATAATGAATCAGATAAAATGTATATTTTTTGATTTAGGCTGGACCCTTCTAGAACCATGCAGCGGTGATTGGAATTTGAATCATAAATTCTATGAACTATTCTCACGTGAGAAAATTTCTAAACTCGACCAAAACGTATGGCAACATGCATACAACACAGCGTATTTACCATTTATTGAAAATCCGACAATGACAAGTGAACAGGAACAGATTGAAAGATTTACTCGTTTCTATCTAACACTATTTGATCAAGCAAAGTTAGGTGGAACGTTCCAACATGCAGTAACTTTGGCAGTTGATGCAGTAGAAAATCTTGCAACAATGGATTTGATACCAAGTTCTTTAGAAACACTTCAATCATTAAAGGATGCAGGTTATCGTATTGGAATTATTTCTGATACATGGCCATATATTGAAAGACGTATCCATGCATTCAAACTGGATGAATACGTTGATCAGTATACGTATAGTTATGAATTAGGGGTTTTAAAACCAGATTTGCTGATGTATCGTGATGCATTAGAAAAATCTGGACTTAAACCTGAAGAATGTATTTTCATTGATGATCAGGTTAAAAATCTTGAAGCCGCAAAATCATTAGGTATTCATCCAGTACAGATTATTTATCATGAAGGTATTGAAATAGGAGAGTATCCAACAATTCAAAAACCAAGTGATATTTTGGATTTGCTAAAACAGTATCAATAGGCATATTCAAGGTTTTGAAAACCATTATGTATTATCATTGATTATAGAATTGGAGATATTAAAAAAATGTTAAATGTAGAGTAAAGGCACCGGAGTTTAAATTACCAGATCAAAATGGTGTAGAACATTCACTTTCTGAGTATAAAGGAAAGAAGGTAATCCTCTATTTTTATCCAAAGGATAATACATCCGGTTGTACAGCAGAAGCTTGTAACTTCCGTGATCGTCTTCCTCAGATTCAAGAAAAGGGAGCAGTTGTATTAGGTATTTCTAAGGATAGTGTAAAGTCTCATAAGAAGTTTGAAAGTAATTATGACTTACCATTCACGTTACTATCTGACGAAAGTACAGAGACCATTCAGGCATATGATGTTTGGGTAGAAAAGTCTATGTATGGTCGTAAGTATATGGGGATTGAGCGTTCTACATACTTAATTGATGAAAAGGGTATTATCATCAAAACGTTCCAAAAAGTCAAAGCTACAAGCCATGTAGAAGATGTTGTTAAAGAATTATAAAAATTTAAACTGCCAATCGGCAGTTTTTTTAATATTTTATTAGCAAAAATAGGAACTACGATACTATATGATTAAGGTATTTGTTAACAAATACACATGGAGGGAAAAATGAAGAATTACGTGAAGTTAGGACTCAGTTCTTTGATGGCTGTTTCACTTGTTGCATGCTCACCAGGCAATAAAGAAGATAGTGCAAAGAAACAAGAAAACGTAAAAGTAACGTATAAGGAGGGTACATATACTGGTACAGGTACTGGTTATAATGGACCAATTAACTTAAAAGTTACATTTACAAAGGATGGTATTTCCGAGATTGATTATAGTGATAATAAAGAAACAAATCATATCGGAACACCAGCATTTGATTTATTAGTAGCAGATGCTAAAGAAGCAAATGGTGCAGGTATCGATGTTATTTCTGGTGCAACATTTACTTCTGTTGGTTTCAAGAATGCATTAATTGATGCTGCAAAGCAAGCAGAAGCTAGTGATTTAGATGGCTTCAAGAAAAATACTGTAGTTCATACTGCAGGTGAAGCAATCGAAAAGACAACTGACGTTGTTGTAGTAGGTGCTGGTGGTGCTGGTATGGCTACAGCAGTACAGTCTGCACAGAATGGTAACTCAGTAGTTGTATTAGAAGTTAACTCTGAGATCGGTGGTAATACAGTCGCTTCTGGTGGACAGTTCCAGTCTGCACAGTCTTACTTAGTTTGGGATCCGGCTGATCCAGATGCGACAACAGGTGTTTACAAGGGTGTTACATACAATAAAGTACATAACGCTACTGGTAACATTAAAGTATTAAAGGAAATCCTTAACTGGAATGAAAATGAATTTGATAGCAAGTACTTTGACAGTACACCATTTGTAGCAGGTGATATCGAAACATTATCCCATGCAGGTGTACATGCAGAATACTTAGGAACTTTAAAGGAACTTAAGAGTGAAATTCAGGCTTACTTAAACTGGGCTCAACCACAGTTAGATGCAGGTAAGGCTGAAGGTGAAATTACATTATTCTCAACTCCAAATCTACACATCTTCCAGACATATTATGGTGGATTAAGACAAAATCGCAGAAAAGACATCATGGATTTATGGTTCATATGATCTTGTTAAGCAGTTTGTTGAGGGAGGACAAGACCTTAAGGGTTGGTTGGAAGATCAGGGTGCTATCTTTGATAACTCTATTCAACCAATCATCGTAGGTGCTTTATGGAATCGTGAGAACGACTTCAAGGGAAGTGATCTTAATGGTGATGGAACACCAGATCCAGATGGAAAGAATGTAAAGGGTAAGACAGTTTACAATACATACTTTGCAACAACAAGAAAGACACTGCTTGAAACAGTTGCTAACCATGCAGACAACGAAATCATGTTACGTACTAAAGTAACAGAACTTATCACAGATAAGGATGGAAAAGTTGTTGGTGTTAAGGGTGTTCAATATGATGGAACTCCAGTAACAGTTCATGCTAAGAAGGGTGTAGTTCTTGCAACTGGTGGATACGCTGCAGATATCAAGCGCGTTATGGAAACAAACGACTACTGGCCTGATGGTGATATCACAACACATACAGGTACAACAAACCGTTCTTCATTGGTAGGTTCTGGTATTGATATGGCAGAAGCAGTAGGTGCTGCTACAACTGGTATGGGCTTTGCTCAGATGATGCCTATCTCATGGGTAGATAATGGTAACCTTGCATTCGGTGGTGGACACTATGCAATCTATATCAACCCTACAACAGGTAAGCGTTTTGTTAACGAAACTAGTGAACGTGACGTATTATCACTTGCTGAGTTTGAAAACGGTGTAAGTTTCAATGGTACAAATGGAACAATTATGGATATTGCAAACTCCAACCAATTAGTTCCTGGTCCATATCCTTATGGAACACCAAAGGATGAAGATCTAACACTTTGGGAAAGTGATGTTAAGAACAGACAGTACACAAGAACTGTTGATCAGTTAGGTGACTTATTCAAGGAACTAGGCTTTGAATGCACACAAGAAGAAGTTATCAATACAATCAAGGAATACGACATGGCATTGATGACAGGTACAGAAAACACATTAAACCCAACAAAGACAGGTTGGACAACATTAATTGGTACAGCTGAAAAGGATGAAAACGGTAAGTACATCGTTGATACTTATAAGCTTGATGGCGTTAAGTTAAAGATTAGAATACTAGCTCCATCTACACACCATACAATGGGTGGTGTAACAGTTGATGCACAGCGTCACGTATTAGATAAAGATGGTAAGGTCATCAAGGGTCTATACGCTGCTGGTGAAGTAACTGGTGGTATCCATGGTGGTAACCGTTTAGGTGGTAATGCGATTGTTGAAATCTTCGTTTCTGGTCGTACAGCTGCTGATACTATCGTTGCTGACAACAAGTAAAACATGCTTAGGAAGAGGTATGAATTACCTCTTTCTTTTTTATCCCTTTATTCATGGTATAATCGCTTAGAAGGAGTATGATTATGCGCAAAATATTTACATTTCTATCAGTATTATTCATAGCAGCTACTGTGTATATCGCATATGGGACTTTTCAATCTGCACAAAAGTTTGAACAGGATTCTATTCAACGCGCTCATAGAGCGAATGAATTATCGCAGCAGATAGCAGATGCACAAGCTTTACAACAAGAAACATCTTCAGAAGAATATTCTAAATTAGAGACAATGTTCAATGCTGGAAATGGGATAGCACAGGCACAAACACAGGCATTGCAGGATCAATCGGACGTAGTGAGTTCGGAATTGCAAACGCTCATGCAGACATATATTACTGCAAGTGATAATGGCAATTTCTTATCTGTATGGTATCCAGTAGATGGCTCATATACATGGTCTTTTGCACCAACGTTTATATTCTCCGGTACTAATCAAAAAGTAATTTGGACTTTGAGTGATGGAACTAACATGCTTGCATGGGTACAAGGATATTATGATGCTAGTGCAAATCGTTTCTCAAATCTCGTGCTAAATTATAGCCAATACGGAGATTCAAATGGAAGAGAGTTAAAAGGTAGCTCTGTGGAGGCTTGGTACTAATATGAAGAAACGAGTTAGTTTTGTGATTTGTTTATTGTGTGCGCTTATCATGGTAGCTACTTTCCTGCTGAGTCAAAAGTGGAGTAATCGTAATAATTCTCAATCACTATCTCAAATACGTGAGATTGAAGGGTTAGAGAATCAATTAGCAGAGATACCAACGGGATACGTAAATGGTTTTGGGGAAAGTGATACAATTTATACTTCCACAAAGCGTGTATCCACAGATACTACATTGATGGATCAATTGTGGACATCGGCTTTTGTCTGGAATTCACCAGAAGAATATGCAACCAAAGATCAAGTATCATCTCTACATATAACTTAAATACAGAAACACAGTTTTTCCGTGAAGGGATGAAAGATCCAGCTACAATTACTGATGGATCAAATCCTACATTCGAAGGTCTATCAGACATGAAGTACTTGAAGCAGGATGTGCAACTTGTATCCATTAAAGAAGATGTATATCGCTACTTTGTACGTATCAGTTATTACACAGCAAATCATCGCTCAGAAACACCGTATCGATTCTGTTATATCCTTTGTGATATTGATGCAAATCAACAAATTACCAACTTAGAATACTATTCCTCTAAAAGGCTGGAATAACCTAGTTCAATCTATCCTTTTTAAAGGGTAGATTTCTTTTGATTGAGATAAACAATAATTATTTTTAATTAAAAATGAAATGAAAAGTCTTACATTTTAAAAACTTCGCATCTAGACTGGACTTTTTAAAAAATGTAAGAATTTAGCCTAATTTTTGAATGCAATTTTCATGATAATGGTGCTTGTTTTTCGTTGGTTGAGAGGGTATTATTCTTGTATACGAAATAATAGTTGGAAATGCAACTATTTTTTTATATGGAGGGGTAAAATGAACGTAATTAAGCGTAGTGGTGAAGAATTGGCTTTTGATATGTCGAAGATTGAAAATGCGATTACGAAGGCAAATAAAGCAACAGATCCATCACACCGTACAACAGCAGAAGTAATCCGCGATATAACAGAACGTGTTTCTAGTAAGTGTAAGTCTCTAAAAAGATCTGTATCTGTTGAAGAAATTCAAGATATGGTTGAAAACGAACTAATGAAGGCACAGGTTTTCCAAGTTGCTCATAACTATATTACATACCGTTACGAGCGCGCTTTAGTTCGTAAGGCGAATACAACTGACCAAAAGATTCTTTCTCTTTTGGAAAGAAACAATGAAGAAGCTAAACAAGAAAACTCCAATAAAAATCCTACTGTAAATAGTACGCAACGTGACTACATGGCAGGTGAAGTTTCAAAAGATATTACAAAGCGTTTCTTATTACCACAAGATATCTATGAAGCTCACGAAAAGGGTATTATTCATTTCCATGATTCAGACTACTTTGCGCAGCCAATGTACAACTGCTGCTTAGTCAATCTAGAGGATATGTTACAAAATGGTACTGTTATTTCAGGTACAGCAATTGAAAAGCCACATAGTTTTGCGACTGCTTGCAATATCGCAACTCAGATCATTGCACAGGTAGCATCTAACCAGTATGGTGGACAGACAATTACACTATCTCATCTTGCGCCATTTGTTGAAGTATCACGTCAAAAGCACCGTCGAAACGTTGCGGAAGAATTAGCTGTTGCAGGAATCGAAGTTGATAATGACAAAATTAATGCACTTGCGGAATTACGTGTCCGTAAGGAAATCACAACAGGTGTACAGACAATCCAGTATCAAATCATCACTCTGATGACTACAAATGGACAAGCTCCATTTGTAACGGTGTTTATGTATCTTGATGAAGTAGAAGATGGACAGACACGAGATGACCTTGCGCTTATCATTGAAGAGATGCTCAAGCAGAGAATGACAGGTGTTAAGAATGAAAAGGGTATTTATATTACACCGGCATTCCCTAAACTTATCTATGCATTAGATGAGGATAATGTATATGAAGGAAGTAAGTATTATTACTTAACAAAACTTGCGGCTGAATGTACTGCTAAGAGAATGGTTCCTGACTACATTTCTGCTAAGGTAATGAAGCACTTGAAGAATGGGGATGTGTATCCATGTATGGGATGTCGTTCTTTCTTAACTGCAGACCGTTTTACCGATAATGATTTAGGCAATATTGCAGAAGCGCAAAACTATGATCGTAATCACCATAAATACTATGGAAGATTCAACCAGGGTGTTGTTACAATCAACTTAGTAGATATTGCTTGTTCCTCAAAGGGTAATGAAGAAGAGTTCTGGAAGATATTTGATGAACGATTAGACCTTTGCTATAGAGCGCTCATGATTCGTCATAAGAGACTACTTGGAACACCATCTGATGTTGCACCTATCCTTTGGCAATATGGTGCGATTGCTCGCTTAAAGAAGGGTGAACTAATCGATAAACTATTATTCAATGGATATAGCACAATTTCTCTTGGTTATGGTGGCTTATATGAGTGTGTTCACTATATGACAGGAGCTTCTCATACAACAGAAAAAGGTAAAGAATTTGGTATGCGTGTTATGCAGCATATGAATGATGCTTGTAATAAGTGGAAGGCTGATACAAATATCGACTTCTCCGTATATGGAACGCCAATGGAATCTACAACATATAAATTTGCCAAGTGTCTACAAGAACGCTTTGGTATTATCGAAGGTGTTACTGATCGTGCTTATATTACAAATAGTTATCATGTGCATGTTGCAGAAGATATTAATGCATTCGATAAGTTAACATTAGAATCTGACTTCCAGCAGTTATCTCCAGGTGGAGCAATCAGCTATGTAGAAGTTCCTAATATGCAAAATAACATTCCTGCAGTACTTGCGTTAATGAAGCATATTTACAATACAATTACATACGCTGAATTGAATACAAAGAGTGATTATTGCCAAGTTTGTGGATTTGATGGTGAAATTAGCATTATTGAAGATGGCAACCATAAATTAATTTGGAAGTGCCCATGTTGTGCAATACAGATCAAACAAAGATGAATGTAGCACGCCGTACTTGTGGCTATGTTGGCACACAGTTCTGGGAATCAAGGAAACGTAAGAAATCAAAGAACGTGTATTACATCTATAAGTGAAAAGAACATGTACTATGTACTGACCCCAAAAGTTAGACCAAGAATCTAACGAATGGAGGTCGGTATTTTATAAACAAAACATAGTTTTGAATTCAAGAAAAATAGTTTTAGAATATTTGAATGGTAAAGGAGGAATTTATATCTTTCTAAAAATATGGATTAAGTTCTAAATCCAGCTACACAAATGGGTGAAAAAAACTATAAAGCATTTGGAAATGATGGTTTATTGCGCTCACGAGAAAAATGAAGTTTATTCTTTCGAAATGAAACTTTCTATTGTAGAGTTGTATTTAACAAGTGAAATCACATATCAAGAGTTAGCTATACAGAATGGCATTAAGAACCCAGCTACGATTGGCAACTGGGTTAATCGCTTTTCGTATAGCAGGTCCTGATGCGTTAAAATCACGCCGAAAGGGTCGAAGGAAAGCTATGGATAAGATAGATAGGAAGACTCAAAAACAAACTCGTAGAAGAGACATCCGTTAATACAAGTGTAGAACATATAAAGGAATTAGAAGAGAACTTCTTCGGTTAAGAATAGAGAATGCATTTTTAAAAAGAACTGAGGAGGCTGCGTTTTAGAGGACGAGGAAAAAATGAAGAATAGCACTCGTCATCAACAGTCTCCGACAAAAGTTCAAGCTAAAAGACCTTCTCTTTATACCGGAATGCCAAAAAGCGACATATATGTATTGGCAAAAGAGATTTGATAGAAAAATCCTGATAAAAAGCTTGAAGAAAAACATACAAAAAATTCGTATAAACAATAAGGATTATGGCTACCGTAGAATCGTTGGAGAACTTCGCAACAATGGATATACCATTAATAAAAAGAAAGTACAGAGAATCATACAAAAAGCTTCACTTACAGGTAACGTCTTATACTCGCAAAAGCAGAAAATACAGTTCTTATAGAGGAACAGTTGGAAGAGTTGCGCCTAATAGAATTCACAGACGCTTCAAGACACATATACCGCATCAGAAAATAACAACTGATACAACTGAATTCAAGTATTATGAAGTCGATAAAAGGGTCATATGACAATACATAAGCTTTATCTAGATCCATTTATGGATATGTGTAGTGGTGAGATACTTAGTTACGAAATTGGTAAGAGACCTTCTGCAGAAAACGTGATGAATGCCTTGGAGAAAGCTATTACAATCACTACAGACTGCCCATATAGAAGAACATTTCATTCTGATCAAGGATGGGCATATCAGATGAACGACTTATACACGTAGATTAAAAGAAGAAAGAATCTTCCAGAGTATGTCTCGAAAAGGAAACTGCCTTGATAACTCAGTTATGGAAAAATTTCTTTGGACTGATTAAACAAGAAATATACTATGGAGTCATGTACTATAGTTTCGATGAACTGAAGTTAAAAAAATAGAAAGATTTATAAATTATTACAATGAGCAACGAATAAAAAGAAAAGTTAGGATGGATGAGTCCTGTTCAATACAGACAACATCTTCTAACTTCATAAAAAAAGAGATGACCAAAGTCATCTCGTAAAAAAATCTAACTTTTAGGGGTCACCTCAATATGTACATGTTCTTTTTGTAATTTTACCCTTAAATTTATGAATAATATAAATACATAATGTCAGTTAATGCATTAAAAATTGTAGTGTCAAAAATGCAATTTTTAATAATTTATTAAGGTCAGGATATTAATAGTTTCTTAATTTGTTTATGTTAACTAAAGGAATACAATATAAGAAATATAGACACTGGATATATTTGTCGATATCAATAAATAGAAAAACGGTTGATATTGATGTAGATTTTTACAACAACAAGTGAAAACAAACAACTGGCACTTTTATTGTGAAAACTTGATTGTTGGATTGATATTACTTCATAGAATTAAATTTTTTAAGGGAGCCAATACATGCTGAAAAATGATTAGTAGAATTATTCTGTCTGTGGTGATGATGTTCACTATCCTGTTCCAAGGGCAGGTCTTAATGTTTATGCTGCAGGTACGCCTAGAGAGGTGAGTGCTAGAGTAACATCATTTAAGATCTTGGATAAAGATAAACGAGAAAGGAGTACCTATTTGGTTTTTACTGACTCTTTCTATCTATCAATGGATTGGGATGCGAGCGGAAAATGGAACAAACTTGAAAGAAGGTGACTATTTCGATATTACATTTGCCAGATAAGATGAAGTTTCAAGTGATACAACAAAGAGGACTTTTGATATTCTTGGAGAAGATGGAACTACAGTCATTGCAAAAGCGCATGTAACGCCAGGTCCTAATAATAATATTGGTGGTAAGGTACGCGTTACATTTACGAATTGGGTTGAAGGAAGAGAAAATGTTAAGGTAATATTTTCCTTGCGTCTAAATTCCAATATTCTAGTGAACAATATGATAAAAATAACACATATGACATCGTTGTAAATGGTCAAGTTAAATCCGTAACTGTTAAAATGATAGGTCCTCATATTGTGAGTGATGATGAACTTCTAGCAAAATATGGTACAAAAGCAATTAAATGGGAAAATGGTCAGAATGTTGTTATTGAAGATCAGGCTGAATGGTATGTTCGTGTTAACTACCGTCAAAGCTCATTTAGTTAATGCTGTGATTACAGACCATCTAACAGGTGGTGCAGGAAATGAACATATGTTCCTGGTAGTTTTAAGTTATACCAAGTTAGATATAGCAATACTGGTGATATTGATGAACCTAGAATTCTAGTTGACATATCTAATAAGCTTACGATTGCACCAGACAAGAAGACATTTACACTGAATCTTGGTGAAGTAAACGGTACACAGTATCGTCTTATTTATAAGACAACTTATACACCAGGTACAAAGTTAATTAATAACGTTAGAATTACTGCTACTAATCTATGATGCTACAACCCATGGAAGCCACCAATCTGAAGATTCAGGCGGAACTGGAACAGGTAACATGGCGAATAAGATCAAGTTGATCAAAGTTGACGCGGATGATAACTCTATTGTCTTAAAGAATGCAGTATTTGAAGTTACAAAACCAGATGGAAGTAAGTTTGAACTTACAACAGGTGCAGATGGAACAATCACTTCTTCACCACTCGTGTCTGGAACATATAAAATTAAAGAAAAGACAGCTCCGGCTGGCTATCAATTAAATACTGATGAATATACATTGGTTGTAAGTCCTACAAGTAATGCAATTCAAACTGTTAAGGATGAACCAATTAGAACTTCCGTTAAGGCCACAAAACAATGGGTAGGTCCGGTTGGATCAGCTGTTACAGTACATCTTTATGCAGATGATGTAGATACAGGTAAGACAGTTACATTGAATGCCGCAAATAACTGGGAAGATACATTCACTAACTTGAGAAAGTATAAGCCAGGAACAACTACTGAAATTAAGTACACTGTAAAGGAAGATGCTGTAGCAAACTATAATGGTGTAGTCAGTGGTGATATGGCAACAGGCTTTACAATTACAAATACAAATACTGAAAAGACTACTGTCAAAGTTACGAAAACTTGGGTAGGAACACCAGAAGCATCTGCAACTGTTAAGTTACTAGCAGATGGTGCAGAGAAGGAAACAGTTACATTAACTGCAGCTGATAACTGGACACATACATTCAGCAATTTACCTAAGTATGATGAAAATGATGGTCATGAAATTGTGTATACAATTGATGAGGTAGATATTGCTAACTACGTAAAGGCTATTACTGGAAGTGCAGCCACAGGATTTGTCGTTACAAACACAATCACTGGTATGCTAGATATTCCAGTTACAAAGACATGGGTAGGTACACCAGCAGCTTCTGTAACTATCAAGTTATTCGCAGATGGAACAGAGAAGGAAACAGTTACATTAACTGCAACAGACAACTGGACACATACATTCACGAACTTAGATAAGTATGCGGCTGACGGTCATGAGATTGTTTACACAGTTGATGAAACACCAATTGCTGGATATGCAAAAGATATTTCTGGAACAGCAGCTACTGGATTTACTATTAAGAACACAAACACTGAAACAATCAATATTCCAGTCACAAAGACATGGGTAGGTACTGCAGGAACATCCGCAACAATCAAACTATTAGCTGATGGTGCAGAGAAGGAAAACAGTTACATTAACAGCTGCAGATAACTGGACACATACATTCAGTAATCTTCCTAAGTTTGATACAACAGACGGTCACGAGATTGTATACACAGTAGACGAAGTTGATGTTCCAAATTATACAAAGGGTATTTCTGGAACAGCAGCTACTGGATTTACAGTTACAAATACAATCACAGGTAAAAGTATCTGTACCAGTCACTAAAAGTATGGGTAGGACCACAAGCCTTCTTCTGCGAAGGTAACTTTATTTGCGGATGGTGTTGAAAAAGATTCTGTAACACTCAACGCTGCAAATGGTTGGGCACATACATTTACAAACTTAGATAAGTACAACAACGGTACAGAGATTGTTTATACAGTTACAGAAGAGCCTATTGCTAACTATGATTCAGTCGTTACAGGAGATGCAGCAAATGGCTTTACAGTCACAAATACAAATACAGAAAAGACAGCTGTAGATGTTACAAAGACATGGGTAGGAACACCAGCAGAACTCTGTAACAATCAAGTTATTCGCAGATGGTATAGAGAAAACTGTTACATTAACAGCAGCAGATAACTGGATGCACACATTTAGCAATCTACCTAAGTACGCTGCAGATGGTCACGAGATTGTATATACAGTTGATGAGAATCCTGTTACAGATTACACAAAGGCAATCTCAGGAGATGCAGCAAACGGCTTTACAATCACAAACACGATCACTGGTAAGGTGAATATTCCAGTTACTAAGGTATGGGTAGGACCAGAAAGCTTTTCTTCTGCAAAGGTAACACTTTACGCAGATGGCGTTGAAAAAGGATTCCGTAACACTAAATGCGGCAAATAACTGGGTACATGTATTCGCTAACCTTGATAAGTATAATAACGGTACAGAAATCGTTTATACACTTACAGAAGAGCCAATCTCTAACTATGATTCTGCAATTACAGGAGATGTAGCTACAGGCTTTACAGTCACAAATACAAACACTGAGAAAGTAGCAGTAGATGTGACAAAGAATTGGAGGGACCTGCAACAGACTCTGTAACAATCAAGTTACTAGCAGATGGAGCAGAGGTTGAAAGTGCAGTCATTACAGCTGCAGAAAACTGGATGCATACATTCAGCAATCTTCCCTAAATACGCTGCAGATGGACATGAGATTGTTTATACAGTTGATGAATATGATGTACCAAGTTACGTCAAAGCAATCGAGGGAACATCTTCAACAGGCTTTACAGTCACAAATACGATCACTGGCAAGGTAGATATCCCAGTTACTAAGGTATGGGTAGGACCAGCAACAGATAGCGTTACAGTAAATCTATACGCAGATGGTGTTAAGGTTGATACAGTACAGCTAACGGCAGCTAATCAGTGGAAGCATACATTCGCAAATCTAGACAAGTATGAGAATGGACGTGAAATCGTATATACAGTCGATGAAGTATTAATCCCTGGATATAAGACAAAGATCACAGGCGACGTACAAACAGGATTTACAATTACAAACTCCAAGGAGACACCAAAGACAGCGACCACGTTAATCCGATGGCATATGCAAGCATCTTTGTAATCTCACTCATGGCAGCAATCATGACAATGATTGAAAAGAAAAAGTTCGAAATAAGAAAAATCTTGAGTAAAATTAGTAAATAGCAAGTATTTCTAGAAAACATGAAATACTTGCTTATTATTATAAAGACATTAAAATGCGTGTTTATATATTGATATTTTCAACTAAATTATAAATAAATGAAAAGAAAAATTTTAGCAAATGAAAATTATTTTGTTTGACAGATTCCAATGTATGCTTTAAAAGTGTAGAAACATACAAAAAGCTGTGAAGAGAAAAAGTAATTGCTTTAACACTTCTTAGAGAGTCCGGTTAGGTGAAAGCGGATAAGTTAATAAGTAATGAAAATGGTCTTGGAGCTGTTGTGTCGATAAGTAGGCATGACCGGGTATTCCCGTTACAGGATTAGAGTATGTTGGTACTCGATGAGGTTACTTCAGTGATGAAGTAATAAAACAAGGTGGTAACACGTGATGATATATCCCGTCCTTGCAGTATACGATTGTATATTGTGATGACGGGATTTTTTGTATAGTACTTTACGCCAACACGATAAAGGTACGGGAGGAAAAGATGAATAAATTTATTAAAAAGTTTGCAGTAATTGCAACAACAATTTCCTTGCTTGCAGGATGCAGCGCAGGAAAGTCAAGCTCAACAGCTGAAACAACAACAGAGAAGAAGGTATTACGCTTCGGTCAAGCAAATGCAGGTACAGGCTTAGACATGCAGATTAGTACATCTTCTGGCGCAGCTTCAATTGCGGATGAAGTAACAGAGTCACTCTTACGCTTCAATGACAATAACGAAGAAGAACCAGTATTAATTGAAGATTTCCCAAAGGTCTCTGAGGATGGTAAAGTATATTCCTTTACATTAAAGAAGGGTGTTTACTTTACAGATGGTACAGAGTTACATTCATCAGATGTTAAATATACATTTGAACGTATGTTTACACCTGCTACAGGTGCTAAGTCAACAACATACTTCTCAATGATTGCAGGTGCGAAGGACATGCTTGCAGGAAATGCTACAGAGCTTTCTGGATTTGAAATTGTTGATGACTACCACTTCAACATTACACTTGATTATGCATTCGCTCCATTCGTTAAGAACTTAGGAACTTCTTATGCAAATATCTTCCCTGAAAAGGCAACAAAAGAAGCAGGTGCTGCTTGGGGAACAGGTACTAACCTCATCGGTACAGGTCCATATAAGATTCAATCAAATGATGATACAACTGAAGTAGTACTTGTTAAGAATGAGAACTATCATGGTGGTGATGTAAATCTTGATGAATTACATTTCATTTACTACGATGATGCACAGACAAAGTTAATTGCTTATGAAAATGGTGATATTGACTTAGCTGATTTACCAGCAAGTTTATTAGAACAATATCAGTCTTCACATGGTGATGAAATTCAGTCATACCATCCATTAGGAACATCATTCATCTCATTAAATCTTAAGAGTGAATATATCTCTGATGTAAATGTACGTAAGGCAATCTCACTTGCTATCAATCGTGAAGAATTAGTTAAGACAATTCTAGCTGGTGCTGGTATTCCTGCAACATCATTCTTGAACAATCAGATTCCTGGTCATGATGATTCAAGAAAAGTACTAGAATACAATCCTGAAGCTGCTAAGAAGTTATTAGCTGAAGCAGGCTACAGCAATGGTATCTCACTTACAGCTGAAATTCGTGAAGCGGATAAGACAGTATTTGATGCATTACAAGGTTACTTAGCTGAAGTAGGTATCCAGTTAACATTAAATATCGTTGATAACGCTACTTGGAACTCTGATCGTGCTGCAGGTAACCTTGCATTAACAGGCATGACTTGGAATGCGTTATACCCAGATGGTGATTTCCAAATGTACAACTACTTCTACTCAAAGAACTCTGTAAACCGTGGTGTGTTCTATGACAACCCAGCATATGATGCAGCGTTAGATAAGGGTAGATCTTCAACAGATGAAAAAGAACGTGCAGAAATATATAAAGAAGCAGATAAGATTCTTACATTCGATGACTATGCATGCATACCTCTATACTATCCACAGAGCCAATTCATTGCGAAGTCATACGTTAAGAACTTCACAGTAGGTAACTTAATCTACCACTTCTGGAACGTAGACATTGATGCACAAGCAGCAGCAAAAGAACAAAAGTAACAAACATTAGGATAGCAGTCTGTGTGTGGTTACATACACAGACTGTATTTCTGTTATCGATGAAAGGATATAGGCATGGGTAAATATATTTTAAAAAGAGCAGTGCTAGCAGTAATGATTATCTTTGCGATTTCCTTACTTACATTTATCGTATTAAATGTAATTCCAGGAGATGTCGTAGCCGCAATGCTAGGTGAATTCGCAAGTAAAGACGCGATTGAAACTGCTAGACATCAACTAGGTCTTGATGTGCCTTTGCCACTCCAATATTTGCGTTGGTTACAGGGCTTGGTTACAGGAAATCTAGGTACTAGTTACTTCCAGCGTAAAGCAGTTTTAACTTTAATCTTACAAGCATTTAAATATACATTTGTGATGGCGATTGCGGCATACATTATCGCAATCGTAATCGGATTATTATTTGCTGTATTAGCAGCGGTATATCACAATCGTATTATCGATCGTATCTTGATGTCGCTTTCTATTTTCGGTATATCAGCGCCATCGTTTTGGATAGCAATTATCTTACAGATTTTTGTGGGTTTGAAACTTGGTTGGTTTCCAGTTTCAGGTGTTAAATCCGCAGTATGGTGGGTGTTACCGTCATTTTCGCTAGGCATTCGATCAGCCGCATCGATTGCACGTGTTACACGTACATCGATGTTGGAAGTGATGAAACAGGATTATATTCGTACAGCATTTGCGAAGGGTATTAGTTATCCAAGAATCATCTTCTTCCATGCATTCCGAAATGCGTTAATTCCAATTATGACAATTCTTGGAAATGACTTTGGATTGTTATTAACAGGATCGATGATTACCGAGAATGTATTTAATATACCAGGTATTGGTAAGTTATTAATCGATGCGATTAATCGTCGTGATATTCCACTTGTACAGGGTGGGGTAATCTATGTCGCAGCGATATGCGTATTAGTGTACTTTGTTGTGGATATATTATATGCAGTCGTAAATCCAAACATACGTTTGACGAAGGAGGTTAACTAATGAAAAAGAATAATTTCTATAGTGAATCCTTCCAACGTTTTTGTAAAAATAAAGTGGCTGTTGTATCGGCACTCATTCTAATCAGTTTAATTGTGGTTTGTTTTATTGCTCCACTTATTACAAGTTATGATCCTGAAAAGCAGGTGTTATCAGAGCGATTATTATCACCGAGTCTAAAGCACTGGTGGGGTACAGACCAATATGGTAGAGATATCTTTACACGCTGTGTGTATGGTTGTCGTGTATCGCTATCTGTTGGAATTATTTCGCAATTAATTGCGACAATCATTGGTTACTTTATGGGTGTTACAGCAGGCTATGTTGGTGGTAAAACAGATGATGCGATTTCATTTGTGATGCAGGTGTTCTCATCATTTCCATTTCTATTATTTGCGATGGCTTTGATGTATGCGTTAGGCCCTGGTATTACAAATCTATATATCTCACTTGGTTTATTAAGCTGGGCAAGTACTGCAAAGCTCATCCGTGGACAAGTGATGCAGCTAAAGGGTCAAGAATACATTCAAGCATGTAAGGTGGATGGTGGCTCAACATTACGCATTATCTTAAAGCACTTATTGCCAAACTGTATTCCAATGTTAATTGTATCGATTACACTAGGTATTCCTAGCGCAATCTTATCGGAAGCTAGTTTAAGTTATTTAGGTTTAGGTGTTCCATCACCAAAGCCAAGCTGGGGATCAATGATTGCAGAATCACAGGATTTTATCCGCAGTAATACGTACTACAGTTTATTCCCAGGTTTATGCATTATTGTTACAGTAATGGCCTTTAATATGATGGGTGATGGCTTACGTGATGCCTTAGATCCTAAATTACGTATTTCAAGAGGTGAACTATGAGCCAGAACACAGTATTAGAGATCAAAGACTTAGAAGTAGAACTCTATTCAGAAAAGGGTCCACTTCCAGTCATCGATAAAGTAAATCTATCTATTAAAGAGGGTGAAATTGTAGGTGTTGTAGGTGAAAGTGGTTGTGGTAAATCCATGCTTGCATCTGCGATTATGAACCTATTAAATTCACCAGCACAGATTGCGGCTGGTACTATCTTCTATGAGGGTCAGGATATGACCACACTTAGTACTAAAGAATTTCAAAAAATCCGTGGAAATGAAATATCAATGATTTTCCAAGAGCCAATGACGTCATTAAATCCATTGATGAAAGTTGGTAAGCAAATCGAAGAAGCTATCAAAGCTCATGAGAAAGTTACAACTGCAGAATTAAAAGAACGCGCAATCGCTGCAATTCGCGATGTAGGTATTCCACAACCGGAAAAGGTTTATCACGATATTCCATCTAGATTATCTGGTGGTATGCGACAGCGTATTATGATTGCGATGGCACTTGTGTGTCATCCAAAGCTACTGATTTGTGATGAGCCTACAACGGCTTTAGGACGTAACGATTCAAGCACAGATTCTTCGTTTAATTAAGAAGCTACGTGATGAAACAAATACAGCAGTTATCTTTATCTCTCATGATATGGGTGTTATCTATCAGATGGTTGATCGTGTTGTTGTCATGTATGCAGGTCAATTTGTGGAAAGTGCTCCATGTAAGAAGTTGTTTGAAAAGCCATTACATCCTTACACGATTGGATTACAGAATGCAATTCCACAAATTAATAAACTACAATCTTCTTTACAAGATATCCCTGGTTCAGTACCGATGTTGGATAACTTGCCAGAAGGGATGTTTATTTGCACCTAGATGTCCATTTGCGAAAAGCTGAATGTTTTACAAAGAAAGTTCCACTCAAGCACTATGGTGATCATGATGTCCGTTGCTTGTTGGTAGATGAAGGAGGATGGCACAATGAGTGAAATCATTCTTGAGGTTCAAAATCTAAAGAAATACTACCAACAAGGTTCACTATTTCAAAAAAAGGAAAGTGTAAAAGCAGTTGATGATGTAAGTTTTGTACTACATCGTAAGGAGACATTAGCGATTGTTGGTGAAAGTGGATGGGTAAATCAACAACAGTAAAATCAATTATCCGTTTAACAGAACCAACTTCAGGGAAAGTTATCCTACATGGAGAAGATTTTACAAGTTTAAAAGGAAAATGCACTTCGTGAAGCGAGAAAAAGAAATTGAAGATCATTTTCCAAGATCCATATTCTTCTTTAAATCCACGTATGACAGTACGCGATATCATTGCGGAGCCAATTGATATTGAAAAGACTTGGAAAACACGTGGTGAGCGAGAAGAGATGGTATTAGAAACCATGCAGCTAGTTGGACTTGATCCAACTTGGATTAATCGCTATCCACATGAATTCTCTGGTGGTCAAAGACAACGTATTGGAATTGCTCGTGCAATTATCTTAAAACCAGATATCGTTATCTGTGATGAACCTGTATCTGCACTAGATGTTTCTATCCAGGCAAAAATTATTAATCTATTAAAACAACTACAAGAAGAATTAAACATTTCTTATATCTTTTATTTCTACGACCTGGGTGTTGTAAAAGCATATTGCAGATCGTATTCTAGTAATGTATTTAGGACATGTTGTTGAAGAGGGTACGAGTGAAGATATTTTTAATCATCCTTCACACCCTTATACGCAAACATTATTAAATGCAATTCCTACAATTGGGGTCGAGATGAATGAGAGTTCACTCATTGATGGTGATCTTCCATCTCCATCAAACCCACCAAAGGGCTGTGTATTTCACACTAGATGTCCATTTGCGAAAGAGGAATGTGCACTCAAACAACCAGAAGTAAAAGACCTAGGAAATGGTCATCAATATGCATGCATACTAAATGCAGAAAATGAAAGTGAGTAAACTTATGGAATTTAATCGTAAACAAATTGAAAAGAATTTCCGCGAGCGTATCAAAGGATTGTCATCCGTATTTGGACCTAGCGGTTTTGAAGAAGAAGTCGCTAGAACTCATTAAGCAAAACTTAGCTGATTCAGACTTCACACATTCTACAGATGTGCTTGGTAATTTAATTTATCATCGTAAGGGAACTGGTGATAAGAAGATTTTGATTGCGGCACATATGGATGAAATTGGTTTGATTATTCGTCATATCGATAGTAAAGGATTTATTTGGGTAGATACACTTGGAGGATTCGCGCCGCAACAGTTCTTCGGTAAGCGCGTCATCATCAAGACAGATGAGGGAAAGCATATCAATGGTATTATTAATTCCTTCATCCTGGAAGACCAGATCGTTGTACAACAATGCCATCTTCCGTACATGAATTCTTTATTGAAGTTGGTTGTGAATCTCGCCAAGAGGTATTGGAACTTGGTATTGAAGAGGGTAATGCGATTTCAATTGATTACCCAGTTATCGAACTAGGTAAGTATAAGTTAGGTGGTAAGGCACTTGATGATCGTGCACTTGTGTTTATCTTAGAAGAAGTTGTACGCTTACTACAAGGTAGAGAAGATATTCCTGATTTATATGCGGTATTTACGACACAAGAAGAAGTAGGTGCTCGTGGCGCTATTGTAGCCGCAACAAATATCAAGCCTGATATTGCGATTGCTTTAGATATGAGTTTAGCGACTGATATTCCAGGTGTTCCAGAATCTGAATATATTAACGTATTAGGTAAGGGAACATCTATCAAGGTAATGGATAAACTTTCTACTTGTATCGGTGGCTTGATTGCACATCCACAACTTGTACGTGATCTAAAGAAAGTTGCGAAAGATAATCAGATTCCATACGGAATTGAAGCGTATGCGGCTGGTGCGACAGACGCTAGCTTTATGCAGACATTAAACGGTGGTATTATCGCTGGTGGTGTTCAGATTCCAATGCGTTATGTACATAGCTATGAAGTAGTCGATGTACGAGATGTCGTTGATACAGTTGAATTATTATATCGCTACATCCTTACACAAGCATAGGAGGTAATTTACCTCCTTTTTTGATGATAACGATAGGAGAATTACATTGACTACGATATAATAAGCGATGTGAAAGAGGACAATTATGAAATGGTTAACAGACTGTTTAAATAAGAGATTTTTCAATATTCCGGTATATGGATACATCGCTGGTATCGGCATGTTTATTTTGCAGAGATATATGTATCTTTGGGCAAATGATATTAGTCTTGCTTTAGGGATAGGATGGCATACAACGAAGATTGCTTGGTTAGATGATCGCATTCCGCTATATCTTCCATTTATTACGGTTTATATCCTATCTTATCTATTCTGGATTTATGGTCCAATGGCAGTCGCAAAGGATGGTACAAAGGAACATTTCAAAGACTTCTTAATTGGAATGTTTGTCGCATACTTGATTGGTGCGATTGTATTTACAGTCTATCCTACACGTATGGACCGTGTTGCAGAAAACCTTCTGAATGATAATCCTGGCGTGCTAAATCAAGCGCTACAGTGGATTTACAATATGGATGGTGGCCGTTATGGTACAAACCTAGCACCAAGTTACCATTGTTTGATTAGTACTTGTTGTTATATGGGTGTCGCAAAACGTCCTGAGTACCCAAAGTCCTATCGTATCTTCTCTGCAGTATTCTGTGTATTAATTTTCGCAAGCACAGTTTTATGTAAACAACATTATTTTATTGATATTCCAACAGGAATCATCATTGGATATATTGCAATGAAGCTTGCATTGAAATATCATTGGGGAAAAGTTTTAACATTTTAAAGTAAAGAGGTAGGCATGAGTATATTAAACGTTGAACATTTATCACATAGCTTTGGAGATCGTGTCATCTTTGACGACGTATCTTTTCGTCTTCTAAAAGGTGAACATATTGGTTTGATTGGTGCAAATGGTGAAGGTAAATCAACGTTCATGAAAATTGTGACAGGGCAACTCATTCCAGAAGAAGGTAAAGTGGAGTGGGCGAAACATGTTATCACAGGCTACATGGATCAGACAGCTATCTTAACAAAAGGTAGTACGATACGTATGGTTTTACAGACTGCTTTCGATGAACTTTTCGAAATGGAAAGTCGTATGAACCAACTCTATATGGATATGGCAGATGAGTCTATCAGTGAAGCACAGATGGATGAAATGATGAGTGAAGCAGGTTCATTGGCTGATGTACTTAACGCACATGATTTCTATATGATTGATGCGAAGATTGATGAAGTATCACGTGCATTAGGTCTATATGATTTAGGCTTGGATAGAGATGTTGTGGATTTATCAGGTGGCCAACGTACAAAAGTTCTACTAGCAAAACTCTTACTCCAAAAGCCAGATATCTTACTCTTGGATGAACCTACAAATTATCTCGATGTAGAACATATCACATGGCTACAGAAATACTTACAAGAATATGAGAATGCGTTTATTCTAATTTCACATGATATTCCATTCCTAAATAGTGTCGTCAATATCATCTATCACATGGATAATAGTGCACTTACAAGATATGTAGGTGACTACGATAAGTTTATGGAAGTCTACGAAGTTCGCAAGGCGCAAAAAGAAGCTGCGTATAATCGTCAACAGAAAGAGATTGCGGAGCTAAAGGACTTTGTGGCTAGAAATAAGGCACGTGTCTCTACACGTAATATGGCGATGTCCCTGACAGAAGAAACTGGATAAGATGGAGATGATTGAAAAGACAATCGAAAAACCAAAGCCAGAATTTTCATTCCGTACTGCACGTACCCCAGGTCGCGTCATCTTTGAGACAAAACAACTTGTAATTGGTTATGATACACCACTTTCCAAACCGCTTGATTTCCTTGTGGAAAGAAAAGAGAAAGTGATACTGAGTGGTGCGAATGGTATTGGTAAGACAACACTTTTAAAGAGTTTACTTGGTATCATTCCACCATTATCTGGTGAGATTGAAAAAGACCAATACTTAGAGATTGGATACTTTGAACAAGAAGTATTCGGTGATAATGATAAAACATGCTTGCAGGAAATTTGGGATACATTCCCAGCATGGACACAATATGAGTGTCGTGCAGCACTTGCAAAGTGTGGTTTAACAACAAAACATATTGAAAGTCGTATTCAAGTACTTTCGGGTGGTGAGCAGGCAAAGGTCAGACTGTGTAAGTTAATGAATCGTGATGCGAATATACTCGTATTAGATGAGCCTACAAACCACTTGGATACAGATGCGAAGGATTCATTAAAACAAGCATTATTAGACTATCAAGGGACTGTGCTAATGGTATGTCATGAGCCAGATTTCTATGAAGGTTTAGCAACTCGTGTTGTAGATTGTACTGAATGGACAACACGTATTATATAAGGAGTTCTATGAAAAAATTAACAATAAAAGAATATCTATTACTTGGATCAATGTTATTTGGAATGTTCTTTGGAGCTGGTAATTTAATTTTCCCAGTATATATGGGACAGTTATCTGGTGCCAATAGTATTCCTGCCATCATTGGTTTCTGTATGACAGGTGTAGGATTACCACTTTTAGGAATCGCTGCAATAGGCATTTCAAAGAGTAAAGGACTCTTTGATGCCTCAAAGAAGGTAGCCACATGGTTTAGTTACTTCTTTACAGTTATCCTATACTTGAGTATTGGTCCATTTATTTGCAATTCCAAGAACAGCGACAGTCAGTTTTACCACTGGTATTACACCATTTATTTCTGCTGATCAAACACAACTTGGATTATTCATCTATACAGTAATCTTCTTTGCGCTAGTATTATTATTCTCATTGCGCCCATCGAAGATTATGACTTGGATTGGAAAATATATTAACTCTATTTTCTTAGTATTATTATTCTGCTTATTACTGATGGCAGTTATTAAGCCAATTGGTTCATTTACTGAAGTGCAACCTACAGGTGGATATATATCGCAACCATTCTTTACAGGTCTTTTAGAAGGCTATAACACGATGGATGCCTTAGCATCTCTTGCCTTTGCGATTGTTCTAATTAACGCAATTAAAGAGTTTAAAATCAAGGACGCAAAAGAAATCGCAAAGATTACACTTAGAAGTGGAGTACTGGCAGTTGCGTTAATGGCGGTTATCTATTTTGGGTTAACAATCTTAGGCGCTCAATCTGCACTATTACAGGGTACTAGTGAAAATGGTGGTGTTGCCTTGGCACTCCTAGCAAAACATTATTATGGTGCTGTTGGTAATGTATTACTTGCAGGAATCATGATCTTTGCATGTTTAAAGACAGCGATTGGTCTTGTTACATCATGCGCTGAAACATTTGTTGAGGTATTCCCAAAGACAGTATCCTATCGAATCTATGCAATTGGATTTACACTTGTTTCATTCCTTTTATCAAACTTTGGATTAGATCGTATACTCAAGTATTCTTTACCTGCATTACTATTCCTATATCCAATTACAATCGTATTTATCTTCTTACTACTAGTTGGTAGCTTTGTAGGGGAAAATAAGACAATCTATCAATCAACCATTATCGCAACAATTATCGCTGCGTTTATGGATATATTCTCTAAACCATCCTACACATTCATGCATACTGCATTTACGGATGGATTAGTAAGTCTATATCAGAAATTACCAATGTATGAGATTGGATTTGCGTGGGTTATCTTCTCTGTGGTTGGATTCATCATTGGTTTGGTATTATCGAAGACAATAAAAAAATAGCCATAAGGCTATTTTTCGTTACATGCATCCTGCTGGTAAACTTGGACTTCAGAAAAAGAAGGATCTAAAACAACTTTACAAATAATATAATCCTGTGATTTGAAGGTTACGACTGCTTCCGCAGTTTGTCCAATTTTGTCATAGAGTCTACCAGCACTCATGCATTCTCCAATCACAGTTCGAACGCTATTTGCGACATAACCGATTTTACCAAAAGGGATGTGATTCACCTGAATGGATTCTGTATCATATTCGTTATTTGTATCTTTCTTGAGATAAAGAATATCTCCTTTTTCAAGCATTTCTGTACCGTAGCGGTAGAATGTTCCTGTAACTGTAATATAAGCTTCTTTCATGGGTAAATCCCTCCTTGCTTGTCTATAAGTACTATATAGGCGAGGGTGTACATAAAATACGCTAGAATAAAAATATTTGATTTTACTCAAATAATTTTTTTATGTTTATTCTTGATTAATTGCGGCTGAACTAAGAGGCTCTACTTTATGAATGATAATCATAGGGTTAGCATCTTGAATCTTGGATAGTTCTTCATCAGGAGCGTTAATATCAGTAATCAAGTAATTAAGCTTATTAACATTTGCGGATATATAGTTATGTGTCTGTCCGATCTTTGTGTAGTCACATACGATAAAGATACTACCAAGAGTATTTCTAACCATAGTTTCGTTAATTGCAGTTTCGGAGAAGATTGCAGTTGTAATACCGCTGGAACTACTCATTCCACTACATCCTAAGAAACACTTATTAGCACGAATCTTATGTAAGTTGTTTAATGCAAAGTCACCAACCATCGCTTCCTTTGGATAGCGCAACTCACCACCGGTTAAAACGATACTAATCAACGGACTATGCTTTACTAATACCATTTTTGCGTTATTTGTTATAATTGTACAACGCTTATTCATAATATACTGCGGGATAAGTAGGGCAGTAGAACTAGTATTTCATAAATACTGTATCGCCATCTTCGATGTAACTAGCAGCTTTTTTGCGATGGCGTGCTTGTAGCGCTCGTTGGTAAAGTCACTATTATCATGATTTACCATATGCTGTACAATCTTTGCACCTCCATGGTAGCGAATAATAGCTCCACGGTCTTCCCAGTATTGTAAGTCACGACGTATTGTAATTTCAGAAACGTTGAAGTCATTCATTAACTGCTTGACGGTAACATTACCCAATTTTTGAATGATCATCATAATATCGTCACGACGTTGTTGAACAATCTTATAATCTACTTTCATATTCTGTTCTCCATCTTTAAAAATGATTATAACATTTAATGAATGAATAATCATATAAATATTATAATTTCTTTAAAAATAATGCAAATAGTATGATACAAATATATAAAAATGATTAAATATAATAAATAAGTCGTAAAAATAGATAAATGAACATATAATTCTTTTGATAATCAAAAATGAGTTGATATGATAAAACCATCACAAAGGAGGTTATCATGCCAAAAAGTAAATGAAATTACAAGGGAGTCTTGGATTTTAGGCGCTTTCCCAGAATGGGGAACATGGCTAAATGAAGAGATTGACAACACAGTTGTTGAACCTGGTACATTTTCAATGTGGTGGTTGGGATGTGTAGGTGTATGGTTTAAGACAGAAAACGACACAAACATCGCAATCGACTTATGGTTTGGTAATGGAAAGAGAACACAAAAAGTATCATCCATGGCCCCATACCATCAAATGAGAAATATGATGGGCGTTGAAAATCTACAACCTAATCTGCGCGCAGCACCAATTGTTTATGATCCATTCGGTGTAACAAAATGTGATGCAGTATTAGCAACGCATTATCACAACGATCATATCGACCCATTCTTTGCGGCAGCTGTATTAAAGAACTGTGCAGATGATGTGCCATTCATTGGACCATTAGAGTGTGTGAAAAAGTGGATTGGCTGGGGTGTTCCAGAGGAGCGTTGTAAAGTTGTTAAGCCAGGGGATATCATTACAATCAAGGATACAAAGATTCATGTATTAGAGTCCTATGACAGAACATGTCTAGTCACAACAGAAGTAGGCGAAGATATTGCAGGCATTTGTCCTACAAACATGGATCAAAAAGCAGTCAACTACTTAATTGAGATGCCTGCAGGAACTGTATATCATACTGGTGATTCACACTATAGTATCTGCTATGCGGATATCGGTAAGAAGTACAATATTGATATTGCCTTTGGTGCATATGGTGAAAACCCTGTAGGATGCCAGGATAAGATGACATCTGTTGATATGTGCAGAATGGGTGAAGCAACTAACGCAAAGGTAATTATTCCTTTACACCATGATGTATGGACAAATATGAAGGCAGATCCTGAAGAAATTATGTTAGTATATAATTTCAAGAAGGATACACTGAAGTATAAGTTCCATCCATTCATTTGGGATGTAGGGTGGTAAGTATACATGGCCTTTAGATAAGGACTTACTCAAGTTCCATTATCGCCGTGGATTTGAAGACTGCTTTACAAAGGAGCGTAATGTTCCATTCCCAAGTATTCTATAATTGGAGAAAAATAAATGTTATTACAAGAAATACTAGATAATCATCTGACTAGCTACCATCAAGAATTTACAACTTGGCAAGATGCCATCAAAGGTTGTGGTGAAACGTTGATCGAACAAGGATTCATCGATAATCGTTATGTAGAAGCAATTATCAAATGTGTTACAGAATATGGACCATACATCGTGATTTGTCCTAATGTAGCAATGCCGCATTCTACGCTAGGTGCAGAGGGTGTATACAAAACTGGTATTGGCTTTATGAAGGTAGAGAAGCCAGTTGCGTTCGACGATAATGATAGAGAAAAAGACGCAAAACTATTCTTTACACTCGCTGCTGTGAATCATGATCAACATCTAAATAATATGATGCAGCTATCTGAACTATTAATGAACGAAGAAGTCGTCAATGACTTACTGGAAGTTCACAATGATGATGACTTAAGAAAGGTCATCGAAAAAAATATAAATAATATAATTAGGGGAAATATGAGCATTTTATACGACATTTGGGTATGGTTCGCAAGTAATATCTTAACCAAACCAGCATACTTTATCGGTTTAATCGTTTTAATTGGTTACATTCTTCAGAAAAAGACTTGGTACGATTCACTAGCTGGCTTTATTAAGGCAACCGTTGGTTTCTTAATCTTAAGTGTAGGTTCTGGTGGATTAGTAAGTAACTTCAGACCAATTCTTGTTGGATTAAAAGATCGCTTCAACTTAGATGCGATGGTTATCGATCCATACTTCGGACAAAATGCAGTGCAGTCAGCAATGGAGGGAATTGGACGTAGCTTCTCACAAGTCATGTTCCTATTGTTAATTGCGTTTATCTTTAACTTAGTTCTTGTTAAGTTTAACAAGATTACAAAATTACGTGCAGTATTTACAACAGGCCACGTTCAAATGCAACAGGCTGCTACAGCATTCTGGTTAATTCTATTCTGCTTCCCACAGTTGGGTGATACACCAATATTAATTGTTATGTCACTCATTCTTGGTTTATATTGGGCAGTTGGTTCTAACCTCACAGTTGAAATTTCTCAGGACTTAACAGATGGTGGTGGATTCTGTGTAGCTCACCAGCAGATGTTTGGTATCGCATTCTTTACATACTTATCTAAGAAGTTATTTGGTAATAAGAAGAATTCTAAGAGAATCGAAGACATCCAATTACCTGGTTTCATGTCAATCTTCAATGAAAATATGGTTTCTACAGCTATCTTAATGATGATCTTCTTTGGAGCTATCATGGCTGTATTAGGTAAGGATTACTTCATTGAAACAAAGGTTCTTAAGGAAGGCGCAAGCTTTCTTCATGTATGTAGTAGATACATCACTCAAGTTTGCTGTTTATCTTGCCATCTTACAACTTGGTGTACGTACATTCGTAACAGAATTAACAAACTCATTCCAGGGTATTTCCAATACATTCTTACCTGGTGCAGTTCCTGGTATCGACTGTGCAGCTACATATGGATTTGGTAGTCCTAATGCAGTAACGATCGGTTTCTTATTCGGTGCTTTAGGTCAATTTATCGCTATCGTTGCATTACTATTATTGAAGTCTCCAACAATTGTTATTGCAGGTTTCGTTCCAGTATTCTTCGATAACGCTACAATCGCTGTATACGCTAATAACAAGGGTGGTATAAAGGCTGCTATGTTATTCCCATTCATCTCAGGATTATGCCAAGTATTCGGTAGTGCATTTATCGCTGGTATGGTAGGACTTGCGGCTAACGGTGGTTACTTAGGTATGTGGGACTGGGCAGTTGTATGGCCAATCTTCACAGTAATCATGAAGTATGCAGGATTCATCGGTTTAGCAATCATTTTAGTAGTGCTAATCTTGATTCCACAGTTACAATATCGTAGTCATCCAGACACATATTTCTTATGTGTAGAGGATTATGAAGCTTATAAAGAAAAAGTAAAGAAGGAGTGAACAACAAATGATTAAAGTTTTAGTCGCATGTGCAAACGGAGCCGGAACATCTTTGATGATGAAGATGAGAGTGGAAAAGGCATGTAAGGATTTAGGTGTAGAGGTATCTACAATTCATCACTGTTCTTTATCAGAAGGTAAGAGTGCGGCAACTCAATATGATGTTGTATTTTGCCCACTAAACTTTAAGAACATGTTTACAGATGCAGAGAAAAAAGGCGTTAAGATCTGCGGTATGAAGAATGTACTATCAGATAAAGAAGCGCAAGCACTTTTAAAAGAAGCAGGCTTTGCAGAATAACAACGAAAGCTACTGCTAAGCAGTAGCTTTTTAGAAAGGTTTACTGAATGAAAGTAAATAAGAAAGTATTGGGTACTTTGAATAAGTGTTATGCACTAGCACAGGTAGAATTTGATGGAAAAAAGCTATCTAGCATGTGCTGCTGAAAAAGAAGACCCATGTTACTTATATGATTATGAGGGAAACTTTATAGAGAAGTTGTGGGATGGACCCAGGTGGAGTGATGTCACTAGAACAGTATCCAAACCAGACATATCCTACACTTCTTGCAACTTGGAAGTTCTATTCTCCAAATAATGGTGCAGATTCCAAGATTGTATATTACCTCAGAAAAGATGGTGAATGGCAGATTCATACACTATGCAAACTTCCATTCGTACATCGCTTTGGTGTGATTGAAAGAAATCATCAGAAGTATCTTGTGGCTTGTACATTGAAGAGTGCACATGCATTCAAAGATGACTGGACTTGTCCTGGAAGAGTGTGGGTTGCTAAGTTACCAGAAGATATCTCCATCTATGATGAAGATCATCAGTTAGAACTGACACCACTAATCAGTGGTCTGACGCAAAATCATGGCTTCTTTAAGACAGAAGAAGAGGATTATCAGATTGCCGTAGTCGGCACAAAGAACGGTATCTTCAAGGTTGTTCCACCAGCTGATGAAAATGGTGAATGGACATACGAACAACTTACAACTGATCCTGCTTCAGATATGTTGTATCTAGACTTTGATGGTGATGGACAAAAGGAACTCATGACCTTTGCACCATTCCATGGTGATACGTTAGCTATCTATAAACTAGTAGATGGCTCATATCAGAAGGTGTGGGAAGATGAAAGAAAGATGCCATTCCTGCATGCAATCTATCCATTAGAGATGAATGGCAAGGTATATGGTATCTATGGATATCGTAGGAATGAACTAGAATTAAATCTTTTATCTTACGACAAAGAAACGAATACATATGTCAGTGAAAACTTAGATCGTAATGCAGGTCCTACAAATGCGTTAGCGTTTAAGGATGGGGATGTGCAGAAGATCTTCGTATCAAATCGCGAAACAGATGAGATTGCACTGTACACGATTGAGGAATAATTATGCTAGAAGAATTAAAACAAAAAGTATATGAGGCAAATATGATGTTGCCTAAGAATGGACTGGTAGTCTTTACTTGGGGAAACGTTTCCGGTATCGACCGTGAGAAGGGTTTAATGGTTATTAAACCATCTGGTGTTGAATATGATCAATTAAAACCAGAGGATATGGTCGTCGTAGACGTAAAAACAGGTGAAAAGGTAGAAGGTAAATACAAACCATCTTCCGATACAGATACACATTTAGTGTTATATCGTAACTTCCCTCATATCGGTGGTATCGTACATACCCATAGTAAGTGGGCAGTTAGCTTTGCTCAAGCAGGCATGGGTGTAAAACCGATGGGAACGACACATGGAGACTACTTCTATGGAGAGATACCATGTACACGAAAGATGAGTGAAGAAGAAATCACTGGACAGTATGAACTAGAAACAGGAAATGTCATCGTTGAAACATTCAAGGATAAAGAACCAGATGATGTTCCTGCAGTACTAGTACATAGTCATGGACCATTTACTTGGGGAAGAGATCCATTTAATGCAGTACATAATGCAGTTGTATTAGAAGAGATCTGCTTTATGAACTTCCATGCACACATGTTAAACCCACAAAAGGGAAATATGCAGCAGGAACTCTTAGATAAACACTATCTACGTAAACATGGAAAGAATGCATACTATGGACAATAAAGCGTATCGTTTAGGCATGTATGAAAAGTCCATGCCTAAAGAATTATCTTGGCAAGAGAAGCTAGCTATTTGTAAAGAATCTGGCTTTGATTGGCTAGAAATCTCTATTGATGAAACGGATGATAAACTTGCACGATTGGATTGGAGTCAAGAGGAACGAGATGCGATTAAACAAGCAATCGTAAAGACTGGTGTTCCTATCCATACGATGTGTCTAAGTGGACATCGTAAATATCCATTCGGTGATCTAGACGCTAAGATTGAAGAAAGAAGTCTAGAGATTATGGAAAAAGCTATTTATCTTGCACAAGATTTGGGTATTCGTATCATCCAATTAGCTGGATATGATGTTTACTACAAGGAAGGTAGTGAAGAAACCAAGAAACAGTTTATAAAAACCTTCACGTCGCTACTAAGATGGCAGCCAAGTATGGTATCGTCATGGGCTTTGAAACAATGGAAACACCATTTATGGATACAGTTGAAAAAGCAATGGAGTATGTACGTATTGTAAATAGTCCGTACTTACAAATCTATCCAGATATTGGAAACCTAACCAACGCTGAGAAGATATATAAAACCTCAGTCATTGACGATATTCAAAAGGGAAAGGGCCATATTGTAGCGGCTCACCTAAAAGAAACTGTACCAGGTAAGTATCGTGAGATACCATTTGGAAGTGGACATACAGAGTTTGTACAAGATATCAGATGCTTAAAGGATATGGGTGTACGTATGTTTACTGGTGAATTCTGGTATACAGGTGAAGAGAACTGGAAAGACATCTGTAAACATGCAGGAAGTTTTCTAAGAGAAAAATTAGATCAAGTATTTGAACAAGGAGCGTAAAAAAACGCTCCTTTTAAAATGAAAAGGTGATCTATATCACCTTTAATCATTACTCATAATACGTATTTTTAGTATTTTATCTAAAATAGTGAGAATACCTTCATTGACTGTATTTACATGAGTTGGGAAATAACTTTGTAAATAGATGGTACTGCAGTTTCCATTGAGATTGGATGTCCACATGCTTGTAAGATTTGTCTATCATTATCATTATCACCAAACATCACACTATTCTCTGCAGAGATGTTTAAATGAGCAAGTAACTTAAGAAAACCTGTACTCTTATTTACATCCTTTGGGTGTACAATCTAACCAACATTTACCACCAATCTGTACAGTAATATCTTTATCAAACATATCTGCATAATATTGATAGTGTTCGTTTACACCATCTTTAAAATAAGCAGATATTTTTGTGTATGGTTCAGGAATATTGAGTAAATCATCGACAATAGTTACATGGTTTTTGACAGTGTTTGTTAAATGCTCATAATAACTTTGATTCTTCGGAGTGATATAGCATGTCTTTTCGCCAGAAACTAGAACTTCCGCATTCGAATCATTTTGTATAGTTGTAATAAGTTTTTTTGCGAGTTCAGCATCCATCACTTCTTTTGATATACATTCACCTTTATAAAAGGTTATACAACCATTTAAGCAAAGATAAGCGATATCATCTGCTACAGGAGAGAATAAATCCCGCAGATTTGTATACTCTCTACCAGAAGCAGCCATAAAGAGAATGTCTTTTTGTTGTAACTGGTGTATGAGGTTAAAAATCTCAGGGTCTATAGCCTGTGAGCCATTTAATAGAAGCGTTCCATCAATATCACTCGCAATTAATTGAATATTTTTCATATCTATATACTACAATACTTTGAATCTTATGTATGAAATTTGTTGTCATGAAATGGTATTGCTTTTTATGAGTTTATAAGAACATAATGAAGTTAGTAATACGTTAACAGAATCATTCTCATGCATCATATAAATATTTCACCATAATGCATGTTCAATAATTTATCCGAAATAGAAAGGAGATGAAATGACATGAAGGGGGATAATATTTTATTGACTAGAATTGATAATCGTCTTGTACATGGACAAGTAGGAGTTACTTGGACACAAACATTAAATGCAAATCTAATTGTAGTTGCAGATGATGTAGTTGCTGAAGATGAATTACAGAAATCATTGATGACAGTAACTGCGAAATCAAGTAATGTTGGAATTCGCTTTTTCACTATCCAAAAAACTGCTGATGTGATTGATAAAGCATCTCCTGATCAACGTATTTTCTTAGTTGTGCGCAATCCGCAAAGTGCTCGTGCTTTGGTAGAGAAAGGCGTGCATTTAAAAGATTTAAATGTCGGCAATATGCACTTTGCACCAGGTAAGAGAGAACTTTCTAAGAAAGTATATGTTGATGATACAGACATGGATGATTTGAAATTTATAGTCTCAACAGGAACGAATGTATTCATACAGGATGTTCCAGGTACACAAAAAGAAATGATTAAATAATAGAGGAAATCAATATGGAAATTACATTTATACAGGGATTGTTATTATCAATCGCTGCAATGATCTTCGGCATCGATTTCTGGTTGGAATCATTCTTTATCTTCCGACCACTAATCGTTTCTACAATTACAGGTATGATTCTTGGAGATGTAAAACTAGGTTTAACAACTGGTGCTTTAACTGAACTAGCATTTGCTGGATTAACACCTGCAGGTGGAACACAGCCACCAAACCCAATTCTAGCGGGTGTAATGTGTACAGTAATTGCCTATTCAACAAATGTTGATGGACAAGCTGCACTCGGACTTTGCTTACCATTCTCATTCTTAATGCAATATGTTGTATTATTCTGCTATTCTTCATTCTCATTCTTTATGGGAGTATGTGATAAGGCGGCAGAAAATGGCGATACAAAGAAGATTGCACAGATGAACCTTCTGATGACAGGTATCGTAGCATTACTCTATGGTGTAGTTGTATTTGCATGTACATTCTTAGCACAGGATGCGATGAATGCATTAGTAAATCATATGCCTGAATTCTTAACACATGGCTTAACTGTTGCAGGTGGTATCTTACCAGCTATCGGTTTTGGTATGTTACTAAACGTTATGATGAAGCCAAAGTATATTCCATACTTTATTGCTGGTTTTTTAGCAGTATGCTTTATCGACATGAAGAATTTACTTCCAGTCGCATTAATGGGTACAGCATTTGCGCTATTTGATTTCTATAATGCAAAGCAACGTCAAGAAGAGATTAAAGAAGCAGTTAAGAATTTGAAGGTGGATGGAGGTGACGACCATGTCGGAATCTAAACGTGTACTAACAAAGAAAGATATTACAAATCTTGCAATTCGCTCATCATTATTACAAGCTGGTTTCAGCTATGAAAGAATGCAAGCTGCAGGTTGGTTATATGCACAACTTCCTGCATTAGAGAAGATTTATAAGGATGATAAAGCAGGGTCTATCTGCCGCAATGGTAGATAACATGGAGTTTATCAATACACATCCAAACTTAGTGGGATTTTTAATGGGGTTATTAGTTTCATTAGAAGAACAACATGAAAATCGTGATACCATCAAGGGTTTAAAACTTGCACTATTTGGTCCTATCGCTGGTATTGGTGATGCGATTTTCTGGTTTACACTATTACCAATTATCGCTGGTATCTCATGTTCCTTTGCTTCACAAGGATTGATCTTAGGTCCAATTATCTTCTTTGCATGTTATCTCATTATCTGGTTACTACGTATTGTTTGGACACATATGGGATATAACCTAGGTATTAAGTCATTTGAAAAGTTACAGGAGAATTCATCAATTATTGCTAACTCAGCAACAATCCTAGGTATTACTGTTGTTGGTGCATTAATTGCTAGTTATGTAAATATTGAATTATTACCTGTTATTACAGTTAGTGGAGATATTTCAGTAGGAGTACAGGAAGCTTTCTTTGATACAATCTTCCCTAAACTACTACCAATGGCATATACCTTTACTCATGCTTTTACTTCTTAAAGAAGAAGCAGGTATCACCAGTAGTATTGATTGTGGCAACAATCGCTATTTCAATTATCTGTTCCGCAATTGGTCTTCTATAGAAATATGAGCTATGCAAACGATTAGCACTGCTATAGTTAAGCATAGCTTTTTATAATGAAATTTAATGAAGATTCATTATTTCTATGATAGTCTGTATTTCATATAGATATGGAAAGTATATTGATAAACACATATAATGGAGTAGTAGTTTAATTATTTGATAATACATGTACCCAATTATTAGGAGGAAATGAAAAAAATTATATTGGGGGTAGTATTTTTTTAGTATCGTGGTTATACTGTATTTATTAAATCCATTATTAGCTGTGATTGCAGCAATACTGGGAGTATTTGTATTAGTAAAAATATAATTAAGGGGAAAATATGAAAACAATTAAGAAATTTCTTGGAATCAAAAATATCTTTATGGGTACTATTGCTGACTGGTGCAATTTTATTAGGGTACTTATCTCAATGGGTTATATGCAAAATAATTCCAAAAATAATAGCCAGTCTTCATCTATGGTTCAATATATTGAGGAAGCAAATGAAGTTGTTTTTCTTGAACGTAGGTATTGAAAAGGTTGTTACTGCAACAAATCAAACTACAATTCCTTGGACTGATATAGGAATTCCATTTTCAGAGAAGAAAATCGATTATTATTCTAAATTATGCTGCAAAACTTGGAATTAGAACACATGTAAAAGTTGAACAGATTAGTGAGAAAAAAATATAAAATCATAGTTCCAAAAATATGAAGTGTTAGGGATTGAATTGGATAAAAACAAATCCATATCAACTTTATGATAGTTCTGGAGAATTGCTAAGTTATTCTACACAAGATATTGATACTGGTGCATTAGTTGCACAAACTCTTTCTAATGAAGAACAGGTAAAGTACCTAGAGAAATATGTAGATAATATTAATGATTCTGCTATGAGTTACTATAAGGCATTATTTCAATCAATTAGTAAAGACATTGAATTAGAATTTGAATTTTCAGAACAAGCCAAATAGGCTTGTTTTTAAATACTGGAGATAAAACATGACATGTAATTGGAAAGATAGTAGTAAAGAAATGCAAGCATACCATGATACAGAATGGGGTGTTCCTACGCACGATGATCAAAAACTATTTGAGTACCTTGTATTGGAATCTATGCAAGCAGGATTAAGTTGGGAATTAATTATTCGTAAAAGAGAGACGATAAGGAAGTGTTTTTGTGATTTTTAGCGTAGAAAAAAAGTAGCATCTTTAAATGCCGAAGATATTGATCGTATCATGCGTACAAACGATATGATTAAATCCTTACGTAAAGTTACTGCAATGATTTCCAATGCGAAAGCATTCATGAATGTTCAACAAGAATTTGGTAGTTTTGATAAATACCTTTGGTCTTATAGTAACGATAAGACAATATGCTACAGAGGACATGAGAAGGGAATAGATGTATCTAAGAATGCTTTATCTGAATTAATCAGTAAAGATTTAAAAAACGAGGATTCAAGTACGTAGGACCTGTCATTATATATTCCTATTTACAAGCTTGTGGCATGATTAATGACCATGATGAAAATCTGTCCATGCTATCAGAATATTAAGAAATTATATCCTTGTATAACCATGGATGATAGAGATATTTAAACAGCATTTTAAAGGTTATGTAAAATACAGCAGAGTAGTTTATCCGCTGTATTTTTTAAGTGTAAGTTTTAATTGTTCTTTCATGGTTTTACGTAAGTCATCTGGTTCAATGATTTCGATAGCTTCCATAAATTGCTGAGCAAGGAATAATATACCTTGCTTATTCACAAGAACACTAGCGATAAACGATTCCTCATCACGTTTTAAAATCTTCATCTCAGTACCGAAGATATCAATCATCTGATCCATGATACGATTCTCACATTGTAAACGAACATGAATTTGTTCGCTAGAATACATAAAGAGTTTATTCTTTGCATAGTGGTACGCATCCTGTTCACTTTCCTTCATAAATGGATTTACTTTTTCTGTCGTAATCGAAAGTTTACAGATTTTATCAATACGATAGTGCGCGAAGCCAGGATGTGTTTTACTGGTTGTGATAAGATACGGTCTACTATCTTGGTAAACAATAAAGCGTGGTTCTACAGTATATAGTGTTTCACGTTTTGGTACTAACTTCTTATTAGAATCATAATGCATGTATACAAATTGAATTACCTTTTTCTTTTGAATGGCTTCAGAAAGTTTTGCAATATTATCAAATAAAAGATCATTTGAAGTTTTTTGCATATTAGGCATGTATACTGCATCATGATAATCTTTTTGATCATACTTATTGAGTGTTTTTAATAGACTTGCAATCAATGCATTACTTTGCTTGCTAGAAATAAAATGAGAGGCGTGAATTGCATTGCATAATAGTAAGACTTCACCTTTACTAAACTGTCGCTTTTCTAGATAATATCCTTTTCCATTATCCGCAAACTTACTAATGATATAACCAGCTTGCTCTAATATCTCAATGTTTGAGTAGAGTGTACGACGTTCAATACTAATGCCTGAACGTCTTTCGATATGATCAATGAGTTCGTTTGTTGAAAGAATATGAGATTCGTCGGAAAGTTCTTCGAGAATTTGTAGCACAATAAATGGTAAAAATTTCTTTTCTGCCATAAAATTTCTCCTGTTTTATAAATTTTATCACAAGCTGGCATGTTTTTTGTACACTGTCAAATTTAATCTATAGACATAGACAGGAGGTGGATTGTATCAGAGGATATAATCCAAAAAGAAGATGAAGAAAATCATAAAATTCTTTTTAGTAGTATTTGTATTATTTGGTATCACAAAAGTCTTTGGTAAGCATGATGATCAAAAGCAAACCGAAGAGACAACAACCGTTACAACTACAGCAGAAACAACTTCTACAACAACTCCAAAACCTGAACAAGAAACAAAAGAAGACACTAGCACTAAGGAAGATGCAAAAGAAGAAAAAGTGTCAGAAGCACGTGCAAAGTATCAACAGATTGTACTAGGAGATCCTATGTATGATGGAGAAGGTGGAACATCTTTTGAAGATGTTAAAGCAATTCTTGGAGAACCAGCTTCTGTTAGCCAAAATAGCTATGGTGATTCACAATCTATATTTGCTACATGGCATGATTCATCCTTGAAAGGAATGGCTAGTTTTACAGTATCCTTTACGAATAATTTAGCAACTAGTAAAGGATATTCGGGATTTAGTTTTGTAAATCATAATGAGAAAGTTACGTTAGATGAATTCAATGCAATTGTTACGGATGGTTCATTCTCGTATGATCAAGCAATCGCACAGTTTGGCCAACCTGATAGTGAGTCTGAATCTCTTTTCTATGGTTCATACTCAAATATGGTGTCTTGGTATAATGCAAGTGGTAGCTTTGGAGCTAACTTTGATATTACATTTAAAGATGGTTACGCAACTGGTAAAGGTCAGTACGGAATGAAATAGTGTTTGCTCCATATCCTAAACATGATATGGAGTTTTTCTTTCTAGGCAGTTTTTTTGTACCACTACTTATCTATACTAGAATCATCAATGGAAGGAATAGAAAATATGAAAGAAAAATGACTTTTATAACGATTACAAATATCAAAGAGTATATCGAGATAGGGATGATAAAAAAATAGGTGAAGTGCTACACTTAAAAGAAAAGAACCAGATAACGCATACGATATGGAGTCGATTATGGTAGAAAACAAGAATGAAATTCCAATTGGACATGTCGCAAATTCAGTCAGTAGTGTTGCGAAGGGTACACATTCAGCTGGGTATATATATCAAAGTTTTAATGATTCAATACTTTGTACAGTAAAATTTATTTATCATGATATGATTATTGCACAACTACACTCATCACAAGAAGAAACAAAAGACATGCAGAATGAAGTGAACCCAATTTCTTGGACACTGTAATTTACAGGCATGATAAGGCTTGATTCCTTGCCTGGCAAGGAGTTAGGCCTTTTAATTTTGTCTGTATTCTTTCTTCGTTGTAATAGTGTATGTATTCATTCATGGCACTTTCTAACTCATCTAAGGTTTTAAATTCATATTCATGTCCATAGAACATCTCATTCTTCATCTTTCCAAAGAAGTTCTCCATCACACAGTTATCTAAGCAGTTTCCCTTGCGTGACATCGATTGGATGATTCCATGTTCATATAGAGTCTTATGGTATTGATTCATTTGATATTGCCATCCTTGATCAGAATGGAATATCAGTCCTTCTATATATGGATGTTTCTGAAATGCGATAGTAAGCATATTGGAAATCTGCTCATAGTTTGGGTGTTTGGATATGTCCCAAGAAACAATCTCTCTATTATGCATGTCTAGGATCGGTGATAGATACAACTTACCTGCAGTGATATGGAACTCTGATACATCTGTTGTCCATTTCTCGTTAACTGTACTTGTAGAGAAGTTGCGCTTTGTAATATGTATTATGATTCTCTTCATCAATAACGACATCTAGTAAGTGGTTCTTTACTGTACCATTTATATTGCCTTTGTATGATTTGTATTTAGCTTTCGGTGTATTTCCAAACAGACTCATCTTATGCATGAGTCTTTGTACTGTCTTATGATTGATCGTTGGATACAGCTTTCTGATTTCCAGATAAATGCGTCGATATCCATATCTTCCCTTATGGGTATAGAAAACATTGATGATATCATTCATTACGTCATCATATTTGAAATCATTATCTTGTTTGTCTTTCCAATAATAGTAGTCAGAACGGCTGATATGATAAGGCAAGTGTGTGCTGCCATTGATTGTTTGAATGATAAATCTAACAGACACTTGTAGTTCTTGCCTTAGTTCCGATATCGCTCTAACTATTTCTTCTTTTCTCGTGCTTCTCTTTCCGTAACTAAGGCATCTAATTTTTTTATAAATTCGTTCTCTATTAATAGCCTCAAGTTCTGCTCGCGTAGGAACTTGATTTCTTTCTCTAACTCCTCGATTGTTTTCTTCCTTGGCATGTCGTCCTCGCTTCCTTATAACGACATTATATCCATTTTCTTTATATTCTTTAATCCATCTACGCAGAATACTATTGGTAGATAATCCTAAGTCTATTGATACGCTCAGTATTGACTCATGAAGTGTCAATACTCTATAGATAGCCACTTCCTTAAATTCAGCAGAGTAATCTTGATGAATATGGCGTAGAATATCAATTCCATGTCTATCAACTAGCCTAACAATATATTCAATTTCAGATCGTGTTATATTCCATTTAAAATGGAGTTGTGGGAATTGTGAATCCACATTTACGTTCCTTATAGATTTGGACCTTTGTCTTCGAAATGTAAATTTCATAATAAAAGTGAACCTCCTAAGTTGTTGTCCAACTTTTTGGGGTTCACTTCAGAATTAAACTATATGTCTTTTTACATTCTACATATTTTATCGAATGATATAGAATACATACTTGCATGTTTAATATTCATATTGGTAATATAGTAATTACAAGAGTTATGTGTTGATGTAAGAGTGAGATATTACTCTCATCCGGAGGATATATGAATCATAAAATATCGAGCGTACTAGCTGCTGGCGTATTACTGTTGAGTGGCTGTACTGCTTATTTAAAGTCGGCTGTAAAACCTGGTGTTAAAAACGCGAAAATAATGGATGGAACATATGAAGGTAATGCAGCAGCGTATGCAGTTGATGGTGAGATGAAACTGAGTGTTACATTTCAAGATAATAAAATTGTATCTATTGAAACAATGAATGCAGGAAGTACTGCAAGTATCTATAGGGCAATCGAAGATAAACTATTTCCACGTATCATTGATAGTCAGTCTATCCATGTTGATAATATTACAGGTGCTACTGAATCTAGTATTGCCGTAAAATATATCCTTCAAAATATCATTAACGAAAATGGTGGTAATGCAGATGAGTGGAGAATTGAGATTCCTAAATCAACAGATGTTGTAAGAGAAAAGAAGGCTATGATGTCATCGTTGTTGGTCTTGGAACATCTGGTATTACCTCATATATAAGTGCTGCTAGTAATGGAGCTACTGTATTTGGGATGGACTCAGCTGCTAAGATTGGCGGTAACGGTGCCATGGCAGCAGGTGCGATGGGAGTAAATCCTACCAGACAAGTTGCACTAAATGATGGAAATCCGTTTGTAAATGAAGAGGAATTAATACAGGACTGGTTAGCCTATACAGAAGGTGATGCAAAGGAAGAAATGATTCGCAAGTTTGTTCAGGAGTCAGGAAAAACATTTGATTGGCTAGAGTCAAATTTTGATTTTCACTTTGGTGAAAAGATGTTTGGTTTCTACCATACAAAGTTATGGCCACTATGGACGACCTATGCAGACAAATCTGGAACAGATAAAGATACTGCATATATAAATTCAATGAATCAAGCAACTGCTTTAAATGAAAAGAATGAGTATATGACAGAGCTAACAGCACAAGAGTTATTAAAAGATACCGATGGCAAAGTCATTGGTGTAAAAGCTGTTTCCTATGATGGCACAACATATGAGATTTATGGAAAGTCAGTTATCTTGGCAACTGGTGGCTTTATTGGAAATGAAGAGATGTGTCAAAAGTACACAGGAAGTGTATGGCATACTTATGGCATGACCCAGTGTAATGGTGCTGGTATTCAAATGGCTCAAACAGTAGGTGCTACATTAATGAATCCTGATGTAGGAGTTTCAACACATATCGCTCAGGTTTCCAATATTATTCGCGCTGATGATGTTAGTGCAGATGAAAAAGCAATTCTTACATCATTACTACTTGATACTAGTGCTGTTATGGTGGATTCATCTGGAAATCCATTTAATGAAAAAGCAGGAAAGAATCTTGCCTTTAATGCATGGTTAGCTGGAAAGGAATTTTATACTATCTATAGTGCAGAAGAAATCACCAAGATGAAGACAAGTGGAATGTCTACATTTAATAAACCAACATTCTTATCGCAAGGCGGTAATTACGAACCAAACACACCAATTCCTAATATTGAAAGTATATTGGCGACTGGAGAAAAATATGACAATGTGATTACCGCAGAGTCAATTTCTGAACTGGGTGATAAGTTAGGTATCAAGCTAGCGATATCTGATGTACATGGCAAAACAGATGGAAAATTCTATGCGATTAAAGGTGCTGCATACGTATATTCCACAAGCGGTGGCTTAGATGTGGATACAAACTTCAATGTACTAACAGCAGATCATAAACCAATTCCAAATGTATACGCGGTTGGGAATGATTCTATGGGTGTATTATTCGCGTCTGGGAAAGCATATGTCACCTATGGTGGTGCAGCACAGGGTTATGCATTAACCTCTGGACGTTTAGCAGGATATTACGCTGCACAAAATACCAAATAAACCAAAGAGCTCTCGAGCTCTTTTTCTATGCTAAGATAGAAGTAATAAAGGGGCTTTTCTATGACACAATGCGATATCAAAGCAATTTTCTTCGATGTGGATGGTACATTAATTTCACATCGCAAACATGCAGTACCAACTTCTACAATTCATGCAATTTCACGTTTGCGTAAACAGGGGATACTGACATTTGTGGCTACAGGTAGACATCCCATTGAATTAAGAAAATTACTACCAGATAACCTAGAGTTTGATGCATATCTTTGTTTAAATGGTATGTATTGTTTTAATAAAAATGAAGTCATTAGTACAAAACCAATTCCTAAAGAGGATATGAAAGGACTACTACAATCATTAGATCAAACACCTTTTCCATGTACATTTATTACACAGGATGAAATGTATATGAATTACGCAAATGATTTAGTGGCACAAGTACAGCGTGATATAAGTTCTGATGTTTCTGAGACAAAAGATGTTTCGAAATGTATTACAAGAAGATATCCTTCAAGTAATTCCATATGGATTAGATGAGATGCAGATTAGTGAAGTGCTGAAATATATGCCACACTGTAAAGCAACCTCATGGCACGAGCATGCTAGGGATATCATCGTCAAAGAGGGTGGCAAAGATATTGGTATCAAAGAGATATTGCAGTACTACAATTTAGAACGATCAGAGATTATGGCTTTTGGCGATGGAGACAATGATGTAAAAATGCTAGAGATAGCAGGAGTTTCTGTTGCGATGGGAAATGGAAACGAAAATGTAAAAGCTGTTGCGGATTATATAACTGCTGATATTGATGATGATGGAATTGAAAAAGCTCTTTACCATTATGGTATCTTTCATGAAACACTCAAAAATTAGCAATGAATTCTAATTTATAATGAAGATGGAAAGAAGGTATGGTATGAAAGAAATTAATTATACAGACCTAGTATTTAATCCAACAAATATGCTCGCAAATGAGTGGATGATAGTATGTGCTGGTAATCAAGATACTGGATACAATGGTATGACAGTTTCTTGGGGACATTTTCGTTCAATATGGGGATATGAGGGAAAACATAATCTACCAACGATACTTGTTTATGTTCGTCCATCTCGCTATACACTTAACTTTATGGAGAAAGAAGAATACTTTACAGTCAATCTTTTACCACAATCTCAAAAGAAAGCTTTGGCAATATTTGGATCTAAATCAGGTCGTGATATAGATAAATTTAAAGAAGCAAATTTAACACCAGGATTTACGGACAATACAACTTATATCAAAGAGTCTAAGTATGTATTTGTATGCAAGAAGTTATATACAGGTGATTTAAAAGAAGAAGGATTCAATGTTCCTGCAATTGTTGAAGATTGTTATCCGAATAAAGATTTCCATCGTTTCTTCGTTGGTGAAATTGTAAAGGTATTGCAGTCTGAAGATGGTGAGTAATGAGACTAGTAATCTATAGCCTATCAGTTGTATTAGTGATTGTTGTTAGTGTCTGGTTAATCTATTATGCAAGACATAAACATGATCCAATGGGAAATCGTATTGATGTAGAAAAGACGTATATGCTTGTGGGTTGTGGCATTGGCAGTGTGATTGGCATTATTTGTGGTCTCTATATCATTAACTCGGTTACTTTAGGTATTGGACTAGGAATGTTAATAGGTATGATGATAGGTATTACAGTACCAAAAATAAAGAAGAAGGAGAGAACATGGCAGCAGAAATAAAAAAGGAAGTTTCATTTGATGTATTTGGACAATTGGATTTTCGTGCAGGCACAATATTAAAAGTAGAAGATGTAGAAAAATCTACAAAGCTAACGAAGTTAACAGTTGATCTTGGCGAGGAAGAACCTCGTACAATCGTATGTAGTCTTCGTGAAGTACGTGAAGACTACAAGACAGTTGAAGGAAAGCAGGCACTATTCATAGTGAATCTTGCACCAAGAAAAATCATGGGAATTGAATCCCATGGTATGTTAGTGACACTTGGTTACGATGATGGCATTGCGGATACATTATTGTTCCCAGAACATCCATTACCAAATGGCACAAGAGCATCTTAAACAAATAGATAGTGAATACCGGTGTATACCTGATATGCATCGGTATTTTTATGAAGAAAAAGTAGAGATAATCGCTTTAGTTGTTTTCACATGTGGCTATGATATAATTTGCTTGTTAGTATAGACTAACTATTCTGATCTATCTGCGCGTAATTTGTATGTTTTAAATTGTGAAAAGTATGCTGTGAACACATTAGTGGTATGTTTATAACATTCGCGTTACAATTGGAAAATAGTGAAGAGAATCAATTTAAATGATTCTACTTACATAAGCAAGATTACACAGATAGTGTGATTGATATTTATTGGCATAGGGAGAGAATATGAAAAATATCGCAAAGAAATTATTTGCTACTGTCTTATCTGTAGCACTTTTGGCAGGATGTGCGCCAACAACTAAAGAAAAGAGTCCTCAGCACCAGCTGAAACTCCAAAAGTAGTTGAACCAGTTGATGTAAATGTAGCGGCTTTAAAGGGTCCAACATCTATGGGGTATGGTTCAAATGATGAAGGAAAGTGATGAAGGCAAGATTACTTCAAACAATTATAAGTTTGAAATCTTATCTGCAGTTGATGAAGTAACTCCAAAGATTGTAAAGGGAGAAGTGGATATTGCGGCTGTTCCAGCTAATCTTTCATCCGTACTTTATAACAAGATGGAGAAGAACTTACAGGTATTAGCGATTAATACATTAGGTGTTCTATATATCTGCGAAACAGGAGATTCTATCCATTCAGTAGCAGACTTAAAGGGTAAGACAATTTACGCTAGTGGTAAGGGTGCAACTCCAGAGTATGTACTCAACTACATTTTAGAAAAGAACGGCCTTCAGGTTGGTACAGATGTTACGATTGAGTGGAAGAGTGAGCATGCAGAATGTGTTCAGGCTTTAGCACAAGATCCTAACGCTATCGCAATGTTACCACAGCCATTTGTAACTGCAGCTGCAGCTAAGAATGACAAGATTCACTCAGCATTAGACTTAACAAAAGAATGGGATGCAATTCAAGCAAACGAAAAGAATAAGAGTTCATTAATCACTGGTGTTGTAGTAGCTCGCAAGGATTTCGTAGAAGCACACCCAGAAGCTGTCATGGATTTCTTAGAGAAGTATGAAGCATCTATTAAGTATGTGAATGAAAATAACGATGAAGCAGCGACAATGATTGAATCCTATGATATCATTGCGGCAGCAGTCGCTAAAAAAGCATTACCATTCTGCAACATTACATATATCGATGGTAAGGATATGAAAGAAAAACTATCAGGTTACCTCAACGTATTAAATGAGCAGAATCCTAAGTCAGTCGGTGGCAGCTTACCGGAAGATGATTTCTATTATGGAGCTAACTAAATCAAAGATTAAAATTTGGACAATACTGTTTTGGCTACTCGTATGGCAAGCCGTCAGTATGATATTAAATCAGGAGATACTACTGGTATCTCCTTTTACCGTTGTTCTTCGCTTGATGGAATTACTAAAGACAGTAGATTTCTATCAATCGATTTTACGTTCCTTATTGAATATTAGTTTTGGCTTTCTCATTGCGATGGTCGTAGGAATTTTAATGGCTGTATTTGCCGCAAAGTATAACTGGTTTAAACAATTACTAGCACCACTTATCTTTACAGTTAAATCGATTCCTGTCGCGTCATTTATTATACTTGTGCTGATTTGGGTACGTTCTGCACAATTATCTATCGTGATTTCATTCTTAATGGTCTTTCCAATTTTCTATGAGAATGTACGAAAGAGGTATTGAGATGTGTGATCAACAATTATTAGAGATGGCTGATGTGTTTGAACTATCTAGTTTTACGCGTATTCGTTATATCTATACATCAAGTATTCTTCCATACTTTCAGAGTGCATGTTCACTGGCCTTTAGGGTCTTGCATGGAAATCAGGAATTGCGGCAGAAGTCATTGGTCTACCTAAGTTTTCGATTGGTGAACATCTGCAACAAGCGAAAGTATATTTTGATACAGCCGACTTATTTGCATGGACACTAGTGATTATTCTCTTGAGTACAGTATTAGAAAAACTGGTGATGGCTTTGATACGTATGATTATCAAATACATAGAAACGGAGTGTCTATGATGAATACAATCCAATTACATGATATTTCTAAAACATTTGATCAACATCCAGTTTTTGTAAGTTGGAATCATAACTTTGAAACAGGGATGGTACATGTACTCAAAGGCCAATCTGGTTGTGGTAAGACAACATTGTTGAGAATGTTAATGGGATTAGAAACACCTGATTCTGGAACCATGACATCACTACAAAACTATCGTAAAGCAGCTGTATTTCAAGAAGACAGACTCTGTGAAAATTTGAGTGCTATGCAGAATGTTTTGATGGTCGTTCATAATCATTCTAAGAATGATTTATTAGATCAGTTAAAAGAAGATTTTAAGCAAGTAGGCCTTGATGATATCTACCAAAAGGTATCCACATTATCCGGTGGTATGAAGCGTAGAGTCGCAATTCTACGCGCAATGTACGCAGATGCAAATATCATATTCTTTGATGAACCTCTCAAAGGATTAGATGATACTACGAAAGAAAAAGTCATGTTGTTCATCAAGGAACGAATCAAAGGTAAGACAGTATTCTGGGTAACACATGACGCAGATGAATATACTGTTTTTGATAAATATCAGCTACATGAATTATAATGAATGTAGCTTTTTATATGAGGGATAAAAACATGTTTAATCAGAAACTGATTTATCTAAAGGTATATGCAAATAATTGTAAAAGATGCACTGCTATTTCAAAGTGAAGATATATCATTAAAACCAAAAGATATTGTGATGATTTCTTTGCATGAACATGAAGTACCTGCAATGGTTGTACAAGTTTCTCGTAAGATAAAGAAAACTAATATTAAGCCAGAGTTTATCTTACGCAAAGCAGGTTTCTTTGAAAAAAATAAATTATCCAAGGATATTCGCAATCGAGTGAAGAACGAAGAATTTGCCTGGATTGATGAGATTGAACATTGGAATGCAATGGATTAGGAATGAGATTATATGAAGACAGAGATTAATAAAATGATTGATGCACAACAAGATGAGATGATTGCATTCGGCAAAGAGTTGTTTATGCATCCAGAACTTGGTTATAAAGAATTTGAAACAAAGAAGCTTGTTCAAGAAGAACTTGCAAAGCACGGAATTCATGTAGAGGCAGAATACTTTGAGACTGGATTTCAAGTGAGTATCGGACATGGAAAACCTCATATCGGGTTAATTGCGGAATTGGATGCGATTCCTGTAGAAGGACATCCATGCTCAAATCCAAAGGACCATGCAGCACATGCATGCGGACATAGTACACAAGTTGCAATTATGGTAAATGCAATCATTGCATTAAAGAAGTCTGGTTTATTAGAACAGAAAGGAAAAGTTACACTGTTCTTTACACCGGGTGAGGAATATACGGATTTAGATTATCGTCGTAAACTTATCCAAGAAGGAAAGATTCGATTCATTGGTGGAAAGATGAACATGCTAGAAGCCGGTGTATTTGGAGATTGTGACTGTATCATACACCTACATGCGATGGGCTCTGAATATGCATATGGTTATGGCTCTTCTTTAGCAGGTTTTAAGTACAAGAAGATCATTTTCAAAGGGAAGGCATCCCATGCAGGAGTACTTCCACATTTAGGTATCAATGCACTCAATGAATTTACACTATTCAATACAGCTTTAGGAATGTTGCGTGAGACCTTTGAGGAAAAGGATATGGTACGTGTACATGGGATTCTTACAAAAGGTGGAGACACAATAAATAGTGTGCCTTCAGAAGTAATCTATGAATGTTATATTCGTACTTTAAATCAAGATAAGTTATTAGAAATTGATCGCCAGATTACATCGATGGCACAACACTGTGCTGCTGCATTAGGTGGAACGGTGGAATTTGCGGATATGATAGGATATCTACCATTTACACCAAACCCAGTACTTAGCGAAGTTGCACATCAGAATATTTTGGATTACACAACAGAAGATAAAATTATTGCAAATGAAAGAAGCATCGCTGGTGGAGATGTAGGTGATGTGTCCTGTTTCTATCCGATGATTCAATTTGGATACAATGGTTTTAGCGGTGCAATCCATGGTGTTGATTTCAAAATCGAGGATACATACAAAGCATTTGTAGAGCCAGCAAAAATTGTATGTGGATGTATTGTTGATTTATTAGAGAAACCAGCGTTAATCGAACAAATCAAAGCTTCTCATCACAGTATGGATAAAGAAGTATATAAGGCATATTTACAAGGAAAATAAATAGAAGAAGAACTGCTATCAAAAAGATAGCAATTCTTTTTAAATTTTGTTTGACTATCGGTCAAAAAAATAGATATGATTAAATTGTAAGTGATAAAGGGGGACTCAAATGACAGATACAGAAAAGAATGCAAGCATGGTTTGTCCTAAATGTGGTGCAAACTTAGAGATAGAGGCATATAACGATAATTTTGATCAAATCGTATGTCCTTATTGTGATTATAAGAGAATCGAACCAAAGAAAAAGTCTACTGCAGAGCAGATGGACCATGAAGAAAAGATTGTTTATGCAAAAGAAAAAGGATACTTACGTGCTAACGATGAAATTGAAGAGATTAAAAAAGCTCGTACACGTAAGAGAATTGCATTTGCATTAATATCTTTGTTGTTTGTAGTCCTAGTTTTTAATTTTGTAGAAATGCTCAATCGTCCAAAGGCTGATCCTTTTGCGTATGTAACCATTGAGTGTTCTGGTATTGATGGAAATGGTAAATGTGAAATGAAATTAGGGGATGCAAAAAATGATAAAGGAGAAGTTATTGATACTAGTAAGATTAAATATGAGATTTCTAAAACAACTAATTTCTCAAATGATGATACATTAACAATTACTGCTGAAAGTGATACGTATCAACTTACAGAAAAATCAAAGATATATACAGTCAGTGGTTTAGATGAATATCTTAAAAATGCAGATGAACTCAGTCAAGATAATATTGATTTATTGGTTTCAGAAGCTTTAACAAGACAACCTGACGTAACTAAAAATTACTCTGGAGCTACATTCAATTCAGCTACAGCGAAGAAATTAATCGTGATGTCTGGAAATCAAACCAGCACAGTGTACGTTATCTCTGAGATTAACTACACATTGGAGGATGGTACAAACGTTACCTATTATCTTTCTACGTACTTCAAAAATGTAGTATTAAGAAAGAATAGTAATGGTGAATATTCTCTGGCACATGGTGAATCTATGTATACCGGTAATATGATTAATCTCATTGGTAGTAGATTTTTCATAGGCTATGCAAGCCAAGAGGCAGCTGAAGCAGCAGCTAGAACAACACAAACACCAGATTCAGACTATTCCGCAATTGATTTACACTAAAATAAAGATATCAATTTCATGCATACATGTAAATTGATATCTTTTTATATTATACTATATTTGTTATAATAGGTTACAGAGGATTATTAACATGTCATATTTCTTTTCGTTATGAACCAGATGGAGTTTCATAACATGCCTATATTGATGATTCGTATTTTATTTGTAGTAATTTTACTATTTGCGTATACGCAAAAGAATAATAAAAAAGTTATTGTGGATTTCTTTACTACTTGGACTAGCATTACAACTTTACTTTATTTCTTTGGTATTCTGGTAACTCAACGTTATTTTGCCAAAGAAGGATTACCACTATATCATTGTCGATTATCCGCTATCATGCTTGCAGTATCATATTTATTGAAGAAAGAAAAGCTAATGAGATACTTTTTCATGGCTGGGTCTTCTAGGGTGCGATGATTGCGTTCTCTTTTCCGGATCCTTCTCCATTTTTATGGCCACATATTACAAATATTACTTATATTTTTAGTCATATGTTATTGGGTTTATCTTCAGTTATTGTTTTTAACAAAAGAGGAAACTGTATTAAGTAATAAAGATATATTCTTGTATACGATTGTGATGAATCTTGTGATTTCATTTGTAAACCATTTTTGGGAAGTAACTATGGTTATTTAAGGGCATTACCAAAAATGTTTCCATTTGATTTTACGCCAATACAGTTATTCTTTATAATTTCTGTTCTAATTAGTGCAATTATAATCGTTACAGAAAAGTCATATCTGTATATTCATCACTTAAATCATAAAAATGTTGAGGAAGACATCATTATTTAATGGTAAAATAGGAAAAGTATCATAGTTTAAAGAAGGGAGATTTTATGGAAGATATCAAACAAGGTTTTAGGAAGTACTTTAAACAAGGGAACTATGCAATTATTTTGTCATTAATTGCTTGTGTGATTGGTATTGGATTAATGACATTACCAAGAGTAATGCCAAAGTTATTGGCAAATAAGAAGAATGCCGTTATGTTTAATGCTGATGATAGTAAACAGGACGGTAAGTATACTTACATCGATATTATCGCGATTGACGATTATAGTGCGTATCAGGTTCTGATTATTACTATGTAGCAGTTGATACTGATCGATTATTAAATGTAGTTAAAATTGATCAGAGTATCTACAATCAGATGAAAGAACAACAAGCATACTGGTCAACACGTGGTGATGATAAAACTGGAGAGTTGGCTCCAAAGCCATATCGTTTATATGGTGTACAGAAGTTCTTAGCAGATGAATATGTAAATGCAATTGGAAAATCTTATCAGAAAACTAATGAAGAGATGCGTAAGTATATAGGTACTTATTATTTCTCTAATGGTGTTGAATATAATAAGGATCTTGCTAAAACTCTATTCTTAATAGGTATCGTGGTTGTATTATCCGGTGCAGTTTCTGCATATGAATTCAATAAGAAAAATAAAAATATTGAAAAGACAATTTCATACCTCGAAAGTACAGGAAGACTCTATGAAGCTTGGAATGAATTACAGACATACTTACAAGTAAATAAGGATGCAAACTGTATTCTTCTAGATAACTACGTTATCTCTAAGTCAGAGGGTATGATGAGACCTTACGAAGATATTCTTTGGGCATATCGATATGTCATGAGAAGAAACTTCGTTGTAGTAAATCAGTATGCATTATGTCGCTTAGTAGATGGTGGAAAGATTCAATTAACTCCTGCAGGCTTCTTAAAGAAGGAAGCGATTGAAGAAATCTTAGATACAATTGCGATGAAGAATCCTTCTGTTATGCTAGGTTATACAAACGAAAACCAACGTGCATATAAGGAAATGACAAGACGCTAAAGAAGATATGTTCTTACAGAAATGTAGGGACATTTTTTTGTTTAATGACGGAGGAACTCATGAATTTAGGTATGCTATAATAGTAGCCAAATGAGAGGGGGATTCTATGATTAAAGAGCGTCAATTTTATCAACGTTTAGTAGCAATGATGATACCTCTTGTGATTCAAGAGATTATAAGTTTCTGCGTGCAGATGTTAGATACGGTCATGGTTGGATCTTTAGGCGATACGGCTGTATCTGCAGTTACTTTAGCAGGGCAGCCATACTTTATCTTTAATGTTTTTGCATTTGGCTTAACATCAGCAGGTGCTGTTATGATTTCGCAGTATTGGGGACAGAAGAATATTGAGAAGATCAAACATATTATGAGTGTGATGTTATGGTCGGTTGTCGTTGTGTCAGTCTTATATATGGGGTTATGCTGGTTATTTCCGCGACAACTTATCCGTCTTTTCGCAACAGATGAAAAGTTAGTTGAACTTGGCGTATCCTACCTTCAAGTAGTCGTTGTTTCATATCTATTGAATGGATTATCCATGTGGTATTTCTCATCACTATCCGCAAAGGAAAATGTAAAGATTAGTGCTGCAGTTTATACAGGTTCGTTCTTTGTGAATTTGGTTTGTAACTATCTTTTAATCTATGGAAACTTTGGTTTTCCAAAGCTAGGTGTCGTTGGTGCCGCAATCGGTACGATTGTCGCAAGAGCGTTCCAGTTAGTATGTGCAAGTATTTATGCACGTTATCATGAGAAGGATATTCGATTTAGTTTACGTGATATTTTTGATTTTGATAAAACGATGATTCCTACATATTTCCACTTAAGTCTTCCTGTGATTGGGGATGATTTGGTCTGGAGTTTAGCTGTATCTACACAGCTAGCTATTATCGGTAGAATGAGTAGTGATTATGTGGCAGCCGCATCAATTGCGAGTGTTGCTCAACAATTTGTAATGATTCTTGTCTATTCCATGGCAAAAAGTGCTACGATTACAACAGGAAAAGCAGTTGGACAAGGTGATTATGAACGGGTAAAACAAATTGGTAGAACCTTCTTGGTATTATCTGCGTTTGTGGGTATCCTTGCGTGTGGCGTTGTACTTCTCATTCGAACACCTGTACTATCGTTATATCCAAATGTAACAGTTGAGACAAAGAATCTTGCATATCAGTTTATGACTGTGATTGCGGGGATTATGTTATTTACAGGGATTGAAAATACGGCGATTGTAGGTATCTTACGTGGTGCAGGAGATATGCATTATGCTTTCCGTATCGATGCAGGGATGTATGTGGCTTATTGGTTTACCAATGGGATTACTTGCGGCATTTGTATGGAAGTTACCTGTAACATATGTATACTTCTTCTTACGTTTTGATATTATTTTCAAGATTATATTGTGCATACGTCGTATCTTAAAGGGTGAGTATATTAAAGACTTTACGCGTAAAGCTGCGTCCTAGGAGGTAGTTATGTATTACGGAAATATCAAAGAATATGACATTGCGGATGGTCCTGGGGTACGTGTATCGCTATTTGTATCCGGTTGTACAAATCGCTGTAAAGGTTGTTTTCAACCACAGACATGGAGTTTCTGTTATGGACAGCTATATACCGAGGAAGTAGAAAATCACATCTTAGAGGCACTGGGTAAAGAGTATATCCAAGGATTAACACTGCTTGGTGGAGAACCATTTGAACCAGAAAATCAGATAGAGCTTGTGAAACTACTTCGTAAAGTAAAAGAACGTTATCCAGAAAAAGACTTATGGAGTTATACCGGATTTGTCTATGAGAAAGATCTCGTAAAGGGTGGAAGAAGACACACAGAAGTTACCGATGAGATGCTGGATCTACTTGATGTTTTGATTGATGGTCCATTTGTTTGGCAGAAAAAGAATCTTCGTCTAATGTATCGTGGTTCTGAAAACCAACGTGTCATCGATCTTAAAAAAACACGTAAAGAAGGGAAAGTTATACTATTCGTTGAATGAGAATGGAAAAATAATTCCATTCTCATTTTTACATGATATAGTAATTGTTGCGTGGTTTTTGGAAACTGATTCTGTTTCTTTGCGCATGTACTAAAATGTTGTATTTGGAAATAAAATATAAAAAGTATTTTTATCCATATTTGGTGGATAAAATAGCTATGTTTCTCTATGATTTTCAAGAGCGTGCGCATCTTTCAAGGACAACGAAATATCGAATTCTGAAGAAAGAGGAGTAGATTATGAAGAATAAGAACATCTTAGGACATTTACAGATTATTATGTCCTCATCACTATTTGGCTTAATGCCTTTATTTACAAAGATGGCATATAGCTATGGTGCAACACCAATGACTGTTGCGTTCTGTCGCTGTTTCTATGCAACAATTATTCTTGCGGTAATGTTACCGTTTATGAAGAAGAATATCTTTACGATTGAGCGTACACAAATCGTACCAATGTTAAAGATTGCGATTCCATTTGGGTTAATTCCTGTTGCACTATTTAATGCCTATACACATTTGGATTCGGGTATGGCAACGATTTCTGTTTTATACACATCCAATCTTTGTTATGTTATTGTCAATCCTGATGTATCACGCATTTCCTTCTAGGAAACAAATCATATGTATGATTTTATGTTTGGCAGGTATTGTTCTATTAAATGCAATTCAAGAGGAAATCAAAGTGGTTGGTATTGCAGTCGCAATTCTAGCAGGCTTCATCTATAGCATTTATGTTATTGCGTGTGGACAGAAAGGAATTGAAGAAATTGACCCAACGGTATTATCTTTCTGGATTAACTTATTTGCGACAATTGCTGTAGGTATCATTGGTATTGTGACTGGTCAATTGATGATTGTAACTGAGCCAATGGGACAGCTATCTATGTTTGTGCTAGCATTACTTGTATCTGTCATTGCGGTATTACTATTCCAGCATGGTGTATTAGTAACCGGTGGTCTAAAAGCTTCATTACTGAGTACCTTTGAACCACTTACAAGCTTATTCATTGGTATGATTGTATTCCATGAGTTATTAACAGTACGTCAATGGGTTGGCATTGTACTTGTATTAGTATCTGTAATTCTATTAGTGATTCCAGTAGGCGCAAAAAAAGAGAAGTAAAAGTAGGTTAGTAGGGAAATACACATCTTGTATTTCCTTTTTTAACGCGTTTGAAAGTAGATAATATCAGTTGACGTATAGAACAAAAAGTATTATATTTACGTTAGTTAGTTTAGTGTAACTAACCACTAAAAACTATGCCGGAAGAACTCATTGTAGAACATTGTGCACCGACATTAGCCGGTGTCAAAACAGGAAACCTGTTTAACTGTGGTTATTCTTGTAAGGAACAATTAATGAAGCAGATTGAAGAAATCAATCATCGCTTTAGAAATTGTGATCTTAAAATGACTATCCTTAGTTATCCAAAGGATCGAGCACTCATTTATCTTTATCGACCATCATGGTTGAAAACGGATTTATCCAAAGAAGAAGTTGTCTCGATTCTAAAGGAAAGAGGGTATCCAATTGATGATATGTATGCATGTATTGACGTATTAAGTCAACGTATTCAATCATCACATCAACGTGCTTTCCCACATGAAATTGGATGTTTCTTGGGATATCCAGCAGAAGATGTACGAGGTTTTATTGAGGATATTAAACCTTGTAAACTTGTTGGAACTTGGAAAGTATATGGTAATGAGGAGATGGCAAAACATTTATTCCAAATATATGAGAAATGCACTTATGCATATTTGGAACATTTTGAAAAGGGAATGTCTTTAGAACAGTTAGTTAGATTTGTCTAAATTAAAGGAGGAAAAAATCATGAGTAAAGTAGCAGTTGTGTACACAAGTACAACAGGTAACACAGAAAAGATGGCTGAAGCTGTCGCTGAAGGTGCAAGAGCAAGGGAGCAGAAGTTGTTGTATTAACAGCAGATGCATTCTCAGCTGGTGAAGTAGCTAACTACGATGCAATCGCATTTGGTAGCCCAGCTATGGGTGTTGAACAGCTTGAAGAGAGCGTGTTTGAGCCAATGTTCGCTGACGTTGAAGGTAGCTTAGCTGGTAAGAAGGTTGGTCTATTCGGCTCCTATGGTTGGGGTGATGGTGAATGGATGCGTACATGGCAGGATCGTGTAGCAGCAGATGGAGCTGTATTAGTACAAGATGGTGTTATGGCAAACTATGAACCTGATGATGGTGCATTAGCACAGTGCAAAGCATTAGGTGAAGCATTAGCTAATCAAAGATATGAATAATAAAAACTGTCACTTCTAAGAAGGTGACAGTTTTTAGGTAATATTAAAATAGCGTGGGGTTTTCAAAAACACGCAATAAAAATCCCATGGGGATAGATTTTTATAAAAGACAATTCCAAAAGAGTGATTCTCTACGGGATTGTCTTTTTGTCTGGAGAGTAACAATGTATTTATTATTTTTTTCTGTTTACGATTGTATGCTTGAATATTTGATGTCAATGAGAAGCCAATCCTGTAGTTGAGTGCGTAAATAACACGTGCTCTGAATCTTTCAAAAATTACTGAGACCATTTGATATCATAATAAATTCTCGCATCTTTTTGATTAAGACTCTCAGCGAGTGCATTAGACTGTTTTTCTATCTTCTGTTGGTCTTTGAAATGAATTGCATATTTCTTCAAACCAATTTTTCCAATAAATTAATGAACTCGCTATAACATACCAGTCTAGATTCTTTAAAAATACCTAATTAAATCTGTGAGTTCTTCAATACATTCTGGATAAGTAGAGTTTCTATTAAAAATATCTATAATCTTCCTTTAACTCATAGGCTTTTTTGAGTATGGGGTTGAGATTGAGAAGTGCGTCATATAGATCTCGATAGTTCATCTTCTGACGAAAGAAATGATTATATTTAGGTTCATTATCCAGAAAGCAATCTGTTTCCAAGAGGTGGTGAAAGTGCTTGAGCAGATAGTAAGCAGGACTTTCTTTAGGAACCTGGTTCATTAAAGATACACGTAATCTAGTAAAACCATCAGAAAGATGTTTGACTACATGGAAAGGATCGACGGATATCTTACAGTTTGGAAAGTATTTGAGAGAGACTTGTTTATAAGGTTCCCACATATCTATGGTTACATATAAGACACGTTTTCTTTCTTCTAGAGGTATCTTCTCGAGATGTGCTGATAATGTTCGTTTTGAACGATCGGGTAATAATTCATTAAGAACGCGAGCATCATTATCTACAAAAGAACATAGATATGAACCACCATATTTGGCCATATTAGAATGAAGCTCATCAATTCCTAGATTAGTTGGTAGAGTTAACCTTGGGACTTGAATGAAACTATCGGCATATAGTTGGACAGTAGTAACCGAGGTATTATACCTTTCGGCAATATCTTTGTAGGATAGATGTAGATTTTGAAAGTCGGTAGCAATCTTATAAAGTACAGCATAGGTTTGATGGAAATATTCAGGCCCAAAAGGATTATCCTCACAAAATGTTTTAAAACAATCCTTACAAGTATAGCGTCTACGCTTCCAATGAATAGAAGAAGGTGTATCGCCTAAAGGAAGGTGATTATAAGTTCTATGAATATAACCCTTAGAGACTGCAGGGCCAGCACAGTAAGGACAGGTGGGATGTTGGTTTACCAGTGTGATATATACAAAAAGATGGTCTTCCTTACGTATCGCATCGATTTCTTGAATTGAATCTGATGTTAGATTTAAGGTTGACGTGATAAAATCATGAATAGCCATATAGGGCTACCTCCATTTCTATTTGATTCTCCAGACAAGAAGATAATAGCATGGAGGTTTTATTATATTTGGGTCTCCCCACAAAAAATGAGCACGATAATTTTTCGTGCCCACAAAAGTTTATAGCCTATCCCCAACCCCATGAGATTTTAAAGTGCCTTTTTTTACTTGATTAGTTTGCTATACCATGATGAGCAGTATAACTACCTGCTGTTAATGATGAGAAGTGATAACCATTCTGTAGACCCCAGACAATGATGCGTTCAACTGCGTCGACTGAGAAACCTTTTGTGTCGTGTTGTAATACAACAGAAGGGCGGTTATTTGCTGAAGCGTTTTGAACTTGGGTGATTACATTTTCATAGACTTCATCTGCTGTGGAAGCTCCACCTGCATCACCACTGGATACATTCCAGTCAACGTAAGTATAGCCCTTTAAAGCAGCCTGTCTTACTAAGGCTGTCATAATGCCTGCAGTATAATTACGGCTAACGGTATTAGAAGAACCACCAGGGAAACGGAATAGATTTGCGTATGTTCCTGTCTGTTGGTAGATGATGTTATTCATTGCGTTGAAGTCATTCCAGAATGCATCTGTACTAGAGTATACATTTGAATAATCATGCGTGTAGGAATGTTCTGCAACAACGTGACCTGCTTGTGCTTCCTTTTGAATCATATAGATATAATCGGGTTGTAAAGCAGTTACGAAGAAGGTTGCTGGAATATTGTACTTAGCAAGTACATCTAATAGACGTTGCGTATGTGCACTTGGTCCATCATCAAATGTTAAATAAATTGTTTTATTGTCTTCTGCTTGAATCTGATTTGGTGGAAGATTTTGCACGTGTACGACACGCTGCACAGTTGTTTCGTTGTTGTGGGAATCCTTGCATGTATATGTAAGTGTATAATCACCTGGTGTGTTAAAATCGACACTACCAGTAACGACTGTATTTGCAGTGATATCTCCATCTAAATCATCAATTGCAGTATATGAATCTGCAAATTCATTTCCACGAACCCATGTCACATCATTACCACCAACGAGTGTAATTTCAGGTCCCTTACGATCGTCGTAGACAATCTTACGTTCTTTAGCAGCTTTATTGCCATGCGAGTCAATAACTTTATACGTTACAACACCATCTTTTTCTTCACGTATAACTTTATCAGTTAAATCACCATCGTAATCATCAATTGCAGTATAGCCTTCTTCTTCATATGGATGATTGAAGAGGGTATAACTATCTGGGTTTGATGTTAATGTAATTTTAGGAGCTGTTGTATCTTGTACAACAACTGTACGTTCTTGGGTGGCTTTTAATCCATCTTTTTCAGCAGTATACTCGATTTTATAAGAACCTAACTTACTTGTATCAACAGTACCTTTACTTTTTACTTCTAACTTTTCACGTAAGAAGGTAAGAATTGTACCTTGTTTATAGGCTACTGCGCCTTGATCTTCATAGTTTGATTTATACTCAACGAGTGTTGTTTGATCGCCATTTACTTTCTATTACAACTTCCCATTTATTTAGTAATACTACAAGACTTGCACTAAATAAAAATAAGATAGTAACGAAAATCAAAAAAACTTTGTTAAGGGTTTTTTTGATTAATTGTTTGTTCATATAAATACCTCATTATCTATTCTACCATTAATTATGGTAAAAAGAAAACCACCAGTTTTATTACCGGTGATAGATTAAGATTTTATTTACTGAATAAATCTTTAGCCTTGTCGAGTAAGCCTTCACCAGCTGACTTAGCTGCGTTAGCTACATTCTGTAAATCATCAAGACCAGTTTTCCATCTTCGCCAAGAAGACCCTTAACGACGTCGTTCTTCTTAACTTCAGCAGCGATACGATCAAAAGTCTTCCTTTGTTAACTTTCCATCATCGCCTAAGATACCCTTTTAATACTTCATTGTTTTGCAGCGAAAGTCTTTAACTTTTTCAGGGACTCTTTTTAATTCTTCAACTACCTTTGTTGCTAGTTCTTGTATATTAATATCGACATTTTATTTTCTCCTTTTAGGTTGAAGATATCATAATGGAAATAAATCTTTTATACAAGTGAAAACTATTCTGCTTCTGTAAAAGCCTTTTTGTGGATGTAATTGGGAAACGTATTTCATCCGCATAGAGAAAACTTTCAATACGGGAAGTATATTGCTGGATTGTTTCTAATATTCTAGGCATTTGATTATCTGCGTTGCCTGGTTGAATACGATCAACAATAGAAACTTCAATCATACCAAAGGTAGGGTTATGCAAATACTTATCATGCCATTCAGAATCTGCTAGAAGTACATTGTATGCATGTTTTACTTTTTCATTTTGAGATACAAGCCAAAGTTCAATACCAAGAGTATGATGATTTAATGCAATGATAAACTTTAGATAGCGGTCATATAAAAATGCATCATGAATAGAGAAGTAACTATAGTCCATAAACCCAGGTGTAATTTCACTGACAGTGAACATAGAAGGGATAGAATTATGTAACTTCGTAAAATAGTTCATGATTTCGATATATGCGACTTGTAAATCACCTTGATTTACAACTTTTTGATAGGTATCAAGATAATAGTTCATATCTTTTGGCATAGAATCAACCTCCACATAATCAGATTATACTTCATATAACTTTAAGATTATATGGTTTTATCATACCTCATCATTCATATATAATAAAGAACGGAGGTTCATTCTATGAATTTTGATAAATTAAAAAAATAACAGCCGTAATATTCTAAAATCAATCGGACTTATTATCCTTGCATTAGTTATCTATGACGTAGTTTCAGATATTGTAGTAGGGTTTGGAAATAGTTTCTTTACAGAGGAACAAATTGAAGCACTCAGCTACTATTTCTTTGATACAGTCATCTGCGTGGTTACATGTATCTTACTATTCTTTGTGTACTATTTTACTTCTAGAAAGAAGACAGGTCTTGTATTAGCAGATGCTAAGATGCCTAAGTGGTTGATTGTTCCATTTGCAATCATTATTACACTTGGTATGGGTTTAGTTAGTTCACTTTGGCTAGACTTTGCATATACACAACTTGCAAATGTTCCATTTGTTGCACAGAGCGTTGAAAGCTTTGACTCTGCTTGGTCAACAATAGGTGAAGATCCATATATCTGGGTATGCTTATCTGTTGTTATCTTTGGCCCAATTGCAGAGGAACTCTTATTCCGTGGTATTATTCATAACTCCATTAAGAAGGTATGCAACCCATATGTAGCGATTGTATTATCTGGATTGATGTTTGGTATTTGGCATGGAGAATTTGTACAGACAGTTTATACAACATTCTTCGGTATTGCATTAGCAGTGGTATATGAATATAGTGGTTCTCTTTGGGTACCAATTGGTATGCATATCTTGAATAACTTTACATCTACATTACCACCAGCACTGGATACAACTTCCACATACTTACTGATTACACGCATAGAAGAAATTTGTTTATTACCTACAATACTACTACTCATTTACATGATTCGTGCTATCCATAAAAAGGAGAAAGAAAACCATGAAATTAATTCTGTATCATGCTAATGCGATGATGAAAGAAATTGCCGAAAACTGGGCAAAAGAAAATCAGATTGAAGTAACAGTATTAGCAGAACTATTGACTGCAGAAAGTGTAAAACTTGCAAAGGGATATGATGGCATCATTAACTCTCAAGCTGCAGGTACTATCGATAAAGAAATCTATAGCACATTACGTGAGTATGGTATTCGCCAGATTGCGTTAGTGAGTGCAGGATATGAATTATATGATTTAAAACTTGCAACAGAAAATAACTTAGTGATTACAAATGTTCCTAGTTATTCACCAGAATCTATTGCCGAATATACTGTATTAACTGGTTTAAATCTTGTTCGCAATAACAATACTATCATCGCTAACGTCGCAAAAAACGACTTCCGTTGGCAACCATCTATCTGTGGAAGAGTTATGGGAGATATGAAAGTAGCGATTATTGGAACTGGTAGAATCGGGCAAATCACAGCGAGATTATTCCATGGGTTTGGGTGTGAACTTACTGGATTTGATTTATATCAGAATGAAGGAATTAAGAGTATCCTAACATATAAAGACTCTATTGAAGAAGCAGTTAAGGATGCAGATATCGTTTCCATTCATATGCCAGCAACCGCAGATAACCGTCATTGCTTTTAACTATGAGATGTTTCAGAAGTTTAAGCCAGGTTCTATCCTACTAAACATGGCAAGAGGCTCTATTGTTGATACAGAAGGGTTACTAAAGGCTTTGGATGAAGGTATTCTATCTGGTGCAGGTATTGATACTTATGAGTATGAAATGCCATATATCCAAAAGGATTATCAAGATAAGCTAATCGAAGATAAGGTATTTGCCAGTCTAGTACATCACCCACGTGTGATGTATTCACCACATATTGCATACTTTACAGATGAAGCAATTAAGAACCTTGTAGAAGGCGCATTAAACGCTGCTGTTGAAGTAATTACAACAGGCACATCTAAATCTAGAGTAAACTAGGCATATGCTTTGTATTTTTAGTTAGTTATGACTATCATAAAAGTGCGAGGTAAAAGAAAATTAAAAAATTATTGATTCTTGCTTTATCATTGTTTTTAGCAGGCTGTATGGTTACTAAGACGAGTGAAACATCAGGTAGCTACAAAACAATTTCATCAACAGAAGCTCAACAAATGATCGAAGATAATAAGGATGCACTCATCCTTGATGTTCGAACAGCTGCTGAGTATGAAAGTGGACATATCCCTAATGCTGTTAATCTTTCTAATGAAGATATTCAAGCAGGTAAGGTAGATAGTTTAAAGGATAAGTCACAACTCATTATGGTATATTGCCGTAGTGGAAACCGTAGCCGTCAAGCAGCACAGAAACTAGCTGAACTCGGCTATACAAATGTTGTAGATTTTGGTGGTATCCAAAGTTGGCAAGGAGATATTGAAAAGTAAAAACTGGTCACTCGACCAGTTTTTTTTATGATAAATGCTCAGCTTTACAAATTTCTTTCTCATGTTGTAAAGCAAACCACAGTTTTGTACCATCTCCAATTTCATCAGTTTCCAAACGGATTGATGTAAAATTTAACTTCTCCATAATAGTTGCATTTACTAGACGACGAGGTTCATCAACCTCGAAAGAATAGTAATAAGGTTCTGGCTTTGTATCAGGTCCATACTGTGCAATATCTGGATCTAACGCAATGACAGTATATAAATCTGTATTCTCGTATGAATAACGTAATGCATGGTCTTTAATCATCTGTACCATATTACGGAATATCGATTGTCTACGATAAGCAGTTGTTACATATGCATTTGTAAGTAGTAAGGCTTCTCCTGAAATTAGTAGGGAGGAGCTTTCTTTATTTGGTGGATACGTTATCTCAGGGAAGTAATTACCACATAGACAATAATGTTCAAGATAAGTCCAATCTGATTCATCTGCACAGAAGTTAAATACTTTCTCATTGGTCAACAGTATATCCATGGATGCATGTAATCCCTGATATATCTGCAATAATCGTATCACCCTCATACACAAGTATTGTGATACGTTCTAATACATTATTATCGATCTCACAAACATGCTTAATCTCTTTACCATCTGATGACATCACTGGTAAAGCAAATAAGCAGTATACATACTTACCAATAGTTGTAACAGCATAATAGTCAGGATGAATATCATACCAACTTAAAAAGAGTATCTGTATCATCAGGTAAATATTTTCTCTAATCGTGTTAATGCTTTTTGTTAAGTATATCTTGAAAGATTATCCATAAATATATTGTAACATTATTAGTTATTTTTATGGAGAGTACCGAATTTATTAGTAGAGAATAAGTGAGTTTCCTTAAATACTTGACACCAAATATGACACCAAAATATACTAGGGAGGAAGATGTATGTCTAAATGGGATAAACTATTAAATAGATTTTATCTTTATCGAAAGATATGCGTTTTTCAGGAGTTGAAAAAGGTATTAGAGTACTATGGTTATCAAATGGCATCACCATCAAGCGGTAGCAGTCATTTTACTTTTCGTAAACCAGGAAAAATCCTATTACAATTCCAAAACATGAACCTATTAAAAAAATTTATGTTGAAATGGTTCGAAAAATAGTAGAGGAGGGTCTTAATGAATACAATTGAATATTACTTACAATGTCCATATCGTTTAGAGATTATTCCTGATACAGATGAAGGCGGATATGTCGCAAGTTATCCTGAACTAAGTGGTTGTATTACAGTTGGAAAAACGTTGGATGATGCTGTTAAGAACGCTGAAGATGCCAAAAGGGAATGGCTTATTGCGGCTTTAAATAGTAATATCACTATTCCAGATCCAACAGCTACTGAATATTCTGGACAGTTTAAGCTACGTCTGCCAAAGAGTCTTCATCGATCTTTAGCGCAACACTCTAAAGAAGAGGGTGTTAGTATGAATCAATATTGCGTATATTTATTATCAAAAAATGATGCAATCAAAAATTGTAAATAAGCATATAAAAAAGCCAGATTACCTGGCTTTTTGTCTAGTTATTTCTGTCTTTCATTGTAGGGAATAAGAGTACATCGCGGATGGAGTCTGTTCCTGTTAACAACATTACGAAGCGGTCAATACCGAAACCGATACCACCTGTTGGAGGTAGACCGTATTCAAGTGCCTCTACGTAATCTGTATCCATCTCATTAGCCTCATCATCACCAAGTTCTTTTTGCCTTGAGCTGAGCTTCGAAACGTTCTCTTTGGTCGATAGGATCGTTAAGCTCTGTGAAGGCATTATCCATTTCAATACCATTTACTAATAACTCAAAACGATCTGTGAAACGTGGGTCTTCTGGGTTCTTCTTTGCAAGTGGTGAAATTTCAATTGGGTGACCATACACGAATGTTGGTTGTACAATCTTATCTTCACAGAATTCTTCGAAGAATAGGGAGATGATATGTCCAACTGTCATCTGGTGTGGTTCAACTGTGATGTGGTGTTCTTGCGCGAGCTTGTATGCTTCTTCAACACTCATTGGTTGCCAGAAGTCAACACCAGTTACTTCCTTAACCGCATCTACCATGTTCCATCTCTTGAATGGAGCCTTTAATGAAATATCCTGGCCCATGAACTTGAAATCTGTTGTACCACAAACCTCTAATGCAACATGTTCGAATAAACCTTCGTTTAATTCCATCATGCCTTCAAGGTCTGTGTATGCACAATATGCTTCCATTGTTGTAAATTCAGGGTTGTGTTTGAGGTCCATACCTTCGTTACGGAAGATACGTCCAATTTCATATACTTTTTCAAGTCCACCAACGATTAATCTCTTGAGTGGTAACTCAGTAGCGATACGTAAATAGAAGTCCTTATCTAAAGCATTGTGGTGAGTGATAAATGGTCTAGCATTTGCACCACCTAGGATTGGCTGTAAGATAGGTGTTTCTACTTCAAGGTAACCTTGGCTATCCATGTAACGACGGATTGCACTAACGATACGTGGGCGTAAGATTGCAATCTTACGGGATTCATCATTCATGATGAGATCGACATATCGTCTACGATAACGTTCTTCCTTATCTTGTAACCATGGAACTTATCTGGAAGAGGGCGTAGTGCTTTGGAAAGGTGAGTATACTCATGAGCTTCCACAGATAATTCACCAGTCTGTGTCTTGATGACTATACCTTTAATACCGATGATATCACCTAAGTCGCTTGCCTTAAATAATTCATAGATTTCATCGCCGATGATGCGCTTGTTGATGACTACTTGAATCTTGCCTTCACGGTCTAAGAGATGAATGAAGCCTAATTTACCCATCCTTCTCTTTTGCATAATGCGTCCAGCGATGGAAACTTCAGCGTGTAAGCTTTCTAATTCTTCAGCACTCTTTTCGCTATATTCGTCTTTAATCAACTGTGTGTTACTTGTACGTTTGAATGCTTTACCAAATGGGTCAATACCTTGTTCGCGTAAGGCGTTCATCTTTGCAATACGTACTTCCTGTTGGTCTGTTAAACGAACTTCTTCAACAGCTTTGACAAGTTTCTTTGCATTCTCCTTGATTGCTTGCTTTGTACTCTCAAGTGCAGCTTGTGCATCTTCTAATGCTTTTTGTCTTTGAGCAAGTTCCTTTTGGAGCTGCTCAGCAATGATGTTCTTTTCTTCTGCCATATGATGACCTCCTTTTCATATAAAAAAGCTCTACGTCAAGGGACGAGAGCTTGTTCGTGGTACCACCCTAATTTACAGTATCTAATACTGCCTCATTTTTGATTGTTAACGCGATCGCGGAATGACTCGGGAGTCCTTGTCAACATATATCCTCTCTGTTTCACTTTCACCATCTGAAACTCGCTGTAAGATACTTTATATGTTCTATCTCCGTCGTTGTCCTTCAACACGCATAGTGTAACAATTTTTTATCAAAACTGCAATCAACTTTACTGGTTTTCTTCAGTGTTTTCTGGTTCTTTTGATAAAAGTTTGTTTACGATAATACCTAGTATCAATGCACAGGCTACAGACGTGATTGTAATCTTACCGAAGCTTAGTGATAATCCACCGATACCTGAGATTAAAATACTTGAGATAACGAATAGGTTTTTGTTGTGGTCTAAGTCAATCTTTTGAACCATCTTTAATCCACTAACAGCGATAAATCCATAGAGAGCCATACATACGCCACCCATAACACATGCTGGGATAGTGGAGATAAATGTAACAAATGGTGTGAAGAATGAGATTAAGATACATTCAATTGCAGCACCGATAATTGTTAATACGGAAGCGTTCTTTGTGATAGCTACACAGGCTACGGATTCACCGTATGTTGTGTTAGGACATCCGCCGAAGAATGCACCAACAATAGAACCAACGCCATCACCAAGTAATGTTCTATCTAAACCTGGGTCTGTTAAGAGGTCTTTTTCAATAATACTTGAAATATTCTTGTGATCAGCGATATGTTCTGCAAATACAACGAAGGATACTGGAATGTACGCTACTGCAACTGTTCCGATATATCCAAGGTCAACATCCTTAAGACCATCTAGTGCTGTGATAAATGTAAAGTCTGGAATCTTGAAGAAGGTTGAGAAGGAAATACCATTTGCGAATAAATCAACGATAGGTTGATAGTTTAGAATCTGCATTGGTTTATAACCTGTCTGTACACCGATAAATGTTAGGATAGCAGCTACGATATAACCAGCTAAGATACCAATGATAAATGGAATCATCTTGGCATGGGATTTACCGTAGGTACTTGCAAGCATTACACCAAGTAGGGCAACGATACCAACAAGTACAGCAAACTGTGTTCTTTCACCAGTTAAACTACTTGTCTGTAAATCACCAACTGCATTGGCTGCTAGTGATAAACCGATGATTGCGACTGTAGGACCGATAACTACTGGTGGCATGATGCGATTTACCCAATCAACACCAATACGCTCAATGAATAATGCAATTACAACATATACAAGTCCTGCAAACACTGCACCAAGAATAAGTCCAACGTAGCCAACTGCCATGCTGGAAGCACCAGCAAACGCAGCGGACATCGAACCAATAAACGCAAAAGAAGAGCCCAAAAATACCGGGCTCTTCTTACGAGTGAATGCAACATAAACTAGGGTACCAACACCGGCACCAAAAAGAGCAGCAGCGGTATTCATACCGTTTTTGATGATGAGAGGTACTGCGATTGTTGCGGCCATAATTGCTAGCAACTGTTGGAATGCAAAAATAACTAATTGATGAAACTGTGGTTTGTCTTCAACTTTATAAATCAATTTCATATGAAATTCCTCCCTTTAGTTAGGTATGATATCAAATGCATAATAGATTTACAATAATGAATTTTCATTAATTTTTAAACTTTTTCTTTAATATGAATTATAATAAAATACAGTTAGATAATTCGGAGGTGAATTGTATGAAAAAAGTTGCAGCGTTTTTCGATATTGATGGAACAATTTATCGTGAAGGTTTGATTACAGAAGTATTCAAAAAGATGGTAACTCATGAGATTGTTTCCGCATCCCGTTGGACAGATGAAGTAAAACCTGCTTATATGGCGTGGGATCGTCGTATGGGTGATTATGATAATTACTTACAAAAGATGGTAGAAATCTTCAAAGAGACCACAAAAGGAATCTCTGCAGTACATATTGAACACATTGCTCAAAAGGTTATTGAACAAAAGGGTGAACGTGTTTATCAGTTCACGAGAAAAGAGATTGAACGCCACCGTAGACAAGGGACATCTGTTAATTGCGATTTCTGGTTCACCAGAACCACTCGTCAAAGAGATGGCTGAGAAGTATAAGTTTGATGACTTCCGTGGTACACAATATCTAAAGGATGCACAGGAATCTATACAGGAGAAGTTGTTCCTATGTGGGATAGTGTTTCAAAAGAAAAGGCAATTCTAACATTACAGAAGAAGTATGACTTAGACTTGCAAGCATGTTATTCATATGGAGATACCAATGGTGACTTTACAATGTTTAAGAATACAGGTCATCCATGTGCAATCAATCCAACACGAGAATTATTACACCGTATCCAAGAAGATGAAGAGTTATGCAAGCGCATGCGTGTTGTAGTAGAAAGAAAAGACGTTATTTATAACATTGATATCAATAATTTACATCTAGAGTAGAAGGATAAAGAAATGAGTCGACAGGAATTAATCAACCAACTACAGATATATCAATCATTTAATGAACAAGAAGAAGCTGATCGTCAGGTGATGTTAGAGTTACTACAAACATCGGATGATATCTTTTATCGTACCAATTTACTCGCACACTTTACTGCATCTGCGTGGGTGTTAAATAAAGCACATACACATGTGCTTATGGCATTTCATAATATCTATCAAACCTACGCATGGCTTGGTGGTCACGCAGATGGAGAAGAAGACCTTCTTTCTGTTGCTCTAAGAGAAGTAAAAGAAGAAAGTGGAATTCATACTGTTAAACCAATTACAGAAGGCATCTATTCGCTTGAGACGATTGAAGTAAATGGACATGAGAAAAATGGAAAGTATGTTCCAAGTCATCTTCACTTAAATGTAACATATCTTTTAGAGGCTGATGATACAGAAAGTCTGCATGTCAAACAGGATGAAAACAGTGCGGTGAATTGGTTTCCAATTGATCAGGTGTTGGATGTTATTGATGAACCATGGATGGTGGAGCGTATATACAAAAAGCTTAATCAGAAATTAAAAGAGGGAAACTATGCGAGTTAATTTAGCAGATGTTATCGACGCAATCGATACAATCAATGAAGATGAAACCTATTTTTACAGTATTCAGGATGAAGAAATCGTATATGTACTAGATGATGATGAAGATGATGAATTCTTTATCCCACTTCCAACCAAAGAAGAAGTAAATGATTATCAAAATATGGTCAACTTCACAGAGACTATCGAAGATGATAAAAAACGTGATTGGTTTGAGAATGCAATCCATGGCAAAGGCGCTTTTAGACGCTTTCGTGCAACCCTAGAGCGCTTTGGCATGGAAACAGAATGGTATGACTATCTAGAAGCCTGTCATCGAGAACTTGCAATTGAATGGTGTGAACAACATGGAATTGTCTATGATACATCAGTACGAAGTGAAGAAGTAGATGATGATTGGGATGAAGAGGATGTTGTTGTAGAGAAAAAACCAATCAAACAGGTACAGATACCACTACGTTTTGTACGTATTGATGAAGATAACTATATGAGTGCGTTATCACTCTGTGATACCTACCTACAAGAACTCGATCAATACGCAGGAGTATCCTCTTCAAGTGATTATGATCGTGCACAGGATTATCTAGAAGAAGCACTGGAAGAAAAAGATATCTATGTACTCAGTGACCATGGTCGATTTATCGCAATGGCAATCTGTAGGATGAATGGTTGTATCACAACGATTACAGACTTATGTGTTGTCAAAGACAAACGTCGAAGTGGTGTTGCTCGACAATTAGTGCAAGAGATTCAAAAAGAGGAAGTAGAGCCACTTCAATTTGAAGTACCTACAAATAATCCAATCATGCATGCATTCTTGCAGGCAATCGGTTATGCAAAAGTGATTCATACAACTTATACAAAGTAAAAGGAAATCGCAAGATTTCCTTTAATATAGGTTATTTAAGTATTTTACAAGTTTTTGACCAATACCATATAATTCAGCGCTGCCGTTATTGTTGTTTGCACTGATGCAGAAGGAATAACGATCTGTAAAACCCATCATGTAACTATGAATACGATTATTTGCACATTCTGCAGTACCAGTTTTAGCATATACCATGCCATAGCCACTTTCTGTTAAACCATATTCTAAGGCAGCACTATGCATATATTCCTTTAGTTTTTCATTTACGCTGTGTGTTGTGGTTGTACTTAAGGAATTCTTAGAGGAACGATATAGTGTTCTTCCATCCGATTGAATAGATTTAACGATATATGGTTGTAACATGACACCGTCATTTGCGATGGCTTGTGCCATCATCGCAATATGAAGGGGAGTGATGGTTGTATTGCCTTGGCCAAACGCTGTCTGTGCAAGTTCTGCGTTATCGTTGTTGCCGATGTTGTAACTGGAATGAATGGTATCTAGGTAAGGAATTGTAATATCCTTTCCTACCATAAATGCATTCATCATCTTACTGAGTTTCTCTGCACCTACACGGATTCCTAAATCCGCAAAGTAACAGTTGCAGGATTTCGCAAGGGCTGTATTCATATCGATGGTACCAAATACCTGATTTTGGAAATTGGTAATCACAAAGTCACTACCGGCAGGGATGTAGCTACCACTATCGTTAAACTGTAAGAAGCTATCATCCAGGTTTTCATCTTCCTGCATGGTTAAGGCTGCTGCTGCAGTAATGACTTTAAAGGTACTGCCTGGTGGATCTTTTTCAAAGGTACCACGACGGAATTGTGATTCCGCAATATTACTTGCAAGCATACTATCTGGATCATTCACATTAAAGTCTACTGTACTCTGTGAACTCAAACAGAGAATTTCTCCAGTTTGATTATCCAATACGGTAATACTTCCTTCCATACCGTCTAATAATTGATATGCATAGTTTTGTAAGTCAGTATTTGTAGTCAATTTTACAAGTGCACCTTGATTGTTTTGATCAAGATGAAAGAGGAGATAGTCTTTTAGATTACCGCGTAAACCATAACTATTTTGACGATGTTCATTGACAGAATAATAACCAAGTAGCCATGCATAACTTAGATTTTTGTGGATAGTCTGCAGTCGCTCTTGTTCTACTGCCGCATTACCAAGGATGGTATTACCATCACGGTCAATGATAGTACCTTCAATCGCATAGGATTTTATTGCATCATAAATAATCTGATATTTTGTTTTATTTGCGTTTGCATTAGTACTTGGATTGATTAAATACTTATAGGCAAAAAATGAGGTGAACATCAAACTGACAATAATACATCCGACTTCTACCAGTCGTATTCTAGTCATCGAGATCGATTCTGGAGAACGCTTGTTCGTCATCGTTATCGTCACCTCCTTGTGCTAAATCACCATCTTCAAATTCTTCTTCACGCTGTGACATCTGTAGTAATAATCCTGCAAAGAAGAAGACAATTGCTTGATACGTTCCACCACGTGATAGAAATGGAATAGGTAAACCTGCAAGTGGAATGATATTACAAGATCCTAGTATTACAAGCATTGCTTGCATAAATAGTAGGACTGTTGCACCATATGCTACAACCGCATCCTGCTTATCTGTCTGAATCAAACGTCTGCTTAATTCACTACCACGAATAGCTACTTGTAGTAATAGGAATACAGCGATAAAGCCTAATGGCATACCAAATGAATTGACTAATGTCACAAAAGCCATATCACTTTCAGGAACTGGAATCGCTGTAAAGTTAACGGTATTACCAAATAATCCAGACATCCATAATGCACGTTTTCCTTGGAATAATTGGTAACCTGCACCATACGGGTCAGAGTTAATATTTGCAGTAATCGAGAAACGTAAATAAACTTTACGAACAATAGGCCAAAGAATTCTAGTAATCGCATTTAGGTTTCCTGCAGCAGCACTAGGCGCAATCATCTTATAGAGCATAAACAAGATTACAATGGAAGAAACTGTCGCAATCGCTATTGTTAAAAGATAGATTCTCTTTTTTCTGCCTTTCTCCATAAAGATATACAACATGGAAAGGTGTAAGAAATAGAGAATATAGAATGAACCAAAGCTCATGAATCAGAACAGATCCAATAAAGTTAATAATAAAGAATACACTAGAAAGAATTAAAATCGAACGATTTGAATAGGTCTTTCTAGCAGAAAATAATGTACTATAAAAAAGAATGGCAGTAATCTTTGCAAAAGTCCGTTAACTGTAATGATATAGAACCAATCTTTAACCATGCAGTTGTGCCATAGCCATTTGTATCCTGTCCAAAGAATAGAAGGGCTATGTAAAGACTGGCAGATACTATCAATAAGAAATAGGTTGTATAGTTAAAGTTCAATGCTTTCCGTATCAAGCGATACATGAGGATTAGAACAATCGCTATCGCAAGACCTGCAAAATACTTAATGATACTAAACTGTGAAATGACCTGGTATTGAGCATCGATAATAACTTGTAAAGCAATCCCAATCGCCGCAAGTCCTGTAAATGCCGCAAATAAACGCATATCTGCAGCTTTGTTATAGAAATACGTACCAGAGAAAGCAATAACCAACAATAAAGGCACTAAAGTTGTTAGATATTGAATGCCAGCGTTCATCGATTTCCAAAAGACAAATCCGCCTAATAGAAATGTAAACAGTATAGCAGTAATCATCCATATCGCATCTTTACCAGAACGTGTATCAATTTCTTCCGTTTCTGGAGAAAGTTTCTTTTTAAAAAACATAGTATGCTCCTTGATATGAATAAGAATAACTTTTTAAAGAAAAGTCGCAAGTAAACGAAAAATCAGAGTCACAGTATCGAATTTTTCAAAGTGAAAAGGCTATACTGATATTAAGCGATTTCAAAAATAAACATCATCATAAGGAGGACACATTATCATGGAAAAGACACTATTTGGAAAGAAATTAAGTGGGGAAGATATCTATCTCTATACCTTGGAAAATGAGAAATTTAAGGTACAGGTAAGTGATTATGGTGCTACACTTGTTGCCTTGATTGATAAAGAAAGTGGTAAGGATATTGTGCAAGGATATCCAACAGCCGAACAATATCAGGAGGAGGATACATTCTTAGGTGCTTCTGTAGGTAGAACTGCTAACCGTATTGGAAAGGGTAAGTTCTCCTAAATGGTAAAAGAATACACGTTATTTATCAATAATAATGGAAACTGTAATCATGGTGGTAAAGAGGGTTTTGATAAAAAGATGTACGCAGTTAGTTCAACAGAGGACTCTATTACATTTTCTCGTGTATCCCCAGATGGTGAAGAAGGTTATCCTGGTAATCTAGACTATGCAATTACATATCGTTTATCAAATCAAGGATTACATATTGAAACAACCGCCACTACTGATCAAGATACCTTATTTGCATATACCAATCATGCATACTTTAATCTAAGTGAAAGTGATTCTATTTTAGATCATACGCTCGTAATTCCTACAGATTACTATGCATTATTAGATGAAACATGCTTAACAAAGCCAGAATTTCAAGCAGTAGAGAACACAGCCTTTGACTTCCGTCAGGCAAAGAAGATTGGAAAGGATATAAACCTTGATGATATACAACTTACATATGGTAAAGGTTACGATCATCACTTCCCAATTCCAAATGAGGGATTACGTACAATGGCAATTCTTTCCGATGGAACGCTAGAACTGGAAATGGCATCTGATTATCCTGGTTTCCATTTATACACTGCCAACTGGCTAAATGGTGCAAGTGGTAAGTATGGACATCACTATCCAGAAAGAAGTTCTGTATGTTTAGAGGCAGAATATCTACCAAATGGTATTAACTATCCTAGTATTGAACCAAAGCCTATCATTCATGCAGGCCAAACACAAACACATCGCATCGACTTTTTACTTCGACATGTGAAATAGAGAGAAAAATGACTTATAATAAATATGTAGTAATAGGAGGCACAACATGGCAACAGTCAATGAATTAGATAAAAAGCGGATGTTAATGAAGAGAGATACAGATGAGCTAGTACGTGTACATGAAAAGATAGCAGAATCTTCATGGCGTGCGACATATCATGTACAACCAGTGACTGGTTTAATGAATGATCCAAATGGATTTACATACTGTAACAAGAAGTGGCATCTATTCTATCAATGGTTCCCGTTTGGTCCAGTTCATGGCTTAAAGCACTGGTACCATGTTACAAGTCCAGATTTAATTCATTGGGAAAATCGTGGTGTAGCACTGTTACCAACAGGAAAATATGAAAATAGTGGCTGTTATAGCGGTTCTGCAATCAGCGAAGGAGATACAATCTACTTTGCCTATACAGGAAACTATCGCGATGAAAACCGTGTACGTAGACCTCACCAACTTCTAGCAACTCTAGAAGGTGATGAACAATACACAAAGGCAATGCGTCCATTGATTACACCAAATGAAAACTATACTGAACATCAACGTGATCCAAAGATTGTACGCATTGATGATATGTACTACATCTTCTTAGGCGCTCAGAATAAACAAGATCAGGGTGTTATTCTAGTTTATTGTTCTGATTCCATTTTGACAGATTGGAAATTCCTTGGAGAACTAAAAGTAAAAGGCTATGAGAATGGCTTTGGCTACATGGTTGAATGCCCTGATGTACAAAAGATAGGATTACATGATGTACTCATCTTTAGCCCACAGGGAATTGAATCAAGTAAAGATGAATTCCGCAATAAGTTCAATAGCGTCTATTTAATTGGTGATTTAGATTTAGAAACTCTAACATTTACACCAGATGGACCTATGCAAGAACTTGACCGTGGTTTTGATTTCTATGCACCACAATGTGCTTCACAGAATATTTATTCTGATTGTTCAATCATGTCCGCATGGTTTGGTGTTCCAGATTATACCTATCCACCAACAGATGAAGAAGGTTGGTCAGGGCTACAAACCTTTGTACGTGAGTTAACGATACGCAAAGGGAAGCTCTATCAAACTCCAGTAAGAGGGTTTGAAGCTTTAAAGAAAGATGAACTCTTCTGTGCCAAGAATGGTGAAATCATCAGTGATAGACTACATGGACAAATGCCAAAGTAGTGCGATTATTCGCATTGAAAATCCTGATGCAGAATCACTCGATTTAAACTTATTCTCACGTAACTATGTTATCGCAAGAGGATTTGCGATTTCCTATGAAAAGTACACGAAACGTTTACGTATCGACCGTTCTGATTTAACAAATCAGTTAAATGTAGAATATGGTACAGACCGTCAAATCATTTTAGAGAATGGTTTAACTTCAATGGATATCTTCGTAGATCATAGTACAGTAGAAATCTTCGTGAATGAAGGTGAATACGTATTATCAGCACGTATCTTCCCAACCAAGGAAGAACACATGATTCGTATGGGTGGTAAGAATCTAAATCTATCTATTTGGAGTACAGAGCCATCTGTAGATGACGCACCAGTATTCTTCGCAGAAAATCAATAAAAGCAGGGAAACCTGCTTTTTTCAATGAATGGTTGAAAAATATCAATGAATCATCAATGAACAGTTGTACTATTAATCTATAAGATATTTCTAGGAGGTGTAGTATGACACTAGGAAAAATAATGAAACAATTGCGGAAAAGAAGCATTCTTATCCCAAGAACAACTTGCCGCAAAACTTAACATCACTGCACAAGCAGTCTCAAAATGGGAGAATGAAGAATCTTATCCAGATATTTTATTCTTGCCAAAAATCGCTGCGATATTTGGCGTCAAGATTGATGAGCTATTTGACTATCAAGCAGAAAGTGCCTATCAACAGATTGAATGTATGCTAGAGAAAGAGCGTTACTTTACAAACACAGAATTTACAAAATCAGAAAATTTCTTATTAGAACAACTATCCACAAACCCAAATGATTTACATGCATTAACAGTACTTGGTGATTTGTATCATGAATATGCAAAACGATTAGATGAAAAGGCAGCCACATATACCAAACAAGCAATTATGATCAATCCAGATAATAAGGATTTACATAATACATTTCATAATGCAATGCATGGTGGTAATCTCGACTGGAATGTCGCAAACCACAGCGAGCTGATACAGTTTTTACCAGAATTTCATTCAAGAACATCCAACCGTTACACGTGCATATTTATATCTCTTAGATAATTTGATTGATGATGGAAGATTGGATGAGGCAAGAATCATACTGAAAAAGACGCTCTATAGTCACTACAGATTGTCTGAATGATTTTTATCAGATATTGATAGATGAAAAGAGAAAAAGGATTTGAAAAATACACGTGAAGAATACAAAAAGTATTTAAAGCAATATGAAAATGATTGGAAAGCCTATTTCTCGGTGGCAAATAGATATGCTAGTTATGGAGAGTATGAAGAAGCAATCGCTCTATTTGAAAAATCATTTGCAGTACAACCAGTACCTCGTTATATCGATCAGTTAGAATCTATCGCACAGTTATATCTTCGCATGCATAAAAAGTCTGCGGCGAAAACAAAGTTATAAACGTGAATTACAGCTACTAAAAGAAGAATGGGCACAGGATGATTCTGCAGATGTACAACGAGTGAAGGTACTAATAAAAAAAGTGTGATTGATATAAAAATGGATTGACCAAAATTGGCCAATCCATTTTTTATAATTCTGTTGATTTATTTTTCTGATTGAGACGTTCTTTCGCAACCGACAACATTAACTTAATACGGTTTTCTTGGTTAACCTTTGTAGCACTAGGGTCATAGTCAACAGCAGTGATATTTGCGTTTGGATACTTTGCACGGATACGATTGACTACACCTTTACCAGCAATGTGGTTTGGTAAACAACCAAATGGCTGTGCACAGACAATATTTTCATATCCTGTTTCAATTAATTCAATCATCTCAGAAGTTAGTAGCCATCCTTCACCCATCTTAACACCTAGGGATAGGATGCCATCCGGTTTTTTCATTAATTCCTTAAAGGACATAGGACCGTGGAAGCCTGCACTTTCCATGGCTTTAGCCATGGCGATACCGATGTTATCTAAGAAAGCTAAGATAAGATCTGCAACTTTACGTTTTACAAAAGGACCACCATAAATCTGTACGTCTAATGTAGCGTTAGCGACACAGTATTCGATATATCCCATAAGACCTGGCATATTGACTTCACAATCCTGTGATTCTAGGAAAGCAACTAGGTCATTGTTTCCCATTGGAGAGAACTTAACATAGATTTCTCCGACAACACCAACTTTTACTTTTGGTGTACGATTCACTGGAATCTTCGCAAAGTCATTTGCGATGTCTTTGAAGCGACGCTTCATAGAGAAAGATGGTGTAGTTCTTATTGTGGTTTAGCCAATCCTGTACTTGTGCTGTCCATTTGGCAACACAAGCAGCCGCATCACCCTTATTGATTTCATAAGGTTTCACTTGGTTGTGTAATGCCGCAATTAAGTCGCCGTATTCTGCTGCAGCTAAAACTTTGAGCAGAAGACGGAAACTCAGTGGCATAGAGGATCCTTTTTCAAGACCTGATGCATTCAGTGATGCGACAGGGATATAATCATATCCTGCTTTTACAAGTGCTTTACGTAATAATTTAATGTAGTTAGAAGCACGACATCCACCACCTGATTGAGAAATCAATAGGGCAGTGTGCTGTAGGTCATATTTACCACTGTTTAGGGCATCTAAGAACTGACCGATAATTAATAATGCTGGATAACATGTATCATTGTGTACATACTTCAAACCAAGCTGGGCAACTTCTGCACCAGAGTTTTCTAGCATGACAATACGATAGCCTTCACTCTCCATGGCAGCCTTAATCGCAGCAAACTGCATAGGGGCCATGTTAGGCGCAAGAATCGTATGCGTTTTTAACATGTCTTTTGTAAAGTTGGGTGTCATGTATTCCATTAGGCTTGTTCCTTTCTTTCGTCTAGAGCGGCGAATAATGAACGTATACGGATATTGACGGCACCAAGGTTGGTGATTTCATCAATCTTTAACTGTGTATAGAGTTTATTTCCTTCTTGTAAGATTTCCTTTGTTTCATCAGATGTTACGGCGTCAAGACCGCATCCGAAGGATACAAGTTGGATTAAGTCCATATCTGCGTGGTTAACACAGTATTTGGCAGCAGCGTAAAGACGACTGTGGTAGGACCATTGGTTTAAGACAGAAGTATCAAACTTTTGAACTAAGTTAGAGATACTATCTTCTGTAATAACACAAGCACCGTGTTGAACAATTAACTTATCTATACCATGGTTTACTTCTGGGTCGACATGATATGGACGGCCAGCAAGAACGATAATACGCTTACCTTCATTACGAGCTTCTGTAATCATACGCTCTGCTTCTTTACGTGTATCTTCCATATGCTTACGATATGCGGTATATGCAGATTCAATAGCGTTTTGGATATCTGCAGTCTTTAAATCTGGATAGTACTTCTGCATAATCTTAGGCATTAATCGAACAAAGTCTTTGCGTTGTTCGAGGTTGAGATATTCATAGATGAACTTAGTATTTTCAAGCTCACGAATATTACCAGCTAAAACTTCAGGATAGTAGGCAACGACAGGGCAGTTATAGTGATTATCACCTAAGCCTTCATCGATGTTATAACTCATACATGGATAGAAGATAGCGTCTACATCTTTCTTGAGTAAAGCCATGATATGACCATGCGTTAACTTGGCAGGGAAACATACTGTATCACTAGGAATAGAGCCTTGACCTGCTTGGTATAACTTACGGTTACTAAATGGGCTGACAATTACCTGGAAACCTAGGTTTGTAAAGAAAGCATGCCAGAATGGTAATAGTTCATACATGTTAAGAACCATCGGAATTCCAATCTTACCACGTGTACCAGTGCCAGGGTTTTTCATTAACTGGCTGAGTTGTTGTTGCTTGTATGCATATAAGTTGAGGTTATCATCGTTGGACTTTCCAGTAACAGGACGATCACAACGGTTACCTGTGATAAAGCGTTTGCCATCCTGGAAGACACTGACAGTCATCTGACAGTGGTTACCACAAAGACCACACTGAACGTTTTGAACCTTCTGTGTGAAGTTGTTGAGTTCTTCTAGTGTTAGGATGGAAGAAATGGTACCTGGCTTACTATGTTCTTTACCATGTAGTGCGGCACCATACGCACCCATTAAACCAGCAATATCAGGACGTACAACATCTACGCCCATCTCTTTTTCAAAGGCACGTAATACGGCTTCGTTATAGAATGTACCACCTTGTACAACAATCTTCTTACCAAGTTGTTCAGGGCTTGAAGTACGAATAACTTTATATAATGCATTCTTAACGACAGAAATGGAAAGACCAGCAGAGATACAGTCAAAGCCTGCACCATCCTTCTGTGCCTGCTTAACGCTGGAGTTCATAAATACGGTACAACGGCTACCAAGGTCTACTGGTTGCTTTGCGAAGAGTGCTTCTTGTGCAAAGTTCTTAACGCTATAGCCAAGAGCTTCGGAGAATGTCTGTAAGAATGATCCACAACCAGATGAACAAGCTTCATTTAAGAAGATGTCAGAGATTGCGCCATTTTCAATCTTAAAGCACTTCATATCTTGACCACCGATATCGATGATGAAGTCTACATCTGGCATGAAGTGTTTCGCTGCTGTAAAGTGTGCAACTGTTTCAACAAGACCAAAGTCAGTATGTAATGCATGTGTCATTAAGGCTTCACCATAACCAGTTGTTGTGACAGATTGAATCTTTAGGTTTGGATGTGCTTCATATAAACCCTTTAAGACTTCAATGACGATAGGTAGTGGGTTACCACTGTTAGATTGGTAGTCTGTATAAAGTAGGTTTGCGTTATCATCAATGACCGCAACTTTAATAGTTGTTGAACCTGAGTCGATACCAATATGAACAGGGCCAGTATTTTCATCAAAGTCTACGCGTGGAACACTAGCCTTTGCATGACGTTTCTTAAATTCGTTGTATTCTTCTACGCTATTAAATAGGGCTGGTAAACTTGCATATGTTGCAGTTTTACCATAGTTGGCTAAGCCTTTGACAACATCATCAAAGACAACTTCCTTATCTGCGTAATAAGCAGCACCTAGGGCAACATATAAAAGACTGTTTTCAGGACAGATACCTTCAATCTTTGAGTGTTTCGTTAAAACTATCACGTAAACACTTGGAGAATGTAAGTGGTCCACCTAAGTATAAAAATGTTACCAGAGATTGGACGTCCTTGGGCAAGGCCGGCAATGGTCTGGTTTAACAACTGCTTGGTAAATAGAAGCCGCAATATCACTCGCTAAAAGCACCTTGGTTAATTAAAGGCTGTACGTCACTCTTTGCGAATACACCACAACGAGCCGCAATCGTATACTTACGTGTTGCTTGTTGAGCAGCCTTATCCATCTCATCAGCACTCATCTTTAATAGGGTAGCCATCTGGTCGATGAAGGCACCCAGTACCACCTGCACAAGAACCATTCATACGAACTTCGGTACCATTTGTTAAGAATAAGATTTTGGCATCTTCACCACCAAGTTCGATGATACAGTCAGTACCAGGGTTTAGGCGGTTTGCCGCAACGCGGTCCGCAAATACTTCCTGTACGAAACTAACACCACAACTATCGGCTAATCCCATTCCGGCAGAACCGGAAATCGCAAAGTATGCTTTCTTACCTTTTAAATATGTATCATTTAAAGACGTTAACAGTTCACGTGTCTTTTTCAAGAATGTGACTGTAATGTCTTTCATATGCGGAATAGATGATTTGATCATTCTCATCCAGTACAACGCACTTGATGGTTGTTGATCCGATATCCATACCAATACGCATAGTAGATCCTCCTCTAAGTCTAAAAATGCAAAAAGCCGTGTATGTCCACGCCTTATAATTGTCATTTGTCATCAATTTTAATAATTTCTAGCTAAAAAAACAATGAAAATGCAATGAGATGTTACAAAAATGAAATATCCAAGCAAGATAAATTGATGTACAATAAAGCAAAATGAAAGGATGAAAAAAATATGAAAGCACCATTTTCAGAATATTTAAATACACTTGCGCCAAGTTTAAAACAATTAGTATCTAAACTAGGCAAAGATTATGATTATGTCAGTGTTCTTTCGACAGATTCTAAGGGCTTTGCGATTCGCATCTCTCAACAGGTGAAAGTTATTAGTTCTTCCAATCTAACGACAGAACGCGGTAGTGTTGTACGTGTCTATAAAGATGGTTTATATAGCGAATACGCATTTAATCATTTTGATTCGGAATCTATCGAAGAAACTTATCACAAGATCAAGAAAGAACTTGATGCACAACTAGCAGTATTAAAACTAACTAACACTGCTGTATACAACACAGAGAAGTTAGAGGATGAACCACTCACACTCTTTGTGGAAAAGGAATGCGAACAATTACCTGAAAATACAGATATTGAAAAGTTAGTAAATGACTTAAACTCTTATTCCCTTGAGGCGATTAGTAAGGATGAACATGTTGTTGACTGTATGGTGATTGCACAATCCACACACGTGTCAAAGTTATTCTTAACTGCCAATCGTGATCTAAGACAGAGCTATGTATATTGCGAAGGGGTAGTCGCACCTATCATCGTAATGGATGGCAAAAACGAAATTGGCTACCAAGGATTATCAGCTTTAGGTGGACCTGAAGTATTTACACAGTTAAAGGATAACATTGATTATGCAGTTACATTCGCAAAAGAAGTATTAACTGCTGACCCAATCGAACCAGGTGAATATGAAATTATCACGACACCAGAAGTATCAGGACTTATCGCACATGAAGCGTTTGGACATGGTGTAGAGATGGACATGTTTGTAAAAAACCGTGCACTTGGTAAAGACTTTATCGATAAGCGAGTAGGTAGTGAACTGGTAACCATGCATGAAGGTGCACTTTGTGCAGAGAACGTAACTTCCTTTGCGTTTGACGATGAAGGAACACTTGCAGGAGATGTTGTGGAAATCGAAAACGGTATCTTACGCAGTGGTATCTGTGATGCGTTAAGTGCACTACGCTTAGGTGTAAAGCCAACTGGTAACGGTAAGCGTCAAAACTATGAACATAAAGTTTATACACGTATGACAAATACTCTCTTTGATTCAGGTACAGATAAGGTTGAAGATATGATCGCGTCTGTGAAACATGGATACTTACTAGAAGGTATGTCCTCTGGTATGGAAGATCCAAAGCACTGGGGTATTCAATGTATCCTCAAACTTGGTCGTGAAATCAAGGATGGTAAGTTAACAGGTAAGATTGTAGGACCAGTTATCATGACAGGCTACGTTACAGAAGTATTAGGTAATGTTTCAATGGTATCTGGAGACCGTGGTGTCTATGGTTGTGGTGCTTGTGGTAAGGGCCACAAGGAATGGGTTAAAGTCAGTGATGGCGGACCATACTTAAAGACGAAAGGAAGATTAGGCTAATGTTAGAGAAGATTATTGAAATTCTAAAAGAATCTAAAGCTGATGCTTGGGAAATCACAGACACAAAAACACGTGGCTGGGAATTCTACTTCATTCGTCATGACTTAGACCAAAACCGTGCAAAAGATGTAGAGCATATTAGACTTACAGTACACCGTTCTTTAGATAACGGCGAAGCACTTGGCAGTGCAAGCGATGAAATTAATCCAACAGATTCCATTGAAGATATCAAGCGTAAAGTAGAACAACTCATCTACACTGCAGGCTTTGTCAAAAACAAGGCATATACCCTTGTAAAGCCAAGCAAGGAAGTAGTATCTAATCAAAAGTCAGTTGATATTGCAAAGGTTGCAGAAGACTTTATTACAACAATGCGTTCGATTCATGAAACAGAAACAGAAGATATTAACAGCTATGAAATTTTCGTTAACGAAGTAGAACGTCGTTATGTAAACTCTGAAGGCGTAGACCTATGTGAGACCTATCCAAACTCCATGGTAGAAGCAGTTGTTAATGCCCGCAAAGATGGCCATGAAATTGAACTTTATCGTATGTACAACTCTGGAGGTTGTGATAAAGAAGGTTTAACACGTGATGTCACGAAGACATTACAGTATGGTAAAGACCGTCTGAGTGCAGTACCTACACCTAAATTACCAAAGATGGCTGTTATCTTTAGTACAAGCGATTCTACAAGCATCTATCAATACTTCATTCAGAAGTTAGCTGCAGCTAGTGTATATCGTAAGCTTAGTGATTGGAAGATTGGCGAAGCCATCGCACAAGATGTAAAGGGCGACAAGGTAACACTGAAGACAGTGAAGGAACTACCAAACTCCTCTGAAACTTCAACTACGATGATGAAGGTGCACCAATCCGTGAAGTAACACTCTTAGACGCAAACGTTCCTGCACAATACTGGGGTGGCTGTATGTTTGCTAGCTATATGAACCTCAAGGATAGCTTCAAGATTTCTAACGTGGTTGTCTCAGGTGGTCAAAAGGATGAAGCGACACTTCGTACAGGTAAGTATTTAGAAGTTGTCGAATTCTCCGATTTCCAAGTTGATCCAGTCACAGGAAATGTCTTTGGTGAAATCCGCCTAGGATACTTACATGATGGTGATAAGGTGACGGTTGTTTCTGGAGGATCTTTATCTGGAAGTATGAATGACTATGTAAAAGAACTATACATGTCCAAAGAAACAGTACAGTACAATAACCTAGTCGTACCATCAGTAACACGCCTAGAAGGCATGACAGTTACAGGTGCAGAATAAACAAAATGATTCATACTAGATCATAACGAAAGTTATGGTCTTTTTTACACTAAGAAAAAATATGATAATCTCAAATGACAAAATAAAAAGATAATTGATACAGTTAGTTTGTTGATACTAACAGGAGGTGTCTGATATGAAAGAATATTTAAATAATGTAAATGATGAAAAACTAAAAACAGTTTTTGAAGTACGTAATGCATATGATGAAGGAAAGCTTACAATGGATGAAGCACGTGCAATTCTCAAAGAGAAGGTGCAGTCTTTAGAACCATATGAAGTAGCGTTAATCGAACAAGAATTAAAAGAAGAAGTCGATGATCAATGCCGTAAGGAAGACATCCAAGCGATGTTAGACTTATTTGATGGCATCTTAAATACAAGTAAACCAAATTTACCTGAGGAACATCCTATCGCATGTTACTATCGTGAAAACGAAAAGATGAAGGAACTTTTACTATCCGTAGAGGACCTTGTGCAGTACCCAGTTATCAAGAATCAATGGTTTGAATTATATGACCAGATGATCCAATGGCGTAAGCATCTTTCTCGCAAGCAGAATCAGTTATATCCAGTACTTGAAAAGAAGGGCTTTACACGTCCTACAACGACAATGTGGACATTAGATGACTTTATCCGTGATGAAATCACACAAGCCTATAACTTAATTAAAGAGGGCAAGGAAAATGAATTTATCGAACTACAAAGTACAGTTGTAGCAGATGTTAGAGACCTAATGCAAAAGGAAGAAACAGTACTCTATCCAACATCTTTAGCGTTAATCTCTGCAGAGGAATTTGAGCATATGAAGTTGGGTGATCAAGAAATTGGTTTTGCTAATATCACAGTTGAACCAACAAAGACAGAAACACCAGCATCTTCAAAACCAGCAGAAGGATTTACAAATGAACTTGCTAGTCTTCTTGGTAAGTATGGCTATCACATTGGAAACGACCAAGAGTTTGATGTAAAGACTGGTAAGATGACACTTGAACAAATCAACTTGGTATATCAACACATGCCAGTTGACTTATCATACGTTGATGAAAACGAAATCGTTCGTTTCTACACAGACACAAAGCACCGTGTATTCCCACGTTCTAAGAACGTTATCGGTCGTGATGTAAAGAACTGCCATCCAAAAAAGAGTGTTCATATCGTTGAAGAAATTATCGAAAAGTTTAGAAACGGTGAACAAAATGAAGCTGAATTCTGGATTAACAAGCCAGAAATCTTCATCTACATCAAGTATGTTGCGGTAAGAGATGAAGACGGCAAGTTTAGAGGTATTCTAGAGATGATGCAGGATTGCACACACATCCGTGCATTAACAGGTTCCCAAACACTATTAACATGGTCTAATCAAGAACATGGCAACGTAGAAGAAGAACAACCTGCACCAGTAGAAGAAAAGCCAGTGGCTACAAGTTCTTCTAAAATTGATCCGGAAAGCATTACACCTGAGACAAAACTAAAGGATTTATTGGATGCTGATCCAAATCTAAAGCAGTATCTCTTTACAATCAGTGATAAGTTTAGAGCACTTGATACGCCACTAGCACGAATCATGTTACCAAAGGCTACAGTGGAAAAGATGTCTGAGCGTACGGGTGTAGCACTGGACGAAATCATCGCTAAGCTAAAACAATACTTCCAAAAGTAATCTAAGCAGGAGTTTGATAACTCCTGTTTTTCTTTTCTGTTAGGAAAGAAAAAATAATACAGACTTATCACAGGATTAGGCTATACTGTAAGTAACAAACATTGCGTTATAAGTGCCATCAGATAGTTGCTGGGTGTATGATAAACGCAATGAAATAGGAGGAAATATCATGACATACGAAGAGAAACTACAACAATATAAAGATTGGATATTTCGCCGTTCTGCATATCAGATGGCATTAGCAATCATTGGCATAGACAAACAGACAGTCGCACCATCCGCAGGAGCTGCTTATCGTGATGAGCGCTCTGCGTATCTTGCTGGAGAATTATTCTCGATTGAAACAGATCCAGCAATGGTTCAACTTTTAAAGGAATTAAAGGATGATCCAAAGATTGATGGTGATAACAAGCGCGCAGTAGAGCTCTACTACAAACAAGCAATGGATACAATGTGCATTCCAAAGGATGAGTTTGTCGCATATCAAAAGCTACGTGATGAATCCTTTGATGCATGGATCAACGCAAAGTCACAATCTGACTATTCTATCTTTGAACCATACTTAAAGAAAATTATCGAAGTTAGTAAGAAGATGTATAGCTATCGTAATAGCGATAAGAACCTATACGATCAGATGCTCGATGACTATGAACCAGGCATGACACAAGAAAAGTATGATGCATTCTTTATGGCATTAAAGGAAAGACTTGTACCACTCATTCAAAAGGTTACGCAAGCCAAACAAAAGAATGAAGCATTCTTACACCAAGAATTTCCAATTGAAGACCAAAAGAAATTCATGACACAATTACTTGAATATCTACACTTTGATTCTTCGTGGGGATATCAGAATGAATCTGAACATCCATTTACATCATGGACATGCGAAAATGATTGCCGTACGACTACAAAGTACGTTAAAAATGATGTTATTTCAGCAGTACTATCAACAGTTCATGAAGTAGGACATGCATACTATGAACATAATGTAGATCCTAAGTATGATGGCATGATTCTATCCGAAGGAATTTCATCTGGTATGCATGAATCACAATCTAGATTATGCGAAAACTACCTAGCGCGTACAACAGCCTTCTGGACATATCATTATCCAAAACTACAGGAAACATTCCCAACTCAGTTAGGTAATGTATCCTTTGAAGAATTCTATGAAGCAATCAACGTCGCAAAACCATCCTTCGTTCGTACAGAGGCAGATGAATTAACATATCCATTACACGTTTTAGTTCGTTATGAAATTGAAAAGGGACTCTTCAATGGAACAATCTCTACAGAAGGCCTAAATGAAACTTGGAATAAGATGTATAAGGAATACTTAGGGGTTGACGTACCAAATGATAAAGTAGGTATCTTACAAGATGTACACTGGTCAGACGGTAGTTTTGGTTACTTCCCAACTTACGCACTAGGAACTGCATTTGCGGCACAATACATGCATGCAATGCGTAAAGATTTAGATGTAGATACATTACTAAGCAATAACCAATATGATGTCATCATGAACTGGCTCAAGGAACATATCCATAAGTATGGCTTTAGATATGAAGCGCCAGAGCTAATGAAGATGGTATCCGGGGAAGAATTCAACGTGAATTACTACCTAGATTATCTTGAGGAGAAGTATACAAAACTATATAACCTATGAGAGAGTTAGAAGAAAAGATATTACAAGATGGTAAGGTTTTTCCAGGGAACATTCTAAAAGTAGATAGTTTCCTGAATCATCAAATTGATGTAGAGATGCTCGATAAGATGGCAGATGAATTTTACCGTCTATATAAGGATGACAAGATTACACGTATCTTAACGATTGAAGCTTCTGGTATTGCGGTTGCAGTACCAATTGCGCAACGTTTCCACGTACCTGTTGTTTTCGCAAAGAAAGCAAAATCGAAAAATATTGGAGATGGGTGTATATACCTCTCATGTACATTCCTACACGTATAACAAAGATTTCATGGTTACAGTATCCAAAGACTACTTAAATGAGGATGATCATATCTTGATTGTCGACGACTTTTTAGCAAATGGTTTAGCAGCAGATGGACTGATCGATATTACAAATCAAAGCGGCGCAAAAATTGTAGGACTTGGTATCTGTGTAGAAAAACTTTTCCAAGGTGGTGGAGAGAAGCTACGTAAACAAGGCTATCGTGTCGAAAGCCTTGCAAAAATTAAAAGTTTCGACAACAACAAAGTAAACTTTGAATAATTGTTTTATATTGCTATAAACAAGGAGAACATACAATGGAAAACTTTGAACATCACATTCCGACCAAACTCTATTTTGGCAAAGGATCAATTTCATACCTAGCAGAAAGCTTAAACGAATACGGCAAACGCGTACTTCTTACCTATGGTGGAGGTTCTATTAAGAAAATCGGATTATACGATGAAGTGATGAAGATTTTAAACGAAGGTGGATTTACGGTTGTAGAATGTGCAGGTGTTGAACCAAATCCACGTATTGAAACAGTAGAACGCGGTTCTAAATTATGTAAAGAACACAACATCGATGTCATTTTATCTGTTGGTGGTGGTAGTACACTAGATTGTTCAAAGGCAATCGCAGTAGGCGCATATTACGAAGGCGATGATTATTGGCAGATGGTACTTGATTCACGTGGTACTTCCAAAGCATTACCACTCGTTGATATTTTGACACTTGCCGCAACAGGTTCTGAATTTGATGGTGGTGGTGTTATCTCCAACATGGCATTAAACAAAAAGATTGGCAGATCCTTTACATTCCCACAGGTATCCATCTGTGATCCAACGTATACATACTCCGTATCTGCATACCAGACAGCTGCAGGTTCTGCAGATATTATGAGTCATATCATGGAAGGATATTTCTCAAGAACAGATGATTCAGACCTTTCTGAAGCTATCCAAGAGGGTGTATTAAAATCAGTGATTAAGAATCTTCCAATCGCATTAAAGGAACCTACAAACTATTCTGCACGTGCAAATCTGATGTGGAATTCATCGATTGCATGTTCTGGTATTCCAGAATATGGCAAGTTAGATACATACTGGCCATGTCATGCGATGGAACATGAATTGAGTGCATACTATGACATCACGCACGGAGTAGGTCTAGCGATTCTTACTCCAAGATGGTTAGAGTTTATCCTTTCAAAAGACCCAACGATTACACCACGTCTAGCAAAGTTTGCTAGAAATGTATGGGGACTAGAAGGTGATGATGAAACACTTCTAGCAAAACAAGGTATTCAAGCATTACATGATTTCTTCAAGTCCAACGGAATTCCAATGACACTAACAGCAGTTAACATTAATGAAGAACACTTCCAAGCAATGGCTGAGTCTGCATGTTCGCATGATCGATTAATGCATGCATATGTTCCATTATCCGTAGAAGATGTAAAGAAGATTTACCAGATGTGTCTATAAAGTAGTGTATATGAGAAAGTGAGCCTATCGTCAAAAGGCTCACTTTTATTTAGGATGAATAGATAAATTAATTTATGTTTATAGTACGAATATGAAAGCATATAAAAAAACGCAAGCAAACTCTGGCTGACACGCACTTAAGCGATAAAAGGTTGCCACAGAATGCTTGCAATCAGACTATACAATAGAATCATAAAAATACCAGTGTGAAAGAAAAATGATTCCATATTATGACTTGTTCTCTAGTACTTCAAGTAAGTATGAAATATCATCTGCAGTTATTTCTTTTGTTCAAACGATAGGACATATCAATGAATTGAGATATCGTGATAATATTTTTCTGTTTTTCGCAAATGTAATAACTCCTTTGACATAGTCGTCATTATCCCACAATTTTTCTAAGTTTTTATTGCTAGTTCTTTAGCAGCTTTACTTTCAACCATAGAATCCTCATACTCATTGATATTATAATAACATCACTATATAAATATCTAGCATGATAAGCTAGAAGCTCACTGGTTTTTTTGTGTTATGATAGTTTTATGTATTTTATACATGAATTAGGTAGGGTAACGATGATGAAGATATTAATCATAGAAGATGATAAAGATATAGTCGCAGTCATCAGCGATGAATTGAAAACAGTGGGGATATGAAACATGTTCTATCCATGACTTTAATGCAGTATTAGAAGAGTTTAGAGAACAAGCACCGCAGTTGATTTTAATGGATATTACACTACCGTATTTTAATGGATATTATTGGACTCAAAAGATTCGTGAAGAGTCGAGCGTTCCGATTATTTTTATATCATCGCATAGTGATGATATGGATATGGTTATGGCAATGCAGTGTGGTGCAGATGATTATATTACAAAACCAATTAATATTCATTTAGTACGTGTGAAGATTCAAGCATTACTTCGTAGAACATATGATTATGCATTATCTACAGATAATTTAATCTTTGGTAATTTGAAGTTGAATTTATCGGCTGCCAAATTAGAAAGTAGTGAGAAATCGATTGATTTAACACATACAGAACTGTTGATCCTAGAGACTTTATTTAAAGCAAAAGGGGATATCGCAAAGCGTGATAGTATCATGGATCATTGTTGGCAGAGTGATAATTTTATCGATGATAATACTTTGGCAGTGAATATGACGCGTCTAAGAAAAAAATTATCAGAAATTGGGTTTGATGATTTGATTCAGACCAAAAAAGGAATTGGATACTATCTGAAAGAAGGCAAATAATACGATGAAATTATTCTTGGATTATATGAAAAGTCAAAGTGTCATCCTATTTGGATATCTTCTTGTCTGTATCGTATTTATCACTATTTCTGTACTAGCGACAATAGAGATGGAATATATATTTCTTGGTATAGAGATACTGGGGTTTATATTATTTATCTATTTGATTGTATTTTGGTTTCATTATCAAAAATTAAGTGATGTAAAGGATGATAATGAAAGATTAGTGAATGAAAAATAAAAACTCTAAAAAGTGAAATGCTAAATCAGAAGGATGATTTGAATGCATATTTTTTTAATGTGGCTACATCAAATTAAAACTCCCATAACTGTTAGTAAACTTCTGCTAGATAAAACCTGATGAAAATACTACTTCGAAATTAAAAATGCAGTTAATGTATATAGAACAATATATTAATATGGCAATGAACTATCTAAAGATGATTGATCATTCTACTGATATGGATATTACAGAGGTGAATCTTGATGATATTATCAAGGATTTATTAAAGAAGTATTCATTGTTGTTTATTCATAATCATATTTCTTTAGATTATCAAAGTAGTGCAACGTATGTGATTAGTGATAGTAAGTGGCTAATGATTCTTATCGAACAAATTTTATCGAATGCACTGAAGTACACAGAGAATGGAAAGATATCAATTCAATATCTTGAGGATAAACATGCATTAGAAATCAAAGACACAGGAATAGGGATTCGCAGTGAAGATATTCCTAAGATATTTGACCGTGGATATTCAGGCTTTAATGGTCGTATGAATGAGAAGTCCAGTGGATTAGGATTATATCTCGCTAAGAAGATATCTGAGAAATTAAATATTCAAATCGAGGTGGAATCAAAGCTATCCAAAGGTAGTACCTTCCGATTGGTATTTCCTGAAAACCTTACAAAAATGTAAGAATACAGGCATGATTTGTCATGTTTGATAAATGCTAGTAGTCTTTTACGACTATAAAATAAGACTATACAAAAGGAGATTTCAAATATGACAACAGTATTGGAACTTACAGATATTAAGAAGATATATCAAACGAAAAAAATATAAAAACAGAAGCCTTAAGTGGTATCCATTTTTCCGTACAGCAGGGAGAATTTATATCGATTATGGGAGAATCTGGTGCAGGAAAAAAACAACACTTTTTAAACTTGATTGCGACACTAGATAAACCAACATCAGGCAATATCTTATTGAATGGGAAAAAAATATTAGTAATTTAAAAGACTCCGAAATTGCAAGCTTTTAGAAGAAATGAACTTGGATTTGTCTTTCAGGATTTTAATCTACTAGATCAATTTACTAATAAAGACAATATCTTTCTACCACTTGTTCTATCTGAAGTTCCTGTAAAAGAAATGAAGGATAGACTATCAAATGTGCAGGACCATCTTGGAATCAAGGAATTGTTAAATAAATATCCTTATGAGATTTCTGGTGGTCAGAAGCAAAGAGTAGCTATCGCAAGAGCAGTGATTACAAAACCATCATTATTATTGGCGGATGAACCAACAGGCGCTTTAGATTCTGCTTCATCCGAAATGATTCTAAATCTATTTGATAATATTAATCGAAATGGGCAAACGATTTTGATGGTTACACATTCACTTCGTGCCGCTTCGTATGCGAAGAGAGTTTTATTCATTAAAGATGGTATTGTTTATCATGAACTGTATCGGGGTACAAATGAGAACCAAGCAGACTTTATGGAACGCATTCACCAAGCACAGTTAGTTCTTTCAAAAAGAGGTGAAGACTAATGAAGTGGGGTATGGCATTTGGGTTTGCAAAGCGTAACCTGCATGCAAATAGATTGCTTGAAATACCATTTGTATTATCAATTGGAATCATGTTTCTATTGTTTAATATCATGACATCGCTTCTATCGAATCAGTATGTACTAACACGACATGCAGATTTACCAAGTGTTATTCAATTTGGTGTAGCGATGGTTGCAATCTTTACGTTTATCTTTGTCATGTATGCAAATGGTTTCTTAATGAAATGTAGAAATAAGGAATTTGCATTATATGGAATTCTTGGTTTAGAAAAAGAAACATATTCGTAAAATTCTATTTATCGAGTATTTTGTATTATTTATTTGTTCTCTTTTCATTGGTATTGTTGGTGGATATATTTTTGGCAAAGTTACTTTCATTGCATTGAATTATCTGTTGAAAGATACAGCAGGTAGCTTAATGGATTATCCATTTAATATGATGGCATGTGTATCGACAGCAGTATTAGCTTTCGTATTATTTGTGATTACTCTTATTAGAAACAATATTAAGATCTATCTTGCAACTCCTGTACAACTTCTAGGAAATCAACATAAAAGGTGATGGTGAGCCAAAAAAATAGATATCTATTCTTATTATTAGGCTTTATTTTACTTGGTGCAGGATATGCAATTGCCTTAACAATTCAAGGCATATTAAGTTCGTTGATCTATTTCTTCTCAGCCGCGTTATTAGTGCTATTAGGAACATATCTTTTATATATTTCATTCTCGATTTTTATCTTAAAACTACAAAGATGCAATGAAAAAAATATTATTATAAGCCAACACATTTTCTAAGTGTGAGTGGACTATTGTATCGTATGAAGGCAAATGCGGTATCACTTGCGAGTGTGTCTATTCTTAGCACTGGTGTATTGATTACATTATCTGCAACAGCCGCGATTTACTCTACAATACAAAAGACAGTGGATAATGTTATGCCACGTGAATATTTGTTATCATCTGATGAAATCGTTACTACAGAAAATAAAGATGAAGTTGAACATATTTTATATACTGCAGCTAATCAAGGTCTAGATGTTTCTAATGGTATTGAGGATGATTATGTTTCTTATGGATACATGACATCTGCAACTCGTGTAGGAAATGAATTGAAAGCTTTAAAATCGGATCAAGCACAAAAACCATATTTTATGATTGTTAGTGACCTTGCAAGTTACAACAAACGTACACATCAACAAATCGTGTTAAAAGACAATGAAATATTAATGTGTGCAAATCAAAAAAATCTACTTGATTTAGATCAAGTGAAGATTGGTGATATTACATATACGATTCATAAAGTACCAAATTTTATTCCTTCAACATATGCTGTAGAAAGTTATGGAATCATCGCAAAAGATTTCACAGTTATGAAAAAAATTGGGGAAGTTCTACAGATGAAGAATATTGACACAGGCGAATATTACACACCAGATATTACAGCAAACTTAAATTGGAATCTTAAGACGGATGTGGTTAATAAAGCAACATACTTTTGCAACACAGTCGACATATGCAAAAGAAAACTCTTTCGATTTTGAGGCAAAAGAAGAAGCTATCAAAAAAGCATATGAATTAAATGGTGGATTCTTATTCTTGGGTGTGTTAATTGGTATTATCTTCATTGTTGGTACTGTGTTAATTACATATTACAAACAGATAAATGAAGGATATGAAGATCGTGAAAAAAATTCCAAATTATGAAAAAAAGTTGGATTACCAGATCAATTAATTCATCAAACAAGCAATTCGCAAGTGTTATGGTTGTTTTTAGCACCATTAGCAGTCGCTGCTTTACATAGCCTAGTAGCATCTAAGATAGTTTCTCAATTACTTGGTTTATTTGCTGTAAATTCCTATATGGAGTATGCACAGATGTTATTTGCGGTAATTGGAATCTTCTCTATTATTTATTTTGTTATATTCCGTCTTACATCAAGAGTGTATTATCGCATTGTTCATTAGTTAGTTATGACAGTACATTTACATAAAAATAAGTACAGTTTGTATCAAAGTAGCCGATCGTACGATCGGTTTTTATTTATGGTTTCTGGCGTATTTTTTGTATGGCAATATTCATACAATATGAAATATAGAAAGGAGAACTTTATTTGATATTAACATGGAGAAACATCAAAAGATATGTGAGAAGAAATTAAATAATCAACAATCTTGTATGTTTTCGGTTTGATTGTATTAATTGCAGTAATTAAAAGTTTCTGAAGTTTTATAGGATTTCTAACTTTCATTAGTAGAATATATACCAAAAAAATTATCGTAATTTATCCTCGTGAGAAAAAAACAGGGTGTTGTGTGCAGGAGGAGACAATTGTGCACAACAAAATAGATGAAATGGTATTGACTGTTCCCTTAGGGAACAGTACTACAGTTGAAATTGTAGAAAGCCAAGAAAAAGTGTTATCTGTAAATGAAGTATGTAAAATTGCGAATATCAGTCGTAAAACACTGTTTTATTACGATAAGATTGGTCTGCTATTACCAAAGAGAAGAATTGGTTCGCAACATACAAAAATGTATGATAAGAATGCAATCCATAAATTGCATCAGATTCAAATGTATAAAAAAATGCTGGGCTATTATTAAAGAGATTCGTGAAATTCTTAGTGATTCAAAAGAGCATGCATACAAATATTTACAGAAAGCAAATGTCAGATTGACAAATGAACAAGAGAAAATTAAGATACAAAAAGAGAACCTGAAGATATTACTTCAGGATATAAAACAGGGGAATAATTATGACAAAGGGTTTAATCACAAAAATCATCGTATCTGTTTTAACAATCTTAGTACTTGTATTAGGATACAAAATTGTACTTGCACCACGAAATGGAAAGATTACAATGACATCTACAGAAATCAAAAATTCTTTTAAAGAGATTGGCCAATTAGCAGTAGAGGAATATAACTTTACAAATGTTGGAAAGTTTAGCCAAGATAACATGTCTGCATTTGGAATCTCTATTCCATTCACTGATAAGTCATTCTTAATGACTTACAGTGGTGTATGCAAAGCAGGAATCAAGGATATCTCTGAAATCAACATTGAAGTTAATCAAGCAGAGAAAAAGGTAATCGTAGATTTGCCAAATGTTGAAGTGTTAGATACATATATCGATGTAAATAGTATTGAAGTTTATGATCAAAGCTTTAATCCAATCAATCAAATTACTGTAAATGATGTAAAGAATTTCCAAGCTAATGAAACTGCTAAAGCTGAGGAACTTGCAATCAAGAATGGATTACTTGATAAGGCAAAAAGTACGCATGGAAGAAGTTGTTAAGAGTCAAGTGAAGATGTTGTTAAGTAACACAGAACAATCAGAATACGAAATCATTATTAACTGGAAGTAATATCATTGCATAAAAAGTCTAAATAGGTTGACTTAATCTAATAAAAACTCTATATTAGATTCAAAATTAAGTAAGTCGAGGTAGTTCGGTCTATGCTGTGATGTATGGTTAATACCACTGCGGTGAACCTTGTTCAACTCAAGGCGCTTACTTAAAAAACTTGATATGTTAGGGATTATCAGATAAAAATGTAGGTGGGAAACAGTAATATATACAAAAAAAGATGTATTCACATGGAATTTTTGACGAAAGTTGAAACAGAATACAATACTTTGATGGTATTGAAGAGGTGATAAAATGATTTTAATTTTTTTCCTGAAGAGATAAAAACTTGAAGAAATTTATGGTCCATATATGATTAACTGCAAACTTAAGGAAGATCGCGCCTCAAGAAGCAATAGATGCTTTCGAAAAAGAAGGCGAATGGATTCATGAACAATATAGATTGGCAGGTATGGAATAAAACATCGCAAGTAGCGGTGTTTTTTTTATAGTTTTAAACCCTGGCATATTTTTTTGCATATCAATAAATATAAAATCTAAATCAAGGATAGATAGTAAGTTGCTATTATAAGGAGGAAAAAATCATGGAAAAAAATAGTTTAAATAATGAAATATTGAAACACATCCATTCACAATTAAAGAGATTAAGTTCTGTTATATTTTACTGTAAAGAATGTAATATTAAAAGCTGGTAAAGTTGCGGGGAATATATACATATGACTTTGAAAGTTTAACAATTACCAACAACCGCAAAAGATATTGAAATAAAAATTTAATACGGAACAAGAAATGATTGCACATAGGTTCAAAGATAGCACGTGTTTATTAGACTATGTGAATAAACATGGAGAAGTGCCGGAAGGATTTTTGGTTAATTGATGACATAAAAGTTATTTTTGAAGAAGATGAATAATAGATCTTAAATAGCTGTAATAACCGGTTTATATTATGAATAGGATATATAGGCGGTAGATGATTAGAATTAGAATTTCATTAATAAACTGGAGGTATTTCTGCTACTATCAAAAATTTTTTTGCTAGGCAATAACTCGATATTTATCCGAAATTATTTATCATCCTATCTATAACATAAAAATTTCTTTATGCTAAAGATTGAACAAAAATATGCTAGAGCTATTCTATCCTAATAAAAAAATAAAGAAGGGAGGTATAGAATAATGAATCTACGTGAACTATATGGGAAAGTTATTGAAGTAAGTGCCTGTACAGGTATTAAAAATAAAAAGGTGAAGTTATTGATTTCTATCCAAGCACTGGCACCAGTTCTGGGGAAGATGAGATTGATATATTCCCTAACAATACAAATCATATTATTCGTTTGAAGAAAAGTGAGATTCTACAGGTAAAGATAATCCATCCATAATTTACTAATTTTATAAGGTGATAACATTATAGTCATCACCTTATATAAATAATTACGAATGAACTGGTACGCCAAATCCAGGTATCTGCTTGATTTTCAAGTCTCACGGTCACATAGCGATTTCTTCCGCCTCTACACTCGCAACGTCAATTATAGTATTAATAATAATATTTTTAATTAACTACTAGTTTAGATACTTTGATAAATATCTGTTTAAAAAAACTCGGATCAACCGAGTTTTTTTATTTTTTTCTATATTTAGTCTGTGTTTGCCGTGGTATGTGATAGCCATGAAGTCTGGACCTACATGGCTTCCAATAACAGGTCCTAACTGCATGATAGAAATCTTTGTATCCTTAAACTGTGGGTATATTTCAATCAAGTCATTACGGAATGCAACTGCATCGTCGTATGCATCTGCGTGGATAATTGCGATTTCTTCATCCTTTGTATAGTCTGCCATGTCTTCTGCACAGGATTCAATTAATGAACGTAGTGCTTTCTTTCTACCACGTACTTGCTTAAAGGAAACAAGCTTTCCACTATCTGGAATATAGATTAATGGTTTGATGGATAGAATTGTTCCAAGTAGGGCAGATGCGTTGGATAATCTTCCGCCACGTCTTAACCACTGTAGGTCTTCTACCATGAAACGGTGAATGTATTCAAGTTTATGTGCATTTCCCCATTCCATAACTTGATCATAAGCCCATCCTTCTTCATGACGTTTTACTAATTGCTTTAAGAAGAGTGCTAGACCACCTGTAACGCAATAGCTATCTAAGAGATTAATCTTACGATCAGGGTATTCTTCGCTTAAAGTCTGAATTGCGCGCTCTGCGTTATTAATAGATGCTGATAATGCGCGTGTCATATCAACGAATAGAACATCATTACCTGCTTCAAGAAGTTCTTTTAAGAATTCATAGTATGCATATTCTGTGATTTGAGATGTATTTGGTTGTTTACCTGCACGCATGGAAGTCATTAAGAAATTACGACTTTCTTCCGTGCAATCATCGATATAAACTTTATCATCAATCGTATATGTATATGAGATAAAGGGGATATTGTGTTCTTTTAGGTACTCTGCTGGCAAATCCGCAGTAGAGGATGTTGCGATTACATATTTATTCATAAAAACCTCCAAGTATCATAAAAAGTATTATAAAGAATTAATGACATTTGTCTATTGATTTAAGACAAAAATAAAGAAAGTGTCGTGAAATTTTTCACAATACAAATCACTGAAAAATTTATCATTTAGATTACAGAAAATATTGACAATGTTAGTTAGTGAGTCTAAACTAACATTAGTTAGAGCCCTCTAACTTTTGTTCATTTATATAAGGAGGCAAGCGATGATACCATTAGCTTTAGGAGTAATCGGTCAAGAATATAAAATTATTAAAATCGGGGGAAGTGCAGAAGTGAAACAACACTTAGCAGATCTCGGTTTTGTTGTTGGTGGCTCTGCCACAGTTGTCTCGGAAGTCGGTGGAAATCTAATTGTAAATGTGAAAGAAACACGTATTGCAATTGGGAAAGAAATGGCTATGAAAGTCATGATATAGGGAGGACAGAATGAATACATTAAAGGAAGTTGCGATTGGCGGTACTGCAAAGGTTGTCAAGCTCCATGGTGAAGGCGCTGTGAAGCGTAGAATCATGGACATGGGCATCACAAAGGGAGTTGAAGTTTACGTTCGTAAGGTTGCTCCATTAGGTGATCCAATTGAAGTAACTGTAAGAGGCTATGAATTATCCATCCGTAAGGATGATGCCGCAATGATTGAAGTTGAGTAATTCATAGATGAATGAGGGAGAAAATTAGTATGGCAAACGAAAGATTGAAGATTGCCTTAGCGGGTAATCCAAATAGTGGTAAAACAACCTTATTTAATGCCTTGACTGGTTCTAACCAGTATGTAGGTAACTGGCCAGGTGTAACAGTTGAAAAGAAAGAGGGTAAACTCAAGAAACATCCAGATGTTATTATTGAGGACTTGCCTGGTATTTATTCTCTTTCACCATATACATTAGAGGAAGTTGTATCTCGTAATTATTTGATTGGTGAACATCCTGATGCGATTTTAAATATCGTAGATGGTACAAACTTAGAGCGTAACTTATATCTAACAACACAGTTACTTGAAATTGGAGTTCCAGTTGTAGTAGCTGTAAATATGATGGACCTTGTAAAGAAGGCTGATGATAAGATTGATATCGCTGTCTTAAGTGAGAAGTTAGGTTGTAAGATTGTTGAAATTTCTGCATTAAAAGAAACAGGTATTATGGAAGCAGCAGAAGCTGCGATTGCGGCTGCTGAAACAAAGTCTGCTACAGCTATCCATAAGTATGAAGATAAGATTGAAGCAGCTCTTTCTAAGATTTCAGATTCTGTATTAACGGATGTACCTGCTGATCAAAAGCGTTGGTATGCAATCAAAGTATTTGAAAGAGACGAAAAAGTACTTGCAAGATTGAATCTCAACGAAAGCCAGATGGCTGAAGTAGAGAAAATTGTTTCTGCAGTAGAGAAGGATTTGGATGATGATGCGGAATCTATCATTACAAATGCTCGTTACACATTTATTACAGAAACACTAAATGGTATCTATACAAAGCAGAACGCTGGTAAGCTCAGTGTTTCTGATAAGATCGATAACATCGTTACAAACCGTTGGTTAGGTTTACCTATCTTTGCGGTAGTAATGTTTATTGTATACTTCGTATCTATCCAGACATTTGGTACAGGTGCTACTGACTGGGTAAACGATGGATTATTCGGTGATGGTTGGTTCTGGTTTGGCTTAGGACGTGCAGAATTTGATGAAGATTCTGGTACATATAAAGCTGACCAAGAAGCAAAACAATCATTCATTGATGAAGCGATTGAAAAGGGTTATGTTACTTCTAGTGAAAACGATGAAGGTGAAACAGAAATTACAGTTCTAAAGCAAGAACAGTTAGAGAACTTGGTTGTTTCAGCTGATATTCATAATGACGAAGGTGATGTAGAGGGAAACTCGTGAAGTTACTTACTCCGATTATGAAATCTATTCTGCTGAAGAAGAACCTGAAGCAGCTACATATGGTCCATGGCAAGATGGCTTACCAACAGTCATTGGTAACTTCTTGAAGTCTATTGAAGTGGCTGATTGGTTACAGAGCCTTATCCTAAATGGTATTGTTGCTGGTGTAGGTGCAGTTCTTGGTTTCTTACCACAGATGTTAGTATTATTCTTCTTCCTAGCATTCTTGGAAGGTTGCGGTTATATGGCACGTATTGCGTTTGTTATGGACCGTGTATTCCGTAAGTTTGGCTTATCTGGTAAGAGTTTTATCCCAATGTTAATTGGTACAGGTTGTGGTGTTCCTGGTGTCATGGCTTCACGTACAATCGAGAATGAGCGTGACCGTCGTATGACAGTTATGACTACAACATTTATTCCATGTTCTGCGAAGTTACCAGTTATCGCTTTAATCGCTGGTGCTTTCTTCCAGAAGTCTGGATTAGTAGCGACAAGTGCTTACTTCTTAGGTATTGCGGCTATCGTTATTTCAGGTATTACATTAAAGAAGACAAAGATGTTTGCTGGTGATCCTGCACCATTCGTAATGGAATTGCCTGCATATCACTGGCCAACTCCATCTAATATCTTACATTCTATGTGGGAGCGTGGTTCTTCCTTCGTTAAGAAGGCAGGAACAATTATCTTACTTGCGACTGTATTTGTATGGTTCATGCAAAGCTATGGCTTTACTGAAAATGGATTTGGTGCTGTAGAACAGTCTGAATCTATGCTTGCAGTCATTGGTAATGCAATCAAGTTTATCTTCATACCTTTAGGTTGGGGAGATTGGCGTGCGCTGTAGCTTCTATTACTGGTTTAGTTGCTAAGGAGAACGTTGTAGGTACAATGGGTGTTCTCTATGGTGCTGGTGAAGTTGCAGAAAATGGATGGCAGATCTTTAAATCTATGGCAAATGCATTCAACAATAATCCGGTTGCAGGTTACTCATTCCTAGCATTCAACTTACTATGCGCTCCTTGCTTTGCGGCAATCGGTGCTATCCGTCGTGAGATGAATAATGGTAAGTGGACATGGTTTGCAATTGCTTATCAGTGTAGTTTAGCTTACGTAATTGCTCTTATTATCTACCAGGTAGGTTCTGCAGTTACAGGTAATATTCACCCAATTGGACTCGTTGTTGCGATTGTATGTATTGCAGCGATTATCTGGGGACTTGTTCGTCCAGGTTACAAAGAAAAATAATGATTTACTATAAGGTGCAGGGCAACCTGTACCTTATTTAGAAAGGTGTATGTATATGTCTATACACGAATTAACAGCAGCGAAGATTAAGTACCTCGTTACATTACTTCGCTTAGATCCAAGTGGAAAAGGTGTGCGTAGCATCGCACTTGCGAAGGAACTTAATGTTTCAAGACCAAGTGTTAGTGCGATGTTAACAAAACTAGCACATGAAGGATATCTCAACAAAGAACACTATGGCATTGTATACCTTTGCGAAAAAGGAAAAGAAATAGGGAAGACCTATAGTGCAGTAGAACTACATTAACTATTTTCAATAAACTAAATTTAGAAAGAAGGAAGTATGGGTACATTAGTAGTAGGTGGTATTGTTGCCATCATCATTGGATTTGCGATTCGCTCTGCAATTAAGAGAGGAACATCTGGTTGTTGTTCATCTGGAGGATCTTGTGGTTGTGGTGGAGGATGTGGCTGTCACACAGATGTAAAAGTTAGAGATAAGAATCTTGCACATTATCCAGTTGAAGCAGTTCTGACTGTGGATGGTATGACGTGCGGACATTGTGCTTCAAAAGTTGAAAATGCATTAAATACATTAGATGGTGTATATGCAGTTGTAGACTCTGATTTGAAGAAGGCACACGTTCATATGAAGTCTAAACTAGATGAAGCGGTATTACGCAAAGTTGTCAATGACTTAGGCGAATATACAGTGTTACATATTGATTGGATGAAATAGAAAAGTGGTTACTTCATAACGAAGTGACCACTTTTTACATCAATGATGCTGGATAAAAGAGAGGAAGTATGTATAGGAAGAGAATGTAACTTGTAACAAATGTTGCTGTTATAAATTGGATTAGATTAAATTTCTTATGCATACGAATCATCATTAAGATAAGAGAAATGAAGATAGCCACAAGTAACCATAGGGCAACGACTCTTCGTTCTGTATAACCGTAAGTAAAGAAATATAGTCAAGTTTTAAACATGCAAGCAAGTTGAAGCAGATAGTTGTAAATAACAAGATATATGTATCAATCTTAGTACTGCTTGTGTCTTCTTTTCTAATTAGGAAGTTTAGAGCTAAGATAAGAATGATATTTAATCCCATGATTCTAAAGAAGTTCCAGAAACCTCTTACTGCATAGTCGCAAGAACTTTGTGCAGTAGGTGCTGCTAATACAGTAGGTAAATCAGACAACTGGAAGATGAAGAATACAAGGTATAAAACAAGTAGTACAGCAGTTGTAAGACGAATAGAGATAAGTGGAAACACTTTTTTCCTTAGGAAGAACTCTCTACAACCATCATAGGAGATAAATGGTTTTTCACTAAGAATACAACTGCTGATAAGACCAAATAAATATGCACCGACAGGTAAACTCCAAATGATTCGATAAAAATACATCGTATTAAAAATCTGGAAATGCATGGAAGATGAATCTAAAAAGACTGTGTTGTAAGATCTGCAAAAGTTTTGGTCGATTGCAGATAATTGTCCTAATGCGAAAAGTACAAGTGGAATTAAGATGACAATGCTAAATAAGACTGTTTTTGAATTGTTGTGAATGGATATGTGTGAGTGTGTATTTGATGACATGGATAATACGACCAAATATATGTGAGAATGGTTGGATAATCCAGCCTTGAAAGAAATCTAATAGGATCGTTTCACTTGTGTTTGGAAGGGATAATTTTTGGAAACGGCATAGTGTATAGTAGATAACGGTTGCGTGCAAAAATACTAATTTTTCAAATTCAAAAGAACGGTCAAATCCTAGAAGTATTCCTTGAAACAATAAGAAACTTGCCCAAAGTATTGATTCTTTCGTGCGCTCTTTGTGTATGAAGTGTGCACTGGTTTCAATCATAATGATGTAGAGTAATGCTAGCTTTGCAAAGGCAAAGTAAATAACGTAAAGTGATGCATAAAAATATCCAAATAGATAGGTTGCGATTGCGATACAAAATAAAAGTGTATCGTGAGTAATCATAGGTTGTTTATTCTGGTTCATAAGTCAGTATGTCTCCTGGTTGGCAATCTAAAATCTTGCATAACGCTTCTAGCGTAGAGAAACGGATTGCCTTTGCTTTTCCATTTTTAAGTATTGATAAGTTTGCAGGTGTGATATCGATTTTTTCGGCGAGTTCACCAGCACTGATATGACGCTTTGCCATAATGATATTTAAATCTACGTTAATAGGCATGTGTCACCTCATATCGTCAGGTCTAATTCGTCTTTCATACGAATTGCCTGTTGGAATATATTTTGAATAATACGAATAATCAAAGCGAAGAAGATTGCCGCAAATACGATACTGTAGAATAGCTTTGACCATATCGCCGCAAGAATAAAGGCTAGAACACTTCCAGCTAAACAACAAAGACTTGCGTGTCTTAATAGATTTACATTCTCTATAATAAATACATTCTCTTTAGAAATATTTACGAGAAGTTGATTGATGATGTATAGCAGGCGAAGTAATACAACAAAGCCTACATAACCAATACCACAGGCTAGTATAATCTGATTCTGCGTGGAAATTGATGTAATGTTACGACTATCAATAAACTCTGTTGCGATTGAAACGCTATTGATAATGATATACATGGCAACAAGTGCAATAAGTAATATCAAAATGCGTGTAAGTAATACGCTGTGCGTATATGTTTTGAACTAGATTCCATAATCAAGTCCTCCTTGCGAAAGTATCATAATACAGATATTTCTGTAATTCAATAATTATTTATCGAAAAACAATAAATAATTTGTTTAGTTGACAGGCATATATTACTGTATTAATATAATAGTGTATTAAGACAGTAATACAGAAGGAGAAACGATGAGTTGGGAATTTAGAAATGATCAAGCGATTTATCCACAACTAGTCAGTATTATCAAACGAAGAATTGTGACGGGTGTATATCCAGCCGGTTCCAAGTTACCATCTGTTCGTGAATTAGCAGAAGAATCTGGAGTGAATCCAAATACAATGCAAAGAGCACTTACAGAACTGGAACAAGATGGTCTGGTATATACACAACGTACAGCAGGACGTTTTGTCAGTGAAGATAAGTCAATGCTTGACAATATTAAGCATGAAGAGGCGAGAAGCCTAACCGCGGGATACTACGCTAAACTAAAAAAGCTAGGATATTCCAAAGAAGACATGATTGGTTTTATTAATATGCAAGGAGAAGAATGATGAGTGTAATGTTTGAATGCAAAGGTTTAACAAAGAAATACGGTAATAAAGTAGCGTTAAACCACGTTGATCTTTCATTAGAGTCTGGACGTATCGTAGGTTTACTTGGGACCTAACGGTAGTGGTAAGACAACAATGTTAAAGCTTGCTAACGGTTTATTGACACCAACAGATGGTGGAATCTTTATCGATGGTAAAAAGCCAGGGATCGAAACAAAGGCTGTTGTATCTTATCTACCAGATGCAGATTATCTATTGGATTGGATGAATGTTGGCGAACTCTTAGATATGTTCAAGAGTTTCTATGACGATTTCCGCTATGATCGTGCGTTAAAGATGTTAGAGGAATTACATATTCAGTTAAATGATAGACTGAAAAATTTATCAAAGGGTAATAAAGAAAAAAAGTACAACTTGTACTTGCGATGAGTCGTGAAGCGAAAGGTTTATTTCTTAGATGAACCAATTGGTGGTGTTGATCCAGCGGCGAGAGATTACATCTTACGTACGATTATTGGTAACTATAGTGAGAATGCATTGGTAGTTATTTCAACACACTTAATCGCTGATGTTGAACCTGTATTAGATGAAGCTATCTTTATTCGTGATGGAGAAATTGTATTCCATCGCAGTGTCGATGAGATTCGTGAAAAAGAAGGTAAGTCAGTAGATGCATTATTTAGAGAGGTATTTGCATGCTAGGTAAATTAATTCATTTTGAGTTTAAATCAACATATAAATTATTTTCTAATCTTGATTGGTGCTGAATTCTTATTGTCACTAGTACTAGGTATGACAATTAATTCAAACATTCAGATTATCTCAGAGAGAATGATGTATAATCCATATTACACAAATAGTTCATCTACATTTCTCGTTCATTTTGGTTTTAATGGTAGTCGGTGTAATATTTTCGACATTCATTCTAATCTTTGGATCTTCTGTACAGCGCTTCCACAAGAATCTTTTATCTGGACAAGGCTATTTGATGCATACATTACCAGTTACAACTTGGCAGCTTGTATTAAGTAAAGTGATTGCGTATTTGATTTATGTTGTACTATTCGTACTTGCACAGATTATCTGCTTGCTTGGTGTAGCGATTGGTTCAGGTCAATTCATTGATATTATTCGTAGTATTGATTTCTATTGGGTTGAACGTGTAATCAGAGGAATATTAAACTTAGATTTCTTGCAGGTTTGCTTAACATATCTATTCAGTGCATCCCGTTTCTTATTACTCATTTATCTATGTTATGCGATGGGTAACTTATTTCCAGAACACCGCTTACTTGTTGGTATCGCTACATTTGTTATTCTAGGTGTTGTGATTCCATCGTTACTAAATCTTCCATCTATCCTTGTATATACATTTGGTGCTGTCTCGATCATGAACGCATTCTACTATGGCATGAATTATCAAACAGTTACATTACTGTATACATTGATTATGAATGTAGCGCTATTTGCGGCCACCGTATATATCTTGCACTATCATCTCAATCTGGAGTAATGAAATATGATAAGACATGTTGTGATGTTTAAACTTCAAGCTCTAAACCACGAGGAGAGTTTGAAAGAAGCAGTGACTCTTGCTAAAACACTTACTAGTTTAAAAGAAGTAGCTAGTGGTGAAGTAGTGTGCAATCACAAGGATGCAGATCCAACAAATTATGATTTTGCCTTAGTGTTTGATTTTGTATCCTTTGAGGCATTAAATGCATACCAAGTTCACCCTGAACATTTAAAGTTAAAAGCTTTATTAAAAGATAAGATTCAAGCACGTTCTTGTATCGATTATGAGATTTAGATGAAATTCTAAGTCTCTTTTTTAATAAAATTGGGCATGTTCCTTGAAAATGAAATGTAATTCTACTATCTTATAGGTGACTACGGTCATAGGAGGAACTCATAATGGAGAAGAAAGTTTCAAAACTAATCAACGACCAGATTAACAAAGAAATGTACAGTGCTTACTTATATCTAGATTTTGCAAATCATTTCACTGAGAAGGGATTAGATGGTTTCGCAAACTGGTATAACATCCAGGCTAAAGAAGAAATGGACCATGCATTAAAGTTCATCGCTTATCTACATGACAATGATGAAAAGGTAACTTATGAAGCAATCGCTAAGCCAGAGTCAAAGTCAAAAGAAAATCTTGATGTGTTAAAGGCTGCTTATGCTCATGAGAAGTTCATTACAGCATCTATCAATGCGATCTATGCTGAAGCAAGCAAGGTAAATGATTATCGTACAACACAGTTCTTAGATTGGTTTATCTCAGAACAGGCAGAAGAAGAAAAGAACGCTGCTGACTTAATTCAAAAGATGGAATTATTTGGAAGTGATCCTAAAGCCCTATACTTATTGGATCATGAATTCGCATCACGTTCCTATAAATCATCAGCCCAATAAATATTAGGAGGAAAGAGTGAACATGAAATTTTTTATTAACAGAACAACAAAAGAAATTATCGAAGTAGTATTAGGAAACGATACAACATTCACATCTGAAGGATCGGAGAAATGGTTGAATTAAAAGGCTAATTCAACAGATGCTGCAGGTGAAAAGCACGTACCAGTTATCACAGTTGATGGTAACAAGGTTCATGTAGTTGTTGGATCTGTAATTCACCCAATGACAGAAGAACATTCAATTCAGTTTCATCGCTTTAGAAACAAAGCAGGGTGTACAGCGTAAGGCTTTATTACCTACAGAGCAGCCAATCGCTGACTTCGTATTAGCGGAAGGTGATGAAGTTGTAGCAGCTTATGAATACTGCAACTTACACGGCCTTTGGAAGGTAGAAGCTTAATCAAATACACAAAGGAGAGAAATCTCCTTTTTTCATTGTATGAAAGTGATAGAATAAAGATGAAGTAGGTGATGGTATGAAGAAAAAAAGTCATGTTCTTGTTTAATCCTGAAGCAGGCAATAACGCAATCGAAAAGATTGTCTTTTGATATTATTAAGAATCTAACCATCTTTGATTGCGAAGTAACTGTGTTTCCAATCATGCCAGATAAGGGTTTAGGGTTCAGAGGAGATATTAATCAACCATGCCTCTGAATTTGAAACGATTGTAGTTTATGGAGGAGATGGAACCCTAAACCGTGTTGTGAATATTATGATGCATCAGGATATTCACTTACCAATTGGTTATATTCCAGGTGGCACAACCAACGACTTCAGTAAAGCAATTGATGAAAATGGAACAATTGAATCCTATTGTCGTACGATAGCTTTTGGTAAACCATTCTCTTATGATGTAGGTTGTTTTAATGGTACATTCTTTAATTACGTAGCTGCTTTTGGTGCATTTACTGCGACAAGCTACGAAACATCTCGTGAGTCAAAGAAGATACTAGGATATGGAGCGTATGTACTCAATGCACTTAGTAATCTTCCAGCTAGTTTAACCAATCGTACAAAGATGAAGTTTATTCATGACGGAGTTGAGGAAGAAGGTACGTTTGTATTTGGCGCAATCTCTAACTCACCATCTGTTGGTGGATTTAAGCTACCATTTTATGAAGATTCCACACTAGATGATGGAAAGTTTGAAGTATTGTTAGTCGCTGCTTTAGATAATCTTGAAGTATTACATAACGTATTAACTGGCGTAGCGACAGGCAATATTGATCCTAAATATGTACATGCATTCAAGACCGATAAGATTGAGTTTATCTGTGAAGAAAATACAGCATGGACACTGGATGGAGAAGATGGTGGTAAACATCGTACAGTTACTGTCGAAATTCATCCAAAATCAATGACAATTATGACAAGTAAGTCATGATAATGTATAATAGGAACGTTGGAGGACATTCATATGGATAAAATTGTTCGTATTGAAAATCGTATAGTATCCGTTGGTAAGGCTGATGGAAGCTTAGAAGAATTTGATATTGCGTATTTTAACTTCCCACCAAGAATTGGTGATTATGTTAATATCTATCGCAATGACGATAGTATTATCATCACGAAGGCTGAGAGTGTTTTTGATAACCGCTCTAATTCTCGTGGAGTAAATAAGACTACATACGCTCTTCTTGCATTCTTCTTAGGTGTTTTTGGCGCCCAAGAATTCTATGCAGGTAACACGCGTGCAGGGATGCTTTCACTTATTTTCTGCTGGACAGGTATCCCTGCAATTTATGGAATCTATAAGTTCATCATTGCGCTTTCTAAAGCCAGCTGATGAGAATGGCTGTATCGAAATGTAAGACGGTATTCTTTGAATGCCGTTTTTTTCTATTTAAAGTATTTATGAACATGTTTCATTAAGGAGGAGAACATCATGAAACAATATGCACCAATCAAAGAAGGCAAAGTACGTGAAATCTATGACGTTGATGATGCCTTGATTATGGTAGCGACCGACCGTATTTCTGCATTCGATGTTATTTTAAAGAATCAGGTAGTAAACAAAGGAATTGTTTTAACACAAATGTCACGTTTCTGGTTCGATCTGACAAATGATATTGTGAAAAATCATATGATTACAACAGATGTACAAAAAATGCCAGAATTTTTCCGTAACGAGAAATTTGCAGGTAGATCAATGTTGTGTAAGAAGTTAGAGATGTTGCCGATTGAGTGTATTGTAAGAGGATATATTACAGGCTCTGGTTGGGTAAGTTATCAAAAGGACCAAACTGTATGTAATATCAAATTGCCAGATGGTCTTAGAGAATGTGATCAACTTCCTGAGCCAATTTATACTCCATCCACAAAAGCGGAAATTGGTGAACATGATGAAAATATCAGTTATGAAAAGTCAGTTGAAATCTTAAAGAAAGCATACCCAGAGCGTGGTGAAGAGTATGCTCAGAAGTTAAGAGATTATACGATTGCACTCTATAAGAAGTGTGCTGAATATGCACGTACAAAGGGTATAATCATCGCTGATACAAAGTTTGAATTCGGTCTTGATGAACATGGTGAAGTTGTACTAGCAGATGAAATGTTAACACCAGATTCTAGTCGTTTCTGGCCAGTCGAAGGCTACACACCAGGTAAGGGACAACCATCCTTCGATAAACAGTTTGTTAGAGACTGGTTAAAACAAAATCCTAATAGTGATTACTGCTTACCACAGGAAGTTATTGATAAGACAATTGCGAAGTACTTGGAAGCGTATCATCTATTAACAGGTAAAGAACTTACTTTCTAGCTGAGGAATACTCAGCTTTTTCTATGGGAAGATTTCAATAAATGTGTATAGAAAAAGTGGAGGGTATTATGTGTAGAAGGAAAGATTATTTTAGGGATTTATGTAAAGCATATCCACTACAAAAACAACTACAACAAGCACTTGAAATGAAGATGAAACGATCATCAACAGATGAAACGCTTCAGAAACAATACCAAGCTGTTTTAAAACAAGTAGAGCAAGTTGAGAAAATGATGCATTACATGAAGGTCGTACATGGAAAGATGGCAATGGAAATGTTTGTGTCGTATTACATAGATGGAGTACGACAGAAAGATATTGCATACCAATATCATATGTCCTTACGGACACTACAAAGACGTTTTCAAAACTATCGTACTTTATTAGAAGAAGTATTTCGTCATCGTATCGATTGTATGTAGGAAGTGATATAATCCTGTCATTAGAACAGGAAGTATATATGAAAAGAAGAAATCGTTTGATTGAACAAATACAATATCGTCTTAGAAGAAGTTATGGCATGGACCGTCTCAATACACATTTGCTTGTATTGATGATAGTTATTTTAGTATTAGGGTTTATTTGTAAAAAATAGTATTCCAGCACTACTTGCATTTTGTGATCTTTGGCATATTTGTGTATCGCTTTTATATCAAGAAATATCACCAAAGCGCAGTATTGAAAAATCGTAAGTATCAAGATATAAATCGCTTTATCACAAGACAGTTTAAAGCGATTCAAAAATAATGTTACGAAATAAAGAGTATAAGTACTTTGTATGTAAACGTTGCTATCAACTTGTGCGTGTTCCTAAGGGGTAAAGGAGAGATTGTCATTCATTGTCCACACTGTAAACAAGAGTTTTCTGCGAAAAAGCTAAGAGTTTACTCAGTGTTTATCGATTGAAAAAAATAGGTGAGTTAGTTATAACATACTACATAGAAAGAAGGTAATTTGATATGTCTAATATGAATCCTGTAACATTACAGAAAATTGATACTCTACGTGAGAATTATTTAAAGGATGAAAAGGCAAGAGTTGTTCGTAATGCCTTAGTGAAGAACGATATCGGTACAATTAGCCGTAACTTTGATGCGGAAAGAAATAACCCAAATATCTTCTCAATTGATTTAAAGACGATGCCAGTCACAAACCAATATCAGTCTGGTCGTTGTTGGATCTTCTCATCGATGAATGTATTACGTGAACTCATCGCAAAGAAATACAATATGGCTGAGTTTGAATTATCACAAAACTACATCGCGTTCTACGACAAACTAGAAAAAGCAAACTGGTTTATGGAATGCACACTACAGGAAATTGATAGTCCTGTAGGAAGCGATAATATGCGTTTCTTATTAGAGTGGGCTGTTGGTGATGGTGGTCAATGGAACATGTTAGTTAGTCTTGTAAAGAAGTATGGTATTGCGCCTAAGAGTGCGATGCCTGATACTTACCAAGGTTCCCATACAGCTAAGATGAATGCGATTCTGAATCGTCGTCTACGTAAGTTTGCGGTGGATAGCCGTAAGCTAGCACAAGCGGGTAAAAAGGATGAAATTCCAGCATTAAAGGAAGTAGCACTCAAAGAAATCTATGGATTGATTGCGTCTTGTTTTGGTTTACCACCACAGGAATTTACATTTGAATACAATGATAAAGATGGTAACTATCATGCAGAATACAATGTAAAACCACTAGACTTCTACGCAAATCTTGGAATTGATTTATCTGATTATATCAGTGTGATTCATGGACCTACAGAGGATAAGCCATTCCATAAGACTTATACGGTTAAGTACTTAGGTAATGTCGTTGATGGAGAACAGGTGAAACTTCTCAATGTACCTATGGATGAGCTCAAAGCTGCAGCGATTGCGCAGATGAAGGATGGTTATCCGGTATGGTTTGGTTGCGATTGTGGTAAGGACGCTGACCGTGATACTGGTCTTTGGGATAATGCGCAGTATGATTATGCCAATACATTAGATATGCAGCTGGATATGACAAAAGCTGAGATGCTAGACTATAAGGAATCCGCAATGAACCATGCGATGGTATTAACAGGTGTAAACCTTGTAGATGATAAGCCTACACGTTGGAAGATTGAAAACTCATGGGGTGATAAGATTGCTAATAAGGGTTACTTCATTGCTTCTGACTCATGGTTTGATGAATATACTTATGTTGTTGCAGTACATAAGAAGTACTTATCTGAAAGCTTCTCAAAAGGCATTATTAGAAGAGCCAAAGGAACTCTTACCATGGGATCCATTTGGAACATTAGCTGACTAGCTTTTTAGAAACTAATTTTAGACCAGAAGAAAATCTTCTGGTTTTTTTCATTTCTGATGCATGAACTGGACGATTCATAGTGTATAATGAAAAATAATGAATTTCTATTTGATTTGGAGGATGTATGAAAACATATATTGGAATTGACTTAGGTGGTACAAATGTACGTGTTGCGAAGGTGACAGAATTTGGTGAAGTGCTATCCCAAGTAAAGGGCCCATCATTTGGTATGGAAGGACCAACAAAGGTCATGTCTAACCTCAAGGAAATGGTGAGAGAGATTCCAGGGTGGAAAGATTGTTCTGCAATTGGTGTAGGTGTACCAGGACCAGTTGATAAGAAGTCTGGAAGTATGGTATTAAGCACAAACCTAAAAGGATTTACTGGGATATCCATTTGCGGATGAATTATCCAAGGAATTTGGTATGCCTGCATTTGTGGATAATGACGCAAACGTAGCAGGACTTGCGGAAGCTTTGGTAGGTGCTGGTAAAGATAAGAATGTTGTTTACTATGTAACAATTTCTACTGGTATTGGTGGTGCATTAATTGTTGATGGAAAGACAGTATCTGGTAAACATGGTTTTGGTGGTGAAATTGCGAATATTATCATTGACCGCGACCGTGAAAAGTTTAATAACTTAAATGCTGGTGCCGTTGAAAATGAGGCTAGTGGTACACATATCACACGTAAAGCGAAAGAAGTGATTCAAGATAAAGGAAATCTTGCATGCAGGTAATGTATTTGATTTAGCTGATGCAGGAGATGAAAGAGCTATCAAGATTGTTGAAGAAGCCACAAAGGATTTAGGTCAAATGTTTGCGACAATCGCATGTGTATGTGATCCCAGATGTCTTTGTAATTGGTGGTGGTATGACAAAATCTGCGGATAAGTTCTTGCCTGCAGTAATTGAGAATTACAAAGCAATGTCTCATACAGCCTTACACAACACACCATTTGTGATTGCAATGCTAGATGAACCTGGCATTATCGGTGCGGCGATGTTACCGATGAGTGAGGGTATTTAATAAAGGAGTTTTATGTTTCATATTTCCGATTGTAAGAAATATACGCGCTGTCCCCGTTTGTTTGCGAATGAAATGCAAGCGGAAAAAAGAAAGTTTCAGCCATTTGTAAGATTGGATGAAGAGGTTAGTGAGCTAGCTTGTATTAAGCTAGGTGTAACTAACCATTTTCTTGGTAAACAGGGTGATGATGCTAGCTTAGCCATGAGTGCTTTACAGGAATATGACTGGCTTGTTAAAGCGCGTTTTGAATACGAACAGCTACGTATTAAAGCACCATTCTTACATCGCAATCAAGATGGATGGGATCTGTATTTTCTATTTGTTGGTTTATTTCCACATGCGGATGATATGCAGTTCTATTGTGATACGGTATGGGTATTAGAGGGATTAAATATTAGAATCAAAGATATTTATATGATCCATCTCAATAAAAGCTATCGTAGAGGAAAAGAATTAGATCCACATCAATTATTTGTGGTTAGTTCTTCCTTCTATAATGATAAGAATAATCCTACAGTTGATGTGAAGGAAGCCATCTATGATAATATGCATGACTTGCATTATCTTTTAGAACAGATGGAGAAGTGCAACCTAGAAACAGTTGGGGCAGCTGTAAGAAAACCGCAATGTATGACACGTCAAAAGTGTCTATATTATGATGATTGTTTCCCACAGGAAAAAGGGTTGCCAGATAATTCTATCCTGACACTGATAGCTTCTCGATATAAGCGAGAGATGTATGAAGAAGGTAGAATATATCTAAGGGATGCAGATCCAGAAAGAATTGAAGGCTCCGCACAGCAGTTTGCCCAAATCCAAGCAGACCGTAATGGTGGTCAATATGTTGACTACAACGCTCTAGCAAACTGGCTAGGTTATATTCATTATCCAATTACCTGTATTGACTTTGAATGGGAACGTTTTGCGATTCCACCATACGAAGGAATGCATCCATATGATGTTTTACCATTTGAATACTCTCTACATATCATGCATGAAGATGGAAGAATCGAACATGAAGTGTATCTCAATATCCATGATAATCGTAAAGACATGGCAGAACATTTAATACGTGCAATTCCTAAAGAAGGTACTGTACTTGCTTATAATGCAGAAGGGGCAGAGAAGATTCGTATTCAAGAGTTAGCAGATATGTATCCTGAATACGCAGAAGACTTGTTACATATCAATGCACGCATGGAAGATCTACAGTTGCCATTTTCAACGGGTGTCATTTATGATACACGTATGAAGGGACAGTGGTCATTAAAGACAATCATGGCAATGATGGATGATCCTGGCTATCACAATCTAGATATCCAACAAGGTATGGATGCTGTATTTGAATGGCGTAATCTAGATAAGAATGTTGATAATGAAGACATTGAAAAGAGTATCGCTGACTTAAAGGCTTATTGTGGTATGGATACGTATGCAATGACAGTTGTACTAAAATGGCTATTTGAATTGGTTCAAAAAACTTCGCTGTAAAAGGTGAAGTTTTTATCACGGAATATTCACATCGAATACAAAAAATAATCTGATTTATGTTGTATAATATAGACATAAATACAAGAAGTGCGAAGAGTATCATTGAAAACAATTATAGTTGTTTTGAGTGTATCTCAAGCACATACAGGAGGTATTGTATGAGATTTGAAATTGTAGGTAAGAATATCGATGTTACACCAGCAATGCGCACAAAGATTGAGGAGAAATTATCAGCTTTAGATAAGTACTTACTCATCGATGAAAATACGATTGCTCGTGTCCTTGCCAGAGTTTATCCAAACTCACAGAAGGTAGAAGTTACAATCCCATCACGTGTAGGTATTTTAAGAGCAGAAGTTGTAAATGATGACTTCTACGCAGCAGTAGATTTAGCAATTGATAAGTTAGAAGATCAAATTCGTCGTCAAAAGACTAGATTAAATAAGAAGCATCGTGAACATCTTGCAAATGCGTTTATCGACTCACAACTTGTGGAAGAAGAAAATTCTATTCCAGTAAAGACAAAGACAGTGAACGCTGAAGAAATGGACCTTGATACAGCTATCATGAAGATGGAATTAAGTGGACATAACTTCTACATCTATACTGATGATGAAACAGAAACTGTATCTGTTGTATATCGTCGCTCTAGCGGTGGATATGGCTTGCTAGAGGTAAGTAAATAACATGATTCATTGATCGGGAGAAATCTCGATCTTTTTATAGGAAAGAAAAGTACAGAGAATCTGGAATAAAGAGATAAAAAGGATAGTAATACTGGAAATTTAAACACTGTAGTGGAAAGTCATTCATACTGTGTATATAGATTTAAGGGGATCTATGTTACATGAAATTACAACGTTTACCATACGATGAGAAAGTTAAACTATTAGAGAGTTTAGGAAGAATCTATCGCCGGGAAAAAACGCGAGAGTTAATTGGTGATAGTCATGAAGTTCATGAAAGAACAGCTACCTATGTTCAAAAAGGGATAGGGACATATGATTGAGCATGTGATGGAGAATTGTTCTTCAGATACTGTATGCATTATCAAGCATGATTTTCTAGATCAATCACCAAGAAATTGGTACTGTAACTACTATGCAAAAATCATCATATTATCGATTAAAAAAAGAAGCAGTTGAAGAATTCGTTCGTTGCCTAGATATTTGAAAAATGTTAAAATGAACTACAGATATAGATGTTAAAAATGCTGTATTGATGCGGAAATTCTTACTTTTTATTTTTGAATAAAATGTAACCGTTTCCATTACTGTAAACAGATATATCCTATACAACCAGGAGGTTCTAAAGACATGTTGAAAGGTATAGCAGCATCACAGGGAATTGCAATTGCAAAAGTATATAAGTTGGAACAACCAGTTCTTAAGATTGTACAGACAAGCGCAAATCCAGAGGAAGAATTAAAGAAGTTGGATAGTGCATTTACAAAGACAATCGCTGATATTGAACAGATTAAAGAAGTCGCATCAAAGACATTAGCAGAAGAAGAATTAGCTATTTTTGATGCACATCTTATGATGATAGGTGACCCAGAATTCCGTGCTTCAATTGAAAATGAAATTACATCAAATTCAGTAAATGCTGAATACGCAGCAGATTGTGTATCTAAGATGATGATTTCTATGTTTGAAAGCATGGATGATGAATACATGCGTGCAAGAGCAGCAGATATCAAAGACGTATCATTCCGCTTACTCTGCAATATTACAGGGAATGAAATTCCTAACCTAAGTACATTAAATGAACCAGTAGTTGTGGTTGCTAAGGACTTAACACCATCTGACACAGGTTCCTTAAATAAGGAATTCGCAAAGGGATTTGCGACTGAAATCGGTGGACGTACAAGCCACAGTGCAATCATGGCTAGATCCTTAGAAATCCCAGCTATCGTTGGTGTAAATGAGATTCTAAATACATTAAAATCAGGTGATTTAGTAATCTTAGATGCAATCAATGGTGAAGTTATTACAGAACCAACAGAAGAACAGATTGCAGAATATACAAAGCGTGCTGAAGAGTTTCCGTGCAAATAAGGAAGCTCTCAAGGCATTAAAGGATAAGCCATCCGTATCTGTTGATGGTCATAAGGTTGAACTAGTTGGTAATATTGGTTCTCCAGCTGACGTTGATGCAGTAAACGCAAACGGTGGTGAAGGTGTAGGTCTATTCCGTACAGAATTCCTCTACATGAAGAGTGAAAATGATTTCCCTAACGAAGACATGCAGTTTGCGGCATATAAATCAGTTCTTGAAGGTATGAATGGCAAGCAAGTTGTGATTCGTACACTTGATATCGGTGGTGATAAGAAGTTAAGTTACTACCAATTTGAAGAAGAGATGAACCCATTCCTAGGTGTACGTGCTGTACGTTTCTGCTTATCACGTAAGGATATCTTCCGTGTTCAATTACGTGCATTATTACGTGCTTCTGCATTTGGTAAGTTATGCATCATGTTCCCAATGATTGCGACAGTTGCAGAATTCCGTGAAGCAAAAGCTGTTTATGATGAAGAACGTGCGAAGTTGATTGCTGAAGGTGTAACTGTTGGTGATGTACAAGTAGGTATCATGATTGAAATTCCTGCTGCAGCAGTACTTGCTGATCAGTTAGCGAAGGAAGCAGACTTCTTCTCCATCGGTACAAATGACTTAATTCAGTACTCCATGGCTGCAGACCGTATGAGTCAACCAGTATCTTACCTCTATCAGCCATTAAACCCATCTGTATTACGCTTAATTAAGATGGCTATCGATGGTGCACACAAAGAAGGTAAGTGGTGTGGTATGTGTGGTGAAATGGCTGGTGATGAGTTAGCAGCACCAATCTTACTTGGTTTAGGATTAGATGAGTTCTCAATGAGCGCGACATCTATCTTACCAGCGCGTAAGATCATCAACTCCTTAAGCTATGCTAGAAATGAAGGAACTAGCTGAAAAGGCAGTCGCTTCTCTACAGAAGCAGAAGTTGTAGAGTTAATTAAGAATACAATTTCAAAGTAATATAATAAAAATGCTGTATAAGTGAAATGACTTATGCAGCATTTTTTTCTATGTATGAAGAAGTATTATGTTCGATCCGGCTGTAAACTTGGAATATAGAATTCCTTTAAGTCATCTAAGCGTAAACAACCTAAGGACTTACCAAATACACATCCACAGTCGATATGATAGATTTGTTTATTCTTACCAATGGCAATCTTTCCACGATATTCATCACCATAACGGAAGGTAGGTGTGTGACCTACAATCATTGTTGTATCATTGAAGGGGTTTGCATCTAATCCGATTTTCTCCCATATAAGGGTGTGATGTGGTATAGAGGCGATGACAGTAGTAGGTTTCATATATTCTTCGCTAAGGCCAGCGTGAACTAAAAGGAACTTTTTGCCGTGAACATTTAATTCTTTATAGTACGGACAGTTTTCGAGATAGAGTTTAATGTCATAACACTCATGATAATCTAAATCCATGAATTGATCAGATGTAATGAGTCCTCCATTTCGCAAGGTCCATCTTAGGAAATCATCATCTGCACGCTGTGCACGGAAGTCTCGTTTACAATCTATCATGTATTGAGAATACTTTAATAACCATGCGTCATGATTACCCATAATGATGTGCATATTCTTGCTAGAGATAATCTTTTGTAATAACTCTATCGACTTAGGACCACGGTCACAAACATCACCAACAATCCATAGTTCATCATAATCGCTAAAGAAATCAGATCTAGCATCTGCATAAATTCATCATAACAACCATGTATATCACTCATTACATATATCGACATCTATATTAACTCCCAATGTAAATATCATATCACAAACAGAGCATATGGATGAGGGATATGGTTAGACTTCAATTGTTTTTTCTTCACAATAAGACACAGTTTTGGTATAATATCAACGGCTATTTTTATGAAAGAAGGTATTGAATATGGGAAGAGCGCATGAAGTCCGTGCAGCCTCAATGGCAAAGACTGCTGCAATTAAATCAAAGTTATATTCACGTTTTGGAAAGGAATTATATATCGCTGCTAAGAGTGGTGTTCCTGATCCAGATATGAATCTTTCTTTAAAGAGAAAGATTGCTGAAGCAAAATCCAACCAAGTACCTGCCGATGTTATTAAGAGAGCAATCGACAAAGCAAAGGGTGGAACAGACGAAAACTATACAGAAGCACGTTATGAAGGATTTGGACCTGGTAACTCTACGGTCATTGTAGATTGCTTAACAGATAATACAAATCGTTCTATGACAGAAGTTAAGACAGCATTCAATAAGTCAAAGGGTGCTAAGATGGTTAACGCTGGTGGTGTTTCTTACAACTATGAATCAGTTGGTCTATTCGTATTTAACTATGCGGATGAAGACGCAATGCTTGAAGCTTTATTAGAGGCTGAAGTTGATGTAACTGATCTTACAATTGAAGATGGTGTGATGACTGTTAAGACAGCGTTTACTGATTTCGGTAAGGCACAGGATGCGATTGAAAAGTTATTACCAAACATTGAATTTGAAACATGTGAAACAACAATGTTACCAAATGAATATGTAACACTTACAGATCCTGAAGAAATTGAAGCGTTCCACAAGCTAATGGATATGCTAAATGAAGCAGATGATGTAAATAAGGTTTATCATAACGCTATTATTAACGAGTAACATGCATGAATACTCTTCCAAGTTAGGAAGAGTTTTTCTTTTGATAGCCCTTATGCTACTATGGATAAAGAGGAAGCGTTATGACGAGAATACTACTTGTAGAAGATGATTTCGCAATTGTTCACTCCTTACAGGAATATCTCAATCTAGAAGGGTTTACTTCAGATCATGCAAGTGGACAAAAGGAAGCGGAAGAACTATTAAAGACAAAACAATATCAATTGTTGTTATTGGATGTTTCTTTAAAAAGATGGTGATGGCTTTGCGGTATGTAATATTGCTCAAAAGATACAATTACCAGTCATCTTTTTAAGTGCGTCTTCAGATGAAGAAACAGTTGTAAGAGGATTGAATATCGGTGCAGATGATTACATTACCAAACCATTCCGTCCAAAAGAACTACTCTCTCGTATCAAGAATGTCTTACGTCGTCATGCAGGACATCAAACAATTATCCTTTTGGAAGATATACAAGTTGATACTGAAAAGGCAATTATAAAGAAGAAAGATCAAGCATAAATCTATCTGCACTTGAATACAAGCTACTCACACTTTTTATTGATCATCGTGGCAAGTTACTTACAAGAGATCAACTTCTCGATGAGATTTGGAATATTGCAGGGGATTTCGTCAATGATAATACGATAACGGTATATATCAAACGCTTGCGCGAAAAAATTGAAGATGACCCTACAAATCCTAAAATCATTAAAACGGTGCGTGGACTAGGATATAGGATGGACTAATATGAAGTATTTACGTAATCAAGATGTTCTTCGTGAAATACTCTTATCTTTAGTGATTGGAGTTCTATGCATACTTGTCACATATCCACTGATTGGTGGATATGCAATCCTATTTCTATTGTTGACACTTGTGCTTGTAGGCGTACATTATTATTTCTCTATCAAACGTTACGAGCAGATTGCACAGTTAAGTTTATCATTAGATAAAGTGCTTCATGGTAGTGCAATCCAAATTGATGACCAATATGAAGGAGAGTTATCTATCCTCAGTGATGAAATTTCCAAGATGGTTATCAAACTCAACGAACAAACAGAACTACTACAAAAAGATAAAGTACGATTAACTAACGCAATCGCAGATATCTTTCATCAGATGCGAACACCACTTACATCGATTAACTTATCGCTAACCGTTTTAAATGATGAGCATCTTTCAGATGAGAAAGCACTCTATTATCGTCGCGATATTAAGAAACAATTAGAGAAATTACAGTGGTTAATTGAAACATTTACTAAAGATGTCTAAAATTGATGCGAAGACTGCTATCTTCCATCGACAACAATTACCTGCAAAAGACATCCTGACGAAGGCAATAGAACCGTTCGCAATTCCTATGGAGCTAAAAGAACAGAAGTGTGTTCTGAATTGCTCAAATGAAAAGATGTTCGTTGATGATCAATGGACAATGGAAGCGTTCAGTAATCTTATCAAGAATGCAATGGAACATACTCCAGATGGTGGTACAATTCAACTAATTGTCAGTGAAAATCCATTATATACAGAAGTGATTGTACAAGATAATGGAGAAGGGATTCCGGAAGAAGATATTCCATACATGTTTGAGCGTTTCTATAAGGGCAAAAACGCAAAACCAGAAAGTGTAGGAATTGGTTTAGCATTTGCTCGCATGATTATCACTGCTCAAAACGGAACCATCAGTGTTAAGAATCATCCGGATGGTGGTGCTTGCTTCACTGTACGTTTCTATAAACAAATTATTTGATCCTGTGAAAACAGGATTTTTTATCTTACAAAATGTCATCATTGTGTCACATTTGCTTTTTATACTGTAAGTATAAGGAGGGCTTTGATATGGAAGTCTTACGCGTCGAACACTTAACAAAAATCTATGGAAAAGGGGAAAATGAAGTAAAAGCTCTAGATAATGTTTCGTTTACAGTTGAACAAGGTGAGTTTGTGGCGATTATTGGCCCATCAGGATCAGGGAAATCGACACTATTACATATGCTAGGAGGAGTTGATAAACCATCACGTGGAAAAGTATTTGTAGGTGGACAAGATGTCTATGCACAAAATGAAGAACAACTAGCTGTATTCCGCCGTAGAAAAGTTGGTTTAATTTACCAATTTCTATAATTTGATTCCTGTGCTAAGTGCAGAGGAGAATATTACATTACCTGTATTAATGGATGGAAAAGAAGTGAATCAAGAACGCCTTGAAGAATTATTAAATGTATTAGGTCTACAAGAAAGACGAAAAAATCTACCAAACCAACTTTCAGGTGGTCAACAACAACGTGTATCCATTGGTAGAGCGCTTATGAACGCTCCAGCAATTGTACTTGCAGATGAACCAACTGGTAACCTTGACAGTAAAAACAGCCAAGAAATTGTAGAACTATTAAAGTTGTCAAATAAAAAATACCAGCAGACAATGATCATCATTACTCACGATGAAAGTATTGCCTTACAGGCAGATCGTATTATCTCAATCGAAGATGGAAAGATTACAAGAGACGAAAGAATTCGTGAGGTGTAATCATGAGTATATTTACAAAACTGACACAGCGCTATCTTTCCAAAGAATAAGACGAGAACGATTGTAACTTTAATAGGTATTATTGTGTCCATGGCTTTATTTACAGCTGTCATTGAAGGTGCATACAGTGGATATCAGTTCTTAAAAAATCGTGAGATTGCCGTAACGGGTGAGTGGCAAGTCATCATGAATAATGTAAATGAAGAAGGATTAGAAGAAGTAAAGACAAACAAGCAGATTGAAAAATACGAAAATGTATATACACTTGGCTGGGCAGAAGTTGCTAATGAAAATGATGGCAAACCATACCTTCTTGTACAATCTCTAGGGGACACAGAACATGCATTATTCCCAATCAATTTAGTTTCAGGTCGTATGCCTGAAAAAGAAGATGAAATTCTATTACCAGAGAATTTCATTGCGAACGCAAAAGAGAAATATCAAGTAGGGGATACGATAACTCTAGAAACAGGACAACGTTTCATAGAGAAAGAACAACTCTCTGAAAATACACCATACCAAGAAAAAGAGAGTTTGAAGAATACAACAAAACATACATTTACCATTGTCGGTATTATGGAACGTCTGCCATTTGAGATTGAAGAGTTTTCTTGTCCTGGCTATACATGCATTACAAATGGTTTTCATACAGATAATCAGAAACTATTCTTAACAATTCATTCACCAAGTAAAATGCAGGACTTCTTAATGCGTCAAACTATTTCAGATTCCTATGTTCCACATTCAGATTTGTTGCGATTTTTACGGTGCATTTAAAGCTAGTGGGGAACGTTCGGTACTCATTGGTTTAACAACAGTGCTTGTACTACTCATTGCGTATGGTTCTATCTCATTGATTTATAATTCATTCTCTATTTCCATTAGTGAACGTATTCGTCAGTTTGGAATTATGCGGTCCATTGGTGCTTCCAATCGTCAGATTCGTCGCATGGTTCTTTTTGAAGCATTTCTACTCGCAATCATCGGTATTGTGTTGGGTATCATAGTTGGATGTGTTGGGATTGGTGTCACACTTGCTTGGGTTCAAAATAACTTTATCGTAAATATCACAAATAAAGTTGGTTTAGGTTTGCGTTTAGTGATTAGTCCATTACCAATTCTGATCGCAGTTTTGATATGCCTAGTAACGACGATTGTTGCGGCATATATTCCAGCTTATAAAGCAATTCATAAATCTGCGATTGAGGCAATTCGTCAAAGTGATGAAATTATTATTAAGCCTAATGAAGTAAAAACTTCAAAGCTCACGCAGAAATTATTTGGTTTTGCTGGAGTAATGGCTACGAAGAATTTCAAACGTAATAAACGTAAATATCGTTCAACAATTCTTTCATTAGCGTTAAGTGTCATTTTATTTATCTCTGCCGCATCATTAACACAGTATGTAAGTAGGATGCTACTGATACAGAGTAGTAATGATCATAAGATGAATGTTATGTACAATGTATACACTGATGAACAAGAAGATGTTGACCCAGCGTTTTAATATGATTAAGGCAATACCAGAAATTCAAAATATCGCTATCACGCAGAAAATCTTTGATGAAGTCTATATTCAACGTAATTACATTGCATCAGAATACTGGACGGCAGAGAACCAACAGTATTTGCGCCGTATTAAAGATGCAGTAGGTGTGAATGTTGAACTAATCTTTGTGGATGATGATGCATTTGAGAATTTGTGCAAAGAAAACAAGATAGATTCCTCCAGTTATTTTGATAAAACTAGTCCAAAGGGTCTACTATATAATCACGTTATCCAACAATTTATTAGAGAAGGTAAGGCTATTACGCGTGATGTTTCAGTGATAGATACTGACGCAAACAATGTGCCAATGTTTGTTCGTGAATACAAAGAAATAGAAGGGTATGCAAGTTTACATGAGCCATATATTAAAGATGGCAAGCAGTATTATCTCTTTCTATCCGATAGAGTATATTGAAGAAATGAAAGGCTATGAAAACTTAGACATGCGCAAAGCCAAACTCTATCCAGTTGAAGAAATTGATATTGATATTCCACTTGTGGCAGGTGCACAAATTAAAGAGAATCTGTTCACATTAAGTCGTAATACAATGCAGTTGATTTATCCACGAAGTATGGCAACGACACTATTTTACAAATACAGATACAAACTATATAAAACGATTATCTAATCCAGAGATTGGTATACAAACAGATAATCACGCAATTGTTACTCAAAAACTTGAAAAGATTAAAAAAGATAATGGTTGGAGTGCAGATCAAATCTATGACTTTGACCGTGATCGTCAAAATAACCGCATGTTTATCTTAGTGATAAAATGTATTCTCCTATGGATTTATTCTTCTAATTGGTGTTATATCGATTGCGAATGTATTTAATACGATTTCGACGAATATCATTCTTCGACGGAAAGAGTTTGCGATGTTACGATCGGTTGGTATGTCTGAAAAGGGCTTCCAAAGAATGCTGAATTATGAGTGTTTAATCTATGGAGGTCGAAGCTTAGCGATTGGTCTTCCAATATCGTTTATCTTTTCATTCTTTATCCATCATGTGATTAATCAAATGGTACAAGTTGATTACTTTATTCCTTATGTCAGTGTACTACTTGCAATCGCTATGGTATTTGTAGTTGTGTTTATCACCATGTTGTATACAACAAGAAAGATACGCAGAAATAATGTGATTGAAGAATTACGAATTGAAAATATTTAGTGAAATCTTTCTAGAAGGCACTTTGGTGCCTTCTTTTTAAAATGAAAAAGAACATTAGACATATCTAATGTTCTGAAGAGATATAGTGAGCGCCACTGATTTCTAATTTTAATAGACGTTTTCTTTCTTCACTTGGTAATACACTGGTATAGAGTAGGGTACTACGATATTCCAGTGTTCTCCATGGGAATGGTACATCTGCAAATTTACTACAGATACGCATATCTTCCTTACGCATGTCATGGAGCCATTTCTTGCCAGTATCATTGAAGGCAAGGATGCGTAAGTGGTCAAGTGCTGGTAGACGTTGTGCTTCGTATTTTGTTAACTGTACCATCGCTTGTAAGATACTACGACGAATACGATTGCTGGTGTAACGATAGGTTGTGGCATCCTTTAAGAAACCTTCATATGTATCGTTATCTGCAGCACATTTACGTAGGTGATTTTCGATTCCTTCGTTAAATAAGAACAAGTCTTCTAATTGCTTGCGAGAAGAAGTTAATAAGTATGTTCGCAAGTAAGGATAGAACTGTTCAGGATAAACCAGCGTACTTTCTTTCAGTATTTCTTCCATTGGTGTAGAACTTGCTAGACTCTCATTATTTTTGAGTGCCTTTCGAATTGCTAGGGCACTTGCGTTTTCAGATATCTCTGGACTTAGATAACCGCTTGTACGTTGTACAATTACTGGTTCAATATTGGAGCCTTTTAGATGCTTTAAATAAGAAACAGCTAAGATATCATTTGGTTCCATAGAACCTGTTAAAAGACTATATGCACGTGGGAAGGACATTCCTGTCTGCATGCTTTCTCTTAAGTTATCAGGATTAAGAGATGTATCCGCAATCTCTTGTAGGTTTTCTAAATTCGCACACTCACTACCAAAGGAGATGTAGTCAACTTTCGCAATCTTTAAAAGTTCCACTGCACCATACGCAAACTTAGAAGCACTTTGGGTTGCGTAGAAATAAGGTAATTCAATCACTAGGTCTACACCATTTTCAACGGCTGCCTTGGCACGTTTCCATTTATCGATGATTGCAGGTTCTCCACGCTGTACAAAATTACCAGACATAACAGCGATAACCATATCACACCCACTCAGTTTTCTTGCTTGTTCGATTTGATAGCGATGTCCATTATGGAATGGATTATACTCCGCTATGATTCCACATACTTTCATTTCTCAAAATTCCTTTACAGTTGATATGATACAATGAAATCAATCAAACAAGAAAGGATATTTCTTTATGACAGAGTTAATTTATAAAAATCATTAAACCCTGAAACAGAAGTGAAGGGCAACACTAGTTTGTGTACATGGTATGCAAGAACATCATGCTCGTTATATTCCCTTTGCAAGAGAATTATCAAAGCAGGGTATAGCAGTACTAATTTATGACTTACCAGGTCATGGGGAAGCTTTTAAAGATGAACTGGGGTACTTTGCGGATCAAAATGGTGATGAAGTATTGATTCAATCTGTAGATACGATGGTTAAAGAAGTTACATGCAGAATATCCAGATGTACCACACTTCTTATTTGGACATTCGATGGGTTCTATCATTGTTCGTTTATATCTAGAACGTAATGATGATTTTGCAGGTGTGATTCTTTGTGGTGCACCAAATTATCAGCCAGCAGCTGGCTTTGGTAAGAAACTTGCCCAGTTACTAGTCAAGATGAAAGGACCTAAGGCAAAGACAAAACTATTAACAGCACTGAGTGTTGGTGCCTTTAGTAAGGCTGTCAAGAATGCAAAGACACCAGTTGATTGGTTGTCCTATAACGAAGATAAATGTAAACAAATTCTTGAATGATGAATTATGTGGTGTCCCATTTACAGATGCGGGTAACCGTGACTTATTTACAATGGTTGCTCACTTACATCATCCATTTACCGCGAAGAATCCATCTTTACCAATTCTATTTATCAGTGGTGAAGATGATCCATGTACTGGTGGAACCTTAGGGATTAGTGGATAGTATTTCAACATTGCAGAAGAATGGATATGCAAATATCGAAAAATATTACATTCCGAAAAAAATGCGTCATGAGATTCTCAATGAGAAAGGAGAATCATCTTGTAATCGAAGAGATTATTAAATTTATTTATCAACATCAATAAAAATTTGAAACAAATATTTTCTGAAAGAAAAGGTTATGAGGGTATCTTCCATCAATTTTTCGCTTTTGGAAGCGTTTTTCGGGGGATATTTGATTGACTTTGAAGTGCGGTTTGTTATAATTTATAAGCGTTAACGAGCGAGGAGACTGCCGTGAAGTGGACAAAAACAGAGTTGCTGCGTGATTTGCAGAATGTAGATTTTGACGAAGATGTAGTAATTGAGAACGATGAACTGAAAAATGACACCGGTATCTTATCTGTTGAAGATGTTCATGTAGAAGGTCACGGTTATATCGACGATGAGGATGATCGCTTCTATGTAGATATGCATATTACAGGTACAATGATTTGTCCGGATGCTATCACAAATGAACCGATTGAAGTTCCTCTCGATGTCGAAAGTCAAGAAACATATGTCTTTGAAGAAACTGATGAAGATGGCGTACGCCTCGTTACCAGTGAAGTCGTTGATCTGATGCCTGCAGTGATAGATGCTATCCTGTTGGAGGTACCACTTCAAGTGACTGAAGCAGTAGAGGGTGAATATCCGCATGGCGATGGCTGGCAGATATTTACAGAAGCTGAGTATCAGGAAAGCCGGAAAGATCAATTGGATCCGCGTCTGGCAGGACTGAAGCAATTCAAAAATGAATAGTAGGAGGTGCTAGACAATGGCTGTACAACAGAGAAGAAATTCCAAGACGAGAAAGAACAAGAGAAGAACACATTACAAGTTAAATGTACCTACACTCGTAAAGAATGCTGCAGGTGAATACGTTCGCCCACACCATGAAGGTTCTTACGTTAAGGAAACAACAGAATCCAAATAAGGTTGGAAATGAAGATGCTTTATAGCATCTTTTTCTATTGCTATATCAGAAGTCGTTTGATAAAGTCTAGGTGAATTAAGGAGTTTCTATGAGTGTAAGAGCGGAAGTATTAAATATATTAGAGCGTGTATTTCGCCAACATGGTTTTGCGTCTCTACTTTTAAGAAAGGCAGATATCTCGAAAGAGGAGATGGGTCTAGCAAGTGAAATCGTGTATGGTACGATACGGAATAAAACACTATTAGAAGAACAGTGGCGTCCATTTACAAAGCATGTTAAACCAAGAGTGGCTGCACTTCTTAATATGAGTGTGTATCAGTTACTCTTTTTGGATAGTATTCCTTCCTATGCCGTCATCTTTGAGGCAGTAGAGCTTGCCGGTAAATCGGAGAAAGAGTTTGTCAATGCTGTTCTTCGTAAGGTACAGGAACAGGGTCTAAAAAAGCCTGAAGGAAATACAATTGAAGAACTTGCGGTATTAACTTCGCACCCGCTTTGGATCTTACAGTTATGGAAGGCTCACTATGGCTTTGAAACAATGAAAGAGATTGCCTTACATAATCAAGAACCTTCACTTGTATACGGTAGAGTGAATACAATAAAGTGTAAGAAAACTGAGATTGCTGAAATATCGGATGTACGTATGCTTGAGGATGATTGTTTCTTCTATGCAGGTGTTTTGCAAAGAACAGAACTCTTCTCTAAAGGAATGGTATTGATACAAGATCGACATTCACAAAAAGTAGTGCGTAAGCTGGATGTTTTACCTGGTATGCAGGTGTTAGATGCCTGTGCAGCGCCAGGCACAAAGACACAGCAGATTGCTTGCTTGATGAAAAATCAAGGTAAGATTATCGCTACGGATTTGTATGAAGCTCGTTGTCATTTAATTGATGAACTAATGAATCGTACAGGAGTATCTATTGTTTCTACAAAGCAGAATGACGCAACAATCACAGGTGCATTTACCGAGGAAAGTTTTGACCGTATTTTGATTGATGCGCCATGTTCAGGTCTAGGAGATTTATCACATAAGCCAGAGATACGGTGGCATTTAGAGCCGACATCAATCGATGAACTTGTACGTACACAAGAATCAATACTAGATGCTAACGCAGAGTATTTACGTGTTGGAGGAATCCTTGTGTATAGTACCTGTACGTTAAATCGTAAAGAAAATGAACAACAAATCAAAAAGTTTTTAGCAAAACATTCTAACTATGTCTTGCTAGAAGAAGAGACTTTATTTCCAATGGTAGATGATGCGGATGGCTTCTATTACGCAAAATTAAAGCGTAACCAATAGCTTATTTGTGCTTGAAACATTGGATAACATATCGAGAAATTAGTGTGTTTGTGGTAATATATTAACTATGCAAAGTATATATGATTTAAATATGAAGATGGCGACAGATATGCTCGCTGAAAAGGGACAAAAATCTTATCGTGCAAAGCAATTATTCCAATGGCTTTATCGTAAGCGTGTGGGTTCATTCCAAGAGATGACTGATATGCCTGCAAGTCTATTAGAAGAACTTGCACAGGAATATTCGATTGAACCTGTTAAGGAAATTACACGTCAAGTTGCGCGTGATGGAACTACCAAATATCTGTTCCAGTTAGCGGATGGCTCCTCTGTTGAGACAGTATTGATGCATTTCCATTTTGGGGAAAGTTTATGTGTAACAAGTCAGCTTGGTTGTAATATGGGCTGTACTTTTTGCGCGTCTGGATTATTAAAGAAACAGCGTGATTTAACAGCTGGTGAAATTGTTGGACAAGTTATGTTTGTCCAAAAAGAACTTGATAAAATTGGTAAGCGTGTTGATAACGTCGTTATCATGGGAACAGGTGAGCCATTTGATAACTATGATAATGTGATGCGTTTCTGCGAAATTATCAATAGTGACTTAGGTTTAGCGATTGGCGCAAGACATATCACAATTAGTACCTGTGGTATCGTTCCGCGTATCAAGGATTTTGCGAAGGGCCATTATCAATACAATCTAGCAATTTCTTTACATGCACCTAATGATGCCTTACGTAGAAGATTAATGCCTATCGACCAAGTGTATCCTTTGGATGTCTTGATGGACGCATTACATGAATATAGTGAAGATAATAATCGTCGTATAACGTTTGAATATATCTTATTAAATGGTGTCAATGATACGGATGCACATGCGATTGAACTAGCGAATTTAATTCGTGGTATGAATGCATATGTGAATCTGATTCCATATAACCAAGTCGATGAAAATGGATATGTTTCAACAAACGAGAAAGTCGCATTACATTTCTATGATGTGCTTATGAAACATGGTGTAAAAGCTACCTTACGTTCTAAACATGGCGATGATATTGATGCGGCTTGTGGTCAGCTTCGCGCAAAACATGAAAAGGGTAAACTTTAAACATGAAGTACTATGGAATAACAGACAAAGGATTGGTGCGTAAAAGCAACCAAGATAGTTATGTCATTGCGACAAATGTAGCTGGTGAAGTATTTGCGATTGTCGCAGATGGTATTGGCGGAAATTTAGGTGGGGATATTGCCAGTCGAATGGCGGTAGCCCATTTTTCGCGTGTATTCTCTGAGACAGAGCAGTTTCGAGATGCGGATGAAGTGAAACTATGGCTCAATCGTGAAGTGAAAATCTGTAATTCCGCAATCTTCGATTATGGTAAGCAACATGTAGACCTCAAGGGTATGGGCACAACACTATGTGCTACTTTGATTACACATATTGGTATCTTTATTGTAAATATTGGAGATTCTCGTGCATACGCTTGGTGGCATGCAGGTAAGATGCAACAGTTAACTGTCGATCATACTTTAGTTAATGACATGTTAATGCATCATGAGATTACACCTGAGGAAGCCAAAACATTCCCACGTCGTAACGTATTAACCAATGCGTTAGGTGTTTGGGAAGATGTAAAGTGTGATATTACACATCATATTGAGAAGATGGATGGCATCCTTTTATGTAGTGATGGTCTGCATGGCTATGTGCCAGAAAAGACAGTGTTACGCGTTGTAATTGATCCACATAAAGATCCTTCATTACGTGCACGTAAGTTAATTAAACTAGCTTTAGAAGCTGGTGGTTTTGATAATACAACAGTCATCTTATTAGACTTTGCTGGAGGCTACACACTATGAACAAAAAGAATGTAGTCGCTAACCGTTATGAAGTTGTTCAGCATATTGGTCAAGGTGGCATGGCTGATGTATTCTTGGCTATCGATACAATTTTAAATCGTCATGTCGCTATCAAGATTCTACGCTCTGATCAAAGTACAGATGCGATTAGTATCTTGCGTTTTGAGCGTGAAGCACAAGCTGCCACAACATTAGCGCATCCAAATATTGTAGAAATCTATGATGTTGGTGAATATAAGAATCATCACTATATTGTCATGGAATACGTGGCTGGTAAGACTTTAAAGAAAGTGATCCGTGACCGTGCACCTTTATTGAATCTAGAAGCGGTTGATACAATGAAACAACTAACTTCTGCAGTTGCGGAAGCACATAAGCGTGGCATTATTCACCGAGATATCAAACCACAGAACGTGATTGTTAAGTCTGATGGTTCTTTAAAGATTTTGGACTTTGGTATCGCAACTGCCAAGGGTAGTGCGCAATTAACACAAGCAAATAATGTTATGGGTTCAGTTCATTACTTAGCACCTGAACTTGCAAAGGGTGAGCCAGCTTCCCCACAATCAGACATTTATGCCTTGGGTATTGTGTTCTATGAGATGTTGACAGGGGATGTTCCTTTTAAGGCAGACCAAGCTGTACAGATTGCATTACAACACATGAGAGAGCCTATGCCAAGTGTACGCAAAGCCAATCCAAATGTTCCACAATCTGTAGAGAATATCATCATCCGCGCAACTGCGAAAAATCCAAAGTTGCGTTATCAAAGTTGTGATGAGATGTTAAAGGATTTAGAGAAGTGCATGTTGCCAGAACATCAAAATGACAAGCCATTAAGTCTGAAAGATCCAATCGATAAAACACCAACAAAACAAGAAAAAGATGATGCTAAGGTCGCAATGACAAGAAGTACATCTCTTTCACGTGTTGCAAATAAACGTACCAAGATTTATATCACTGCTATCGTAGTGTTATTCGCATTGTTTGCGTTAATTGTAGGACTATTTTTAGCAGGTATTTTACCACCTAAATCCAAGACGGTTACTGTACCAAATGTTTCTGATATGGATGTGGCACAAGCAACTGCAGCCCTAGAAGAACAAGAACTTGAAGTTGATCAAGAAAACATTATCTATCAACTATCGAAAGATAGTATTGAAGGTGTTGTAATCAGTACAGAACCTGCTAGTTCTAGTGAGGTAGAGCGTCATTCAAAAGTGAAGCTTATCGTATCCAGTGGTGTTGGGGAAGAAATGCCAAACTATGTCGGAAAAAATATTGACGATGTAAAGGCGTCACTTCCTTCTTCAATTCATTTGATTGAGAAAGAAGAACAGAGTGATAAAAAACCTGGAACAATCATCCGTCAAGAAGGTGTAGCACCTGGAGAACTTTATGATGATAGCTGGTGTAACAGATGTGACGCTATACTATGTGCCATATGTAAAGGTTACAATTCCAGCAGATATCATTGGAAAACCGATTGAGGAAGCGACAGCACAATTAGAAGCGATGGGTGTTAACGTCGTGCGTGCACACCGTGATACTTCTTCTTTACCTCAAAGTGAAATTGATAAAATCAAAGTTGGTACAGTCATTGAGACAATGCCAGCTGCAGGTAGTGAATATACACAAAAAAAGGATAGTTATGTCACATTATACTTTTACTAAGGAGTGCTTATGATTGCACGAATTACAAAAATCGTATCAAAGAATTATCGTATCTTAACTTCTGATAAGAAGTATTTTGATGCGATTGTAATGGGCAAAGTGCGTCGTCAAGATGCGCCTGTAGCTGGAGATTTGGTGGAGTGTGAAGAAATTGATGGTCGCTTTGTCATTCAGAAAATCATGCCTCGTACAAATCGCTTAATACGTCCAGCGGTAGCGAATGTCGACCAAGCACTCATTGTAATGAGCGTAAAAGATCCTGATTTTTCAACTGCGTTAATTGACCGTTTAAGTATGCTTATCATGCATGCAGGGGTTGAACCAGTTTTGATTATTACAAAATGTGATTTAGGCTTTAGCCAAGAAGTAGAAGAACAGATTCAAGCCTATGAAAAAGGTGCGATGAAGGTCATCCGTACCGCAAAAGGTAGTTTAGATCCATCGATTGCTGGTATTTTAACAGATAAGATTTCTGTATTAACTGGTCAAAGTGGTGCTGGTAAGAGTACGTTATTAAACCAGTTAGAGCCATCATTCCATCTTGCGACTCAAGAGATTTCAAAGGCACTTGGAAGAGGTAAACATACCACAAGACATAATGAATTACATGAGGTTGCAGGGGGACTTGTAGCAGATACACCTGGCTTTAGTTCCTTGGATTTTTCGCATATTCAAGCACATGAACTAGCTGAATATGTACCAGACTTCGTGCCATATTTACATGATTGCCGCTTCAATGACTGTGTTCATCAAAATGAACCAGGATGTAAAATTAAAGAAGCGGTAGAAGCAGGTAAAATATCTAGAGAACGCTATGAGAACTATCTTGGCGTTTTACAGATCATTCAAGAGAGAAGGGAGAAATACTTATGATTGTTGCACCATCCGTATTATCTTTAGATTACAGTCATATGACTGAACAATGTGAATTACTAAATTCTTCCAAGGCAGAGTGGATGCACTTTGATGTCATGGATGGACACTTTGTAAAGAACTTAACATTTGGACCAGACATCCTAAAAGGTTTTGTAAAACTATCACCTTTATTTAAAGATGTTCATTTGATGGTAACTGACCCTAAGATGTTCGCCGATGTATTTATGAATGCTGGTGCAGATCAGATTACCTTCCACGTTGAAACAATTTACGATAAAGAAGAAATCAAAGCACTTGCGAAACATATCCACGAACAAGGAAAAAAAGCAGGACTAACATTAAAGCCACAGACTCCAATTGAAGTATTAAAGCCATTCTTGCATGATTTTGACTTATTCTTAATTATGAGTGTAGAACCAGGTTTTGGTGGACAGAAGTTTATGCCAGAGGCACTAGAACGTATTCGTACACTTCGTACATGGTTAAATGAAGAGGGTCTTGATACACATATTGAAGTTGATGGTGGTATCAATGAAGAAACAGGTGCTTTATGTGCTGAAGCAGGAGCAGATGTACTTGTGGCTGGCTCTTATGTCTTTAAGAATGATATCCACGAAGTATGTGAGAAATTATGGAAACTTCAGTAGCTATTATCTTAAAACGTTGTGAATCAATTCCGACTGCAGAAAACTATATTGGTGTAGATAAAGGTGCATTAACACTTGCTAGAAGTGGTAAGAGAATGTTACTGGCAATTGGTGATTTTTGATTCTGTGAAGAAAGTGATTTATCTAGTATCAAGGACTATAGTGATACATTCATTCAATTAAATCCTATCAAGGATGATACTGATAGTGAGGCAGCAGTCATGTATGCCATCGAGAAGGGCTATCAAAAAATCCACCTCTATGGTGGACTTGGTGGAAGATTAGACCATGCGATGATTAATTTACGTCTGGTATCACGTTTTCCTGAAACAGTATATCTCCATGATGAGAAATAACTATATTTATTCTCTTGGTGAGGGTGTCCATTCCATTGATAAACGTGATTATACATATATCTCATTCTTTACCGAAGATGAATCAATCATCACTTTGGAAGGAATGAAATATCCATTTAGATCAATCAACAACTTACCAAACAAAGATACCTATACCACTTCTAATGAAATTTTAGAAGATAAAGGTATCGTCACTGTGCATGCAGGCAAGGTAACTGTTATACAATCAAAAGATGCATAAAAAAATTCCCTTCGGGGAATTCTTTTTCATATAACCGGCGATTACTCAGCAGCTTTAGCCTTAGCTCCTGCCTTTAATGTCTTTAATGCGCGAGCTGAGATCTTAACTGTCTGTGGCTTGCCATCAACGATCATGTGAACCTTTTGTAAGTTCACATTCCACTTACGACGAGTAGCACGTAGGGAGTGGGAACGTCTGTTTCCTGACATTGCTTTCTTACCGGATACAGCACATACTCTGGACATACCATAACCTCCTTTACTTATAATTTGCTTACAAAAGATATCATAGATTACTTGTAAATGCAACCAAAAAAGTAGTAGTTAGATTCTGTTTTTCAAAGATTCCTATAGAAGATGCAGAAATGAATTATGTAAATTCTATGAAAATAGGCTGTTTATGGGTGGTAATCGACTACATTTTGAAATGTAAATGTGATAAAATACGAATATAACTGAAAGGAGACTTCACGGTGACAGATAAACAGATTTATGCAGCAATTGAAGCTGCTGACCATGAGGTTCGATTAGTAATTGGTGAGTTTTTCAACACCAGATTTAATATTATAAAGGTTGAAAGAGTACCATGTAGCGGACTCTCTTATAATGGCATTACAGACCAGCAGGCTTTGATTGGTTCCATCAAGCAGGCAGCAGCGTCTGCTAAAAAGATGGTGGGTGCTAGTGTACAACAGGTGATTCTTGCAATCCCTGCATTTAATTTAAAGCGTATCTCTTTGAAATCAACAGTTGATATTGAAGGTATTGATGGAACAGTAACAATTCAAGATGTACGTAATGCAATTAAAAAGGCTGAAGCAGTAAATATCGGTAATGATAGTGCTTTGATTCAGACGGTATGCGTGAAGTATACAGTGAATGGTATGACAACACGTCGTATTCCTCTTGGAGAAAAGTGCTCTCAGTTAATTGTTGATATTGACTTATTGTGTGCAGACCGTAAGTTTGCATATGACTTAGTAACTTGTGTAGAGAATGCTGGTCTGAAGGTAATGGATATCTTTGCGGATATCTACGCTGTTGGTAAAGAAGCTGCTTTATTTGAACAGTCCGTTGATCGTCAAGTGATTGTCTTAAAGGTAGAACGTGATGCGACAACATTAGGTCTTCTTTATAAGGGAAGATTTGCGGCATCTACAATCTTAGCCTATGGGACTTGGAAATATCGCAAACGCAGCTGTTGAAAAATATGGCATTAATATGAAGAATGCTATTGAGTTAATCAAGTATAGTGCAAGACTTGATCAGACAGTTTGTTCTTCGAATATTATCCATATTTGGAACGATAATGGTGAAAATAGAACCATCAGTGAACAGGAGTTAGTTGACTGCATTAGACCTAATATTGAAACATGGTTGAATGCAATTACAGAAACTTGCGAAGGAATCTTGCAAGCAGGTGAAACAACTGTTATTATTACTGGTGAAGGTGGCGAAACTATAGGGTTAGAAAACCTTTTAAGCAAGCGCCTAAATGTAGAAGTTAGAGATTATATTCCGGAAACATTAGGGGGAAGAAATGCAGCATTAACCGCATGTCTCGGATTGTTCTATGCCTACCAAGATAGATTACCTATTATCGGTCAGACTGAAAACAGCTTAGATCTTGATGCTTTTATCAAAAACGTATCCTACCGCGACAGAAAGGTAGAGACTACGAAAGAAGATACCTTGACAAATAAACTCAAGGGATTGTTTCTCGATGGAAAGAAATAAATTGGAGAGGTAAACGTTATGGCAGAATTAACTTACAACCAGGTAGCAAAAATCAAGGTATTTGGTGTCGGCGGAGCAGGTAGCAACGCTGTAAACCGCATGGTACAGGAAGGCGTTCAGGGTGTTGAATTCTATATCGCTAATACTGATCTTCAGGCAATGGATATTTCTCCAGTTGCAAATAAGATTCAGTTAGGTAAAGAAGGTCTTGGCGCTGGTGGTAACCCAGACAATGGACGTAAAGGCAGCTGTAGAAAGCGAAGATGCAATCCGTAAATCTATGGAAGGTGCCGACATGGTATTCCTTACAGCAGGTATGGGTGGTGGAACTGGTACAGGTGCAGCCCCATTATTCGCAAAGATTGCTAAGGAACTTGGATGCTTAACAGTAGGTATTGTTACTAAAGCCATTCAATTTTCGAAGGTAAGAGAAGAGAAAGAAATGCTGAACAGGGTCTTGAACAGCTCAAAGGAGTATGTAGACTCATTAATCATCATTTCTAATAATAAAGTATTAGAAGTAATTGGACATATTCCATTCCAGGATGCGTTTAAGGAAGCAGATAATATCTTACGTCAAGGCGTACAGACAATTACTGACTTGATTGCTGTTCCAGCAATGATTAACTTGGACTTTGCAGATATTAAGAGTGTTATGGAAGGTCAAGGTTCCGCATTATTCGGTATCGGTATGGCTGATGGCGATGACAAGGCTAGAGAAGCTGCAGCACGCGCTATTCAATCTCCATTACTAGAAGCACAGATTGCTGGTGCAAAGAGTGCTATTATCAACGTTACTGGTGGTACAAGCATGTCCGCATTTGATGCATCTGAAGCAGTTGACTTCATCCGTGAAGCAGCTGGTAATGATATTGATATCATCTTCGGTGTAGCTATTAACGACAAGATTGGCGATGCAATTATCGTTTCTGTTATCGCTACAGGTTTCGAATTGTCTGAACCTAAGAAGGAAGAAGAAAAGAAGGCTACTCCTTCTACAAAGCCAACAAGTGGTGTTTCATTACAGAATGATGACTCTGCTGTATTTGGTTCTTCATCTTCTGATGCAAGTGACAGTATTCCTGGTTTCTTTAGAAGAGGTTAATTTAAGAGGGCATTTATGTCCTCTTTTTTCATATCTATCATAAAGGGGAGGTAGTTATGCAGTACAATCATCATGTATCCGTAAGTGGTTTAATTGTAAATGAAAATGACGAAGTATTACTTGTCAAAAAAATGCATTTCCGTGGGATGGGAGTGTCCAACAGGATTTGTGGCAGAACACGAATCTCTACAAAATGCAATGAGAACGAATTATCTTTGATGAGACAGGTGTGAATGTTACGATTCTTGATCTTGTTGGAATTAACAAAGACCTAACATTTAATAATGTAAATGTAGACTTTATCTGTAAGTACGAAAGTGGAGAACTTATCGCTAGATGGCAGTAGTCAAGAAGTTAAAGTGGGTCAATAAAGATGGATGCTAAACTCATGGTTAAAAGATGCACTTGTACATGAAATGCTTCAAAACATGCTTTTACTATCGTGGTAGAGTTGGGTTGTTGGAACTTTAAAAAAGAATCCATTTGAAATGATAGAAAAAGATGTTTATCCAAAGTTTTAAAAAAATTGATGAAAGATTAGATTTTACAGTCGCATACTCGCTATGCGACTTTTCATATACTTTTTCAAAAATGCGTCGAAATGATATCCGATATAATGATAAAGTGAAAGGTGGGTTTCGATATGGCATCTGGTGTAAAAGTGAAATAAAAATGAATCGACGATGGCATCTTTACAGAAACGATTACCGCATTGGATCCATCATACACGTGTTGATGAAAGTAATGTGAACGGAATAGTTTATTTACCGAAGTGTGACTGTTCGGAATGTGGATATACTGTAAGTTTTTGAAAAAGCCTGTTTGTCCTCATTGTCATGTGAAAGATGAATGTCTTTCAAAAAAAGAAATAAATCTGATGACATTTTCATGCTTTATTGCATGATTTTTTTCACTATTGTGGTATAATTCCAACATTAGTAAGAAAGGTGAGTGTTTATTTTGGAGGGTTCATCAGTTCCGCCGGAAGGCAATATATGTATTAAAATGACAAATGAAAGTGAGATCCGCATATGAATCAAGCAGGACAGTATATTCTAGCGATTATTGTGCTTGTTTTCTTTTTCGGGTCTTTTTTTCGGCTATAGAAACAGCATATTCCGTAGCGAGTAAGATTCGCCTAAAGAATATGTATAGTGATGGTGAGGAAAAAGCAGGTGAAGTATTAAAAGGTTCTTGAAAACTTTGATCGCTTTTTTTAGTCACAGCGTTAATTGGTAATAATGTTGTTAATATTATTACAGCGACTGTAGGTACATTGTTATTTACAATGTGGGTTGGTACAAATGGCCCAACTGTATCAACGGCAGTCATTACAATCTTAGTATTGGTCTTTGGTGAAATCACACCGAAGTCACTTGCAAAGCAATTTCCAGAAAAGGTTGCGATGTATACAGTTGGATTTGTAAAGTTTGTACAAGTATTATTAACACCAATTACATGGTTGATGTTAGGTTGGCAATGGATTGTAAGTAAGGTGATTCATATTGAAGAAGATGATTCTGATATCGCAGATGAATTAATTACGATGGTCGATGAGGCAGAAAAGGATGGGAGACCTTGAAGAACATGAGTCTGACTTGATTTCTGCAGCGATTGAGTTTAATGATCTTGAAGTTATGGATGTATTTACACCGCGTGTTGATATTATTGCGGTAGATATAAATGATCCAATTGAGAAGATTGAAGAAGTATATCGTCTGAATTCTTATTCACGTTTACCTGTGTATGAGTCATCAATTGACCATATCATTGGTGTCATTCATGAAAAAGGATTTTTATGAGTTGATTTATCGCAATCAAAACATCTTTACGTAAGATTGTTAAAACCAGTTGTTTATACAAGTCCAAACACAAAGATTTCTCAATTATTAAAGAAGCTACAAACAAATAAGACACATATGGCGGTTGTCCTAGATGAGTTTGGTGGTACAGACGGTATTATTACTGTTGAGGATATTATCGAAGAACTCGTTGGTGAAATTTGGGATGAACACGATATTGTCGAAGAGTTCTATACAAAAATCAATGATACAACCTACCTTATTAAAGGTGATGCAGAAGTGGATGATATGTTTGATCGTTTCGACATCGAAGATGATGATGAAGATGAGGGATATATCTCTATTTCTGGTTGGGTGATTTATCGTCTTGGTCATATCCCTGAGGTTGGAGAATCATTTGATTATAAGAATCTGCATGTTACAGTTACAGAAGCAGACCAAAGAACTGTGTTACAAGTTAAAGTAACAATTCAAGAAACAGAAACAGATAAAGAAGACGAGTAATTCGTTTTCTTTTCGATTATGGAGGAACTATGCAACAATACTTCAGTGATACACCACTTGTGGTAGGTCAAGAATATATCTTTAATAAAGATCAAGCACATCATGCTAAGAATGTTGTTCGTTTACATCATGAAAAGATTCGTTTGGTTTATGATGGGATTGGGTATTTTGCGGATGCCTACAGCAAAGGAAAAGACTTTGTTGCGATGGTCTTAGAGAAAGATGAGCGTATCAATGAGATTGGTGTTGAAGTAACACTTGCGATTGGACTTATCCGTAAAGAAAAGTTTGAACTTGTATTACAGAAGGCGTGCGAGCTTGGTGTAACACGTATCGTGCCATTTGAGTCAATGCGTTGTGTCGTACGTGCTAAAAAAGAAAAAGAAGATAAACAACAAGTACGTCGAATCGATATCCTACAAGAAGCTGCAGAGCAGTGTAAACGAAATCGTATCCCTGAAATTACGCCAATTGTGCAACTAAAAGATCTTGTGAAGTATCGTTCTGATATTAACGTTCTTCCATATGAAAATGCCTACTCTAATTCGAAATTTATGACAGAAGTATTATCACCAGGACAATCTATTACATTTGTAATCGGACCAGAAGGTGGTTTTGCGCCTGAGGAAGTAGAGTTTTTAAAGCAGAATGGATATGAAACGATCACACTTGGAAGACGTATTCTAAGAGCAGAAACAGCAGCGATGTATGCATGTGCTGTCATTAGTGAATTCAATGAAGCACATGAGAATACTGCTTTTAATAAAGGGTAAGACAAATGAAATTAACAGATTTTTTTGAAAATGTCCCAGATATTGAAATTAAGAGTTTGATGGATGATAGTCGTAAGAAACGACCAGACTCTATCTTTTTCTGCGTCAAGGGACTTGTGAATGATGGTCACGAACATATCGATGAGGCGATTGAAAACGGTGCTGTTGTCATTGTACATAGTGAAGTATTAGAAAAGTATCATCCTGATGTAACATACATCAAGGTGAAAGATGTCGTACATGTCTTTAATCAAGTTGCAGATAGTTTCTATGACTATCCTAGTCATCACATGACGATGTATGGTGTTACAGGTACAAATGGTAAGTCATCTGTAGCGTGGATTCTTCGTAATATCTTAAATCAAATTGAACCAACAGCGTATGTAGGTACAATTTCAATTGAGTATAACAACGTAAAACTACCACCACTTGTCGCATCTCCAAATATTGATGAAGTACATGGTATTTTAAGAGATATGCTTGATGCAGGTATTAAAAACTGTGCATATGAAGCTTCATCTATCGCAATTGATCAAGGAAGATTAGATGCGATAGACTTTGACGTTGCAATCTTTACAAACTTAACCCATGATCACTTAGATTATCATGGTACGATGACAAATTACTTTAATGCGAAAAAGAAGTTTTTTGATCAACTTAAAGAAGATGCGATTGCGATTGTAAATGTGGATGATCCTAGTGGTATGAAGATTGTACAAGATACGCAAGCGAAGGTATTTACCTATGGTATTGATCACGAAGCGGATTATCGTGTAACGGATTATCATTTACTTAAGGACAGCACACGCTTTACCCTACGTGTAAATGAGCAAGATTATCGTTTAGAGACAAATCTGATTGCACGATTTAATATCTATAACCTTGTGGCTGCGATTGCGGCAATACATCAAAAGGGTGTATCCATGGATGATATTGCAGGTTATATTCAGCACTTAAACCAAGTGGAAGGTAGAATGGAGCGTATCCAAGATGGCCAGCCATTTAGTTTAATTGTAGACTTTGCGCATACTGCGGATGGTATAGAGAAGGTATGCCAATACGCATCTTCTATCACACCTAAGGATTGCCGTATCATCGCAATTACTGGTAGTGCCGGCAAACGTGATACTGCTAAGCGTCCAATATTCGGTGAGATATTAGACCGTTATTGTGATATGATAATTCTAACGGAAGATGACTCACGTGGTGAAAATGTACGTGAAATCGCAGAAGATATTGCGAAGGGAATACATCATAAAAATTATGTGATTATCGAAGATCGCTATGATGCGATTCGACAGTCAGTAGAACTATGTTCTGAAGGAGATACCATTTTGGTATTAGGAAAGGCAATGAAAAGTTTATTGCGCGTGAATTCGGACGTGAACCCTATGAAGGTGATGATGTCATCTGCCATGAAGTATTGAAGAAATATTATTTTGGTGATGAAGGAGGATTAGATGAAACCGAGTAAGTATATCGACCATACAATTTTAAAACCTAACGCAACAAGTGATCAGATTATAAAGTTGTGTGAAGAAGCAGTCGCAAATGATTTTGCGTCAGTATGTATCAACCCATGTTGGATTCCAACAGCCAAAGCAGCATTAGCAGGATCTGATGTAAAACTATGTGTCGTTGTAGGGATTTCCATTAGGGTGCAATGACAACAGAAGCAAAAGTCTTTGAGACAAAAGGACGCAATCGAAAAAGGGTGCACAAGAAGTTGATATGGTAATCAATATTGGTAAAGTTGAAAAGACCACGATGATATTTATGTGACTAACGAAATTCGTCAGATTAAGAATGCATGCGGTAATATAACACTCAAGGTAATTATTGAAACATGTCTTTTAACAGATGAAGAAAAAGGTACGTGCATGTAAGGATGCGGAAGCAGCTGGTGCTGACTTTGTGAAGACATCTACTGGTTTTTTTCAACTGGTGGAGCAACAGTTGAAGATGTAAAACTGATGAAGGAAACTGTTGGTGATCGTCTAAAGGTAAAAGGCTTCTGGTGGTGTTCGTACGAAAGGAAGACTTTTAAGGCTATGATTGAAGCAGGTGCTGATCGTATCGGAGCATCCGCGGGCGTTGAATTAATTAAAGAATAATTGATATTCACAAAGTAAATAAACACAAAAAGCAGATATTTTTCTAAACAGATATATATCTGCTTTTATATGTAAAAAATTAGATGAATTTAGAATAAAAACCTATGTAATAATCGTATAAATATCTTGCAATGGTTTAAGGGATTTGGTATGATACTAATGAGCAATACGTAAC
>BNJU01000598.1_pt1 | contig 287139 bp, 344 predicted proteins | sample 8539281 | NCBI WGS metagenome assembly BNJU01 (sample SAMD00202456, study PRJDB9452) | human saliva metagenome | isolation source: human saliva | place: Japan | reverse complement strand
AGTTGAATAGCTTCTTCCATGGTTTGTTTGACGAGTTTTTTGATGGCAGCTAATTCTGACTTAGGAACTTCAAGAACGATTTCATCGTGTACTTGTAGAAGCATCTTAGTCTGATAACCACCTGCAACCAAGGCTTTATCCAGCTGAATCATAGCGATTTTGAGAATATCTGCAGCCGATCCTTGGATAGGTGAGTTGATGGCTGTCCGTTCTGTAAAGCCACGAATGTTAAAGTTGCGCGAATTGATATCTGGCAACTCACGACGACGTTTGAAGAGGGTCTCTACATAACCCTTATCACGCGCCTCACGTACCACTTCATCCATGTAGTTTTTGATTCCTGGGAAGCGTTCAAAGTAGGTATCAATGTAGGCCTTAGCCTCTTTACGGCTGATACCTAGATTATTCGATAAACCAAAATCTGAAATTCCGTAAACCACTCCAAAGTTGACAGCCTTAGCATTGCGACGGTCATTCGGAGTCACATCCTCAGGACGTTCAATTCCAAAGACACGCATGGCTGTTGAGGTATGGATGTCAGCCCCCTCTTTGAAGGCCTTAATCAAGTGCTCATCTTTAGAGATATGTGCCAAAACTCGTAGCTCAATCTGTGAATAGTCCGAGCTGAGAAGGACACTGTCCTCCCATTCTGGCACGAAAGCCTTACGGATAAGGCGACCTTGTTCCAAACGAACAGGGATGTTTTGCAAGTTTGGATCGACACTAGACAGACGACCTGTCTGAGTCAAATCCTGCACATAGCGCGTGTGAATCTTGCCATCCGCTAAATCCAGTCCTGCAAACCAATCACATAAGTGGATTGAATCTTAGCAATCTGACGGTAATCGAGAATTTTCTTGACGATTGGTGCAATAGGAGCTAGACGCTCCAATACATCCACGGCTGTCGAGTAACCCGTCTTGGTTTTTCTTGGTATATTCTAGAGGAGACCCTAGCTTTTTCAAAAAAAGCAGTTCCCCAACTGTTTAGGCGAGTTGATATTAAACTCCTCACCAGCCAATTCATAAATCTCTTGAGTCAGCTTTTTCAATGACGAGCTCATTTTCAGCTTGCATCTCAAGTAGGGTTTCTTTTTGACCTTGATCCCAGCGATTTCCATCTTAGCAAGGACAAAAGGCCAGAGGTTGCTCCATGTCATAGAGAAGGTCTAATTGTCCCATTTTCACTAATTTTTCAAGTAAAGACAGGCTCTGTCTCAACCAACACAGCAACCTTGCGAGCCAAGTGCTCCAAGAATTTCTCTCGCTCAGGGATAGCTTTTCTTGACACCCTTTACCGTAGAAGGTTTCATCATCGACTAGGTAAGTTTGACCATAGAGACTAGCAATGGTTGAAATTTCATTATTCTCGACAGTAGAGAGAAGGTATTTGGCCAAACGACTGTCAAAAGCAGGAGCCTGCAAAGTTCAAACCAAAGCGATTTAAGAGGACTTTTGCTTTCTTAAAATCATACACTTTCAGAGGTGTTTTTTCTAGAAAATCCTTAAAAATCGGGTCTTGCAAAAGTTCAAGATTGTCTGTGGCGTAGAGCTTGTCTCCGCATGACCAGGCAAAACCAATCAAGTCATCTGTATGGTAGTTTTCTCCAAAGAGTTCAAAGTGGAAGATGGAGTCCGCACTTAGCATATCTTGACTGACTTGGTCAACCATAGTAAAGTCCAAACTCTCAGCCACATCAGCTGATGATACATTTAAAAGCTTGTTTGAGCTGTTTTAAAGCCCATCTCATCGTAGAATTTCCCAAGATTTTTCCACATCTGGGACCACTATAGACCAAATCATCTAGTCCAATCTCAATCGGTGCCTTTCGTGTCGATGGTAGCCAGTGTTTTAGACAGAAAAGGCTTGTTCCTTGTCATTGACAAGATTTTCCTTCATCTTAGAAGCCTTCATCCCATCGATATTTTCATAAATACCTTCGAGCGAGCCATGTTCTAGCAAAAGCTTGATCCCAGTCTTTTCACCAATCTTAGTTACACCAGGGATATTATCTGACTTATCTCCCATGAGGGCTTTAAGATCAATGAAACTGAGTTGGTGTGATGCCCATCTTTTCCATGAGATATTCTGGTGTAAATGCCTCAAACTCAGCTACACCTTTCTTAGAAATCTCAACCACTGTATGTTCATCTGTCAACTGGATCAAGTCCTTGTCTCCACTGACGATCGTCACATCAAAAGAATCCTTCTCAGCCAAACGACCAAGAGTCCCGATGATATCATCTGCTTCATACTGGGCTAACTCATAGTGACGAATCCCAAGATGATCTAGCAACTCACGAATAAAAGGAAATTGCTCACGAAACTCATCCGGAGTCTTAGCACGACCACCCTTATAATCAGCATACATCTCTGTACGGAAAGTCGTCTTTCCCGCATCAAAAGCAACCAAGATATGACTCGGTTGAACACGCTCCAGTAGGTGATTTAGCATTAGGTGAAAACCGTAGATTGCATTGGTATGTAGTCCATTGTCATTTTTAAAACGATCCAGTTGCTGGTAAAGTGCAAAAAATGCTCGGAAAGCAACTGAAGAACCGTCAATCAATAATAATTTTTTCTTGTCCATACACCCATTATAAAGGAAAGCAGGGAAAAATACCATTAGGAAGAGCCCAAATGCTGAATAACACTTATGAGGCTGGATTTTCTACTCGCGCACCACTGCTATCAACTTGGAAACCATCGATAGTCGTATTGACTGCCAATGCTCCAGATGCATTTACATAGTAATGTTTTCCTGAAACCTGGAAACCACTGACTGGTCTTTCATAGCTCCTGAGCTTTCAAGATAATACCAAATGCCATTATCCTTTAACCAACCTGTCTGCATTTCACCAGATGACTTCAAGTAATACCAATTCGAACCATCTTTTAACCAGCCTGTCGTCATTCTACCATCAGCTTGCAAATGATACCAATTCCCATTTATCTTCTTCCAACCGACTGCTTTTTGACCATTTTCATAGTAGTACCAGCTTGTTCCCTCTTTTGCCCAACCATTTTTAGAGCTACTTGTTTTAGTTAAGGGGATATAACGTCTGTTTCCACTTCGTGAAATATAACTAATCCATTTATAGCCTTCTTTTTCAAGGGTTTGATCATAATGAACACTCATTCCAGCTTCGTAGTAATCGATAACAGTAGATGTCAATGATGGCTGATCCATAATAGCTGATTTTTCTGTGAAGTGATGAGTACCACTGAATGCTAGTAGAGACTGATGATGCCCTACACTAGCATTCCCAACATCTTTAAAGTGAATAAAACCAGTCATAGAACTCGCCTTTACAATTCTACGATGATACGTTTCTGTATAATCGTAATTGTACTCCTCGATTTCAATCATGTCTCCAATCACGTTAGATACCCAAGCTACGTGACCATATTGCCCTCTTGTACTCCAAGCAATCGCACCAATTGCTGGTTGCTGGTCCACACGATAGCCTTCTTTTTGGGCTCGATAACCCCATTGATTGGCATTCCCATAAGCAGCTGGTAGCTCAAAACCATTGACACTACTTAAACGAAAAGCAGCAAAAGAGGTACACTGTCCTGAGTACATGCGCCACTTATCAATTTTTTGACTTCCATTTTTATAATAATAGGGATAATCATCTCCACGTGCCTGTGATCCATTGTTTGTCTGGTTGGCATGAACAGTTCCTCCACCAAACAAAAAAGCTCCTGCTAGTAATAGTGAAGCTGATCCTACAGCTGTCTTTCTGAGAAAAGTTCCCTTTTTATGTCCTGCTTTAGTAAATGTCATTCATTCTCCTTCAAATAATTAGATTTTTGAGGTTGACCTCATCTATATCATTCGAAAGAAAATAAAAAAAGTGAGAAACTTCCCACTTTCATGATTAACCTTAATCCAAATAATGAATCAGGTTCTTTTCTGTTAAAATATCTGAATAGGTGAAAGATTCAACATAGACATTAGCCTGTTTGTCTCCTTCAACATTTCCAAACTCAACGATGAAGAGCGATGGATAAACCTCAATTAGTTTTCCTAAACGATTTTTTTGGCGTTTACGACCATTTTCTAAGGTCATTTCTACCACTTGTCCCTCATGCGCCTTAATTTCTTCTTTGATTTTTTTCATTTTAGCCACATCTGTAAATGCGTCTGTCATCTTGGTTCCTCCATCTTCGAAATACTTGAAAATTTATTATATTCTTTTTGGAAAATCAATTCTACCGTTCCGCGAGCACCGCTACGGTTTTTCTCGATAATCACTTCTACTTTATTATTTGGAATGCCTTCCTCCTCTTCACCACCGCGCTCATAATAGTCATCACGATAGAGAAAGGCTACGATATCAGCATCCTGCTCAATAGATCCAGATTCACGAATATCAGACAAAACTGGTCTCTTATCTTGACGTTGCTCTACACCACGAGAAAGCTGACTAAGAGCTATAACTGGAACTTTGAGTTCTTTTGCTAGGATTTTCAACTGACGGGAAATCTCAGATACTTCTTGTTGACGATTTTCTCGACCAGTCCCTGTGATCAGCTGAAGATAGTCAATCAAAATCAAGCCTAGATTACCTGTTTCTTGAGCCAGTTTACGGGAACGAGAGCGAATTTCTGTGATCCGAATCCCTGGTGTATCATCAATGTAGATACTTGCATTAGCCAGATTACCCTGAGCAATCGTATACTTGCGCCATTCTTCCTCAGTCAATTGACCTGTACGGATAGAATGCGACTCTACCAAGCCTTCCGCAGCCAGCATACGATCGACCAAACTTTCAGCACCCATTTCCAGAGAGAAAATAGCAACTGTCTTGTCTAGTTTGGTTCCGATATTTTGCGCAATATTCAAAGCAAAGGCTGTCTTACCAACCGCAGGACGAGCTGCCAAAATAATCAATTCTTCCTCATGCAGACCTGTCGTCATGTGATCTAAATCTCGATAACCTGTCGCAATACCCGTGATATCTGAAGTCTGTTGCGAACGAGCTTCTAAATTCCCAAAGTTGATATTCAATACATCGCGAATATTTTTAAAGCCATTTCGATTGGCATTCTCACTAACGTCAATCAAGCCTTTTTCTGCACGAGCAATAATTTCGTCAGCAGGTTGAGAAGCTTCATAGGCTAGGTTTACAGACTCTGTCAACTTAGCAATTAGACGTCGAAGCATAGCCTTTTCTGCTACAATTTTAGCATAGTATTCCGCATTGGCAGAGGTTGGCACCGAATTGACAATCTCAACCAGATAAGACAAGCCTCCGATAGTTTGTAAATCACCCTGGCTATCTAGTATCGTCCGAACTGTGGTTGCGTCAATAGCATCTCCACGATCAGACAAATCAACCATAGCTTGAAAAATCAAACGGTGAGCATACTTAAAGAAGTCCTGTGAATCGATATATTCTCGGACAAAAACGAGTTTAGTCTCATCAATAAAAATGGCTCCTAAAACAGATTGTTCTGCCAGGATATCTTGAGGCTGAACACGCAGTTCTTCAACTTCTGCCATCAGACTTTCCTTCCTTTTACAATATTGTCAACCAATCGTAAATTAAGCTTCCTTGACACGAAGATTGATTACACTTGTTACATCTTGATAAATCTTAACCGGAACATCAATCAAACCAACTGCTCGAATTGGTGATTGAACTTGAATGTAGCGTTTATCAATTTTAATACCAAATTGTTTTTTTGCAATTCTTCTGCAATCTTTCTTGTTAGTAATTGACCCAAAAGTTCGTCCGTCTGGACCAACTTTTTCGACAAACTCAACGATTGTTTCTTCTGCTTCCAGTTTTGCTTTTAATTTCCTTCGCTTCTGCAAGCATCTCTGCATGTGCTTTTTCTTCTGATTTTTGCTTACCACGCAACTCACCAATAGCTTGAGCTGTAGCTTCCTTAGCAAGGTTTTTCTTAATTAAAAAGTTTTGTGCATATCCAGTTGGTACTTCCTTTAATTTCACCTTTTTTCCCTTTACCTTTAACATCTGCTAAAAAGATTACTTTCATTCTTCTGACTCCTTTTCTTTTGTTTCATTAAAAATAACTGTTTTCAGTTTATCTCCTGCTTCTTGCAGGCTCATATCTGTCAAACGTGCCGCAGCTAAGTTAAAGTGACCACCGCCACCTAACTCTTCCATAATTCGTTGGACATTGATCTTACTTCTGCTTCGCGCAGAAATGGAGATTGCTCCTTGACTATTCTTAGCAACTACAAAGCTGGCCTCTATACCAGACATGGCAAGCATAGCATCAGCAGCCTTACTAATAACAACCGTATCGTACTCTTTATCCTCCAAAGCTTGAGCAACCAGGATTGATGGCTGTACCATTTGTCCCTGCAAAATGAGTTCATTTACCAATCGATATTCTTCAAAATCAGTGGCTGAAATTTCCTGAATGACAATGCTATCACTCCCTCTCGTTCTGAGATAACTTGCAACATCAAAAGTTCGACTAGTTACCCGAGAGGTGAAATTTTTAGTATCCAACATCATCCCTCCCATAAGAACACTAGCCTGAATACGACTCAAACGTTTCTTCTTAGAGTTTTGAAATTGAATCAATTCTGTTACTAGTTCACTAGCACTACTAGCTCCACTCTCGATATAGGTAATGACCGAATTATCTGGAAAATCTTGGTCACGACGATGATGGTCAATGACAATCGTCTGGGTAAACAAGTCATAAAACTCTTTGGATAAGGTTAAAGCTGTCTTAGAATGGTCAACCATCACCAGTAAGGAGCGTTTGGTAACCATTGTCATTGCTTGATTTAAAGGAAGAAGTTTTGAGACACCCTCCTCTTCCAAATAGTTAACCGCTCGAGCAATATCTGGAGACATCTGTGTAGGATCATAAATCACATAACTATCTTCCAGTACATTACTCGAAAACAACTGCATTCCAACCGCTGAGCCAAGAGCATCCATATCCAGATTCTTATGACCAACCACAAAAACTCGATCGACACTTTTAAGTTTATCTGAAATAGCTGTCATCATGGCACGAGTTCGTGTCCGAGTACGTTTAACAGATGCAGCTGAACCTCCTCCAAAGTAGATTGGATTTTTAGTTTCATCATTCTCTTTTACGACAACTTGGTCACCACCACGAACTTCAGCTAAATTGAGATTAAGAAGAGCCACCTTACCAATCTGGTCATGATTACCATCACCATAGGAAACTCCCATACTCATCGTTAGTGGTAAATTCCGTTGCTTGGCTTCTTCACGAAAGGTATCAATAACAGAAAACTTATCCTGCATCAAGTGATTAAGCACCGTGTAATCCGTAAACAGATAAAAACGATCCATACTCACTCTACGAGAAAACATGGCATGTTTCCCAGCAAATTCTGAAACAAAATTTGCAACAAGCTATTAATATGACTAATGTCTGATTCAGACGTTTCATTTTCCAAATCATCATAGTTATCAACTGAGATAATCCCGATTACCGGTCTACTTGTCACAAGCTCAGCAGTAGCCTCATACTCACCAGAAACATCAAAAAAGTATAAGACACCTGAATTTCTATCTAAATGCACTGCATAACGTTTCTCCCCAACAATGGCATAAGCCCCTGGAGTAGAAATCGAACTCTTTAAAATCTTTTGAAATTGAGGAAAATCAATTTCTCCATCCTCAGTTGTTAAAATTAATTCCGCATAGGGATTGAACCATTCAATCTCACTGCTGTTCATGTTTAATTTAACAACCCCGACAGGCATTTGCTCCAACAGAGCACTCAAACTATCCGTAGCCTGATGATTGACATACTGTATTTGCTCGATATCCGTTTTTTTGTAATATTTTTTCTGGAAATTAAATAGCAGAACATAGAATACGATAAATAAAAAAATAGACTTGCTATAGTGATAAGATTATCCTTTACTAAACACAATCAAAAATGGTCATAATCGTAAAGGTTACCATAGCAATCAGATACATAAAAAGGGATTTATTTCATTTTTTTCATTACAAACCTCTTGCGCATTATTATACCATAAATGTAGCCAAAATGCGACTTTTAAAGAGGAAACACTATTTTCAAATAATAGTAAAACATCCAAACTAAAAAGTGGTTTACACTAGTGTAAACCACTTTAAAAGACTAATTTTTTTGATTATTTAACTTCTAGAAGACCAATATCTCCATCTTCACGACGATAAATAACATTTGTTGTTTCATCTTCAACATCTACATAGATAAAGAAGTCATGTCCCAATAAATCCATCTGTAAGATAGCTTCTTCCAAATCCATTGGTTTCAAATCAATTTGTTTTGAACGAACAACTTTTGGTTGTGCTACATCTAAGTCCTCAACTAAAGCATCTGTAAAGAGTTGACTTGTAGATACTTTATTTCTGTTCTTACGTTCAATTTTAGTTTTGTTTTTACGAATCTGACGCTCAATCTTATCTGTCACCAAATCAATAGAACCGTACATATCTTGAGAAATATCTTCTGCACGAAGAGTAATAGATCCAAGCGGAATGGTTACTTCTACTTTAGCAGTCTTTTTCACGGTAAACTTTTCAAGTTAACACGCGCATCCAATTCTTGGTCTGCTTGGAAGTATTTTTCGATCTTTTTCGAGTTTAGAAACTACATAATCACGAATTGCTTCTGTTACTTCTAGGTTTTCACCACGGATACTATATTTAATCATATAAGTACCTTCTTTCTAAACATATTTGTTTTTCTAATTATATTATAACGCTTTCATATTTTTTTTGCAAACTTTTTCCTCATCTTGCGAGGGAAAAAGTTTTAATATTCTGACAACCAGCCTCTAAAAACATACTTTTAAGACGATTCAAAGTAGTTCCAGTCGTATAAATATCATCAAATAGTAAGATATTTTCTGGAAGCTTCACTCCATCTTTCAATAAAAAGGGAAATTCTGCAAGTAAGCGATCCGATCGATTTTTTGAAGAACTAGCCTCCACTTCTTTTTTAACCAAAATATCCAGATATGCTAACCCTGTATCCTTTATCAAACCTTCAACTTGATTAAAACCTCTGCTTTTTAAAACGCTGGTCACTCAGAGGAACAATCACAATCTGATAGTCCTTATACTTCTTTAACTCTTTTTGCAATATCTCAGAAAATACCTTTCTAAGAAGATAATCACCATCAAATTTATAGCGACTAAAATATTCTTTCATAGCCTGATTATAGGAATAAAGAGCCACATGATCAACATTTACACCTTTTTTACACCAAAATTGACAATCTTGACAGATGATTGACATCCCTTTTTTAAAACAACTAGGACAATGATTACCACCAATGCTCTCGAAAGACGAAATACAGGATTCACAGACTAGTTCCTCCTCCCTTTTAAAACAGAGCAGATTAGAAAATGTTATCTCTGTTTGCAAATCTTTATCACACAATAAACACTTCATACTCCTGCCTCCTGATTCATTTGTTTAATCTCCTTTATAGCTTTCTTAATGGACTGATTGAGTCCGTCATGGAAAAATATATGAGTTCTCCAGTAGGACGATCCATGCTTCTTCCAACTCGCCCACCAATTTGTACTAAACTTGACTTGGTAAAGAGTTGATGATTGGCTTCCACCACAAAAACATCTACACGAGGGAAGGTAACTCCACGCTCTAATATAGTTGTGCTTATTAATATCGTCAACTCTCCATCTCGAAAGGCCTGTACCTGCTCTAATCGGTCTTCTGTGATTGAGGATACAAAACCTATTTTCTCATTTGGAAACTTCTCCTGTAAAATTTCTTTAAGCTTTTTCTCCCTTTTTAATCTCAGAGGCAAAGATTAATAAGGGATAGGCTGTCTTTCTCTGTTTCTCAATGTAAAGTTTTAATTTTGGAGGTAAGCCATTTTTTTCTAAATATCTATTAAAATTTGATAACCAGATTGGCTTGGGAACAATGAGAGGATTCCCATGAAAGCGACGAGGTAAACTTAGACGCTTTAACTCCCCTTGTTTAACTTTTTTATCTAACTCATCTGTTGATGTTGCTGTTAAAAATATTCTCAATCCGGTCTCCTTTACACAATTGTTGACAGCATGGTAAAGCACTGGATTATCAACATAAGGAAAGGCATCCACTTCATCCACAATCAATAAATCAAAAGCTTGATAAAATTTTAATAGCTGGTGAGTGGTTGCTACAACTAAAGGTGTACGAAAATAGGGATCCGACTCCCCATGTAGTAGCGCAATATCACATGCAAAATCATTTTGTAATCGTTTATGGAGCTCTAGGCAAACATCAATTCGTGGACTGGCCAGACAAACAGCTCCACCCTGATTGATCACCTTAGTGACAACTTGGTAGATCATCTCTGTCTTACCAGCTCCTGTCACTGCATGTACCAAGGTAGCCTCCTTCTTATCTACCGCCTGAAGGAGTCCTTGTGATACCCGCTCTTGAAATGGAGTCAGTTGACCTGACCATTTTAGTACATCTTGCTGTGGAAACCTTTCTTGCGGAAAATAATAGAGTTTTTGATCACTTCTTATTCGCTTCATAATCAAACATTCTCGACAATAAAAAGCACCAATAGGCAAATGCCATTCTTCTTCTATCTGACTACCACAACGCTGACAAGATAGTTGCCCCTTTTCTTTTTTTCATGGATGGAATTTGTTTTGCTTGTTGTCTCTCCTCATGACTTAATTCTTGCTCGGTAAAAAGGCGACCGAGATAATTTGGATTTACTCTCATATTTCTTTATTCGTAAAAATGTAGAACTTTACGCTATTTTTTTAGTACAATAAAAAAATATGGAATATAGAACTATAAAAGAGGACGGACAAGTCCAAGAAGAAATCAAAAAATCACGCTTTATCTGTCATGCCAAACGTGTCTATAGTGAGGAAGAAGCTCGTGACTTTATCACAGCTATCAAAAAGAACACTATAAAGCTACCCACAACTGCTCTGCTTTTATTGTCGGTGAGCGTAGTGAAATCAAGCGAACTAGTGATGATGGAGAACCTAGTGGGACTGCTGGCGTTCCTATGCTAGGAGTTCTGGAGAATCACAACCTTACTAATGTCTGTGTGGTAGTTACTCGTTATTTTGGTGGTATCAAACTAGGGGCTGGTGGTTTGATTCGCGCTTATGCTGGTAGTGTTGCCCTAGCAGTTAAGGAAATTGGGCATTATCGAAATCAAAGAGCAAGCAGGGATACAGATTCACATGACCTATGCCCAGTATCAAGAATATGGGAATTTTCTTAAAGAGCATAATCTCATAGAATTAGAGACAAACTTTACAGATCAAGTTGACACTATGATTTTCATTGATAAAGAAAAGAAAGACGGTATCAAGGCTGATCTCATTGAATTTTTCAATGGAAAAGTTACTCTAACCGACAAAGGTTTACGTGAAGTTGAAGTACCTGTAAACCTATCGTAAAGAAAGGAAATATCATATGGCTTTTGGAAGATTAATTCAGGGACTCGCTGGAAACTTCAGTGAGCAAAGTAAAGAAGCTCTTACCAAGGAGTTTGGACAATATTTATTAGAAAATGAAGAAATTCAAAGCGGATATAAACTCATTCGTGACTCAATTATCTTTACTAATATCCGTATCATCTTTACAGATAAACAAGGGGCAACGGGACGGAAGATGTCTATCAAATCAATTTTCCTCATGAACATTGTCAATGTTGAAATGGAAACTGCTGGACTTGGGATTGATGATAGTGAGATTACGATTACTTATTTAGAAAATGCCTTTTTAAAATCTCACAATGAGCATTTTAATTCTCACAAATTTGAATTTCAAAGAAAAACTGATATTGTACCTCTTTACACCTATCTATTTGACTTAGCTTATCATAATCGTTTGAATATGAATGGTTTGAATCACTGATATAAAAAAATCCTATCACTCCGATAGGATTTCTATATTTTACAAAAAGTTAAAGTTAGCGTTATACTAGTAGCATCTTATATAAAGAGGTGCTAATATGGCAATTTATAACAATATCACAGAACTCATCGGTAGAACACCGATTGTTAAATTGAAATAACATTGTACCAGAAGGTGCAGCAGATGTTTATGTAAAACTTGAAGCTTTTAACCCAGGATCGTCAGTTAAGGACCGTATCGCCCTAAGCATGATTGAAAAAAAGCAGAACAAGAAGGGTAAACTGAAACCAGGTTCTACCATTGTAGAAGCAACTAGTGGGAACACTGGTATTGGTCTCTCATGGGTTGGTGCCGCTAAAGGTTACAAAGTTGTTATCGTTATGCCTGAAACAATGAGCGTGGAACGTCGTAAAATTATCCAAGCTTATGGAGCTGAACTAGTCCTCACTCCTGGTAGCGAAGGAATGAAAGGTGCGATTGCAAAAGCGCAGGAAATTGCTGCTGAGCGTGATGGTTTCCTACCATTACAGTTTAATAACCAAGCTAACCCAGAGGTTCACGAAAGAACAACAGGAGCTGAAATTCTAGCTGATTTCGGAGCTGATGGTTTAGACGCCTTTGTTGCTGGTGTTGGTACTGGAGGAACTATTTCTGGTGTTTCTCATGCTCTTAAAACTGCTAACTCAAACATTCAAGTTTTTGCTGTTGAGGCAGACGAGTCAGCTATCTTGTCTGGTGAAAAGCCAGGTCCTCACAAAATTCAAGGTATCTCTGCTGGATTCATTCCAGATACACTTGATACAAAAGCTTACGATGGTATCGTTCGTGTAACATCAGATAACGCTCTTGCACTTGGCCGTGAAATCGGTGGAAAAGAAGGATTCTTAGTCGGTATTTCTTCTGCAGCAGCTATCTATGCAGCAATTGAAGTCGCTAAAAAACTTGGAGCAGGTAAAAAAGTCCTTGCGCTTGCACCAGATAACGGAGAACGTTACCTATCTACAGCACTCTATGAATTCGAAGTGTAGTCTCCTAAATACACTAAGCCCTTGTATAGGGCTTTTTGTTTATCTTTTAAAATAAAAAAGGATTCCTATGAGTCCCCTCTAACAAAAGAAAAGGAAGCAGATTTGCTTCCTTACTTTTTATTAGTTATTCAAGGCTGCTGCCATTGTAGCTGCAACTTCTGCTTCAAAGTCGTTTGCAGCTTTTTCGATACCTTCACCAACTTCAAAGCGAGCGAACTCAACTACTGAAGCGTTAACTGATTCAAGGTAAGCTTCAACTGTCTTGCTGTCATCCATGATGTAAACTTGTGCAAGAAGTGTGTATGCTTGGTCAACTTTAGTGTTGTCAAGCAAGAAACGATCCATTTTACCTGGGATGATTTTATCCCAGATTTTTTCTGGTTTGCCTTCTGCAGCCAACTCAGCTTTAATATCAGCTTCAGCTTGAGCAATCACTTCATCAGTCAATTGAGCTTTTGATCCATATTTCAAGTGTGGAAGAGCTGGTTTACCAACCATTGCACGGCTTTCGTTATCTTGGTCGATAACGTGGTTCAATTGTGCCAACTCATCTTTAACAAATTGCTCATCCAATTCTTTGTATGAAAGAACTGTTGGTTTCATCGCAGCGATGTGCATTGAAATTTGTTTAGCAAGTGCTTCGTCTCCACCTTCGATTACAGAGATAACACCGATACGTCCACCGTTGTGTTGGTATGCTCCGAAGTGTTGTGCATCTGTTTTTTCAATCAAAGCAAAGCGACGGAATGAGATTTTTTCTCCGATAGTTGCTGTTGCAGACACATAAGCTGCTTCAAGAGTTTCACCTGAAGGCATTGTCAAAGCAAAGAGCTTCTTCGTTGTTAGCTGGTTTTCCTTCAGCGATTGCTTTAGCTGTTGCGTTTACCAGCTCAACAAATTGAGCGTTTTTCGCAACGAAGTCAGTTTCAGCATTTACTTCAACAACTGCTGCAACGTTACCGTCAACATAAACACCAGTCAAACCTTCTGCAGCAACACGGTCAGCTTTCTTAGCTGCTTTTTGCCATACCTTTTTCGCGAAGCAATTCGATCGCTTTTTTTCGATATCGCCTTCAACTTCAACCAATGCTTTTTTTAGCGTCCATAACACCAGCACCAGATTTTTTTCACGCAACTCTTTAACAAGTTTAGCTGTAATTTCTGCCATTTTGATTCTCCTATATTTTTTTAAAAAAATAGGAGAGCCGGGCTAAGCCCCGCCCTCCTAGGTAATTACTATTTATATGAATTAAGCGTTGTCGCCTTCTACAACTTCAACGATTTCTTCGATTGAGTCTGCTTGAGCTTCTGAAGCTGCAAATTCTGCTTCAACTGCTGCAACAGCATCTTCACCTTGGCGACCTTCGATGATAGCGTCTGCCAATTTAGCTGTAATCAACTTAACTGCGCGGATAGCGTCATCGTTAGCTGGGATGATTACATCGATATCGTCTGGATCTGTGTTTGTGTCAACCATCGCTACAACTGGGATTCCCAATTTTTTAGCTTCTTTAACAGCGATTTGCTCTTTATGTGGGTCAACTACGTACATTACATCTGGGATACGAGGCATATCTTCGATACCACCCAAGAATTTTTCAAGACGTGCACGTTGTTTGTTAGAAGTGCAACTTCTTTCTTAGGGAAGAACTTCAAAAGTTCCATCTTCTTCCATACGTTTGATTTCTTTCAAACGAGCGATACGTTTTTGGATTGTTCCCCAGTTTGTAAGAGTTCCACCCAACCAACGGTGGTTGATGAAGTATTGACCTGAACGTACTGCTTCTTCAGCAACTGCGTCAGCTGCTTGTTTCTTAGTACCAACAAACAATACAACTGCATCGTTAGCTGCAGCATCACGCATGAAGTCGTATGCTTGGTCAGCGTATTTTTACAGTTTGTTGCAAGTCGATAACGTGGATTCCGTTACGCTCAGTGAAGATGTACTTAGCCATCTTAGGGTTCCAGCGACGAGTTTGGTGACCAAAAGTGTACACCAGCCTCAGAAGTTGTTTCATTGAAATTACTGCCATGAGTATTTCTCCTTTTTTTGTTTTTCCTCTTCTTGATTTCAGCTTGCAAAACGACCCGAAGGCAACAGCTTCACAATTCATCAAGAATGAGTATTATCGTTTACGACAAGTTACATTGTATCATAGTTGAGCCTTTTTTTCAAGTAATTTTGCTAGTTTTTTTCCTTCATAACCTAACTTCCCAAACTGAAATTTTAAAAAAATTTATTAACTTTAAATAAAAACATCCCAACATAAATTGTTACTGCTAAATGTGCAATAACCGCTTATGTTGAGATTCAGATAAATACAAAAATATTTCGAGTTGATAACTTAAATGTTTTTGATATGAAAGAATCTACTTTATATTTTTTTATAGCAAGTATCATATCTTCATACTCTATGTTATCAAAAAAACAATTACTAAAAGATTAAACTTTGCCAATAAGTCTTTGACTTTCTACTTGCTACTTCGAAGTTTCTTACGGATTTTATAGGCTATATTAAACAAGAAATACAATGAGCTAGTTGGGTAATTAAACTCACCAGCAAATTCCTCGATAGTGGGATTAAACTTAGATTTAAAATTAAATAACCCACCCTCTAAATTATTTTCAATTCCACCCATATTATGAGTCTCTGCCCCACGTTCAAATGAATGTTGAGCAGTCTCAAACCATGTAGGAATAGCAGGTTGATAATGTCTAAATTCCTCATTCATTCCAGCATATAAGTTTTCAGAAGTTTTCCCAAATTCGATGGTTAAAGTTCCAGACAATGGAACGACACTGTCCCCTCTATCAATATGGCTCTTAAGAAAAGAAATTTCTTCCTCTAATCGTTTTCTCTCTTGCTGATTCTCTTTTATTTTGCCTTCTTTCGTTTTATCAGTAAATTTCTGCGCTATTTTAAGATTCTTTTCGAGTTGCTGCTCAACTTCTTTCAGTCTATTAGGTAAATCTAAATAGCTCAGTGTGATAAAAGAGTGATCAGGATAAGTAGTCAGTAACTTCTGATAATAATCTTTTGCCTCGTAAACTGATATTCTTACGAGACTCTGTTTTCTTCATTAAAAAAATGAAAAATTCATCTAATAAAGTCAAGTCCACCGAATTTTCACTTCCAATCCTTTATTTCTTGCAGTTCGGATTGCCTGTCTAGTAGACTTGGATAGTTGATCCAACGAGAAAGTTTTTCTTTATGAATATTAGCTTGAAAAACGAGGTTGTATGTTTTCTGCCATATCCTTTGTCAAACCTGTCCAATGAACTTTGTTTTTTTGCAATTCCTCAACAATTTCAAAAGTTTTAGAATTTTGGATAGTTTTCTTGATTGATAAGACTTCGACTGATAAAACAGACTTGGATCAAATTTGATCATTATTGCATGGCTTTTTTTAGCAAGTTTTTTTCAATGTTAAAAGCACAAATTTCGAAGTTCTTTATCTTCATAATTAATAACTGGGCCTCTTGGAATATAGAACATGGAAAATCCTAATGGAAGAGGCTGAATTAAGATGTTCGCTACTCCAACTAGTTGATTCTCTTTATAAAATCCAACTCTCTCATTCCCCAAGTATCCTTTATCTTGGACCCAATCACTACTCTGCAATAAATTTCCCTTGAGGATGATTTTCTAAAAACAAATCCCACTCTTGAACATCAACATTCATTTTTATAAGTAAACATAATTCCAGTACCAACTCTCTTAAAATCTTGTTATTATTTCGTTAGATAAACATACTTTATTCTAGCTACATATCTGATAATTTTCATCCCATCTTTCATTCCATAATGACAAAAAACATTCTGATGAAAATTTTTTTATTAATACTATACAAAGGGTGAGATTCATAAAACCTCACCCTAAATTTAATAATAATTAATATGTTAGTTTGGATAAATGTATCTTACTGTACCACGTGATGCTGTAGGATTAAACCATCCACGATAATTTCCGATTGGTTGAGTTCCGCTACCATCATAGTTACATTCTGAAACTTGAATACGCGTTGTTGATTCAACAGCTGTAACAACCGCTACATGTCCGTATCCTCCATCATCCCATGAAGCAATTGCACCAACTTGTGGTGTAGAACCTGTACGGAAACCTGCTGCCGCTGCACTAGCAGCCCACTGACCACCATTACCCCAATAATCACCAGCCCATGGAGCCAAAGTCTTAGCACCCCATGTACATTGACCTGCAGGGTAACTTGAAGCATTTGAACTATAAGTTGGTCGTTGACTTACAGTAGTTGCTGCAGGTGTGTAGCTTGAATCATCATCTGATGATGAAGACTGATGAAGAACTTGAAGTTGCTTGTACTTGGGCAGCAAAAGTTGTGTTAGCTGAAGCTGCAAGTGATTGTTGTTGACTTGCTTGTTTAGCTTTATAAGCTGCTTCTGCCTCTGCTGCTGCTTTAGCTTCTGCCTCTGCTGCTGCTTTTTTCTCTAGCAAGCTAGCTTTTTCGTTTTCTGCTGTAGCTTTTTCAGCTGCAAGATTTAACTCAGCTACTTTCAATTCTGCTTGTTTTGTTGTCAAAGCTTGAGCATCGTCAGCAAGTGTTTGTTGGTTAGCAATGACTGTATTGATTGCTTCGTTGTTTGCAACTTGTTTTTCAGAGATAGCTTTCTTATCTTCTTTTTGTTGCTGCAACATTTTATTGTTTGCTGATACGATTTCACTCATAGCTGCTACACGAGAAATAGCTTCTGTAATTGAGTCAGAGTTAATAATCGTATTGATGTAACTTGTAGCAGTTCCGTTCGTTTGTGCACTACGAGCTTGGTTTTCAAGCGATTCATTACGTGCTACGATGTTTTTTGAAAGCTCTGCGATTTCACCTTCAAGTTTTTTAGATTCCTCTTGAAGTTTTTCGTTTTCAGATTGTAATTTTTCTTGCTCTGATTGAATAGCTGAAACTTTAGTTTGAATTTCGTCTACTTGTTTTTGAGCTTCTTTCTGTTGAGCTGTCAAGTTACTAATTTTACTATCTTGAGCAGCAATCTTTTCATCTGTTGTATTTGCTTTAACACTTGAAAGAACAGCTCCTTGTGAGACTAATACTGTACTTAACAAAAGTGATGCTAGGATTTTTTTCTTCATAAGTGTAAATACTCCTTCTTTTAAGACAATACTAGTATATCAAAAAAAGGCTTAATAAATATTACGCCTTTATTACAGTTTTGTTTCTTTCTTATAGATATTTTTTTTCAAAAAATAAACTGAAAAACTAACATCCATAGAAAGTTTAATATCATTGATGGAACTAGACCATAGACGATAAAGACTGTTATACTTTCAGCAGTTAATCCAATCATTTGCGCTAGAAGAAAAACTACCAAATTCAAAAGAAAGTCATCATTAAAATAGCTAATAGTCTAGTCCATCTATTTGAGAAAATGATCGCATTATTTTTATAAATGATTGCACCAATAATCACAAAAAGAAGACTAGCAATCCCTACTAAATGGAAAAAATAAATATCGTATATAAGACCAATAAATAAGCAATAAACTAAAAATAGATACTCCGATACTTCAATAGTTTCAAACAACAAGAAGATGAAGATAAAGTGGCTCACAATTTGAAAATGTGGAAAAAAACTATTTACAAATTGCCCTAAATGACTATCTATTAAGATTATTAAGGGCAAGAGCAAAAACATTCCTATCTGCTTCAACAGTCTCATGATGGGTTCCCCACTAACTCTACGACTTTTAGATTCATTGGATCAGCATGGAGTTTGACCATAACTTCTCTTGTTAGATAGTCACTACTATGGGTAACTGATACAACCTCTCCTACGGGAATATCTGTTGTTTTAAAGTTGCCCAGACCTCCTGTTACTACCTTGTCTCCTTGACTGATATCACTACTACTATTTAACTGGCTTATTTTAAGCAAGTCTTTTTCTTTGTCGTACCCAATGATAATGCCATATATACTAGTAGAACCGTGTTGGATTTTAACGGATATTTTCTCCGTATTTTCCGCGTTGGTCAATAAGTTGACCACAGTAAAGTTATCTTCAACCTTTCCCACGCTTCCAATTAGTCCCCCACCAGCTATAACAAGCATATTGCTTGTCACGCCTTGTTGAGAACCTGCATCAATTGTCAACTCTTGTTTCCAGGTTGCAGGAGTTCTCATGATGACGTCAGAAGCAATTAACTTGGTTGCATTCAATTTTGACTTCATATCCAATAACTTACGTAGTTGCTCATTTTCTTCCTTCAGACTGTCTGCTTCATTCGTTTCCTTCTTCATCTGATAGAGTTCTTTTTTGAGAGTTTCATTCTCGTTATAGGTTCTGGTCAAACGACCTAAATCAGATTTTACGGAAGAAAGCCATTGAAAAGGCTTTTGCACTATTCTATCGACTAATGAAATTCCATCTCCAGCTTTTGTTACAACTGCACTTGATTGTGTTGTCACTAAAAAAACGGATACTACTAATACAACGACAAATAGAACAATGATATATTTTGATTTTTTTAAAACGGTTCATACCTCTACCTTATATTACATTCTAAGATTTTTAGCAAAAATAGAATTGCACCCAATACACAAACAAATAATAGCGCTATACTGTCTCTGTTCATCCAATTTAACTGTCGATACTGACTACGTCCATTTCCACCTTGATAGCCTCTAGCTTCCATGGCTGTAGCAAGAGAATCTGCTCTTTTCAAACTGGTAGCGAACAAAGGAATCAAAATAGGAATCATAGCCTTAACCTTTTGAATTACATTACCTTCTCCAAAAATCAACACCACGCGCCTTTTGAGCATTCATAATGCGAATCGTATCATCCATCAAGGTTGGTACAAAATCGTAAACTCATTGACAACATGAGTCCCAATCTCATGAACTGGAACCTTAAATCTTTTTAAAGGTCCGAGCAAGGATTCAACCGCTGTTGCCAAGCTCAATGGCATGGTTGTCAAGGTTAGCAAGGTTGAGAAAAAGACAATCAACACAAAACGACAAAAAATAATTCCTGCCTGCTCAATACCATAGCTTGTGATTTTTTTATAAATCCCCATCTCGAACAAGACGTGACCACCAGAGATAAAGAACAGTTGAAAAAAAGGGTTGTAAAAGCAATCAGAAAAAACATAGATCGCAAACCTTTTATAAAAAAAGATAAGGGAACTTCTGATAAAACGACAAATATGCCTGTTGCAATGAAGAGTATGAGATTTGTAATTGGATTATTGGCCCAAAAAGCGATGATGATCAATAAAATCATTGCTACTAACTTACTACGAGGATCTAGACGATGAATAATCGAATTTCCTGGTATGTATCGACCTAAAATCATATTATCCATTGATAAACTCCTTAAACTCCTCTATCGTTATCGGCAATTGTTCGAAAGAAATTCCTCTGTCAACTAGCCTTTGAGCAAATCGTGTGATTTTAGGAACACCCAATTGGATTTTTTCCATAAATTCGACATTTTGAAAGACAAGACTTGGCTTCCCACCCTTAACTAGTTTCCCTTTTTCCATCACATAAACTTGGTCAGCAAATTCGGCCACATCATCCATAAGGTGAGTTACTAAAACAATTGTTATGCCATCTTGATGAAGCTTTTTAAACAAGGCCATCAACTCTTTCCGACCAATTGGGTCCAAACCAGCTGTTGGCTCGTCTAAGACCAAGATGCTAGGCTCCATTGCCAAAATTCCAGCAATAGCAACCCTTCTCATTTGTCCTCCTGAGAGTTCAAATGGACTTCGTTCAAAGAGTGATTCATCAATTCCTACTAAAGCTAGTTTTTCACACGCAATAGCTTCTGCCTCTTCTACAGAAACTCCAAAATTTTGAGGCCCAAAAGCCACATCTTTCAAAACTGTTTCCTCAAAAATTTGATTCTCTGCAAACTGAAATACCAACCCAACTTGCTTGCGAATTTGACGAATTTGCTTATTGACGGATGTTGATGTAATCAATGTATCAAAAACACGAACACTTCCCTTTGTAGGAACCAGCAAACCATTCAAAAGTTGAAGGATTGTAGACTTTCCGCTTCCTGTATGCCCAATAATCGCAGTATAAGAGCCATCCTCTATTGACAAACTGACATCTGACAAAGCAGCTGAAGCAAAGGGTGTTCCTTCCTGATACGTATAACTAACATTGTCTAGAATAATTCCCATAAAGCCTCCTCAAGCTCCTCCTCGGTCAGATAGTACTCTGGTAATTTCAAACCACTGGTACGTAGCGATTCTCTTAATTGGTTGACAAAGGGTTGATCTAAGCCAATTTGATCTAAATCTGATCTAGAAAATAACTCTCTAGGAGTGCTAGTTGACTCGACTTCTCCTTTTTTCATCACCAAAACTCTGTCACTCATGGCCACCTCATCCAGATCATGCGTAATGGAGATGACTGTCATCTGATGGTCTTTGCGAATCTTCTGGACTATCTTAATCAACTCTAATCGTCCCTCAGGGTCCAACATACTTGTAGCCTCATCCAAGATTAAAATATCTGGTCGCAGAGCAACAACTCCTGCAATAGCTACTCTCTGTTTCTGACCTCCTGACAAACGAGCTGGTTCCTTTTTAGCAAATTCAGCCATCCCAACCAATGATAAAGCCTCAGAAACACGTTTCTTCATCTCTTCAAGTGGGATTCCTTGATTTTCCAGTCCAAAAGCAACGTCGTCTTCAACAGTTGCTCCTACGAATTGGTTATCAGGATTTTGAAAGACCATACCAATCTTACGTCTTTTTTCCCAGACATTTTCTGGAGTTAGGCAATCACCGTCTATCCAAATTTCTCCAGATTCAGCCTCGAGCAAACCATCAATCAAGCGAACTGTCGTTGATTTTCCACTACCATTATGACCAACGATAGACAACCATTCTCCACGTTTCACGTGAAACGAAATGTTATGAACATCATAATGTTCTTGATCTGCCTGATATCGAAAAGACAGGTCTTTTATCTCAATAATCGATTCCATATCTAACGAAAGGTTCCTTTAAACAAATATGCGCTTCCCTTGAAATAATCATAACCAGAATAAACTGTGAAGAACAAGGCAATATAAAGAGTTATCTGACCAAGCACATTCCAGTGAAGTAGCAAGAATATAATCGCAAACATCTGACTAAATGTCTTGATTTTTCCAGGCATAGCAGCAGCTAGAACAGTACCTCCTGTTTCAACTAAGAGCAAGCGTAAACCGGTGACAGCAAGTTCACGACAAATAATTATTGCTACCACCCAAGCTGGTGCCATCTTTAGACCAACCAACATAATAAAGGCTGACATGACCAATAATTTATCAGCCATTGGATCTGCAAACTTTCCGAAATTACTAACCACTTGCCATTTTCTAGCTAAATAACCATCTAGATAATCAGTGATACTGGCAATAGCAAAATAACTGCTGCTATTTTATGTAACACTGGAGATGGTCCAACTGATAGAAGGAGAAATAAAAAAATCGGAATAAATAAAAATTCTACCAAGCGTAAGCATATTAGGAATATTCTCTTTTTTCATGTTATCCTTCCTTTAGTTTGAACTTAATGTTAGAGTAATCCAACCAGTTTGACCAGTTAATTTTGAAGTGTCAATTTCCTTATTATCAATTTTCACTGACACTCCTTTAACAACACCCAATGTTATAGTTACTGGAGATCCTTTAGAAATGGTTGTTTTAGCTGTTTTATTATTAGGTTCAAGAGTCACTCCTCCTGCTAAATCAGTATCCGAAACACTAATCCAGCTTGTTGCATCTGTTACAGATAATTGAAGCTCCGCAGAATCTTTAGATGTCTTATATTCCACTGATAAAGCATCTCCCTGACCTGAAACAGTCAAAGTAGTTGCCTCACTCGAACTTGATGAACTAGTAGCTTGACTACTACTTGATGCTACACTACTAGAGCTACTTGTTGAACTCACAACACTATAAGTTGCTGCAGAAGACGCAGTTGGTTGGGTTTGAATATAATTCCACACATAGTAGGTTACAAAAAAATTAAAATTGATAAAGAAAAAAAGAACAAAGTAAAAATAGCGGGAGAAATGAATTTTTCTTTCGATTAGACCGTCTACGTCCTGAAAGTTCAATCTCATCTACATCAACTTCTTCATAAGTAATCATACTTCCCGAATCATAGGCATCTAGAACGATATTTTCATCTAATTCAACAGCCCAAGCATACTTTCTCAAAAAAATGAACGAGCATAAAAAGTACTCGGTAGTTTGTCAAAATCATCTGACTCCATTGCCTCCAACAAATCCAGCTGAATATCTGTCTTTCTGTGCAATTCCTCTAAGCTCAGTCCTTGGTTAATTCTTGCAAGACGTAAGACCTCACCAATTGTTTTTTTTCTCATACTTAACATTCCTTCTTTCTAGTGTATTTTCTAGCGATTATATCGGGAAAATTGTACAATCAACCATATCGCTATTATCTATCAAATCATGTCCAGCCTCTAGAACATCTTCTAAAGTAATTTCCTGCAAAAGTTTAGGAAGGTCAAACAGGGTAGAACCTGTATCAGTTGGATGATACTGAGTAGCAATGTATTCTAAGGAATCCATACTATGAAGAAATTCTCCATACATCTCAGTTTTTTTACAATATCCAAAGTGATCCTCAGTTACATCCTCATCTTTAACAAAATTGCGAATAGCTTTACGAAATTGATGAGAAAGTGCCACAGGTTCCTTTGTATCCATTGTTAATATCACAAAATGGAAACGAGGATCTACTTCTATTTCTAGAGACAGGGAAGCATCCAGTTTACCTGTCTCATATAATTTTTGAAATCTTTGTGAAGTCCAACCAAACATCATTGTAAACAACAATTTCAATAAAAGATGATAACGATACTGATCTCGATTTCCGATGTCTTTATTTCCTCTAATACCAATCGCTAATTTGGGAGAAGCTACGTCCATCCGTAAACTTTCAGTAGTCTTTACAGGATGTAAAGGTATTCGTTCTCTTTTAAACTCATGTTTTTTCTCTTGAGGATGAGATTTCTTAGTAAAATAATCTTCAAGAAGTTCAAGTTTAAAATTACCGACCAAAAAGATATTACTATTGACAGGTCTGTAAAACTCTTTAAAGTTCTCTTTTAAATCCTCCAAACAAATAGCATCAATAGAGTTTTCACTACCAACAATATCTGAAGCTAAAGGACTTTCTGGATAGAGATTTGCCAAAGTCTTGAAAAAAATAGACAAGAATCTGGATCATCCTGATACATCTCTCTTTCCTGTTGAATGATGTCCTTTTCGCGCTCCACTGATTCTTCAGTCATATTGAAAGTAGTGACAAGTTCTTCAAGCAAATCTAAGCACTCTAGAACATTTTCAGAGGTCGAGAAAAGATAGCTAGTATTTGTAAAGCTCGTAAAGGCATTACTTTCAGCCCCTAACTCTGTAAAAAGCTGCCATAACATCTCCAGAATCTTCTCTTTCAAAAAGCTTATGTTCTAAGAAATGAGCGATCCCTTGAGGATATTGTTGCAAGCCCTTACCATCTACTGTAAACCTTGTGTCAACAGAACCGACTTGGACACTCACAACTCCATAAACCTCGTTAAAATCCTTTTTAGGTAGTAAAGTAACTGTCAAACCATTTTCTAATCTAGTTTGATACAAAGTTTCTTTTACAGCAGGATAATATTTCTTTTGAAAAGTAGGTCTGGTCATTCTGCTCCTTCCATAAAATAAATAGCCTGCAACTTAAAACTATTTGCTGCTTCACAAATCGCTTCTCTATCAATTTGTTCAAGCTTATCGATTAAAGTTTTTGTATCAAGATTCGCTTTCCCAAAAAAAGTTGACAGATAATATTTATCGACAATAGAATCTTGATTATCCTGAGCTAGTAGTAAGGATCGACGAATCATTTGTTTGGTCTGATCAATTTCCTTATCTGTAAACTTGCCATTTTTTATGTCAAGCAACTGATGATTCATCAATTTTCTTACTTTATTTCGATTTTGCCGATCGATTCCAGCAAACAATCGTAAAAATCCACTAAAAAGATCCAAATGACTCGATACAGTATAGGCCAGACCTTCCTTTTCGCGCACTTGGGTAAACAGTTTCGAATGAGGAAAGGCTCCTAAAAGACCATTTACAAGAAGCACTGCCATCTGTTCTTCATCACCATATGCCACTGAACTATGGTAGCCCATCTCTAAACAGACTGTCCTAATCTCTTTCTAACAATACCTTCTCTAAGAATATTAGAATAGGGTTGCTGATATTGAATGTTTACAGCTGATTTACGACCTATTAAAGGAAATTTATGTAAAAAAACTCTAAAAACTTCAATTTCATTAAAATCACCCTAAGAAGAAAAATATCTATTTGGTCTTCTTTTAGCATTTTTTGATAGCTTGAAAAACATGTTTTTGAAGTCTCTTCTGAAATTCTAGAAATCAAATCTTTTGGAACTAGCTGCATTGATTCTTCTTGGAAAAACAATTGATCTAACTCTTTATGTGCAAAGAAGAATGGGTCTTCCAATTCTGATTCTAGCCTTGATAAGATCTGTTTTTTCTCGATGTCAAAAGCATTTTTCTCAAATCCATCCTCATCCGACAATGGTGTAAACAGAACCTGATGCAGTAATTCTAAAATTTGAGAAGTTAATACGTTTTTCTTACTTAAAAATTCATCACGCACATAGGAAATACTCAAATCCACAAGATGACTTTGTCCTCTTCGATAGGCGTGCGCTGACAAATCAGTTCCATACAAGGTTGCTAAACGTTTTCTAAACAGTTGAGCAGTTGGATAACTTTGGTTGGCAGTTTCAAGCATACTGGCACTTAACATGCGACTTGAAATTGAATCCAAAGACAATGGAGCTGTGAAACGCACAGTAATTTTATTAGTTTTAAATTTTTTTGATTGGATAAAATGCACTGCAATTCCAGGTACTAACTCCATCTCTTACCTCCTTCTACATAGAGTTCTATTATACCATGAAAAGAGAAAATTTTTCTTGTTCTCTTTACCCCTTTTAGAAATTAAAAATCGCTTTCATTTCTAACGAATTTACCTCTGCCATTTCAAGGTAAAATATGGTATAATACCAAAGATTGAGGTGAACTATGGAATACAAATTATTTGAAGAATTTATCACTCTCCAAGCTCTCTTGAAAGAACTTGGTATTATACACAGTGGCGGAGCTATTAAATCCTTTTTAGCTGAGCATCTTGTCTATTTTAATGGGGAATTAGAAAATCGTCGTGGGAAAAAAGTAAGAATCGGAGACTCTATCGACATTCCTGACATGAAAATCCAAATCATTCTGACGCAACCGAGCTTAGAAGAACAGGAAGAATATCTCCAAGAAAAACTTGAGAAAGAACGTGTGGCTAAACTTGTCAAAGAAATGAATAAGACGGTCAAAAAAAAGCCAACAAAAAAGACCCCGAAAGCTAAAACAAAAACTGCACCACGTTTCCCAGGTAGATAAGTATGTGGCTAAAAAACTTATCCATCAAGCAATTTAGAAACTATCAGGATACTGAAATTGAATTTAATCCTAAATTAAATGTATTTGTGGGTCGAAATGCCCAAGGCAAAACTAATCTTCTGGAAAGTATTTACTTTTTAGCTTTAACTAGAAGTCATCGGACAAAGACAGACAAGAATTTAATTCAATTTGAAGAAGAACAGCTTCAAGTTTCTGGAATTCTTCAAAAACGAACGGCTACCTGTACCACTTGAGATTGACTTAACTCCCAAAAGGTCGGATTACTAAAGTCAATCACTTAAAGCAAGCTCGGCTATCTGACTATATTGGACACATGAATGTTGTTCTATTTGCACCCGAAGATTTACAACTTGTCAAAGGAGCACCAGCTATCCGACGTAAGTTTATAGATATGGAGCTAGGTCAAATCAAACCCATATACTTGTCAGACTTGTCAAGCTACAACCATGTGCTCAAACAAAGAAATACCTACTTAAAGTCAGCGAATCAGATTGACGAAACATTTTTATCTGTTCTAGATGACCAGCTAGTAGACTATGGTTGTCGAGTGATGGTCCACAGAGAAGAATTTATCAAAAAAATGGAATCTTTTGGTCGTGAAAAAAACACTTTTGATATTTCGGACCAATTAGAAAGAGTTGTCAATTCGTTATCAACCATCTGTAAACTTTCACTGACAAAGGAAACATCTAGCAGAATCTTTTCTATACAGCACTTCAAAAAAGTAGATCAAGAGATTTATTTAAGAAGAATACTGGAGTTGGTCCTCATCGGGATGATATGATTTTTTTAATCAATGAAATGGACGCAAGCTTTGGAAGTCAAGGGCAACACCGTAGCCTTGTTCTTTCTATTAAAACTAGCTGAAATCGAATTGATGGAGAGCATTACAAAAGAATCGCCTATACTTTTTGCTTGACGATGTTATGAGTGAACTTGACAATACTCGTCAACTTAAATTATTAGAAACTATATCTCAAAATATTCAAACCTTTATTACAACAACTAGTTTAGAGCATCTTCAAAACTTACCTGATAATCTCAGTATATTTACTGTAAAGAACGGTCAATTGTCTGTAAACTGATATTTACATTATCGTAAACAATAAAAAATCTCCTGTAAAACAGGAGATTTTTTATTACATTGAGTAGTTTGGTGCTTCATTTGTGATTTGCACATCGTGTGGATGGCTTTCTTTTAGACCAGCACCAGACATTTCGATAAATTGAGCATTGTCATGCAATTCTTTAAGGTTAGCTGCACCACAATAACCCCATACCAGATCGGATACCACCAATCATTTGGAATACGATATCAGCTGCTGCTCCTTTATATGCAACACGTCCTTCAATTCCTTCTGGAACAAGTTTGTTTGCTTCATTGACAGAGCCTTGGAAGTAACGGTCGCTTGAACCCTTTCTTCATTGCAGCGATTGAACCCATACCACGGTATGTCTTGAACTTACGTCCTTGGAAGATTTCAGTTTCTCCTGGAGCTTCATCTGTTCCTGCAAACATTGATCCAAGCATTACTGCATTTCCACCAGCAGCAAGGGCTTTAACAATATCTCCAGAATACTTGATTCCACCATCAGCAATGATTGTTTTGCCATATTCACGTGCAACTGCTGCTGCATCATAGATAGCTGTAACTTGTGGAACTCCTACACCTGCGATAACACGAGTTGTACAGATTGAACCTGGCCCAATACCAACTTTAACAACGTCAACTCCTGCATCATAAAGAGCACGTGCACCTTCAGCCGTGGCAATATTTCCGGCAATTAGTGTACGGTCTGGGAAGTGGGCACGGATTTCAGCAATTTTACGAAGAACACCTGCTGAGTGACCATGGGCAGTATCGATAACAATGGCATCTGCACCTGCTTCAAAGAGGGCTTCTGCACGTTCAAATGTATCAGAAGTTACACCTACCGCACCAGCAACTAGAAGACGACCGAACTCATCTTTAGCTGCATTCGGAAACTCAATCACTTTTTCAATATCTTTAATCGTGATTAAGCCAGAAAGACGACCTTCTTCATCAACCAAAGGAAGTTTTTCAATACGGTGTTCTTGAAGAATGCTCTCAGCTGTTTCAAGATCTGTTCCAACAGGAGCAGTAACAAGATTCTCACTGGTCATATGATTTGAGATTGGTTGATTGTAGTCTGAAATAAAACGAAGGTCTCGGTTTGTTAAAATACCAACCAATTTACGATTTTCAAGAGTTTCAACCACTGGAACACCACTGATACGGTAACGTCCCATGAGTTCATCTGCTTCTGCAATTGTATGCTCTGGAGTCAAGAAGAATGGATCAATGATAACACCATTTTCAGAACGTTTTACCTTACGAACTTCATCTGCCTGCTGTTCAATAGACATATTTATGGATAACACCAAGACCACCTGCACGCGCAATAGCAATAGCCATTTGGCTTTCTGTTACAGTATCCATGGCTGCTGTAATAATTGGGATATTTAAAGTCAAATTATCTGCCAATTTTGTTGTTAAATCCGCATCATTAGGCAATACATGACTCTCTGCTGGAATAAGCAATACATCATCAAAGGTAAAACCTTTTTTCAAAAATTTAGTGTCCCAATTAGACATTGAAGTTTCCTCTTTTCTTTCTTTTTGAGCTTGACGCTTTTTGTATTGTATCTATCATACCATTCTATGAAAATTTGTCAATTATATTGATAATAGATAATGTAAAAAACTATCCCTTTAATTTTAAAGAAGAGATAGTTTTAGAGTTCGTATTTTATCTATTAATGAAAGTAATTTAGACCCATTGCTGATTTTACTTCTGATAGCGTTTGGCCAGCAACTTCTCGAGCTTTTTCACTACCTTTTTGTAACATATTATACACTTCACCCATATCTTTAGCATATTCTAGGCGACGTTCACGGATTGGACCAAGTTCACGTTCTAGGATTTCAAGTAGATACCGTTTTGTCTTAACATCACCTAGACCTCCACGTTGATAATGCTCTTTCATGTCAGCAATTTCTTGAGCATCTTCAGGACGTCCGAATACGTCTAAGTAATGGAAAACCATATTTCCTTCAATCTTACCTGGATCCTCAACACGAATGTGATCTGGATCTGTATACATACTCATTACTTTCTTACGCAAAGTATCTGCATCATCTGACAAGTAGATACCATTATTAAGCGATTTAGACATTTTGGCATTTCCATCAAGACCAGGTAAGCGACCTGCTCCTTCATTTTCAGGATAAATTCCTTCCGGTTCTACTAAAACATCACAATTATAGGCATGGTTGAATGAACGCACAATCTCACGCGTTTGTTCAATCATCGGTTTTTGGTCTGTACCTACAGGAACATAGTTAGCCTTAAAAGCTGTGATATCTGCTGCTTGAGCAATTGGATAAACTAAAAAAATCCAGTTGGAATACTTTCTCCAAATCCTTTTCTGAGCAATTTCTGTCTTTACTGTTGGGTTTCGTTCCAAACGAGCCAAAGACACTAGATTCATGTAATACATAGATAACTCTGCCAATTCTGGAATCTGGCTTTGAATGAAAATCGTTGATTTATTAGGATCCAATCCCACTGCAAGATAGTCCAAAGCAACATTCCCAATAGACTCTACAATAGTTTGTGGATCTTTTGCATGGTCAGTTAAAGCTTGCTGGTCAGCCAAAAAAACAAACATGTCATATTTATCTTCTTGCTGTAATAAGACACGATTTTTTTAAAGCTACCAACGTAGTGCCCAATATGTAATTTCCCCGTTGGACGATCTCCTGTTAAAAATAATGGGTTTATTCATCTTATTCTCCTTTGATATGGTCCTTTCAATTATAGCATTTTTTTGATAAAAAAAGACAGATAATTTTTTTTTATCAAATAATTACGATTTCAACTCCTCAACTGTAAACTATCTGTAAACATCCTTTACAAATAATTGACAGATAAAAAAATTTGAATATTTGCTGATTTTCTAGTAGAATTAGAGTATTACATATAATAGGAGAAAAAAATTGCTAACAGTATCTGATGTTTCACTACGTTTTAGTGATCGCAAACTTTTTGATGAGGTCAACATCAAATTTACAGAAGGAAACACATATGGTTTAATTGGTGCTAACGGTGCAGGTAAATCAACATTTTTAAAAATCTTAGCTGGGTGATATTGAACCTACAACTGGTCATGTTTCTCTTGGACCTGATGAACGTCTTTCTGTGCTTCGTCAAAATCACTTTGACTATGAGGATGAACGTGTTATTGATGTTGTTATCATGGGTAATGAAAAACTATACAACATCATGAAAGAAAAAGATGCTATCTATATGAAAGCAGACTTTACTGATGAAGATGGAGTTCGTGCAGCTGAGCTTGAAGGTGAATTTGCTGAACTAGGTGGTTGGGAAGCTGAGAGTGAAGCTTCACAACTCTTGCAAAACTTGAATATCCCTGAAGATCTTCATTACCAAAATATGAGTGAACTTGCAAATGGAGATAAAGTGAAAGTACTCCTTGCTAAAGCTCTATTTGGTAAACCAGATGTACTTCTTCTAGACGAGCCGACCAACGGTTTGGATATCCAATCTATTACTTGGTTAGAAGATTTCTTGATTGACTTTGATAACACCGTTATTGTCGTATCCCATGACCGTCACTTCTTGAACAAAGTATGTACTCACATGGCCGACCTTGACTTTGGAAAAATCAAACTCTATGTCGGAAACTACGACTTCTGGAAAGAATCTTCTGAGCTTGCTGCTAAATTGCTAGCAGACCGTAATGCTAAAAGCAGAAGAAAAAATTAAGCAACTCCAAGAATTCGTTGCTCGATTCTCTGCTAATGCTTCTAAATCAAGACAAGCAACATCACGTAAGAAAATGCTTGATAAGATTGAACTTGAAGAAATTGTGCCATCTAGTCGTAAATATCCATTTATCAACTTTAAAGCTGAACGAGAAATCGGAAACGATCTCTTGACAGTAGAAAATCTATCTGTCAAGATTGATGGTGAAACTATTCTTGACAACATCAGCTTTATCTTGCGTCCAGGTGACAAGACAGCTCTTATCGGACAAAACGATATCCAAACAACTGCATTGATTCGTGCGATCACGGGTGATATCGACTATGAGGGAACTGTCAAGTGGGGGGTTACAACTAGTCGCTCTTACTTACCAAAAGACAATTCAGCTGATTTTGCTGGGAGTGAATCTATTCTTGACTGGCTCCGTCAATTTGCAAGTAAAGAAGAAGATGACAATACCTTCTTGCGTGGTTTCCTTGGTCGTATGCTCTTCTCTGGAGATGAGGTTAACAAACCTGTAAATGTCTTGTCAGGGGAGAAAAAAAGTGCGCGTGATGCTATCGAAAACTCATGCTTTTGAAAATCAAATGTTCTAGTACTTGACGATCCTACTAATCACTTAGATTTGGAATCTATTTCAAGTTTGAACGATGGATTGAAAAAAACTTCAAAGAATCAATCATCTTCGCCAGTCATGACCATGAATTCATTCAAACATTGGCTAACCACATTATTGTCCTATCTAAAAACGGTGTAATCGACCGTATCGATGAAACCTATGATGAATTCTTAGAAAATGCTGAAGTACAAGCAAAAGTCAAAGAACTTTGGAAAGACTAAATAATACTTTTAAAAACTCAGTTGGATTAACCAACTGAGTTTTCTAACATTCTATGAGGTAACATGAAAAACATTTTTTTCAGAAACTATTGGACCTATCTTATTTCTTTCATCATTCCCCTAGTAATTATGTTCGGAGTCTATCTTTCTCAAGGTATCTACTGGAATAGTGATACTTCACCTTTATTAGGGGATGGATTTCATCAATATGTTATTTTTGATCTAAATCTTCGTAATATTTTACATGGGAGTGATAGTCTATTTTATACTTTTACCAGCGGTCTAGGTCTCAATTTTTATGCCTTGTCCAGTTATTACCTTGGTAGTTTTCTATCACCTCTTGTTTATTTTTTTGATGTATCAAGCATGCCAGATGCAGTCTATCTGTCAACCTTGTTAAAATTTGGCTTGATAGGTCTGTCAACCTTTTTTAGCTTGAGTATAATATTCAAAAATCTATCAGCCCCACTCAGATTATCTTTATCTACCTCATATGCTTTAATGAGCTTTACAGTTAGTCAACTTGAGATTAAAACCTGGTTAGATGTTTTTATTTTAATTCCCTTAATTTTAACTGGTTTACATCTACTCATAACGGAAAAAAAACGTATTCTATACTTTACAAGTTTGTCAATATTATTTATCCAAAACTACTATTTTGGTTATATGACCGCTCTGTTTTTGGTTGGTTGGTATTTTTGCCAACTTTCCTGGGATTTTAAAAGACGTAAGTTTTCTTTCCTTGATTTCATTATAACTTCCTTACTCGCTGTTTTAACGAGTTTCATCATGACACTCCCAACCTTGTTTGATTTAAGAACTCATGGTGAAAAAAACTAACTGCTATTACAAAAAAATAAAAAACAGATGCTAGTTGGTATCTAGATCTATTCGCTAAACAATTCATTGGTGCTTTCGACACAACTAAATATGGTTCCATCCCTATGATTTTTGTTGGCCTCCTTCCTTTTATCTTAACAATTGTATTCTTTACATTAAAATCAATTAAGTTTCACGTGAAACTATGCTATGCAACTCTACTCATTATCATCATTGCTAGTTTTTTTATCTAGAAACCTTAGATCTATTTTTGGCAAGGAATGCACGCGCCAAATATGTTTCTTCATCGCTATGCGTGGATTTTTCTCTACTCTTTTGATTTATATATCAGCAGAAGTTTTTAAATAGATTTAAGGATATTAAGTTATGGAATATTTTATTCTCAATAACTTTTACTTTTTATCTGGCTATCTGGCAACCATTTATTTTTAAAAAAATCATTATTCATTTCTAACTAAATTAAATATACTCTTAACGATTGAGTTCTTAGTGGTATACTTACTATTGTTATTAGCACTTATCCGAAAAAAATGATTTCTCTAAAAAAATCTTTTCAATTCTTATTTTGATCTTTACAGTAAGTGAAGTTAGTTTTAATGCTTCATCTCAATTAAATGGAATTACGAAAGAATGGGGATTTGCTTCTCGTAGTACCTATGATAAAGATATTCCAAGTATGGAAGCTATTTTGGAGTATACCAAACAGCAACCAGATACATTTACACGAACTGAAAAGTTACAAACTCAAACTGGAAATGATAGCATGAAATTTAACTACAATGGCATCTCACAATTTTCATCTGTTCGTAATCGTTCTGCAAGTACAACGTTAGATAAGTTGGGTTTTAAATCTTCAGGTACCAACCTTAATCTTCGTTATGCAAATAATACTATCATTGCAGATAGTTTATTTGGAATCAGCTACAATATTTCTGAAACCTATCCAGATAAATATGGTTTTCATCCAAGCTATCAAAAAGATAATCTAACCCTTTATAAAAAAATCAATTCGCTCTCCCAATTGCTTTTTGCTACACAGTCTCTTTACAAAGATGTCACTTTTAATGACCATACTCTTGATAACCAAACTCAATTTTTTTAAATCAAATTGCTGGCTTAAATGAAGAGTACTTTTTATCCGATAAATCATCATACAGACTCTGGTGACAACGTGGTCAATCTAAACGGAACTGATACTGAAGATGCAACTATCAGCTACAGTATTGAAGTACCTGATAATAGTCAGGTTTACCTTTCCATGACCAAGCTAAATTTTTTTCAAATGATAAGAAAAAAAGCAAGTTGACATCATTGTCAATGGTGAAAAAAATCCTTTACCACAGATAATGCTTTTTACATTTTTTTCAATCTTGGATATACAGAACATAAAACAAACTTTTTGATATCCAGGTTAAGTTTCCCAGGAAATGCTCAAGTATCATTTGAATCTCCAACTTTCTATCGCTTTAGATACTAAGAAATATACGGAGGCTATACGTAAAAATAAAAAGAAAAATCCAGTAGAAGTGAGCTCTTATAAAAAAATAAAGTCACTGTAAATTATAAGGTAAAGAATGAGACATCGATCTTTTTCACCATTCCATACGATCAAGGATGGTCTGCTTATCAAAATGGTAAAAAAATTACAAATTCAACAGGCACAAACTGGATTTATGAAAATTGATGTTCCTGAAGGTGAAGGGACTATTACCCTTTCCTTTATACCAAAAAGGATTTGTTGCTGGTGCAAGTTGTTCTCTTATAGCTATTATTGTCTTTATTTTTTTATGATATTCAAAGAAAAAAATATTCTAGATAAAAAAACTATCGACCGAATTGGTCGATAGTTTTTAGTCTTCTTCAGTTTTTTTAGGTTGATAGGCAAGCATTCCTAAAGCAACAAAAATCATTACCGTAAAGATAAGGAAAATAATCTGACTATGAATATTGCCTGTCATAGAAATGGTTTGTCGTAATCCTGAAACTGAATAACTCATTGGTAACCATGGGTTAATAGTTTTAAAGAATTGATTTGTCAAAGCTAAAGGATAAGTTCCTGCACTTGATGCTAATTGAAGGAGTAATAAAATTAAGGAGAAGAAGGCGCCTAGGCGAGAATTCCAGGTTGTCAATGCTGTTACCATCGCCATAAAAGCAAGGCTGGTTAAAATGATCAAAGCTAAGGTTTTGAATTCGTGAACTGCAGTCAGTCCGATTAAATGTACTCCGCCATAAACTAATACTCCTGCCAAACCAGCAATGATACCGTTAATTTCAAAGCGAGACTTAAACCAAGCCCAGCGACTTTCTGGATGGCGCCCAGAAGGCAATTTAGCAAAAATCATATTAGTAGAAATAGCCGCAACAAAGAGAGCAACTGATATCATATATGGAGCCATGGCAATTCCATTAACTGCTACTTGATCCGTATCAGTTTTTGAAAGACTTAAAGGATCAGCCAGTAAGTCTGCATTTGTTGGTTCAGTTGAAGCCTGTTGCAATTGCCCCTCAGCCTCTGTCAAACCTTGATTTAGTTGACTTGAACCATCACTTAATTTTCCAAGTCCTGATTGTAAAATTTGTGATCCTTGAGCAAGTTGATCTGCTCCACTAGCTATTTTTCAGAACCATTAGCCAGTTGATTTGCTCCTGAAACTAGCTGGTCTGATTTATCAGCTAATTGTTGAGAACCCGCTTGTAATTGATTAAATCCAGCAGTTAAATCTGATGTTTTATTGTTTACTTGGTTGACACCTGATGCAAGTTTATCAATTCCTGTTGCTAATTCTGGCCCATTCGCTGCTAATTTAGCAGTAGCACCTGTCAATGTAGAAGATTTTTCTGTCAACTGATTAGAGCCTTGTAGCAACTTATTGAAACTTCCTGTCAAGTTCGAATTTTTCGAACTCAACTGACTTGCTCCTAAAGCTACTTGGTCTACAGATTTTGTATAGCTGTCAATACCAGATGCAAGAGTTTGACTAGCTGGCAATAACTGACCATCAATTGCTGTTTGAATCTGTGTTAATCCACTTGACAAACTTGTCAATGTTGAAGAAGCAGTTGGTAATAATTGACTTGAATGATTCTTTAATTGAGTTAAACTATCTGTTTGAGTGGTTACATTTTCTAAAGAAGATTGTAACGTTTGAACTGTAGTTAAAATTGTTCGTGCTGACTCACTAGCAGAAGATGATGGATTAGAAACCACAGAAGTTATCTCTGCCTGTTGGTCAGGAGTTAAGCTTTGATAAGCACTAGTAGATTGAATAGCTGATAAAGTAGTTTCTTTTTCAGCTTGATTTGAAGTAATGATGTTTTGTGCTAAATTTGCAATCGTTGATAGACTACTAGAAAGCTGGTTTGTTACTTGTGTTATCTCTCCACTATCTGCTGTTTGAATAGCTTGATTAAATTGCTCTAAACTAGTTGCTAATTGTTTAATCTGATCTTTTTGTTGGGTTGTCCCATCTAATTGAGTAGAAAGTTCTTGAATACCTTGATTAAGTTGTGTTAGTCCTGTACGTAGAGGCTCTGATTTAGTAGAAATCTGATTTGCACCTGATGATAGACTTTGAACTCCATTTGTATAAGTATCAATACCAAGTGAAAATTGATTTAATCCTGAATTGAGTTGAGAAACACCACCTGTATAGGCTTGTGTGCCTGCATCAAGTTGAGTCAATCCTGATACCAGTGCCGGTGTCTGTGAATTCAGTTGGTTTAATCCATTGTCGATTTGTGAAATAGCGCTGGTATATTGATTTAAACCAGCATTAAAATTACCAAGACCAAGATTTAACTGATTTACACCAGCTGTATAGATTCCTAATCCTGTAGATAATTGATCAGCACCATTAGAAAATGTGAGACTCGATTGAGCTAAGGTTTGAAGATTGGTTGATAAGGTTTGACTCCCATCTGAAAGTTGATTCGAACCATCAGCCAACTGTAAACTTGCATTTGCAGCTTGAGATAAACCAAGTTTTAAATCCCCCATCTTATCAAATAAAGCTTTGGTATAAGATTGAGTAACTTTAGTAGCCACAGTCTGTTTGATTTGTGTCATGGCAGAATCACTCATCTTGCTTGCAATAAAACTATGACCACTTGATGTCTGATAGTCAATCGTCATCTGTTCAGGATGATTTGTAAGGATAGAAGAAGCTTTCTCAGAAAGATTACTTGGCAATGTTACAACCATGTAATAATCCCCATCTCGTAGTCCTCTTTCTCCCTCACCTTCATCTACAAAATGAAAATCCAGACTATCACTATCTTTTAAATTAGACACCATGTCTTCACCAATAGTGAGTTTTTTTCATCATTATAAGTAGCAGCTTGATCCTTATTAACAATTGCTACAGGTAACTCCGAAAAGTTTACCGTATGGATCCCACATTGATGATAAGAAAATGATATTGTAAAGAGCTGGAATTAAGGAAATTCCTATCATGACAATAATAAATGTCGGTTTTTTTAAAGATTGCTTTCCATTCTTTAAACATATTGTCTCCTTTTTTTAAACTACTTGTCTAAATTTTTTTGATATAATAGATTATACATCAAAAAAATTAAAAAGACAAGATAAAAAAATCTATTTTTAAACACATTGTCTAAAAAAATGTTCATATGGAGGGAACATGCAAGAAAGTAATAAACGATTAAAAACCAAGCGTATTATCGAAAATGCCATGGTAGAATTATTGATGGAACAACCATTCGATCAGATTACAACTGTTAAATTAGCACAAAAAGCTGGAATTAGCCGCTCCAGTTTCTATACTCATTACAAAGATAAATACGATATGATTGAACATTACCAAAGTAAACTATTTCATACCTTCGAATATATCTTTCAAAAACATGCTAATCACAAACGAGATGCTATTCTAGAAGTATTTGAATACTTAGAATCAGAACCGCTTCTAGCAACTCTTTTATCTGAAAATGGAACCAAGGAAATTCAAAATTTCCTGCGAAATAAACTTCACATCCTACTGAGCACAGACCTTCAAAAACGTTTTATGCAACTCAAACTAAATGAAATAGAATTAGAATACAGTAGCGTCTACCTAACAAATGCTCTCTTTGGAGTCTGTCAAACCTGGATTGCCCACGGAAAAAAAGAAAGTCCACAAGAAATCACGGACTTTTTAATGAAAATGTTAGGGATACAAATTAATAAAAAGCTCTATAATAGTTATAGGGAATCAAACCCCTATGGATATTATGGAGCCTATTTTGTTGTTCTTATTAGGCTAATACTAATTTTCCTTAGTTTTATTTTCGGACACAAATCATTCTCTTTCAATATTTTAGATATGCCTCCCCTCATTACATCGGACAAAGAATCAAAAAAAGGAACACCAAATTAGTGTTCCTTTCATCTGACTCCGCCAGTAGGACTCGAACCTACGACATCATGATTAACAGTCATGCGCTACTACCAACTGAGCTATGGCGGATTAAATAGTCCGTACGGAATTCGAACCCGTGTTACCGCTATGAAAAGACGATTTCTTAACCAACGGACCCTCTACCTGTAGCAGATATAACCATTATATCAATTTATCAAAAATTGTCAATTACTTTTTTTGGTTTTTAGCCATTAGTTCTCTCAATTTTTTAGTTTTTAGGCGAGAGATAGGACAACGATGATCTTCATAAAATACAACTTCCATTTTTTTACGATCAATTTCTCTCACATTACCAATATTGACTAAAAAATGACTTGTGAGCTAGATAAAAAAACGTTGGGTTTCCTTATCCTTTTTCTTGAATATCTGTCATTGTTCCATAGAATTCTTTTTGCAAAAATTCTTACCTACAATTCGTAATTTATGAGAAGTTCCAGTTGTCTCAATGTAGAGAATATCATGATAAGGAATACAAAGATCATTTCCTTTGATAACTATAATCAAAATAATCAACGACTGATTGGTTTTCAAGTAAAGTAGTCTTAGTGTAAAGCACACAGTCGGCAACTCTATTTTTAAAAACTTGATCACTGGTTTCTTTATCAATGAAATCCAATGCTGAAACTTTGTATTTATAAGTCAAAGTAGCAAATTCAGATCGACTTGTAATAAAAAAACAATAATAGCATAAGGATTGCGATGACGAATAAATTGAGCAACCTCAAATCCTTTTCTCTCAATCCCATTTATATCAATATCTAGAAAATAAAGCTGATTGACTTCATCATGCTCTACATATTCCATAAATTCTCTTACTTTTCCTGTTGTTTTATAGGAGATAGGAATATTCGTTTCCTTAGAAATTTTATTCAGAGTTGTTTCCAATCTTACTTGGTGTTCTATAATATCTTCTAAAATTAATACTTTCATATCAGTTCCTCTTAAATCTAATTACTTGTTTAAATACATCATTATCAATTTCTGTTTCTAAAATAACATTGTCATATTTTCCTAAAATTTCTTTAACATTATTAAGTCCAAGTCCTCTATGTCTTCCTTTAGTTGAAAATCCTAATTCAAATAAATCTTCGGATTTTACATTTCTTTTTTTACAAGAGTTTTGGATGACAACTAGGGTTTCAAGATCCAACTTGATGATAGCTACCTCTAGTTGTTTCTGATAGCTTTCAACTGCTCCCTCAACGGCATTATTGAGAAGAACGCTCATCACGCGCACTAAATCTAACAGTTCCATGGACAAAGGAGTAATGATATCTTTTACCTCTAGTGTGTACTCTACATCATTAGTTTTCGCATTGACAATAGATTGAGCAATCAAACTACGAAGTGCTGAATCCTCAATATTGTTCAAATCGAAATAAGTATACTTATCTGAACGTAATTTTTGATTCGCCTTTACAAGAACTTCACTGTAAACTCTGTCAATTTCTTGTAAATCTTTACTTTCGATCGCCATTCTTAAGCTGACAAGCATGCCTGTATAATCATGGCGAAAACCACGAATTTCATTATATAAGGCAACAATCTCATCCGTGTAAGTTTGTAAGTGTTTTTGCTCAAACTTCTTTTGTTCCAATTCGATTTCTTTTTCTATCTGAACTTTGTGAGAATTCATGGAAAAGAAGGTCAAAAGTAGACCAACAAAAACAATGGATGATAAAATACTTCCAAAACTGTTTAAATTGGGAAAAGTACTCACAATATCTGAAGTGAAAGAGACAACGTGTAGAAAAATAAATGTAAATAGCACTTTCTTCAGAAAAGGATATAGATAGTCTTTATCAAAAATATTTAAATTCGAGATGGAAATAAGAAACAACAACTTTAATAACCAAATAAGTTAAGATCAGGATAAATAGATAAAAATAATTGTTATACTTCAATGCAAACTCATCTCCTGTAATAGATGATAAGGTTACTGATAAAAAGTTATTGGTACTATTATATAAAAAGAGAAAAATAATAGACTGATAAAAATTCCTTAGATTTCTCATACTTCTTAAATCCAACAAAGTAACCAAATAGGAGGAAAGGAAATAAAAAAATTTAGACAATCCAAAACTACTAGCAAATACCAAATAAGTACCTTCTTCCACTGTCAATTGTAGTAGAAAGATATAAATACTAAAAAATACATTGTTCTTTTCTAGTTGCTTTTACAAATCCATTTATAAATTTTAATAATAATAAAAAAACATAAAAAAATAGCTATTACTACACCAAATAAATCCATTATGTTCTCCCTATCTTGCTTCAATAAACTACTTCTTCAGAAAATATTTTTATTTAAAAACTTAAAACTCCTAATATCCCCACCTCTAATTTCCTGCAGTTCTTTTTCGTTCAATTGTTGGAAATCTTTCATTTGAGCAAAATCTGTATTCTTTTTCATAATATAAACTCCTATAATGTTTTTTTCTTGTAAATTAACTTACAAAAAAATATTATATAAAAATCTACGATACCTATAGAGAATTATTTCTCAAATGCTCAAATTTTATTCTGAAATGTCAAATTTTTACAAAAAAAGCTGGGATTTTTTCCCAGCTTACGATTTAACACTGATCCCAGCAGGATTCGAACCTGCGACCGTTCGCTTAGAAGGCGAATGCTCTATCCAGCTGAGCTATGAGACCTTACTAATCTATCTTATCAAAAAAAGCTAGCTTAGTCAATCATCTATTTATGATAGGGAGAACCCTGTTGAATCGAAAACGCTCTATAAATTTGTTCTACTAAGACTAATCTCATTAGTTGATGAGGAAGCGTCAATCTACCAAAACTAACAGAGAGATTGGCTCTCTTTTTCACCTCTGGAGATAGTCCTAAACTCCCCCCAATGATAAAAGTGATTGTTGAAAATCCATTGATAGAAGCTCTTTCAAGCTGCTTACTGAACTCTTCAGAAGAAAAAGTTGTTCCTTCAATAGCTAAAACAACTACAAAATCACGTTCCCCTACTTTAGCAAGAATGCGGTTCCCTTCCAACTCCAAAATCTTTTGATTTTCAGATTCGCTGGCCCGATCTGGTGTTTTTTCATCAGCCAACTCAATCATTTCTAGATTAGCAAAGCGTGAAATTCTCTTAGAGTATTCTGCTATGCCATCTTTGAGATATTTTTCTTTCAGTTTTCCAACTGTTACCACTTTAATTTTCATTCTTCTATTCTAACATATTCACACTCAATTTCACATCTTATTCACAGATAAGATTTTGAAAAACTTCAATAAATTCACAGTTTTTCGAAAGTTATCCACAGATTGTGAAAAACTTTTTTGTTTTTAAGCTTGGATTAAGCTAGCTATTTTATACTTTCATTGATTAAAAAACATGGAGGCTTCTATGAAAAACTTAAAAACTAGTTCCAAAAAATTGGGACAACTTTTATTAGTCATTCTCATTAGCTTTTTTAGTGGTGTTTTAGGTACTTTTACAACATTGCAGCTCAGTCAAAAACAAAATAGTGGTACGACAACTACAACGACTGTCAGCAAAACAGCTGTAAAAAATGAAAACTCAACTACACAGGCAGTCGATAAAGTTAAAGATGCTGTTGTATCTGTCATTACTTACTCATCAAACTCTCAAAATAGTTTACTCGGATCTGATGAAACTGATACAGATACCAATGCTGAACAAGTGTACAGCGAAGGTTCTGGTGTCATTTATAAGAAGGAAGGGAATACTGCTTACCTTGTAACCAATACTCACGTTATTAATGGTGCTAAAAAGTTGATATTCGTTTAGCAGATGGCACAAAAGTTCCTGGTGAAATTGTGGGTTCTGATACTTATTCAGATATTGCCGTTGTAAAAATTGCTGCAGATAAGGTCACAACAGTAGCCGAATTTGGTGATTCTAGTCAACTAACAGTTGGAGAAACAGCTATTGCAATTGGAAGTCCTCTAGGTTCTGAATATGCCAATACTGTGACACAAGGGATTGTATCAAGTTTAAATAGAAATGTATCTCTAAAATCTGAAGACGGACAAGCTATCTCAACCAATGCTATCCAAACAGACACAGCTATTAACCCTGGTAACTCAGGTGGTCCTTTGATTAATATCCAAGGCCAAGTTATCGGTATTACATCAAGTAAGATTGCCTCTAATGGTGGAACATCTGTCGAAGGTCTTGGTTTTGCCATTCCTGCAAACGATGTAATCAATATTATTAAGCAGTTGGAAAAAGATGGAAAAGTAACTCGACCTGCTCTTGGAATCCACATGGTTAACTTATCAAATCTTAGTACAACTGATCTTCAAAAACTAAAACTTCCTGGAAATGTTACTTCTGGTGTAGCTGTTCGTTCTGTTCAAAAAAATATGCCTGCCAATGGACATCTGCAACAATATGACGTCATTACAAAAATAGATGATAAAGCTATTTCTTCCACTACTGAATTGCAAGTGCTCTATATAGTCATTCTATTGGAGACAGTATGACTGTTACTTACTACCGTGATGGTAAGGAAGAAACAACAACTATTAAATTAGATAAAAGTACTAGTGATTTAGATAAGTAGTTTACAGATATGTAAAGTTGCTTTACAGAATATCTAAGTTGTGTTAATGTAGAATTATGGAAGAATTTAAAATTGTTCAAATAAAAGATATTCAAAAAATCCCTATCAACCTCGTAAGGAATTTTCAGAAGAAAAAATTCAAGAACTGGCACAATCTATTAAGGAAAACGGCTTGATTCAGCCTATTATCGTTAGAAAATCTCCAGTACTTGGATACGAAATTTTAGCTGGAGAAAGGCGTTATCGTGCTTCAATAGCTGCTGGACTTTCAGAAGTTCCAGTCATTGTTAAGCAACTTTCTGATCAAGATATGATGCTTCATTCTATCATTGAGAATCTCCAACGAGAAAATTTAAATACTATCGAGGAAGCTAAAGCATATCAATCCTTAATTGATAAAGGTTTTACCCACACAGAAATTGCTGAAAAAATGGGAAAATCTCGACCTTATATTACAAACCTAGTTCGATTATTAGGACTACCTAAACATATCCTGATAGAGGTTGAAAGTGGAAAACTTTCCCAAGCTCATGCTAGACTCCTCATTCAATTATCAAGTGATAAACAAGATAAACTCTTGAATCGTATTCAAACTGAAAATCTATCTGTTCGACAGGTTGAACAAATACTACAAAAAACGAAGAAGAACAGCAAAAAAGAAAAAAATCACTTTGTCAAAGAAGAAGAGCAAAAATTGAAAAAAATACTCGGATTAGAAGTTCAGATTAAGCTACAAAAAAAAGATAGCGGTAAAATTTCAATTTCCTTCCATAACCAAGATGAATACCAACAATTTATTAACAGCCTGAAATAAGGCTGTTATTTTAGTATTCTGAACTAACATAGTTATCCACTGACTTTTAGTTTTTAAAGGCCCAGTATTTCAGAAATTTTCTTAGTTATCCACATTTTGTGGATAACACTTAAAAACATTGTTAATTGTTTTCCACAACTTGTGGAAAAATAATCTTATCTATGGTAAAATGATTCTATCAATAAACCTTTTAAATTCTATAGTAAAGGAGGAGGAAATCATTGAAGGAAAAACAATTTTGGAATCGTCTTTTAGAACTTGCACATGATAAATTAACTCAGTCAGTTTATGATTTCTATATTTTAGACGCAAAACTTGTTAAAGTTGAAGAAAATACTGCAACGATTTTCTTACCCCGCGATGAAATGCAGATATTCTGGGAACGAAATATCAATGGGATGCTTTTAGCAGCAGGTTTTGAAATCTATGATACTGAAATAAAAGCTCATTATATCTTCACGAAAGTTGAAGAAGCTAGCTCACAAGTAGCTTTCGAGTCTGAACCTGGCAACGATTATCAACCAAGTCAATCCACTATTCCATATTCTGAAACTGGACTCAAGGAAAAGTATACTTTCGATAATTTTGTTCAAGGGGATGGTAATGTTTGGGCTAAGTCTGCTGCTTTGGCTGTTTCTGAAGATCCAGGATTAACTTACAATCCTCTATTTATCTACGGAGGGCCTGGACTTGGAAAAACTCACCTGTTAAATGCCCTTGGAAATGAAATTCTAAAAAAGAGCCCAAATGCGCGTGTAAAATACATACCTGCTGAAAGTTTCATTAATGAATTCCTAGAGCATTTGAGACTCAATGATATGGAAAAATTCAAGAAAACTTACCGTAGTTTAGACCTCCTACTCATTGATGATATTCAATCACTTAGTGGAAAGAAGGTACAAACTCAGGAAGAGTTTTTCAATACATTTAACGCCCTTCACAATAATAATAAACAGATTGTTTTAACGAGTGACCGTAGACCTGAACATTTAGAGAGTCTACCTGAACGTCTGGTCACGCGCTTCTCGTGGGGATTAACGACAGATATCACACCACCTGATTTTGAAACACGTATTGCTATTTTACAGAGTAAGACTGAACATCTCAACTATCATTTTCAGAATGATACACTCGAATATTTGGCTGGACAATTTGACTCTAACGTGCGAGAACTCGAGGGAGCACTCAACGATATCAGCCTAATGGCCAAAGTCAAAAAGATTAACGATATCACAGTTGACATTGCAGCTGAAGCTATTCGTGCTCGTAAACAAGACGTTAGCAAAATGATTGTAATTCCAATTGATAAAATCCAGACAGAAGTTGGAAACTTCTATGGAGTTAGTGTCAAGGAAATGAAAGGAACTAGACGTGTTCAAAATATCGTTTTAGCCCGTCAAGTTGCCATGTATCTAGCCAGAGAAATGACTGATAATAGCCTTCCTAAGATTGGAAAAGAGTTTGGTGGTAAAGACCACACAACGGTCATTCACGCTCATGGAAAAATCAAATCCATGCTTGAAACAGATGATAATTTACGTATAGAAATTGAGAACATCAAAAAGAAAATTAAATAACTTGTGGATAACTTTTCAAAAAGGCTCTTATTTATCCACATCTTTTAAACAAGGCTCTGTCCTTGAGTTTTCTTGATTACAAGTATTTTTCCACAGATTTCACACGCTCTATTATTACTATTATCCTTCTAATAATAAAAAGAATAAAGGAGAATCCATGATTCATTTTTTTCAATTAATAAAAACTTATTTTTACAAGTCTTTAAATACAACCAAAAGAGCTATTAGCTCAAAGAATGCAATTCTATTTTATCGACTGTAAAAAAATTGATGTTACCAATGAAGGAATTACCTTGATTGGATCAAATGGTCAAATCTCAATCGAAAAATTTTATCTCGCAAAAAAATGAAAATGCAGGTCTCTTTGATTAACTCTTTAGGTTCAGTTCTACTGGAAGCTTCTTTCTTTATCAATGTTGTTTCAAGTCTTCCAGATGTAACACTTGATTTTAAAGAGATTGAACAAAAGCAAATTGTCTTAACTAGTGGAAAATCAGAGATTACTCTTAAAGGAAAAGATAGTGAGCAATATCCACGTATTCAGGAAATTTCTGCAAGCAATCCTTTAGTTCTTGAAACAAAACTTCTTAAAAAGATTATCAATGAAACAGCTTTTGCAGCTAGTACCCAAGAAAGCCGTCCTATTTTGACAGGTGTCCACTTTGTTTTAAGCAACCACAAAGAATTAAAAACAGTTGCGACAGATTCTCACCGTCTCAGTCAGAAGAAATTGACACTTGAAAAAAATAGCGATGATTTTGATGTTGTCATCCCAAGTCGTTCGCTACGCGAATTTTCAGCTGTTTTTACGGATGATATCGAAACAGTAGAGATTTTCTTCGCCAATAATCAAATTCTCTTTAGAAGTGAAAATATTAGCTTCTACACACGTCTCTTAGAAGGAAATTATCCAGATACCGATCGATTGATTCCAACAGATTTCAATACAACAGTGACTTTTGATGTTGCTAAACTACGCCAGTCTATGGAACGTGCTCGCCTCTTATCAAGTGCGACACAAAATGGTACTGTTAAATTAGAAATCAAAGAAGGAGTTGTAAGTGCCCATGTTCATTCTCCAGAAGTAGGGAAAGTAAACGAAGAAATTGATACTGAAAATGTAAGTGGTGCTGATTTGACAATTAGTTTCAACCCAACTTATTTGATTGAGGCACTAAAAGCTTTGAATAGCGAAAAAGTTACAATCAGCTTTATTTCAGCAGTTCGTCCATTTACTCTGGTTCCAGCTGATACAGATGAAGATTTCATGCAGCTCATCACGCCAGTTCGCACAAATTAATGGAAAGAGGTTGAGCCTAGCTCGCCTCTTTTATGATATAATCGAAAAAGAAAAAGGAGATTAACTATGTATCAAGTTGGAAATTTTGTTGAAATGAAAAAACCACACGCTTGTACAATCAAATCAACAGGTAAAAAAGCCAATCGTTGGGAAATTACCCGTGTTGGTGCAGATATCAAAATAAAATGTAGCAATTGTGATCATGTGGTCATGATGAGTCGCTATGATTTTGAAAGAAAAATGAACAAAATCATCGACTAGGAACCCCATAGTAAGAGGGTTAGCAAGTTTTCCCTTTTTGTGTTATAATATTGAAGATTGAAATGTGAACGGAGAATGAGAAACTATGGCTTTAACAGCAGGTATTGTAGGTTTACCAAACGTTGGTAAATCAACCCTATTTAATGCAATTACAAAAGCAGGAGCAGAGGCTGCAAACTATCCTTTTGCGACCATTGATCCAAACGTTGGAATGGTAGAAGTTCCAGATGAACGCCTCCAAAAATTGACGGAAATGATTACTCCTAAAGACAGTTCCAACAACCTTTGAATTTACAGATATTGCAGGGATTGTAAAAGGAGCATCAAGAGGAGAAGGTCTTGGGAATAAATTCTTGGCCAACATCCGTGAAGTTGATGCGATTGTTCATGTGGTTCGTGCCTTTGATGATGAAAATGTCATGCGTGAGCAAGGTCGTGAAGATGCCTTTGTGGATCCGCTAGCAGATATTGATACCATTAACCTAGAGTTGATTCTTGCTGATTTAGAATCAGTCAATAAACGCTATGCGCGTGTAGAAAAAATGGCGCGTACGCAAAAAGATAAGGAATCAGTTGAAGAATTTAACGTTCTTCAAAAGATTAAACCTGTTCTTGAAGATGGAAAATCAGCTCGTACCATTGAATTTACAGATGAAGAGCAAAAAGTTGTCAAAGGACTCTTTCTCTTGACAACGAAACCAGTTCTTTATGTAGCTAACGTTGATGAGGATGTGGTTGGAGACCCAGAATCTATCGATTATGTGAAACAAATTCGTGAATTCGCAGCAACAGAAAATGCAGAGGTAGTGGTTATCTCTGCTCGTGCTGAAGAAGAAATTTCTGAGTTAGATGATGAAGATAAAAAAAGAGTTTCTTGAAGCCATTGGTTTGACAGAATCAGGTGTGGATAAGTTGACTCGAGCTGCTTATCACCTACTAGGACTTGGAACTTACTTCACAGCTGGTGAAAAAGAGGTTCGTGCTTGGACCTTTAAACGTGGCATGAAAGCTCCTCAAGCTGCTGGTATCATCCACTCAGACTTTGAAAAAGGATTTATTCGTGCAGTGACCATGTCTTATGACGATTTGGTAAAATACGGTTCTGAAAAGGCTGTAAAAGAAGCTGGACGTTTGCGTGAAGAAGGAAAAGAATATATCGTTCAAGATGGCGATATCATGGAATTCCGCTTTAACGTTTAATAACATTTAATAAATAGTGTCAATTAGGTTGGAAAAAAATTCCAACCCTTTTGGCTTTTGAAAGGAAAAATAAATGACCAAATTACTTGTAGGATTGGGAAATCCAGGGGATAAATATTTTGAAACCAAACACAATGTTGGCTTTATGCTGATTGACCAACTAGCAAAAAAACAGAATGTTACCTTTACACACGATAAGATATTCCAAGCTGAACTAGCTTCATTTTTCCTTAATGGGGAAAAAATTTATCTGTTGAAACCGACGACTTTTATGAATGAAAGTGGAAAAGCTGTTCATGCATTGTTAACTTATTATGGTTTAGATATTGAAGATTTACTGATCATTTACGATGACCTTGACATGGAAGTCGGAAAAATTCGTCTTCGTGCTAAAGGATCAGCTGGTGGTCATAATGGAATTAAGTCGATTATTCAACATATTGGTACACAGGTTTTCAATCGTGTAAAGATTGGCATTGGAAGACCTAAAAAGGAATGTCAGTAGTTCATCATGTTTTGAGTAAGTTTGATCAGGAAGATTATATCGGTATTTTACAGTCAATTGACAAGGTTGACGATGCTGTAAATTATTATTTACAAGAAAAAAACTTTGAAAAGACGATGCAGAAATATAATGGGTAAGGAAATGGCTTTAATCGATTTCTTTTTAGAGAATAAACAAATTCTATCTTGGCATGAGAACTTACCACAGAAACAAAGACAATTATTGCTAGGTCTTTCTGGCTCAGCAAAATCTTTAGCGATTGCTAGTAGTCTGAAGAGTCAGGATAAGGTTTTAGTGATGACTTCCACATATGGAGAGGCTGAGCGTCTGATTAATGATCTAATCTCCATATTAGGTTCGGATCTAGTTTATCCATTTCTAGTAGATGATTCACCGATGGTCGAATTTTTGGTATCATCTCAGGAAAAGGTTTTTTCTCGGGTTGAAGCTTTGCGTTTTCTAAGAGATGAGTCTCAAAGAGGGATTTTAGTTTGTAACGTCGCAGCTAGTCGAATATTCTTGCCGAATCCTCAAGTTTTTGATGATAGTATCTTAGAACTTCAAGTGGGGCAAGAATGCGAACAAAGAGAATTAAAAAATCACTTGATTTCTCTTGGTTATAAGAAAGTTACACAAGTTCAAAGTCAGGGGAGAATTTAGCCTTCGTGGAGATATTCTAGATATATTTGAAACCTCTCAAATTTGTCCTTATCGGATTGAATTTTTCGGTGATGAGATTGATGGCATTAGAGAATTTGATACTGAAACTCAATTATCAAAAGATAGTAAAACTCAAGTACTAATCTATCCAGCTAGTGATATTTTGTTAACGAATGAAGATTATCATCGTGGTCAGAAATTTTTAGAACATGAGATCGATAAGGCACTTTCTCCAACTTTAAAGTCTTACCTAGAAGAAGTTTTTAGTTGTATGAAAGAGCAAGTTCTTCATGCAGATATTCGCAAGTTTTTGTCTGTATTTTATAAAAAACAGTGGACCTTGATAGACTGTTTGAATCAAGTTCCTGTTATATTTGACGATTTTCAAAAAATCATGAACCAGTACGATGCTTTTGATAAGGAAACAGCTAGCTACTTTACAGAAGATTTACATAACAGTAAAGCAGTATCAAGTTTACAATATTTTGCTGATGTAGAAAGTCAGTTTAAAAAATATGTACCAGCGACTTTCTTTTCAAATTTTCAAAAAGGGCTTGGAAATTTGAAATTTAATAATCTGTACCAGTTCAATCAATATCCTATGCAAGAGTTCTTTAATCAGTTTTCTTTTCTGAAAGAAGAAATTGAACGTTACAAAAAAATTAAAGTATACGATTGTTCTTCAATCAAGTAGCAAAACTGAACTAAAGAAACTGTCAACGATTCTTGATGAATACAATATTAAAGTTGATAATAGTAATGAAAGTGAAATCTGTAAAGGAACTGTCAATCTTATTGAAGGAAATCTGCGACATGGGTTTCATTTTGTAGATGAGAATCTTGTATTTATTACTGAATATGAAATTTTTAAAAAGAAGATTAAACGCAAGTATCGAAGACAAAATATCAGTAACGCTGAACGATTAAAGGATTATAATGAACTCCAAAAAGGAGACTATGTTGTTCATCAAATCCATGGTATTGGTCAATATTTAGGGATTGAAACGATTGAAATCAAAGGAATTCATAGAGACTATGTAAGTGTTCTATATCAAAATGGAGATCGAATTTCTATCCCTGTGGAGCAGATACAGACTCTTTCTAAGTATGTTTCTAGTGATGGTAAGGCTCCAAAGTTAAACAAATTAAACGATGGACGTTTTAAAAAAGCGAAGCAAAAAGTAAAGAGTCAAGTTGAAGATATTGCAGATGATTTAATTAAGTTATATGCAGAGAGAAGTCAACTTAAAGGTTTTGCATTTTCAAAAGATGATGAAGACCAAAATGCTTTTGACGAAGCATTCCCATACGTAGAGACTGAGGACCAACTTAGAAGTATCGAAGAGATTAAGAAAGATATGCAGGCTTCTCAACCGATGGACCGACTTTTAGTTGGAGATGTTGGTTTTGGTAAGACAGAAGTAGCTATGCGAGCTGCATTTAAGGCTGTCAATGATCATAAACAGGTTGTCGTTTTAGTGCCAACAACCGTTCTTGCTCAGCAACATTACAGTAATTTCAAGGAAAGATTTGAACAATTTGCTGTCAACGTAGATGTTTTGAGTCGTTTCAGAAGTAAAAAAGAACAGACTGAAACACTTGAGAAGTTAAAAAAAGGTCAAGTAGACATCTTGATAGGGACCCATCGAGTCTTGTCTAAAGATGTTGAGTTTGCTGATTTGGGGTTGATGATTATTGATGAAGAGCAACGTTTTGGTGTTAAGCATAAGGAAGCTTTGAAGGAATTAAAAAGAAGGTTGATGTCTTAACCTTGACAGCTACACCAATTCCTCGAACTCTTCATATGTCTATGCTAGGTATCCGAGATTTATCAGTCATAGAGACTCCTCCAACAAATAGATATCCTGTTCAAACCTACGTACTTGAACAGAATGATCGTATCATTCGTGATGCTGTATTGAGAGAAATGGATCGTGGTGGTCAAGTTTACTATCTTTACAATAAAGTTGACACGATTGAAAAGAAGGTCTCAGAGTTACAAGAACTGATTCCAGAAGCTTCTATTGGATTTGTACATGGTCAAATGAGTGAAATTCGCTTAGAAAATACACTTCTTGATTTCATTGAAGGACAATATGATATTTTAGTAACTACAACAATCATCGAGACAGGAGTAGATATTCCAAATGCTAATACCTTGTTTATAGAAATGCAGATCATATGGGATTGTCAACCTTGTATCAATTAAGAGGTCGTGTTGGTCGTAGTAATCGAATTGCTTATGCTTATCTCATGTATCGTCCAGATAAAACTTTGACAGAAGTTTCTGAGAAGAGATTAGAAGCTATCAAAGGTTTTACTGAACTGGGTTCTGGTTTCAAAATTGCTATGCGTGATTTATCCATTCGTGGAGCTGGAAATCTTTTAGGAAGCTCTCAGTCTGGATTTATCGATTCTGTTGGTTTTGAGTTGTACTCTCAGTTGTTAGAAGAAGCAATAGCTAAGAAAAATGGAACTGACAAAAAACGTGAAAAAGGAAATGCTGAGTTAATTCTACAAATCGATGCCTATCTTCCAGATGAGTATATTTCAGATGAACGACATAAAATTGAAATTTACAAGAGAATCCGTCAGATTGATAACCGTGTCAACTATGAGGAGTTACAAGATGAGTTGATCGATCGTTTTGGAGAATATCCAGATGTGGTTGCTTACCTTTTAGAAATTGGATTAGCTAAATCATATCTTGATAAAGTATTTGTCAATCGTGTAGAAAGAAAGGTTAATAAGCTGGTCATTCAGTTTGAAAAAATATCGCAACAATTATTTTTAACACAAGATTATTTCCAGGCTCTATCTCAGACAAGTTTGAATGCTAATATTTCTGAAAATCAAGGTTTAATCGAAGTTGTTTTTGATATTCGTAATAAAAAGGATTATGAGATTTTAGAAGGTCTTTTTAACTTTTGGAGAATCATTAGCAAACATAAAAAAATTCAAAAAGAGTCTAATTAACGATTATCTTTTTTTCTTCTATAAAAGGGATAAAAATGGTACAATAATAATTTGAGGTAATAAAAATGAGATTAGATAAATATTTAAAAGTATCAAGAATTATTAAGCGTCGTACAGTAGCTAAAGAAGTTGCAGATAAGGGACGTATCAAGGTAAATGGTATTCTTGCTAAGAGTTCTACAGATTTAAAAATCAATGACCAAGTTGAAATTCGTTTTGGAAATAAATTGTTGCTCGTAAAAGTGTTAGAAATGAAAGATAGCACTAAAAAAGAAGATGCTGCAGGTATGTATGAAATTATCAGCGAAACAAGGGTAGAAAATGATGTATAAAAAAATTGTACAAATGAATAATCCTTTTATTCAAAATGAACACCAACGTCGTAAATACTTGATGGAAGAACGACAAAGACGAAATCGTTTTATGGGCTGGGTTTTGATTTTGATTATGTTATTGTTCATCCTACCAACCTATAATTTGACTCAAAGTTATCAGCAACTACTCGAACGTCGCCAACAGTTAGCCGATCTGAAAAAACAGTATCAAGAATTGAGCGATGAAAAAGATAAAGAATCAAATCTTGCAACCAAATTAAAGGACGAAACATACGCAGCCAAGTATTTGCGTGCAAAATATTACTATTCAAAATCATGGGAGGAAGTTTATACTATTCCGGACTTACTTCCTAGGTAATGTAAAATGGAAAAATTTATTAGATATTGTAGAAAAGTTTTTAAGTCAATCAGATGAAAAAAATTAGAAGAGTTAACTCAAAAAAATCATCTGTTACGGCTACAAGAAGAAGAGGAAAAAAAGAATGCGTAAATTTTTAGTGATATTACTACTTCCTATTTTTTTAAAAAGTGTCCAAGTAGTAAGCACTGAGAATCCAGTTATCATTCCAAACCAAGAAGTTTATTCCTTAACCCACGCTTCGTATCATTTTTACTATCAAGATGTTATAGAATCTCCAAAATTTTATGGTGAAACGTCTGTTTATTCTACAGAAGATTTGATTAAAGAATCAGGAAAAGTCAATGCAGATACAAAATTATCTGTTTTAGAATGGAGATTAAATAAACAAGGACAGCCTGTCTTTAAATTGTCAAATAATCAATTTGTGATGGCTGATAAACGACTTTTATACGATAGTTCAATTGTCAATGATTTTTCTAAACGAGTATGGTTAGAACCAGGATTTGTCGTTTATAATAGTCCTTATGATCAACAAGAATTAAAGTCTACTTTAGCAGCTTATCAAGAGGTTGAAGCAGATATGTCTATTTTTGCTGGTGGTCGTGAATTCTTACATATCAAACAAATTGGTTGGGTTTCGACGGATTACATTTCCAACGATGACAATCGTATCCAGAAAGTACAAGAGTTGTTATCTGCGAATTATCAAAATGAACAGTTTTCTATTTATGTTAAACAATTGAGCACGGGTAAGGAAGCTGGGATTAACGAAGATCAAAAAATGTACTCTGCTAGTGTTATGAAATTGCCTTATCTTTATTATGTTCAAGAAAAAATCAATCAAGGTGATTACCAACTTGACACGAAATTGAAGTACATTTCTGAAGTAAATGATTTCCCTGGTTCTTATAAACCCGAAGGAAGTGGAAGCCTCCCTAAAACAGCGGACAATAAAGACTACACTCTCAAAGATTTAATTACAAAGACAGCGAAAGAATCTGACAATGTAGCTCATAATATTCTTGCTTATTATATTACGAATAAATCAGATGAAGCCTTTAAAAAAGAAATGGCTACTATCGCAGGTGAAGAGTGGGATGTAACAGAGAAGTTAGCTTCAGCTAAAATGGCTGGTCAAGTTATGGAATCTATTTATAATCAGAATGGTTTTGTTTTAGAATCGCTATCGCAAACAGCTTTTGATAATCAGCGGATTGCTAAGAATATTTCTGCTAAGGTAGCCCATAAAATTGGGGATGCAGATGAATTTAAACACGATGTAGGAATAGTCTATACAGATTCTCCTTTCATCATTTCAATTTTTACCAAAAATTCTGATTATGATACCATTTCTAAAATTGCTAAGGATGTCTATGAGGTCCTAAAATGAGAGACCAAGATTTTTTAAATGATTTTCTAGAAAAAGGTTATTTTAAAGATCATTCACGAGTTGTACTAGCCTTGTCTGGTGGATTGGATTCGATGTTTCTCTTTCACCTCCTATCAACCTATCAAGAAGAACTCAGGATTGAATTATTTTTAGCTCATGTAAACCATAAACAACGATTAGAATCGGATAATGAAGAATATGAATTAAGAAAACTAGCTGAACAAGTTGGAGTTCCAATTTACGTAGCTCATTTTACTGGAGATTTTTCAGAAGCAAATGCTCGTCAATTTCGCTATGATTTTTTTAGAGAAGTAATGGAGAAAACTTCCTCTACAGCCCTTGTAACAGCTCATCATGCAGATGATCAGGCTGAGACGATTTTTATGCGATTGATTCGAGGTGTTAGACTACAACATTTATCAGCTATAAAAGAGAGACAAACGTTTGATAAGGGAGAATTAATTCGTCCTTTGCTGTCTTTTTATAAGAGGGATTTTCCTGAAGTTGAGCATTTTGAAGATAGGACGAATAAAGAAAATCATTATTTTCGCAATCGAGTTCGTAATATTTACTTACCACAACTGGAAAAAGAAAATATTCAGCTAAAGAGAGCGTTTTTAGAGTTTGGAAAAGAAGTATTTGACTATCAAATTGCTCTGACTGAATTATCTCAAACAGTCAATGTGGAAGATTTAACTCAGTTTTTATCTTTTAGTGAAGCAACACAGCGAGTTTTGCTACAACAATACCTTAGTCGTTTTGTTGATTTAAATGTAACAAGAGAACAATTTCAAGAAATTCATCATATTTTTAAAAAACTAAGAGTCAATATCGCCATTGTATAAAAAAATGGTTATGAACTTGTAAAAAGAATACAAGCACTTTCGAATTTGTAAAATCAGACCAAAGTCTGATGAAAAAAAGTAGTGAGTGTGTGTTAAACTATCAAAAATCAAGTTCATTATGAAGGTTATTTATTTTCATTTGGAATCCCTCTAAAAAGGGGAAAAATGTTCAAAAGATGAATGTTTCTCGTGAAACATCGTTGATTTTACGGCATCGACAGCCTGGTGATTATTTGATAATAGATGGTCATCGTAAAAAAACTAAGACGACTTTTTATTGATTTAAAAAAATTCCTAAAGAAAAAAACGAGAAAAAAGCTATTATCATTGAGCAATTTGGAAAAAAATTTGTTCAGTTTTAGGAATTGAAATCAGTGATTTGAGTAAAAAATGAAAAAAATGATATAATGAACACTGTACTTTATATAGAAAAAAATAGATAGGTAAAAATCATGTTAGAAAAAAAGATATCAAGAAAATTTTGATTTCACAAGATGAAATTACAGAAGCAGCTAAAAAAATTGGGTGCTCAGTTGACAAAAAGATTATGAGGGAAAAAAATCCGATTTTTAGTTGGAATTCTAAAAAGGTTCTATTCCTTTTATGGCAGAATTGGTGAAATATATTGATACACATCTTGAAATGGACTTTATGATGGTCTCTAGCTATCATGGTGGGACTGTAAGTAGTGGTGTCATTAATATTAAACAAGACGTAACTCAAGATATTAAAGGTCGACATGTTGTCTTTGTAGAAGATATCATTGATACTGGTCAAACCTTGAAGAGTTTGAGAGATATGTTTACTGCAAGAGAAGCAGCTTCTGTTAAGATTGTCACAATGCTTGATAAACCAGAAGGTCGTACAGTAGAAATCGAAGCAGATTATACATGTTTTACAATTCCAAATGAATTTGTTGTAGGCTATGGACTAGACTATAATGAAAACTATCGTAACCTTCCTTATGTAGGTGTATTGAAAGAGGAAGTTTACTCAAAATAGAAGGGTAAGTGTTTGAATGCAAAAACAAAATAATGGTTTCATAAAAAATCCATTTCTTTATTTGTTGATGATTTTCTTGCTAGTGACAGGATTCCAGTACTTCTTTGCTGGCCGATCTGCTGGCCATAGTCAACAAATTAAGTACTCAGAACTGGTACAGGAAATCACCAATGACAATGTTAAAGAAATGACCTACCAACCAAGTGGTAGTGTTATTGAAGTGTATGGTGTCTACAAAACTGCTAAGACAGAGAAACAGGAAACGGGAATTCAATTTTTTACACCCTCTGCTACAAAAGTAGAGAAATTTACAAGTATTGTCCTCCCATCAGATACAACTGTAGCGGATTTGCAAAAGTTAGCAAGTGAACATCAAACACAAATTGAAGTGAAACACGAAAGCTCAAGTGGTATGTGGATTAACATCCTGGTTTCAGTAGTACCATTTGCTATCTTATTCTTCTTCCTCTTCTCTATGATGGGCAATATGGGAGGAAATAATGGCCGTAATCCAATGAGTTTTGGACGAAACAAAGCCAAAACAGCAAATAAGGAAGATATCAAAGTTCGTTTTTCAGATGTTGCCGGTGCTGAAGAAGAAAAACAAGAACTTGTTGAAGTTGTTGAATTTTTAAAAGATCCAAAACGATTTACAAAATTAGGTGCTCGTATTCCAGCTGGTGTTCTCTTAGAGGGTCCTCCGGGAACTGGTAAAACATTACTTGCTAAAGCAGTTGCAGGAGAAGCTGGTGTACCATTCTTTAGTATTTCAGGTTCTGACTTTGTAGAAATGTTCGTCGGTGTCGGTGCGAGCCGTGTACGTTCTCTCTTTGAGGACGCAAAAAAAGCAGCACCAGCTATTATCTTCATTGATGAAATTGATGCCGTTGGTCGCCAACGTGGTGTTGGTCTTGGTGGTGGTAACGATGAACGTGAACAAACTTTGAACCAACTTTTGATTGAGATGGATGGTTTTGAAGGAAATGAAGGAATTATTGTTATTGCGGCAACAAACCGTTCAGATGTTCTTGATCCGGCTCTACTTCGTCCAGGCCGTTTTGATAGAAAAGTATTAGTTGGTCGTCCAGATGTTAAGGGACGCGAAGCAATTTTGAAAGTCCATGCTAGAAATAAACCTTTAGCTGAAGATGTAGATTTGAAATTGGTAGCACAACAAACTCCAGGTTTTGTTGGTGCCGATTTGGAAAATGTATTGAACGAAGCAGCTTAGTTGCAGCTCGTCGCAATAAATCAGTGATTGATGCTTCTGATATTGATGAGGCAGAAGATCGTGTTATCGCTGGACCATCTAAGAAAGACAAGACAGTTTCACAAAAAGAACGTGAATTGGTTGCCTACCATGAGGCAGGACATACCATTGTCGGTCTAGTATTGTCAAATGCCCGTGTTGTTCATAAAGTTACCATAGTACCACGTGGACGTGCAGGTGGTTATATGATTGCACTTCCTAAAGAAGACCAAATGCTTCTATCTAAAGAAGATATGAAAGAACAATTAGCTGGCTTAATGGGTGGACGTGTAGCTGAAGAGATTATCTTTAACGTCCAAACAACTGGAGCATCTAATGACTTCGAACAAGCTACTCAGATGGCGCGTGCAATGGTTACAGAGTATGGTATGAGTGAAAAACTTGGTCCAGTACAATATGAAGGAAATCATGCCATGTTTGGTGCACAAAGCCCTCAAAAATCAATTTCAGAACAAACAGCTTATGAAATTGACGAAGAAGTTCGTTCATTGTTGAATGAAGCACGAAACAAAGCTGCTGAAATTATCCAGTCAAATCGTGAAACTCACAAGCTGATTGCAGAAGCATTATTGAAATACGAAACATTGGATAGTACACAAATTAAATCTCTATACGAAACAGGAAAGATGCCTGAAACAGTAGAAGAGGAATCACATGCACTATCTTATGACGAAGTAAAATCAAAAAAATGAGCGAAGAAAAATTAATTATCTTAAATACTATAAACAGAGGAGGCACAAGTTTTCTGTTTTTTTATAAAAAGTTGAGGGAACTCAAATTTAAATCAAAGATTTTCGATATATAGAAAAATAAAATACAAGTTTACCTATGTCAATGCTCTCTTAGAGGAAATGATTCAAATTTTTCTGAAAAACAAGAATGCAACAGTTACTTGAATAATATGAAGAAATGTTTTCAAAAAATGATATGTGTTTCATAAAAAACAATTATTGTAAGAAAAAAATTAACCGAAACTCTGGGGAGACGAACGGTTTAAAGGCCGCAAAGCCCTTCTCAGAGAGCTGAAGGAAACATTACAAGACTTCTAAAAAAAGTTAAAAAAAGGTGTTGACAAAGTAAGAAAAGTCGGTATAATAGTAAGAGTTGAAAATAACAACTCCGGTCCGTTGGTCAAGGGTTAAGACACCGCCTTTTCACGGCGGTAACACGGGTTCGAATCCCGTACGGACTATAGTATGAAGCAGATGAAACACTAGATGAAAAAAATTAAAAAAAGTTTCAAAAAAGTGTTGACAAGCGAAAGCAGCTGTGATATACTAATATAGTTGTCACTTGAGAGAAGCGAGTGACAAAAGACCTTTGAAAAACTGAACAAGACGAACCAATGTGCAGGGCACTACAACTAAGGTTGTAGTACTGAACAATGAAAAAACAATAAATCTGTCAGTGACAGAAATGAGTGAGAACTCAAACTTTTAATGAGAGTTTGATCCTGGCTCAGGACGAACGCTGGCGGCGTGCCTAATACATGCAAGTAGAACGCTGAAGGAGGAGCTTGCTTCTCCGGATGAGTTGCGAACGGGTGAGTAACGCGTAGGTAACCTGCCTGGTAGCGGGGGATAACTATTGGAAACGATAGCTAATACCGCATAATAGTAGATATTGCATGATATCTGCTTGAAAGGTGCAAATGCATCACTACCAGATGGACCTGCGTTGTATTAGCTAGTTGGTGGGGTAACGGCTCACCAAGGCGACGATACATAGCCGACCTGAGAGGGTGATCGGCCACACTGGGACTGAGACACGGCCCAGACTCCTACGGGAGGCAGCAGTAGGGAATCTTCGGCAATGGACGGAAGTCTGACCGAGCAACGCCGCGTGAGTGAAGAAGGTTTTCGGATCGTAAAGCTCTGTTGTAAGAGAAGAACGAGTGTGAGAGTGGAAAGTTCACACTGTGACGGTATCTTACCAGAAAGGGACGGCTAACTACGTGCCAGCAGCCGCGGTAATACGTAGGTCCCGAGCGTTGTCCGGATTTATTGGGCGTAAAGCGAGCGCAGGCGGTTAGATAAGTCTGAAGTTAAAGGCTGTGGCTTAACCATAGTACGCTTTGGAAACTGTTTAACTTGAGTGCAAGAGGGGAGAGTGGAATTCCATGTGTAGCGGTGAAATGCGTAGATATATGGAGGAACACCGGTGGCGAAAGCGGCTCTCTGGCTTGTAACTGACGCTGAGGCTCGAAAGCGTGGGGAGCAAACAGGATTAGATACCCTGGTAGTCCACGCCGTAAACGATGAGTGCTAGGTGTTAGACCCTTTCCGGGGTTTAGTGCCGCAGCTAACGCATTAAGCACTCCGCCTGGGGAGTACGACCGCAAGGTTGAAACTCAAAGGAATTGACGGGGGCCCGCACAAGCGGTGGAGCATGTGGTTTAATTCGAAGCAACGCGAAGAACCTTACCAGAGTCTTGACATCCCTCTGACCTCTCTAGAGATAGAGATTTCCTTCGGGACAGAGGTGACAGGTGGTGCATGGTTGTCGTCAGCTCGTGTCGTGAGATGTTGGGTTAAGTCCCGCAACGAGCGCAACCCCTATTGTTAGTTGCCATCATTTAGTTGGGCACTCTAGCGAGACTGCCGGTAATAAACCGGAGGAAGGTGGGGATGACGTCAAATCATCATGCCCCTTATGACCTGGGCTACACACGTGCTACAATGGCTGGTACAACGAGTCGCAAGTCGGTGACGGCAAGCTAATCTCTTAAAGCCAGTCTCAGTTCGGATTGTAGGCTGCAACTCGCCTACATGAAGTCGGAATCGCTAGTAATCGCGGATCAGCACGCCGCGGTGAATACGTTCCCGGGCCTTGTACACACCGCCCGTCACACCACGAGAGTTTGTAACACCCGAAGTCGGTGAGGTAACCTTTTAGGAGCCAGCCGCCTAAGGTGGGATAGATGATTGGGGTGAAGTCGTAACAAGGTAGCCGTATCGGAAGGTGCGGCTGGATCACCTCCTTTCTAAGGATAAAGGAATGCACATTGGTCTTGTTTAGTCTTGAGAGGTCTTGTGGGGCCTTAGCTCAGCTGGGAGAGCGCCTGCTTTGCACGCAGGAGGTCAGCGGTTCGATCCCGCTAGGCTCCATTGGTGAGAGATCACCAAGTAATGCACATTGAAAAATTGAATATCTATATCAAATAGTAACAAGAAAAATAAACCGAAACGCTGTAGTATTAATAAGAGTTTATGACTGAAAGGTCAGAAAAATAAGGTTAAGTTAATAAGGGCGCACGGTGGATGCCTTGGCACTAGGAGCCGAAGAAGGACGTGACAAACGACGATATGCCTTGGGTAGCTGTAAGTAAGCGATGATCCAGGGATTTCGAATGGGGAACCCAACAGGTACTACCTGTTACCCATATCTGTTAAGGATATGAGGAGGAAGACGCAGTGAACTGAAACATCTAAGTAGCTGCAGGAAGAGAAAGCAAAAGCGATTGCCTTAGTAGCGGCGAGCGAAACGGCAGAAGGGCAAACCGAAGAGTTTACTCTTCGGGGTTGTAGGACTGCAATGTGGACTCAAAGATTATAGGAGAATGATTTGGGAAGATCAGCCAAAGAGAGTGAAAGCCTCGTATTCAAAATAGTCTTTGTACCTAGCAGTATCCTGAGTACGGCGGGACACGTGAAATCCCGTCGGAATCTGGGAGGACCATCTCCCAACCCTAAATACTCCCTAGTGACCGATAGTGAACCAGTACCGTGAGGGAAAGGTGAAAAAGCACCCCGGGAGGGGAGTGAAATAGAACCTGAAACCGTGTGCCTACAACAAGTTCGAGCCCGTTAATGGGTGAGAGCGTGCCTTTTGTAGAATGAACCGGCGAGTTACGATATGATGCGAGGTTAAGTTGAAGAGACGGAGCCGTAGGGAAACCGAGTCTGAATAGGGCGCTTTAGTATTATGTCGTAGACCCGAAACCATGTGACCTACCCATGAGCAGGTTGAAGGTGCGGTAAGACGCACTGGAGGACCGAACCAGGGCACGTTGAAAAGTGCTTGGATGACTTGTGGGTAGCGGAGAAATTCCAAACGAACTTGGAGATAGCTGGTTCTCTCCGAAATAGCTTTAGGGCTAGCGTCGACATTAGAGATTCTTGGAGGTAGAGCACTGTTTGGGTGAGGGGTCCATCCCGGATTACCAATCTCAGATAAACTCCGAATGCCAAAGAATTATGGTCGGCAGTCAGACTGCGAGTGCTAAGATCCGTAGTCGAAAGGGAAACAGCCCAGACCACCAGCTAAGGTCCCAAAATAATTGTTAAGTGGAAAAGGATGTGGGGTTGCACAGACAACTAGGATGTTAGCTTAGAAGCAGCTATTCATTCAAAGAGTGCGTAATAGCTCACTAGTCGAGTGACCCTGCGCCGAAAATGTACCGGGGCTAAAACAATTTACCGAAGCTGTGGATACCTTTATAGGTATGGTAGGAGAGCGTTCTATGTGTGGTGAAGGTGTACCGTGAGGAGCGCTGGAACGCATAGAAGTGAGAATGCCGGTATGAGTAGCGAAAGACAGGTGAGAATCCTGTCCACCGTAAGACTAAGGTTTCCAGGGGAAGGCTCGTCCGCCCTGGGTTAGTCGGGACCTAAGGAGAGACCGAAAGGTGTATCCGATGGACAACAGGTTGATATTCCTGTACTAGAGTATGTAGTGATGGAGGGACGCAGTAGGCTAACTAAGCAGACGATTGGAAGTGTCTGTCTAAGCAGTGAGGTGTGAATTGAGTTAAATGCTTAGTTCTATAACATTGAGCTGTGATGGGGAGCGAAGTTTAGTAGCGAAGTTAGTGACGTCACACTGCCAAGAAAAGCTTCTAGCGTTAAACATACTCTACCCGTACCGCAAACCGACACAGGTAGTCGAGGCGAGTAGCCTCAGGTGAGCGAGAGAACTCTCGTTAAGGAACTCGGCAAAATGACCCCTGTAACTTCGGGAGAAGGGGTGCTGACTTTAAGTCAGCCGCAGTGAATAGGCCCAAGCAACTGTTTATCAAAAAAACACAGCTCTCTGCTAAATCGTAAGATGATGTATAGGGGTGACGCCTGCCCGGTGCTGGAAGGTTAAGAGGAGTGCTTAGAGGTAACTCGAAGGTATGAATTGAAGCCCCAGTAAACGGCGGCCGTAACTATAACGGTCCTAAGGTAGCGAAATTCCTTGTCGGGTAAGTTCCGACCCGCACGAAAAGGCGTAATGATTTGGGCACTGTCTCAACGAGAGACTCGGTGAAATTTTAGTACCTGTGAAGATGCAGGTTACCCGCGACAGGACGGAAAGACCCCATGGAGCTTTACTGCAGTTTGATATTGAGTGTCTGTACCACATGTACAGGATAGGTAGGAGTCTATGAGATCGGGACGCCAGTTTCGAAGGAGACGTTGTTGGGATACTACCCTTGTGTTATGGCCACTCTAACCCAGATAGGTGATCCCTATCGGAGACAGTGTCTGACGGGCAGTTTGACTGGGGCGGTCGCCTCCTAAAAGGTAACGGAGGCGCCCAAAGGTTCCCTCAGAATGGTTGGAAATCATTCGCAGAGTGTAAAGGTATAAGGGAGCTTGACTGCGAGAGCAACAACTCGAGCAGGGACGAAAGTCGGGCTTAGTGATCCGGTGGTTCCGTATGGAAGGGCCATCGCTCAACGGATAAAAGCTACCCTGGGGATAACAGGCTTATCTCCCCAAGAGTTCACATCGACGGGGAGGTTTGGCACCTCGATGTCGGCTCGTCGCATCCTGGGGCTGTAGTCGGTCCCAAGGGTTGGGCTGTTCGCCCATTAAAGCGGCACGCGAGCTGGGTTCAGAACGTCGTGAGACAGTTCGGTCCCTATCCGTCGCGGGCGTAGGAAATTTGAGAGGATCTGCTCCTAGTACGAGAGGACCAGAGTGGACTTACCGCTGGTGTACCAGTTGTCTTGCCAAAGGCATCGCTGGGTAGCTATGTAGGGAAGGGATAAACGCTGAAAGCATCTAAGTGTGAAACCCACCTCAAGATGAGATTTCCCATGATTATATATCAGTAAGAGCCCTGAGAGATGATCAGGTAGATAGGTTAGAAGTGGAAGTGTGGCGACACATGTAGCGGACTAATACTAATAGCTCGAGGACTTATCCAAAGTAACTGAGAATACGAAGTGTGAAGGAATTTCTTGGAATTTGAAAGATATTCAATTTTGAGTAGGTATTACTCAAAGTTAAGTGACGATAGCCTAGGAGATACACCTGTACCCATTCCGAACACAGAAGTTAAGCCCTAGAACGCCGGAAGTAGTTGGGGGTTGCCCCCTGTGAGATAAGGAAGTCGCTTAGCTTTAATCCGCCATAGCTCAGTTGGTAGTAGCGCATGACTGTTAATCATGATGTCGTAGGTTCGAGTCCTACTGGCGGAGTATGTAGACGTTCTAAGGAACGTCTTTTTGTTTATCTTTCTGAGGTCATCTTGGGCTTTTTTATTTGCCACTTTATTAATATTTAATATCTTTTATAAGTTTGCTAGATTTGAGTGTTTTATTTTAAGTCTTTTTAATAGGTCTTATAAGTAATTCTTTAATGTATTTTTGCAGTGTTGTAATTATTGTTCAGATAAGTTTTTTTTATTATAAAGTAGACTACCATAATTCCTACAGTGATTTCTTTTTCTTACAGAAATTTTTAGATCTTTTTGAAATGTAGGATTGTTGAGCTGAACTGTTAATTTTTTTATCTGTTATTTATTTAGATATTCATTATAGTACATGATAGAAGTATCTTCCCAGGTTCTTCTATTTTTTTGTTATACTCATTTTATCAATAGAAATGGAGTCAAATAAAAATGATTGAACAGATTTATGAACAATATCTTGATTTTTTTATGATGTTATTGAAAAGGAATATAGTTATTTAGTAGATAATGATTTAGAATGGGAAGTTTTTCATCTTCGATTTTTACTCTATTATTTAGTTCGGTACAAGCTTGATATGATGCATCCTTTATTTTCTTACCACTATAGAGCTTGCTACCGTTTGTACATTGAACAGCTATTGATTTCAAATGACTTGGTTGGGGGATAATTTATAATTTTCATATTTCGAACGATTTTATAGTTTTTTTCTTTTTCATAATATAAATTTACAATATTTTTTTAATATTAATTTTCTAATTTTCTCTAATTCCCTAATGTTTCTAGTCTTTGGTCTTGAAAAAAATTGAGAATCTTTATTATAATAAATTGTAAGATATAATTGTAGGTGAGATTCCTGCCATGTATGTGAGAAAGGAAGAGCCTAAGGGCTCAGACAAGATTATGACTTCAGTTGTTGTTGTAGGTACCCAGTGGGGTGATGAAGGTAAAGGGAAGATTACAGACTTCCTCTCAGCTAATGCAGAAGTGATTGCGCGTTACCAAGGTGGTGATAATGCTGGTCATACAATTGTGATCGATGGAAAGAAATTTAAGTTGCACTTGATTCCTTCTGGAATTTTCTTCCCTGAAAAAATTTCTGTCATTGGGAATGGAATGGTTGTAAATCCTAAGTCACTTGTGAAAGAGTTGAGCTATCTTCATGATGAAGGTGTTACAACAGATAATCTACGTATTTCTGATCGTGCGCATGTTATTTTGCCGTACCACATCGAGTTAGACCGTCTGCAAGAAGAAGCTAAGGGTGAAAATAAAATTGGTACTACTATCAAGGGTATCGGACCAGCTTATATGGATAAGGCTGCTCGTGTTGGAATTCGTATTGCGGACCTTTTGGATAAGGAAATTTTCCGTGAGCGTTTAGAACGTAACCTTGCTGAGAAGAATCGTTTGTTTGAAAAATTGTATGATAGCGAACCTATTTCATTTGATGATATTTTTGAAGAATATTATGAATATGGTCAACAAATCAAGCAATATGTAACAGATACTTCTGTTATCTTGAATGATGCACTTGATAATGGCAAACGTGTTCTTTTTGAAGGTGCACAAGGGGTCATGTTAGATATTGACCAAGGAACTTATCCGTTTGTTACTTCTTCAAACCCTGTTGCTGGTGGTGTGACGATCGGTTCAGGTGTTGGTCCAAGCAAGATTGACAAGGTTGTAGGTGTATGTAAGCTTATACAAGTCGTGTTGGTGATGGTCCATTCCCAACTGAATTGTTTGATGAAGTGGGAGAACGCATTCGTGAAGTAGGTCATGAGTATGGTACTACAACAGGTCGTCCACGTCGTGTAGGTTGGTTTGACTCAGTTGTGATGCGTCATAGTCGCCGTGTTTCTGGCATTACAAATTTATCTTTGAACTCTATCGATGTTTTGAGTGGTTTGGATACAGTTAAAATCTGTGTTGCTTATGATCTTGACGGTCAACGCATTGACTACTATCCAGCTAGTCTTGAACAATTGAAACGTTGTAAACCTATTTATGAAGAATTACCAGGTTGGTCAGAAGATATCACTGGAGTACGTACTTTGGAAGATCTTCCTGAAAATGCACGTAACTATGTTCGTCGTGTTAGCGAATTGGTCGGCGTTCGTATCTCTACTTTCTCAGTAGGTCCTGGTCGTGAACAAACAAATATTTTAGAAAGTGTTTGGTCATAAGAGATTTTTTAAGATTTGTTTAAGATAGTTCAGCTATACTATAGATAGTTACAAGAAGACCTCCTAACTTGTTGTAACAAATATCCTAAACTTTTCTTTTTCATAATAATCTCCCTATAAAGTCACCGCATTCGGTGGCTTTTTTTGTCAGCTTTTAAGTCATATTTAGGTGGCTTCTTTACTTTTAAGACAAAGAAAAAAACAGTGGGACAGAAATCTTTAGACCAACTCTCGATTTGGTACACCCAGATCTGTGAGGTTTCAACATTTGGGTAAATTGGTTAAAGTTGTGAATTGAGAAAAGAAGTTTTGGTAAAAGAAGCTTTTTGAATTCTCAAATACCAACAAATCGTTTAATTTGCCATCACATCAAAGGCGCATAACTAAGAAAAAATGAGGTTGGGATTTCTGATCCCAGCCTCTTCAGTGAACTATTTTCTTGAGAATTTGTAAGTTAGACAAACTTGAATTTTTTCTGAATCAGCTTACTGATAAATTGATTGCCTGATTTATCACTTTGAAATAGCTTCATTTCATGCATAAAAGCATCTGCCTTTAGTTTATCTGTGATGATACTGACTCTGACTAGCTTATTTAGTTTTTTTTTCATGTCCTTCTAAAAAAATAGGATTTCTAATTTTTATGCTTAACTTTACGCAATTAAAAGGACGCTTTTTAATGGTTATTTGTTCAATATCTTGAAGTTTAAATTGATAATGTAATAGGCTGTGGCCTCTACTGCTATAGGTATAATACTGAACAATATTGTTTTTTTATAAATTTCTAATTTTACTCCATTTATGAAGAGATAATACCCCATAAACCATATAAGGAAGGGAGCATAAATCAGCGCTACCGCCATAACAATCTTGTCTGAAAAATCAGTATTATAAGCCATCAGGTGCTTTAGAATCCAGAGAACCATAACAGATAAAGATATCATGGATGGTCCCCCTACTTTATTAAATGTATCTTTATATGGAAACATCAAGGTAAGTTTTGGTTCATCCTGTAAAAACTCTAATTGCATTAGTTACCCTTTCATCTTGTTTGTAATTTAAATCTCAGGATAATCATCTCTTGGAGACTTATAGTTAAAAATGTTTCAACAGATTTGGACATTCCGTATCAGTTGTCTCCTTTACTTTCAGTTCATGATTTCTAATGCTTCTCTCAATTTTGCTACTATTATACTCTTTTTAAAACTTTATTTCTACAATCCAGAGATAGATTACTATCTATAGAAAAGTTAGTTACTGCAAATATTACAGAGCTCTTTTTTTGTCTAGAAAAACATGCTATAATGATAGAATTGATAGGCGAGAAAAGAGAGAAGCTATGGATTATACAGTTGAAGAAAAAGAAGCATTTATGAGAGAGGCTTTAAAGGAGGCAGAGATTGCTCTGGAACATGATGAAATCCCAATAGGTTGCGTAATTGTAAAGGATGGAGAAATCATTGGTAGGGGCCACAATGCCCGCGAGGAGTTGCAACGTGCGGTTATGCATGCAGAGATTATGGCCATAGAGAATGCTAATTTGAGGGAAGAAAGTTGGCGCTTACTCGACTGTACACTTTTTGTGACTATAGAGCCCTGCGTTATGTGTAGTGGGGCTATTGGGCTTGCTCGTATCCCTAAGGTAGTTTATGGGGCTAAAAATCAGAAATTTGGTGCAGCTGGAAGTCTGTATGATATCTTGACAGATGAGCGCCTTAATCATCGTGTAGATGTTGAAATAGGAATTTTAGAGAGTGACTGTGCTGGTATTATGCAGGAATTTTTTAGAAATCGACGGAAAAAATAATTTCTCTTTTAAAATCTTTGGGAATGTGGTATAATAACTAATGGAGCAACAGTTCTGCGTGAAGCGGGTCAGGGGAGGAATCCAGCAGCCCTAAGCGAAGTGAATTGTGTGCTCTTTTTTTGTGCTTTAAAGAAAATAGTTTAAGTATGGCTAAATAGGAATGAGTTTGTTAATAAAAGGTAAGAGACATTTGAAATATCTTTAAATTTTTTTTGTATGATTTTATTGTTTGCTTTTTTTGATAGGACACTTTTTCTTTATTTTATATAGAAGATTTTTTTCGTGCTTTTTTTCGAATAAATAAGATAAAATAGCCTAGAATGAAAGATTAAAAAGAGGGAAAATATGAAAATTCGTGGTTTTGAATTAGTTTCTAGTTTTACAGATGAGAGTTTGCTACCGAAGCGTGAGACAGCACATGCAGCTGGTTACGACTTAAAGGTTGCTGTGCGTACGGTCATTGCTCCAGGAGAGATTGTCCTTGTTCCAACAGGGGTTAAGGCCTATATGCAACCGACGGAGGTTCTCTACCTCTATGATCGTTCTTCAAACCCTCGTAAGAAGGGCTTGGTTTTGATTAACTCTGTGGGTGTCATTGATGGAGATTATTATGGTAACCCAGGAAATGAAGGACATATATTTGCTCAGATGAAAAACATTACTGACCAAGAAGTGATTCTTGAAGTTGGGGAACGTGTGGTTCAGGCTGTCTTTGCTCCATTTTTGATTGCGGATGGCGATGCGGCAGATGGCGTGCGGACTGGTGGATTTGGATCAACTGGGCACTAAGATGAAGATTATCTTTGTACGTCACGGGGAGCCAGATTACCGTGAGTTAGAGGAGCGTTCCTATACTGGATTCGGGATGGATTTGGCGCCCTTATCTGAGAAGGGATGGCAGCAAGCTCAGGAACTGAGCAAAAATTCTTTACTCCCTTCAGCTGAAATAATCATATCTTCTGCAGTCACAAGAGCTTTAGAAACGGCTTCTTATGTGGTTTGTGCTACGGGACTTCCTTTGAGAGTGGAGCCATTATTGCATGAATGGCAAGTCTATGAAAGTGGCGTAGAGAATTTTGAAAAAGCTCGTACTCTGTTTCTAGAAAATAATGGATCCTTACCTCCTAATAGTCCTATTCAGTACGAGACAGCTGAAGAGATGAAGGCGCGTTTTTTGGAAACTATGATAAAGTACCGAGACTACCAGACAGTGCTAGTTGTCGCTCATAACATGCTTATGCGCCAGTTTGTGCCAGACGAGAAGATTGATTTTTGCCAAGTGATTGAGTGTGAGATAGAGATTTAGAAAGAGGTTTATCATCGCAAAGAAAAAAGCGACATTTGTATGTCAAAATTGTGGGTATAATTCCCCTAAATATCTAGGACGGTGTCCAAACTGTGGGTCTTGGTCTTCTTTTGTAGAAGAAGTTGAGGTTGCAGAAGTCAAAAATGCGCGTGTGTCTTTGACAGGTGAAAAAACCAAACCCATGAAATTAGCTGAGGTGACTTCCATCAATGTCAATCGAACCAAAACGGAGATGGAGGAGTTTAACCGAGTTCTTGGTGGAGGTGTGGTACCAGGAAGTCTTGTCCTTATCGGTGGGGATCCTGGGATTGGGAAATCAACTCTGCTCTTACAAGTCTCAACCCAGCTGTCCCAAGTGGGAACAGTTCTCTATGTCAGTGGGGAGGAGTCTGCTCAGCAAATCAAGCTACGAGCAGAGCGCTTGGGTGATATTGATAGTGAGTTTTATCTCTATGCTGAGACCAATATGCAGAGTGTTCGCGCAGAGGTGGAGCGCATCCAGCCAGATTTCCTTATTATTGACTCCATTCAGACTATTATGTCTCCTGAGATTTCAGGTGTGCAAGGATCTGTGTCTCAAGTCCGTGAGGTGACGGCTGAACTCATGCAGTTGGCTAAGACTAATAACATTGCCATCTTTATTGTCGGGCATGTGACCAAGGAAGGAACCTTGGCTGGGCCTCGGATGTTGGAGCATATGGTGGATACGGTGCTTTACTTTGAAGGGGAACGCCACCATACCTTCCGTATCTTGAGGGCGGTCAAAAACCGTTTTGGTTCGACAAATGAAATTGGGATTTTTGAGATGCAGTCGGGTGGTCTGGTTGAGGTGATAAATCCTAGTCAAGTTTTCCTAGAAGAACGTTTAGATGGAGCAACTGGTTCGTCCATCGTGGTGACCATGGAAGGGACGCGTCCAATTCTTGCTGAAGTACAAGCCTTGGTGACACCGACTATGTTTGGAAATGCCAAGCGTACTACGACAGGTCTTGACTTCAATCGTGCAAGTCTGATTATGGCTGTTTTGGAAAAACGGGCAGGTCTTCTCTTGCAAAATCAGGATGCCTATCTCAAATCTGCTGGGGGTGTCAAGTTAGATGAGCCTGCCATTGACCTGGCTGTTGCGGTTGCTATTGCTTCAAGCTATAAGGACAAGCCAACCAATCCTCAGGAATGTTTTGTAGGAGAATTAGGTTTGACTGGAGAAATTCGACGCGTGAATCGTATCGAACAACGAATCAACGAAGCTGCTAAACTTGGTTTTACAAAAATCTACGTACCGAAAAATTCCTTGACTGGTATCAAGCCACCCAAGGAAATTCAGGTGATTGGAGTAACGACTATTCAGGAAGTCTTGAAAAAAGTTTTCTCCTAATAGTTGTACTCAGGTTTAGATTACTAATTATTTTATTGCTAACATTTATTAAAACAAGGAGGAATTTCTGATGAAATTTCTATGGACAGTCATATGCAATTTCCTTTGGTAGAGTTGTCGCTCAATCAGGGAGAAACGGTCTTTATTCAGCGCGGTAGCATGGTTTACCACACGCCTAATATCAGCCTCAATACCAAGCTCAATGCTAGCGGATCTGGTTTAGGCCGTTTTGTCAAAGCTGTGGGGCGTTCCATGGTTTCTGGTGAAAGTACCTTTATCACTCAAGCTGTTGCAGAGTCTGACAACGGGAACCTTGCTTTAGCACCAGATACTCCTGGTCAAGTGATTGCTCTCGAGCTAGGAGAAAAGCAATATCGATTGAATGATGGAGCTTTTCTAGCTCTTGATGGTACAGCTTCCTATACTATGGAGAGTCAGTCTATTGGGAAAGCTCTGTTTGGAGGGCAAGGCGGTCTCTTTGTGATGACAACCCAAGGTCAGGGAACTCTTTTGGCTAATGCTTTTGGCTCTATTAAGAAAATTGAGCTACAAAACCAAGAAATAACCATCGACAATGCCCATGTGGTAGCTTGGAGTCAATCTTTGGACTATCATATCCACTTAGAAAATGGCTTCTGGCAGTCTATTGGTACAGGCGAAGGAGTAGTGAATACCTTCCGAGGTACCGGTGAGGTCTATGTACAAAGTCTCAATCTTCAAAGCTTTGCAGGCTCTCTTAACAAGTATATTCAAAAAGGTTCATAATAATAAAAAAACTAGGGCAGAAACCCAAGCTAGATGCTAGAAGTTTCTGTTCTAGTTTTTTATATGGAAGTTGAAAACTGACAAGACAAAGAAAAGATGGTAAGATAGAAGATAAATAATTTGGTTTTCAAATTATCTTAAAAGTAAGAAAGTGTGTTGTCATGTCGTATTTTGAACAGTTTATGCAAGCCAATCAGGCTTATGTTGCCCTGCATGGGCAGTTAAATCTGCCAATCAAGCCAAAAACAAGAGTAGCCATTGTGACTTGTATGGACTCACGTCTGCACGTTGCACAAGCTTTGGGGCTAGCACTTGGAGATGCTCACATTTTACGGAATGCGGGCGGTCGAGTGACAGATGATATGATTCGCTCACTCGTGATTTCCCAGCAACAAATGGGAACAAGAGAGATTGTGGTTCTTCATCATACAGACTGTGGTGCTCAGACATTTCAAAACGAAGAGTTTCAAGAACATTTAAAAACAGAATTAGGGGTTGATGTCTCGGGTCAAGATTTTCTCCCTTTTCAAGATGTTGAGGAGAGTGTTCGTGAGGATATGCAGTTACTTCGAGAATGTCCATTGATTCCAGATGATGTCGTTATTTCAGGGGCTGTTTATGATGTGGATACAGGCAGTATGAGAGAAGTATACTAACTTTTCCTTTGTGAGTTCCTATCTTCCTATGAGATAGAATGTCTAAGTTGTCATATTTTTGCTTGAATATAGGGAATATAAATGAGCACAAGGCAAGGGGATAAATGTCCACTCTTGTCTTATTTTTTATTGAAAAATCAAGAAAAAAGCGCTACAATGGTAGATGGAAAATATTGTGAAAAAACACAAGTGATACATAAATACTGGAGGAAATCATGTCTTTTTCTGATTTAAAGCTGTTTGCCCTTTCTTCAAATAGAGAATTGGCAGAGCGTGTGGCGCAAGAGATTGGGATAGAATTGGGAAAATCAACCGTACGTCAATTTTCAGATGGAGAAATTCAAGTTAATATCGAAGAATCAATCCGTGGAAAACACGTCTTTATCTTACAATCAACTAGCTCACCTGTAAATGACAATCTGCTAGAAATTTTGATTATGGTAGATGCTTTGAAACGTGCCAGTGCAGAATCTGTCAACGTTGTTATGCCTTACTATGGTTATGCACGTCAGGATAGAAAGGCGAGAGCGCGTGAGCCAATCACTTCAAAACTTGTAGCAAATATGCTAGAAGTGGCTGGAGTGGATCGTTTGTTGACGATTGACTTGCACGCTGCGCAGATTCAGGGATTCTTTGATATTCCTGTCGATCACTTGATGGGTGCTCCTTTGATTGCAGACTACTTTGAGCGTCGTGGCATGGTTGGTTCTGACTATGTGGTTGTCAGCCCAGACCATGGTGGGGTGACTCGTGCTCGTAAATTGGCAGAGTTTTTGAAAACTCCAATTGCTATTATTGACAAACGTCGTAGCGTAGACAAGATGAATACCAGTGAAGTGATGAACATCATTGGTAAAGTAGAAGGCAAGACTTGTATCTTGATTGACGATATGATCGATACAGCTGGAACTATTTGTCATGCGGCGGATGCTCTTGCTGAAGCTGGTGCTGTCGAAGTTTACGCAAGCTGTACGCACCCAGTTCTTTCAGGGCCTGCTATGGATAATATCCAAAAATCAGCTATTAAAAAATTGGTTGTTTTGGATACCATCTACCTACCAGAAGAGCGTTTGATTGATAAGATCGAGCAAATCTCTATCGCTCATCTCTTGGCAGATGCTATCATCCGTATCCACGAAAAACGTCCTCTATCTCCATTATTTAGTATTGAGAAAAAAATCTAACGAATTCGTTGGATCAGACAAAACTCCTAACAAAGTGATAGTCCTTGTTGGGAGTTTTCTTAATTAGATCAGGAAAATGTGAAAATTTCACTAATTGTTCGTTTTTTAGTCCATTTTTTTCCTTAATTCTTCGAGAATATTGCTTGTTTTTTTAAGAATATAATAAATTTTACTCGTTTTTTTACCAGAAATTTTAAAAAAATAGTTTAAGAAAAAAAGCTTGACAACCTAGATATATGTGATATAATTTGAGTTAATAAGGATTATCCTTATAATTAAATTTAAAAATCAAAGAGGAGATAAAACAATGAAAAAAAGTTTTATTGTCATCAGTAGTAGCTCTTGCAGTATTCTCAGCAGCAGCTCCAGTTTTTGCACAAGGAGAAAACCCAGCTTCTTCTAATCAATTGATCCAAAAGAAATATGTTTCTGAACGTGATATTGCTGATGAAGCTAACACACAAGTAGCAGCACATGACGCTGAAATCCGTGCAGAAGCACAACGTCAATTTGATCAAACAGCAGCAGCAGCAGTTAAAGCAGCTGAAGCTAAATTGAAAGCTTTCTTGGACTCTGGATACTCAGGCCATGATTTTACTGATAAGAAAAATGCTCTAGAAGCTGAAGTAGCAGCAGCTAAAGCTCAAGGTGAGCAAACTTATAACGAAATTTACAATACTGTTCGTAACCGCTACGTTCAAAAATTGCAAGAAAAATACCGTGAAGCAGCTAAAGCTCAAGGTAACTACTGGAACGATCCAACTGGTGTAGAGGACAACAAACCAAACTCAACTCGTATTGCTGAAGATCAAGCTAACCAAACTGGTCGTCCTGTAGTAACAGAAGAACAAGCAGCAGCTGACCAAGCTGCAACTAAACCAGAAGATGGTAAACCAGGTGCTGTAGACCAAGCTAAAAAAGCAGACGCAGCTGCTAAAAAAGCAGGCGCAAATGCTAAAGCAGGTCAAAAAGCTCTTCCAAAAACACACGCTGCTAAATAATTTTATTTAAAAAGTAGCCAATCACTGAAACTTGGTTTCAGTGATTTTTTTGGTAAAAAATGAGGGAGGAAAAGATGAGTAGACGTTCTACGACAAAGAAATCACCAATTACTAAAATAATTGCTTCAATCGTTGCAGTAGCTATCGTTGCTTTGGGAGGCTTCTTTATCTATAAAAGCTTCCTAGCTCCAAGTGGAGATAAGCTAAATGATGCAAAGGTTACTCAGGAAGCTCCAAAACAAGCCTATACTGCTAGCGCAGAAGAAAAGGAATATCTCGCAAATAAATTTAAAGGTTTGCTCGCAACAAACTCTGAAACAGTTGGTTATGTATATATTCCTGGTACACAGTTGGATGAACCAGTCGTTCAAACAACGGATAATGCGACTTATTTAGATAAGCGCTTTGATGGTGTTAACGAACCTTTAATGGGGGCAGTCTTTATGGACGCTGATAACAAGAAGGACTTTAGTGATCGATTGACTTGGTTATTTGGTCACGCCCGTGGTAGTAAAGTGCCTGACCACCGCATGTTTAAAGATGTGAATTACTTCAGTCGCCAAGAATATTTTGATGAACATCCTTATGTTGTCATTGAAACTCCAGAGAGAAAGTATTATTATGAAGCTGTTGCCATGATTATTGTTCCAGAAGAAACAGCTTTTTACCGTACTTCTTTTGATGATGATGCGGATTTTGAGAAACAGCTAAATATTATTTATGATACTGCAGAGGTTAAGAAACCAAATGTTAAGGTATCAGCTAAGGATAAATATCTTGTTCTTTCTACTTGTCGTGAAGAAGATGATACGATTCGTGCCAATCTCTACCTTCGACAAATTCCTGACTCAGAGATGAGTGACTTTGTCAAACAACATGGAGAAAGCCTTAAGTATAAACCAACAAGAGAATAATCTTTAAATAAAATTTTTTTATGAATCCTCCTCAGATTAAATGAAATAGTTTAATTTTGGGAGGATTTTTTTGATTTTTGTTTTTATAGTAAACTTCTGCAAACCCTTTCAAAATATGCTATACTGATGAAAAAGGAGGATTTTTATGACTCAAGAATTTATCAATCCAAGTGATGGCGTAATCCGTCAGTATCTAGCAAACAGTAAAACTCTAGCAGTAGTAGGCTTGTCTGATCGTGAAGAAACAACGAGCAATCGAGTGACAAAGGAAATGCAGGCTCGTGGCTATAAAATTATTCCAGTAAACCCTAAGGCTGCAGGTGGGGAAATCTTGGGAGAAAAGGCTTATGCCAGTCTAGCTGAGATTCCTTTCCCTGTAGATATCGTCAATATCTATCGTCGTAGTGAGTTTCTGCCTGATGTAGCACGTGATTTTCTCAAGGCAGATGCTAAGATTTTCTGGGCGCAACTAGGACTTGAAAGTCTAGAAGCGGAAGAAATCTTGCGTGCTGGAGGTTGCGATGATATCGTGATGAATCGTTGTATTAAGAGAGAACATACACGCTTAATTCTTGAACAATAAAAAGGTAGCTTGCGGGCTACCTTTTGTGTTATACTCAATGAAAATCAAAGAGCAAACTAGGAAACTAGCCGCAGGTTGCTCAAAGCACTGCTTTGAGGTTGTAGATAGAACTGACGAAGTCAGTAACACATATCTACGGCAAGGCGACGTTGACGTGGTTTGAATTTGATTTTCGAAGAGTATTAGAAAATACCGATAAGGGTCTGCATCCCGAGGCTAGTCAGGATGATGGCAATCCAGCAGAGAGCACCAAGAAGAATGGATTTACCACTGGACTTAATCATAGCAATGAGATTGGTTTTGAGGCCGATAGCGCTCATGGCCATGATGATGAGGAATTTGGAGAGTTGTTTGAGAGGTGCAAAGAAGCTACTGCTGACACCGAAGGAAGTAAGGACGGTGGTTAGCAGGGAAGCTAGGATAAAGTAGAGAATGAAAACAGGGAAGATTTTTTTAAGTTTTACTCCTTGGTTGTTGCCTTGTTGACGGCTTTGCCAGTAAGAGAGGAAGAGAGTGATAGGGATAATAGCTAGGGTACGGGTCAATTTGACAATAGTAGCAGACTCAAGAGTGTTTGTGTGGTAAAGACTATCCCAGGCGCTGGCAGTGGCTGTTACAGAGGAAGTATCATTGACCGCAGTTCCTGCAAAGAGAGAAAAGCCCTCGTTTGATAGGTGAAGCCAGGTTCCTAGGGTTGGGAAAATAAGCGCTGCTAAGACATTGAAGAAAAAGATAACAGATATGGCTTGTGCGACTTCCTTTTCCTTGGCATGGATGACGGGAGCTGTCGCTGCAATGGCAGAACCTCCACAGATAGAAGAACCAACACCGATCAAGGTTGCTAGCTTTGTATCTAGGTCAAAAAAGCGTTGGAAAAGATAAGCGACAATCAAGGCTATAGAAATGGTAGATAGAATGACAGGAAGGGAAGATTTTCCAACTGCGAAGACTTGCGAGATATTGAGCCCAAACCCAAGCAAGATAACAGCATACTGAAGCAATTTCTTGGAGCTGTAAGTCAAACCGGCATCCAGTTGTTTATAGGCAGTGAGAAAGGGGTGGAGAATCATACCGATAAAGATGGCAAAAACAGGTGCCCCAACAACAGGCAAGAAGCTCCCTAAGGTCCAAGAGATGATGGAAATGATAAGACAGGCTAAAAGTCCTGCCCCATTTTTTGATAGAAATGACATAAAAACCTCCTAAAATAAGCACTTCTTATTATAGTCTTGTCCAGAAGAAAAGTAAAGAGAAAGTAGAACTTAATAATTATTTGATAATTCGCTCCCATTATGTGATAATAAATTTACAAGAACTGTAACGAAGTCTTGGCAAAAACAGAAATACCAGAGCTCCACCTCTGGTATTTCTGTTTGTCTAGTCATATTAAAAACTAAACTCAGGTTATATTTTTTTGTCGCGCTTGTTCAGCCACTTTCTGACTATCCACTCAGAAATGACATTACCGATCTAGTAATCAATAATGGTGTTAGAATAGTTGTAACGAAGATTAGCAAAAACCATATATTATAAAAGTATACTCTATAATATTTAAACCCTTATTAAATCAACGTTTCTAAAGGAAAAGTAGTTGTAAAATATTATATACAGCGTATTGTTAAACTAAGACGGTACCCAAAATTAAGGTTTTGGAGCTTATAAAATAAAGTAAGATGTCTCAATCAGTTGAGCTTTTTTTAGTACCATTTTGTAGCAAAGTGACATAGTCGCTTTTTATGTGGAATAGGTGAGATAAAAAAACAGTGTTTCGTTTTTGGTCGATGAAGTAGAGTAAGACATACTGACCGATAATTTTTCCTCGTGTAGGGTACTTACTATTAATCTTTACACCAATTTTTTCATCGGCGTCAAAACCAGCCTCAGGAAAGACTTCTAAACTTTTTAAGCCATCTAAAATTTTACCCACAGTATTTTTAGCAGACTGAGGTGATAAAAGAACAGTAGTGATGTAATCATGAATACTGTCAATAGCTTGGCTCACTTCATCAGAAATAATTACTTTATAAGCCATAGCGTGCCCTCATACTGTCTAGGGAAGTCCCTTTTCCTGATTCATATTCTCTTAAGGCTCGTTCGGATTGAGCTTGTAATTCCTCAATCAACTGTTCACGGTGTAAATCTTCTGCAGTCTTGATTGGCAAGTCCTGTTCGAGGACAATCTGCTCTATAAAAAGAGTGATAGCATCCGTCATGGTCATTCCTTTTTCCTTGATAATGGCTCTAGCTTGTTCCATTGCTAACTCATTGATTTTAAAATTGTATTGCTTAACAAGTGATGTAGTCATGGTATATCTCCGTTCTATATCGTGTATAGCCAGTATATATTTTTTGAACTTTTTTTGCAAGAAAAAACTCTTGAATATAATCCAAGAGTGAAACGAATAGAACCAGTGGTGGAGCGGGTTCTTTACAGCCTAAAGCTGAAGGTAGTGTCAAACCTGAAGCTAAATCATCAGCAACCTTTGAGAAAACTGTTACCAGTCATCCGACATCATCCTATCCTTAGTTATCGTTTAGGACAAATAAGAGAGAATGTCAACAATAATTCTTATTACAACCATCTGTCCTGTACCTTTGTTTGATTTTCTTGTTTTTGAATAAATTGTCTGACTGTATCTTTCAAATGTTTCTGAAATTCAAGAATCTGACTAAATTCATTTAGGTTAGCCTGATTATCTTCGTTTACTTTTTTTGTGACCTGATTTATATTGACTCCTATCCGATTTATTTCCTTACGCAACTCCTCAATACTCGTCGAAAATCTCCTAATACGTTGTCATCTTCGGCTTACCTAACCTTAGTTATGCTTTCACCTCGATTCCTAGTTTCATGAGATTTTCATTGAGTATTATAAAAACATAGTGTTGTAATGAATTTAAATGAACATACATCAGTTGCTTATGCTAGTGTGATTTTGCGGTCAGAGAGCTTTTGTAGTATAATAGACATATGTTCTGTAAGCAAGGAGGGTATCTATGGACTTAACCAAGCGCTTTAATAAACAATTAGATAAGATTCAAGTTTCCTTGATTCGTCAGTTTGACCAGGCTATTTCAGAGATTCCTGGGATTCTACGTCTGACATTGGGAGAGCCTGACTTTACAACTCCAGACCATGTCAAGGAGGCGGCCAAGCGCGCCATTGACCAAAATCAATCCTACTATACAGGGATGAGTGGTTTGATGACCTTACGCCAGGCAGCTAGTGATTTTGTAAGAGAAAAATACCAGCTAGACTATAATCCTGAAAATGAAATCTTGGTCACAATTGGTGCGACAGAGGCTCTATCAGCTACTTTGACAGCTATTTTAGAAGAGGGTGACAAGGTTCTCTTGCCAGCTCCTGCCTATCCTGGTTATGAACCAATTGTCAATCTAGTTGGCGCAGAGATTGTCGAGATTGATACGACTGAAAATGGTTTTGTCTTGACTCCTGAAATGCTGGAGAAGGCAATTCTGGAGCAGGGTGACAAACTCAAGGCTGTTATTCTTAACTATCCAGCCAATCCTACAGGAATTACTTATAGTCGCGAACAGTTGGAAGCCTTGGCTGACGTTTTACGCAAGTATGAGATTTTCGTTGTCTGTGATGAGGTCTACTCAGAATTAACTTATACAGGGGAAAATCATGTCTCTTTGGGAACGATGCTGAGAGATCAGGCTATTATCATCAACGGTCTATCCAAATCCCATGCTATGACAGGTTGGCGTTTAGGCTTTATCTTCGCACCAGCAAACTTCACAGCCCAACTCATCAAGAGTCACCAGTATTTGGTAACTGCTGCGAATACTATGGCTCAACATGCTGCAGTGGAAGCTTTGACGGCTGGTAAGAACGATGCAGAACCGATGAAGAAGGAGTATATTCAACGTCGGGACTACATTATCGACAAGATGACAGCCCTTGGTTTTGAGATTATCAAACCTGACGGTGCCTTTTATATCTTTGCTAAGATTCCAGCAGGCTACAATCAAGATTCGTTTGCTTTTCTGAAGGATTTTGCTCACAAGAAGGCTGTTGCCTTTATCCCTGGTGCAGCTTTTGGTCAATATGGAGAAGGTTATGTGCGCTTGTCTTATGCAGCTAGCATGGAAACCATCAGAGAAGCTATGAAACGTCTTGAGGAGTACATGAGAGAAGCATGATTCAGTCTATTACGAGTCAGGGGTTGGTGCTCTACAATCGTAATTTTCGTGAGGATGATAAGCTAGTCAAAATTTTTACAGAGCAGGTTGGTAAGCGGATGTTTTTTGTCAAACATGCCGGTCAGTCCAAACTGGCTCCAGTTATTCAACCTTTGGTGCTGGCTCGTTTTCTTTTGCGAATCAATGATGATGGACTTAGTTATATTGAAGACTATCATGAGGTGATGACCTTTCCAAAAATCAATAGTGATCTCTTTGTCATGGCCTATGCGACCTATGTGGCAGCTTTGGCAGATGCTAGTTTGCAGGACAATCACCAGGATGCTCCCTTGTTTGCTTTTTTGCAAAAGACTTTGGAGTTGATGGAAGAGGGCTTAGACTATCAGGTTTTGACCAATATTTTTGAAATTCAAATTTTGACACGTTTTGGGATTAGTCTGAACTTTAATGAGTGTACTTTCTGCCATCGTGTTGGGCAGGCCTTTGATTTTTCATTCAAGTACGGTGCCTGCCTTTGCCCAGATCATTACCACGAAGATGAAAAACGATGCCATTTGAATCCGAATATTCCTTATCTGCTCAATCAATTTCAAGCCATTGATTTTGAGACCTTGGAGACTATCTCGCTTAAGTCTGAAATCAAGCAAGATTTGCGTAAGTTTATAGACCAAATTTACGAGGAATATGTCGGTATTCACCTAAAATCAAAGAAATTTATTGATTCCCTGGCCGACTGGGGACAATTACTAAAAGAGGAAGACAAATGAAAAAAATCGCAGTAGACGCAATGGGTGGCGATTACGCACCACAAGCTATTGTAGAGGGTGTCAATCAAGCCCTTGCTGACTTTTCAGATATTGAGATTCAACTTTACGGAGACGAAAGTAAAATCAAGCAATATCTAACAGCTACAGACCGCGTCAGCATTATCCATACAGATGAGAAAATTGACTCTGATGACGAGCCTACAAAAGCTATCCGCAAAAAGAAAAATGCTAGTATGGTCTTGGCGGCTAAGGCTGTTAAGGACGGAGAAGCAGATGCTGTTCTCTCTGCTGGGAACACAGGTGCTTTGTTAGCGGCAGGATTTTTCATCGTTGGTCGTATCAAAAATATCGACCGACCTGGGCTTATGTCAACATTGCCAACGATTGATGGTAAGGGTTTTGATATGCTGGATCTCGGAGCTAATGCCGAAAATACAGCTCATCACCTCCATCAATATGCAATTCTAGGTTCCTTCTATGCCAAGAATGTTCGTGGTATTGCAAATCCCCGTATTGGCCTTCTGAACAATGGTACAGAAAGCAGTAAGGGAGATCCGCTACGCAAGGAAGCCTATGACTTATTAGCAGCTGACGAGAGTTTGAATTTTGTCGGGAATGTGGAAGCCCGTGATTTGATGGATGGTGTTGCAGATGTAGTCGTAACCGATGGTTTCACGGGAAACGCTGTGCTAAAATCCATCGAAGGAACAGCCATGGGAATCATGGGCTTGCTTAAAAATGCTATCACAGGTGGCGGTTTGCGAGCTAAATTAGGCGCTCTTCTTCTTAAGGATAGCCTTAAAGGCTTGAAAAAGCAACTCAACTATTCAGATGTTGGGGGTGCGGTCTTGTTTGGTGTTAAGGCGCCGGTTGTTAAGACTCATGGCTCAAGTGATGCCAAGGCTGTGTATAGTACGATTCGTCAGATTCGTACCATGCTAGAAACAGACGTAGTTGCTCAAACTGCGCGTGAATTTTCAGGAGAATAATATATATGACAGATAAAGAAATTTTTGACCGTGTCGTGACCATTATCCAAGAACGTCAAAGGGAAGACTTTGTAGTCACAGAGGCCTTGAGCTTGAAGGATGATTTGGATGCTGATTCGGTAGATTTGATGGAATTCGTACTAACCATTGAGGATGAATTCGGAATCGAAATCAGTGATGAAGAAATTGACCACCTCCAAAGTGTGGCAGATGTATTGAAAGCCATTAAAGATAAAATCTAACATAAAGCAACATGCAAGTCATGTTGTTTTTTTATTTCTCGAAAAAAGATAAGATTTTGAAATTTTATAGTTGATACTCAATGAAAATCAAAGAGCAAACTAGGAAGCTAGCCGCAGGCTGTACTTGAGTACGGCAAGGTGAAGCTGACGTGGTTTGAAGAGATTTTCGAAGAGTATGAGTTTACGAATAAAGAGATGAGAACAAAAAAGGAGGATTACTGATGTATGTGACAGGTCTTTATCCGTGGTTGATTAAGTGGTTTTTAAAAATAAATTTGATTTAATTGTTTATTTTAAAATTATTTTTTTCGAATAAACAAGTGAGAAGAAGAGGAAGGAGATTGCTTCATGTTTATGCCAATCATGTATCCATGGTTCATTAAGTGGTTTTTAAAAATAAATTTGATTTAGCTGTTTATTTTAAAATTATTTCTCGAATAGACAAGTGAGAAGATAAGGAAGGAGATTGCTTCATGTTTATGCCAATCATGTATCCATGATTCATTAAGTGGTTCTTAAAAATAAATTTGATTTAGCTGTTTATTTTAAAAATAATTTCTCGAATAGACAAGTGAGAAGAAGAGGAAGGAGATTAGAAATGATTATTTCAGTTATTTATCCAATTTGGCTTTTAAAATGGTTTAAAGGTTAACAATCACAAACAAAAAACTATAAAAATAAAGGAGAAAACAAATGACAAACTTTGACAAAATGGAACAGAACTTTGCAGCTCTTACGGAAGAAGAGCTGATGGAAGTGGATGGGGGAATTATCCCTGTAGCAGTGGCGGCTAGTATTATTGCTGGTTCAGCATTTGCAGGTTTAAGTGCAGGTGTAGCTATTGGAATTAGTCGAAACAAGAGATAATGAGGAAATCAATGAATTTTTCAAACGAATTTGCGGCTATTATTATATCGACTTCAGGAATAGTAGGACTTTTGTCTGGAGTAGCTATTGGATTAGCTAGTATTATTTAAAAAGGAGTATATGAAAGATGAAGAAACTATCTGAAAAATTTGAAATCATGACAGATGCAGATTTGTCTGTTACTGAAGGAGGCATCGTTGTTACTACTTCTACAGCAGTAGCCTGGGGTGTTTTAGGAGTCGTTGCCTATATGTATGGGCGTCATCTGGGAAGTAGGCGTTAATTTAAAAATTTGTGGCAAATCGTAAAAGGAAATCAATTATGAATCGCAACACTGATCTCAATACATTGTTACCTAAACTAGCCACTATAGTTCCTTTAGTAGCAATAGGTCTCAATCTCGTGCTCCATGTAATTCGTACAGGTTCTTTATTGTACTTTGATTGGAAATGGTATTTAGTTGGATTGATTGCTTCAGGCTATTTTGGGATTTTTGCAAGGATTTGTCAAAACATAATCCAAACTATAAATGATGAATCTGAATGAAAAGGATTTTGTGCGTGTGAATGAGAGTGGGACAGAAATTGGTAATTCGTTAGAATTCGATTTCGTCGACCCACCTCCTCACAGTTGAGTAGGGCTGTAAAAGCTGATGAAATCAGCGTAGTAGAGCCCACTCAACCACTGCGTCTTGCTCGACAATCCAACATCAAAAAGAGGCTAGGACTTTTGTCCCAGACTCTTTCTTATCAGGAAAATAGGAGCTTACAATGAAAAAATTCTTACTAGGTTTTGCTGAGGGATATTTTACCGTATCACTCATTATCTACATAGCAACGTATTTGATTTTGAAAAAACCGATCAATACCTTGTTTTATCCAGAAATCTATCCGATTCTACTTGGTCTGTTTTATGTAGGATACAAGTATCAAACAAAAGGAAGTAAGATTGGAAATTGATGGAATATTAGATTGGGGTTTGAGATTAAAGTCGTTCAAGTGTTACAAAAAATTTGGCTAGAGTTTACTGTATGCTGCAGTTCGATGGTTTATATCATTGTTAGAATAGTCGCTGATGTAAACAAAATAAATCTACCTACATGGTTTGAAAATTTTGACATACCTACAATTTCACTATTCTTTATAGCATTTATTTTACTTTATAGAAGTGAAGAAAAAAATATGATAAAGGTTGATAAAATGAATTTGAACTTTGTGGCTCCAGTATTAGGGCAATCTTGGGGAATGTTGAGGGTGTTAGCTGATGAACTGTAGTCTGATTATAGTTAGAAAGATATTCGTATGTTTAAAAAAAGAAGTGATATTATTAGGCTTGCTTCTACTAGTACGTATTGTACTTTCTATCATGCAAGTTTTAATAGACTATAAACTATTGCTAGGAAAGTATAGTGTAAATTTCATGGAAATTTCAGATTTATTCTCTTATCCCCTACTTTTTTTTAATCATTTACATAGCGGTAAAATATCATGCTATCCAGAAAAATAAGAGGTAAAGAAGATAATCAGGATGGAAATGAATAAGACTTTAAAAAAATCTTTCTAACATTCCTTTTCTTATTTCTGATGAATATGTTTATTCTCAAAAATACTAACAACACTTGGATTTCAGCTGACAATGAGTGAAAAGAGTTATATTGTACCACCGCTGTTTTTCGATTATCGTTTTGTACATGATTGACAAAGGAATTAGGAAGAAAAAGAAATCTTTATAAATATATATTTTAGGTAGGACGTTTGTTCTACCTATTTTTTTATGTAGGAAAAAAAGTGCTGTTCAGGTGCAGTTATTGTTTTTTTAGAAATAATTTTCTTTTTGCTTCTTTGTTTGGATAAAATAATCTTACAAAGTTTTCTTTGGAGATTGTTAGGAAAAGGAGTAGGATATGAAATTTAGTAAACGGCATTATCGTCCTCAGGTAGACCAGATGGACTGCGGTGTGGCTTCATTAGCCATGGTCTTTGGTTATTATGGTAGTTATTATTCTCTGGCTCACTTGCGAGAGTTGGCCAAGACGACCATGGATGGGACTACGGCTTTAGGTTTAGTCAAGGTTGCTGAGGAGATAGGTTTTGAGACGCGAGCAATAAAGGCGGACATGACCTTGTTTGATTTGCCGGATGTAACTTTTCCTTTTGTGGCTCATGTGCTTAAGGAAGGGAAATTGCTCCATTATTATGTGGTGACTGGCCAGGACAAGAACAACATTCATATTGCTGATCCAGATCCTAGTGTTAAGCTGACCAAGATTTCTCGTGAGCGCTTTGCCAAGGAGTGGACAGGAATCACTATTTTTATGGCTCCATCTCCGAGTTATAAGCCTCATAAGGAACAAAAAAATGGTCTGCTTTCCTTTATCCCTATATTAGTGAAACAGCGAGGTTTGATTGTTAATATCGTTTTGGCGACCCTCTTGGTGACCTTGATTAACATTGTGGGTTCTTATTACCTTCAGTCAATCATCGACACTTATGTACCAGATCAGATGCGCTCGACACTGGGAATTATTTCGATAGGGCTAGTCATCGTTTATGTCCTTCAGCAAATCTTATCTTATGCCCAGGAGTATCTTTTACTTGTTTTGGGGCAACGCTTGTCCATTGATGTGATTTTGTCCTATATCAAGCACGTTTTCCATTTGCCCATGTCCTTTTTTGCGACACGCAGGACAGGGGAAATCGTATCTCGTTTCACGGATGCGAATAGTATCATCGATGCGCTGGCTTCGACTATTCTGTCAATCTTTTTGGATGTATCTACTGTCTTGATTATTTCAGTAGTTCTATTTTCGCAGAATAGCAATCTCTTTTTCATGAGTTTACTAGCCCTTCCTATCTACACAGTGATTATCTTTGCTTTTATGAAGCCCTTTGAAAAGATGAATCGGGAAACTATGGAAGCCAATGCGGTTCTGTCTTCTTCTATCATTGAGGACATCAATGGCATTGAGACCATCAAGTCCTTAACTAGTGAAAGTTCACGCTACCAAAAGATTGACAAGGAATTTGTAGATTATCTGAAAAAATCTTTTACTTACAGTCGGGCAGAAAGTCAGCAAAAGGCTCTGAAAAAGCTTGCCCAACTCTTGCTCAATGTTGCCATTCTCTGGATGGGGGCTCTCCTAGTCATGGATAATAAGATGAGTTTGGGCCAGTTGATTACCTATAATACCTTGCTTATTTACTTTACAAATCCATTGGAAAATATCATCAATCTGCAAACCAAACTTCAGACAGCGCAGGTAGCCAATAACCGTCTCAATGAAGTTTATCTGGTTGCATCTGAGTTTGAGGAAAAGAAAACAGTCTCAGATTTGAGCTTGCTAGAAGGAGATATGGATTTCAAGCAGGTTCACTACAAATATGGCTATGGTCGAGATGTCTTGTCGGACATCAATCTAACCATTGCGCAAGGCTCTAAAGTGGCATTTGTGGGAATTTCAGGCTCAGGTAAGACGACCTTGGCTAAGATGATGGTTAATTTTTACGATCCTAGTCAGGGAGAGATTAGTCTGGGTGGTGTCAATCTCAATCAGATTGATAAAAAGGCTCTGCGCCAGTATATCAACTACCTGCCTCAGCAGCCCTACGTCTTTAACGGAACGATTTTGGAGAATCTTCTCCTCGGAGCTAAGGAGGGGACGACCCAGGAGGATATCTTGAGAGCAGTGGAGTTGGCAGAGATTCGGGAGGATATTGAGTGCATGCCACTGAATTACCAGACAGAATTGACTTCGGATGGAGCGAGCATTTCAGGTGGGCAACGTCAGAGGATCGCTTTGGCGCGTGCTCTCTTGACTGATGCGCCTGTCTTGATCTTGGATGAGGCGACCAGCAGTCTAGATATTTTGACCGAGAAGCGAATTGTCGATAATCTGATGGCTTTAGATAAGACCTTGATTTTCATCGCCCACCGTTTAACCATTGCTGAGCGGACAGAGAAGGTTGTCGTTTTGGATCAGGGCAAGATTGTCGAAGAGGGTACACATATGGATTTACTGGCTCAGGGTGGTTTTTATGCCCACTTGGTGAATAGTTAGAGAGGAGAAAAGATGCAATCAGAATTTTTTTAGAAAGTGCTGAGTTTTTACAATCGTCGTTACCATAATTTTTCTAGTTATGTGATTTTTCCAAGTTTTATCTTGTTTTTGTTCCTGATCGTTTTTTCAATCTTTGCACAAAAGGAGATAAGCTTGACAGCTGGAGCTACGGTAGAACCTGCTCGTATCATTGCCACCATTCAGTCTAGTAGTAATAGTAAGATTGTTGCGAACCATTTGGCTGAAAATAAGTTTGTCAAGCAAGGGGATCTTCTCGTTCAATACCAAGAGGGAGCAGAAGCAGTTCAGGCTGAGAATTATGCTAGTCAGTTGGAAATGCTCAAGGATCAGAAGGTTCAACTGGAGTATTTAAAAGCAAGCCTTCAAGCAGGAAGTGATCAATTTCCTGAAGCAGATAAATTTGGCTATCAGCATAGTTTTTTAGATTATCTAAATCAAGCTGCTAGTCTGCGAAGTCAGGTTGAGCAACAAAATGCTAGTATATCATCTCAAAATGCAGTATCCAGTGGTAGTCAGGCAGAGTTAGGCAATCTCATCGGTGAAACCCAGTCCAAAATTAAAGAATATCAGCAAGCCAAGTCTGCTATTCAAGCTGATGGAGTCTTAGAGAGTGATCATCCAGCTTATACCATTTATCAATCTTATCAGTCAACAAAAGAGCAGGGATCGGAAGCCAAACAGCAGGCCTTATCTCAGCTAGATGCTCACATCACTCAGTTGGAGTCAACTCTTGCAGGTTATCGAGTACAGTATGCAGGTTCAGGAGCCCAGCAAGCTTATGCATCTGGATTAGGAAGTCAGTTGGAGTCATTAAAATCTCAGCAATTAGCCAAGGTAGGCCAGGAATTAACGCTCTTGGATCAGAAAATTCTTGAAGTTGAGTCAGGTAAAAAGATTCAAGGAAATCTTTTAGAGAAGGGGAAAATTACAGCAACAGAAGATGGTGTTCTACATTTGAATCCTGAGCATAGTCGATCTACCATCATTCCAGAAGGAACTATCCTTGCTCACCTTTTTCCACAGTTGGCTAGGGAGAGGAAGGCAAAACTGACAGCTTATATCAGTTCTAAGGAAGTGGCTGTTCTCAAGCATGGAAATGAGGTACGATTTACAACGGTAACGGATGCGAATAAGCAGCTAGTATTGACATCCAAGATTACGAATATCGATACCAGTGCGACTCAGACAGAAAAGGGCAATTTCTTTAAATTAGAGGCAGAGACGGATTTGAATGCTGAACAAGCAGAAAAACTTCGTTATGGACTTGAAGGTCGTTTGACTATGATTACAGGTAGGAAGAGTTTTTTACGCTACTATCTTGATCGCTTTTTGAAACAAGAATAAGGTTCGCATTCTAATTCAAATCAATCTTAGACAATCGCAAATGAAAATTCGTTTGCGATTTTTCTGTACTTTTTCAGATATGATATCAAATATAGTTCGTGAAATATTTGATTTTTAGTGTCTGTTGTGTTAGAATGATGTAAAGTAATACGAAAGGCGAACAAGAAAATGTCCAGTAAACTTATTTATACGGGAAAAGCTAAAGATATCTATACTACAGAAGACGAAAATGTGATTAAGTCGGTCTACAAGGACCAGGCCACTATGCTGAATGGAGCTCGTAAAGAGACCATTGAGGGTAAAGGTGTGCTGAATAATCAGATTTCGTCTCTTATTTTTGAAAAATTGAATGCTGCTGGTGTGGCGACACACTTTATCGAACGTATTTCTGACACAGAACAATTGAATAAAAAAGTGACAATCATTCCTTTGGAGGTTGTGCTTCGTAACGTAACTGCAGGTTCTTTCTCAAAACGTTTTGGTGTGGAAGAAGGTTTGGACTTGGAGACTCCAATCGTTGAATTTTACTACAAAAACGATGATTTGGATGATCCATTCATCAATGATGAGCATGTGAAGTTTTTGGATATTGCCAATGATGAGCAAATTGCTTATATCAAGGAAGAAACGCGTCGTATCAATGAATTGCTGAAAGATTGGTTTGCACAAATTGGTCTTCGCTTGATTGACTTCAAATTGGAATTTGGTTTTGATAAGGATGGCAAGATTATCTTGGCAGATGAATTCTCACCAGACAACTGCCGCCTTTGGGATGCGGAAGGGCACCATATGGATAAGGATGTTTTCCGTAGAGATTTAGGCAGTTTAACGGATGTTTACAAGGTCGTTTTAGAAAAATTGCAGGGCTTGAAGTAACTTGTTTGAAACGGAAAACCTTCGTCTTCGATAACCTATTTGAATAGAAATAAAGGAAATAAAATGGATAAACGTATTTTCGTTGAGAAAAAAGCTGATTTTCGTGTGAAATCGTACTCTTTAGTAAAAGAATTGCAGCATAATCTTCAGTTGAAAACGTTGAATGATCTTCGTATTGTTCAGGTTTACGATGTTTTTGGTTTGGCAGAGGACTTGTTTGCGCGTGCGGAAAAACATATCTTCTCTGAGCAAGTGACCGATACTGTTTTGGACGAGGCTGCGGTTAGGGCCGATCTTGAGAAGTATGCTTTCTTTGCGATCGAAAGTTTGCCTGGTCAATTTGACCAACGGGCGGCATCTTCACAAGAAGCTTTGCTGTTGCTTGGTAGTTCAAATGATGTAACAGTGAACACAGCGCAACTTTACTTGGTTAACAAGGATATTGATGCGAATGAGTTGGAAGCTGTTAAAAACTATCTCTTGAACCCAGTCGATTCTCGTTTCAAAGACATCACTGTTGGTATTGCGAAACAGGATTTCTCTGAGTCTGATAAGACCATTCCAAGCTTGGATTTCTTTGAAACTTATACGGCAGAAGATTTTGCACAGTATAAGGCTGAGCAAGGCTTGGCCATGGAAGTGGATGACCTTCTCTTCATTCAAGATTACTTCAAATCCATTGGACGTGTACCAACTGAGACTGAATTGAAGGTTTTGGATACTTACTGGTCTGACCACTGCCGTCATACAACTTTCGAGACTGAGTTGAAAAACATAGACTTCTCAGCTTCTAAATTTGAAACAATTGCAAGCGACTTATGACAAGTATATTGCCATGCGTGATGAGTTGGGACGTACAGAAAAACCTCAAACCTTGATGGATATGGCGACTATTTTTGGCCGTTATGAGCGTGCTAATGGTCGTTTGGATGACATGGAAGTGTCTGATGAAATCAACGCCTGCTCAGTTGAAATTGAAGTGGATGTCAATGGTGTCAAAGAACCATGGCTTCTCATGTTCAAAAACGAAACTCATAACCACCCAACGGAGATTGAACCGTTTGGTGGAGCGGCTACTTGTATCGGTGGTGCCATTCGTGACCCATTGTCAGGGCGTTCTTACGTTTACCAAGCCATGCGTATCTCAGGTGCTGGTGATATCACAGCTCCAATTTCAGCGACTCGTGCTGGTAAATTGCCACAACAAGTGATTTCTAAAACGGCGGCTCACGGTTATTCTTCATATGGGAATCAAATTGGTCTTGCAACAACTTATGTTCGTGAATACTTCCACCCAGGTTTCGTTGCTAAGCGTATGGAGCTAGGTGCAGTTGTCGGTGCGGCTCCTAAGGAAAATGTGGTCCGTGAAAAACCTGAAGCAGGTGATGTGATTATCTTGCTCGGTGGTAAGACTGGACGTGACGGTGTCGGTGGTGCGACAGGTTCTTCTAAAGTTCAAACAGTTGAATCTGTTGAAACAGCTGGTGCTGAGGTTCAAAAAGGGAATGCCATCGAAGAACGCAAGATTCAACGTCTTTTCCGTAATGGGGAAGTAACACGTTTGATCAAAAAATCAAATGACTTTGGTGCTGGTGGTGTCTGTGTGGCTATCGGTGAATTGGCAGATGGTCTTGAAATTGATCTAGACAAAGTGCCATTGAAATACCAAGGTTTGAACGGTACAGAAATTGCCATCTCTGAGTCTCAAGAACGTATGGCCGTGGTGGTTCGTCCAAAAGATGTGGATGTCTTCATTGCAGAATGTAACAAAGAAAATATTGATGCTGTTGTCGTAGCGACAGTAACTGAAACCAAATCTTGTCATGCACTGGAATGGTGAAACCATCGTTGATTTGGAACGTCGTTTCCTTGATACAAACGGTGTGCGCGTAGTTGTAGATGCTAAGGTGGTTGACAAGGATGTCAAGCTTCCAGAAGAACGTCAAACATCTGCTGAAACCCTTGAAGCTGATACTCTTGAAGTCTTGGCTGACCTTAACCATGCCAGTCAAAAAGGTTTACAAACCATCTTTGATAGCTCAGTTGGTCGTTCAACAGTTAACCACCCACTTGGTGGTCGCTACCAAATCACACCAACTGAAGCTTCTGTACAGAAATTGCCAGTTCAACATGGCGTGACTACAACTGCTTCTGTTATGGCGCAAGGGTTCAATCCTTATGTAGCAGAATGGTCTCCATACCATGGTGCTGCTTATGCGGTTATCGAAGCAACTGCTCGTTTGGTTGCTGCTGGTGCCAACTGGTCTAAGGCTCGCTTCTCTTACCAAGAGTACTTCGAGCGTATGGATAAACAAGCAGAGCGTTTTGGTCAACCAGTATCAGCTCTTCTTGGATCAATCGAAGCTCAGATTCAACTTGGCTTGCCATCTATCGGTGGGAAAGACTCTATGTCTGGTACCTTTGAAGAATTGACAGTACCACCAACCTTGGTTGCTTTTGGGGTAACAACTGCAGATAGCCGTAAGGTTCTTTCTCCAGAATTCAAAGCTGCTGGTGAAAATATTTACTATATTCCAGGTCAAGCTTTGGCGCAAGAAATTGACTTTGATCTTATCAAGTCTAACTTTGCTCAATTTGAAGCCATTCAAGCTGACCATAAAGTGACAGCAGCATCAGCTGTTAAATATGGTGGTGTCCTTGAAGCTCTTGCCCTTGCAACATTTGGTAACCATATCGGTGCTAACGTTGAATTAGCTGCCCTTGACACTAGCTTGACAGCCCAATTGGGTGGATTCGTCTTCACATCTCCTGAAGAAATTGCAGGTGTTGCCAAGATTGGACAAACAGCAGCCAACTTTACACTGGTTGTCAATGGTGTAACGCTTGATGGACACAAACTTGACAGTGCCTTCCAAGGTAAATTGGAAGAAGTTTACCCAACGGAATTTGCACAAGCAACTGAGTTGGAAGAAGTACCTGCCGTAGCATCAAACGTTGTGATCAAAGCTAAAGAAACAGTTGAGACACCAGTGGTTTACATCCCAGTATTCCCGGGTACGAACTCTGAGTACGATTCAGCTAAGGCCTTTGAAAAAGAAGGTGCAAAAGTCAACTTGGTACCATTTGTAACACTGAACGAAGAGGCGATTGTCAAGTCTGTTGACACCATGGTTGATAATATCGAAAAAGCTAACATTATCTTCTTTGCAGGTGGCTTCTCAGCGGCGGATGAACCAGATGGATCAGCTAAATTTATCGTGAACATCTTGCTCAATGAAAAAGTACGTGCAGCCATTGATAGCTTCGTCGAAGGTGGTGGTTTGATCATCGGTATCTGTAACGGATTCCAAGCTCTTGTCAAATCAGGTCTTCTTCCATATGGAAACTTTGAAGATGCAAGCAGCACGAGTCCAACCCTCTTCTACAATGATGCTAACCAACACGTGGCTAAGATGGTGGAAACACGTATTGCCAACACGAACTCACCATGGCTTGCGGGAGTAGAAGTTGGTGACATCCATGCCATCCCAGTATCACACGGTGAAGGTAAATTTGTCGTGACAGCTGAGGAATTTGCAGAGCTTCGCGACAATGGTCAAATCTTTACCCAATATGTTGACTTCGAAGGTAAACCAAGCATGGATTCAAATACAATCCTAACGGATCTGTGAATGCGATTGAAGGTATCACCAGCAAGAACGGTCAAATCATTGGTAAAATGGGTCACTCAGAACGTTTCGAAGACGGTCTCTTCCAAAATATTCCAGGAAATAAAGACCAACACCTCTTTGCGTCAGCGGTTAAATACTTTACTGGGAAATAAAAGGTATATAAAATGACATACGAAGTAAAATCTCTTAATGAAGAATGTGGTGTTTTTGGTATCTGGGGGCACCCAGACGCTGCCAAATTGACCTACTTTGGACTCCATAGTCTTCAGCACCGTGGTCAGGAGGGGGCAGGAATCCTCTCCAATGACCATGGACAATTGAAGCGTCATCGTGATATGGGGCTTCTCTCAGAAGTCTTCAAAAATCCTGCTAATTTGGATAAATTGACAGGAACTGGAGCGATTGGGCACGTGCGTTATGCGACTGCGGGAGAAGCTTCTGTAGACAATATCCAACCTTTCCTCTTCCGCTTTCACGATATGCAGTTTGGTTTGGCTCATAACGGGAATCTGACCAATGCAGAATCGCTCAAGAAAGAATTGGAACAAAGAGGGGCGATCTTTAGCTCGACTTCTGATTCAGAAATCTTGGCTCACCTTATTCGTCGTAGCCACAATCCAAACCTGATGGGCAAATCAAGGAAGCACTCAGTCTTGTCAAAGGTGGTTTCGCTTATCTCTTGATGTTTGAAGATAAGTTAATTGCAGCGCTTGATCCAAATGGTTTCCGTCCTCTGTCAATCGGGAAAATGGCCAATGGAGCAGTAGTGGTTTCATCTGAGACCTGTGCCTTTGAAGTAATCGGTGCGGAGTGGATTCGCGACGTGAAACCAGGCGAGATTGTCATTATTGATGGCAATGGCATCCAGTATGACAGCTATACAAACGATACTCAGCTGGCAATCTGTTCCATGGAGTACATTTACTTTGCCCGTCCTGACTCCAATATCCATGGTGTCAATGTTCATACGGCTCGTAAGAGAATGGGAGCTCAATTGGCACGTGAGTTCAAGCACGAAGCTGATATTGTAGTTGGGGTACCAAATTCCTCACTCAGCGCAGCTATGGGATTTGCTGAAGAGTCTGGGCTACCAAATGAAATGGGCCTTATCAAGAACCAATATACACAACGGACCTTTATCCAGCCGACTCAAGAATTGCGCGAGCAAGGAGTTCGAATGAAATTGTCTGCCGTTTCTGGTGTCGTTAAAGGCAAACGTGTGGTCATGATTGATGACTCTATCGTGCGAGGAACAACATCTCGTCGTATTGTCCAACTCTTGAAAGAAGCGGGGGCATCAGAAGTTCACGTTGCCATTGGGAGTCCTGCTCTTGCCTATCCATGTTTCTACGGAATTGATATCCAGACACGTCAGGAGTTGATTGCGGCTAATCATACCGTTGAGGAAACTTGCCAAATCATTGGTGCGGATAGTCTGACTTATCTTTCGATTGATGGCTTGATTGACTCTATTGGGATTGAAACAGATGCGCCAAATGGCGGTCTCTGTGTGGCTTACTTTGATGGGAAATATCCAACTCCTCTCTATGATTATGAAGAAGAATATCGTAGAAGTTTAGAAGAAAAAACGAGTTTTTACAAATAAAATTCCCCATTGAAGGAAAGGAAAAGGAAAAAACAAATGACAAATAAGAATGCATACGCGAAGTCTGGTGTGGACGTTGAAGCGGGTTATGAAGTTGTTGAACGTATCAAAAAACACGTTGCCCGTACAGAGCGTGCAGGTGTTATGGGAGCTCTTGGTGGTTTCGGTGGTATGTTTGACCTTTCAAAAACAGGTGTTAAAGAACCTGTTTTGATCTCAGGTACAGATGGTGTTGGAACAAAGCTTATGCTGGCTATCAAGTACGACAAGCACGATACCATTGGACAAGACTGTGTGGCTATGTGTGTCAATGATATCATTGCTGCAGGTGCAGAGCCTCTCTACTTCTTGGACTATATCGCAACTGGTAAAAATGAACCAGCTAAACTAGAACAAGTCGTTGCTGGTGTGGCTGAAGGTTGTGTGCAAGCTGGTGCTGCCCTTATCGGTGGTGAAACGGCTGAAATGCCTGGTATGTATGGTGAAGAAGACTATGATTTGGCCGGGTTTGCTGTTGGTGTTGCAGAAAAATCTCAAATCATCGACGGTTCAAAAGTAGCAGAAGGCGATGTGATTCTGGGGCTTGCTTCAAGCGGAATCCATTCAAATGGTTACTCACTTGTTCGTCGTGTCTTTGCTGATTACACAGGTGAAGAAGTCCTCCCAGAATTGGAAGGGAAGAAACTTAAAGACGTTCTTTTGGAACCAACACGTATCTACGTCAAAGCAGCTTTACCACTCATCAAAGAAGAATTGGTGAATGGGATTGCCCACATCACGGGTGGTGGTTTCATCGAAAATGTGCCACGTATGTTCGCGGATGACTTGGCTGCTGAAATTGACGAAAGCAAGGTTCCAGTCCTTCCAATTTTCAAAGCCCTTGAAAAATATGGCCAAATCAAACATGAAGAAATGTTTGAAATCTTCAACATGGGTATCGGTCTCATGCTTGCAGTGAAACCAGAGAATGTGGAACGTGTCAAAGAACTTCTTGACGAACCAGTTTATGAAATCGGTCGAATTGTGAAGAAGACAGATGCAAGTGTGGTGATTAAATAATGGTGATATCACCATTTTGTATGGAGAAATTGTAGAAAGGAGTGTTTAGTTAGCAAGCCTAACTGAACACGGGACTCATTTTCTAGGAAAAAAGAGAAATCATTTTGTGTGCAAGCACCCAGCAATGATTTCCTATTTTTCTACGAAACTGTTCGGCTAGCCGAAACGTCCCTTTGTATCGAATATGAAAATTGCTGTTTTTGCCTCTGGTAACGGTTCAAACTTTCAGGTGATTGCGGAACAATTTCCAGTAGAATTTGTCTTTTCAGATCATAGGGATGCCTATGTACTTGAGCGTGCAGAGAATCTTGGTATTTTAACCTATACCTTTGAACTTAAAGAGTTTGAGAACAAGGCAGACTACGAAGGTGCCATCGTCGAACTCTTGGATGAACACCAGATTGACTTGGTTTGTCTCGCAGGCTACATGAAAATCGTCGGCCCAACCTTGCTAGCAGCTTATGAAGGCCGTATCATCAATATTCATCCAGCTTATCTTCCAGAATTTCCAGGAGCTCATGGTATTGAGGATGCTTGGAATGCAGGTGTAGCCCAGTCTGGTGTGACCATTCACTGGGTGGATTCTGGTGTTGATACCGGTAAGGTCATCAAACAAGTCCGTGTGGCACGTCTTGAAGGGGATATCCTTGAGACTTTTGAGGCCCGCATCCACGAAACAGAGTACAAACTCTATCCAGAAGTCTTGGATAATTTGGGAGTGGAGAGAAGATTTGAATATAAGTTAAAAAAATGGGATAAAAATGTCAGTGACTATAATCCATGGAAAAAAATGATAAAGGTATAAGGTTGATTGATGAATTTCTTGAATGTTTAACAAAAACCGAATAATGAATTTTCTTGGATTGAACCTAATAGAAAAAAATACAAACCTGCAACAAGATACATAATCCCTACACATGTTCAAGGAGATTATGAAAACGCAACTTTGTATCAATGTCTTTACAATCCTGGTGTAGCTGATAGTATTTGGAAATTAGGAGATACTGGCATTCGTGAATTTATTAAACAAGCCAAAAATAAAGAAGACTACATAGAGAGGATGTTTCAAGACTATCAAAAATTTTTTTCTGTGGAAGATGTTAGAAACAAAAATAATTCAAAAAGACAATATTCTTTACCAAGAAATCAAACTGATACTCGGGAAATTTTTCTAAAAAAACCAGATCATCAATCGCTTACAAAAATTTATAAAGAGTGAATGTTACTATATTAAAAAGTTACTATAAAGCATTGTTGGGTGAAAAAAAGGGAAGGAAAAAAATCTGTTAGATAAGGCGGTTAATCGCTTATTGGAGGAATGGGATAATCTCGAAAAGTATCAAGGATTACCTATATGTAATCTAGAATTGGTTCCTTTTGCTTCGCTGAATAAAAAAAGATATTAAATTATCGGATGTTGATAAAAAAATTACGAACTTCACAGTGAGTATTATTTTTGAAACGAATTTCAAATTATTTGAAGAATGGTGGAAAAAAACCAGTTTTTGTTTTTTTAGAAGTAGAAAAGAATGGTTTGAAAGGATTAATATGTTTATTAATTCAGAATTTGGAATGAGTGAGCCTTTTGATATTGAAAATAGTGAATTAATAGATTATTTTTATGAGTTTTCAAGTCAAAGTGCAGTCTTATCAAGAAATAATATTCTAAAAGCTAGACGAAAGATAAGAGAAGATGAATTTAACTCAGGTTTCCTCAGTCTATTCAAATAAGTAAGGAGAACAAATGACTAAACGAGCACTTATTTCAGTCTCAGACAAAGCGGGCATTGTTGAATTTGCCCAAGAACTCAACAAACTCGGTTGGGACATCATCTCAACAGGTGGTACTAAAGTTGCCCTTGATAATGCTGGAGTAGACACTATCGCCATTGACGATGTGACTGGTTTCCCAGAAATGATGGACGGTCGTGTGAAGACTCTCCACCCAAATATCCACGGTGGTCTCCTCGCTCGTCGTGATCTCGATAGTCACCTGGAGGCTGCTAAGGACAATAATATCGAATTGATTGACCTTGTTGTGGTCAACCTTTACCCATTCAAGGAAACCATCCTTAAACCAGACGTGACTTACGCGGATGCGGTTGAAAACATCGATATTGGTGGGCCATCTATGCTTCGTTCGGCAGCGAAAAACCACGCTAGTGTAACAGTTGTGGTAGATCCTACTGATTATGCTGTGGTGCTTAACGAATTGGCAGCCAATGGCGAAACAAGTTACGAAACTCGCCAACGTTTGGCAGCGAAAGTCTTCCGCCATACGGCAGCCTATGATGCTTTGATCGCAGAATATTTCACTGCTCAAGTGGGTGAAGAAAAACCTGAAAAACTCACATTGACTTATGACCTTAAGCAACCAATGCGTTACGGTGAAAATCCTCAACAAGATGCAGACTTCTACCAAAAGGGTTTGCCAACTGCTTACTCAATTGCTTCAGCGAAGCAGCTTAACGGTAAAGAATTGTCCTTCAACAATATCCGTGATGCTGATGCCGCTATCCGTATCATCCGTGACTTCAAAGATCGTCCAACTGTTGTGGCTCTCAAACACATGAACCCATGTGGGATTGGTCAAGCTGACGATATCGAAACTGCTTGGGACTATGCTTATGAGTCTGACCCAGTTTCTATTTTCGGTGGTATTGTCGTTCTCAACCGTGAGGTAGACGCTGCGACAGCTCAAAAAATGCACGGAGTTTTCCTTGAAATCATTATTGCACCGAGCTATTCTGACGAAGCGCTTGAAATCTTGACAACTAAGAAGAAAAACTTGCGCATCCTAGCTTTGCCATTTGATGCTCAAGATGCCAGTGAAGCAGAAGCAGAATACACAGGTGTTGTCGGTGGACTTCTCGTTCAAAATCAAGACGTAGTCAAAGAAAGCCCAGCTGACTGGCAAGTGGTAACCAAACGCCAACCAACTGAGACAGAAGCGACTGCCCTTGAGTTTGCTTGGAAAGCTATCAAGTATGTCAAATCAAACGGAATCATCGTAACCAATGACCACATGACACTTGGCGTTGGCCCAGGTCAAACTAATCGTGTGGCTTCGGTTCGTATCGCCATTGACCAAGCTAAAGACCGCCTTGATGGTGCTGTACTTGCTTCGGATGCCTTCTTCCCATTTGCAGATAACGTGGAAGAAATCGCCAAAGCAGGTATTAAGGCCATCATCCAACCAGGTGGTTCAGTCCGTGACCAAGAGTCTATCGAAGCTGCTGATAAATACGGCTTGACTATGGTCTTCACAGGAGTAAGACATTTTAGACATTAAGAAAATAAAAGGGAAGAAAACAGTTTCTTTCCTTTTTTGGGGGAGGAGAATATTTAAAAAAATTAAAGAGAGTATTGCATCTGTTATTTAGTCTAACTATCTAGAAATTCGCCAAGTAATTTAAGTTGATTAGTATATGATTTGCAAATCCTATATTGAGATAAGCTGAAAATGAGGTTGGTGGTAATTTTGTTTAGAAAAATGATTGAAATGTTTGTGATGGGTTGTGTAAGCAATCTATAGAAAATTTTGGTACAATACTAGTTACTGAAACAAATAGTATTGCAAGGAAAAATACTTGTAACAATGGAGGAGAAATGGATATTGTACGTGGTGTTATAAAGAACCAGTTTGCTGCAAATAAACTGATAGAATGTTTAGAAACTTTAATCGATGATGGGACGTTATATTTGGGATATCCATTACGGGCTCAAGATGAATCTAAGACTACACTAGATGCATTGTTATTATCATTAGAATATGGAATTGTGAGTTTTTCGTTTGAAAATTTTGCTACTCTAGAGGAAATAAGGGATTACCAAGATAGTCTATATTATCAAATTGAATATAATTTCCAAAGGTATTCCTCTTTGAGATCAGGAAGAAGATTAGCATTTGAACCGATAATCTTTACTTTTCTTGCTGAGACTCCAAAAAAATTAGAATCTGAGTTTATTTTAACTATTGATGATTTTAAGGAAAAGTTTGCTTCACAGAAGCAGACAGTAGAATTAACACTATATAGAAAAATAGTTGCAGCTCTACAGAAAATGGGACAAGGTGGGAGTAAAACTAAGAGGGAAATTACATCAAGTACTTCAAAGGGCTACAAGATACAAGCAATTGAAAAAGAAATTGCTAATTTGGATAAGTGGCAAAATCATGCAGCATTTGAGGATCCTGAAGGAATTCAGCGTATTCGAGGATTGGCAGGTTCTGGGAAAACAGTGGTATTGGCTAAGAAGGCAGCATATTTACATTTCCAATATCCAGAGTGGAAAATAGCAGTGACATACTATACTCGTAGTCTGGGTCAACAATTTTATGATATGATTAACATGTTTACAAAGAGTACTCAGATGAACCAATAAATGAAGATAAACTACAAATCCTTCATGCTTGGGGGGCCGGTACAGAAATAGGAGTATACTCAGAAGTATGTCATAATCTAGGTATTGTTCCAGAAAACTATAATCTCGCATTACAGAAATATGGCAGGAATCGTGAGTTTCAGGGGGCAATCTCAGGTATTATAAATTTGGTATCTGAGAGTTATCCGCATAAATATGATGCAATTATAATTGATGAAGCACAAGACATGCCCGCTAATTTTTTCCGACTCTGCTATAATATAACTAAAGATACTCATAAGATAATTTATGCTTATGATGAATTACAGAATCTTAACACGGAGCAAATGCCTTCTCTTGAAGAGATGTTTGGAACAAATGAAGATGGGACTGCCAAAATAAATATTGAAAACCGGCCCAATCAACCTCAAAGTGATATTGTCTTGCCAGTTTGTTATAGAAATACCAAATGGGCATTAACGTTGGCTCATTCAATTGGGTTTGGGATATATCGTGATGAGTTAATTCAATTTTTTTAATAATGATGAATTGTGGCAAGATATCGGCTATGAAGTTATAGAAGGTAGTTTAAGAGCTGGACAGATGGTTTCGTTAAAAAGAAAAATTAGAATCATCGCCTAGATATTTTTGATGAATTGGGAATTACTCCAGAAAATTCAATTATTATTAATAAATTTGATTCAATGTTTGATCAATATGAATATATTGCAGAACAGATTCAAAAAAATATTGCTGAGGATGAGCTCTTGCCTGAAGATATTTTGGTAATTTTTCCAGATGCCTATACATCGAAGAAAGAGTATTATAAATTACAGGATTCGTTACTTAAAAGGTCAATTTCTAGTAATTTAGCTGGTGTGACAACAGATAGAGATACTTTCAAAGAGAAAGGCTATGTCACTTGTTCTAGTATCTATAGAGCAAAAGGGAATGAATCAGCAGTAGTATATGTAGTTAATGCCGATTACTGCATATCAGGTCCAGAACTTATAAAGAAGAGAAATGCGATCTTTACAGCCATTACAAGATCTAAAGCTTGGGTTTGTATTACTGGTGTTGGTGATGGAATGGAACGGTTAACGGAAGAAATAAACAAATGTCGTTCTAATAATTATCATTTACAATTTAAAGTTCCTACTGATGAACAAATTAAGAAAATGAGAAGAGTTCATAGAGAGCTAAATCAAAATGATCATAAGGCAATGAAGATGATTGAAGAGTTGAAGAAGATGATTGCCTCTGGGGAGCTAAATGAGGAGTATCTTGAAGAATTAGGAAAGTTCACTCAATATGACTGATGAAAAAAATTCAAATTATAAAAAGTCTCCTAAAACAGTTAAACTGCACTATGATCAAATGAAAAATACTATTGATTTATTGGAGGGTTCTGGATTTGCTAAGGAGAAAAATTTATCCAGTAATAGATATTGCATCAGATATTAAATCGAAGGAGATTATGTATAATGTATGTTGGAGTAAAAAAAGTTTCAGGAGTGAATGAGAGTAATTTTTTTATCAATTGATTCATATGAAAAAAATTATAGAAGCAAAAAAAGTTTTTCAAATGCTTTTGTTTGATAATAGTTTAATACGATGTTCGTTAACTTTTTAATGGAAGAGGAAAAATTATTAAAACAAAATTTTTCTTATGTACCATGTCCATTAAATAAGTTATACAAGGAATATGAAGGTGAAGTATTAAATGAACTATTGAATGACATTTCAATAGGTATTTACGAAAAAAAGATAAGTTATTAATGCGAACTGCTATAAGGCTTGATTTTGATTTGGAAAAATGATACAGAGTTGCACCCTGCAAAGCCATATGCATCTTCAGAATTCTAATACAAGATTATCTGTCTCAGGGCCGATTTGTTTTAATAGTTTTATTAAAACATATTATTGAAACCTATTATCCACGAGCGTATTATGTTAAAAAAATAAAATTTTAAGCAATTCGTTATACAAAAAGCATTAATCTTGATAATTGGGATGGTTTGATTATAGACAATAATACGAATCAAAAAAATTAAGTATAAAAAAATCAATCAAAAATTATTATCCCTCAAATAAAGTATTGATTACTAGATTTTTTTAGGTTACTCTAATACAAAGCTAAGACCTTTTTCTTTTTAGAATTTTTTTACAAGTTGGTTTTAGCAACTCCATTTTCTAATCCACTTATTCTCTATTCGCATCGGAGGCATTCTTTTTATCTGGATTCGAAGATTGATTGTATATCGTAATTTCATAGAAGCTTAGCATATGCTAGGCTTTTTTTCTATTTTAAAGTATCAAAAAAACTATCAGTTTAATGATTGTTGATTATTATACTAATTTTTAAGGTATCTGCTTTTTGCTTATCTATAAATAGAAAAAAATATTTAATCTTGTATTGCTTGTGTGTTTATCTTGAAATCATTAACATGAATATGAACAATCCTAGTTTAAATTGGGAAATTGGATAAATGGATGTGTGATTAAATCCCTTATATTTTTTTATTCAGTTGGATAAAAGACTTAGAAATTAGAATTGGAATAAATAGGGATTTGAATTTTTTTGGTGTTTCTATGAATATTTCTAAGGTGGAGCATTAATCGCTATGAGTGAAGGAAAGTTGGAATATCTGTGTAAAATAGTTAAGTAATACTACTCTTTGGAAATACTTCAGCTATAGTATAGGAATTTGATTCTACTAATAATCAGATATTTCTGATAGTCGTTGGATTAAAACGAACGTTTATGGTATAATGTTAGTAAATAATTCGCAAAAGAGGTTGAGAGATGAAGCTGTTAGTTGTTGGTTCGGGTGGTCGTGAACATGCGATTGCCAAGAAGTTATTAGAGTCTAAAGACGTTGAGAAAGTTTTCGTGGCTCCTGGGAATGACGGGATGACCTTAGATGGTTTGGATTTGGTAAATATATCTATTTCCGAACATTTTAAGTTGATCGAATTCGCAAAAGCCAACGATATTGCGTGGACCTTTATCGGCCCAGATGATGCCCTTGCGGCTGGTATTGTGGATGATTTCAATGCGGCTGGTCTCAAGGTTTTTGGTCCGACCAAGGCTGCAGCTGAGCTGGAGTGGTCCAAGGATTTCGCCAAGGAAATTATGGTCAAATACAATGTTCCGACAGCAGTCTATGGGACCTTTTCAGATTTCGAAGAAGCCAAGGCCTACATCGAAGAAAAAGGCGCTCCAATCGTCGTCAAGGCAGACGGCTTGGCCCTTGGGAAAGGTGTCGTCGTTGCGGAGACAGTTGAACAAGCAGTCGAAGCTGCTCATGAGATGCTTTTGGACAATAAATTCGGTGATTCAGGTGCGCGTGTGGTTATCGAAGAATTCCTTGACGGGGAAGAGTTCTCTCTCTTTGCCTTTGTCAATGGTGACAAGTTCTACATTATGCCAACGGCTCAGGACCACAAACGTGCTTATGATGGTGATAAAGGTCCTAACACTGGTGGGATGGGTGCCTATGCGCCAGTTCCTCACTTGCCACAGAGCGTGGTTGACACAGCGGTTGACACTATTGTCAAGCCAGTTCTTGAAGGAATGATCAAAGAAGGTCGTCCTTACACTGGTGTCCTTTACGCTGGACTTATCTTGACAGCTGATGGTCCTAAAGTCATCGAATTCAACTCACGTTTTGGTGATCCTGAAACGCAAATCATCTTGCCTCGCTTGACATCTGACTTTACGCAAAACATCACAGATATTTTGGACGGTAAAGAACCAGCCATCACTTGGACGAATAAGGGTGTGACATTGGGAGTGGTTGTAGCCTCAAACGGCTACCCACTCGCTTATGAGAAGGGTGTCAAACTTCCAGCCAAGACAGATGGTGACATCATCACTTACTATGCTGGTGCTAAATTCGCTGAAAATAGTCAAGACCTCCTCTCAAACGGCGGACGTGTCTACATGCTCGTCACAACAGCAGACACCGTCAAAGACGGCCAAAACATTATCTACAAAGAACTCAACAAACAAAACACAGAAGGCCTCTTCTATCGAAATGACATTGGAAGCAAAGCGTTAAAAGATTAACAGATACTATATTTGACAATGGCGAGCGAAAGCGAGCCAAACTAGGATAATGGTCGCCGTGGTGAAAAGACCAGAACAGTGAATGTTCTGGTCGGGGGAAACTTTGAGACCCTAGGCTCAAAGTTTGGGAATGAAACCGAAGGTTTGCTTCCGTCCCCACCACCTAAGACCATTATCAAAAAAAGAAAAAGGAAAAATTATGACTAAACCAGTAATTTCCATTATCATGGGCTCAAAATCTGACTGGGCAACCATGCAAAGCCGCTGAAGTCCTCGACAACTTCGGTGTCGCTTACGAAAAGAAAGTTGTTTCCGCACACCGTACACCGGACCTCATGTTCAAACATGCGGAAGAAGCACGTAGTCGTGGCATTAAAGTCATCATAGCTGGTGCGGGTGGCGCTGCCCACTTGCCAGGGATGGTTGCTGCTAAAACAACCCTTCCGGTTATTGGTGTACCAGTCAAATCACGAGCTCTTAGCGGTGTGGATTCGCTCTACTCTATCGTACAGATGCCAGGTGGTGTTCCAGTCGCAACCATGGCGATAGGTGAAGCAGGTGCGACCAACGCTGCTCTCTTTGCCCTCCGTCTTCTTTCAGTAGAGGATCAGGCTATCGCAACAGCTTTGGCAGATTTCGCAGAAGAGCAAGGAAAAATTGCAGAGGAGTCTACAAATGAGCTCATCTAAAACAATCGGAATTATTGGTGGCGGTCAGCTTGGTCAGATGATGGCCATTTCTGCTATCTATATGGGTCACAAGGTTATCGCGCTGGATCCTGCAGCGGATTGTCCGGCCTCTCGCGTAGCGGAAATCATCGTGGCTCCCTATAATGATGTGGACGCTCTTCGCCGGTTGGCGGAGCGTTGCGATGTCCTCACTTATGAATTTGAAAATGTGGATGCCGACGGTTTGGATGCTGTTATCAAAGAAGGACAACTCCCACAAGGAACTGACCTGCTTCGCATTTCCCAAAATCGCATTTTTGAGAAGGACTTTCTTTCCAACAAGGCACAAGTCACTGTGGCTCCTTACAAGGTCGTGTCATCAAGCCAAGATTTGGCAGGTATCGATTTGTCGAAAAACTATGTTCTCAAGACTGCGACAGGTGGCTACGATGGGCATGGACAAAAGGTCATTCGTTCAGAAACAGACTTTGAAGAAGCCCGTGCACTAGCCGATTCAGCAGACTGCGTCTTGGAAGAATTCGTCAACTTTGACCTTGAGATTTCTGTCATCGTGTCAGGAAATGGCAAGGATGTGACAGTCTTCCCTATTCAGGAGAATATCCATCGTAACAACATCCTCTCAAAAACCATTGTACCTGCTCGCATTTCTGAAAGTCTAGCAAACAAAGCCAAAGCTATGGCAGTGCGGATTGCTGAACAACTGGACCTTTCTGGAACTCTTTGCGTGGAAATGTTTGCGACAGCTGATGATATTATCGTTAATGAGATTGCCCCACGCCCCCACAACTCAGGCCACTACTCGATTGAAGCTTGCGACTTCTCCCAGTTTGATACCCACATTTTGGGTGTTCTGGGAGCACCGTTGCCAGACATCAAACTACATGCACCAGCAGTCATGCTCAATGTTCTCGGCCAGCATGTCGAGGCTGCTGAAAAAAATATGTGACAGAAAATCCAAGCGCCCACCTCCACTTATATGGTAAAATAGAAGCGAAGCACAACCGCAAAATGGGACATGTGACTTTGTTTAGTGATGAACCGGATAAGGTTGAGGAATTTGGGAAAGGGATTGATTGGTAAGATGAAAGAAAAGTTAAAAAGTGAAATTTTTAAGATAATCATTGCCACCTTTATAATTACTTTGGTTTTTTTGGAGTTACAATAAACGAAACTTTCCAAGGATTTATAGCTCTTATTTTTTTAAATATATTATTAGAATATTTTTTTGAAATTTATATTTCGTCAGAAAGACTTAAGAATATACATAAATATGGTGATGATTTCAATGGTGATTACTATGATTTATACTGGTCATTTTCAAAAAAATCGAATCTTATTATTGATTAATATTACCTTGTTTTTTTAGAATCATTACTACAAAGTATTCAATTAGAAATCATTCAAAAGGTGTGTATCTCATTTTTTGTTTTTATTGGAAGTGTACTACTTTGGGGAATTATATGTTCGTTTGGGAAGAGGCAATTAGTTCTCTATCGATTGACTACAAAAAAACAACAAAATTATGGAAAGTATACAAAAGGCGAAGAAGCTATAATATCAACTTTAAAAGGACTGGTAATTAAGAAGTGATGGAACATTAAATGATTTAGTTAATTGTCAATATCCTTGTTGAAAATGATAAGACGGGGGCAGTCGTCGAAGTTTTGTATGCTAGTAGCGATCACGAAAAAGTGACAGCGAAGTATGAAGAGCTAGTTGCACAATATCCTGATAACTATTTGGCTATCTATGATGTCCTACTGGATACGAATTTGAATACACTAGATCACTACCCGTCTGTATGGGTTGGAAAAGAAGAGTTTGTACAAGATGTGTGAAAGCGCACAGGAGCTTTCAGTTTTATAGTGCATCGACATAAATGCGAGGGAATATTAATAGATTTGATAGTTGGCGAAGGTAATATATCGTGGAAGTGCGAAATGAATTAATGAATGTGGAAAGTGATATTTTTGTCTCTAGGTATATCATGGATGCTGTTCCGTTTATATTTGAAGATTCATGTATGGAATTTATTAAGTGGAAACATAGAATTGCTGAGGCCTTAAAAATTGATCCAAGAGATATAATAATAACAGGTTCGGCTTGTCTAGGGGTGAGTTTAAATCCTCAAAAAAATTTTAAGAATTTTGATGCAACTTCAGATATAGATATTGGGATTATCTCTCCTCACTACTTTGATATTGCGTGGCATGAAATTAGAAATATAGAGTTGACATACTTAAGTAAGAGTAGTAGGAAAAAAATTGAAGATCACAAGCATCGACTTATCTTCTATGGAACAATTGCAATGGATCAAATTTGGGAAAAAATTTCATTTGGTGTGCAGTGGCATAATGCTTTAACTAAAATAAAATTAGATTATGTTGATGGAGATGATGATATTGGTAACAGAGAATGGCATTATAGAATTTATATGGATCATAAAGCGTTTCGAGATTATCAAATAAATAGTATTAAAAAAAGCTAAAAGTACAAATATTGGAGAATAATGATGGTTGAGTATTTAAATTTTACAAGTCAAAAATATAGGGTGGTTTAATCAGAGAAGAATCGATAATACTCTGATAGTTAGGCCAAAATTTCAAAGAAATGTAGTATGGACAGATAAACAGAGAAGTTTCTTGATTGATTCTATTTTAAATGGATATCCAATTCCAGAGTTGTATATACAAGAAGTGACTAACGCAGAAGGATTTTCAGAATATATTGTGGTAGATGGTCAGCAGAGAATAACTTCCTTTCTAAAATTTATTGATGGTGAGTTTCCGATTGATGAATCAGAAACTGTTCCAAAATGGGCTGGTCTATATTTCTCAGATTTATCTGAGAACGATAAGAAAAAATTTTATGGATATAAATTTATTGTGCGAGAGCTTCCAGAAATGTCAGAATCAGACCTCAGAAGCATTTTTACTAGAATTAATAAGAATAATGTTACCTTAAATGCACAGGAACTAAGACAGGCATTGTATACAGGTGATTTCATTACAACAATCAATAAAATTGCAGATAAATCTTATTGGGGGAAAATGGGAATATTTACCTCAACTAAAGTTCGAAGAATGCTAGATGCTGAATATATTAGTGAGTTAGCGATTGCCATGTTAAATGGTTATCAAAAATAAAAAGATAATCTGGATAGGTATTATGAAGCCTATGAAAGAAGTTTTGACCAGAGCGAAATATTAGAAGAGAATTTTTGATTTAATAGCAAAAAGAGATAACTTCAATTTTTTTCCTTCTTTAAGTGGTTTGAGGTGGAAAAAAATGTTACGGATTTCTATACTCTATTTCTAACATTTTATGAGTTAAGAGATTCGATACCATTTTCGTCAGATAATAGACAGAAAAATAAGAGAACAATTAGAAAAAAATTTTGCTAACGCTGTAACTAAAAATATTAAGTTTTGCGGACTTAGAAATTACAGAAGATGAGGGACTTTCAGAGGACGCTAATTTAAATTTGTATAAAAAATATGCTACTGGTGTTCGAGCATCAACTGATATAAGAAGTAGAAAAAATAGACAAGAAGCGTTAACTGAGTATTTGAAACAGAATTTGGATATTTAGAATTAATCTTCTAAATCAAGGAGAAAACAAACATGATTGATAGATATAGCCGCCCTGAGATGGCGAACATTTGGACTGAAGAAAATAAATACCGTGCTTGGCTTGAGGTGGAAATCTTGGCTGATGAAGCATGGGCTGAATTGGGAGAAATTCCTAAGGAAGATGTGGCTTTGATTCGTGAAAAAGCGGATTTTGACATCGACCGTATTCTTGAAATCGAGCAGCAAACTCGTCACGATGTGGTTGCCTTCACACGTGCGGTTTCTGAGACTCTTGGTGAAGAGCGTAAGTGGGTTCACTATGGTTTGACTTCTACTGACGTGGTAGATACTGCCTATGGTTACCTCTATAAACAAGCCAACGACATCATCCGCAAGGATCTTGAAAACTTCCTCAACATCATTGCTGACAAAGCGAAAGAACACAAGTTCACTATCATGATGGGTCGTACCCACGGCGTGCACGCTGAGCCTACAACTTTTGGTCTTAAATTGGCAACCTGGTACAGCGAAATGAAGCGTAACATCGAGCGTTTCGAGCATGCGGCTGCTGGTGTGGAAGCTGGTAAGATTTCTGGTGCGGTTGGTAACTTTGCCAATATCCCACCATTCGTTGAAAAATACGTCTGCGACAAATTAGGTATCCGTGCTCAAGAAATCTCTACACAGGTACTTCCTCGTGACCTTCACGCTGAGTATTTTGCAGTTCTTGCTAGCATCGCAACTTCAATCGAGCGTATGGCGACTGAAATCCGTGGTCTTCAAAAATCAGAACAACGTGAAGTGGAAGAGTTCTTTGCCAAAGGTCAAAAAGGGTCTTCAGCAATGCCTCACAAACGTAACCCTATCGGTTCTGAAAACATGACAGGTCTTGCGCGTGTGATCCGTGGTCACATGGTAACAGCTTATGAAAATGTATCACTCTGGCACGAACGTGATATCTCTCACTCATCAGCTGAGCGGATCATTGCACCAGATACAACTATCTTGATTGACTACATGCTCAACCGTTTCGGAAACATCGTTAAGAACTTGACAGTCTTCCCAGAAAACATGATCCGCAACATGAACTCTACATTTGGTTTGATCTTCAGTCAACGTGCTATGCTTGCTTTGATTGAAAAAGGTATGACGCGTGAGCAAGCTTACGACCTTGTACAACCAAAGACAGCTCAATCATGGGATAACCAAGTTGACTTCAAACCACTTCTCGAAGCAGATCCAGAGGTGACTTCACGTCTCACTCAAGAAGAAATTGACGAAATCTTTAACCCAACTTACTATACCAAACGTGTGGATGAGATCTTCGAACGCATCGGTTTGGGTGACTAATAATCACAATAAAAAGCGAGACTTTTGTCCCGCTTTTTATTTGTGCTTAATCTTTTTTCTTGCTAAGTCCGTAAGCTGTGAGAGCAGTCATAAGACCAGTAGCAATCAACCATTCTGAACCTTGGCTTCCTGTTTCAGGAAGTTTATTTTCTTTTGCTACAGGAGCTGGTCCTTGAGGAAGTGCTTTGTTTTCCTCAGCAGGAACAGATGCTGGAGCTGATTCATTTGGAATTTCTAGTTTTGGTTTTTCTTCAGCGATAGCTGCTTGACCATGTTCATCGCCGACGTGAGTGACAGGGTTGCCAACTTCGATCACTTGAGCGACTGGTTCTTGAGCGACAACACTAGTAACCAATATTTTAACTTCAGATCCATCAGCAGCAGTAGTCACAGAGTAAAAATGGCTACGACGACCGTTGACACCTGCAGTTACTAGACGAGTTTGTCCTTTAGGTAGTGAAGGAGTCTCGCGAGTGATGGTTGTAAATGGAATTTCTTCATCTTCGATGACTACTCGAGGTTTATTTACAACAGGAGCTTGACCTTTTTCATCTCCTACATGTGTCGCTAATGTTCCAACTTCGACAACTTGATTGACAGCTTCTTTCGTTACTTGTCTTTCGAGAACTGTTTCTGTTTGCTTGCCATTTTCGGTCACAACTGATACATAGATAGTCCGTTCACCTTTGATACCTTCAGTGATGACTTTCTCTTGTCCTGCTGGAAGGTTAGGATTTTCTTTCTTAACAATCTCAAACGGAATTTCTTCTGTCTTAACAAGAAGCTCTGGTCGGTTTTCAACTGCAGCAGCAGTTTCACTCTCATCGAGGCTTCCTGAGTGAGTTGCAGCTGGTTTGAGACCCAGTCTAGCAGCTTTGAGATTAGCTACAAGTGTGTCCAATTCAGCTTGTTTGTTACGATTGAGGTTGTAGTTAAGAGCGTCTTTAGCAGCCTTGAGAGCGTCGAGGCTTTCTGTGCTATATCCTTCTAAGTTTTCAGGGATTTGAGCAAGTTCTTCGCGTAGTGCTTTGTAGTCAGCACGGAAGTAGTCTTTGTTGTGATCTGCAAAGGCAGTCATGAGTTCAAAGATTTCTTCTTCCTTGTATTCTGCGCTTGGTCTATCAGCCCAGATAGCTAACATACTACCAACAGTAGGTAGGTCAACTTCAGGATATTTAGTTGATGCTAGTTGGTTAAATGGAGTTTTTTCAGTATTTTCAATAGCTTTCTTGAGGAAGCCACCGCCATCTTCTGGTTTTTGACCGAGAATGTAGTACCAATCCCCATTCGTGTTAAGGAATTTGTACCCCTTACTTGCTAGGTATTGAGGAGACGCAAGGTTGTAACCCCACCATCCTTTAGACCAGTAAGAGATGATAACGTCTTTATCAAACTCGACATCGTCCTTGTCTTCGTAGTAGAAGCCATCGTTAAAGGCCATTGGTTGCAAGCCTTTTTCTTTAGCCATGGCAGCTAGGCTATTAGCGTATTCAGCAAATTTACCGTAGAGACCATACCACTTGAGGTAGTACCAACCTTGAGCATTGGTAGCGTCATTAGCATATTCATCTGTACCATAGTTAAAGATCTTAGTCTTACCAGCAAAGAAGTCCATGTACTTGCCGATGAGGGCTTTTGTAAAGTTCATTGCTTCTTCGTTTTCAAGGTCCATAGTTGTTTTTGAAACCTTGTCAAAGTTAGCTTGAGGGTTTGCGATGCCTAATTTTTCCATAGCGACAAGCATAGCATCCATGTGACCTGGGCTATTGATAGCTGGGATTAGTCCAATACCTTTGTCCTTAGCATACTGGATAAGCTCAGTGATTTCAGCTTGGTTCAAAGTAGTTCCATTAGGATCGTCGTAGTAAGATTTTGTTCCCTCAATGATGGCATTTTTCACATCGTCGCTTGCATAAGTCTTGCCGTTTGCTGAGATACTCATATCATCAAGTAGGAAGCGAAGTCCATCGTTTCCAAGGAGCAAGTGAAGGTCAGAGTAACCGAGTTCGCTGGCTTTATCTACGATGCGTTTAAGTTGGTCTAGTGTGAAGTATTTACGTCCAGCATCGATAGAGATGACCTTATTCTTAGCTAGTTTTTCAACTTCACGTTTAGCATCTTCTTCTTTTTGAGCTTCTGGAGTGAAGGTCAAGTTGCTAACAGCTTCTTGGAGTTTTGCGATCGCTTGATCAATAGTATCTTGTTGAGCACGGCTGAGGTTGCTATCGAGAGAATGGATGGCTTTTTCAGCTTCTTTAACGGCTGCAATACTTTCTTCTGTGTAGCGAGTAAGGTCTGTTGGAACTTCTTTCAGAGCTTGTTCAGCAGACTCGTAATCAGCAGCGAAATATTCAGCATTTGAGTTTGCGAATTGACGCATGAGTTTGAAGAGACGAGATGGAGAGTAGCGAGCAGATGGAGTATCAGCCCAAGCAGCTACCATACCACCGATAATAGGAACGTCAGCTCCTTCAGTTTTTGGAACAGAAGTAATCGGTGTGCTCTTAATGCCGTTCAAACCTTGATCAAGGTTGTACCACCCTTGCCCGTCAGCATTGCGGCCGAGAACGTAGTACCAAGCATCGTTAGTATTGAGGATTTCGTGTCCTTTTTCAGCTAGTAATTTAGAAGAAGCGACATCGTAACCGCCCCAGCCACCAGTCCACATAGAGACGATGATGTCCTTGTCAAAGGTACCAAAACTTGTATCGCTATTATAGTAGATACCGTCGTTGAAGGCCATTGGTTTTAGACCGTGAGATTTGACGATACGAGCTAGTCATTAGCATAAGCGATGAATTTGTCATAGCCCTTGTCTGGGAATCCATCTTCTGGATACCATTTATAGGCTTGAAGAACGCTCCAACCTTTAGCATCAGTAGCATCGTTAGCGTACTCATCCAAACCGATGTTGAAGATTTCAGACTTACCAGCAAAGTAGCCTGCATACTTATCAATCAAAGCTTTTGTGAAGGCAACTGCTTTTTCATTGTCAAGGTCGACAGTACGTGCTGATTCTTTACCAAATAGTTAAAGTTAGGCTTTTCAATACCTAGTTCTTTCATGGCATTAAGGATAGCGTCCATGTGACCAGGACTGTTAACAGATGGGATAAGGCCGATACCTTTATCCTTAGCATAGTTAATCAAATCGGTCATTTGGCTTTCAGTTAGATGATTGCCGTTTGGATCGTTGTAGTAGGCATTTGTTCCATTTTCAACAGCACGTTTGACATCATCGCTTGCATAAGTCTTGTCCCCTACAGTTAGAGACATATCATCAAGCATAAAGCGCAAGCCATCATTTCCGACTAGGAGATGAAGATCAGTGTAACCATAGTGTTTGGCTTTGTCGATGATTTCTTTCAGTTGTTCAGGAGAGAAGTATTTACGCCCTGCATCGATTGAAACGATTTTCTTTTTAGCTAGTTTTTCATTGACTTGAGCTTCTCTATCTGTAGAAACTACAGGAGCTTCAACTTTAGCAACTTCTTTGTTTTCAACTTTTTCTTTTTCAGATTCTGTCTTCTTAACTTCTTCAGTTGCTTCTGGCTTTGCTGGAGTTTCTTCGGTTGCAACAGCTTTTTCTACGACAGGTGCAGGAGTAGTTTCAACTTTTGGTACTTCAGTGTTTGTTACAGGTGTCGCTGGAGCTGCAGGAACTACGGCTTCTGGTGTAGGACTAGTTTCAAGTTTTTCTTCGCTGGCCTGTGGAGACGATTCTCCTGCGGCTTGGATAGTAGGTTGATTCTCTGTTGTAGTAGGTACGACTCCATCAGCGGCAACAGCTTGCGCATGAAAGGCAAAGCCGATCAAGACAGAAGCTGCTCCGATTGCGTATTTACGAATAGAGAAACGCTGTTTATTTCTGGTCTCATTAAATAACCTCCTAATTTATTGTTTTGGTAGCGTTTTCACAAACTGATTCCATTGTATTATCTGAATCTAGTAAAGTCAAGTATTTTTAATAAAATACCTATAAAAAAATATAAAAAAAGTTATTTAATTTGAACTGATTTTTCAATTTTTACTCTGTTTTTTTAGTAAAATTTCTCCAAATTATAGTTTAAAGTCATTTGATATTTCCTACTAAAAAGCTGGCGTGTTATAATGAAAAAAACAGAAAAAGCCTGAAACAATTGTCTCAGACTTTTTAATGTTTAGTGATCGCGATCACATGAGATAAATTTAATCTTATAGAAATCAGAACGTTTGTAAGTTTCAATGTATTCCAACACTTGGCCAGTTGACTCAAGTTTAGTTGTCTTGGTTTGAAGAACAGTTGGGAACTGAGAGTCGATTCCTAGGATAGAAGCAGCATGTTCTGGAGTTGGAAATACAATTTCATTGATTTCTTCAAAATGCTCGTCATTCATGTGAATGTGGTAGTCCAATTTGAAACGATTATAGATAGAACTATAGTATTCAAGATTTGGATAGTTTGCATTGATGTATTGTTCAGGGATATAAGATGTGTGGTAGATATAAGTAACACCGTTAGATTCACGGATACGTTCGATTTTGTAATAAAATTGATCGCCACGCAATCCCAATTTTTCTAAGTAGTTAAGATCGTTACCGCGTTCAATAGAAAGAACAGTGACTTTATCGTCCTTGGTTTCAAAAATTTCTACATCAGAAAATTCTACGAGTTTGTGCTTGCGAGCGCGAGCCACAAAGGTTCCTTTTCCTTGTTGGCGGACAATATAACCGTCTTTAGCAAGGTCGTTTAAGGCGCGAACAACAGTGATTGAACTTACGTCATACATTGCGATCAATTCTGCTTCAGTGTAGAACTTGTCGCCACTTGCAAATTGACCTGAAATGATTTTGTTTTTCAATTCATCTTTGATATATTGATACTTTGGAATTGCCATATTTTCACCTCATTTTTTCCTTCTCCATCTTCGATTTTACCATAAATAGTTTGAAAATGATAGTAAATAATGTAAAAAAATAAAATAATATTCTAAGCGATTGACTTACATATTATTTACGGTTAAAAAAACTCATACATTTATGCTATCTAGATCGAAAAATATTTAAGAAAAAAATTTTTTTACAAGAATTTTTAGAAAACAATTCAGTAAAAAAAGAAAAAAATTTAAATAATTTTTCGAAAAAAATCTATTGACAAGATGGATTCATTAGTTTATTATTTAATATAACAACAAATGAAAGCGCAAACGGAAAAGTATGGGGTGGTAAAATGGCAAGGTTTAAAATTGAGGATGATTTTTACCTAGATGGGAAACCATTCAAAATTTTATCTGGTGCCATTCATTATTTTAGAATTCCTGAAGAAGACTGGTATCATTCATTATACAATCTCAAAGCTTTTAGGGTTTCAACACTGTTGAAACATATGTCGCTTGGAATTTGCATGAGCCAACTGAAGGAAACTTCAATTTTGAAGGCAATCTTAATATTGACAAATTTCTTCAGACAGCTCAGGGCTTAGGCTTGTATGCTATTGTTCGACCATCTCCCTTTATCTGTGCAGAGTGGGAATTCGGTGGTTTACCAGCATGGCTTTTAAATAAAGGCATGCGAATCCGTTCCTCTGATCCAGCCTTTGTTGAAATGGTAGGACGTTACTACGATCATTTACTTCCGCGTCTTGTTTCAAGATTGTTGGACAATGGTGGTAACATTCTCATGATGCAGGTTGAAAATGAGTACGGTTCATACGGTGAGGACAAGACCTACTTGCGTGAGATTCGCCGATTGATGGAAGAACGTTCAGTAACTTGTCCGCTCTTTACATCTGATGGCCCATGGCGAGCAACTCTGAAAGCTGGAACCTTAATCGAAGATGATCTCTTTGTGACAGGGAACTTTGGTTCAAAAGCTAACTTTAACTTCTCGCAAATGCAAGAGTTCTTTGATGAGTATGGCAAGAAATGGCCACTCATGTGTATGGAATTCTGGGATGGATGGTTTAACCGATGGAAAGAACCAGTCATCACGCGTGATCCAGAGGAGTTAGCAGAAGCCGTACATGAGGTGCTAGAGCAAGCCTCTATCAACCTTTACATGTTCCACGGTGGAACCAACTTTGGATTTATGAATGGTTGTTCAGCTCGAGGGACCATTGATTTACCACAAGTAACATCTTATGATTATGACGCTCTCCTTAATGAAGCTGGAAATCCAACTGCTAAATACATGGCAGTTAAGGAAATGATGGCAACTTACTATCCTGAGTATCCACAATTAGAACCGCTTTACAAAGAGAGTATGGAAGTTGAAAACATTCCACTGGTTGAGAAAGTTTCTCTCTTTGGAACCTTGGATAGCCTAACAAGTCCTATCGAGAGTCTCTATCCTAAGAAAATGGAAGAGTTGGGGCAAAGCTACGGTTATCTACTCTATCGTACAGAAGCTAGTTGGGATGCAGAAGAAGAACGCATCCGCATCATTGACGGTCGAGACAGAGCTCAGCTATTTGTAGATGGTAAATGGGTTGCAACTCAGTACCAAACAGAAATTGGTGAAGATATCTTCTATCAAGGAAAAAAGAAAGCGCTCTCTCGTTTTGATATCCTGGTAGAAAATATGGGGCGTGTCAATTATGGTCACAAATTCTTAGCAGATACCCAGCGAAAAGGGATTCGTACAGGTGTTTGTAAAGATCTGCATTTCTTGCTCAATTGGAAACAATATCCGCTTCCACTAGATAATCCTGAAAAGATTGATTTCTCAAAAGGATGGACAGAAGGACAGCCTGCCTTTTACGCCTATGACTTTGAAGTTGAGGCTCCGAAGGATACCTACTTAGAACTATCTGAATTCGGTAAAGGGATTGTCTATGTCAATGGCCATCATCTAGGTCGTTTCTGGAATGTTGGTCCAACCTTATCGCTTTATATTCCGCACAGCTATCTCAAGGAAGGTGCTAACCGCATCATTATCTTTGAAACTGAAGGGGATTATGAAGATCACATACACTTAACTCGTAAACCTACACTAAAACATATAAAGGGGGAAAATTTATGACAATTGTAGGATGCCGTATAGATGGGCGCTTAATTCACGGACAAGTGGCAAACCTTTGGTCTGCTAAACTTAATGTTTCACGTATCATGGTCGTTGACAATGAAGTTGTGAACAACGACGTTGAAAAAAGCGGCTTGAAACTCGCAACACCACCAGGTGTAAAACTTAGTATTTTGCCAGTTGATAAAGCAGCGGCGAATATCCTTGCTGGTAAATATGATAGCCAACGTCTTTTGATTGTAGCACGCAAACCTGACCGTTTCCTCGGTTTGGTAGAAGCAGGTGTGCCGCTTGAAACTGTCAACGTCGGCAACATGTCTCAAACACCAGAAACTCGTCCTATCACACGTTCTATTAACGTTGTTGATAAAGACGTAGAAGATTTCCACAAATTGGCGGAAAAAGGTGTTAAACTTACTGCTCAAATGGTTCCAAATGATCCAGTTTCAGACTTTTTGAGCTTATTAAAATAGGAAAAAATTTTTAGGAGGTCATTGTTATGATACAATGGTGGCAAATTTTACTTCTCACTTTGTACTCAGCTTATCAAATCTGTGATGAGTTGACGATCGTTTCTTCTGCAGGTTCCCCTGTATTCGCTGGTTTCATTACTGGTTTAGTCATGGGAGATTTGACAACTGGTTTGTTTATCGGTGGTAGCTTGCAGTTGTTCGTACTTGGGGTAGGTACCTTCGGTGGTGCTTCTCGTATCGACGCAACTTCTGGTGCGGTTCTTGCGACTGCTTTCTCAGTTTCACAAGGAATCGAAACAGACCTTGCGATCACTACAATCGCTGTACCAGTAGCAGCACTTTTGACTTACTTCGACGTACTTGGTCGTATGACTACAACATTCTTCGCTCACCGTATTGATGCTGCGATCGAACGCTTTGACTACAAAGGAATCGAACGTAACTATCTTCTTGGTGCAGTTCCTTGGGCTCTATCTCGTGCCCTTCCAGTATTCTTCGCCCTTGCTTTCGGTGGAGAATTCGTACAAGGTGTTGTAAACCTTGTTAAAGAATACCAATGGGTTGCAGACGGTTTGACTCTTGCAGGTCGTATGCTTCCAGGTCTTGGATTCGCTATCTTGCTTCGTTACCTTCCAGTTAAACGTAACCTTCACTACCTTGCTATGGGATTCGGTTTGACAGCTATGTTGACTGTACTTTACTCATACGTAACAGGTCTTGGTGGAGTAGTTGCTGGTCTCGTTGGCACTCTTCCTGCTGACGTTGCTGAAAAAATTGGCTTTGCCAACAACTTCAAAGGTTTGTCTATGATCGGTATCTCTATCGTAGGTATCTTCCTTGCAGTGCTTCACTTCAAGAACAGCCAAAAAGTTGCTGTAGCAGCACCTTCTACACCATCAGAAAGTGGGGAAATTGAAGATGACGAATTCTAATTACAAATTAACAAAAGAAGATTTTAATCAAATTAACAAACGTAGCTTGTTCACTTTCCAATTGGGATGGAACTACGAGCGTATGCAAGCATCAGGTTACCTTTACATGATCTTGCCACAATTGCGTAAAATGTATGGAGATGGAACTCCTGAGTTGAAAGAAATGATGAAAGTTCATACTCAATTCTTCAACACTTCACCATTCTTCCACACAATCATCGCTGGTTTTGACCTTGCCATGGAAGAAAAAGATGGCGTTGTTTCAAAAGATGCGGTTAACGGTATCAAGACTGGTTTGATGGGACCATTCGCTCCTCTTGGAGATACTATCTTTGGTTCACTTGTACCTGCTATCATGGGATCTATCGCTGCAACAATGGCTATCGCTGGTCAACCTTGGGGTATCTTCCTTTGGATCGCAGTTGCAGTAGCGTATGACATCTTCCGTTGGAAACAGTTGGAATTTGCCTACAAAGAAGGGGTTAACCTTATCAACAACATGCAAAGCACTTTGACAGCTTTGATTGAAGCTGCATCTGTACTTGGTGTGTTCATGATGGGTGCTCTTGTAGCAACAATGATCAACTTTGAAATTTCATACAAATTGCCAATCGGTGAAAAGATGATTGACTTCCAAGACATCTTGAACTCAATCTTCCCACGTTTGCTTCCAGCGATCTTCACTGCATTCATCTTCTGGTTGCTTGGTAAGAAAGGTATGAACTCTACAAAAGCTATCGGTATCATTATCGTGCTTGCCTTGGCTCTTTCTGCTCTTGGTAAATTTGCACTTGGAATGGGCGCATAATTTATGACGAAATCATTGATTTTAGTGAGTCACGGTCGTTTTTGTGAAGAACTTAAAGGTAGCACAGAAATGATTATGGGACCACAAGACAACATTCATGCGGTGGCTCTTCTTCCAGAAGATGGACCAGAAGATTTCACTGCGAAATTTGAAGCTGCTGTCGAAGGTTTAGATGATTTCCTAGTCTTTGCTGATCTCCTTTGGTGGAACACCATGTAATGTGGTGAGTCGTCTGATTATGGAAGGTCGTGACATTGAACTTTATGCAGGAATGAATCTTCCAATGGTTATTGAGTTTATCAATGCGAGTCTAACTGGCGCTGATGCAGATTATAAGAGTCGTGCTTCAGAAAGCATTGTAAAAGTTAATGATTTATTGGCTAGCTTCGATGACGATGAAGATGAATAAGGTGTAATAACAGAAATACTGTTAGAACATATTTCATAGAATATAAATGGGAATGGGGCTTACTCCCATTCCCATATTTTAAATAAAAAACAATATAATAATAGATTAGAGGAACTCAATGCTAGATTATACAAAAGAAGAATTGCTTGAGTTGGGGGCAGAAATCACAACTCGCGAAATTTACCAACAACCAGACGTTTGGAAAGAAGCTTTTGAAGCTTATCAAGCACGACGTGATGAAATTGTAGCCTTCTTACAAGGAATTGCTGACAAACATGACTATATCAAGGTTATCCTGACTGGTGCTGGAACTTCTGCTTATGTAGGTGATACTCTTGTTCCTTACTTCAAGGAAGTCTATGACGAACGTAAATGGAATTTTAATGCTATCGCGACAACTGATATCGTAGCAAACCCACAAACTTATTTGAAAAAAGATGTGGCGACTGTTTTAGTATCATTCGCGCGTAGCGGGAACTCACCTGAGAGTGTGGCAACAGTTGACTTGGCTAAGGCTTTGGTTGATGAACTTTATCAAGTAACTATCACATGTGCGGCTGAAGGGAAATTAGCACTTCAAGCTCATGGTGATGACCGCAATCTTTTGCTCTTGCAACCGGCAGCTTCTAATGATGCTGGATTTGCTATGACATCGAGCTTTACTTCAATGATGCTAACAGCTCTCTTAGTCTTTGATCCAACAGAATTTGCTGTTAAAGCTGAACGTTTTGAAGTGCTTTCTAGTCTAGCTCGTAAAATTCTTGACAATGTGGCAGATGTGAAAGAATTGGTTGATCTAGACTTTAATCGAGTGATTTATCTAGGTGCGGGCCCATTTTTCGGACTTGCTCATGAAGCCCAGCTTAAATTTTGGAATTGACTGCAGGTCAAGTAGCGACTATGTATGAAAGTCCAGTTGGATTCCGTCATGGTCCAAAATCTCTTATCAATGAAGATACTGTAGTTTTAGTATTTGGTACTACGACAGACTATACTCGTAAGTATGACTTAGACTTAGTTCGTGAAGTTGCAGGTGACAAAATTGCTCGTCGCGTTGTTCTCTTGAGTGACCAAACCTTTGGCCTTGAAAATGTTAAGGAAGTGGCGCTTGGCTGTGGTGGCGTTTTGAATGATGTTTACCGTGTCTTCCCTTATATCGTTTACGGTCAGTTGTTTGCCCTTTTGACTTCGCTTAAAGTTGGAAACAGACCAGATACACCATCGCCTACAGGTACAGTGAACCGCGTCGTTCAAGGTGTCATTATTCACGAGTTTGAAAAATAAGGAAGAATCTATGAGTAAATTAACATTAAGCCCAAATAAACTTGCTTGCATGCAAAAACTTTCAGACGAAAATGGTATCATCTCAGCTCTTGCTTTTGACCAACGTGGTGCTTTGAAACGCCTTATGGCTCAATACCAAACAGAAGAGCCAACAGTAGCTCAAATGGAAGAACTTAAAGTCTTGGTAGCAGATGAATTGACTAAATACGCTTCATCTATGCTTCTTGACCCTGAGTACGGACTTCCAGCGACTAAAGCACTTGATCCAAAAGCTGGTCTTCTCCTCGCTTATGAAAAAACTGGATACGACACAACAAGCACAAAACGTTTGCCAGACTGCTTGGATATTTGGTCTGCAAAACGTATCAAAGAACAAGGTGCGGATGCTGTTAAGTTCTTGCTTTACTACGATGTAGATAGCTCTGACGAACTCAACCAACAAAAACAAGCCTACATTGAACGTATCGGTTCTGAGTGTGTGGCTGAAGACATTCCATTCTTCCTTGAAATCTTGGCTTACGATGAAAGATCGCTGATGCAGGTTCTGCAGAATATGCTAAAGTGAAACCACATAAGGTTATCGGTGCGATGAAAGTCTTCTCAGATCCACGTTTCAACATCGATGTCTTGAAAGTAGAAGTTCCAGTTAACGTGAAATACGTTGAAGGCTTTGGTGATGGAGAAATCGTTTATACACGTGAAGCAGCAGCAGCATTCTTCAAAGCTCAAGACGAAGCGACTAACCTTCCTTACATCTACTTGAGTGCAGGTGTATCCGCTAAACTCTTCCAAGAAACTCTTGTCTTTGCCCACGAATCAGGTGCAAACTTCAACGGTGTTCTTTGTGGACGTGCAACATGGGCTGGATCAGTTGAAGCTTACATCAAAGATGGTGAAGCAGCAGCTCGCGAATGGCTTCGTACAACTGGATTTGAAAACATCGATGAACTTAACAAGGTTCTTCAAACAACAGCTACTTCATGGACTGAACGTGTAGAAGCATAGAACATGAATAGAAGGAACTACTTTTGTTAAGAAAATATTTATGGTTTCTTGACAAAGGTGTCTGTAAATCATACAATAAAACCATAGAATGTGAATGCGCTTTCTATGGTTTGTTTACTTAATTGAAATAGAAAAAGGAGAGAAGGATGAAAGCATACACAGAACGTGTATTTGGGAAAGTTGATGGCAAGGATGTCCTCGCTTACCGTTTTGAAACGGAGGCAGGCTACCAACTGGAAATCATGACTTATGGTGCGACAATTCTACGCTATGTAACTCCAGATAAGGCTGGTAATTTTGCTAATGTTATTCTTGGCTTTGATGATTTTGAAAGCTATGTGGGCAATAGCCTAAACATGGAGCAAGTGTAGGTCCAGTTGCAGGTCGTATCGCAGGTGCGACATTTGAACTTAATGGGAAGACCTATGATCTTGAAGTAAATAATGCTAGCAACTGTAACCACAGTGGCTCAACTGGTTGGGATTCTAGCTTGTTTGAGCTAGTCGAAGTGAATGATCATGGTTTGACTCTTTACACAGAAAGAGCAGACGGGACTGGAGGTTTCCCTGGAAATCTTAAGATCTGGATTAGCTACTACTTGGAAGAAAGTGGTGCCTACGAAGTTAGTTACAAGGTAACGACAGACCAGGATACCTTGGTCAATCCAACTAACCATAGCTACTTTAATTTGTCAGGTGATTTCACTCAGACAGTTGACCGCCATGTTTTCCAACTGAATACAGAGGGTATCTATCCAATCGCTCCTGACGGTGTCCCAGCTAAAACTCCAGATGCTAACCGTGATGTGGTCAAACATATCTACAATGGTGCTTTGTTGAAGGATATCTTTGCAGAAGAAGATGAGCAAATCCAACTCGTATCTGGATTAGACCATCCATTTGCTCTTCCTACAGGACATGACAATGCTGGATTCCTCTATGACCAAGGTTCAGGTCGCTTCTTGCTCTTCAAGACAGAGGCTCCTTGCTTTGTGGTCTACACAGCAAACTTTGTGGACGAGAGTGTTATCATCGCTGGTCAGCCAATGATTCAGCACAATGGAATTGCTCTAGAAGCGCAAGCTTTACCAGATGCTATTCATAGTGACCTTAAAGACCAAGTCATCCTTAAAGCAGGTGAAACTTTCACTAGCAAAACTCGTTACGAACTTGTCGTGAAATAATGATTATTCTCTGAGTAAACCTAGACTTTAACCGTTAGTTATTTACTAGCTGTTAGAGTTTGGGTTATTTTTGATTATTTAAAAAAATAAAGGAATAATCTAAAGTTTAAGAGATCATTCGATATATCAAATATTTTTTTACTAAATAAAGAGGATTGACTTATATTGATAGTTAATGATGAAATAATATCTAATAGATATATTTATATGATAGCTCTTTTACTAAAAAAATAAGGTATAATTAAAATGGAATAAATCTAGGCTTTTTGACTAAAAATACTAGATTTTTGATAAAGATTTTTTTGGTAAAAAAACTATCTTGCTTACGAAATGTAATACTTGGAGCTTTGATAAAAGCACTACCTGATGTTCATTTTCATATTTTGGCTCATACAACTTTTGCATCGAGGTTGTTGATTTACAACGCTATCTTAATGTGATCATCTACCCTAGTTTTAACAGATATAATTTTGAAAATGTTCTTAGTAAAGTCGATTTTTATTTAGATATCAATCATTTTAATGAAATTATGAATATCACTTAGGAGATTCATAAATTGGGGAAACCGATCTTTGCTTTTGATAATACCAGTAAGGACCAAACAGGAGGAAGTCAGATTTTTTCTTCACAAACTCCTGAAACGATGGTAGTAGCGATAAAAGCTTACCTCAATTCGTTAGATAAATGAGAAAGTTTTAGTAGATAATCTAATCATTCGCTAGTTCACTTCTTTTATGGAGTCTATGATTTGATGCTTGTGATTAGAGTTTAGTTTGGAGTTAAAGAATGCTTTACACTTTTAATCTTATGGTGGGTTTAGAACCCAATGGTGTAGATGTTGCTCAAGCATATCGTGGGAAGGCTTTTCGCGACTTGGGCCTCCCTGCCAGTTTTGTATTTACACAAGTTCCTCCTCGATATAAATGGGACTATTACCTATCTTTGGGTCATCTCGAGGAAGAAATCCTGTTAGCACATATGTTGCTGACGGATCAGCGTGATATGAGCTTGGGGATCCGTATAGATGATATGAAACAGTTCTTACATTTGACTGCTGAATATAAGGAAAATAATCACGAGTTGTGTTTTCAAGAACAAGATGGTGTGACTACCATTCTACATAAAAACAGTCTAAAACCGGATTATGTGGACTATGTAGATTATTATGTATTTGGTCGTTTACTTCGTAGAGAACATTATGGTAAGAAAAAGCTGTTCACAGAATTTTTTACAGCAGTGGATACTGGATTTGGTCTAGAAGCTAAAGTTGTTCGTCGACTGTTTCATAATAGAGATGGTTCAGTAGCTTTTGAAGAGATAAAAAAAGAACCAGGTGAGAATACTGAAGCAGTTTATCGGTGTGGTGCGGAGTGGTTCTATAGTGAATCTGAATTTTTAGAGCGAGCCATATCAGAGTTGCAGTTTAGTAAAGAGGATCATATATTTCTTGATCGTCTAGAGAATCTCCCCTTCACGTCTCCTCTTTTACGTTTAAAGGGTGAAGCAAGATTATCCTGTGTTGTGCACTCCATCCATCATTGGGGAGATCAGATCAATTCTGAATATTATCACCTTTTTCAATATGCCGAAGAATTTGATGATATTTTAGTATCAACACAAGCACAGAAGGATGAATTAGAAAAACATTTAGAGTTACTGGGAAAAACTGGTCAAGTTCGCGTTCTTCCAGTAGCTGCTCTAGACCAGTTGCAATTAGCAGATGAACGAAAACCATATTCTGTGATGCTCGCCGCTCGATTTGTACGTCGAAAACGATTAGACTTAGCAATTAAAGCCATCATTGCTTTTCATGAAATTTGTCCAGACGTCAACTTAGATATCTATGGTCAAGGGATGCTATGGCAGGATATTGAAGCAGAGATTGCCAATCTAGGAGCACAAAATTATATCCATCTTAAGGGGCATCAGACAATTTCAAACCGTTTCAAGAGTATGAACTTTACCTGGCTACCTCGGAATGGGAAACTTTTGGTATAACTTTGTTAGAAGCAATTGGTTCTGGACAAGCTCTTGTTGGTCTAGATGTACCATATGGAAATCAGACCTTTATTCAGGAGGGTAAAAATGGTTATTTAGTTCCTTTTGATGCTCGTTCGGATGAGGAAATTGTGGTTGATTTAACAAAAGCTTTAGAGAAAGCCTTCAAACAAATCAAACAGTTCAGGGAAGGCTCTTACCGCTTGGCTGAAGAATATTTATCAGACTGCATAACAAAACAATGGTATGAATTGTTGACTAGAGAATGGGAATAAAAAAGAAATGATGTATTATTATCTGACGAGGGAATGGTATTCAGATGACGATCGCCTAAAAAAAGATTTAGAGCTCATGGGGATGGATCTGAAACCATTAACGATTAACAATATTTTTACTAGTTTTTTTTCTAATCATGAAAATTCAAGTCCCTTACACATGACTCAACTTCCCTTACCTAGATTTTGGGAGGTTCTTTCTACAGGTGATATCGTAGCGGAAGGAAATAAAAAAGGGAAGATTTACTGCTATCCTCAGTGGCCACAAATGGTGGAGTTAGTCGAATGGTATGATAACAAAGGTGTTTGTTGTGCAAAAGATCATTATGATTTATCGGGATCCTGTTTTCATAGAGAAATCTGGAGTGGTGGGAAAAAAGAGATAGACATTTATGGTCAGGAAAATCAAGAGCAACTCTATCTTTTTTCATCTCATAATCGTGCACTTTATCGAGAAGTAAATGGTCGGGAACAGGGCTTTTATTCAATTGATGAAGCAAGAAAACTGATTTTAGATAAACAATTGTCCACAGGTGATTGTTTAGTATTATCAGATATAAGCTTGCTTAGGGATATGCTCAACCTCTCATCTAATCAGATAATGTTTTATATAAGAGAAGAGTTATCTGTAGAAGATATTTCATATCTAAAAGAGCGTTGTGGGAAACTACTGACTCGAGATTTGAAATTAAAGACAGACAATATGAATCTTCCCCTGATTTATCTGCCAACGTTTCTTGGTGCCTTTAGGGAGTTTCGTCCGCATATTTTAATTTTGACAGATACGCAAGAACTAGAGCAAATTGAAGTACTTGTATCTGCTCTACCAGATTTTGAATTTCATATTGCTGCTTTAACAGTAATGGGAGGGCGTTTATTAAATCTAGATTGTCATGCAAATGTTCATCTTTATCCAGGATTATCTAAAGAGATATATGAGAAACTTTTACAAACGTGTAGCATTTATCTGGATATTTCTCATGCGCAGGAAATACTTGATGGTAGCCGTACAGCTCTTGAAAATGGCATGATCCTTTATTCTTTTAAGGAAATGTGTCACCATCCAGAGTTTTATGCCACTGACCATCTGTTTTCAAGGGATGGTGTAGCAGAGTTGATTGACGAATTATCTCAACTTGTAAATCCAGAAAAATATCAATTTGCTTATGATAAACAAAAAATGAATCCGTGTTTAGTGACAAGGGAAGAGTTGAAGTTACTTTTTTAAATGACGGATAAATAAATGAAGTATCGTGAAAGCTTTAGAGTAGATCTTCCTAGATAAAGATATCAATAACTATATAGCGTTTAGCTTAGTATTTCGCTTGCTGACAATCTGTATTTGAATCATCAATTTAGTATGGGGAAATATAATCAAGAGTTTGTAGCTAAGAGGATATGATTATATCGATTCAGCAATATTTGAAGAACTTAGACTAAAAATTGAATAAAGAAATAAAAAAATGGAAAAAAATAAGTGTTATCGTCCCTGTTTATATGTCAGAGGACTATCTTGAAAAATGTTTAGATAGCATTCTTCAACAAACTTATCAAAATCTTGAAGTTATTTTAATCAATGATGGTTCGGCAGCTATTTGTCAACGATATAAAAATCAAGATGCGCGTGTTAAAGTATATCATAAGCCAAATGGAGGAGTTGCTTCCAGTCGCAATCGTGCCTTGGAAGCTGTGACAGGTGATTACATTGTCTTTGTGGATAATGATGATTAGCTAGAGTTAGACCATATCCAAAGCCTTTATGATTTATTGAAAAAAACGGATACAGATATTGCAATTGGTAATTTCACTCAATTTATTGAAGATCAGGGGAGTTTTTTAATCCATGTGGGTGCAGACAACTATTTTGAACAAGTGTACAGCTCTTTCGATTGGTTCCATCATCAATATGATGGAAAGTATAATATTAGTCAATGTTTTACAGTTCCGTGGGCAAAACTCTATAAAGCAGAGCTTTTCAAGGATATTATTTATCCAACGGATCAGAAAGGTAGAGGATGATTATACGATTACCTTCAAGCAGATAAGATTGCCTATATGAATAAAGCCATTTATATTCATAGAAAACGCTCCACAAGTGTGACGAGAACAGTTAATCTTGCAGATGTTTATCCTTTAAAGAGTATTGAAGAGCGTCTGACTATTTTGAATCTGATTGGAGCACCTCAGGAGTTGTTGGATAAGGAAATTCAGGCTTATAAATGGCGATTATCCATTCATGAAGAAAAATCATTGAAACGCGGAGATATGGAAGCTTATCAACAGATTTTGGTGAAAAAAGCTATTGAGACTAAGCAGCGGTAAGAGTTATAAGTCTTATAGAATAGTTGATTAAAGAAAAATAATTGCTACAACTTATCGTAAAATAATAAAAAGAGGCTGGGACAAAAAGATTTTGATTTTAGGAATTCTTTATTATAAATTTTTAAAATCGATAGATTAGACAAAAAAAGCGAACAAGACAGTATTCTGAGTGTCAGATAACTTGTTTTGTTCGCTTTTTATATTGGCTCTCTGTCAACTGTAGTGGGTTGAATAAAAGCTAACATCTGGAGAGGACAAGCGTTGTCCTCTCCATTTTTATATTCAGAGCGATGAAAATTCGTTTCTTAAAGTTATCAAAGTTCCGAAATCCAAAGGCATTTCGTTTGATAAGTTTGATGAGATTATTAGTCGCTTCCAATTTGGCGTTGGAATAAGGTAATTGAAGGGCGTTGACAATTTTCTCTTTGTCCGTGAGAAATGTCTTAAAGACAGTCTGAAAAAGAGGATGAACCTTTTTTAGATTGTCTTCAATAAGTCCGAAAAATTTCTCGGGCTCTTTATTCTGAAAGTGAAAAAGCAAGAGCTGATAGAGATTATAGTGGTATTTCAAGTCTTCTGAATAGCTCAAAAGCTTGTCTAGAATTTCTTTATTCGTTAAGTGCATGCGAAAATTAGGGCGATAAAAACGTTTATCACTTAGTTTACGGCTATCTTGTTGGATGAGCTTCCAGTAGCGTTTTATAGCTCGATATTCATGGGTTTTTCGATCAAACTGATTCATGATTTGGACACGCACACGACTCATAGCACGGCTAAGATGTTGCACGATGTGAAAGCGATCAAGTACAATTTTTGCATTAGGAAAGAGCTGTTTAGCTAAGTCATAGTAAGGACTAAACATATCCATTGTAATGATTTTAACTCGACATCGAACAGCTCGATCGTATCGAAGAAAGTGATTTCGGATAACAGCTTGTGTTCTTCCCTCAAGAACAGTGATGATGTTGAGATTGTCAAAATCTTGTGCAATGAAACTCATCTTTCCCTTAGTGAAAGCATACTCATCCCAGGACATAATCTCAGGAAGTCGGCTAAAGTCATGCTTAAAATGAAAGTCATTGAGCTTACGAATGACAGTTGAAGTTGAAATGGCCAGCTGCTGAGCGATATCAGTCATAGAAGTCTTTTCAACCAACTTTTGAGCAATCTTTTGATTGATAATACGAGGAATTTGATGATTCTTCTTGACGATAGAAGTCTCAGCGACCATTATTTTCGAACAATGATAGCACTTGAATCGACGCTTTTTAAGAAGAATTCTGGTAGGCATACCAGTCGTTTCGAGGTAAGGAATTTTTGACGGTTTTTGAAAATCATATTTCTTCATTTGATTTCCACAATCAGGGCAAGACGGAGCAGAGTAGTCCAGTTTAGCGATGATTTCCTTGTGTGTATTCTTATTGATGATATCTACAATCTTTATGTTTGGGTCTTTGATATCAAGCAGTTTTGTGATAAAATGTAATGGTTCCATATGATTCTTTCTAATGATGGTTTGGTCGCTTTTCATTATAGATCTTATGGGACTTTTTTTCTACACAAAAATAGGCTCCATAATATCTATAGGGGATTTACCCACTACAAATATTATAGAGCCTTTATATTTAAGGTTAGACTTTTGTTCCAGACTCTTTTCTTATTCTTCATCTGGTGTGAGAATCATCGGAATGATGATTGGTTCACGTTCAGTATTTTCGTAAAGGAATGGTCGAATGGCGTTTACGATAGCACCATTGACAGATTGGACGCTGGCATCTTTGTTTTTCAATGCGATACGAATAGCGTTGAAAGGATGCGTTGGCTTTGGCGAATCAAGTCACCAGACTCTCTCATGTAGACAAATCCACGGCTGAGAATATCTGGTCCAGATAGGATCATCTGAGACTTGAAGTCAACGGTTGCGACAGCCAGTACAACGCCATCTTCAGATAGATCGCGACGATCTTTAAGCACAGCTGCACCGATTTCACCGATACGATTTCCATCGACGTAGATATCTTGAGCATTAAAATGACCAGCGATACGGGCAGAATTTGCAGTAAGGGCAAGCACATCACCATTACTCATGATAAAGATATTGTCCTTCTCTACTCCAGTGTCTACAGCTAGTCCAGCGTGGACTTTCTGCATGCGGTATTCACCGTGAACAGGCATGAAGTATTTTGGCTTTATGAGGCGGAGCATAAGTTTTTGCTCTTGCTGACCACCGTGTCCAGATGTATGGATATTGTTAATCTTACCATGGATTACTTCAACACCAGCTTCAGAAATGATGTTAATCAGCTTGTTAACACTAGTGGTGTTTCCTGGAATTGGACTAGATGAGAAGATAACGGTATCGCCAGGTTGGAGTTGCACTTGACGGTGGGTTCCGTTAGCGATACGAGAGAGAGCTGCCATAGGCTCACCCTGACTTCCCGTACAGAGGATAAGAATCTCACCTGCAGGGTAATCTTTGATTTCATTTGGCTCGATGAAGGTTCCCCTTAGGAGCCTTGATGTAACCAAGTTCAATCCCATTAACAATGGCCTTTTCCATAGAGCGCCCAAAGACTGCGATCTTACGCCCGGTCTTAACAGCAGCTTCCGTTGCTTGTTGGAGACGGAAGATATTTGAGGCAAAGGATGCAAATATGATGCGTCCCTCGATACCTTGGATAATCTTCATGATCGACTGGCCGACAACCTTTTCAGAGTTTGTAAAGGTTGGCACTTCAGCATTGGTCGAGTCAGAGAGTAAGCAGAGCACTCCGTCTTCACCTAGGGCTGCCATACGGTGCAAGTCTGCAGGTTCACCAACTGGTGTAAAGTCAAACTTGAAGTCTCCCGTACAAACGATTTTCCCTTGAGGTGTGTGGATGACAATTCCTAAAGGCTCTGGAATCGAGTGTGTTGTTCTAAAGAAAGTTGCTTTAAGATTTAAAAGTCAACTCAGTGTTGTGGTTGATTTCGTGAAGTGTAGCATTGCGCAAAAGTCCATGCTCTTCGAGTTTGCCACGGATTAAGGCAAGGGCCAGTGGACCAGCATAGATAGGGATGTTTGCTTGCTTGAGCAAGAAAGGAATCCCTCCGATATGGTCCTCGTGTCCGTGTGTAATCAAGAGAGCCTTGACTCGGTCGATATTTTCTACAATATAAGAGTAATCAGGGATAACGTAGTCGATACCAAGTAGGTCGTCCTCAGGGAATTTAATCCCTGCATCAACGATGATGATTTCGTCTTGGTATTCGATTCCGTATGTATTTTTACCGATTTCTCCTAGACCACCAATGGCAAAAACGCCCACTTCTTCTGGTTTAAGAGTATAGGTCATATTAGAACTCCGTTACTTCGAATGCGCCAGTTTCTTTTTCGTAGTCTAGCAATTTGTCAGACAAGAGCTCGATATATTCAACGTTGTATTCTGGACGATTTTCTTCGACAAGTTGGCGGGCAGCGATACGTCCTTCAAGTTCTGAACTAGCATCGATGTCTAAGTAGAGTGAGCGTGTTGTTTCACGACGTGGGCTACGGTCTTTTGTTTCTTGATAAAAAACTTTGTAAATCATATGTTTCCTTTCTGCTTCCAGGTCAGCTATATTCAAAAATGCTCAGTTTGAAGCTGGTTTGATTCCAGTTCATTTTTTGTCTTTATTGACCTTGATTCGTTACAATTATCTCAATTATAACATAAAAAGGGGAATTAGTAAAAGCAGGAAACATGAAAGTAAGGAGCTTGAAATGGGTTTCATTTTACCTTGTATAAGTATTTGAAGCCATCAGATGCAAGTGCTATAATAAAGTTAGAAAAGAGGTTTTTCTTGATTAAGGAGGACTAGCTATGCTTGATTTTGTGTTTCACCTATTTGGATGGAAATTCTACATATTGCTACAACTGCTTGGGCTCCTTTTCGTTAGATGATGATTTTGAAATATTTGCCTTTAGAATTGGAGAAAGGAGGCTCTCTATGTTTCAACTAGCTATCGCGATTCGTCTCTTGATATTTGCTGTTTTTGTTGCTTGTGTTTACGGTGGCAATCTAGTATTTGTTCGGCTGGAACAACGAAAAACAGCTGTACACTGGAAAATTCTCTTTGTAACACTGTATTCTATTTTCCTCCTTCTTGTAACCTATGTGGTCTGGCTTGTATTTTACTTTGGTTTGAATGCTTAGCTTCAGTTGTTTATTTATATCTGCTGATTGAATGAATGCCTATCTTTAAAATAGGATATAAAAAGATAGTGAAATCAGCACACAAAAAATCCACCCCAACTGTTAAGATAAGGTGGATTTTTCAAATTCGGTGTCCAATTTTCCCTCAAACATATATTTTCAGGCCCTATCCTTATTTTTACAGTAGTGATTGTTCTGTTCAAAAATAGAGTTGAAGCATAAAAATAAAACAATACAAACAGATAAATCAATTGGCAATGGTATAGTCGTAATGTTTAAATCGTTGAGAATACTGATCAAACTGTAAGAGATGAAGAAAATAAAATTTATCCTTCTAAAAATGTGTCTTTTATCTATCATGACTTATCCAAACTTTTTACGGAGATCTTTTCCAATGGTGTAAGCTGCCATAAATAAAGCTACACCAAAACCACCCTTGATTTCTTGCAATTCTTTATTAGAAATTTCACGATATTTGTCTAAATCTTTACTCATACTAAACTCCTAAAAAATAACCAGCTGCCAAACCAGAACTTACAAGTGCTGTTCCGCTAGCAACAGCTTTCCAAGAAACTGCTACACCAAAGACAACCAAGGGAGCGCAACACCATCAATATCTGATAATTCATTTTCAGATAGCGATACAAATTGATTGTCAATATTTTCGAAATTTGTCATTGAACTTTCCTCCTTTTTTCTTGTTCACTTTTATATTCGGAAATGAAGGTAAAAAGTTGCAATGTTTTTGATAATTTCTTTTCACCATGATTTTTGTTTCAAAACAAAGAAAATTCCCATGCGAGGGCTTTTGTAGTATAATAGTAAACAGACAAAAAGATAGGAATATGTTATGAAAGTATTAGCATTTGATACGTCTAGCAAGGCTCTTTCTCTCTCTATTTTAGAGGACAAGCAGCTTCTTGCCGAGACGACAATCAATATCAAAAAAAATCACAGTATTACCCTTATGCCTGCCATCGATTTTTTGATGGCGAGTCTAGATTTGACGCCCAAAGATTTGGATCGAATCGTTGTAGCAGAGGGGCCAGGTAGCTACACAGGTTTGCGAATTGCAGTAGCGACTGCCAAGACCTTGGCTCATACTCTAAACATTGAGTTGGTTGGCATGTCTAGCCTTTTGGCTCTGGTACCAAGCCAGCAAGTAGGTCTTGTTGTACCTTTGATGGATGCGCGTCGCAACAATGTTTATGCAGGATTTTATGAAAATGCTCAGCCTGTCTTTCCAGAGGCGCATCTGTCCTTTGCAGAAGTTTTGGAGCAAGTCAAAGATGCTGAACAAGTCACTTTTGTCGGTGAAGTGGGAGCCTTTGTGGAGCAGATTCGAGATCAATTACCACAGGCTAATTACCAAGAAACTTTGCCAAATGCAGCTAATCTGGCTCTGTGGGCTTGGGACAAGGAAGCAGACTCCTTGCACGACTTTGTGCCAAACTATCTCAAGCGTGTCGAAGCTGAGGAAAACTGGCTCAAGAATCACACCGAGTCTGGTGAGTCTTACATTAAACGCCTATGATAGAAATCAAACGAATCCAACAGCAATCTGACTTAGCTCAATCCATCTATGCTGTTATGGCAGATGTTTATCCAGTCAGTCCTTGGACTTTGGAACAAATCCAAGCAGACCTGTCTCAAGACCAAACCTGGTATGCTTTAGGCTACGATGGGATAGAAGTGATTGGATTTTTAGCTGTTCAGGAAAATATCTTTGAAGCAGAGGTCCTGCAAATCGCTGTTAAAGGAGACTATCAGGGTCAGGGAATTGCGTCAGCCTTATTTGCTCAATTACCGACAGATAAGGAAATTTTCCTCGAAGTTAGAAAGTCGAATTATCGAGCGCAAGCATTTTACAAGAAAGAAAAGATGGTGGTCATCGCTGAGCGAAAGGCCTACTACCATGATCCAGTCGAGGACGCCATCATCATGAAGAGAGAAATAGATGAAGGATAGATATATTTTAGCATTTGAGACATCCTGTGATGAGACTAGTGTTGCCGTATTGAAAAACGACGACGAGCTCTTGTCCAATGTCATTGCTAGTCAAATTGAGAGTCACAAACGTTTTGGTGGCGTAGTGCCAGAAGTAGCTAGTCGTCACCATGTCGAGGTCATTACAGCCTGTATCGAGGAGGCGCTGGCAGAAGCAGGGATTACAGAAGAAGATGTAACAGCTGTTGCGGTTACTTACGGACCAGGCTTGGTCGGAGCCTTGCTTGTTGGTTTGTCAGCTGCCAAGGCCTTTGCTTGGGCACATGGACTTCCACTGATTCCCGTTAACCACATGGCTGGCCACCTCATGGCAGCTCAAAGTGTGGAGCCTTTGGAATTCCCCTTACTAGCTCTATTAGTCAGTGGTGGACACACAGAGTTGGTCTATGTTTCTGAGGCTGGTGATTATAAGATTGTTGGTGAAACTCGTGATGATGCGGTTGGTGAGCCTATGACAAGGTCGGCCGTGTCATGGGCTTGACCTATCCAGCAGGTCGTGAGATTGACGAGTTGGCTCATCAAGGTCAGGATGTGTATGATTTCCCACGTGCTATGATCAAGGAAGACAATCTGGAGTTCTCATTCTCAGGTTTGAAATCTGCCTTTATCAATCTTCACCACAATGCCGAGCAAAAGGGAGAAAGCTTGTCCAAGGAAGACCTGTCGGCTTCCTTCCAAGCTGCAGTCATGGATATTCTCATGGCAAAAACTAAAAAAGCCTTAGAGAAATACCCTGTTAAAACCCTCGTTGTAGCTGGTGGTGTAGCAGCTAACAAAGGATTAAGAGAACGCTTAGCAGCTGAAATCACTGACGTCAAGGTTATCATTCCACCTCTGCGACTTTGCGGAGATAATGCGGGAATGATTGCTTATGCCAGCGTTAGTGAGTGGAACAAAGAAAACTTTGCAGGTTTGGACCTCAATGCCAAACCAAGTCTCGCTTTTGATACTATAGAATAAAGAGTCAGCTTGAAGCTGGCTTTTTTGCTAAAATATTTTTATAATATGTTAAAAAAAGTAAAAAGTTTTTTTACGAATAGAATAGTAAAGGGAATATTAAAAGGGAGTTTGGCAATGATTGAAAAACAGGAATTAGGAGAATTTTACAAGGAATTGCGCCTGGCGAGAAAGCTCAAGCAGTCAGATGTGGCTTGTGCTGGACTAACAGCCTCTCAGCTATCCAAGTTCGAACTAGGGCAGTCCATGTTGTCTGCAGATAAGCTGATCCTAGCTATTCAAGGGATAAATGTGACCTTTGATGAGTTTGGGCACAAGCTCAACAACTACCAAGAATCTCCACATATGCGACTTGGTAGAAGGATTGTGGATCGTTTTGCCCATCAAGATATAGCTGGTTTAGAGCAACTGTTGAAAGAAGTTGAGCAAGAACAGATGGCGCAGACCTATCGTCGTTTGAACTCTATTGTGATTAAAGATGCTATCCATTCACTGGATAAAAGCTACCCACTAGCAGAGGAGGATCGTGAGTTTTTGACCACCTACCTCTATGCTATCGAGTCTTGGACCTGGTTTGAACTCTATATCTTTTGCAATACTATGCCTTTTTTGAGCAATCAAGATCTGATCTTTTTATCTACCTCTTTGCTTGAAAAATCCAAGGAATTTAAAGAGTTAGTGCACAATCGGCTGTATATGAAAAGTGGCTATCTCAATATCATCTCAGAGCTCATGGAGCGCAAACTTTTCTCTTACATCCCAATCTTTGAAGCTGAGTTGGAGGGCATGCTCCGTCCGTATGATGTTTTTGAGAAAGTATCATGGCAATTTTTAAAGAAATTGAGTGTTTTCCTTCAGACCAAGGGAAGCAATCAAAAAGAGATTGAACACTTTATCCAATCTCTGCAAATATTAGAAAACCCACAATTATCAGCCCTTTTTGAACTACGCTTACAGCAATATAAAGAACTTATCGATTAGTTAGAAATCGCAAATTTGAAATTCCTATCAGAAAAAATGTCAAATATGCGATTTTTTAAAATATGGAATTTTTCGTGTTATACTGTCTTCATTCCATAGTATAGGAGAAAATAGAATGAAAAAGATCATCTCACGCTACTACTTGTTTGTAGCACTTCTACTTGTCATTGTTTACCAGTACTTCAGTGGTCTGGTTTTAAACAACGATTTTACTGCTGGTCTATCTAAATTTGGCTATTATTTTTTTCGGATATGATGTTGAACTTTTTTGTGGTTTTGCTTGCTCTTGTTGCCATGATTTGGTCAGGAAAATGGCAACAAATCAATAGTAGAAAATTTAAAGGGTCCTATCTTTTTTATTCCTTTTTAGCTTTTCTCGCTTTATTTATTTGGAATGTCATCAAATTTTTCCTATTCCCACCTACCCAAAATGGACTTGCTTACCAACTCGCTGCTCCAACTTTTACAGGCGCTACGGCATTTTTGATGTATTTTTTCTATCCAGTGATTGCAGGTCCCATTTTTGAAGAGATGATTTATCGTGGATTGGTGATGACCGCTTTGGAAAAAGGGAAAAAATGGGGACTGGACGTGCTTGGTTCTGCTGCTTTATTTGGAATCTTGCATATCAGTAGCCATGGTTGGGTCTTGACAGACTTTTTCGTATATATGGGTGGCGGTATCATATTTGCGGTCTTGTTTAGAGTAACAAAGTCTATTTATTAGCCTATTGGACTACATATAGTCTATAACGGTATTGGGCATATACTTCCTTTGTTATTTTAGAGGATTTTGAGAATCATAAATCAAGGGAAAGGTCCTAATTGCGGTGCTTTTGATTGGATAAAAGGGATTTGGGTAAGTTTAGTTGGAAGATGGTGTAACTAAAACTTAAAAGGATCAACGATGAAAAGGGAAGAAACGAAATTCTACTTGTCAACTGTTTTGATAATAACCACCTATTACTTAATTTTTAATTGTGTAGCAAGGTTAGAATTTGTTAACCAATTATCAGATTTTGGATTTTATAGCTTGCAAATTTTATTGATAGTTCTTGAGGGGATTGCTGCTACAGTGGTTCTTGTAAAGAGTCAAGGTTGGAAAGAATGCGGTCGCTTCCAGTTCCGTTGGGCTTATCTGGGTGTCTTCTTTCTTTTCTTTATACTGATGTTTGTGTGGGTAAATATAACGACTCTGATTTTTCCTAGCACGTAAAATGGGAGCGAAATGATGAAAGAAGCAGCTAATTTGACAGGAATTAGTTACTTTATAATGCGCATTCTCTATGGCAGTCTCATTGCTCCTATCGTTGAAGAGTTGGTTTTTCGTGGGCTTCTGATGACGGCATTGTCCAAATTTAAAAAGTATTATGTTGATGTCGTCGTTTCCTCCACACTCTTTAGTCTTATCCATGTTTTACAGTATGGCTGGGTGTTAACAGATTTCATCATTTATGCAGGAGCAGGTCTCTTGTTCTGTATGCTATTTCGTTATACTCGTTCAGTTTATTGGCCAATGGTTCTTCATATCTTGTGGAATACATTTTTAATCGTTATTAGTTTATTGGTGTTTGGGTATTAAATCTAAAATAGTTTATAAGTTGCATCATGAGACTGGTTTCCAGTCTTTTTTATGTTCTTGTCAGTCAGCAGACTTTTTTCTATTTTACGAATATGTTATAATAATGTTTGCTGTGACTGTTTGGAAAGCAGTTGCTGAAGGAATGATTAGTGAGGAAGTCTATGAGAGAAAAAGGATTTTGGGAGGGTGTGCAGGCTGCGGTTCCGACAGCTCTGGGCTATGTTAGCATCGGTCTTGCCTGTGGCATTATCGGTTCGCCCTATGTGACACCAGTAGAAATGGGCCTGATGAGCCTCTTTGTCTATGCTGGAAGTGCCCAGTTTGCCATGATAGCCTTGATTGCAGTTCAAGCTCCAGTAGCTGCTATTGCCATGACGGTCTTTTTGATTAATCTGCGCCTTTTTTTGCTGAGTTTGCATGCATCGACCTATTTTCGCCATACAAGTCTTTGGCACAATATCGGCATGTCCAGTCTTTTGACCGATGAGACCTATGGCGTTTTGATGGGCGAGTTGGTGCATACGGATAAGGTCAATCCTATGTGGATGCACGGGAATAACCTTAACAGCTATGTAGCTTGGTTTGTCGGAACTGTTGTCGGAACTGCTCTAGGTGGACTTCTACCAAATCCAGAAATTTTTGGCTTAGATTTTGCCCTAGTGGGGATGTTTATTGGGATTTTTACTTCCCAGTTTCAGATTATGCAAAAACGGATTCCTTTGCGCAATCTCTTCATAATTTTAGCAGTTGTGGCTGTATCTTTCTTTTTGCTCTTGACGGTGGTGTCTCAGTCATTAGCTGTTCTGTTTGCGACCTTGCTAGGTTGTACCATGGGGGTGGTCTTGGATGGTCAGTAAGTATATTTTATTAGCAATTGTCTTTTCTGGCTTGGTGACCTGGATTCCAAGAATGATTCCTTTTATCCTAGCCAAGTACAAGGGGTTGCCGCCTATCGTAGAGCGTTTTTTGAAATTTCTACCAGTTTCTATTATCTTTGCTTTGATTCTTTCAAGTGTGGTGACAGGAAAAGTTGGAAGCCTCCCGCAGATAAAGTGGTTAGACTTTTTAGCAGTCTTTCCGACAGCCTTTGTCGCCTTTCGTTACCGCAATCTGGTGGGGACCGTTCTTTTTGGGGTTGTTTTGATAGCAGTCTTACGTTTGGTCTTTTAATCAGCCATAAAGAAAACCTATCACAAATATAGAAATCATATAATAGCGTAATTCCTTTTTTTCTGTTAAGATAAGATTGTATTCTATTTTGGAGGAAATATCATGAAAAAAATCGTTAAGTATTCATCACTTGCTGCCCTAGGACTTGTTGCCGCGGGTGTATTGGCAGCTTGCTCAGGTGGTGAAAAGAAAGATGCTGCATCTGGTGAAGCAACATCTGGTAAAAAAGAAATCGTCGTAGCAACTAATGGCTCACCAAAACCATTTATCTATGAAGAAAATGGTGAATTGACTGGTTACGAGATTGAGCTTATTCGTACTATCTTTAAAGACTCAGACAAGTATACTGTCAAGTTTGAAAAGACAGAGTGGTCAGGGATTTTCCCAGGACTTGATAGCGATCGTTACCAAATGGCCGTTAACAATCTTAGTTATACCAAAGAACGTGCAGAGAAATACCTCTACGCAGCGCCAACTGCTAAGAACCCTAACGTTCTCGTAGTTAAGAAAGATGACAACAGCATCAAATCACTTGATGATATCGGTGGAAAATCTACTGAAGTCGTTCAAGGAACAACATCAGCTAAACAATTGGAAGAATACAACAAACAACACGCAGATAACCCAACTGTCCTTAACTATACAAAAGCTGACTTCCAACAAATCATGGGACGTTTGAGCGATGGACAATTTGACTACAAGATTTTTGATAAAATCGGTGTAGAAACAGTTATCAAAAACCAAGGTTTGGATAACTTGAAAGTCATCGAACTTCCAAGCGACCAACAACCTTACGTTTACCCACTTCTTGCAAAAGGTCAAGATGAATTGAAATCATTTGTTGACAAACGAATCCAAGAACTCTACAAAGACGGAACTCTTGAAAAATTATCTCAACAGTTCTTTGGTGGTTCTTACCTCCCAGCAGAAGCTGACATCAAATAAGTTTGTAAATCATCCATTCTCTCGTAGGTGGATGATTTTATAACTTTTAGGCATATAGTTTCAAACTATAGGTCTGCCTATCTAATAACAATTTGCGAAATCAAATAAAGTGTGAGATACTATTACAGTATTATTTTTAAAGGAGAACGAATCATGAAAATTTCAAAAAATGGTTAGGCGTAGCAGCTATCGCTACAGTAGCAGGCCTTGCACTTGCAGCTTGCGGAAATTCAGACAAGAAAGCAGACAATACAACTACAGTTAAAATTGCGACTGTTAACCGTAGCGGTTCAGAAGAAGCACGCTGGGACAAAGTCCAAGAATTGGTTGAAAAAGACGGAATTAAATTGGAATTCACAGAGTTTACAGACTACTCACAACCAAACAAAGCAACTGCTGATGGTGAAGTAGACTTGAACGCTTTCCAACACTACAACTTCTTGAACAACTGGAACAAAGAAAACGGTAAAGACCTTGTAGCGATTGCAGATACTTATATCTCACCAATCCGCCTTTACTCAGGTAAAAACGGTGAAGAAAACAAGTACACTAAAGTGGAAGAAATCCCAAACAACGGTGAAATTGCTATTCCAAACGATGCTACTAATGAAAGCCGTGCCCTTTACCTTCTTCAATCAGCTGGTTTGATTAAATTGGATGTTTCAGGAACTGAACTTGCTACAATCGCAAACATCAAAGAAAATCCAAAGAACTTGAAAATCACTGAGTTGGACGCTAGCCAAACAGCTCGTTCATTGACTTCAGTTGATGCAGCAGTTGTAAACAACACTTTTGTTACAGAAGCAAAATTGGACTACAAGAAAGCACTCTTTAAAGAGCAAGCTGACGAAAACTCAAAACAATGGTACAACATCATCGTTGCGAAAAAAGATTGGGAATCATCACCTAAAGCTGATGCAATCAAGAAAATTATCGCAGCTTACCATACTGATGAAGTGAAAAAAGTCATCGAAGAAACTTCAGACGGCTTGGATCAACCAGTTTGGTAATAAACACAGGGAGGTGGGAGAGATTTTTTCCACCTCTTGCTTTTATATAGAGACTAAAGAAAAGGAACATCCACTTGTATTGATTCCAAAGGTACAAGTCCTAGTAGAAAGGTAGAGAGAAAATGGTTTTCCATAGCCAAGAAGAACAAATTGAAAATTTTGAAAAGGATCATGTGGCGCAACATTACTTTGAAGTTTTGCGGACCTTGATTTCTAAAAATCAGTCTTTGCCCAACAAGTCGGCCTTAAAGAGGTGGCTCGTTATCTAGGCGAAATTTTTAAACGTGTAGGTGCAGAGGTCGAGATTGATGAGAGTTATACGGCACCCTTTGTCATGGCGCATTTTAAAAGTTCACGCCCAAATGCCAGGACTATCATTTTCTACAACCACTATGACACCGTACCTGCGGATGGCGACCAAGTATGGACAGAGGATCCATTTACGCTTTCTGTCCGTGATGGCATCATGTATGGACGCGGGGTTGATGATGACAAGGGGCATATCACTGCCCGCTTGAGTGCTCTTAGAAAATACATGCAGCATCATGATGATCTACCAGTTAATATCAGTTTCATCATGGAAGGCGCAGAGGAATCTGCATCTATGGACTTGGACAAATATCTAGAAAAACATGCGGACAAACTTCGTGGTGCAGATTTGTTGGTCTGGGAACAAGGAACCAAAAATGCTTTGGAGCAGCTAGAAATCTCTGGTGGAAACAAGGGAATTGTAACCTTTGATGCCAAGGTTAAGAGTGCCGATGTGGATATTCACTCTAGCTATGGCGGTATTGTGGAGTCAGCCCCTTGGTATCTCATTCAAGCCTTGACTAGCCTTCGCGCTGCCGATGGTCGTATCTTGGTGGAGGGTTTGTATGATGATGTGCAGGAGCCTAATGAACGTGAGTTAGCCTTGGTTGAAACCTATGCTCAACGCAATCCAGAGGAAATTAGCCAGATTTATGGTTTAGAATTACCACTTTTACAAGAGGAACGTACAGCCTTTCTCAAACGTTTCTTCTTTGAGCCAGCCCTCAATATCGAGGGTATCCAGTCAGGTTATCAAGGGCAAGGTGTTAAAACGATTTTACCAGCAGAGGCTAGTGCCAAGCTAGAAGTTCGTTTGGTTCCTGGCTTGGACCCACATGATGTTTTGGATAAAATCCGGAAACAACTAGACAAAAACGGCTTTGATAAGGTAGAATTATACTATACCTTGGGTGAGATGAGTTATCGAAGCGATATGAGTGCACCATCTATTCTCAATGTTATTGAGTTAGCCAAGAAATTCTATCCACAGGGCGTATCTGTCTTGCCGACTACAGCTGGGACAGGACCTATGCATACGGTCTTTGATGCCTTAGAAGTACCTATGGTTGCCTTTGGTCTAGGAAATGCTAATAGCCGAGACCATGGTGGAGACGAGAATGTACGAATCGCAGATTATTACACCCATATTGAATTAGTAGAGGAGCTGATTAGAAGCTATGAGTAGAGATATTATCAAGTTAGATCAGATCGATGTGACTTTTTACCAAAAGAAAAGAACCATCACAGCGGTCAAGGATGTGACTATTCACATCCAAGAAGGGGATATCTACGGAATCGTTGGATATTCTGGGGCAGGGAAATCAACCCTAGTTCGTGTGATTAACCTCTTGCAAAAACCATCTGCAGGTAAGATTACTATTGATAATGATGTGATTTTTGATGGCAAGGTTACCTTAACTGCTGAGCAATTACGTCATAAACGTCAAGATATTGGGATGATTTTCCAACACTTCAACCTCATGAGCCAGAAAACAGCAGAGGAAAATGTAGCCTTTGCCCTTAAACACTCTGGACTCAGCAAGGAAGAAAAGAAGGCTAAAGTAGCTAAGTTGTTGGACTTGGTGGGCTTGGCTGACCGTGCCGAAAACTATCCTTCACAACTATCTGGAGGTCAAAAACAACGTGTGGCTATTGCGCGTGCCTTGGCCAATGATCCAAAAATCTTGATTTCAGACGAGTCAACTTCAGCTCTTGATCCAAAGACAACGAAACAAATCTTGTCACTCTTGCAAGAATTGAACCGTAAACTAGGTTTGACCATTGTCCTGATTACACACGAGATGCAGATTGTCAAAGATATTGCTAACCGTGTAGCAGTGATGCAGGATGGTCGATTGATTGAAGAAGGTAGCGTTCTTGAAATCTTCTCAGATCCTAAGCAGCCATTGACTCAGGACTTTATCTCGACTGCGACAGGTATCGATGAAGCTATGGTCAAGATTGAGAAACAAGAAATCGTAGAGCACTTATCTGAAAATAGCATTTTGGTACAACTCAAGTATGCAGGCGCTTCTACAGATGAGCCACTTCTGAATGAATTGTACAAGCATTACCAAGTAACAGCCAATATTCTCTATGGAAACATTGAAATTTTGGATGGTACTCCTGTGGGTGAACTTGTGGTTGTCTTGTCAGGGGAAAAAGAAGCCTTGGCAAGTGCTCAAGATGCTATCCGTCAAGCTGGTGTGCAACTAAAAGTATTGAAGGGAGGACAGTAAGATGGCAGAATTGATTAAAGCATACTTACCAAACGTCTATAAGATGGGTTGGTCTGGTCAGGCTGGCTGGGGAACAGCAATCTACTTGACCCTTTATATGACGGTTCTTTCCTTTATCATCGGAGGTTTCCTAGGGCTGGTTGCAGGGCTTTTCCTTGTCTTGACAGCTCCAGGTGGTGTCTTGGAAAATAAAGTTGTTTTCTGGATTTTAGACAAGATTACCTCTATCTTCCGTGCGGTGCCATTTATCATTCTCTTGGCTGTCTTGTCACCCTTCTCTCATCTAATCGTAGGGACAAGTATCGGACCAAATGCGGCTATTGTACCCCTATCTTTTGCAGTCTTTGCCTTCTTTGCCCGTCAGGTACAGGTGGTATTGGCAGAGCTAGATGGCGGTGTCATCGAGGCAGCTCAAGCTAGCGGAGCTACTTTCTGGGACATCGTAGGTGTTTACCTATCAGAAGGTCTACCAGACTTGATCCGTGTGACAACTGTGACCTTGATTTCACTAGTTGGTGAAACAGCTATGGCGGGAGCGGTCGGAGCAGGTGGTATCGGTAACGTAGCTATCGCCTATGGATTTAACCGTTTCAATCATGATGTAACAGTCCTTGCGACACTCATCATTATCCTGATTATCTTTACAATTCAGTTCTTGGGAGACTTTTTGACCAAGAAATTAAGTCATAAATAAAAAAAGAGCCAGCTAGTTCTCAGATTGAAGAAAAAATCAATTTTGGACAATTTTCTTCAATCTTTTTCTTTTACTAGAGAAAATAAAAAAACTCTTAAAAATAGCATGTTTCAGCATTTATAAGAGTTTTCAAGATGTAGTAACAAAGCTCCTTTAATTACCGAAAGGGTTTGTCTACCTACTGAGAGCCGTGTGGCTCTTTTTCTATCACATTTTGTCTGCAAACTTCTTACTCAGCGCTTGTCCAATAAGGGCACCAAGTAGAGCACCGATAAGGACGCTTGCTACAAAGAGAAGGATAGTACCAGGGTTAGGAGCGACTATGATGCGATCAATATAGTCCTGAGATTTTCCACGAGCAACTAGGGTTGCTATGTAAGCTTGAGGTGTCAACCACATGAGTAAGATAGGACCAGTAGTACCAAAAGCAAAAACTAGGAAGGAAAGAAGGTTCTTGACCTTATCTTTGTAGTGGCCAAGATGAGCAATGCCATCTGCTGCAAGACCGCAGATGATTCCTGGAAGAAAGGCACCAGCACCATGATTGCTCCCGAGGAAAAAGAGAGAGATAACGAGCCCAATCGTAGTAATTGCTCCAAAACGAGGTACTTTTGTTAAAAGTAGCATATAGACGCTACCGCCCACAAGAGCAGAAAAGGCAGGGGCGTAAAACATATTTCCAGTGTGGTCGACAAGGTTTCCTAGTAGAACACCCACTCCGATACAGAGAAAGTAGACAAGGGCAGCCACAAGAGTTGTCAAGATATTCTTTTTCATAAATTCTCCTTCGTATATCTGATGTTTTTCATTGTACCATGCTTGGCTCAGATTGTAAATGCTGGTTTGGAACTAGTATTTAATAGGAAATGTGGTAAAATAGGAAAAAATAAAAGACGAGTGGTAAGAGGATGAAGAATTTAGGAAAAGTTTTTAAAGAGCTACGAGAATCAAGAAAAATTTCCTTGAGAAAAGCAACAGGTGGACGCTTTTCAGCATCCTTATTGTCGCGTTTTGAAAATGGTCAGAGTGAAATATCTGCTCCAAAGTTAATCACAGCTTTGGAGAATATTCATGCGAGTATGGAAGAATTGTTATTTTTGGCGAGAGGTTTTCATCAGGATGCCTATTCTGAATTTAGAAACAGAATAGTTGAGGCTATTGACCCTCAAGATTTGACATCCTTGCGCACTCTCTACCAGAGAGAGTATCAACAACTTCCTTTTTCAAAAGATAGACAGCAACACATTCTCAATGCTATTTTAATAAAATCCTATATGAAAACCATTGATGAGACGGTTACATTGACCGCTGAGGAAGAAAGAGTCCTACATGATTATCTATTTTCTGTCGAAATTTGGGGACACTATGAATTGTTGTTCTTTTCTTCCTGTTCTCCGCTTTTATCAGTCCAGCTTTTTACAAAGTACTCTCGAGAAATGTTGCGGAAGTCAGATTTCTTGCAAGGAGTTGGGAAAAATCGAAATATGATGCACACCTTGCTCCTCAATGCTTTTATGGCCTGTATTGAAATTGATGATTTTACCAATGCCCTCTATTTTAAAAAACAAATTGAAAAGAACTTCTTTGAAGAAAATGAAACCTATTTTCGAATAGTCTACCTATGGGCAGAAGGTTTGCTGGATAGTAAGCAAGGAAGAGTAGAGGAAGGGCAGAGAAAGATGGAGGACGCTATTCGTATTTTTGAGATGATTGGTTGTAGCAGATCTGCTGATTATTATAGAAGTGCCATGGAGTGTTGAATATCTGCAACTAGATAAAATAACTTGAAACGATAGGACTGTGAAGATACTTATTAGCATTAGACAAATTCTATCGTTTTCGTTATTCGTTTAATCTGTTGCATATATTCAAAAACATCTTCTCGTAAGATTCTTGATGCTATACTAGAACTACCATAAAAGTAGTATGTGAGAAAGAGAGAAATCTATATGAAACTATTACTAAGAAATCAAGCATACAGAGTTTTGAGCTTATCACGATTTTTCAATGCTTTTGGCGCTTCCATTTAATTTAGTATTTGTGGTCTATGCCTCGACTTTGCCAGAGGCTTCTGTTGCCGTTGCCATGGCGAATGTTGTGATGATGCTTCCAACTCTTTTTACAGTTTTTGTGGGAATTCGGGCAGATTATACCAAGGACAAGGTCAAATGGATGACCTATGTCGGTTTATTTCAGGCGGTTATATTTTTTCTAGCAGCCCTAGTTGTTCAGCAAGCTAGTTTCTTTGCCTTTTCGACCCTTTGTCTCATCAATGTCATTAGTGATGTAGCCAGTGATTTTGCGGGTGGCTTGCGAATGCCTCTCGTTAAAGAAAAGGTCGCGGAGCAAGATTTGATGGAGGCTTACTCATTTTCCCAGTTTATTACCTATATTTCTGCTATTGGTGGCCAAGCTTTTGGAGTTTGGCTATTAGGGGTGTCAACACAGAACTTTTCTCTCGTTGCGGGAATCAATGCCTGCTTTTTCCTAGTATCAGCCTTTATTCTCTTTTTAGGAAAAAGCAAATTAAGTCTGTCAATGTCATCTGCTGATGGTGAAAACCTAAAAAATGAGAAGCTATCTATCAAAGAGCAGTTCCTAACAATTTACCGAAATTTACGTCTTGTTTTTCTTAAAAGTGGACAGAAAAACTTTGGTTTTATGCTCTTTGCTATCTTGCTTATCAATGCTTTGGGTGGTGCCTTAGGTGGTATCTATAACATCTTCCTTTTAAATCATTCCTTACTGAATTTTTCCTACAAGGATGCATTGTTTATCTTACAATTGATTACCTTATTAGCAGTTATCATCAGTAGTCTTACGGGAAATGATTATTTTGGGAAGCAATCTCTACCTAGGTTGATGATGTGGGTCACATTAGGAGCCAGTCTAGTTGGTCTATCTAATTTGTTAAACCAAGTCTTGCTCGGGATGCTTTTCGTCTTTTTTACCATGTATATCTCTGGTAAAATTTCCCCTAAAATTAGTTCCATGTTGCTGAAAAATCTTGCTCCAGAGGTTCTCTCTCGCACTAGTAATTTTTTAGGTTTGTTGTTTACTCTATCCATACCAGTGGGGACGGCCTGTTTTTCACTGGTGGCGGTATGGGATATACAGTTGACTTGGATACTTTTCGTAGGTCTTTCTCTGATAGCTATTCTTCTGACAAGTCTCAATCTCAAAAATGAAATTTAGGTGTTCGTCTTCTTTTCAGACTGTCCCAATCCCTTCATTTATGGTAAAATAGGACTATTAAGTTATAAAGAGGATTCCCTATGAAATTACAAAAGCCAAAAGGAACGCAGGATATTTTACCTGCTGAGTCTGCCAAATGGCAGTACGTTGAAGGATTTGCGCGTGAAATCTTCAAACGCTACAACTATGCAGAAGTACGCACGCCTATTTTTGAGCACTACGAAGTCATCAGTCGTTCGGTTGGAGACACAACTGATATCGTAACCAAGGAAATGTATGACTTTTATGACAAGGGCGATCGTCATATTACCCTCCGTCCAGAAGGAACTGCACCTGTTGTTCGTTCCTATGTAGAAAACAAACTCTTTGCCCCAGAAGTCCAAAAACCAAGCAAGTTCTACTACATGGGCCCAATGTTCCGCTATGAGCGCCCACAAGCAGGTCGCTTGCGTCAATTCCACCAGATCGGTGTGGAGTGTTTTGGCTCTAGCAATCCAGCCACAGATGTGGAAACAATCGCTATGGCAGCCCACTTCTTGAAAGCGATCGGTGTTCAAGGGGTCAAACTGCATCTTAATACTCTTGGAAATCCTGAGAGTCGTGCGGCCTATCGTCAAGCCTTGATTGACTACTTGACACCGCTCAAAGATAGCTTGTCTAAGGATAGTCAACGTCGTTTGGAAGAAAATCCTCTCCGTGTCTTGGACTCTAAGGAAAGAAGACAAGGTGGCAGTAGAGAATGCGCCGTCTATCTTGGATTACCTTGATGAAGAAAGCCAAGCCCACTTTGCTGCTGTCCGTCAGATGCTGGAAAATCTTGGAGTAGATTACATCATCGATACCAATATGGTTCGTGGTTTGGACTACTACAACCACACGATTTTTGAATTCATCACTGAGATTGAGGGCAATGCCTTGACAGTCTGTGCAGGTGGTCGCTACGATGGCTTGGTTGCTTACTTTGGTGGTCCTGAGACTGCTGGATTTGGTTTTGGACTTGGTGTAGAGCGTCTGCTTCTCATCCTTGAAAAGCAAGGTGTGTCTCTCCCTATCGAAAACGCCCTAGATGTCTATATCGCTGTTCTCGGTGAAGGAGCAAATCTCAAAGCCTTGGAGTTGGTACAAGCTCTTCGCCAACAAGGTTTCAAAGCAGAGCGTGATTACCTCAACCGCAAACTCAAAGCTCAGTTTAAGTCAGCCGATGTTTTTGGAGCTAAGACTCTTATCACTCTTGGAGAAAGTGAAGTCGAAAGCGGACAAGTCACCGTCAAGAACAATCAAACGCGAGAAGAAGTTCAAGTTTCACTTGAAACAATCAACCAAAACTTCTCAGAAATCTTTGAAAAATTAGGTTTTTAATAGTATTTAAAACTGGTCAGGATTTTACTCCTGACCTTTTTCTTTTGCAAAATGACAAAAATCCTAAACTTTTTGACAAAGATACTTGTCAAAAATAAAAAGATGTGTTACAATGAAATCAAGTTAAAGAAAAGTATAGAAGAAAGGAACGATTATGTGGGCATTAGGATTTGTACCTCTTGTGATTGTCTTTTATCTCGACCATTCCCAAAAGGTAAAGAAAATAGAAAATAAAATCAAAAGAATTGAGCAAAAAGAGAAAGGAAATACAGATATGTCAAGATTATTAAAGGAATTAATTGGGAGAACGCCAGTCATCGTTGGACAATTGTTTGGGACAGATAACTGGGAAGTGGTGGATGTTGATGAGGAATGGGTCAAGCTACGTCGTGTAGATAAAAAGGGAAAAGAAAAATTCAAACTACAACGCATTGAGGATATCCAAACGATTCAATTTGACGGAAAGTAGGTGTGTGACATGCAACTAAAAAATCGTCTAAAAGAGCTTCGGGCTCGCGAAGGCCTGAATCAGACTGAACTGGCCAAGCTAGCTGGCGTGTCCAGGCAAACCATCAGTTTGCTAGAACGGGATGAGTACACGCCATCCATCGTCATTGCCCTGAAGATTGCTCAGATATTCCATGAGCCAGTCGAGTCAGTCTTTCGCTTGGAGGAGGATGAGTGATGAACAAGTATAAAGTGATTTATTATCTATCTATAGTTGTGTTTATCGTGAATCTTTTGGCTATGATTGGAACCCTATTTGGTTGGTTTACGATCGTTGAAAGTAAATATCTCTTCTGGATAAATTTAGTGCTACTATTAGTCTTTAGATGGGTAGAGAGAAAGATAAAATTCAAAGAGCTCGTAAAAGGAGAGAAATGATGTTGAGATATAAATTGTTCTATTATGTAGCACTTGTAGCTCTATTGGTCGGCGTGTTTCTAATTATTGGGACAGACTTAGGCTGGTTTAATCTGTATCAAAGTGAGCAATCCTTTTGGATTTACTTTGGCCTCATCCCAGTAGTTGAATGGATTGAAAAGAAATTAAAAAATGTAGAAGTTGTAAGAGGAGAAGAATTATGAAAGAATTTTTAGCAGGTTTTCAAGTTGATACTGAAGACAAAGTACTTGCAGGTGTCTGTGCAGGTTTAGGAAACTATTTTAACATCCAAACCAACATCGTTCGTTTGGTGACGCTCTTCTTGTTTCTCTCCTCGACTGAATTTGGGATTTTGACAGTCGCTCTGTATGCCTATCTTGCCGGTTGGCTAAGTAAAGAGCCTCTGGGAGCTAGTGAGACAAAAGCAAGAAACCAAGCTATTATCTTACTTGTTGTTTGTTTGCTTTTGGGGTCGCTTGGAGCAGAAGGTTTGACAGCTATTTTTGAATCAGGTAAAGCCTTTGGTCAGTGGTTGGCTGGATTGGTTTAGAGGGGGATGAAAATGAAAAAGAAACGTGGATTATTATTTTTAGCAGCAGTTGTCTTGGGAGCTTTCTTGGGCATGTTTGTAGGGATGTTTAAGGCACGTGCTGAATCCCACGAAATTATGTTAGATGTAAAAGTCTTGATACCATGGATATCAGCTATTTGTTTACTGATAGGTTTCATTAGCATTCTTTTGACGTTCAATTTCCTAAAGAAAAGCAGAAAATTTCATTCCTTGTATCAAGAGGAAATGGATGATGATTTGAATGAAAGCTATTATGTGCAAATGTATCGGAATCTCGAGTTTGGAACCATTGCTTTTAATATTGCAATCGTAGCGATTTTATTGGCTCTTTCCATCTCATTAAATGAAGTGATTATACTAAATGGAAGCCATCTAATCTTATCTCTTTCTTTTTTGGCATTAGTGTTAGTTTTCAATGCTCAAAAATATCTTTATAAAACCATTTCGATTGTTCGTCAGTTTGATTTGGCATTTTTCTCTACACCAAAGGATGTCTTGGACTATATCAATTCTTACGACGAAGGGGAGCGTCAGGCTAATTTGGAACAGAGTTTCGGATTTTATTTCAATTAAATCAGTATGTCTTACCAATCTTATATATTTTTCTTTTTATCATTTCTTTCTTGACAGGAGAGATTCAATTACTGGCCTTCTTGCTTGTAGGAGCAATCCATATTTATATCAATGTGATGCAGTTACCTATGGTGAAACGTTATTTTAAATAAAAGGAGTTTCTATGATTCGTGTTGAAAATGTAAGCAAAAGTTTTGGGAGCAAAAAAGCCCTTCATCAGATTTCTTTTGAGATTAAGGAGGGTGAAATCTTTGGTTTTCTTGGTCCTTCTGGCTCAGGTAAAACAACTATGATCAATGTCTTGACAGGTCAGTTGGCTGCAGATCAAGGTAAAACAGTTTTGTTAGGCAAGAATTCTCAAGATTTAACCTCAAATGATTTGGAACAAATCGGTATTGTTAGTGATGGCAGTGGTTTTTATGAAAAGATGAGTCTTTACAAAAATCTTCTCATCTACGCTAAGTTATATGGCCTCAAGTCAGATAGAGTAAATCAGGTGCTCCAACAGGTTGGATTGGCAGATGCTAAAGATATTATCGCAGAGAAACTGTCTACAGGAATGAAACAACGAATGTTCTTGGCTCGTGCCCTTCTTAATGCTCCTAAGATTCTTTTTCTAGATGAGCCAACCAGTGGGCTAGACCCTACAACATCTAAGATGATTCATACCCTACTTCAAGAATTAAAGCAAGCTGGGACAACTATCTTTCTGACCACGCATGATATGAATGAAGCAACTTTGCTTTGTGATCGCTTATCTCTTTTAAATAAGGGAAATTTAATAGAGTATGGAAGTCCACAAGAGATTATTCAAAAATACCATGTGGATAAGAAAGTACGTGTAGGTTATAAAGATGGAAGAGAACAAATAGTTCTGTTTGAAGAATTGCCGCATTTAGACACGACAGATTTGATGGTCGTTCACTCTTGTGAGCCAACTTTAGAAGAGATCTTTATCAGATTAACAGGAGAAAAGTTAGATGTTTAGAAAATTAAATGCCCTACTATGGTTAAGATTACAAGTTCTTATTAGCAATTCAACTTTGTTAGCAACTTTATTGATGCCTTTTTGGTATTGCTGTTTTATTAAATGAATTTTTTTAAATAAGAATGGAGAAGTGAGCCTATTTTTTTACTATCTGCTAGCTTGACGATGGTCTTGAGCATGGGAAGTGGTTACATGGTATCGATTATGATGGCAGAAGATAAGGAAAAACGAAATCTCAAATCACTTATTCTAAGTGGTGTGACAGCAACAGAATATACTTTCAGTATGCTCGTTCTTCCTATTTTGATAATGTTACTTGCTATGATTGTACTTCCCATCTATCTTAAAGTAAACGTATCTGGTTATTTATTTGCCTATGCTATCTATTTGCTTCTAGCAACTATTTGTATTATTTTTCTCAACCTTCTAATCGGTGCAGTATCAGATACTCAATCTAAAGCGCAAGTCTATAGTATCTTTCCTATGTTAATTGTCTCTTTTTTACCCACGATTGCTTCTCAAAATGATACGGTTCAAAAACTGTTGGACTATTCTTTTATCGGTCCTTTTGTAGGTCTATTAAAAGAAGGTGGAGGAGAATTGTCTCTGGGAAATCTTGGTCTTTTATTGTCATGGGTCCTTGTTCTAGGCCTAGCATGTCTCTTTGTATTGAAAAATAGTTATAAAGGCAAATAGGAGAATCTTATGAAAACACTTCAAAATATTGGTTGGTATAGTCTTACTTTCTTATCATTTATTATGGTCTATAGTTTTATTCAGGGCGTAGGCTTAGAAGCCATGAAAATGGGTGCGCCTGAATATGTTGCTGTCCCAATTTATGTCTTATTAGCAGGAATTTTCACCTTCGTTACCTACAAGTGGTATAAGACAGGAACCGTTACGATTGAAAAACAGCCCTTAACAAATACATCTGGTTGCCTGCCTTGGTATGGGCCCTTGTCATTGTTGCTCAATTCTTTTTGCCAAATGATCCATCAGTCAATCAACAGACGGCAGAACAATTGACTCATAGTCAACCTCTCTTCTCTTTCTTTATGATAGTGGTCTTTGCGCCACTTACAGAAGAGTTAACCTTTAGAGGTATGTTGGCCCGCTATGTCTTCCCTCAACAGGATAATGTCAAGCAGACAGCTCTCTTTCTACTTGTAAGTAGTATCATTTTTGCCCTCGTTCATTTCCCTGGCACTCCACTACAGTTCCTAGTTTATGCTTCACTTGGGTTTAGCATGGGATTGGCTTATATCAGCAAGGGTGGACTGGCATACAGCATTTCTCTCCACGCTTTAAACAATTTAATCGGATTTTTAATGATTCTCATGCTATAATAGACTCAGGAGGAAGTCATGAAACGAGTGATATTATTAGCAGTGATTCAGGCAGTTATTCTCTTCTTCATTATTGGAGTGCTTGCCTATGCTTTTAAAGGGGATTTCTTTTATAACAATCTAGCAGTTATCTTTGCACCAATTGCAGGTATTATGCGATTTGCGACAGCCTATGCAACGGAGATTGTTCTCCCTAAAAAGGCTGCAGAGATTGCTGAAAAGCGTAAAAAATAAAGAAATTTCAACTAAAATAAGATCCAGCGAATGACTTTGCTGGATTTTTTCATTTATAGCAGGATTCTTCTCAACTTTTCTGATGATTTTCATGAAGAGCCTGCGCTTTTATGGTAAAATAGTAACAGAATAAAAGAGGAGAGAAAACATGAAACGTAGTATGTATGCTGGTCGTGTTCGTGAGGAGCACATCGGACAAGAAATTACCTTGAAAGGCTGGGTTGCCCGTCGTCGTGACCTTGGTGGTTTGATCTTTATCGATCTTCGTGACCGTGAAGGAATCATGCAGTTGGTTATCAACCCAGAAAAAGTATCTGCAGAGGTGATGGAAACAGCTGAAAGCCTTCGTAGTGAATTTGTCATCGAGGTGACTGGTCAAGTTGCTGCACGTGAGCAGTCCAATGACAAGTTGGCGACTGGAACGGTTGAACTAAATGTAACAGCTCTTACTGTGCTTAACACAGCTAAAACAACACCATTTGAAATCAAGGATGGCATTGAAGCAAACGATGATACACGTCTACGTTACCGTTACCTTGACCTTCGTCGTCCAGAAATGTTGGAAAACCTTAAACTTCGTGCCAAGGTAACACATTCTATCCGTAACTACTTGGATGAGTTGGAATTTATCGATGTGGAAACACCATTCCTTTCTAAGTCAACACCAGAAGGGGCGCGTGACTATTTGGTGCCATCTCGTGTTAATAAAGGGCATTTCTATGCTCTTCCTCAAAGTCCGCAGATTACAAAACAGTTGTTGATGAATGCGGGATTTGACCGTTATTACCAAATCGTCAAATGTTTCCGTGACGAAGACTTGCGTGGTGACCGCCAACCTGAGTTTACTCAGGTCGACTTGGAAACTTCATTCTTGACTGAGCAAGAAATCCAAGACATCACAGAAGGCTTGATTGCGCGCGTGATGAAGGAAACAAAAGGCATCGAAGTAACACTGCCATTCCCTCGAATGAAGTATGATGATGCCATGGCTCTTTATGGTTCTGACAAGCCTGATACTCGTTTTGAAATGTTGCTTCAAGACTTGACAGATCTTGTCAAGGGTGTAGATTTCAAAGTCTTCTCAGAAGCTCCTGCGGTTAAAGCCATTGTAGTTAAAGGCGCAGCAGACAACTATTCTCGTAAAGATATTGACAAGATGACTGAAGTAGCCAAACAGTACGGTGCCAAAGGTCTTGCTTGGGTCAAGGTAGTTGATGGAGAGTTAAATGGACCAGTTGCAAAATTCTTGACTGGTATCCAAGCAGACTTGACAACAGCGCTTGGTCTTGAAGATAAGGACTTGGTTCTCTTTGTGGCTGATACACTTGAAGTAGCCAATGCAACACTTGGTGCCCTTCGTGGACGTATTGCTAAAGAACTGGGCTTGATTGATCAGGATAAATTTAACTTCCTTTGGGTTGTTGACTGGCCAATGTTTGAATGGTCAGAAGAAGAAGGTCGCTATATGAGTGCCCACCATCCATTTACCCTTCCTCAAGCAGAAACTGCTCATGAGCTTGAAGGTGATTTGGCTAAGGTTCGTGCCATTGCTTATGATATCGTCTTGAATGGTTATGAACTTGGTGGTGGTAGTCTTCGTATCAACCAAAAAGAACTTCAAGAACGTATGTTCAAAGCTCTTGGTTTCTCAGCAGAAGAAGCAAATGACCAGTTTGGTTTCCTTTTGGAAGCTATGGACTATGGCTTCCCACCACACGGTGGTTTGGCTATCGGTCTTGACCGTTTTGTCATGTTGCTCGCTGGAGAAGAAAATATTCGCGAAGTCATCGCCTTTCCTAAGAACAATAAGGCAACTGACCCAATGACGCAAGCACCATCAACAGTAGCTCTTAAACAACTAGAGGAACTTAATCTACAAGTAGAACAAGATGAAACAAACGAAACTAACTAAAAAGTGGTACCATTATCTTCGCCGCTTTGCTTATCGAGTAAAGATTTTGCGTGTTTTACAAAGTATTTCTCGAGAAAAATACGATGAAAAAATCTCAGCTTCTCTGGTATATGGTTTTCTATCAGCAGTAGCCGTCAATTTCTTTTTCCAACCAGGGCACGTTTATTCAAGTGGTGCGACAGGTTTGGCCCAGATTATATCTGCTCTAAGTAACCACTGGTTTGGGTTTCATTTCCCAATCTCAGTAGCATTTTATGCCATCAATATTCCTCTCATGATTTTGGCCTGGTATCAAATTGGACATAAGTTCACAATTTTTACCTTTATCACGGTATCTATGAGTTCGCTCTTTATCCAGTTTGTGCCGGTGGTGGTTTTAACAGAGGATCCAATCATCAATGCCCTTTTTGGGGGTGTTGTCATGGGATTGGGGATCGGCTTTGCTTTACGACATAACATCTCCAGTGGCGGAACAGATATTGTCAGCTAACCATTCGTAAGAAGACAGGTCGTAACGTCGGAAGTATCTCTTTCTTGGTGAACGGTACCATCATGTTGATTGCTGGAGTGACCTTTGGTTGGAAATATGCCCTTTATTCCATGATTACTATCTTTGTCTCCAGTCGTGTGACAGATGCAGTTTTCACCAAACAAAAACGCATGCAGGCCATGATTGTTACTAGCAATCCAGATGCCGTCATTGAGAAAATCCATAATAAATTGCACCGTGGAGCAACTATGATCCATGATGCTGAAGGAACTTATAACCACGAACGTAAGGTTGTTTTGATTACGGTTATCACTCGTGCAGAGTTCAATGATTTCAAACTGATCATGAAGCAAGTTGATCCAACAGCCTTTTGTTTCTGTTTCAGAAAAATGTTCATATCCTAGGCCGATTTGTCGAAGTCGAAAAACTAATCAATTATAAAAATAGATTACAAAAACCAGCTCTAAGCAAAAAATGTTAGAGCTGGTTTTTCTTATTTTTCAATGATTTCATGCGCAATGACTTGACGATAGCAGATTTGACGATTTTCTTTGACATCATTGATGATTTGAAAAATAGTCTCAAACGAAGTGCGGCCGAGAGCCAGACTATTAATATTGACATAGGCTGCTAGGTTTAATTTTGGATTTACAGAGTCAAAGCTAAGAACAGGGACATTCAGCTGATGTTCGTTGAGGTAGTTACAAACACCTTCAGCTAAGAGGCTATCTGTTGTGATAACAGCATCGGTTTTTGGATCGTATTCAAAAAGTTGTTTGCTAAATTTATATCCTTTTTCTTCAAGAAATTCATCAGCGAAAAAGGTACGATGACTATCAAGAGATAGTTTGTGTTCTTGGAGGGCTTGCTCGTAACCTGTTAGACGATCCTGCGTAACGTAGAGTTTCTTGGTACCACCGATGAAAGCAATGCGGCTGCATCCTTTTTTGATGAAGTATTCTGTCGCATCAAAACCAGCTTGAATATTATCATTGTCAACAAGCGAAATGAAGGGTGATAGTGATTTCCCAAGGATGAGGAAGGGAAATTGTTCTTCAGTAACGAGTTTAACCAAGGGGTCATTTTCTTGGGCATACAAGAAGATAAGACCGTCTACACGCTTTCCATAGACCATCTGTGAAATTGCATTTAAGCGCTCTTTTTCGTCTTTTCCAGTTGCAATCTGGATAGCATAGTGATTTTCTGAAGCAACTTGTGCAATCCCTCTAAGGACAGAAGGGAAGAAAGGATTTTGATAGAAAACGTCTGAATCATCTGGAAGAACCAAGCCGATAACCTGCGTATAACTACTAACGAGGCTTCGGGCATTGAGGTTAGGATGGTAGTTGAGTTCCTTCATAGCCTTTCGAACTCGTTTTTTGGTTTCATCGCTAATGGTTGATTTGTTTTGAATAACACGGGTTACGGTTGAGGGTGAGACCCCTGCAGCCTTGGCCACGTCTTTAATCGTAACAGGCATAATAATCTCCTACTTATGGTAGTCTGGATCACGGAAATGCGTTTTGTAAAAGATAGTGACCAGATATAGAACAAATAAAATATTTTGAACAGTAATCAAAGTTGCCATATTTTGGCCTAGGAGACCGAGAATCATGGCAAGTAAGGTTGGTAATCCTAAACAGTTCAAAATGAAATGATAGCACTCTTTGTAGCTTTTAAATGAAAAGAGACGCGATTTTTTCGTGAAGTAGAGCAAGAGGCTAGCACCTAAAGCAACAATAAAAAAATTAAGTCCAAAGAGGAAGCTAGAACCAAGCACAAGAAAGAGACTAATATAGACGCGATTCTGTTGATACCAGTCTTTAGAAATGGCTTGTGTTAAGCTTTCCTTGCTTTGGAAGCTCTCAGTCGTTATCGCGTGATAGCGAATGCTGGTCAATTCTTTTCCTTGCTTGCTGATGATGAGTTTCTCAGGTTCAAAGTTCAGAAGTAATTCCTCAGGGAAGTTTGAACTAGAAGGGTCTCCGATTTGGATAGAAGCTTGATGAGGAGATGAACCTGTATAGCTCAACTTACCATCTACAATCTTTGCATTGGCAGCCAAATCCTGAACCACACTATCCGTCAAAGGAGTGTAGACATCATCGATGAAAGTTTCTAAAGGATAAGTTTCCTGAGAACTGTTCTGGATGGCAATAGGGACCATAGACAAACTAATCAGGAAAAATACTGGTAAAAATCAGTTGAAACCAGTTGAGACCAAAACGTTGAGATAGGGGCTTACGAAATCCCCAAATACTATTAAAAATAAGAAAATGGATATGGTAACATAAATCTCTTTCTATAGGCACTTTTTCTATACGAGTATTATATAGAGAAATGTTTTTTTATTTCAAGCGGGGATAGTAGAATCCTTGGTAAAAGTGAATGTTTGTTATGATTCGTCCACTAACTAACAAGGTAATCTCAGCAAGCTCTTGTTTCTCACCAGACAATCGATGTACAAGGTCAAAAATGAAAAAGGGTGGCGGGGGTATATTACCCCTTGTCGCCACCGCTTGTAAGTCCTGAAACGAAGTTCTTTTGCAAGAAGAAGAAAAGTGTACAGATTGGAAGGGCGATGAGGATAGCACCTGCTGAGAAGTAGGCAATCTTCATGTTCTTCACATTGCTAACGAAGGTCTGTAGACCAACGGCAACTGTAAAGTATTCTTTTTCACGAAGCAAGAAACTAGAGAGGATATAGTCTCCGAAAGGTCCCATGAAGGCCCAGAGTGCTTGTACAGCAACCATTGGACGAACAAGAGGGAGAACGATTTGCCAGAAGCGGCGGAAATGTCCTGCACCATCAAGTTTTGCAGACTCATCAAGAGACATTGGCACGGTGTCAAAGTAACCTTTCATCAACCAAGCATTCATAGGGATACCTCCACCAACGTAGAGGAAGATGAGGAACCAGCTATGGTTAAGGGCATTCAACATGAGGGCCATAACGAAGAAGGCAGTCAAAGCAGCCATTGTAGGCACCATTTGGATAATCAAGAAGAAGACCAAACTTTGTTTACGAGCCAAGAAGTTGTAACGGCTATAGGCGTAACCAGCAAGTACGATAATACTTGTTTGTACAACCATAGTGATCAAAGCGATGATCAAAGTGTTGAGGTACCATGTACCGTACAAGGTTTCTGTAAAGAGCCCTTTGAAGTTATCAAAATTGAAGTCGATGTTAGTATCGAGTTTAAAGGCTGCGACGTTACCTGCCTTGAAGGCTGACATGATAGTAATCAACAGTGGATAGATAATCACGATTGAAAGGCCAATCAAGTAGAGGTAAGTAAGGGTTTGAGTCAGTCTACGTTTGAGTTTGATTGAGTTATTCATCTTAGACGTCCTCCATATCAAATGCGTGTAGTTTCTTGAATGCAATCATAGAGATTGAGATGACAATGATAGAGATAATCAAGGTAACAGCTGCCGCCATAGAGTATTGAGGAGATGTACCCGTTGTCAAACGGTAGATCCATGAGATCAAGATATCGGTTGAACCAGCTCCACCACCGACACTACCAGGACCACCGCCATTGAAGAGGTACATGATAGAGAAGTTGTTGAAGTTGAAGGTGTATTGGCTGATCAAAGTAGGTGCCGCAACAGCCAAGATCATTGGGAAAGTGATGTTGCGGAATTTTTGCCAAGCGTTTGCACCGTCGATATAAGCTGCTTCATACAAGTCGTTTGGAATAGACTGTAGGATACCGAGAGTAAGGACATAGATATAAGGGAATCCAAGCCAACCTTGCATCATAATCAAGGCAACCTTAGTCCAAGTAGGGTCTGTTTTCCAAGGGATGAGTGCCCCGTCAAGGAATGGAAGAACCTTAGCAAAAAGTGGCAAACTTGGGTATTGATAGCACCAACACTATCGTTGAACATGTTTGAGAATGTCAAGATAGTGATGAAGGCTGGAACCGCCCAAGGCAGAAGGAAGATAACACCAAAGATACGTTTCCCCTTGATGAATGGTTGGTTGGCAATAATAGCTGTGAAGATACCGATTACAATCTGTAAAGTTGATGCAGACAAAGCCCAGATAATAGTCCAAGAAAGAACAGAACCGAAGGCTGAACGGAAGGTACTCAAGCTCCAGATATTTGTGAAGTTAGTCAAACCAACCCAGTCTAACAATTTGTTTGGTGGTAAGTGTTGGAAATCGTAGTTAGTAAAGGCAATCATCAAGGTTACAATAACCGGGAAGATAATGGCAAATGTCATGGCAACGTAAGATGGGATAATGAGTAAGTATGGGAATCCATTTTCATAGATACCTTTAATCATATCCTTAAGTGTCAATGGGACAGGGATGCCATTATTGATACGTTTTGCAATAGTGTGAGCGTCTTTAATATTGAGAATATAAAAGGCTAGATAAACAATTACAAAAATAGAGTGAAATGCACCACGAATCAACATGAAGAGAGAGTTGTCACGGCCAGGTTTTTCCCCAAGTGTGATCAAGTTGCTCAATTCAGGTGCTGCAAGTGCTATAAAATAGAGGACAAAAACTACTGTTACAGCAAGGAAGATAAAACCTTTAGCTTTTTGTTTATTATAGATTTGCCCCAACCCAGGAATCAATGAAAGCAAGGCTGCTTTTTTTGGTTGTTGTTCCATGAGTGCTCCTTTCATAAGATACGAGCGTTGAGCTCGATGCTAATCAGTAAAACTACTGAAAACATTGTCAGTGTATCTAAAAATCAAGGGAGATGTTTGAATTATCTCCCTTGAAGCAATCAATTAGTTACCAAATTTTTGTTGGATTGTTTCTTTGATCAATGTTACAGCATCATTAGCAGCTGTTTTAGCATCTTTCTTACCACTTACAGCTTCAAATAGCATTGTTTTAGCTGGGTCCCAAACAGCTGACATTTGAGGGATGTTTGGCATTGGTTGAGCGTTTTGGAACTGTTTGATAACAGCTGTTGTCAACTCATCGTTTTTACCTTCAGCATATGAACGAGCCTCAGTGTTAGCTGGGATTTCGTTAGTTTTATCATAGAAGGCTTTTTGTTCTTCAGTTGAAACAAGGAAGTCTACAAATTTTTGAGCAGCTTCAAGGTTCTTAGTACTTGATGGGATGATCCAAGCTTTACCACCACCGAATGTTTCATAGTTTTTACCGTTTGGAAGAGTTGGGATAGTCGCAACACTGTAGTTTACTTTAGCATCTTTGAAGGCCTGAGCTTTCCAAGGACCATCAATGATAGCAGCTGTTTTACCTTCTTGGAATTGAGTTTGGATTAGGTTTGGAGCTCCTTCCGTATCTTGCATACCTTTAGGCCATTTTTCGTACCAAGTTTTAGCGTAGTTGATAGCAGTGATAGCTCCTTCGTTTGCAAGTCCGATATCTTTAGGATCTTTACCGTTGTCACCAAATACGTAACCGCCGTTACCAGCAAGAAGTCCGTATGCATAGTAGAAGTTTGTCCAGTCAGCAAGGAAGGCAGTTGTTTTACCATCTTCACCAGCGAAGGCATATTTGCTATCTTTAGCAAGGTTTTCCAAGTCAGCAAAAGTTTTTGGAGCTTCTTTAATCAAGTCTTTATTATAGTACAAAACAAGTGACTCGATAACAGCAGGAGCACCGTAAACTTTACCGTCAGCAGCTGTTACAAGAGATTTAGTTTTATCATCTGTTTTAGCACCGTCGCTCAATTTCACTTCTGAAAGTTGTCCGTCTTTACCAAGGCTACCTACTCGGTCGTATGGTGCCATCATAACGTCAGCAGCTTTACCAGATTGGTTATCTAGAGAAAGGTTATCGAGACCACCCATTTGGTCTCCTGTTTTGATAGTAACTTTTACTCCAGCTTCTTTTTCGTAAGCTTGTGCAGCTGATTCAGCAAATGCTTTATATTGGTCTTCAACGTATAAAGTAAGTTCTTTACCTTCAGATGAACCAGAATCAGCCGCTTTATCAGCAGTTTTGCTTCCGCAAGCTACCAAAAGCAAGCTAGCAAGAGTAGCAGTACCAAGTACAGCTGCGCTCTTCATGAATTTAGTTGACATAGTGTATTCCTCCTAAAGAATAACAAATTTTATAGTCTAGGGAACGCAAACGTTTTCCCTTATGACCTTAGTATAGCACAAACAGAAAACGGTTGCAAGTATTTTTTTGAAAAAAATTTAAAAAGCTTGTTACTGGCTAATTCCTAAAATTGTTTGTATAATAGAAGAGAAAGATGTAATCGTGTAAATTTCGATTCAAAAATAATTGAAGGGAAACGATTGCATGATTAGGATGGTGATTAAAAGGGTATTGAAAAATAAGAATATAGTAACTTGAAAGTTTGTCAAAAAAGATTAAACAATAAAAAGTTTTTTTAAAAACGCTTGCATTTATTTTAGAAATGGGTTATACTTTACATAGCGCAAACGTTTGCGCACAAATTTGAACAATTAATTAAAAAACACTTGAGGTGCTATTATGAAGAAACGTCAAAGTGGTGTGTTGATGCACATCTCATCACTTCCAGGAGCTTACGGAATCGGATCATTTGGTCAAAGCGCCTATGATTTCGTTGACTTCTTGGTTCGTACAAAGCAACGTTACTGGCAAATCCTTCCTTTAGGAACAACCAGCTACGGAGATTCTCCTTATCAATCTTTCTCAGCCTTTGCTGGAAACACTCATTTTATCGATCTTGATATTTTGGTAGAGCAAGGCTTATTAGAAGCAGGTGATCTTGAGGGAGTAGACTTCGGTAGCAACCCAACTGAAGTTGATTATGCTAAGATTTATTACGCACGTCGTCCCCTTCTAGAAAAAGCAGTCAAACGTTTCCTTGAAGTTGGAGATGTGAAAGACTTCGAAAGATTTGCTCAAGACAACCAATCATGGCTTGAACTTTTTGCAGAGTATATGGCTATTAAAGAGCATTTTGATAACTTGGCTTGGACAGAGTGGCCAGATGCAGATATTCGTGCGCGTAAAGCTTCTGCTCTTGAAAGCTACCGTGAACAATTGGCAGACAAACTTGTTTACCACCGTGTGACCCAATATCTCTTCTTCCAACAATGGTTGAAATTGAAAGCATACGCTAACGAAAACCACATCGAGATTGTGGGGGATATGCCAATCTATGTTGCTGAAGATTCAAGCGATATGTGGGCAAATCCACACCTCTTTAAAACAGATGAAACGGGAAAGCAACTTGCATCGCAGGTTGCCCACCAGATGAGTTTTCTGCGACTGGTCAGCTTTGGGGGAACCCAATCTATGACTGGGAAGCAATGGATCGCGATGGCTACAAATGGTGGATTGAACGCTTGCGTGAAAGCTTTAAAATCTACGATATCGTGCGTATTGACCACTTCCGTGGATTTGAGTCTTATTGGGAAATCCCAGCTGGTTCTGAAACCGCAGCACCTGGTAAATGGGTGAAAGGACCTGACTACAAACTCTTTGCAGCGGTTAAAGAAGAACTTGGTGACTTGAACATCATCGCTGAAGACCTTGGTTTCATGACTGATGAAGTCATCGAGCTTCGTGAGCGTACTGGATTCCCAGGAATGAAGGTCCTTCAATTTGCCTTCAATCCAGAAGACGAAAGTATCGACAGCCCACACTTGGCACCAGCAAACTCAGTTATGTATACAGGAACACACGATAACAACACTGTTCTTGGTTGGTACCGTGATGAGATTGATGATCCAACTCGTGAGTACATGGCACGCTACACAAACCGTAAAGAGTACGAAACAGTGGTGCATGCTATGCTTCGTACAGCCTTCGCATCAGTAAGTTTCATGACGATTGCAACTATGCAAGATTTGCTAGAGTTGGATGGTTCAGCTCGTATGAACTTCCCATCTACTCTTGGTGGAAACTGGTCATGGCGTATGACAGAGGAACAATTGACTCCTGCTGTCGAAGAAACTTTGCTTGACTTGACTACAATTTATCGCCGTATCAATGAAAATTTGGTAGAATTAAAGAAATAAGACATTATCAGGAGACATAAAAATGTTACCATTAAAAGAATTTGTACAAAATCGTTACAATAAATCTATCGCAGAATGTAGCAATGAGGAGCTTTACCTTGCTCTTCTTAACTACAGCAAACTTGCAAGCAGCCAAAAACCAGTGAACACTGGTAAGAAAAAAGTTTACTACATCTCAGCTGAGTTCTTGATTGGTAAACTCTTGTCAAACAACTTGATTAACCTTGGTCTTTATGACGAAGTTAAAAAAGAACTTGCTGACGCAGGTAAAGAGTTGATCGAAATCGAAGAAGTAGAATTGGAACCATCACTTGGTAATGGTGGTTTGGGACGTTTGGCAGCCTGCTTTATCGACTCAATCGCTACACTTGGATTGAATGGTGACGGTGTTGGTTTGAACTACCACTTTGGTCTTTTCCAACAAGTGCTTAAAAACAACCAACAAGAAACTATTCCTAACGCTTGGTTGACTGACCAAAACTGGTTGGTTCGCTCAAGCCGTAGCTACCAAGTGCCATTTGCACACTTTACATTGACATCTACTCTTTACGATATCGATGTACCTGGTTACAAAACTGCTACTAAAAACCGTTTGCGTTTGTTTGACTTGGATTCAGTTGATTCATCTATCATTGAAGATGGTATCGACTTTGACAAGACAGATATCGCTCACAACTTGACTCTTTTCCTTTACCCAGACGATAGCGACAAACAAGGTGAATTGCTCCGTATCTTCCAACAATACTTCATGGTTTCAAACGGTGCTCAATTGATCATCGATGAAGCAATCGAAAAAGGAAGCAACTTGCATGACCTTGCTGACTACGCAGTTGTACAAATCAACGATACTCACCCATCAATGGTGATTCCTGAATTGATCCGTCTTTTGACTGAACGTGGTATCGAACTTGATGAAGCAATCTCTATCGTTCGTAGCATGACTGCCTACACAAACCACACAATTCTTGCTGAAGCCCTTGAAAAATGGCCTCTTGAATTCTTGGAAGAAGTGGTTCCTCACTTGGTACCAATCATCAAAGAATTGGACCGTCGTGTTAAAGCAGAATACAAAGATCCAGCTGTTCAAATCATTGATGAAAACGATCGTGTACACATGGCCCACATGGATATCCACTATGGATACAGCGTAAACGGGGTTGCCGCTCTTCACACTGAAATCTTGAAGAACTCAGAGTTGAAAGCTTTCTACGACATCTACCCAGAAAAATTCAACAACAAAACAAACGGGATCACCTTCCGTCGTTGGCTCATGCATGCTAACCCAAGCTTGTCTCACTACTTGGATGAGATTCTTGGCCGCGAATGGCACCATGAAGCTTCTAAATTGGAAGACCTTCTTTCTTACGAAGACAAGGCTGCTGTCAAAGAAAAATTGGAAAGCATCAAAGCTCACAACAAACGTAAATTGGCTCGCCACTTGAAAGAACACCAAGGTGTGGAAATCAATACTAACTCTATCTTTGACATCCAAATCAAACGTCTTCACGAGTACAAACGTCAACAAATGAACGCTTTGTATGTTATCCATAAATACCTTGACATCAAGGCTGGTAACATCCCTGCTCGTCCAATCACAGTCTTCTTTGGTGGTAAAGCAGCTCCTGCCTACACAATTGCTCAAGACATCATTCACTTGATCCTTTGCTTGTCAGAAGTAATCGCTAATGACCCAGCAGTTGCACCACACCTACAAGTGGTTATGGTTGAAACTACAACGTTACTGCAGCAAGCTTCTTGATTCCAGCGTGTGATATCTCTGAACAAATCTCACTTGCTTCTAAAGAAGCTTCAGGTACTGGTAACATGAAATTCATGTTGAACGGAGCTTTGACTCTTGGTACTATGGACGGGGCTAACGTGGAAATCGCTGAGTTGGTTGGAGACGAAAACATCTACATCTTTGGTGAAGATTCAGAAACTGTTATCGACCTTTACGCAAAAGCAGCTTACAAATCAAGCGAATTCTATGCTCGTAAAGCTATCAAACCTTTGGTTGACTTCATCGTGAGCGATGCTGTTCTTGCAGTAGGTAAGAAAGAACGCTTGGAACGTCTTTACAACGAATTGATCAACAAAGACTGGTTCATGACTCTCCTTGACTTGGAAGACTACATCAAAGTCAAAGAACAAATGCTTGCTGACTACGAAGACCGTGACGCATGGCTGGATAAAGTCATCGTTAACATTTCTAAAGCAGGATTCTTCTCATCTGACCGTACAATCGCTCAGTACAACGAAGATATCTGGCACTTGAACTAAGATACAAATTTATACTAATACATTTTGTAAAAAAGCGAGTTTCGATTGAAATTCGCTTTTTTGAATGTTATGGATTTGAGGTTGACTGGTCTCAAAAGAAAAAATAATTTGTCAATAATTTCTAGACTTAAAAATCAGACCTAGAGAACACTAAGAAGGTTGGTTGTACTACCTTTAAGCCTAAGGTTCTTCTTAGCTGTTACCTCAAATTTCTTGTATTCGTTTACAAACAGTATTATAATAGTATTGTAGTAAAGAAAGAGGGTGTTCTTATGTGGAAAAAATATTTTTCAAAATATAAATGGACTGATTTATTTTGGATTCTTTTTGTAATTTGGTCATGCCTTTATATGGGTAATAGTTCTTCATTTCCACTTACTCATCAAGAAATCTCTTTTCATGGATGTTGTTATGGGGCAGCACTTGCCTTATATCACTTGCTATTTATTGATAAATTTGTCATTTCGAATCGAAAATAAATGGAGAGGTCAAAATTTTTTATACTTTTCGGAAAGACAGTGAAAAATCGTGTTTTAAACCCGCATCTCAAGAAGAGGTGCGGGTTTTGTCTTATCTAAAAAATTTATTTACAGTGCTTTCCCGACAAGAATCTCTGCTTCGATAGTAATCTCTGTCAGTTGGCTCCAGTCAATCTTGCTTTGGTCAACGTGAAAGAGTAGGGGCGTCATGCTAAGCAGTGCTTGGCGTTGCTCTGCGGTGGTGGGCTTAGTCAGGGAAGCTATCTGACTAGTTTGGATGCTGAAATGTTCTTGGAAATGTTCCTTGATATCTTGGTTGGAATAGTCCTTCTTTGTCAGCTGCTCCTGTACTATTTGGCGGATTTCCTTGAGGTGGTTTTCGGTAGGGATGACCTTGATTAAGATACCATCTTTTGATAAAACTCGTTGAAATTCTCCATAGTTAGCAGGTGAGAAGATATCAAGTAGGATATCCATGCTAGTGTTTTTTATAGGAAGGCGAGCCAGGTCACCGACAAACCAATTGACTGCCCAGTTGGGTTCGCTCTTGGCAGCGATTTGGACCGAATCTTTTGAAATATCAAAGGCATAGAAGGTCTTGTCAGGGTGCACTTCTTGGAGTTTGCGAGAGTAGAAGCCTTCGCCACAGCCAATGTCCAAGATTGTTTTTGAGGACGGATTGGTTACTAGTAAGTCCGAAACGCCTTCTAAGATAGCCTGATAAAAGCCAGCTTCTAGGATTTGCTGGCGATTTTGAAAGTTTTCTTTATCGTAGTTGGCGGATTGTTTGATTTGCGGTGCCAGATTGACATAGCCGAATTTTGCCAGATCAAAAGAATGGCGGTTGCTACACTTGAGGCTAGACTCTACCAAGGTGAGATCTTCTTGGCAGATGGGGCAGGAAAAGGAACTAGCAGTAGCAAAACGTTGAAATTTTGGTTTGAGGTTTGTATTCATAGTTTAAGTGTATCAAAAGAGGCAAATGAAAGCAACCTTAGGAATAAGTAGATGGGAGATTCAGTAGAAATAAAATTAATTCTCCAATTTATAGAATGAAATTGCTTTTATATCTAAATTGCTATATAATAATGATAAGGAGGAAATAAGTATGTTAAAAGAAGTATTGACCGTCGCAAAAGTTGCGAAAAAATCATCACTCTTTTTGGGTGGTGTAGCATTTGGCACTCTTGGTTTGAAAATCTTAGCAAGTAAGGAAGCTAAAAAAGGTTATTCTAAAGCTTTGGCTAAAGCTTACAAATTGAAAGATGAATTGGATGCATCTGTTTCCATTGTAAAACAACATGGAGACGATGTCTTGCAAGATGCTAAATATTTGTATGAGCAAGAGAAAAAAGAAGAGCAATTAGATAGCCTGATAGGGGAATAATATGTCTTTTAAAGTGCTACATAGAGGATACCAACATATCCGACTATCATCTTCTTTTTCACTCACCTTGGATATTCAAGACTATCTTCGTTCCTTGGCGAGAGATGAAAAGGGAATTGAGTCTATCCAGTTTTACATGGATCAACAGCACTTTACTCTACGTATAAAAGAAGGCTTTTCTGTATCAGATAATGCAGAAGCCTTTTTAAAAAGAATTGATAGAGGGAAAGTTTCTGAGTTGATGACTCTTCCCATTCGTAGAGAAGATAGTGCCTATTCTATTGTTTCAGGTGCAGCGATTAAGCGTGTGCTTTTTCGTAGTCTTGTACCGTCTCCTATTCGCTATATATGGACTTGTTATCAGGCTCTGGGGTATGTCAAAGAAGCTTATCAGACCCTAGCGCGTAAGGAACTAACGATGGAGGTTTTGGACTGTTCGGCGATTTTATTGTCCTTGTTCATGAATCAATCCAAGACTGCTAGCAACATCATGTTTATGCTTGATTTGGGGAATCATTTAGATCAGTGGTCCTTGAAAAAAACTGCAACAGATTTAGAACAGAGTCTTCTTGCAAAAGAGAGCGATGTATTCCTAGTACAGGGCGATACGGTTGTTAGTATCAAGAGTTCCGATGTTCAAATAGGAGATGTTTTGGTCTTATCTCAAGGAAATGAAATTCTGTTTGATGGACAAGTAGTTTCAGGTTTAGGTATGGTCAACGAAAGTTCCTTGACGGGAGAGAGTTTTCCAGTTGAAAAAAGGAGAGTCTGATTTGGTTTGTGCAAATACAGTATTAGAAACTGGAGAGTTACGCATTCGTGTAACCGATAATCAGATGAACAGCCGGATTTTACAACTGATTGAGTTGATGAAGAAATCTGAAGAAAACAAGAAAACGAAACAACGCTATTTCATCAAAATGGCGGACAAGGTCGTCAAATATAATTTCTTGGGGGCTGGGCTGACTTACCTATTGACAGGTTCTTTTTCTAAGGCTATTTCTTTCCTATTGGTCGATTTCTCCTGCGCTTTGAAAATCTCTACTCCTGTAGCTTATTTGACAGCTATCAAGGAGGGGTTGAACCGTGAAATGGTGATTAAGGATGGAGATGTTTTGGAGAAATATCTGGAAGTTGATACTTTCTTGTTTGATAAGACGGGAACAATCACAACTAGCTATCCGATAGTTGAAAAGGTGTTACCTTTTGGAGACTATAGTGAGGAAGATATTCTCAGAATCAGTGCCTGTCTTGAGGAACACATTTATCATCCTATTGCTAATGCCATCGTCAAGCAAGCTGAGATAGAGGGAATTGAACATGAGGAAATGCATGGGAAACTCCAATATATCGCAAGCAAGGGGATCAAATCTCATATAGATGGCCAACCAGTTCTTATTGGGAATTATGTCTTGATGCAGGATGAGCAGATTCATATCAGTTCAGAACAAAATGCTTTAATTGAAGAGTACAAGAGTCACTACAATCTCTTATTCTTGGCTTATCAGAATGAATTGATTGGAATGTTCTGCATTCATACTCCTTTGAGAAAAGAAGCAAAAACAGCCTTGGATAAACTTAAGGCACAGGGGAAAAAATTGATTCTGGCAACAGGGGACACCTTGGTTAGGACAGAGGAATTAGTCAAAGATTTGCCCTTTGATCAGGTATATACAGACTTGAAACCTGATGGGAAATTTGAGTTAGTAGAGGAACTGCAGAAAGCAGGTCACACTATTTTGATGGTTGGAGATGGATTGAATGACTCAGCGGCTCTAACCCTATCAGATATCGGTGTGGTGATGAATGAGAGTGCAGATATTTCTAAGCAGATGAGTGATATCTTATTGTTAGATAATCGTTTGGATTTCTTCCAAGAGTTGGATTCGCTATCATCATCTTTGCAAACACTCATTAAGAAGAATATTCAAGATACCGTTGTCGTAAATAGTAGTTTGATTGGCTTTGGCTTGTTTAACTGGCTCAGTCCTTCAAATCTCTCTATCTTACATAATCTAACAACCTTACGCATTGTACTGCGTAGCCTGTCTATTAAGGGATAGGTGGGGACTATTCACAGCAAAGGAGTTACCTTTCTCGAGGTTAACTCCTTTGTTTATAGGTAAATGTTGAACAATTTAGTAAGTCAATACAAAGTATTTCTTCTTCCCGCGACGGATAACGGTCAATTCATTTTCTAATTTATCGCTATCACTCAAGACATAGTCAAGGTCTTGGATGCGGTCGCCGTTGACGTAGATGGCTCCGTTTTGAACATCTTCACGAGCTTGGCGTTTTGAGTTAACCACACCAGAAGATACGAGAAGTTCTACGATATTGTGATTTTCATCTGCTTGTACTTGGTAGTTTGGCACGCCACGAAGTCCTTGTTTGAGTTCTTTGACAGAAAGGTTTTTGATATTTCCTGCAAAGAGTTGTTCAGTGATGTTAAGGGCTTCTTTGTAGGCTTCTTCTCCATGTACAAGTGTTACGACTTCACGAGCGAGGACTTTTTGAGCCAAGCGTTCGTGTGGTGCTGCTTCAAACTGTTTACGGATCTCTTCAATCTCATCAAGTGACAAGAAAGTAAAGATTTTCAAGAAGCGAACAGCGTCAGCGTCCATAACATTCATCCAGAATTGGTACATTTCGTATGGAGAAGTCTTTTCAGGGTTGAGCCAAACAGCGTTCCCTTCAGATTTACCAAATTTCTTACCAGTTGCGTCTGTGATGAGTGGAACAGTGATTACGTGACCAGTCTTGTCAGCCTTACGACGAAGCAATTCTGTACCAGCTGTCATATTTCCCCATTGGTCAGAACCACCGATTTGGAGGGTTACATTGTGCTCTTGGTTAAGGACGAAGAAGTCGTAACCTTGCATGATTTGGTAGGCAAATTCGGTGTAAGAAATCCCTGTTTCAATCCGTTTTTTAACAGACTCCTTGCTCATCATGTAGTTGACAGTGAAATATTTTCCGATATCACGGAGGAAGTCAATGAAGCTGATGCTGCCAAACCAGTCGTAGTTGTTGACCATGACAGCTTTATTTTCACCATTTTCAAAATCAAGAAAGCGAGAAAGTTGTCCTTGGATAGACTTGACCCAGCCATCTACTGTGTCTTTTGTTTGGAGACTACGCTCAGCATCTTTGAAGGACGGATCTCCGATAAGACCTGTAGCACCGCCAACGAGCGCATAAGGTTTGTGACCTGCTAACTGCAAGCGACGACTTGTCAAGATTGCGACAAGGTGGCCTAGGTGAAGGCTGTCAGCAGTTGGATCGTAGCCAGTATAATAAGAAACTTGACCTTCTTCTAGGGCTTTACGCAAAGCTTCTTCATCAGTCGTTTGAAAAATCAAACCACGCTCTTTTAGCTCATCAAAAATGTGCATGTGTCTTTTCTCCTTTTTAAAATATTGTTTCTACCTATTGTACCACAAACTTGGTAAATAACCTAGTAAAATTGGGAAGAAAGTTGCTACTTGGACTTTTTTGGAAACGAGTGAAATATGGTATAATAGCACTAGCTTATTTTCAGAGAAATAGATAAAAACAGTTGAGAAAGGGGCTGGAAAATGTCTCATATTATTGAATTGCCAGAAGTATTGGCCAACCAGATTGCAGCAGGAGAAGTTATCGAGCGTCCTGCTAGCGTTGTCAAAGAATTAGTTGAAAATGCTATCGATGCTGGCTCAAGCCAGATTATCGTTGAGATTGAAGAAGCTGGTCTTAAGAAAATCCAAATAACAGATAACGGTTACGGGATTGCCCACGACGAGGTAGAATTGGCTCTCCGCCGTCATGCCACTAGTAAGATAAAGAATCAGGCAGATCTCTTTCGGATTCGCACGCTGGGTTTTCGTGGTGAAGCCCTGCCTTCAATCGCATCTGTCAGTGTTCTGACTCTTTTGACAGCAGTGGATGGAGCAAGTCACGGGACCAAGCTAGTGGCTCGTGGGGGAGAAGTTGAGGAAATCATTCCAGCGACCAGTCCTGTGGGGACTAAGGTTTGTGTGGAAGACCTTTTTTTCAACACACCAGCCCGTCTCAAGTATATGAAGAGTCAGCAGGCAGAGTTGTCCCATATTATTGATATTGTTAACCGTCTAGGGTTGGCTCATCCTGAGATTTCCTTCAGCCTGATTAGCGATGGCAAGGAAATGACACGAACAGCTGGTACGGGTCAACTGCGCCAAGCCATTGCTGGGATTTATGGTTTAGCCAGTGCCAAAAAAATGGTTGAAATTGAGAATGCTGACTTAGATTTTGAAATTTCAGGTTTTGTGTCCTTGCCTGAATTGACACGGGCTAATCGCAACTATATCAGCCTTTTTATCAATGGCCGTTATATCAAAAACTTCCTGCTCAATCGAGCTATTTTAGATGGTTACGGCAGCAAGCTCATGGTGGGGCGTTTTCCACTAGCCGTTATTCACATTCATATCGATCCTTATCTGGCGGATGTCAATGTGCACCCAACCAAACAAGAGGTGCGAATTTCTAAGGAAAGAGAGCTGATGGCGCTGGTTTCAGAAGCTATCGCAAAGAGTCTAAAGGAACAGACCTTGATTCCAGATGCCTTGGAAAATCTGGCAAAATCTGCTGTTCGCAATCGTGAAAAGGTGGAGCAAACGACTTTGCCACTGAGAGAAAATACGCTCTACTATGAAAAAACGGAGCTGACAAGACCGCCTCAAGCTGAGGTAGCAGACCATCAGGTGAATCTGACTGAAGAAAGACAGGATTTGAACCTCTTCGCCAAGGAAGCCTTGGACCAGCTGATCAAGCCAGCAAAACTGCATTTTGCAGAGAGAAAGCCTATCAGCTACGACCAACTGGATCATCCTGAGTTAGATATGGCTAGTTTGGATAAGGCTTATGACAAGCTGGAGCGAGAAGAAACGTCAAGCTTCCCAGAGTTGGAATTTTTTGGGCAAATGCACGGGACCTATCTCTTTGCCCAAGGTAGAGATGGGCTTTACATCATAGATCAGCACGCGGCTCAAGAGCGGGTTAAGTATGAGGAGTACCGTGAGAGCATTGGAAATGTTGACCAGAGCCAGCAGCAACTCCTAGTGCCCTATATCTTTGAATTTCCTGCGGATGATGCCCTTCGTCTCAAGGAAAGAATGCCACTTTTAGAGGAAGTTGGTGTCTTTCTAGCAGAGTACGGAGAAAATCAATTCATCCTTCGGGAACATCCCATTTGGATGGCAGAGGAGGAAATCGAGTCAGGTATCTATGAGATGTGTGATATGCTTCTCTTGACCAAGGAAGTTTCGATCAAGAAATACAGAGCAGAGTTGGCCATTATGATGTCCTGCAAGCGGTCCATCAAGGCCAACCATCGGATCGATGACCACTCGGCTAGACAACTCCTCTACCAACTCTCTCAATGTGACAACCCTTATAACTGTCCACACGGACGTCCTGTTTTGGTTCACTTTACCAAGTCGGACATGGAAAAGATGTTCCGACGTATTCAGGAAAATCATACGAGCCTCCGAGAGCTAGGAAAATACTAATACTCTTCGAAAATCTCTCTAAGCTGCGTCAGCTTTACCTTGCCTAACTCAAGTTATGCCTACGGTTAGCTTCCTAGTTTAGATTTGATTTTCATTGAGTATAAATTGAAGGGAAAATTATGTACGAATATCTAAAGGGTATTATTACCAAAATTACTGCTAAATACATCGTCCTTGAGGCAAATGGTATCGGTTATATCCTGCATGTAGCAAACCCTTATGCCTACTCAGGACGAGTCAACCAAGAAGCGCAAATCTATGTGCATCAAGTCATCCGCGAAGATGCTCATCTACTTTACGGTTTTCGTTCAGAAGACGAGAAAAAGCTCTTTCTCAGCTTGATTTCTGTATCAGGCATTGGTCCTGTTTCCGCTCTTGCTATTATCGCGGCTGATGACAATGCAGGGCTTGTACAAGCTATTGAGACCAAGAATATCACCTACTTGACTAAATTCCCTAAAATCGGTAAGAAAACAGCCCAACAGATGGTGTTGGACTTAGAAGGGAAAGTTGTTGTGGCGGGGGACGACCTCCCTACTAAGACTGCAGCTCCATCTAGCAGTGACAACCAGGAACTGGAAGAAGCTATGGAAGCTATGCTAGCTTTGGGCTACAAGGCGGCTGAGCTTAAGAAAATCAAGAAATTCTTTGAAGGAACTTCTGACACAGCAGAGAACTATATCAAATCAGCTCTTAAGATGTTGGTGAAATAGGAGAAGTCTATGCCAAAACGCTGTGGCTGGGTTAAAATGAACAACCCTATATATGTAGCCTACCACGACGAGGAGTGGGGGCAACCTCTCCATGATGACCAAGCACTTTTTGAGTTGCTCTGTATGGAGACTTATCAGGCTGGTCTTTCTTGGGAGACAGTGCTCAACAAACGACAAGCTTTTCGGGAAGCTTTTCATGGTTACCACCTTCAACGCGTCGCGGACATGACTGATGAAGAATTGGAAGCTTTGATGGATAATCCAACCATCATCCGCAATCGTGCCAAGATATTTGCGACGCGTACCAATGCTCAGACCTTTCTAAAAGTACAGAAGGAATATGGTTCTTTTGATGCCTATCTTTGGTCTTTTGTCGGTGGGAAGACGATTGTGAATGATGTACCTGACTACAGCCAGGCGCCTGCCAAAACAGCTCTATCTGAGAAATTATCCAAAGATCTCAAAAAACGAGGCTTTAAGTTTACGGGTCCTGTTGCAGTTTTGTCGTTTCTACAAGCTGCAGGTTTGGTTGATGACCATGAGAATGATTGTGAATGGAAGGGAAATGATGTCTAACAAAAATAAGGGAATTCTGATTTTTGCGATTCTCTATACAGTTCTCTTTGTTTTTGATGGTATACGAGTATTTGATGCTCCATTACCTTCTTCTGCAGGGACATATTTAGTCTATACCATCATGTTTGTGTATGGTTGCTTCTTATTTAAGTCCCTATTGCTCCAAAAGTGGGAAGAGATTAGAAGTTCTAAAAGAAAATTCTTCTTTGGCGTCTTAACAGGATGGTTCTTTCTCATTCTGATGACTGTTGCCTTTGGATTTGTATCAGAGATGTTGAGGCAGTTTTTTGGGCTGGTCGGACAAGGTCTAAACCAGTCGAATATTCAAAGTACCTTTCAAGAACAACCATTACTGATAGCCGTTTTCGCCTGCATCATCGGACCTTTAGTGGAAGAGCTCTTTTTCCGTCAAATTTTATTGAGATATTTGAGGAAAAATCTGCCAACTTGGCTGAGTGTCTTTTTGGTCGGCCTTGCCTTTGCGCTTACTCATATGCACAGTTTGTCTTTATCAGAGTGGGTCGGTGCAGTCGGATACTTAGGTGGGGGCCTTGCCTTTTCTATTATTTATGTGAAAGAAAAGGAGAATGTCTACTATCCCCTACTTGTTCATATATTAGGCAATAGCCTTTCCCTTATCATTTTAGCTATCAGTAGTATGTGATGAAAATGCTAGTAATGATAATGAGAAAAAGCTGAGAAATTCATCTCAGCTTTCTTTGTTATAGTCAAAGCGAATGACTTGTTCCTGTGCATCTACATGGGCGTGGACTCCAAAGGGAACAATGGCTCTTGGAGTTGCGTGGCCGATATTCAGATTATAGACAATCGGGATATTGCTGTCAATGGTGTCCATTAAAGCCTCCTTATAGTCGTCATAGAAGGTTTCATCCATAGGTTTTCCGACTAATAGTCCGCTGATGACCTCGAATATACCAGTGTCCTTTAAAGTCAGCAACATCTTTTTGAAGTCTTCTGGCTTAGGCTTTTCTTCGCTTGTTTCTAGCAGTAGGATCTTTCCTTCCCAGTCTGATAAGTCAGGGAAAAGTTTGTACTTTTGGCAGAGCTCCGTGCTGTCTGCGTATCGAGAGTTGTCAAAGATATCGTAGAGAGATTCGAGGCAACCACCGAGAATTTCTCCCTCAAACTGGGCATTTCCTTGTAACAAGTCAAAACCAGTATTTGTATGATTGATACGAGGTGTTCCTAGGGCCTTGGAACTGAAGTCAGTTCGTTCCTCATACCAAACGTTACTAGGGCGGATTTCTGAGATTCTTCCAGTCTCAATCAATTCTTTAAAGTAGTGGCAGCTATATGGCAACATTTCTTTGTCTAACTCACAAATGTCTGCTAGAAATGATTGGCCGTAAAAAGTCTTGATTCCTAGTTTATGCAACATGAGATGGTTCATGGTCGTATCCGAGAAGCCAAGAAAAATCTTCTGTTTGATAACTTTTTCTAGTTGGTTATTTTCAAAAAGATAAGGTAGCAAACGATAGGTGTCGTCTCCACCGATGGCACAGAGGATCATGTCGATGCTATCATCAGAAAAGGCCTGAATCAAATCCTCTGCACGAGCTTCAGGATGTTCTTTGATAAAATCTAAGCCTTTTAGCGAATGGGGCAAAAAGATAGGATTGAGTCCGAGGCCCTTGAGACGTTGAATACCCAAGTCCACTTCGTGTTTGACAAAGTCTTCTCCGATAATGCCACTAGACAAACTAACAATACCAATAGTAGAAATCATATCTTATCCTCCTAGAAATAGATTGAGCCTATTTTATCACAAAAGATGAGGGGAAACAACAAGAATTAGAATCAGAAAAAGGCTTTTAGATCAAGAAAGTAAGCAAAAAAGCAACCGCTCGATGTGGTTGCTTTTTATAGTAGTTGTATTCTTATAGAGCAGTAAGGAAAGTCAGTCCGCCAAGGACAACCCCGGCCGAGTTTGGAATGATTAGAATCCAATCTTTCTTAGGCTCTTTTGTCCATCCATAAATGACCCAGATTAAGCAAGAGATTGCTGCTGATAAAGGTTGAAATGGTTGAGCTTTGTTCCCTTGTAAATTGGCAAAAATTTGGGGGATGTAGGCTATAAATACAATAATCCCAATAAAGGCACCAATTGAACCAACAATTTGATTAATTCTCTGTTTAGTCATATATATTTCTCCTTATTATCTTATTAGTATAACAGAAAAACAACTTGGATTCAAGGATAAAACCTCGGGATTCCAAGGGAAGACTTTACATTGAAGTAAATTTAGACAAAATGTCTATTTATGATTTTGACGAATCAATAAATGATTTGGAACTACAAAAAAAGTAGTCTGTCTACAAAACACACTACTTTCATTGTTTATCTTAATATCTAGCAGGTCCTGCACTTGCGCTCTTGATGTTGAAACGTTTTTTGAGGTAGAAACGTAGGGCAAGGAGAGCTCCTCCAATCACCAATAAAACAAGTGGTGGGAGGCTGATGTTGATGGCTTGTGGAAGGAAGTTACTCAAGAAGAGGATGAAAACCCACGCAAACATGGTTGCCAACATGACCAAAAGTGATTTCCAGAATGGAGGGCGTTGGCTGCGGTCGGTATCTGGTCCGTAGTAACGGTAAATGAAGTGATAGAGAAGGTAGAAGGCAACTCCACCAAAGGCTCCTACACTGATAAGTGTTACCAATCCGTAGGCCACGGGTTGGTTTGAGAAGAAGCTCATCAAGGCGCTAACTACTGCAAACAGTCCTGTGATGAAAAGGGCTGAATCCAACATCATCAATTTTGGATCGTCGTTTTCTTTTGGATGTTCTTTTTCATATTGCTCTTTTTCGCTAAAGCTGTGAGCCCAGTGAGTTGGTGCTCCGTAGATAGAGCGAGCGGTCACACCTTTTGGTTGTTCTTCAAGGATGTGAGGGATGACTTCTTCAAGGATGGCCTTGATTTCAGCGTCGGTTTTTCCGTCCTTAAGAAATTGTTGGGTTGCAATGTGGATAAATTCTTGGTTTTTCTTGGTTAATTCTTTTAAATCAATCTGTGACATAATAACTCCTGTTTAGAACCATTTTTTATGGATGAGGTAAAGAGTGAGAGAAACACTCATAGCAAAGGCGATAAAGACGATGAGCCAGAAAGCATGCGGTTCTCCGTTTAAAGGAATTTCATTATCCTTAAAGTTCATTCCGTAGGCTGAGAAAATCATGGTCGGGATGGACATAACGATGGTTACAAGTGCCAAAGTTTTCATGATATTGTTCTGGTTGTTTGAGATGATAGAAGCAAAGGTCTCTGTCATAGAGTGAAGGACGTTTCCATAGATGTCCGCCATCTCGATGGCCTGTTGCGTTTCAATCAAGGTATCTTCGAGTAAGTCTTCATCTTCAAGGTATTTCTTGATATTGCTAGTTGCGCTGGTCAATTTTTTTAATCACGCGCTCATTTGTCTTCAGAGAAGCTTTGAAGTAGACGATGGTCTTTTCTAACTCCATGAGTTCAATCAATTCTTCGTTTCGAGTAGACTTGTGAAGTTGACTCTCAATCTGCTCACTCTTACGTTCAATCGAACGGAGGGCAGTTAGGTAAATCTCCGCATTGCGGTAGAGGATTTGAAAGATGAAGCGCGACCGCATGAAGGTATAGAAATTGCGAAGCCTACGATTGATAAAGATATCAAGAAGTGGTAGAGGCTCCAAACAGGTAGTGATGATAGCCTCTTCTGTGATGATAATCCCCAAGGGAATAGTCACGTAGTAGGTCTGGTTATTTCTTTCCTCTGTGATTGGGACGTCTACGATGATCAAGGTGTACTCATCTTCGATGGTGATACGAGACATCTCTTCCGCATCGAGCGGCGCACGGAGGTCGGCGATATCAATATCAAAGGCTGAGGCGATTTCCATCGATTCGCTTTGAGTAGGATTGACGAGATTGATCCAAGTTCCCGGCTGGAGCGTATCAATCTCTTTAAATTCAGTTGTTGTCGAGAGAAAGACTTGTTTCATATCTCCTATCCTTTCCTAATCTAATCCGTGTTGCGGTGATTTTTGACACCGTACTATTATACTACAAAATCGGCTTTTTTGGTAATAGAATTTCACTTTTTTTGGTATAATGGAAAGCAACAATGGACTAGAAAGAAGTAACATGCAAGATAAGATTGTCATCCATGGGGCTCGCGCCCATAATTTAAAAAATATCGACGTGGAAATTCCACGAGACAAGCTAGTTGTGGTGACGGGACTATCTGGATCTGGGAAGTCTAGTTTGGCCTTTGATACCCTTTATGCAGAAGGGCAACGTCGCTACGTTGAGAGTCTGTCAGCCTATGCTCGTCAGTTCTTGGGCAATATGGAAAAGCCAGATGTGGACTCTATCGATGGTCTCAGCCCTGCCATTTCCATTGACCAGAAAACGACCAGTAAAAATCCCCGTTCGACGGTTGGGACAACGACGGAAATCAATGACTATCTACGTCTCCTCTATGCACGTGTCGGAACACCTTACTGTATCAATGGACATGGGGCTATCAAGGCTTCGTCTGTCGAACAGATCGTAGACAAGGTTTTGGAATTGCCAGAGCGCCAGCGTCTGCAGATTTTGGCTCCTGTCATTCGTAAGAAAAAGGGGCAGCATAAGACGCTGATTGAAAAGATTCAAAAGGATGGTTACGTCCGTGTCCGTGTCGATGGAGTTGTTTACGATGTGACCGAAGTTCCTGAACTTGAAAAGAATAAGCAACACAATATCGATGTGGTGGTAGACCGTATCATCATCAAGGAAGGTATCCGTAGTCGTCTCTTTGATTCGATTGAAGCAGCTCTCCGTATCGCTGAAGGTTATGTCGTTATCGATACCATGGATGATTCAGAGTTGCTCTTCTCAGAACACTATGCTTGTCCAGTCTGTGGCTTTACGGTTCCAGAGTTAGAACCCCGTCTCTTCTCCTTCAATGCTCCTTTTGGTTCCTGTAGTGAGTGTGATGGTTTGGGGATCAAGCTAGAGGTTGATACGGACTTAGTCGTACCAGATGCTAGTAAGACCCTTCGTGAGGGAGCCTTAGCGCCTTGGAATCCGATCTCTTCTAACTATTATCCAAATATGCTGGAACAAGCCATGACAGCTTTTGGAGTGGATATGGATACGCCTTTTGAGGACTTGTCTGAGGAGGATAAACATCTCATTTTCTATGGTTCAGATGGGAAAGAATTCCATTTCCACTATGAAAATGAATTCGGTGGAGTTCGTGATATCGATATTCCATTTGAAGGAGTGATTGGTAATATCAAGCGTCGCTATCATGAAACCAATAGCGACTACACTCGTACACAGATGCGTCTCTATATGAACGAGCTAACTTGTGGCACCTGTCATGGTTATCGTCTCAATGACCAGGCCCTATCTGTTCGAGTAGGTGGAGAAAAAGGGCTCCATATCGGAGAAATTTCAGACCTATCCATCGCAGACCATTTGGAGGTCATTGATCAACTAACCCTATCTGAAAATGAAGCTATCATTGCTCGTCCGATTCTTAAGGAAATCAAGGATCGCTTGACCTTCCTCAATAACGTGGGCCTTAACTATCTGACGCTTTCTCGTTCAGCAGGAACATTATCAGGAGGGGAGAGTCAACGTATTCGCTTGGCAACCCAGATTGGTTCCAATCTCTCAGGTGTCCTTTATATCCTGGACGAGCCGTCAATCGGTCTTCACCAGAGGGACAATGACCGTTTGATTGCCAGTCTGAAAAAAATGCGTGATTTGGGTAACACTCTCATCGTGGTGGAACATGATGAAGATACTATGCGAGAAGCTGACTATCTGATTGACGTTGGCCCTGGTGCAGGTGTCTTTGGTGGAGAAATTGTTGCGGCGGGAACGCCTAAGCAGGTAGCTCGCAACAGCAAATCCATTACAGGACAGTATCTGTCAGGGAAACGCGCGATTCCAGTGCCGTCAGAACGCCGCGTTGGAAACGGTCGCTTTATTGAGGTGACTGGAGCGCGTGAAAACAACCTACAAAATATCACTGCTCGCTTCCCGCTAGGGAATTCATTGCAGTAACGGGTGTTTCTGGTTCAGGGAAGTCGACCCTCATTAACAGTATTCTCAAAAAAGCCATTGCTCAAAAACTCAATCGCAATTCAGACAAGCCTGGTAAGTTTAAATCCATTACAGGGATTGAACATATCGACCGTCTGATAGACATTGACCAGAGTCCAATTGGACGAACTCCGAGGTCCAACCCTGCGACCTATACAGGTGTCTTTGATGACATTCGAGACCTCTTTTCTCAGACAAATGAAGCCAAGATTCGTGGCTACAAAAAGGGTCGTTTCAGTTTCAATGTCAAGGGTGGGCGCTGTGAAGCCTGCTCGGGTGATGGGATTATCAAGATTGAGATGCATTTCTTGCCAGATGTTTACGTAGCCTGTGAAGTCTGCCATGGAACTCGTTACAATAGCGAAACCCTGGAAGTTCACTACAAGGAAAAGAATATCTCGCAAGTCTTGGATATGACCGTCAACGATGCGGTGGATTTTTTTAAACACATTCCGAAAATTCAACGCAAACTCCAGACTATCAAAGATGTTGGTCTAGGTTATGTAACCTTGGGACAACCAGCTACGACACTTCTGGTGGAGAGGCGCAGCGTATGAAGTTGGCAAGTGAACTCCACAAGCGTTCTACAGGCAAGTCCTTCTACATTTTAGATGAACCGACAACAGGTCTCCATACCGAGGATATCGCTCGTCTACTCACCGTTTTGTCCCGCTTTGTCGATGATGGCAATACAGTTCTCGTCATTGAGCACAATCTGGATGTCATCAAAACAGCAGACCATATTATCGACTTAGGACCAGAAGGTGGTGTTGGCGGTGGTACTATTATCGCAACAGGAACTCCAGAAGAAGTAGCTGCTAATGAAGCTAGCTATACAGGACAGTATTTGAAAGGAAAGTTACATCATGAATAAACGTGTGCAAGCATTTTTAGATAAAATGCAAGAAAAAGAACTAGATGGAATCATTATCAATAACCTTAAAAATGTCTACTATTTGACAGGATTTTGGGGTTCAAATGGAACGGTCTTCATCAGTCGTGATCGTCAGGTCTTGGTGACAGATGCCCGCTATATTATCGCTGCCAAGCAAGAAGTTACTGGTTTTGAGATTTTTGCAGAACGTGATGAGTTGGCAACTATCGCAAAGATTGCAAAAGACATGGGCCTTTCTCGTATCGGGTTTGAAGATGAGATTTCAGTTTCTTATTACCATCGCATGCAAACAGCCTTGAAGGTTTGGAATTGCTCCCTCAAACTCAGTTTGTTGAAGCCCTTCGCATGATTAAGGATGAGACAGAAATTGCAACTATTCGTAAGGCTTGTTCTATCTCAGACCAAGCTTTCCGTGATGCTCTTGACTTTATCAAACCAGGTAAGACAGAGATTGAAATTGCCAACTTCCTTGATTTCCGTATGCGTGAGTTGGGAGCTGCCGGTTTGTCTTTTGATACCATTCTAGCGAGTGGAATCAACTCTTCTAAACCTCATGCCCACCCAATGCACAAGCCAGTAGAACTAGGCGAAGCTATCACTATGGACTTTGGGTGCCTTTACGAGCATTATGTGAGTGATATGACTCGGACCATCTACCTCGGTCATGTCAGTGACGAGCAGGCAGAGATTTACAATACAGTTCTAAAAGCCAATCAAGCATTGATTGACCAAGCTAAGGATGGTTTAGGTTTCCGTGACTTTGATAAGATTCCTCGTGACATTATTGTGGAAGCAGGTTATGGACAATACTTTACACACGGTATCGGACACGGTATCGGGCTTGATATCCACGAAGAACCTTACTTCAGTCAAACTTCCAAAGAAGTTATCAAAACTGGTATGGTCTTGACTGATGAACCGGGTATTTATATTGAAGGTAAATACGGGGTTCGTATCGAAGACGATATCCTGATTACAGATACCGGTTGTGAATTATTAACCCTTGCTCCAAAAGAATTAATCGTAATCTAAGAAAAATGAGATAAATCGTTGACTTTACTAGTTAAAGGTTTATACTGAAAGGCGAAAACGGTAGGTGAGGCTACCATAGGGATACGGATGGCTACCGCAAAGCAGTGGAGACACTACTCGTTGGTCAACAGTCCTGGTCGCGAAGGTCAAGACTAAGCTCATTTCATTGCCCTATGGAGTTAAAGCTTGAACGAAAACAGATCATAAGTTTTTTAGTCCTGCCATTTTATGGCAGGACTTTCTGCTGTTTTAGAACAAAGAAGGGAGACAAACGATGCAAATTGACGATCATCCAGAACCGCACATACACAGCCAATCGCTGATTTGTGTCGTTCTGTCCCTATAAAGTGATTGGTCTCTGTGTATGATACTCTTCGAAAATCAAATTCAAACCACGTCAACGTCGCCTTGCCGTACTCAAGTACAGCCTGTGGCTAGTTTCCTAGTTTGCTCTTTGATTTTCATTGAGTATGAAATCACTATTCATACAGATAGGAGAAACCAATGAAAACTACAAAAGAAAGACTAGCAGCAGCTATTCAAACTCCATTTAAAGATAGTCTAGCTTTTTACCATACAAGTCTAAAAGGCTTAGACCAAGAACAAGTCGAAGAAAACCGTGACCTATATGGTGAAAACACCATCACCAAGGGTCAAGAGGATTCCATCTTTAAGAAAATTTATGAGTCCATTATCAATCCTTTCACAATCATTTTGCTTGTGATTGCCTTTATCTCTCTTGTTACAAATGTCTGGCTTGCCAAACCTGGACAAGAGGATCCAACGACTTCTATCATTATCGTTGTCTTGGTTTTGATTTCAGGAGGTATCCGTTTTGTCCAAGAATTGCGGAGCGACAAGGCAACAACCAATCTTTCAAAAATGATTGTCAATACAGCAACCGTTATTCGCGATGGTCTTGAACAAGAGTTACCCATCGATGAGTTGGTTGTAGGAGATCTTGTGAAATTGAGTGCGGGAGATATGATTCCTGCAGATGTTATCTTGTTTGAATCCCGCGACTTTTTCGTTCAACAGTCAGGTTTGACTGGAGAAAGTGATGCAGTCGAAAAACTTGCTTTAAATAAAGCCACAAGTCAAAATGTAGAGAGTCTTTTAGAAGCAGAATCCTTGGCATTCATGGGGACAAACGTTATCTCAGGAAGTGCCACAGCTATGGTTTTAGCTGTTGGGGATGACACCATGATGGGAGCCATCGAGCAAACTCTCAACACTTACGATGAGCCAACTTCTTTTGAACGTGAAATGAACAGCATTTCTTGGCTCTTGATCCGTTTGATGCTTGTTATGGTCCCAATCGTGTTTTTCGCAAATGGGTTGACTGATGGAGACTGGCTAGAGGCGGGAGTCTTTGCCTTGAGCGTTGGTGTCGGACTGACCCCAGAAATGCTTCCAATGATTATTACAGCCAGCTTGGCCAAAGGTTCCATTATTATGGCCAAGGAAAAGGTGGTCATCAAAAAACTCAATGCTATCCAGGACCTAGGAGCAATTGATATCCTATGTACGGATAAAACTGGAACTCTAACGCAAGATGAGATTGTCTTAGAATACCCCTTGGATATCCATGGTGATTTGGACATGGCAGTCTTAAGAAGAGCTTATCTAAATTCACATTTCCAAACAGGTTTGAAAAACTTGATGGACCGTGCCATTATCAGTAGAACTGAAAAAGAAGCCAAAGAACACGCTATCCTACAAAATCTAGATACCAGTTTTCAAAAAATTGACGAGCTTCCATTTGACTTTGAGCGCAGACGTATGAGTGTTATCGTCAAAGATGACAGCAATGTTGTTAGTATGGTTACCAAGGGTGCTTTAGAAGAAATGTTGAACATTTCGACACATGTGGAATATCGTGGAGAAATAATCCCTATTACGGAAGGTATTCGCCAAGAAGTACTGGCAGAAGTTGGTCAATTAAACCGTCAAGGCTTGCGTGTCTTAGGTGTTGGCTACAAATCAGGTTTACGTGAAGACTATGCCTATGCTGTGGATGATGAAAGTGATATGATCCTTACGGGTTACCTTGCCTTCTTGGATCCACCAAAACCATCTGCAGCACCCGCTATCCAAGCCCTACTTGAGCATGGTGTCAGAACAAAAATTTTAACTGGAGATAATGAAAAAGTAACCCAAGCTATCTGTGAAAAGGTTGGATTGGATGTTGAACATATGCTCTTAGGTGCTGACATTGATCAAATGACAGACCAAGAATTGGCAGAAGTGGTTGAAAAAGTAACAGTCTTTGCTAAATTGTCACCTGACCAAAAAGCCCGCATTATTCTACAGTTAAAGAAAAATGGTCACGGTGTTGGTTATATGGGGGACGGTATTAATGACGCTCCATCCATGAAGGTGGCAGATGTCGGTATTTCTGTAGATACAGCAGTCGATATCGCCAAGGAAACAGCGGATGTTATCTTGCTAGACAAGGATCTCATGGTTCTTGAAACTGGTATCGTTGAGGGCCGTAAGGTCTACGCCAACATGACCAAATATATTAAGATGACCGTTAGTTCAAACTTTGGGAATATCTTCTCACTATTGGTTGCAAGTATTTTCTTGCCATTTTTACCAATGGCTCCTGTTCATCTCATTGTCCTAAACCTAGTTTACGATTTATCTTGTGTGGCATTGCCATTTGATAATGTAGATCAAGACTTCCTAAAACAACCCCATACATGGGAAGCAAAATCCATTACGCGATTTATGGTTTGGATGGGACCAATCTCATCTGTCTTTGATATTTTGACCTTTATCTTCCTCTACTTTATCATTGTTCCTTTGGTGACTGGCCATCATTATGTTCATGGGTCAGAATCTGCCCTTCAGTTTATTATCTTGTTCCAAACAGGATGGTTCATCGAATCTATGTGGTCTCAAACCATGGTCATCCATATGCTTCGTACAGCAAAAGTTCCTTTTGTACAAAGCAGACCAGCTTGGCTTGTGATTTTGATGACACTGGTTGCAGCCTTTTTCGTAACCAGTCTACCTTATGGACCGCTAGTAAATATCCTTCGTCTAGCACCCTTAGGGCTTCCTTACTTCCTATTCTTAATCTGTATTATTTTCTTGTATATGTTTAGCGTTACAGTTATTAAGAAATTTTACATTAAGAAGTATAAAGAATGGTTATAGTTCGTATTTTGTCAAGAAAAAAGTTCAAAAATTGCCAAAAAAGTTAAAATTTTTTAAAAATAGGTCGCAAGTCCGATGTTTTTTATGGTATAATAGTCTAAACTGATAGTAACATGTAGCGAAAGGGGTAGGTACATGATCAAAATTTATACAGTCTCAAGTTGTACTAGCTGTAAAAAAGCGAAGACCTGGCTCAATGCCCACCAGTTAAGTTATAAAGAACAAAACCTCGGTAAGGAAGGAATTTCGAGAGAAGAACTACTTGATATTTTGACAAAAACAGACAATGGAATTGCAAGTATCGTATCATCGAAAAATCGTTATGCAAAGGCCCTTGGTGTTGATATCGAAGATTTGAGTGTGAATGAAGTGCTCAACCTGATTATGGAAACACCACGTATCTTGAAAAGTCCGATTCTTGTAGATGAGAAACGCCTACAAGTCGGCTATAAAGAAGACGATATCCGTGCCTTTTTGCCACGCTCTGTCCGTAATGTGGAAAATGCAGAAGCGCGCTTACGTGCGGCTCTATAAAACATCAAGGCTAGGAGTGACTCCTGGCCTTCTCTAATATTTAAATTGGATAACATGTGAGGATTTATGAAAAAGTTAGTCATTGGAACATTCGCAGCACTATTTTTGCTCGTTGGATGTGGTCAGAAAAAAGAAACAGCAGCTTCAACTACCGAGAGTTCTCAAGAAGCTCTACAGTCTACCTTGCCCGTATTAGAAAATGCAACCAAGAATACAGTTGTGACCAAGACCTTGGTTTTGCCAGCTGATGAGAGTGGAGTACAGCAAACTCAGATCATTACCTACAAAGGCAATCAATTTTTAAGCTTGACCATTCAGCAAAAAAACGTCCTGTATCAGAAGATTTAAAAAAATTATATTTCTGAGCGAGGATTAGATGAAGCTAAAAAAAGCTCTAAAAAGAAGCTGAGGACAAGGATGAGTCTGTTCAAGCGGCTCGAAAAATTTCAGGCTTTACCATTGAAACGACTCTTTTAAATGAGAAAGAAATGGAAACCAAGACTAGCTATGATTTCCAAACACTGGATCTCAAAAAAGCAAGTGAAAACGAATACTTGAAGAATGTTGGACTGGAAAATCTATTGAAAAACGAACCAGAGGACTATATTGCTAATCGTGTTGCAAATGGGGCAACAGTCCAGTAAAAAAAGTCAGAGAAAAATCAGCAGAATCAGACTGTGTGATTTGTAGAACGACCGTGAATGTGCTATAATAGTACTATTCTAAGGAAAGAGGGTGTTAGAATGGGATTTACTGAAGAAACCGTACGTTTTAAATTGGACGATTCCAATAAAAAAGAAATCAGTGAAACATTGACAGATGTCTATGCTTCTTTGAATGAAAAGGGCTATAACCCTATTAACCAGATCGTGGGCTATGTTCTCAGTGGAGACCCAGCTTACGTTCCTCGTTATAACAATGCACGAAATCAAATCCGTAAGTATGAGCGAGATGAAATCGTTGAAGAATTGGTTCGCTACTACCTTAAAGGACAAGGAGTCGATCTATAATCTATGAGAATTATGGGATTGGACGTTGGTTCCAAAACGGTAGGAGTAGCGATTAGCGATCCGTTAGGTTTTACGGCACAAGGGCTTGAAATCATCCAAATCAATGAAGATCAAGGTCAGTTTGGTTTTGAGCGCCTCAAGGAACTCGTTGAAACCTATAAGGTAGACCGTTTTGTTGTTGGTTTGCCTAAAAATATGAACAATACCAGCGGACCGCGCGTGGAAGCCAGTCAAGCCTATGGAGCCAAACTGGAAGAACTCTTTGGTCTACCGGTAGAGTATCAAGATGAACGCTTAACTACGGTCGCTGCAGAGCGTATGTTGATTGAGCAAGCGGATATTAGTCGTAATAAGCGTAAAAAAGTTATTGATAAATTAGCCGCTCAATTGATTTTGCAAAATTATTTAGATAGAAAATTTTAAGACAGAGGAGAAACTATGTCACACGATCACAACCACGATCACGAAGAACGTGAACTTATTACACTTGTAGATGAGCAAGGAAACGAAACTTTATTTGAAATCCTTTTGACTATTGACGGAAAAGAAGAATTTGGTAAAAACTATGTCCTTCTTGTACCAGTTAACGCAGAAGAAGATGAAAACGGCGAAGTTGAAATCCAAGCTTATTCATTCATCGAAAATGAAGATGGAACAGAAGGCGAATTACAACCAATCCCTGAAGATTCAGACGATGAATGGAACATGATTGAAGAAGTCTTCAACAGCTTTATGGAGGAGTAAAAACGTCCAGTGGACGTTTTTAGCCCTGCGCTAGAAATTGGAAACGCAGGTGGTCTGGGAGACTGTATCAGCCCAGCTCCTTGAAACAAGAGAGAGTTGGAACGTTCGGGGAACATTTTTCTCCCATACTAGAATTAAATACTAGCTAATGAAGTAAAAAGCGAAGAGAATCTTCGCTTTTTTATTAAGGATTAAGGAGATTAAGCGTGTTTGAAGTAGAAAAATGGCTTCATAGTCGAATCGGTTTGAATTTCAGATCAGGTTTAGGGCGGATGCAGAGAGCGGTAGACTTGCTGGGGAACCCTGAGCAAGCCTATCCTATTATCCATGTGACAGGGACAAATGGAAAGGGTTCAACCATCGCCTTTATGAGAGAGCTCTTTGTTTCGCACGGCAAGAAGGTGGGGACCTTTACTTCGCCCCACATTGTTAGCATTCATGATCGGATTTGTATCAATGGTCAACCTATATCGGATGCAGACTTTATCCGTTTAGCAAATCAAGTTAAGGAAATGGAGCAAAGACTTCTAGAAACCCACGATCAGCTATCTTTTTTTGAGTTGTTAACCGTGATTGCTTTGCTTTATTTTAAAGAACAAGGGGTGGATCTAGTTCTATTAGAAGTTGGAATTGGTGGCTTGCTTGACACGACCAATGTGGTGACTGGAGAAATCGCAGTTATTACATCAATCGGCCTAGATCACCAGGAGACCTTGGGCAATAGTCTGGAAGAAATCGCTGAACAGAAAGCAGGAATTTTTAAGCCAGAAAAGACAGCCGTTGTTGCCAATCTAGCTCCTGAAGCCCAGCTCGTTTGTCAAAAGATATCAGAAGATTTAGATGTAACTCTCTACCAAGCTGACCGAGATTTTTCTTTCAAATCAGGAGATTTTTCTTCTTCTATTGCGAACTTGTCCCGACTAAAACTAGGTTTGGAAGGAGCTTATCAAGAAGAGAATGCTGCTTTGGCTTTGCAGGCATTTCTGTTGTTTATGGCAGCGAGAGGTGAAAAGATCAATGAGGAAGCTGTCCGGCGTGCTCTGGAAACAACCAGCTGGGCTGGGCGTCTAGAAGCTGTTACGGAGCATATTTATCTAGATGGTGCCCATAATCTACCGGCTTTAGAACGATTGGTTGAATTTATCCAGCAAAAAATTCAGCAAGGTTGTCACCCTCAAATCCTTTTTGGAGCTTTAAAGCGTAAAGATTACAGTGGAATGCTTGCTTATCTGACAGATCATTTACCTGATACAGCTCTCTATGTGACGAGTTTTGACTATCAGGGATCTTTGGAGGAACAAGATTTGAGCGGCTATCATAGAGTTGCTTCCTATCGAGACTTTATAGATGATTTTGAAAAAGTCTGCAGGGGAGAAAGACTTACTGTTTGTTACAGGTTCCCTCTATTTTATATCTGAAGTTCGTGCCTACCTTATAAAAAAACATAGTTGCTTGATTGACCTTGTTTCCTTTTATTTGATATAGTATAAGTGGAATAGTTCTGCAGTTTTTCTGCCTTAGCTCTTGAAAGAACGGAGACATTATGTCACTAAAAAAAATTTGCACTTTCTCTTGCTACTGTAGCAAGTCTTAGTCTTTTAGTTGCTTGCTCGTCAACAACTAAGTCGACACCTTCATCCCAAGCAAGCACTAGCTCTGAAGCGAGCACTAGTCAAGTACCAGAAACCAGTGCTTCTAGTTCTACTACTAGTGCAAAGACTGACACAACTACTAATATAGATGGGACCTACAAGGGGCAAGACGAGGGTGATAGCATTACTCTTGTAGTCACTGGAAATACCGGAACGTGGACAGAAGTTGAAGCGAACGGAGATCAAGAGGTGAAGAAGGTGACCTTCGAACCAGAAAATCAGAAAGTCATCATCGGTGATGACGTCAAGATTTATGTGGCAGAAGAGAACCAGATTATTATTGATGACATGGACCGTGAGGCTTCAGATCGTATCGTTTTAAAGAAATAGACATCATTTGTTGGGATTTGGATCTGTAAAAGACGGATTCAAATCCTTTTTTCATTGACTTTGAGCTCAAAAAAAATTCCATACTTTTAAGGTCGCTAATGTCTACCCAAAAAGTATAGAATGAGTGAAATTAAAGAAATCGTTCCTGTAAAAAGTGAGCGACGCCATCTTCTTCGTTGGTCAATGGTAATTGCTCGTCTGCGAAAGGTAACAGAGCAGGATTTGCGTTTTTCATAGCATAGCCTTTACCTGCAAAAGAAAGCATTTCTTGGTCATTGTGTTCGTCACCAAAGGCAATCAAATTCTGTTTGTCTATATTCATGACCGTGAGAAGATATTCAAGGGCAAAGGCCTTGTGAACTCCTTTGGGAGTACATTCAAGGATATTTAAGGGACCACCCCAAGTATTAATATTGAGTTGGTGCTTGTAAAAGCTGTTCATCTCTTCAGCCAGTGCATATTTATCGTCTGCCCTAGTTTGTAATAAAATACAGTTAGGCCCCTTGGTCACTAAATCAGACTGGAATTGATTTTCAGGGAGAAAGTTTCAACACCAAATAATTTAGGGTTGGCAATTTCTTTGTCTGGAGCCGTAATGTAAAACTTTTTACGGTATTCACCTGCGATAAAGTCTGCCTCAATCTCCTCTTTTCGTTTCACAATATCCAAGAGGTATTTTTTGTCCACAGTCAGACACTTTTCATGTTTCCAAGTCTTACCTGGCAGATGAGTGAGTGAACCGTTGAAGTTGATCATAGGGGTTTCAAGTTCAAGTTGATCATAAAAATCTTTGGCCATACGGTAAGGGCGACCAGTTGCGATAACAACTTGGTGGCCTTTTTTAGAGATTTTCTTAATCGTTTCAATAGTAAAATCAGAAAGTTTGCTTTCAGAGTTGAGCAAGGTTCCGTCCAAATCGACGGCAATCATTTTTTTAGTCATAAAATCCTCCCGAATCTAGTTTCAGATAAGATGTTTTCTATTATATCAGAAAGTGACTAGAAAAGCTGATAATAAGCGAAAATAGGGAGAATAATATCTCATAAGAATTTTTAAAATTAGAAAAAACATCTTGAAAAGATGAATGATTGGTGATATAATGGTAGTATTGTTCGTAAAATGACAAAGGAGATTAAAAATGGACAAATTATTTAAACTAAAAGAGCACGGGACAGATGTCCGTACAGAGGTTCTTGCTGGTTTAACAACTTTCTTTGCAATGAGTTATATTCTCTTTGTAAACCCTCAAATGCTTTCACAAACAGGAATGCCTGTTCAGGGTGTATTCTTGGCAACAATCATTGGTTCTGTTGTGGGAACTTTGATGATGGCCTTTTATGCTAACTTGCCATATGCTCAAGCCCCAGGTATGGGACTTAACGCCTTCTTTACATTTACCGTTGTATTTGGGATGGGCTACACTTGGAAAGAAGCTCTTGGGATGGTTTTCATCTGTGGAGTTATTTCACTGATTATTACATTGACCAATGTTCGTAAAATGATCATTGAGTCTATTCCTACAACACTTCGTTCAGCAATTTCAGCTGGTATTGGTGTTTTCCTTGCTTACGTTGGTATTAAGAATGCTGGTCTTTGAAATTCTCAATTGACCCAGGTACTTATACTGTAGCAGGTGAAGGAGCAGATAAGGCTCAAGCGGCGATTACTGCAAATGCTGCAGCCGTTCCAGGGTTGGTAGATTTCAATACTCCAGCAGTTTTGGTAGCTATTGCAGGCCTTGCTATTACTATCTTCTTTGTTGTTAAAGGTATCAAAGGTGGTATCATCCTTTCTATTTTAACAACGACTGTTCTTGCCATTGCGGTTGGTCTTGTTAACGTTTCAGGAATCGACTTCGCTAGCAACAATCTCTCATCAGCAGTTAACGACTTAGGTACTTTGTTTGGTGCTGCTCTTGGTTCAGAAGGTTTAGGATCTTTGATTTCAAACACTTCTCGCTTACCAGAAACTTTGATGGCCATTCTTGCCTTCTCATTGACAGATATTTTTGATACTATTGGTACACTTATCGGTACTGGTGAAAAAGTAGGTATCGTAGCTACAAGTGGTGAAAACCATGAGTCAGCTAAATTGGATAAAGCTCTTTACTCTGATTTGGTAGCAACTTCAATTGGTGCCATTGCAGGTACTTCAAACGTTACGACTTATGTTGAGTCAGCAGCAGGTATCGGTGCTGGTGGACGTACTGGTTTGACAGCTTTGGTTGTTGCCATCTGTTTTGCCCTATCAAGCTTCTTTAGCCCACTTCTAGCAATTGTTCCAACAGCTGCAACTGCACCAATTTTGATCATCGTCGGAATTATGATGCTTTCTAACTTGAAATATCCCTTGGGATGATATGGCTGAAGCTGTTCCAGCTTTCTTCACATCTATCTTTATGGGATTCAGCTACTCAATCACACAAGGGATTGCCGTTGGTTTCTTAACTTATACTTTGACGAAGGTTGTCAAAGGTCAAGTGAAAGATGTGCATGTCATGATTTGGATTTTGGATGCCTTGTTTATCTTGAACTACATCAGTATGGCTCTTAACTAATGACAAAAACTAAAAAAAGAGGGGAGTCTCCTCTTTTTTTGTTGATGGAAATATCACAAAATAAAACTTTTTGGTATAATGATTATATGTACACAAAAAATGAAGATGAGTTGGTTGCACTTGGGGAAAAGCTAGGGCACTTGTTAGAACAAAATGATGTGTTGATTTTGACTGGTGAATTAGGTGCTGGGAAAACAACACTAACAAAAGGTCTAGCTAAAGGATTGGACATTCATCAAATGATTAAGAGTCCTACCTATACCATTGTTCGAGAATATGAAGGACGTCTACCCCTGTATCACTTGGATGTTTATCGTATCGAAGGGGATGCAGATTCTATCGATTTGGACGAATTTCTTTTTGGTTCAGGTGTAACGGTTATTGAGTGGGGACATCTATTGGGTGAGGATCTTCCAGCTGACTATCTAGAATTAGAAATCCTTAAAGATGATGAGGGCCGTGAAGTTATCTTTCATACCCACGGTCAAAGGGCGACAGAACTTTTGAAAGGATTGACGGATGGAGTATGATCTTTTAATCCGTGAAGCGGAAACCCAGGATGCTTCAGAAGTCATTGCTCTCTTAGATCAAATTGGTCAAGAGTCTAATTTTACTAGTCTGGATGAAAACGGGATTGCAATGAGTGGGTCTGAGATGCAACATTTTTTGGATAAGCAGGCCCAGTCGGATAATCAAATTACCCTACTCGCTTTTTTGACTGATGAGTTAGTAGGAATCATCAATATAACAGCTGATCAACGTCCGCGAGTCCGTCATATTGGAGATGTCTTTTTAGGAATAAAAAAAGCTTACTGGGGAAATGGTCTCGGTAGTGTCCTGATGGAAGAAGCTATTGAATGGGCCAAATCAAGTGGAAGTATTCGACGTCTACAATTGACAGTTCAAAAAAGAAATCTTGCTGCGGTGCATCTGTATGAAAAAATGGGTTTTATCATAGAAGGATTACAGGAACGTGGTGCTTGTATAGAAGGAGGAGAGTTTCTAGATGTTTACCTGATGGGTCAACTGATAGATGAATAAAAGTATGGCAAAAAAGATAATCGGAATGTTTTTAGGCTTTGTTCTTGTGACAGTACTTGGTGTGGGAGCTTATGCCTATACGATCTACCAACAGAGTACACAGACTTTGGCTAAAACCTATAAAAAAATCGGTGAAGAAACCAAGGTCATTGAAGCGACCGAACCTCTGACGATTTTACTTATGGGCGTGGACACAGGGAATGTTGAACGTACAGATCCATGGGCTGGTAATAGTGATTCAATGATCTTGGTGACGGTGAATCCTAAAACTAAGAAGACAGTCATGATGAGTTTAGAGCGAGATATTCTCACACAAATCCAGCAGCCAGATGGTAGTGTAATAGAGGCTAAACTCAATGCCGCCTATGCCAATGGTGGAGCAGAGTTGTCTATTTCAACGATTCAAAAAATGATGAATATCCATATCGACCGCTATGTGATGGTCAATATGCATGGACTTCAAAGAATGGTTGATGCTGTGGGTGGTATTACAGTGAACAACACTCTAGGTTTCCCAATCTCTATCCAAGATCAGGAACCATTTAATACGATTTCTATCGGTGTTGGCGAACAGAAGCTAAATGGTGAGGAAGCCCTTGTTTATTCACGTATGCGTTATCAGGATCCAGAAGGAGACTATGGTCGTCAAAAACGCCAGCGTGAAGTGATTCAAAAAGTTGTCGAGAAGATTCTTAGTTTGAATAGTGTGAGTCACTATCAAGAGATTCTGAAGGCTCTTAGCGATAATATGCAGACAAATATCGAAATTACAACGACGACGATTCCTCAGTTGATGGGTTATCAAGATTCATTTAAAAATATTGAGTCTCAACAATTGCGTGGAGAGGATGCAATGCTTCAAGGGACATCTTACCAAATCGTGACATCTGAGCATATGTTAGAGATGCAAAATCTTTTACGCCGTTCGCTCGGGCAACCAGAGGTTACGAATTTGGAGACTAATGTAGTCTTGCATGAGAATCTTTATGGTCAGGGTCAGTTGCCTCAATCTACTAGTGTTGCAGTAGAAGAATTAGAATAATAGGAAACTATTCATCAAATCGTAGGAATTATCCTGCGATTTTTTCAAAGAAATCCGAATAGGTAAGTAGGAGGAAAAATGAAAGCAGAAATTATAGCTGTTGGAACAGAGATTTTGACAGGTCAGATTGTCAATACCAATGCGCAATTCTTGTCTGAAAAGTTGGCTGAAATCGGTGTAGATGTCTATTTTCAGACGGCCGTAGGAGATAATGAGGCTCGTCTCTTATCCTTGTTAGAAATTGCTCAGAATCGCAGTAGTCTAGTTATTTTAACAGGTGGCTTAGGGCCAACGGAAGATGATTTGACCAAGCAAACTTTGGCTCAATTTTTAGGACGTGACTTGACTTTTGATCCTCAGGCTCAGGCTAAGCTAGATGACTTTTTTGCTCACCGACCAGACTATGCTAGAACTCCAAATAATGAACGCCAAGCTCAAATCGTTCAAGGTTCAACTCCATTACCAAACGAAACAGGACTGGCAGTCGGTGGCATGATCGAGGTGGCTGGGGTAACCTACGTCGTTCTACCAGGACCTCCAAGTGAATTGAAACCTATGGTCTTAAATGAGTTGCTTCCAAGATTGATAACGGGATCTAAGCTCTATTCACGTGTGCTTCGTTTCTTTGGCATTGGTGAAAGCCAGCTAGTGACCATTCTATCAGATTTGATTGACCAGCAGACGGATCCAACCTTGGCACCTTATGCTAAAACTGGGGAAGTGACCCTTCGATTATCGACCAAGGCTAAGAGTCAAGAAGAAGCAGATTTTGTTCTAGATCAGCTAGAACAAAAAATCCTTGAAAGAGAAACCTTTGAAGGTGTTTCACTTCGAGAAATTTGCTATGGCTATGGGGAAGAAACCAGCTTGGCTAGCCTGGTAGTAGAAGAGTTGAAAAAGCAAAAGAAAACTATCACTGCAGCAGAAAGCTTGACTGCAGGTCTTTTTCAAGCTACCTTGGCTGATTTCTCAGGTGTATCTGCTATCTTTAAAGGTGGTTTTGTAACCTATAGTCTTGAAGAAAAAGCTAAGATGCTTGATATTCCACAGGCTGAATTGGAAAAACACGGAGTCGTCTCAGCCTTTACTGCTGAAAAAATGGCTGAACAGGCGCGAATCAAGACTCAGTCAGATTTTGGCATTAGTTTGACAGGAGTGGCTGGACCAGATAGCCTAGAAGGTCATCCAGCAGGTACAGTCTTTATCGCTTTGGCGCAAGCTTCGGGGACAGAAGTTATCCAGGCCAATATAGCAGGCAGAAGTCGAGCTGATGTCCGAGAAATTGCAGTCTTACATGCCTTTAACCTAGTTCGCAAAGCTTTATTAAGTGCTGGAGATTTGTTATAATAGAAGAAGGTCTAAGGACTATTAGAATACAGGAGAATAAAATGGCGAAAAAACCAACAAAAAAATTAGACGAAATTGGCAAAAAATTTGGTGCTGATCGTGAAAAAGCCTTGAACGATGCTCTTAAATTGATTGAAAAAGATTTCGGTAAGGGATCAATCATGCGCTTGGGTGAACGTGCAGAGCAAAAGGTCCAAGTGATGAGCTCAGGTTCTTTGGCTCTTGATATCGCACTCGGATCAGGTGGTTATCCAAAGGGACGTATCATTGAAATCTACGGGCCAGAATCATCAGGTAAGACAACGGTTGCCCTTCACGCTGTAGCACAAGCACAAAAAGAAGGCGGAATTGCTGCCTTTATCGATGCGGAGCACGCTCTTGATCCAGCCTATGCAGCAGCGCTTGGTGTTAATATCGATGAATTGCTCTTGTCACAACCAGACTCAGGTGAGCAAGGTCTTGAAATCGCAGGGAAACTGATTGATTCAGGTGCAGTTGACCTTGTTGTTATCGACTCAGTTGCTGCCCTTGTACCTCGTGCAGAAATCGATGGAGATATCGGAGATAGCCACGTTGGTCTTCAAGCTCGTATGATGAGCCAGGCTATGCGTAAACTCGGGGCTTCTATTAATAAGACTAAGACAATCGCTATCTTCATCAACCAATTGCGTGAAAAAGTAGGGGTTATGTTTGGTAATCCAGAGACAACTCCTGGTGGACGTGCCCTTAAATTCTACGCTTCTGTCCGTTTGGATGTTCGTGGAAGCACACAAATCAAGGGAACTGGTGATCAAAAAGATACGAGCGTAGGTAAAGAAACCAAGATTAAGGTTGTTAAAAACAAGGTAGCTCCACCATTCAAAGAAGCCTTTGTTGAAATCATGTATGGTGAAGGAATTTCAAGAACTGGTGAGCTTTTGAAGATTGCAAGTGATCTTGACATCATCAAGAAGGCAGGAGCATGGTACTCTTATAAAGACGAAAAGATCGGTCAAGGTTCTGAAATGCTAAGAAATACTTGGCGGATCACCCAGAAGTCTTTGATGAGATTGACCACCAAGTTCGTGTCAAGTTTGGCTTGATTGAAGATGATGCAGTAGCTGATGAAAAAGTTGCACCTGCGGAATCAGAAGTAGCTAATCAAGAAGTGACTCTTGACCTTGGCGATGATCTTGAAATCGAAATTGAAGATTAAAGATAAAACTAGGGAAAGCTTTCAAAATCATAAAAACGCATAATATCAGGTATTCAGAACCTTGATATTATGCGTTTTATTGTGAGAAAGTTCGTTAGACTTCTCTTCCTTGAAACAACTAATGATCACTAAAGCGCCTGTATTTGATGTGAAAGTCAAAATAATGTTCATCTTGTAATTTTTGGAAGATGTCGCGATAGGCCTCCTCGTCGAAATGGTCACCGCGGTAGAGAATTTCAAAACTCAAGCCATCATACTCTAGAAAAGCGTTAGCTGTTTTAAAGCCATTTTGTTGATAGAAGCTCATACGAGCTTTTCTTTGTTCCAAGTTATCGCATTCTTCATCCAATCGCTCCACTTCAAGCAACATGGTTCGCTGGTAAAAATCAGTTAGTTTGTCGATAATTTCCTTCCCATACCCGTGACTTCTTAAGTGAGGCATGATGGCAAAAAAGCTAATATAGAAGGCCTTTTGGTTGGAGATGGCAAAAGCAAAGCCAACAAATTCTTCTTCGTTATAAAAAGCAAAAAAGTGGGCGTCATCTCGGTCCTGATAGCGCAAAAACTCAGAAAGAGGGACTCGTTCTTCCTCGGGGAAAGCTTCGTTATTTAGCTTTTCAACTTTATCAAGATCTGGAAACACATCGGTTATTAATTGACTGGTCAAACTCATAAATGACCTCCTTTTCTTGATTATAGCAAATTGTCTCTCTGTAAGCAATTGATTTCAGGATTCGTTAAAGAATCTTGTCGGTCCTCTGGAAAGCTGATATAATATCTTTATGAATAAAAAACGAACAGTGGACCTGATTCATGGCCCCATTCTTCCCTCACTTTTGAGTTTTGCCCTTCCAATTCTGTTGTCCAATATTTTCCAACAACTGTATAATACAGCTGATATCTTGATTGTTGGGCGTTTTTTAGGGCAAGATTCATTGGCGGCAGTCGGAGCAACGACAGCCATTTTTGATTTGATTATCGGCTTTGCCCTCGGTGTTGGAAATGGGATGGGTGTTGTTATTGCACGTCTCTACGGTGCTCGTAATTTTGAGAAGATTAAGGAAGCTGTCGCAGCAACTTGGATTTTAGGGATTATCTTGAGTGTGCTTGTCATGTTGATGGGCTTTTTTGGTCTTTATCCACTCTTACAGTACCTAGAAACACCTGCAGAAATTCTCCCTCAGTCCTATGAATATATCTCCATGATTGTTAGCTGTGTGGGAGTGAGCTTTGCTTATAATCTTTTTGCAGGTTTGCTACGCTCTGTTGGCGATAGTCTTGCTGCGCTTGGTTTTCTTATTTTCTCAGCCATCGTTAATGTCATTCTGGATTTGTATTTTATTACACAATTGCAGTTAGGTGTTCAATCTGCTGGTCTTGCAACCATTATATCCCAGGGTTTGTCAGCAATCCTCTGTTATTTCTATATTCGCAAGAGTGTTCCAGAGCTTCTTCCGAGTCTCAAACATTTCAAATGGAATAAGGCTCTCTATGTGGATCTCTTGGAACAGGGGCTAGCCATGGGCTTGATGGGTTCAATCGTCTCTGTCGGAAGTGTTATTTTGCAATCCTCTGTCAATAGTTTTGGAGCAGTCATTATCAGTGCTCAGACAGCAGCGCGCCGAATCATGGCCTTTGCCTTATTGCCAATGACGGCAATTTCTGCCTCTATGACCACTTTTATCTCTCAAAACTTTGGGGCAAAACGTCCCGAACGCATTGTCCACGGTCTTCGACTAGGGAGTTATATCAGTATGGCTTGGGCAAGCTTTGCATGTGTATTTCTATTTTTTGCAAGTCCTAGTCTGGTTTCTTTCCTAGCAAGTTCGACAGATGGTTATCTGATTGAAAACGGGACTTTATACCTGCGTATTAGTTCGGTGTTCTATCCATTTTTAAGTCTTTTATTGATTTATAGAAATAGCTTGCAGGGACTAGGCCAAAAACTCTTGCCCCTCGTATCTAGCTTTATCGAGTTGTTTGGGAAAATTATTTTCGTGGCTTGGATTATTCCTTGGACAGGTTATACTGGAGTTATCCTATGTGAACCGCTACTCTGGCTTGTGATGACTGTTCAACTTTACTTCTCCCTCTCTCAACACCCTTGGATAAAAGAAGGTAAGAAAATCGTAGCAGCCGGCGGGAAATCCTAGCCTAGTTTACAAAAGAAAATCCATTTCCTCTAGTGAAAATCGGCTAGACTTGTGTTATAATAAGAAAGATTAAAATGTGAAAAAAGGAGATTCCTAATGGGACGTAAATGGGCCAATATCGTAGCCAAGAAAACGGCTAAAGATGGAGCTAACTCTAAAGTATATGCAAAATTTGGTGTAGAAATCTATGTAGCAGCTAAAAAAAGGTGAGCCAGATCCAGAACTAAACACTGCTTTTGAAATTCGTTATCGATCGTGCCAAACAAGCGCAAGTGCCAAAACACGTTATTGATAAGGCTATCGATAAAGCAAAAGGAAACACAGACGAAACCTTTACAGAAGGTCGTTACGAAGGTTTCGGACCAAATGGTTCAATGCTCATCGTGGATACTTTGACTTCAAACGTCAACCGTACAGCTGCCAACGTGCGCGCTGCCTTTGGTAAAAACGGTGGAAATATGGGAGCTTCAGGTTCTGTATCTTACCTCTTTGACAACAAGGGTGTTATCGTCTTTGCAGGTGAAGATGCTGACGCTATCTTTGAACTCTTGCTTGAAGCAGATGTCGATGTAGACGATGTAGAAGCAGAAGAAGGAACAATCACTGTCTACACTGCCCCAACTGACCTTCACAAGGCTATCGTTGCTTTGCGTGAATCTGGTATTGAAGAATTCCAAGTAACTGAATTAGAAATGATTCCTCAATCAGAAGTTGAGTTGTCAGGTGAAGATTTGGAAACATTTGAAAAACTCTACGGAGTCCTTGAAGACGACGAAGACGTACAAAAAATCTACACAAACGTAGACGGATTCTAAGAATAAAAATAAACCCTTTGAAAAATTCAGTGTTTTCAAGGGGTTTGTTTATCTTGTGATAACAAAAGGTAGGAAAGAGACAAAGATTTCTTTTGCTCAAAACGTTATTAGTAATCTATAATTGTCCATAATCCAATGGATTGTAAAAATATCGTGGTGTTGGGATTTAGAAATCGAGACTTGGTCTACCGATTGCTATTCCCGGCATCTTTTTAGTTATGTTAAACTTTCACTCCAGAATCAGTTTGTTCTTTTCGGTCCAGTCCGACAGCAAATTTACGGATTAGAAGAAACTGGCCATTTTCCTGCTTAACAAACGTGAGCACAACTGTCTTAGGATCTGAACTGATGGAGAGATAGGTGATTCTTTTTATTTCATAGTCTCCCATAACTGAATCTGTTTCTGAATCTGGGATTCCGTGTTTCCTAATAATATCTTTGTAGTTGCTGCCTCCCCTTCCCGCTATTAGAAGTATCACCTTCTACCAAGGCATCGAACTGTTCCTGAGTCCAAGTGAAGAATTCAGTATCCTCCTCGTCCTCCCCCTCGTCTGTACTAATATCAGGAAGTTCACCATAATCCTCAGTATCAGTTGAAGAAGTGATGTTTCTATAGGGGTGACTAAAGGTTCTGGCAAGGTCAGTAAAGACATTAGTAGATAGGACTTGAGTTATTAAAACAAGGACAATGGAAATAAGACCTAAGGTTGTCCCGATGATAGCTAATGTTTTACGGTTTCTGAGATTGATGGCAATGCCAAAAACTCCTAAAATCAAAGTGGCAATGGCAAGGAAAAATGATAGGATGTTGACGATAGGTATCCAAGAACCAAGAAGCGCCAGGGCTCCAAAGATGATGGCAAGGATTCCTAAGAGTTTCTGTTCTTTTTGTTTCATGTGTGAATTTCTCATTTCTAGTAAACTGGATTCGTATCTATGTGAGATAGTGTTTATTATAGATAAAATAAGAGCTTATGTCAATTTCTGCTTAGATAGTTCTCAAGGAAACTTTTTTCTTGACATCCTATTTGAAAGTGATAAAATAGTTCTCATGAAAACTTATTGGTTCTCTAGAGAACTATTTATATGTAAAAAGGAGCAATCATGGATAAGCCAATGTTAGCTTTAAACGTTTTGGTCACCAGGTTCACCTTATGGTGCAACAGGAAGCAAAACGTTGTGGTATTGAATTTATGGGTGGACCGCAGGGCCAAGTTATACGATTTTTAGACTATCGTGAGGAGTCTGAACAGGCGGTGTTAATCAAGGATATTGAGCAGGAACTCAATATCACCAAGTCAGTCGCCAGCAATCTAGTGAAGCGTATGGTACAAAATGGTTTGGTGGAATTGGAAGTGAGTCCAAATGACAAGAGAGCCAAGTACGTTCGATTGACGGATAAATCACGCTCTCAGATGAAGCCAATCAAGTCTTTCTTTGATCGAATTGACCGTAGTCTACTTGATGGAATTTCTGAGGAAAAACTAGCTGTTTTTGAAGAAGTCATGGGTCGACTACAGGCTAATGTAGAGAAAATGGGAGGTAAGAATGAAGAAACTCGCTAAACGTATCACAGGAAAAGAGTGGGGAATGATTCTCTTGACTGTCCTCTTTACCTGTTTCTCGGTCTATCTAGAGTTAGAAGTACCGACTTACATTTCAGAAATTACAGAATTGATTGGAACTCCAGGTACGGATATGGGTGCACTTTGGTCACCAGCCATTAAGATGATAGGCTTGTCTCTACTTGCTTTTCTGTCATCCGTTACTGTTGGATTTTTTGCCGCTCGCGTTGCAGCGTCTTACACAACTCATTTACGAAGCGATATTTTTCATCGTGTTCTAGATTTCTCGCAGACAGAGATTAAACGTTTTTCAATCCCAAGTCTCTTGACTCGGACGACTAATGATATCACGCAGGTTCAGATGCTCTTTACCATGGGGCTCCATGTGGTCACTCGTGGATCAATCATGGCTATCTGGGCCATTGGTAAAATCCTTGGCAAGTCTGAATATTGGCTTTGGGCAGTAGTAATCGCTGTTATCGTCAATGTTTTGATGACAACTGTTCTCATCACTCTGGCCTTTCCAAAACAATCTGTCATCCAAAAATTGACAGATAAACTCAATAGTATTACTCGTGAAAGTTTGACAGGGATTCGAGTGGTGCGTGCTTATAATGCTGAGGACTACCAAGATCAGAAATTTGAGGAAGCTAATGATGAAGTCACCCGTCTCAATCTCTTTGTCAACCGCTTGATTGCGATTATGAATCCCATTATGATGGCGATTTCGAGTGGCTTGAGTCTAGCCATCTACTGGATTGGAGCCTATATCATCAACGATGCTAGCCTGACAGACCGTCTACCACTCTTTAGTGATATGGTGGTCTTCATGTCTTATGCCATGCAGGTCGTGATGGGCTTCTTGCTCATGGGTGCTCTCTTTTTCGTCCTTCCTCGTACCTTGGTTTCTGCAGGACGTATCAATCAGGTGCTAGACTTGCATTCTTCTATTGAAAACCCAAGTCAACCACAGACGGCAGATCCATCTATTCAAGGTCAAGTGGAATTCCGTGATGTAACCTTCCGTTACTCTAAAAACTCAGAAGCGGTTGTGGAGCATGTCAGCTTCAAGGCAAAAGCTGGTCAAACGGTCGCCTTTATCGGTTCAACTGGTTCTGGTAAATCTACGCTTGTGAATCTCTTGCCTCGTTTTTATGATGTATCTGACGGGGAAATCCTAGTGGACGGCGTCAATGTGCAGGATTATGATTTGGAAGACTTGCGGAATAAAGTCGGCTATATCCCACAAAAAGCTGTTCTCTTCTCAGGAGATGTCAAGGGGAATCTAGACTTTGGTAAGAGTCCGGAAACTCCGCTAAGCGAGACTGCTATGTGGCAAGCTCTTGAGTTGGCTCAGTCTAAAAACTTTATTGAAGATAAGGAAGCAGGTCTAAACTCGGAAGTGGCCCAAGGTGGGACTAACTTCTCAGGAGGTCAAAGACAACGTTTGGCCATTGCGCGTGCCTTGGCTCGTAAACCAGAAATTCTCATTTTTGATGATTCATTCTCGGCCTTGGACTACAAGACAGACCGTATCTTGCGCCAAGAACTAGCTGAAAAACTCAATCAATGGCCAAGTTAATCGTTGCCCAACGTATCTCAACAATCATGGATGCAGACTTAATTTTAGTCTTGGATCAGGGTAAAGTTGTGGGACAAGGCACCCACAAGGAACTTCTTGCGACCAACGAAGTTTACCAAGAAATTGCCTATTCACAACTATCGAAGGAGGAATTGGAACATGGAAAATAAGAAGATGTCCTTTTGGAAACAATATAAACCTTTTCTAGCAGGTCTCCAACTTCCTCTACTAGTTGCAGTTGTGGCTGCTGTATGTTCAAGTATCATCACTGTTTATGGACCAACTAAGATTAAGGAAATCACCAACTTGATTTCAGATGGTTTGGCTACAGAAATCGATTTGGTAGCTGTGTCAAGTATCGCCAGCTTTTTAGCTGTTTTGTATGTGCTTGGTGCCATTCTCAACTATACGCAAGCCTATATCTTTTCAACGAGTATCCAACATTTTTCAAAACGCTTGCGGACGGCCATTGCTGAAAAAATTAATCGTCTGCCACTTGCTTATTTTGACCGTCATTCTCAAGGGGACACCCTTTCTCGTGTGACCAATGACGTCGATACGGCCGCTCAATCTCTCAACCAAAGTTTGGGAACAGTAATCTCAGCTAGCTTCTTACTGATTGCTGTTTTGATTACTATGTTTGGGATGAACTGGATTTTGGCATTGGTAACAGTTGTTTCAACCCTTGTAGGTTTTGCGGCTGTCTCAGTCATTATGGCTAAGTCACAAGGCTACTTTAAAGCCCAACAAAACAACCTAGCAGCTGTCAATGGTTATGTGGAAGAAATGTACTCTGGCCACAATGTGGTGACCAGCTATAACGCTGTGGAACCAACTAAAGAAACATTCGCAGGATTGAATCAAGACCTACATGATAGTATCTGGAAATCTCAATTTATTTCTGGAATCATGATGCCAGCAATGATCTTTGTTGGGAACTTTAGCTATGTTTTGGTAATCATCGTCGGTGCAGTCCTAGCTCTTGAAGGACATATCAGTATCGGGATTATTGTAGCCTTCATGGTTTACGTTCGAACCTTCTCGCAACCCTTATCACAGATTGCCCAAGGAATTACCAGCTTACAACAAGCTAGTGCAGCCATGACACGTGTCTTTGAATTTCTAGGTGAAACTGAGATGGAAGACGAATCTCATAAGGAAAGACAATTAAGCAACATGAAGGGTGAAGTTGTCTTTGACCAAGTTTCCTTTGGTTACACTCCTGAGCGAACCATCATTCATGACTTTCTGCGACAGCTCGTGCAGGGCAAAAAGTCGCTATTGTCGGGCCAACTGGAGCTGGGAAGACGACTATTGTTAATCTCTTGATGAAATTCTATGAGATTGATAAGGGAAGCATTCGCATTGATGGTGTGGATACCAAGAAGATGAAACGTTCAGAAGTGCACGATGCCTTTTCAATGGTCTTGCAGGATACATGGCTCTTTGAAGGAACCATTCGTGATAATCTTATCTACAATCAAACTGGTATTAGTGATGAGCGCGTGATTGAAGCAGCTAAAGCAGTAGGAATCCACCACTTTATCACAACCTTACCAGATGGATACGATACTGTTTTGGATGATACAGTGACCTTGTCAGTCGGGCAGAAACAGCTCTTGACCATCGCTCGTGCCCTTCTCAAAGATTCTCCACTCTTGATTCTGGACGAAGCGACATCTTCAGTCGATACACGTACAGAGGAGTTGATTCAAAAGGCTATGGACCGTTTGATGGAGGGACGCACATCCTTTGTTATTGCCCACCGCTTGTCAACGATCCGCAATGCTGACTTGATTCTGGTCATGAAGGACGGAAACATCATCGAGCAAGGCAATCATGAAGAGCTTATGGCTCAAGGTGGTTTCTATGCTGACCTCTACAATAGTCAATTTACAGAAGATGAAGTAGAAGAATAAACCCAAAGAAGGCTTGACGGCCTTCTTTTTCTTCTTTATACTGGTATAATAGAAAGAGGAAAGTATGAGTCATAAATTATACAATATGAAATTTTCTGCCGTCTATCCAGCCTTGATTGCAAAGGTTGAGCGAAAGGGTGGAAGGGCAGAATCCGTTCACCAAGTGACCAGTTGGCTGACAGGTTATGAGGTGAGTGACATCCTTGCTTGTCTGGATAGGGACCTTACCTACGGAGATTTTTTTCGACAGGCACCGTCTTATGCACCTAAACGGATTGCGATTACAGGGAAGGTTTGCGGGGTTCGTATTGAGGAAATTGAGGACCCTCTGATGCAGGAAATCCGTCGTTTGGACAAATTAGTGGACTGGCTTGCCAATGGGAAAACAATGCAGCAGGTCCTAGAAAAGTATGAGAAATAGACATGAAAAACTATCAAGAGTGGTACGACAAAAGGAAATCAAGTCTTCTTCGACACCCACAATTATTGCAATTGATGCGAGTCTTTAATCGCATGATGACAGTTCTGATGCCCTTAGCCTACTTGGCCTTGCTGGGAACAAGCCTTATAACTAAGGGCATGGGACAAGCCTTATATACTTATATCTTGGTGCCAGCTTTTGGCTTTGTCCTATTGACGCTGGTGCGTAAGTGGATCAATCAACCGCGTCCTTATGAAACTTGGGGAATTGTCCCTCTACTAGACAAGGACAGCTCTGGGAATTCAATGCCTAGTCGCCACGTCTTTTCAGCAACCATTATTTCCATGGCTTGTGTGCATGCAAATCTGCCTGCAGGGTTGATTTTATTGGTCTTATCAGCTCTTCTCGGTCTGGCGCGAGTCTTAGGAGGCGTTCATTATCCCAAGGATGTTCTGGTTGGCTATGCCTGTGGGCTCATCTGGGGAATTCTTTTCTTTATTTTGTGAAATGCAAAGCAAGTGGGCCTGGCCTCGTAACCACTTACGAGTCAAAAGTGACCACTTGCTTTTTTGCCCTTGTAAAGTCTTCTGGGCTTTGGTATAGTAGATGCAGAAAGGAGATAGGATGAAGTTACGAATCGAGATTGATAGTGAATTAACTGAGACAGAGATTGTCATCAAGGCTGCAGCCCTGACAGATGAAATAGCTGACTTGCAACGACTCTTGCAAGAAACTAAGGCTCCTAGGTTGATTTTTTACAAGGGGACGGGTGAGTACTACTTAGACTTGTCGGAAATTCTCTTTTTTGAGACAGAAGGTAGCAAGATTTACGCTCATACCCAGAAAGAAGCCTATGAGGTTCGACTCAAGCTTTATGAGTTGGAGTCCATTCTGCCCCGCTATTTCAGTCGGGTATCCAAGTCTACCATTGCCAATATCCGGCAAGTCTACTCGGTGGACAAGTCCTTCTCAGGGACAGGCACTATTTCCTTTTATCAGACCCACAAGGAGGTGCACGTGTCACGACACTACCAATCCCTCCTAAAAGAAAATCTAAGAAACATGAGGTAAGAACATGAAAAAGAAAGCATTTGGTATTGTGTTGCTAGTATTGGCAGCTTTAGTGTTATTGCAGGGGAATTTTGGAATTCCTTCTCTTGGGGGGCACATTTGGCCTATGATCGGTATTGGATTTTTTGCCTATCAATCAGTTGAAGCTTTGCTTCGTCGTCATCTAACATCAGCAGTTTTTACAGCTTTTATAGCCCTCATGATAGCCAATCATTTTTATGATATTTTACCGATTCCCAATCAGTCATTGTTCTGGGCGGGAGTTCTAATCGTTCTCGGAGTAAGTATGCTGACTCACTCTAACAGAACCTGGAATGGGAAAAAATGGTGGTATGACGGTGAAAAGACCATTCTGACAGACAAGGAAGTCGCTTTTGGGGCGGGTACATTTTACAAGCAAGACCAAGAATTGGTAGAAGACGAGTTTGAAGTCGGGTTTGGGAATGCCAAAATCTATTATGACAATGCAGAGATGTTAGGAGATAGCGCAACCTTGAAGATAGAAGTCGGATTTGGGAATGCAGTTATCTATGTGCCCCAACACTGGAGAGTGGACCTGAAGGTGGAAACTTTTTGTGGTGCAGCCAAGGCAGATGCCCCTCTAGCCCCAACCAGCAAAACCTTGATTATCCGTGGAGACGTAGCTTTTGGGAAACTAGGAGTTGTTTACGTTAAATAAAAAAATCTTCCAATCCCCTTGCCAAAAAAGAGAAAGTGTGATAACATAGTACAGTATGTGGTGCTAGCACATCCGCTATATTAGATCTAATAGGAGGAAAAACACAAATGGCTAAAGTATGTTACTTTTACAGGTCGTAAGACTGTATCAGAAACAACCGTTCACACGCGATGAACCAAACAAAACGTGCCGTAAAAACCAAACCTTCAAAAAGTTACTGTACTTATCGATGGTAAACCTAAAAAAGTTTGGGCTTCAGCTCGTGCTTTGAAATCAGGTAAAGTAGAACGCGTTTAATAAAGAGTAAAAGGCCATCAGGTCTTTTTCTTTTGCTCTGAGTTCAAAAAGTCTCGTCAAAGGAGCAAATATCCGCCGATACAGTATTCTGCTTTTTACACTTGGGCTTGAAATATGATAAAATAGAGTATCAACTAGTTGAGGTAGAAAAAAATGACTGTAAAAAAATTAATACAAAAGATGGTCAAATCGAACTAACAGATGAAGTGATTGCTACCGTTGTAGGCGGTGCAGCAACTGAGATTTTTTTGGTGTGGTCGGTATGGCAGTAAGAAAGCCCTCAAAGATAATTTTCAAGCCCTCCTTGGGAAGGAAAAATTATTCTAAAGGTGTCGTTGTAAAAGCGGCCGAAGATGGTAGCATTGCAGTTGATGTATATACCGTGTTGAGCTACGGAACAAAAATCAGTGAAGTCTCAAAAAACATCCAAGAGCGTGTACGCTTTAGTTTGGAAAACCAACTTGGCATCACTGCTCAAACTGTGAATGTCTACATTCAAAATATCAAAGTTGTAGGAGAATAATCGTGTCAAATATTACTACAAGCTTATTTCAAGAAATGGTACAGGCTGCATCTACTCGTTTGAACAAGCAAGCCGAATATGTCAACTCATTAAACGTCTTCCCAGTTCCAGATGGAGATACAGGAACAAACATGGGAATGACTATCGAAAATGGTGCCAAAGAAGTAGCAGACAAACCAGCTTCAACAGTTGGTGAGGCTGCAAGTATCTTGGCTAAAGGTCTTTTGATGGGTGCGCGTGGAAACTCAGGAGTTATCACTTCTCAACTTTTCCGTGGATTCTCACAAGCTATCAAGGGAAAAGATGAACTTACAGGTCAAGATTTGGCCCTTGCCTTCCAATCTGGTGTAGAAGTAGCCTACAAGGCTGTTATGAAGCCAGTTGAAGGAACTATCCTGACTGTATCACGTGGAGCTGCCATCGGTGCTAAGAAAAAAGCAGAGCAAACAGATGACGCAGTTGAAGTTATGCGTGCAGCCTTAGAAGGAGCTAAAGCAGCTCTTGCTAAAACTCCTGAAATGCTTCCAGTCTTGAAGGAAGTTGGAGTTGTGGACTCAGGTGGTCAAGGTTTGGTCTTCATCTATGAAGGTTTCCTTTCAGCTCTTACTGGTGAATACAGCGCTTCTGAGGACTTTGTTGCTACTCCAGCAAACATGAGTGAGATGATCAATGCAGAACACCACAAGTCTGTAGCTGGACATGTGGCAACAGAAGACATCACCTTTGGTTACTGTACAGAAATCATGGTTGCCCTTAAACAAGGCCCAACTTATGCTAAAGACTTTGACTACGAAGAATTCCGTAACTACTTGAACGAACTTGGGGATTCACTTCTTGTTGTCAATGACGATGAAATCGTAAAAGTTCACGTCCATACAGAAGATCCAGGTCTTGTTATGCAAGAAGGTCTGAAATATGGTAGCTTGGTTAAGGTTAAAGTCGATAACATGCGTAACCAACACGAAGCACAAGTAGAAAAAGAAGCAGCTCAAGTCAGCAGCCAGCTGAAGAAAAAGAATATGCCCTTATCGCAGTAGTAGCAGGCCAAGGCTTAGCAGACATCTTCCGTGCTCAAGGTGTGGACTATGTTATCGAAGGTGGACAAACCATGAACCCTTCGACAGAAGACTTTATCAAGGCCGTTGAGCAAGTCAATGCTCGCAACATTATCTTCTTGCCAAACAACAAAAATATCTTTATGGCAGCTCAATCTGCAGCTGAAGTTTTAGAACAACCAGCTGTTGTGGTAGAAGCTCGTACAATTCCTCAAGGATTGACTAGTCTTCTTGCCTTTGACCCAAGCAAATCTATCGAAGAAAATAAAGAACGCATGACTGCAGTTCTTGGTGATGTGGTCAGCGGTAGTGTAACAACAGCCGTTCGTGACACGACTATCGATGGTTTGGAAATCCATGAAAATGACAATCTTGGTATGGTTGATGGTAAGATCCTCGTATCAAACCCTGACATGCACCAAACTCTGACTGAAACTTTGAAACATATGTTGGATGAAGACAGTGAAATCGTAACCTTCTATATCGGTGAAGATGGAAGTGAAGAATTGGCTAACCAAATCGCCCAAGAAATCGCAGAAGAATTCGAAGATGTAGAAGTAGAAATCCACCAAGGTCAACAACCAGTTTACCCATATCTTTTCAGTGTGGAATAAAGATTAAATAAAAAACGAAAGAGGTCGGGAATCTTTGTCCCGACCTTTTTTGATTTGGAAAGAATTCTATTTTCATAGCTGAGTAGACTTTTTGTGACATTTGTCATATCTCCTCATGACAGAAGCTTCTAGTGATTCTACCTTCAAAGAATTATAATAGATGTATCAAATGGAGGAAGAAAAAATGAAACATAAAGTAATTATCGCAATGAGTTTAGTAGCAGCAGGAGTCATGACTTATCTCATGTTTTCAGGATTGGACGAAGGCTTCTATCATTTTCCTTGGGAGTTATTTGCAGGATTTGGTATGATGTCTTGGTTAATCCGAGAAGGTTTGAAATTGGTCTCAGATGTGAAAAAGGAGTTTGAAAAATGAAAAAAGCGATTCTCTGTCTCTTTATTGGACTGTCACTAGTGGTATGGTTGGTTGAAATGTTTACAGGTTGGTTTGACCAAGCCTTCCTTCACCAAGTCATCCGCGGTGCTTGGGGTCTAGGATTTATGATTTTTATCGCCTTTCCGATGGGGAAGGAGTGGTTGAAAGGAGAATATCATGAACATGATTAAGGTAGAAAGCCTAAATAAAAACATCAAGGGCAAGGCTATTTTGAAGGATATTTCCTTTGAGGTAGCAGAGGGCGAATGCGTCGCCTTGATTGGTCCAAATGGTGCCGGTAAGACAACACTCTTGGACTGTTTGCTTGGAGATAAACTGGTCACCAGCGGTCAAGTATCCATCCAAGGCTTGCCAGTGACGAGTTCTCAGTTAGACTATATTAGAGGCTACCTCCCTCAAGAAAATGTCATTGTTCAGAAATTAAAGGTCAAAGAGTTGATTGCTTTCTTTCAAAGCATTTACCCAAATCCCTTGAACAACCAGGAGATTGATCAACTATTGCAGTTTGACAAGCAACAAAAAGAGCAATTGGCAGAAAAATTGTCAGGTGGGCAGAAGCGTCTCTTCTCTTTTATCTTGACCTTGATTGGGCGACCAAAGCTTGTCTTTTTAGATGAGCCAACTGCGGCCATGGATACCTCAACCCGTCAACGTTTTTGGGAAATTGTCCAAGATCTAAAAGCGCAGGGAGTTACCATTCTCTATTCATCTCATTATATCGAAGAGGTAGAGCATACAGCGGACCGGATTTTGGTCTTAAATAAGGGAGAGTTGATTCGTGATACGACCCCTCTGGCTATGCGCAGTGAGGAGATTGAAAAGCACTTCATCCTACCTCTAGCTTACAAGGAAGTCGTCGAACAGTCTAACTTGGTTGAAAACTGGTCACAAAAACAAGATGCCCTGCAAGTAGTCACACGCGAAGCAGATGCTTTCTGGGAACAGTTAGTCCAGGCAGGCTGTAGGATACAAGAAATTGAAGTCAATAACCGTAGCTTGCTAGATACAATCTTTGAAGAAACACAGAAGGGAGATGACTAAGATGAAACGATGGATTGCACTAAACAAGATAGAATTTCTATTGACCAAACGACAATTAGTCTATTATCTATTATCCGTAGGGATGCCGACGGCCTTCTATTTATTTTTTTCAGGCATGTACCAGGATACACCAGATGGGCCAGCTAATTTTATGCGTGACTACCTTATCTCTATGACGGCCTTTCCATGATGTCGACAGCTATGTTTTCATTCCCAGCTGTTTTACATACCGATAAAATCAACAACTGGCAGAAAACATTACGCCATACTCCAGTAAATATGGTAGAATATTATCTATCAAAGATAACAAGTATGATGGTTGATTATTTGGTTTCAATCCTGGTTGTTTTCTCAGTTGGTCACTTGGTCAGAGGTGTGGAGATGCCTCTAGGAAGCTGGGTTGGGGCTGCGCTCTTGCTGATAGTAGGAAGTGTTGCCTTTGTAGCGCTTGGCTTGACCTTGACACTCTTGCCTTCTAGTCAGCTGATGTCTGTCGTGGGCAATCTTCTCTATCTAGGATTGGCTGTTTTAGGCGGACTCTGGATGCCCATCACTTTATTTCCAGACTGGATGCAAGCAATCGGGAAGTGTCTACCAACCTATCAGTTGATGGAGTTGCTCAAGACCTTCTTAAACGAGGGTGGCATCAATTTATCAGCCACAGTTTATCTACTTGTTTTTTCAGCAGTTTTATTTGGTTTGACTATTTACCTTCAAGGTCATAAGGAGAATGCTTAATGCTTGAAAGACTGAAAAGCATACACTATATGTTTTGGGCCAGTTTGATTTTTATGGTTTTTCCTATCCTCTCTGCAGTAGTTGGGGAGATTCCTAGCTGGCATTTACTAGTTGATATTCTATTTGTGGTGGCTTACTTAGGCGTTTTGATAACCAAGAGCCAGCGATTATCCTGGCTCTTTTGGATTATCATGCTAGCCTATGTAGCTGGAAATACCGTCTTCATTTATGGCAACTATGTCTGGTTCTTCTTTTTCCTTGCCAATCTCTTGATTTATCATTTTAGAGTGCGTAGCCTACGTTCTCTTCATGTCTGGACTTTTCTTCTTGCTCAAGTTCTTGTTGTTGGACAACTCATGATGTTTCAATCAGTCGAAACTGAGTTGGTAGCCTTTGAGCTTGGGATTCTTACTTTTGTCGATTTGATGACATTGGGTTTGGTTCGGATTCGCATTGTCGAGGATTTGAAAGAAGCTCAGGCCAAGCAAAATGCTCAGATAAATTTATTGCTTGCTGAAAATGAACGCAGTCGTATCGGTCAGGATTTGCATGATAGTCTGGGACATACCTTTGCTATGCTGAGTGTCAAGACAGATCTAGCCTTGCAGTTATTTCAGATGCAGGCCTATCCACAGGTGGAGAAGGAATTAAAAGAAATTCACCAGATAAGCAAAGATTCCATGAATGAAGTGCGAACTATTGTGGAAAATCTGAAATCACGGACCCTAGCTTCAGAGCTTGAAACTGTCAAAAAGATGCTGGAGATTGCTGGAATTGAGGTTGAGGTTGACAATCAGTTAGACAAGGCTAGTTTGACCCAGGATGTAGAGTCAACAGCTGCTATGGTTTTGTTAGAACTTGCGACCAATATCATCAAACATGCCAGCGCTAATAAAGCCTATCTAAAACTGGAACGTACAGATCAGGAATTGGTTCTGACAGTTAGAGATGACGGGAAAGGTTTTGCAACTGTAAAAGGAAATGAACTCCATACAGTCCGAGATCGTGCTGCAGCCTTCTCAGGTCAAGTAGAGCTGGTCAGTTTGAAACATCCAACAGAGGTGCGCGTGCATCTGCCTTATAAGGAGAGAAAGTAGATGAAAGTATTAGTCGCAGAAGATCAAAGTATGCTTAGAGATGCCATGTGCCAGCTCTTAAGCTTTCAACCAGATGTGGAGACTGTCTTGCAGGCAAAAAATGGAGCTGAAGCTATCGAGGTTTTGGGGAAAGAAGCAGTAGATATTGCCATCCTTGACGTCGAAATGCCAGTCAAGACAGGACTCGAAGCACTTGAGTGGATCAAACAAGAAGTGCCTGAAACCAAGGTGGTTATCGTCACGACCTTTAAACGCCCAGGTTATTTGAACGAGCTGTCAAAGCAGGAGTCGATGCCTATGTCTTGAAAGAGCGAAGCATCGCCGAGCTCATGCAAACCCTACATACGGTGTTAGAGGGACGCAAGGAATATTCTCCAGAGCTGATGGAAGTCATGATGACTCATCCCAATCCCTTGACCGAGCAGGAAGTTGCTGTCTTGCATGGAGTAGCACAGGGGCTGTCCAACCAAGAAATTGCGGACAAGCTCTACCTCTCAAACGGTACCGTTCGTAATTACATGACCAATATCCTCTCCAAACTAGGCGCCAGCAACCGAACTGAAGCAGCCAAAACCGCTGAAGAAGAAGGCTGGTTGTGAGGGAGAAGAAAGTAAAAAGAGTCTGGGACAAAAGTCTAACCTTAAATATAAAAAGCGAACAAAACAAGTTATCTGACACTCAGAATACTGTCTTGTTCGCTTTTTTGTCTAATCTATCGATTTTAAAAATTTATAATAAAGAATTTCTAAAATCAAAATCTTTTTGTCCCAGCCTCTTTTTGGTGTTATGTGACTATTATAGTAGATTGAAATAAGGTATGAACAAATCGATTAGGAAAGTCAAACTCATACTCTATAGGTAGTATAGAAGTTTAAGCCTTCTCTAACTGTAAGAGAGCTTCAATTTCTGCAAGTGTGCTTGCCCGTGAGATAGCTCCACGGAGTTTGGCAGCACCAGATGTTCCACGGAGGTAGTGAGGAGCGAGGCCACGGAATTCACGTACTGCTACGTTTTCCCCTTTGAGGTTAATCAAGCGTTTCAAGTGTTCGTAGGCGATGTTCATCTTATCTTCAAAGGTCAAATCAGGTAGGATTTCTCCTGTTTCAAAGTAATGGTTGATTTGGTTGAAGAGGTAAGGATTTCCCATAGCAGCGCGGCCAATCATTACTGCGTCAGCACCGACTTCTTCGATGCGTTGTTTGGCTTCTTGGACAGTACGGATATCACCGTTGGCGATAAATGGAATCTTGGTCAAAGCTTGAGCGACCTTGTGAAGGGTCTCAAGGTCTGCGTGACCTGTATACATTTGCTCACGGGTACGACCGTGCATAGCAAGTGCAGAGACACCTGCAGCCTCAGCGGCGAGAGCATTTTCCACAGCTAGAGATGGATCAGACCAGCCCGTACGCATTTTGACAGTGAGAGGGATATCAAGGACAGATTGAACTTTGTTAATGATAGAGTAGATCTTGTCTGGATCCTTGAGCCACATAGCGCCAGCTTCGTTTTTCACGATTTTGTTGACAGGGCAGCCCATGTTGATATCAACGATATCTGTCTTGGTGTTTTCTTGGATGAATTCTGCTGCGCGTGCGAGGCTATCTTCATCACTACCAAAAAGTTGGATAGAAACTGGGTTTTCGCCTTCATCGATATGAAGCATGTGCAGAGTTTTTCGTTGTTGTATTGGATTCCCTTGTCAGAGACCATTTCCATGACAACAAGGCCTGCCCCAAGTTCTTTAGCAATGGTGCGGAAGGCTGAGTTAGTCACGCCGGCCATGGGTGCTAAAACGGTACGATTGGGAATCTCAACATTGCCAATCATAAAGGGTGTATTAAGATTTGTCACGAATGAGTTCCTCCAGATCATTTTCGTTAAAGTTGTAAGTTGTTTGACAGAATTGACAAGTGATTTCTGCACCGTGATCTTCATCCTTCATTTCCTGCAAGTCTGAGCTTGGGAGACTAGAAAGAGCCTTCATAAATCGTTCTTTGCTGCAGTCACATTGGAAACGAATCTCTTCTTCAGACAAGCGTTTGTAGGGTTCGTCGCCATAGATGGCTTTAAGAAGAGCTTCGATATGGTCTTTACTCTCGAGAAGTGTTGAAATGGCCGGCATTTCTTGGATGCGTTTTTCAAAGCGAGCAATCTCTTCTTCCTTGGCTCCTGGCAAAACTTGAACAAGGAAACCGCCTGCTACTTTGACCTTGTCTTTTTCGTCTAAAAGGACATTGAGTCCAACTGCTGACGGAGTTTGTTGGCTTTCTGTCAAGTAGAAGGCAAGATCTTCACCTATTTCTCCGGAGATAAGCGGAGTCATAGAGTTATAAGGATTTCCAGTGCCGTAGTCTGTGATAACGAGAAATTGACCATTTCCGACAAAAGGCCCGACTAGGACTTCGCCAGTTGCAGTCTTTTTGATGTCAACACCAGGATTTTGAACGTAACCTTTGACATTCCCCTTGGTATCAGCTACGGTGATGATGGCTCCGAGGGAGCTAGAACCTAGAACTTTTACCGTTAGCTTGGTATTTCCTTTTTCATTGGCTGCGAGAATCTGGCTAGCAATAAGGGTGCGACCAAGTGCTACAGTTGAGCTAGCTTGGGTTTGATGTTTTTCTTGAGCAGTGCGGACGGTTTCAGTGCTGTCAAGGACAAAAGCACGAAAGGCTCCGCTTTCTGATATAGTTTTAATAATTTTATCCATAGCTACTATTTTAGCATAAAAAAGCCCAAAGGGGGAGTGCTGTGTTTGCTAGTTCTGAGGATTATTCTAGCATTTTTTAAATTATGCTATGCTTGAAGTAGAAAATGAAAGCGGCAACAAATGTATTTAGGAGACTTGATGGAAAAAGCTGAGTATGGTCAGTTTTTTTCTCTTGAATTTTATTTATTGTGTAAATAATTTTGTCTCGTTATTAGGAGTCAGTGGTGAGAGTTGTTTGTTTTTTTATTTTAGGAAATTGGATAATAGAAGTATATACTCTTAAATTATGATATAATGAATAAAGTTAACTATCTTTGATAATATGATAGGAACTAATCCTAAAATGACAAATCATGAGATGAGAAAAAAAGAAAAAAAGGAGTTCGGCTAGTATGAATTATTTTGAGGGGAATGAGTTTTTCCTTCTATTATTTGTAGTCTTATTGATTGGCTTTGTTCTAAACTATTTTGGTAAGCGTAAGGATTATTATATTTTAAGTCTGTCAATTTTATTTGCAGGAGCCATCTATGGTAAGAGCAAAGCCATGGTTGTTTATCTACTGGCATTCATCATTTACCAGTATTTTCTGGTTTTCATAGCGCAAAAAATGGATTCAAAACGGTTGAAGCCACTGGTTATGTTATCCATTTTACCTTTAGTGGTCAATAAAGTCTTTGCCTTAACCCAGCTACATTTGTTGGCTTTTATTGGGATTTCTTATATGTCCTTTAAAACTATCCAAATCATGCTGGAAATATCGGATGGTTTAATCAAAGAAAAAATCAGTGTAAAAGATTATCTTCAGTTTCTACTCTTTTTCCCTACAGTTAGTTCGGGACCAATCGATCGTAGCAGAAGATTTCTAAAAGAGATCAATGAAGTCATGCCTAGAAAAGACTACCTAGAGTTAGCAGGTGATGGTATTTATCGCATTGTTCTAGGCCTTCTCTACAAGGTGGTCCTATCAACCTATGTTTACCAGATGCTACTTGCTCTAAGCAATACTGGTACAGTTGTCTACTCACTCAAATATATGTATTTGTATACACTCTATCTGTTCTTTGACTTTGCGGGTTATAGTTTGATGGCTGTTGGGAGCAGTAATATTTTGGGCATTCAGACACCGATGAATTTCAATAAGCCTTTCTTGAGTATTGATATCAAGGATTTCTGGACTAGATGGCACATCACCTTGTCAATTTGGTTGAGAGATTTTGTATTTTCAAGAGTTTTGATGCAGGTTATCAGAAAAAAATGGTTTAAGAATAGATTACACAATGCAGCCTATGCCTATATGGTCAATATGCTAGTCATGGGATTTTGGCATGGAATTAGTGTCAGCTATATCGCTTATGGATTTTACCATGGCGTTCTGATGTCTGGATTTGAAATTTATCAAAAGAAAAGCACTTTTTATAAGAAACATAAGAATAAAACTTGGTACAAACTAATGAGTTGGTTTGTGACCATGAATTTAGTTATGGTTGGTTTCTTTATCTTTTCAGGAGAACCTTATAAGATAATCAGGACAATTTTAAGTAGATAAAGAAATTTAAAGAAATCTGCTAAATCAAGGAGATTGGACAAAACGAGATGATTAAGTTAAAAAGCATTTTTTTACTATCGATTGTGCTCGTAATTGCGACACTTGCCCTTTTAAATGTGACATATGTTAAGAAGGTTGATGATTATTATAAAGTCAAGGACAATAGTATTCGCTACAGCACTTCTTATGAAAAGTATAAAAGTAGGGATATTCTAACAAGTAATATCACTCCCAATACGTTAGTTTTAATGGGTTCCTCAGAGTTAGTCGCGACGATAAATGAAGATTACCATCCCAATAAAATTTTTAACTACAATGATTTTAATATCATGCAGATAGGAACCAGTTATTCTCAAAATATCATTCAAGCTACAACCTTGGGCTCGATTGAAGGAGCTATGAGTAAGCGAAAAGTAGCCATTGTAGAGTCTGTTCAATGGTTCGAAAAGGATGGCACTCATCAAGATGCTTTTTTAAATAAGGCTTCTCAGGAACACATTTTTCACATGCTAGATAACGAGAAAATCAGTAAGGAAACCAAAGAAAAAATAATCAATCGCATTATTGAGATTACCAAAGGGAATAAACAACAGAACGATATCTATAAAAAGTATAAAAGTTATTTCATAGATGGAAAAGGAACCATTGTTGATAAAAAACTATTGGAGTTAGATAACACGATTTATTCCTTCAAGCTTAAACGAAAATTCTATGAAAATCATGCCAAATCAGATTATCCTTCATTAGGGGATAAAACACCTGCCTATAATTGGGAGCAGCTGACAGATCAATTTGTAGCAGAAGTTAAAAAGAAAACAGACAATAATGATTATGCTGTAGATAACAACTACTACAATACTTATTTGAAAGATCGCTATGCTTCATTAAAAGATTCTAATAAAGATTTGAGCTATCTGGAGTCACCAGAGTATTCAGATATGGAACTCTTCTTGACAGTTGCTAGGGAATTGGGAATTGAAGTTGAAGTTATTATACTCCCAGTAAATGGTAAGTGGAATGATTACACAGGTGTTTCACGAGAAATGCGTGAAGAAACTTACAAAAAAATAGAAAATGTTGCCAAAAGCCATGGTGCTACTGTGTTAAACTATGGAAATAAAGAGTATGAAGATTACTTTTTATTTGACGTGATGCACGTTGGGGTGAAAGGATGGATGGAAGTTGAAAAAGAACTTTACAAATTTGCAAATGAAACTAACTGACACACAACGTTTACTATTGTGGACCTTGTTTTTCTACACGGTTATTTTAAGCATCGTGATTTATTCTCTTGTCACAGATTTTTCCAACATCCAAGAATTCATTTACAGTGAATTTTAAGATTACATATAATAAAAATCTCTACATAAAGGAAAATGCACCGAGAAAGTGAGACACAAGATAAGGCTCTATAATATTTATAGTGGGGAAATCCTCTATAGGTATAGAGCTTACTTTGTTGTGGTTCCCAATATAGTCCATACTGAAAAAGTATTCAAGCTATCATTAGAAGGAATCATCTGATACAATTTAATGTTGTTGAAACGTAGTGAAAATAGACGGCAAACAATTGAAAAAAATAGTTTATAAAGTGGTATAATAGCAGAAAAATTAAGTTAGTAAGAAATTGATTTTATTTTTAGTTGAAAATTACAGGAATGAAAGGTTTTTCTTGATGAAACAGAGAAAAGAACTCTATCTCTTTCTTGGTCGGACAGCCTTGTATTTTATTGTTTTCTTTGGCCTGCTTTACTTTTTTAGTTACCTAGGTCAAGGTCAGGGTGGCTTTATCTACAATGAATTTTAACTTTAAGGAGAAAACGAACTGTGTCTAATAAACCGATAAAAGATATGATTGAGGCGATTGAGCACTTCGCCCAAACTCAGCCTAGCTTTCCAGTCTATAATGTTCTTGGTGAGGAACGTACCTATGGTGATTTGAAGGCTGATTCGGATAGTTTGGCTGCAACAATCGATCAACTAGATTTACCTGAGAAATCTCCTGTAGTCGTTTTTGGTGGTCAGGAGTATAAGATGTTGGCTACCTTTGTAGCATTGACCAAGTCAGGTCATGCCTACATTCCAATTGACAGTCATTCGTCCTTGGAGCGAGTTTCGGCTATTTTAGAAGTGGCAGAGCCAAGTTTGATTATTGCTATCTCAGACTTTCCATTGAAGCAGGTTTCTACACCTATGATGAATCTAGCTCAGGTTCAAGAAGCCTTTGCTCAAGGGGCAAGCTATGAGATGACGCATCCGGTCAAAGGGAATGATAACTACTACATCATCTTTACCTCAGGGACAACTGGGAAACCAAAAGGGGTGCAGATTTCGCATGATAACCTTCTCAGCTTTACCAACTGGATGATTACGGATAAGGAATTTGCGACGCCAAGTCGTCCACAAATGCTGGCTCAGCCACCTTATTCTTTTGACTTGTCTGTCATGTACTGGGCACCGACCTTGGCACTTGGTGGTACGCTTTTTGCTCTTCCATCAGCTATTACTCAAGACTTTAAGCAACTCTTTGCGACGATCTTTTCTCTTCCGATTGCTATCTGGACTTCAACACCATCTTTTGCAGATATGGCCATGTTGTCTGAGGATTTCAATGCTGAAAAGATGCCAGGAATCACCCATTTTTACTTTGATGGGGAAGAGTTGACCGTTAAAACCGCTCAGAAATTGCGCGAGCGTTTCCCAAATGCGCGTATCATCAATGCTTACGGTCCAACGGAAGCAACAGTTGCTTTGTCAGCAGTCGCTATTACAGATGAGATGTTGGCAACCCTGAAACGTTTACCAATTGGCTACACCAAAGAAGATTCTCCAACCTTTATCATTGATGAGGAAGGGAATAAATTGCCAAACGGAGAGCAAGGGGAGATCATCGTATCTGGTCCAGCTGTTTCAAAAGGCTACATGAACAATTCTGAAAAAACAGCTGAAGCCTTCTTCGAATTTGAAGGTCTGCCAGCCTATCATACGGGAGATGTCGGAACCATGACAGATGAAGGTCTCCTTCTCTATGGTGGACGGATGGACTTCCAGATCAAGTTTAACGGTTACCGCATTGAGCTAGAAGATGTTTCTCAAAACTTGAATAAATCTCAGTATGTTGAATCCGCTGTTGCAGTTCCACGTTACAACAAAGACCACAAGGTTCAAAACCTCTTGGCCTATGTTATCTTAAAAGATGGCGTCAAAGAACAATTTGAGCGCGAAATTGATATCACGAAAGCGATCAAGGAAGACTTGGAAGATATTATGATGTCTTACATGATGCCGTCTAAGTTCCTTTACAGAAAGGAATTGCCACTGACTCCAAATGGCAAAATTGACATTAAAGGCTTAATCAATGAGGTAAACAATAGATGATGGAGCTTCTTAAACAGCTTCCTCATATTGAGCCGTATGGGAATCCGCAGTACTTTTTGTACGTGATTACTGCTACCTTGCCAATCTTTATCGGTCTTTTTTTCAACAAACGCTTTGCCTGGTATGAAATACTGGTTAGTCTCTTCTTTATCGTTACTATGTTGACGGGTGGCAAGACCAATCAGTTGGTTGCCTTGGCTATTTACCTATGCTGGCAAATTGTACTGGTTCTTTTCTACAAGCAGTATCGAAAAATTCGAGATTGCAAATGGATTTTCTATCTCGTTAGTCTGTTGTCTTTACTTCCAATTATATTTGTAAAGGCGCAAACAGCCATTAACGGAACACAATCCTTGCTGGGTTTTATCGGAATTTCTTATTTGACATTTCGTTCGGTGGGAATCATCATCGAACTTAGAGATGGAGTCATTAAGGATTTGAAGATGTGGGAGTATTTGCGTTTTCTTCTCTTTATGCCGACATTTTCAAGTGGTCCTATTGATCGTTTCAAACGTTTTAATGAAAATTATCAGACGATTCCAGATCGCGATGAGTTGCTAGATATGCTAGCCGAGTCCGTTCGGTATATCATGTGGGGATTTTTGTATAAATTTATCCTAGCTCATATTTTAGGCGAGATTTTATTACCACCGCTAAAGAATTTAGCTCTACAAACAGGCGGCGTCTTTAACTATTATGTAGTGGCCATCATGTACACATTTGGTTTGGAGCTCTTCTTTGACTTTGCAGGTTACTCTATGTTTGCTCTAGCTATTTCAAATCTGATGGGGATTCGTAGTCCAATCAACTTCAACAAACCTTTCTTGTCAAGGGATTTGAAGGAGTTTTGGAATCGTTGGCACATGAGTTTATCCTTCTGGTTCCGTGACTTTGTCTTTATGCGCATGGTCATGGTGATGACGAGAAAGAAACTTTTTAAGAATCGAAATGTGACCTCAAGTGTCGCCTATATCCTGAACATGCTCCTTATGGGGTTCTGGCATGGGATAACTTGGTTTTACATCGCCTACGGACTCTTTCATGGAGTGGGCTTAGTCATTAATGATGCCTGGGTTCGAAAGAAAAAAACGCTCAATAAAGAACGTAAGAAAGCAGGGCGACCTCCCTTGCCTGAGAATCGCTGGGCTCAGTTGCTTGGCATGGTGATAACCTTCCATGTCGTGATGGTTTCATTCTTAATCTTTTCTGGATTTTTGAATGATTTATGGTTTAAAAAATAAAAGGAATTAAAAAATGGATATCAAATCAGAAGTTATTGAAATTATTGATGAATTATTTATGGAAGATGTATCTGACATGATGGATGAGGATCTTTTTGACGCAGGTGTCTTGGATAGTATGGGAACAGTTGAATTGATCGTGGAAATCGAAAATCGCTTTGATATTCGTGTCCCAGTTACAGAATTTGGTCGTGACGACTGGAATACAGCTAATAAAATCGTAGCAGGGATTACGGAGTTAAAGAATGCTTAAACGCCTGTGGTTAATCTTCGGGCCCATTCTTATTGCAGTTTTATTGGTTCTTCTACTCATTTTTTTCTATCCTAGTAGTAAGAGTCATAATCTAATGGAGGAAAAATACTCTGCAGCCTCGGTAAGTGCAGAAAGTTTCAAAGAGAGAAGACAAAAAGTGAGAGCTCTCACGGATCCTAATATACGTTTTATACCCTTTTTGGGTTCGAGTGAATGGATTCGTTTTGATAGCATGCATCCAGGAGTATTAGCTGAAAAGTATAATCGCTCCTATCGTCCTTATTTTATGGGGCAGGCAGGAGCAGCTTCTCTTAGTCAGTACTTTGGGCTGCAACAAATCACATCTGAGCTTGAAAACAAACAAGCGGTATTTGTAATCTCTCCACAGTGGTTTACAAAAGAGGATCATGACCCGACTATTTTTCAAACCTATTTTAACAATGACCAGTTGACTGCCTTTTTAGAGAATCAATCTGGGGATGTAGCCTCTCAATATGCGGCTAATAGGCTCTTAAAGCAAAATCCTGGTGTTTCTATGAAGAGCATCGTTGAGAAATTAGCTAACGGAGAAAAATTATCAGAGTTTGACCAAAGTATGATTAATATTTCGTCGCAATTAAATGAGAAACAATCAGCTATTTTTGGACAATTCTCCATTCGGGGCCGATTAAAGTATAAAGATCATATTGAAAAATATTTGAGCAGCCTCCCAGATCAATTTTCTTATGAAGAATTGGAAAATATTGCACGCAAGGATGCAGAAGAAAATACGACCAATAATGATTTGGGGATGGATAACCACTTTTACAATACTCAACTAAAGAAAGATCTCAAAAAGTGGGAAGGGTATCAAAAAAATTACAACTTTCTCCAGTCAAGTGAGTACAATGATTTGCAGTTAGTGCTCGATCAATTTGCCAAATCTAAGATCAATGTGCTCTTTGTCTTTCAACCTGTCAATAAAAAATGGATGGATTATACAGGCTTGAGTGAGGAGATGTATCAACACGCAGTTGAAAAAATCCGTTACCAGTTGGAGAGTCAAGGCTTCACCAATATCGCTGACTTTTCAAAAAACGGTGGAGATCCCTACTTTGTTAAGGATACGATTCATATTGGTTGGTTAGGCTGGTTGGCGTTTGATAAGGTTGTAAATCCTTTTTTGAGCAATCCAACAACAGTACCTAATTACCAAATGAATGACCGATTCTTTAGCCAGGATTGGGCTAATTATGATGGAAATATTAAAGATTTTCAATAATATAGAAAAGGAGTTTGAACTTTTTGGGCACTGCACCCCAATAATGGGACAAGAGAAAACCCCTCTTATGCGACCAGTTTTCTGTAATCTACAGGAGACTGGTCATTTAATTTCTGTTGAATTCTAGTTTCATTATAAAATATGATGTAATTTTTGACAATATCTGTTATACTATCTTTGGTTAAGTTTCTCCACTTATGGAGATAGAAGGTTTCAGACTTGAGAATAGAGTGGAACCATTCGATACAGGCATTATCTGCTGGTGTTCCTTTTCGGGACATAGAGCGGGTGATGCCTTTTTCTGTACAAGCCTGATAGTAAGCTTTTGAGGTATAGACAGATCCCTGGTCACTGTGTAAAAGTGCTCCTTGAGGTAGCTCAAGTTGATGAAGTGTGTCGAGCACAAAGTCCGTATCTTGGCATTCGGAGATGGTATAAGCTACAATTTCACGATTATAGAGATCCATGATTGAAGATAGATAAAGTCTACAGTTCCCAAAGTAGAGGTAGGTGATGTCTGTGACAAGCTTCTCCATAGGCCTGTATGCTTGAAAATTACGATTCAGCTTATTGTCTGTTACATGGTAAGGCTTCCTAATTTAGGGTCCCTTCTTGGGACGGACACGGCAAAGGCAGCCCTTTTCCTTCATAATACGATAGACCTTCTTGCGATTAACGACGAGGTTATAAACTTTCTTGAGTAAGCGAGTGATGGTTCGATAGCCGTAAATAAAGTGATTTTCCATACAGAGTTGTTCGATTTTATCTGCTATTTCGTCTCTTTTCTGAGAATTCTTACACTCCTGTTTCCAGCGATAAAAGGTTGAGCGTTTGACTCCGAAACACTCTAAAATAATAGATACAGGGCACATTTTCTTATACTCTTCCACTAGCTTGATAAGACTTACTTTGTCGATTTTCTTATCAAGCTCTGATACTTTTTTAGTAATTCTACCTGTAAACGTAACTGTTCCACTTCAGATAACTGCTTCATCCCTTTACCATAAGTATATTGTTTCCCCACAGGTTGGTGGAAACGGAACAATTCATCATTCTGATACCATTGCCACCAGGTCTTGACCTGACTAACATTTTTGATGCCGAGGTTATCCATGATAACCTTATTTGATTTACCTGCCTTTTTCATTTCGATACAGGCTAGCTTAGTTTCTACTGAATAGGCTTTTTTTGACCATAACAAAACACTCCTGTTTCTAGTTTACCAGATTTCAACAGGAGTGTTTTCTTGTGTCTCATTTTATGGGTGCAGTGTCTTGTTCAGACTTTTTTTATGAAATGTCGGATAGGTTACCTTCAGAAAGGTTAAAAGTTTTAAAATGATGCTAAATAGCGTATAGATGGTAGAAGAAAGAAGAGAAAGGGATTTCAATATGAATAAACGTTTTTTGTTGCCTGTGCTATCGACAGCCCTATTAGCTCCAGCCTTTTTAGCTGGACAAGTCTATGCTGAAGAAAATACTAGTTCTTCAGAAGCTACAGAAGTTGTGAGCACTACAGAAGCACCAGTAGTGACAGCGACTCCTGAGGTTGTTACAAGTCCGGCAACGTCAGCTGAAGAGGCTGCACCTCAAAAAGAAGAAGCAGATACTGTTATCTTGCATACCAATGACGTGCATGGTCGTATTGTAGAAGAAAAAGGAGTAATCGGAGATGCCAAACTCGCAACGGTTATTGAGAAGGAGCGAGAAAAGAGCGATCAAACGACTCTAGTAGTAGATGCAGGCGATGCCTTCCAAGGTCTGCCAATTTCAAACTCTACAAAGGAAGGGTGAAGCACGTGCCAAAATCTTAAACGAGATGGGCTATGATGCTATGGCTGTAGGAAATCATGAGTTTGACTTTGGACTTGATGAAGTTAAAAAATACAAAGAAATTTGAACTTCCCACTGCTTAGCTCAAATACTTATGTTAATGGAGCTCGTTTATTTGAAGCGGCAACAATTGTTGATAAGAATAAGGATGTTGAAGGTGATGAATTTGTCGTCATCGGTGTGACAACGCCTGAAACAGCTACTAAGACCCACCCTAAAAATGTCAAAGGCGTAACCTTTACAGAACCTATTGCAGAGGTTAATAAGGTTATCGAAGAAATTCAAGCTAAAGCCTTGGCAGAGGGCAAAGACTACAAACACTATGTTGTTCTCGCTCATTTGGGAGTTGATACAACAACACCAGTAGAATGGCGCGGTTCTACCCTTGCAGAAGCACTTTCAAAAAATCCTCTTTTGAAAGGTAAGCGTGTCACTGTTATTGATGGTCACTCTCATACAGTAGAATCGACTACTTATGGAGACAATGTGACATACAACCAGACAGGAAGCTATCTCCATAACGTTGGTAAAATTACTTACAAATCTCGCCAATTATTGGGTGATCCTTCACTCATTGCAGCTGCAGATGCTAAGAAATTGGAAGCTAATCCAAAAATTGAAAAACTTGTCAAGGATATCAAACAAAAGTATGACGCTGAAAATGCTATAGAAGTTGTTTCAAATAGTCCAGTTGAATTGAACGGTGACCGTGAAAATGTCCGTGTCCGTGAAACCAACCTTGGAAATGTTGTCGCAGATTCTCTCTATCAATACGGTCAAACAGGCTTTAGTCATCCGACGGATATCGCTGTGACCAATGGTGGTGGCTTGCGTGAAACGATTGCCAAAGATAAGCCAATTACAAAAGGAAATGTCATTGCGGTTCTACCATTTGGGAACACAATTTCACAAATTCAAGTAACTGGTCAGCAAGTTTTTGACATGTTTGAAAAATCACTCGGATCTATTTTGCAGGTTGATAAGGCAGGAAAAACTGTCTTGGACGAAAATGGTCAACCATTGCTAGAACCAAGTGGTGGATTCTTACAGATTTCAGGAGCCAAGGTCTATTACGATACAAACTTAGCTGCAGGCAAACGTGTCTTGGCTATTCAAGTTAAGAATCGTGCGACTGGTCTTTATGAAAAACTAGATTTGGAAAAAGTCTACTACCTAGCAACCAATGACTTCCTTGCAGCAGGTGGTGATGGTTATACCATGCTTGGTGGTGCCAGAGAAGAAGTACCTTCAATGGATGCTGCCTTTGAAGATTATCTTAAAACAGCTGATTTGACTCAGTATGAAAAGGTAAATCCAAATTCACGCACGATTTCTGTGGATTCAAAAACATTTAAACTGCCAGAAGAGCAAGGTAAAGAGCAAGATCCAGCTAAACCAGGAAAAGATTCAACAACAGATCCGGCTAAACCAGAAAAAGATCCAGCAATAACTCCTACTCAACCAGGAAAAAATCAGGGAACAACTCCTGCTCAAACATCTACTGTAAAAGTTGATTATAAGGTTGCAGATCAGTTTGCTAACAAGACAGTGGTTTCAGAGAAACTACTTCCAAATACAGGTAGTGAACAATCTATTTTCATGATGCTATTGGGTATGATTCTTGGAGCGACAGCCCTCTGGACTAGTCGTAAACAAGAAAAATAATTCTACAAGATGAAAACATCTCAGGTGTTTTCATCTTTTTTCTTGACTCCTTGCTTGGATGTGATATACTTAACTAGTAAAGGAATGGCGCGGAAACCTTGTATTTATAGAAATTCTGTTCTGAGAAAGGAGCAAATCATGAGACAGTTGGCAAAAGATATCGATCAATTTTTAAACGAGATTATTTTAAAAGCTGAAAATCAGCATGAAATTTTGATTGGCCATTGCACGAGTGATGTGGCCTTGACCAATACCCAGGAGCATATTCTCATGCTTTTATCAGAGGAGTCACTCACCAACTCTGAGTTGGCGCGTCGTCTCAATGTCAGTCAAGCTGCCGTTACCAAGGCTATCAAATCCCTGGTCAAGGAGGGGATGTTGGAGACATCTAAGGATCCCAAGGATGCTCGCGTTATCTTCTATCAATTGACAGACTTGGCACGACCAATTGCTGAGGAACATCACCATCATCATGAACATACCCTCTCGACTTATGAGCAGGTTGCCACTCAGTTTACACCAAACGAACAAAAAATTATCCAGCGGTTTTTAACTGCTTTAGTAGGAGAAATCAAGTAATGAGATACATCACAGTAGAGGATTTGTCCTTCTATTATGACAAGGAACCTGTGCTTGAGCATATCAATTACAGTGTTGATAGTGGGGAATTTGTCACCCTTACTGGGGAAAATGGAGCAGCCAAGACAACGCTAATCAAGGCTAGTCTTGGAATTCTTCAACCACGAATTCGGAAAGTAACCATCTCAAAGACAAATATTCATGGTAAAAAACTAAGAATTGCCTATCTTCCTCAACAAATTGCTAGTTTCAATGCTGGTTTTCCAAGTACCGTTTATGAATTTGTCAAATCAGGTCGTTATCCAAGAAAGGGTTGGTTCCGTCGTCTGAATGCTCACGATGAAGAACATATCAAGGCTAGTTTAAATGCTGTCGGTATGTGGGAACATCGGGACAAACGTATCGGTTCTCTTTCAGGCGGTCAAAAACAAAGGGCAGTTATTGCACGTATGTTTGCTTCAGATCCCGATATCTTTATCTTGGATGAGCCAACGACAGGGATGGATGCAGGTACCAAGAATGAATTTTATGAGCTCATGCACCATAGCGCCCACCATCATGGCAAGGCTGTTTTGATGATTACTCACGATCCTGAAGAAGTTAAGGATTACGCAGATCGCAATATCCACCTTGTTCGTGACCAAGATTCGCCATGGCGTTGTTTCAATGTCCATGAAAATGACCAGGAGGTGGAGCATGCTTAATCTATTTTCTTATGATTTTATGCAACGGGCCTTTTTGGCAGTTATTGCCATGAGTCTCTTTTCACCAGTTCTTGGGACCTTCCTCATTTTGCGCCGTCAAAGTCTTATGAGTGATACTCTGAGTCACGTCTCACTTTCGGGTGTTGCCTTTGGTTTGGTTTTGGGGATTTCTCCGACCATCTCGACGATTGCTATTGTCTTGATTGCAGCGGTCTTTCTTGAATATCTCCGTACGGTTTATAAGAGCTTTATGGAGATTGGGACAGCTATTCTCATGTCTACAGGACTTGCAGTTTCACTTATTGTGATGAGTAAGGGTAAGAGCTCTAGTTCTATGAGTCTGGACCAATACCTTTTTGGTTCTATCGTGACTATTAGTCAAGAGCAGGTAATTGGGCTCTTTGTCATTGCAGCGGTTGTTTTAATCCTGACCTTCCTCTTTTTAAGACCTATGTACATCTTAACTTTTGATGAGGACACAGCTTTTGTAGATGGTTTACCTGTACGTACCATGTCTATCCTCTTTAACATGGTAACGGGTGTGGCCATTGCGCTCATGATTCCAGCTGCAGGAGCACTCTTGGTATCGACCATCATGGTCCTACCAGCTAGTATCGCGTTGCGTTTAGGGAAAAACTTTAGTTCTGTGATGATTCTTGCCAGCGTTATTGGTTTTCTAGGTATGGTAGCAGGACTTTATATTTCCTACTATGCAGAGACACCGCCTAGTGCAAGTATTACCATAATCTTTGTAGTTGTCTTCTTGTTAGTCAGCTTACTCAAACGTTTTATCAAATAGGAGAAGAAAATGAAAAAACTAGGCCTACTTTTGGCAAGTCTTGTGACACTATTCTTAGTCGCTTGTTCCAATCAAAAACAGGCAGACGGAAAACTAAATATCGTCACAACATTCTACCCTGTTTACGAATTTACCAAACAAGTAGCAGGAGATACAGCCAATGTCGAGCTCTTGATTGGGGCAGGGACAGAACCACATGATTATGAACCATCGCCTAAGGCAGTTGCTAAAATCCAAGACGCCGACGCCTTTGTGTATGAAAATGAGAACATGGAAACATGGGTTCCCAAGCTTTTAGATTCACTAGATGCCAAAAAAGTAAAAACAATCAAGGCTACTGGAGATATGTTGCTTCTTCCAGGAAGTGAAGAAGAGGAAGACCATGACCATGGCGAAGAAGGCCATCATCACGAGTATGATCCTCACGTATGGTTGTCTCCTGCGCGTGCCATTAAGCTTGTAGAGCACATCCGTGACAGTTTATCAGCTGACTATCCTGATAAAAAAGCAACCTTTGAGCAAAATGCAGCAGCCTATATCGAGAAATTGCAAGCTCTGGACAAGGCCTATACTGAAGGACTTTCTAGTGCTAAACAAAAAGTTTTGTGACTCAACACGCGGCCTTCCGTTATCTAGCTTTAGATTACGGACTCAATCAAGTCTCTATCTCAGGTCTTTCACCAGATGCGGAACCGTCAGCAAGCCGCTTGGCAGAATTGACCGAGTACATCAAGAAAAACAAGATTTCTTATATCTACTTTGAAGAAAATGCCTCACAAGCCCTAGCTAATACTCTTTCAAAAGAAACAGGAGTTAAGTTAGACGTTCTGAATCCTCTGGAAAGCTTGACCGAAGAGGACATGAAGGCCGGTGAGAACTATATCTCTGTCATGGAGAAAAATCTCAAGGCCCTCAAGCAAACAACTGATCAAGCAGGGGTAGAAATTGAACCAGAAAAAGCAGAGGAAACTAAAACCGTTCAAAATGGTTACTTTGAGGATGCAGATGTCAAGGATCGCACCTTGAGTGACTATGCTGGTAACTGGCAGTCAGTCTATCCTTTCCTTGAAGATGGTACTCTAGACCAAGTCTTTGACTACAAGGCTAAGTTGACTGGTAAGATGACTAAGGATGAATACAAAGCCTACTATCAAAAGGGCTATCAAACCGATGTATCTAAGATTAATATCACGGATAATACTATGGAATTCATCCAAGGTGGCCAAAGTAAGAAATATACTTACAAGTATGTCGGCAAGAAAATCTTGACTTATAAGAAAGGCAATCGTGGGAGTACGCTTCCTCTTTGAAGCGACAGATGCGGATGTTGGACAATTTAAGTATGTTCAGTTTAGCGACCACAATATCGCCCCAGTTAAGACCGGGCATTTCCATATCTTCTTTGGAGGTACTAGCCAGGAAGCCCTCTTTGAAGAGATGGACAACTGGCCAACCTACTATCCAGATGGCTTATCTGGTCAAGAAATCGCCCAAGAAATGTTGGCTCATTAAAGCGAAACAATCCTTCCCGATGGGGAGGATTTTTCTCGTTTTTTCATCTCTAAGCATCTGAATTGACATTGGCTGAGAAGGGAGTATAATATCTGTAACAAAAATAGTTACAACAAAGAGAGGTTTTCTATGGTTTACGAATATAATAGTCGCATTCATTTGGCGGAGGTGGCTTTAAATGTTAGAGATTTAGCAGGTCAGACTGCTTTTTATCACCAATTACTTGGTTTGGAGATTTTGAATCAATCGGAAAAAGAAGTTCTTCTAGGTGCTGGAGGAAAACTGCTAGTAAAACTGATCCAGACAGAGAATACAAGCAATTCTAAGCAGAGCTACGGTCTTTACCATATGGCTTTGCTTTTACCGACTCGAGAAGATTTAGCTAACGTTTTTAAACGCTTGTTAGATTTAAAGATCCCACTAGTTGGCGGGGCGGATCATGGTTATAGTGAGGCTATCTATTTGGAAGACTTAGAGGGCAACGGGATTGAACTCTACAGAGATAAACCTGTGACAGTCTGGGATATTCGAGAGGATGGCCGTATTATTGGGGTGACAGAAGAACTATCTGCTCAGGCTATCTATGAACTGGGACAAGAACTTGAGCCTTTTGTAATTGCAAGTGCTACTCGTATGGGGCATGTTCACTTATCTGTTAAATAGTCGTGAATCTAGTGCATTCTATCAAGAATCACTAAACCTTAAGGATAAATTCACGATTCCGCATGCCAGTTGGATAGCATCGGGAAATTACCATCATCATCTAGCAGTTAACGAATGGGGTGGTAAAAACTTAGTTCCTCGTGAGCAAGGAATGGCAGGTCTTGCCTACTATGTGGTTGAAGTTGAGAACAAAGAGGAGTTGTTGAAGGTTTTTGTTCAATCTCAAGGTAATAAGGCGATAACCCATTGGCTTTCTTCTGCAGAATTTAGCCTGACTGACAAGGATGGCATTATGACTCGAGTGAGGGTGGAGGGCTAAAAGGCTTTAGCTTTAAGGGAAGAGATACTTTTGACAAAGGTCTTCATTAGAGATATAATGAAGAAAAATTGTTCAAGGAAAAAGAGATGACAAAATCAAAGTATATTACTCGCCTTAAACGTTCTGAAGGTCAATTGCGGGGGATCCAAAAAATGATGGAGGAGGAGCGTGATTGTGTCGATATCATTACTCAATTGACAGCAGTTCGATCCAGTGTTGATCGTGTGATTGAGTTGATCATTACGGAAAATTTAACGGCTTGTATCAATGACCCTCTAGAGGATCCCAAAGCCCAGAAGGAACGTTTAGAAAAAGCTGTTCAATACTTGATTAAACGTAAGTAAACTGCTTCCTCTGTGATATACATAGTAGTGAATACACAGATATAAGAAGTGGCTCTTTACAGAAGTCAGTAAACTACTAGCATCATTGTTTCAAGCAACTTAGATGAAGTTGCATGAGGAGATTCGAGAGACTCATTTGAAAGGATCTTGGCAGATAGGAAATGATACGATTCTTATCTCAGATGAGCTAATCAAGTTTTAAGCTGGACCACTGGGACCTGATTTTGTGCAAATCTATCAGGGTCAAGGGGCAGATAGACTTTTTTACGAAATTAGTGTTACAAATTCATACGATTATTTATGGAAACAGGCTTGGATGTGGAAGTATTGTTTTTCGTGATTCACAAGCCATCTTAGAGCAGAGCATACTGCCTGATTTTAAAAATCAGAGTGTTAGAACAGATATGAGAACAAGTGAAACCTACCTAGAAATCGCTCAACTATTAACCAGTAATCAGGAAATTTTAGAAAGTTTGAAAGTCTGTTTTGAGACACCGCAAACTTATTTCCAAGAGCATTCTGATTGATATGATGAACGTTGTATCGATGCAGAGGATGACGAGGCTAGGCTAGGCTCCAATGGATTGGTCTAGCAGATGAGTTACTAGAAAGTGGTAGTTTTGTGGAGTTAGATAGGAATACGGAGAGGGAAGATTTTCTTTATGAGCTAGAATCCTTGGTTAAGAAATACAAGCTTCCTCTGCAGGATGAGTGGCTCAAAGAGGACGGAGATATTCCACTGTGGGCTCAAACTTTGGATCAAGAGAGGGAGTCGCGAGGCTTCTGTCTAGCAGCTATGGATATTGATAGCGATAGCTATGTCCTCTTTCCGTGTCAAGTAAGAGATTTATCGAGCCTTATCACCCTTAGTCAAAAAGTAAATCAGCGCTTTGACTATGCCCAAAATATGTAATTGCTAGTAGATTAAAGGAGCGAGTCCAAGATAATTTTTGCTTTTAAAGATGCAGCCGACACAGCCTGTATCGTTTGCCAACATGTTATGGATGGGAAAAATCCAATCACCTTAATCTCCCACGATGAAGAGGATGGGATGTGGCAATTCTTGTGTTCAGAAGATCACAACCTAGAGGACATCCGTCTTATTTCCCTAGCTGAAGCATGTAAACTAGATGAGTCTATCAATCAAGTTGCGGATCTGCCTTGTGGCTTTGTGGTGGAACGGACAGAGGCTAAAGGTAGTTGGAAGGTGTATTCGTCACCAGCTGTGTAATCATAGCTTAAGTCCTAAAAAGTTTTTGTCTTAAAAGTGTAAATGGGACTGATAATCCTTAAAATCCAGTTGTAGCTACGAACATATACTCAGGAGGTGGCAAGATGGAATCGTAACTAAAGTAGTGGAAAAGCTAGAAGAGTTAGCTATTCCCTTTGAAGTTGTGGAGCATGAGCCTGCCCTAACGACTGAGCAAGCAGATAGCTTCATCGAAGGAATCGAGGGTGTTCGCACCAAAACAATGTTTCTAACTAACAAAAAGAAAACAGCTTTTTATCTTGTCATTATGGATGATAAAAAACGTCTAGACATGGATCTGTTGAAGGATTTGATAGGGGTCAATAGGATTCGTATGGCTTCCTCTGAGAGTCTCTTTGAAAAAATGAGCTTGCCCGCAGGAGTTGTTTCTCCCTTTGGTTTGCTTAACAATGCTGATAAGGATATCCAGGTTTATTTCGACAAAGAAATTATGTCGGAAAAACGGATGAGTTTTCATCCTAATACTAACGTGAAAACCCTCTTTTTAGATTCGACAGATTTACTGAAATTCTTAGAAGCCATTGGCTATCAAGCTCATATCCTTGAATTATAAAGCTCAAAAGAGGATGACTACCAAGTTTTCAAAATTAGAAAAACTCCTACTGTCAAGTGTTGAGAAAACTTGATAGTAGGAGTTTTATTATGGGGTAGTGTGCTTAATTTTCACTTCTATTTTAATCTCATCCAACCTATTGTGCTGATTCTACCTCGCCTGACCAGTGGTTCATACCACCTTCTACATTTGTGACCTTGAGTCCTTGGGCACTAAGGAAGGAGCAGGCAGATGCGGAGCGAGCTCCCCCTTGGCAGATGATATAGTATTCTTGATCAGGTTTGAGTTCTTTGTAGCCTTGCTCCAAGGTACTTAACGGAAGATTTCTGGCACCTGGTGCATGTCCTGCTTGGAATTCATGTACTTCACGTACATCGATAAGATTTAGATTTTCATGTTGATATTTTTCATAAAGTCAGCCATGCTGATACTAGTTTCCATATTCGACTCCTTCTGGTTTAGCCATTTTGTATAGTGAATAAGCGCCGTCAAGGTTTTGGACGGTAAATCCTGCTTGTTTGAGGATACGCTCTGCGATGTAGCTGCGCAAACCACTGTGGCAGCTGACGATGTAGGCTTGCCTTTTGTCCAGTTCGTCCAAGCGTTCCCGTAGTTCGTTTAGGGGGATGTGGATGGTATCGACTTTGAGTCGACCACTCTGGAATTCGCCACTTGTCCGTACATCTAGGAATTTCTTGCCCTTATCCAGTTCGTCTTCTAGTTGGTACCATTGAATATTGTCGCTTAAACCTTCGATTAAGTTCAAGGCTGCGTAGCCCAGCATATTGACGGGATCCTTAGCAGAGCCAAATGGTGGCGCATAGGTGAACTCCAATTCTGGTAAGTCAAAGACGGTGAGATTTCCCTTGATAACAGTTGCAAGGATATCGATTCGCTTATCAACACCTTTCTTCCCAACTCCTTGGGCACCGTAGATTTTTCCAGTGGTTGGGTCAAAGAGGAGCTTCAAGGTCATATCAGTAGCGCCTGGATAATAACCAGCATGATCTTTCCCGCTGACATGAAGGGCCTTGTAAGGGAGTTGATTCATGCGAAGGATGCGTTCGCTGAGACCAGTCGAAGCAGCTGTCATATCAAAGGCACGAACGATAGCAGTACCGATACTGCCCTTGTTAGTACGGCCGAGTCCTGCGATGACGTCCGCTACTTGTCGTCCTTGACGATTAGCAGGAGAAGCTAGAGAGATGAGGGCATCTTGGCCTGTAATCTCTTGCTTGACGACGATGGCATCCCCAACTGCAAATATCTTTTTGACTGGTTTCGTAGTGTTCGTCGACTAAGATACCGCCACGTAGTCCCAGTTCAATCCCCGCAACTTTAGCTAGTTCATTTTCAGGTTCAACACCGACAGAAAGGATGGTGAGGTCAGAAGTGATCTTTTGACCGTTTTCGAGAACGATGACTTTTCCTTGGTCCTCAAATCGAGTCGCAGACTGGGAAGTGATAACGCGGATGCCGTTTTTGACCAATTCTGCTTGGACAAAGGCCGCCATTTCGTGATCTAATGGTGGCAAGACATGAGGTGCTTTCTCCACGATGGTGACTTGCAATCCACGTTTAGCAAGATTTTCAGCCATTTCAAGCCCGATAAAGCCTGCACCGATGACGACAGCTTCTTTTGGATGATTGTCCAAGGCCGCCACAATCTCATCGAGATCAGGAACATTGCGAAGCGTGTAGGCATTGTTAGCTTCTGCCAAACCTTCAATAGCAGGAACAAACGGTTTAGCTCCTGGAGAGAGGATCAGCTTGTCGTAGCTTTCTGTGAATTCTTGTCCATCGTGCCGCACCGTCACAGTGTGTTCTTCTGGTGAAATCTGGATGACCTCGTGAAATGGTCGCACATCGAGATTAAAGCGTGCCCTGAGACTTTCAGGAGTTTGAACCAATAAACTATCACGGTTTGCAATTTCTCCTGAAACATAGTAAGGTAGTCCGCAGTTTGCAAAGGAAACAAAGGGACCTTTCTCAAAAATAGTGATTTCAGCGTCTTCCATGAGACGTCTGAGGCGGGTTGCTGCTGACATACCGCCTGCAACTCCTCCAACAATGATAACTTTCATTGACTTTCTCCTTGATGCTTCTAGATGACCTTACCTGTCCAAGCGCTCATACCGCCTCGGACATTGATGACATCGTAGCCTTTTTTCTTTAGTTTCTTCGCAGCTAGTTTGCTTCGCACACCAGAATGACAAATGACATAAAGTGTTTCTTTTGTCGCAGGTGTGTAAGAACCGATTTCAGTTAAAGGAACATTTTTTGCATTTTTGATATGACCTCTACGGAATTCCGTAGGCGTTCGAACATCCAGTAGTTGAATCGGTTCCTTGAGTTTAGCTTCTAACTCGCTGGCAGAAATACTGTCAATTTTTGTAAATAATAAGTGAAACATAGGCGCCTCCAAACATACCCTTATGGGGTATATTAAACCATGAAGTCAAGCTTTTGTCAAGAAAGTTGAATTGACAAGCATTCTTTCTTATTTAGAAAAGTTTTTGTGTTTTTCCAGTATGTTAGATGATACACTACAAACAAGGGAGAAACGTTTTTTCAGTTGGTCGGCAGGATATATCATACAAGTGATTCTAATTATTCAAGAACGAACCTCTGAAAATCTCCTTTTCTGAAAACAAGCATTATCGAGATTACAGGCAAAAAAATCGTTCAAAGCCCTTGAAAAATCAAAGAAAATCAGGTATAATATGAATAATCATTTGTCGTAGGTTTTGTCTGAAATATTGTCCGGACAAGGCTCACAGCAGTTAAATCTTCTGAAAAAGTCGGATTTAGCTGCTCTTTTTGTGCTTTTTTTCAGGTTTTTCGATCTTTGTAACAAAGATTTAAAGATTCTGAAAATTAGTCGAGGGGGATAAGTTGATAGGGTTTTTAGAACCCTCTAACGATAATTACTAGCTTAGATCACTAAGCTTGGAACTTTATTTAAAAAGGAGAATCATCTTGGCAGGACATGACGTTCAATACGGGAAACATCGTACCCGTCGTAGTTTTTCAAGAATCAAAGAAGTTCTTGACTTACCAAATTTGATTGAAATTCAAACTGATTCATTCAAAGATTTCCTAGACCATGGTCTAAAGGAAGTGTTTGAAGATGTATTGCCAATTTCAAACTTTACTGACACTATGGAGTTAGAGTTTGTTGGCTACGAAATCAAAGAACCAAAATACACGCTTGAAGAAGCTCGTATCCACGATGCCAGCTATTCAGCACCAATCTTTGTAACTTTCCGCTTGATCAACAAAGAAACAGGCGAAATCAAAACTCAAGAAGTCTTCTTTGGTGATTTCCCAATCATGACTGAGATGGGTACTTTTATCATCAACGGTGGTGAACGTATTATCGTATCACAGTTGGTGCGTTCTCCAGGTGTTTACTTTAATGACAAGGTAGACAAAAACGGTAAAGTGGGCTACGGTTCAACTGTTATCCCTAACCGTGGGGCTTGGTTGGAACTTGAAAGCGACTCAAAAGACATCGCCTATACTCGTATTGACCGCACTCGTAAAATTCCATTTACGACCTTGGTTCGTGCACTTGGTTTCTCAGGTGATGACGAAATCTTTGATATCTTTGGTGACAGCGAGTTGGTTCGCAACACTGTTGAAAAAGATATTCATAAAAACCCAATGGACTCTCGTACAGACGAAGCTTTGAAAGAAATTTATGAGCGTCTTCGTCCAGGTGAACCAAAAACTGCTGAGAGTTCACGTACCTTACTTGTGGCTCGTTTCTTCGACCCACGTCGTTATGACTTGGCAGCTGTTGGACGTTACAAGATTAACAAGAAATTAAATATTAAAACTCGTTTGCTCAACCAAACAATCGCTGAACCATTGGTGGACCCTGAAACTGGTGAAATCTTGGTTGAAAAGGTACTGTTATGACTCGCGATGTCATCGAAAGTATCGAAAGCCACTTGGATGGCGATTTGAACAAGATTGTCTACACTCCAAATGACTCAGCTGTTTTGACACAACCAGTAGTACTTCAGAAATTCAAGGTTGTAGCACCAACTGATCCAGATCGTGTTGTAACAATCATCGGAAATGCAAATCCAGAGGATAAAGTTCGCACGATCACTCCTGCAGATATCCTCGCTGAGATGAGCTACTTCCTCAACTTGGCTGAAGGTATCGGTCGTGTTGATGATATTGACCACCTTGGAAACCGTCGTATCCGTGCTGTTGGTGAATTGCTTGCCAACCAAGTGCGTCTTGGACTTTCACGTATGGAACGTAACGTTCGTGAACGTATGTCTGTTCAAGATAACGAAGTACTAACACCACAACAAATTATCAATATCCGTCCAGTAACTGCAGCAATCAAAGAATTCTTTGGTTCTTCTCAATTGTCACAGTTCATGGACCAACACAACCCACTTTCTGAGTTGTCACACAAACGTCGTTTGTCTGCCTTAGGACCTGGTGGTTTGACACGTGACCGCGCTGGATATGAAGTGCGTGACGTGCACTACACTCACTATGGTCGTATGTGTCCGATTGAAACACCTGAAGGACCAAACATCGGTTTGATCAACAACTTGTCTTCATATGGGCACCTCAACAAGTATGGTTTCATTCAAACACCATATCGTAAGGTTGACCGTGCAACTGGAAAAGTAACCAACGAAATCGTTTGGTTGACAGCCGATGAAGAAGATGAGTTCACAGTAGCGCAGGCTAACTCTAAATTGAACGCAGATGGCACTTTTGCTGAAAAAGTTGTTATGGGACGTCACCAAGGGGTTAACCAAGAATATCCAGCATCAAGTGTTGATTACATGGATGTTTCTCCTAAGCAGGTAGTTGCCGTTGCGACAGCATGTATTCCTTTCTTGGAAAACGATGACTCCAACCGTGCCCTTATGGGAGCCAACATGCAACGTCAGGCTGTACCATTGATTGATCCCAAAGCACCTTACGTGGGTACTGGTATGGAATACCAAGCAGCTCATGATTCAGGAGCTGCAGTTATTGCACAACATGGTGGTAAGGTTACCTATGCAGATGCTGACAAGGTAGAAGTTCGTCGTGAAGATGGCTCATTGGATGTTTACCACATTCAAATTCCGTCGTTCAAACTCAGGTACTGCCTACAACCAACGTACTCTCGTAAAAGTTGGCGATATCGTTGAAAAAGGTGATTTCATTGCTGATGGACCTTCTATGGAAAATGGAGAAATGGCACTTGGACAAAACCCAATCGTTGCCTACATGACATGGGAAGGTTACAACTTCGAGGATGCCGTTATCATGAGCGAACGCTTGGTTAAAGATGATGTCTATACATCTGTCCACCTTGAAGAATACGAATCAGAAACTCGCGATACAAAGCTTGGTCCTGAAGAAATTACTCGTGAAATTCCAAACGTTGGTGAAGATGCCCTTAAAGACCTTGACGAAATGGGTATTATCCGTATCGGTGCTGAGGTTAAAGAAGGGGATATCCTTGTAGGTAAAGTAACACCTAAGGGTGAAAAAGACCTTTCAGCTGAAGAACGTCTCTTGCACGCTATCTTTGGAGACAAATCTCGTGAAGTGCGTGATACTTCTCTTCGTGTACCACACGGTGCCGATGGTGTTGTTCGTGATGTTAAGATCTTTACACGTGCAAATGGAGATGAATTGCAATCAGGTGTTAATATGCTGGTTCGTGTCTACATCGCTCAAACGTAAGATCAAGGTCGGAGATAAGATGGCCGGACGTCACGGAAACAAAGGGGTTGTCTCTCGTATTGTTCCTGTAGAAGACATGCCTTACCTTCCGGACGGAACTCCAGTCGACATCATGTTGAACCCACTTGGGGTTCCATCACGTATGAATATCGGTCAGGTTATGGAACTCCACCTTGGTATGGCAGCTCGCACTCTTGGTATCCACATCGCAACACCAGTCTTTGACGGAGCAAGTTCTGAAGATCTTTGGTCAACTGTTAAAGAAGCTGGTATGGATAGCGATGCTAAGACTATCCTTTACGATGGACGTACTGGTGAGCCATTTGACAACCGTGTATCAGTTGGTGTCATGTACATGATCAAACTCCACCACATGGTTGATGATAAATTGCACGCACGTTCAGTCGGACCATACTCAACCGTTACCCAACAACCGCTCGGAGGTAAAGCTCAGTTTGGTGGACAACGTTTCGGTGAGATGGAGGTTTGGGCTCTTGAAGCCTACGGTGCGTCAAATGTCCTTCAAGAAATCTTGACTTACAAGTCTGATGATATCAACGGACGTTTGAAAGCTTATGAAGCTATTACAAAAGGAAAACCAATTCCAAAACCAGGTGTTCCAGAATCCTTCCGAGTTCTTGTTAAAGAATTGCAATCACTTGGTCTTGACATGCGTGTCCTTGACGAAGACGATCAAGAAGTGGAACTTCGTGATCTTGATGAGGGCATGGACGAAGATGTCATCCACGTAGATGACCTTGAAAAAGCACGTAAAAAAGCTGCTGAAGAAGCAAAAGCTGCTTTTGAAGCTGAAGAAGGTGCAAAAGCGGAAGCAACAGAAGAAGCTACTGAACAAGAATAAGTAGCTCACTTAGAATAGAAAGGGAAGAAATAGTGGTTGACGTAAATCGTTTTAAAAGTATGCAAATCACACTAGCTTCTCCAAGTAAAGTCCGTTCATGGTCTTATGGAGAAGTCAAAAAACCTGAAACAATCAATTACCGTACGTTGAAACCAGAACGTGAAGGACTATTTGACGAAGTCATCTTTGGTCCTACAAAAGACTGGGAATGTGCTTGTGGGAAATACAAACGTATTCGTTACAGAGGGATTGTTTGTGACCGCTGTGGGGTTGAAGTGACGCGTACGAAAGTTCGTCGTGAACGTATGGGACACATCGAGTTGAAAGCTCCTGTATCTCATATCTGGTATTTCAAGGGGATTCCAAGCCGTATGGGCTTGACCCTTGATATGAGTCCTCGTGCACTTGAGGAAGTTATCTACTTTGCAGCTTATGTGGTGATCGATCCAAAAGATACACCACTTGAGCACAAATCAATCATGACAGAGCGTGAATACCGTGAGCGCTTGCGTGAATATGGCTACGGATCATTCGTTGCTAAAATGGGTGCCGAAGCTATTCAAGACCTCTTGAAACAAGTAGATCTTGAAAAAGAAATTGCTGAGCTTAAAGAAGAATTGAAGACAGCAACTGGACAAAAACGTATCAAAGCCATCCGTCGTTTGGATGTTTTGGATGCCTTTTACAAGTCTGGAAATAAACCTGAATGGATGATTCTTAACATCCTTCCGGTTATTCCACCAGATCTTCGTCCAATGTTGCAGTTGGATGGTGGCCGTTTTGCCTCATCTGACTTGAACGACCTTTACCGTCGTGTTATCAACCGTAACAACCGTTTGGCTCGTTTGCTTGAGTTGAACGCGCCAGGTATCATCGTTCAAAATGAGAAGCGTATGCTTCAAGAAGCGGTTGACGCTTTGATTGACAATGGTCGTCGTGGTCGTCCAATTACAGGACCAGGTAGCCGTCCACTTAAATCATTGAGCCACATGCTCAAAGGTAAACAAGGACGCTTCCGTCAAAACTTGCTCGGTAAACGTGTTGACTTCTCAGGACGTTCCGTTATCGCCGTTGGTCCAACTCTTAAGATGTACCAATGTGGTGTGCCACGTGAAATGGCAATCGAGCTCTTTAAACCATTCGTCATGCGTGAAATCGTAGCGCGTGATATCGTGCAAAACGTTAAAGCCGCTAAACGCTTGGTGGAACGTGGAGATGAGCGTATCTGGGATATCCTCGAAGAAGTTATCAAAGAACACCCAGTGCTTTTGAACCGCGCACCGACCCTTCACCGTTTGGGTATCCAAGCCTTTGAACCTGTCTTGATTGACGGTAAAGCCCTTCGCTTGCACCCACTTGTCTGTGAAGCCTACAATGCCGACTTTGACGGTGACCAAATGGCCATCCACGTACCGCTTTCAGAAGAAGCCCAAGCAGAAGCTCGTATCTTGATGCTGGCTGCTGAGCACATCTTGAACCCGAAAGATGGTAAACCAGTTGTTACTCCATCTCAGGACATGGTTTTGGGTAACTACTACTTGACCATGGAAGAAGCTGGTCGTGAAGGTGAAGGAATGGTCTTCAAAGACCGTGACGAAGCGGTTATGGCTTACCGTAATGGTTATGTTCACCTCCACTCACGTGTTGGTATCGCAACAGATAGCCTTAACAAACCATGGACAGAAGAGCAAAAACACAAAATCTTGCTTACAACTGTAGGTAAAATCCTCTTCAACGATATCATGCCAGAAGGACTACCTTACTTGCAAGAGCCAACAAACGCTAACTTGACAGAAGGTGTTCCGGCTAAAGTACTTCTTGCCACTAGGGTGGAGATATCAAGGAAGCTATCAGCAAACTTGACCTTAACCCTCCATTCAAGAAGAAAAACACTTGGAAATATCATCGCTGAAATCTTCAAACGTTTCCGTACGACAGAAACTTCTGCCCTACTTGACCGCATGAAGAACCTCGGTTACCACCACTCAACTCTTGCAGGTTTGACAGTGGGTATTGCCGATATCCCAGTCGTTGAAGACAAGGCTGAAATCATCGAAGAATCACACAAACGTGTAGAACAAATTACTAAACAATTCCGTCGTGGTATGATTACGGACGACGAGCGCTACAATGCTGTAACAGCTGAATGGCGTGCTGCCCGTGAAAAACTTGAAAAACGTTTGATTGCTAACCAAGATCCTAAGAACCCTATCGTTATGATGATGGACTCTGGAGCCCGTGGTAACATCTCAAACTTCTCACAGCTTGCCGGTATGCGTGGTCTGATGGCTGCTCCGAACGGACGTATCATGGAATTGCCAATCCTTTCAAACTTCCGCGAAGGTTTGTCGGTATTGGAAATGTTCTTCTCAACTCACGGTGCTCGTAAAGGTATGACCGATACGGCTCTTAAGACAGCCGACTCAGGTTACTTGACTCGTCGTTTGGTTGACGTTGCCCAAGACGTTATCATCCGTGAGGACGACTGTGGAACAGACCGTGGTCTCTTGATCCGTTCTATCGCAGAAGGAAAAGAGATGATCGAATCTCTCGAAGAGCGTCTCAATGGTCGTTACACTAAGAAACTGTTAAACACCCAGAAACTGGTGCAGTTATCATTGGTCCAAATGAATTGATCACAGAAGATAAGGCGCGTGAAATTGTCAATGCTGGTGTCGAAGAAGTAACTATCCGCTCAGTATTTACATGTAACACTCGTCATGGTGTCTGCCGTCACTGTTACGGTATCAACTTGGCAACTGGTGATGCGGTTGAAGTTGGTGAAGCAGTTGGTACAATCGCTGCCCAATCTATCGGGGAACCTGGTACACAGCTTACGATGCGTACCTTCCACACGGGTGGGGTTGCCTCAAATACCGATATCACTCAGGGTCTTCCTCGTGTCCAAGAAATCTTTGAAGCCCGCAATCCTAAAGGGGAAGCGGTTATCACAGAAGTTAAAGGACAAGTTACAGCTATCGAAGAAGATGCTTCAACTCGTACTAAGAAAGTCTTCGTTAAAGGTGAAACTGGAGAAGGCGAATACGTGGTACCATTTACAGCACGTATGCGTGTTGAAGTTGGGGACCAAGTCTCTCGTGGTGCAGCTCTTACAGAAGGTTCTATCCAACCAAAACGTCTCCTTGCTGTACGTGATGTCTTGTCAGTTGAAACCTACCTCCTCGGTGAAGTACAAAAAGTATACCGTAGCCAAGGGGTAGAAATCGGTGACAAACACATCGAGGTAATGGTTCGTCAAATGATCCGCAAAGTTCGTGTTATGGATCCAGGGGACACAGATCTTCTCATGGGAACTCTTATGGACATCAACGACTTTACAGATGCTAACAAGGACGTTCTCATTGCAGGTGGAGTGCCAGCGACAGGTCGTCCAGTCCTTATGGGAATCACCAAAGCCTCACTTGAAACAAATAGTTTCTTGTCAGCGGCTTCCTTCCAGGAAACAACTCGTGTCCTTACAGATGCAGCTATCCGTGGTAAGAAAGACCATCTCCTTGGTCTTAAGGAAAATGTTATCATTGGTAAGATTATCCCAGCTGGTACAGGTATGGCACGTTACCGTAACCTTGAACCACAAGCTATCAATGAAGAGTCTTACCTAGCATCTTCTCAAGAAGAAGCTTCAGTAGATACGACTGTAGAAGAAGTTGTTGAAACTGTTGAAGTAAGTGAATAAGTAGGTGTTACTTAAGATCTGAGATGAAAAGATTAATCATTCACTATAGATTCTTAAGAAGGATTCACTAGATAAAAAAGCGAACAAGGCAGAATTCTGATTGTCAGAAAACTAGCTTTGCTCGCTTTTTTTCAAGGTTAGACTTGTGTTTTATAGTAGATTGAATCTAGAACAGTACACTACAACTGCTAAAAATATTTCTAGAAATTAGTTTGACTTTCCTAATCTCTCTGTTCGCATCTTATTTCAATCCACTATATAAACATTTTTTTCAATTTTAAATTTATAGTAGATCAAATACAAAACGGTACACTGTGAATTCTAAAAAATGCTAGAAATTGACTTAACTACTCTGGTAAATTTGTTCAGATTCTATTTCATTTCACTATAACTTGCTCGAAATTTAAAACTATGCTACAATCATCTAAAATAATCAAGGAAGTAATAACATGAAAACTGAATACCAAAAAATGATTGCGGGGGAACCCTATCACCCGTTTGATTCAGAACTCCGTGCCTTAGCGCAAACAGCGCGACAAAAGCAAGCAGCTTTTAATGAAGAAGTCGATCCAGTAAAAGGTATGGAAATCATCAAAGGATGGTTTGGTTCTACTGGTGAAAATCTCTACATCAACACTCGCTTGATGGTAGATTACGGGGTCAATATTCATCTGGGAGAAAATTTCTATTCCAATTGGAATTTAACTATGCTAGATGTTTGTCCTATAACCATCGGTGACAATGCTATGATTGGTCCTAATTGTCAGTTTTTAACACCTCTTCATCCGCTGGATCCCGACGAACGAAACTCGGGCCTAGAATTTGGTAAGCCCATCACGATTGGTAAGAACTTTTGGGCAGGTGGTGGTGTCATTGTCCTACCGGGTGTTACTTTAGGGGATAATGTCGTTGCAGGAGCAGGAGCGGTCATTACAAAATCATTTGGTGACAACGTAGTTCTAGCAGGAAATCCAGCACGAGTTATCAAAGAGATTCCAGTTAAAGGAAATTAATGGTTGTAGAAAGAGAAAGTGAAGTCTTTTTCACAAGAGCTCTTTGGAATCGAAAAGCCTAACCAGTCTCAGTATCAAAAACTTATTGCTAGCAAAAAACGAGGTCGGAATTTTTATCCCAGCCTCGTTTTTCGTTTTTAGAGATTCTTTCTCTTTTTAGCTTTTTTAGTTAATGCCACATCGCACTGATCAATATTTTGTGTAAGATAGCTAGTCACTTGGAAATCATCAATCTCTGTTTTTAGTTCGACTTCATAGACAATGCTAAGGTTGTCACCTGCATTTGTGCTATTGATCGTAATCATGTCAATTTCTGAGCAGAATTGGTCAAGAGCTGATTGGATAGCTTCCTGTACCTTCTCCTGATTAGCTACCGTGATTGTCAAAAGTCTACGACGTTGATTGTCAGTTTTGACTTGTTGATTTTCCAAAAGGAACCAAACGCCCAAGATAAAGAGCGTGAAGAGAATTGCTAGGAAGAGATAGCCTGTTCCACAAGCCAAACCGATAATCATGGCTAGGAAAATTGCAATCAGTTCTCTTGAACCACTAGTTGCAGAACGGAAACGAATCAAACTAAAGGTTCCAGCTACAGCAATTGAAGTACCCAAGCTCCCATTGACCAGAAAAATAACCAAGGTCATAAGGCAGGGAAGCAGAGTCAAGCTGATAGCAAATTCTCTGGTGTAGAGGGTCCGATATTTGTAGGTCCAAGTAAGTGCCAAACCGAGGACTAGACTGACTAGAAGTGACAGCAGTAGTTGGAAGGGATCTGCACTTGCAGTGGCGTTGTTGAAAATTGAGTTAAATAGATTAAGCATAAGCGGTACCTGCGCTTTCTATACTGGGACGTGGTGCATAAGGAAGCCCTTGAGATTTGTGGTAAGCACAACTGTATTTTGAAAATTTGTGCTCCATCAAACTATACTTGTCTAGGATGTCTTGTAACCACTGGGGTTTGTTTCCAGGAGCCTTAATCTCCATAATTACAGTATCGTCATCTAGTAAAGTATCTCCATGGTTTCCAGCGAAAAGACTGACATTTTCATCTCTATAGACTAGATTTTGGTCAATTGTGATACGAATTTGTTATAGTCGTAGCCCTCGATGTATTTTTTTTCTTTTAATGAATAACGAACGTAGTAGATGTACATACGAGGCTGGATTGCTTGCTTGTAATCCTGATGAAGCTTTTTAACTTTTTCAATGACGACTGTATCAGTAATGCTAGCATCCAAGTGCCCTTTGGTCATAAAATTAAGGATAGAACTAGGAGTTGAGAGTAGTCTAAATTTTCGACCAACTCCTTCTTGGTCCTTGGTTTTGATTTCTAAAAATACTTGACTATCTGCTTTAGGTTGACTGAGATAGGTCCGCATCCGAACCTTTTCTTTTCGCTTATTTCCAAAATCATCATCTTGGAGCACATCAAAGTCTTCCGTATCAAAATAGATATTTGAAATAGTTGAAATTGGATAGTCGTCTTCTACTAGATATTCCTTTAAATCTTGAATCAGTTTGTCTAGTTTATCTTTGGAGACAATATATTTGGTTTCAATCCGTTTGAAAGTTGTTTCTAATGGTTTCATAAGTATTTCTCCTCTTGCTTTCAGTTATACTATTTTTAAACAAGGTGAACTTGCTTGTCTACAATTCTAGAGGGGATTTCTAAAACTTTTGTTAAATTTAACTTAATTGAAACTAAACTTAAGAAAACTTTCAGAAAAAGTTTAGGCTTATTTTAGGAAAGTCACGTAGACTAAGAGCATGTAAAATGAAAGTCGAGGAAACGAGCATGAAAGCAAAAAAATGGACATTCTTATTAACGAGTATAGCAACTCTAGCACTAGTAACAGCTTGTACCCAGTCAACTTCAAATACAACAGCTAGCAATACTGCGACAACGAAAACGACATCAACTACAGAAGCTAAGAAAACTAGCTATTTTACAGACAAGGACTATGATACTTCTTATGATGAAAAGACAGCAGCAACTGTAACCTTGTCAGAATCAACAGCGAAGGTATCAGGTGATGGAGTTGCCGTATCAGGATCTACCGTTACAATCTCCAAGGCAGGAACCTATGTCATATCTGGTCAATCCGACGGAGTTCAAATCAAGATTGAAGCCGAAAAGACTGATGATGTACATATTGTTCTAAAGGGTGTGACCATGACCAATACCAATGCTGCTATATCTGCAACATCAGCCGGTCATGTTTACCTAACTCTAGCAGATGGCACAACTAATAGCCTATCAGATTCAGCAACTAATAGTGACGAAAAAGCGGATGCAGCGCTCTTCTCTAAAGTGGACTTGACCATCAACGGTAAAGGAACTCTCAATGTAGATGGTAAGAAAACAATGGTATCAAGGCAAATGATACACTTCACATCACAGGTGGAAGCTACAACATCACAGCAGTCGGGGATGCCTTTAATGTTAATGATGAACTCAACATTACCGGCACAACTATGACTATCGATGCCAAGGAAGACGGAGTTAAGGTCGACAATGATGAGGACACATCTGTAGGAACCATGTATCTCTCTGACAATACCATCACTGTTACTGCTGGAGATGATGGTATCCACGCATCAGGTGATTTGGTTATTGATAGTGGTACCTATACCGTTAAGAATTCTACAGAAGGGCTTGAAGGTAAGTCAATTACTATCAACGGTGGAGATATCGCCATCTATTCAACGGATGATGGTGTCAATGCAGCCAACAAAAATGCTCAACAAAGTGAAATTTTCTTCACTATGAATGGTGGGAACTTGACGGTTGAAGTTGGTCAAGGGGACACGGATCCAATTGACTCAAATGGTAATATTACAGTTAATGGAGGAACCATCAAAATGACTGGTCAAACTGGTTTTGACTTTGATGGAACAGCGACCTACACAGGCGGAGATATCTATCTCAATGGTGAAAAACAAACTGAGATTGTCAGTTCTATGCCTGGAGGCGGAGGGGAACCTGGCGGTGGCCCTCAAGGAAATGGAGGCCCTGGTGGACGACCATAAAATAAAAATCTCCTTTCTCGAAAGAGAAGGGAGATTTTTTTCAACTATCAACTTTCAACTTGACAAGTGAGTGGATACTCACTATAATAGTTTTATATTTCAAAAGTGAGTAAATACTCACCTAGGAGGATTCAAATGAAAAAATTGTTACATTTAAAAGATTTAGAAAAATCTTTTGGTCGTCAAATGGTCTTAGATCACGTTGGTTTTGATTTACAGCCTGGAGAAATCATTGGTCTAATCGGTCCATCAGGTGCTGGTAAATCAACTATGATTAAAACCATGCTAGGAATGGAAAAGGCGGATAGCGGTATCGCTTTAGTCTTGGACCATACTATGCCAAATCGTCATATTTTAGGTGATATTGGCTATATGGCTCAGTCTGATGCTCTTTATGAGGCCTTGTCAGGTCAAGAAAATCTAGAATTTTTTGGTCAGCTAAAAGGGCTATCCAAAAGAGATCTGACAGCTGAAATTGCCCATGTGGCTCAAGTTGTGGATCTGACAGAGCATTTGAATAAAACGGTATCCGGTTATTCTGGAGGAATGAAGCGACGCTTGTCTTTAGCCGTCGCGCTTCTGGGGAATCCTCAGCTCTTGATTTTGGACGAACCGACAGTTGGAATCGACCCTTCTCTTCGAAAGAAAATCTGGAAAGAATTATTCGCGCTTAGAGACAATGGGGTAGGGATATTAGTTACTACCCATGTTATGGATGAAGCAGAGTTAACGGATAAGGTCGGCTTATTATTAGGTGGAAAAATCATTGCTTTTGATACACCGCAACACTTAAAAGATAGTTATCAAGTTTCAAGTATTGAAGAAGTCTTTTTGAAAGCAGAAGGAGAGTAAGATGAGAACCATTGCTATTGCTAAAAAAGTTATCAAAGAATTGCTTCGTGACAAACGAACCTTGGCTATGATGTTTGTAGCGCCGGTATTTATTATGTGGCTGATGAACCTCATGTTTTCAGCTAGTACAACCGTGAATGTCAAGTTAGCGACACAAGATCTACCAACTGGTTTGGTAACAAAAATGGATGAGCTCGATCATGTGGACGTCGAGACTTATCAAGACTTAGATCAGGCTAAAAAGCTCTAGCTGACGAGAAAGTAGATGCAGTCATATCGTATAAAGATGGTGAGTATCAGGTCGACTACGCAAATACGGATGCTTCTAAAACAACTATGACACGACAAGTGTTACGAACAAGTATCGTCAATGAAGGCACCGATCAGTTATTATCTCGTGTCAAACAAGCTCTTCCACAATTGAAATTAGATGAAAAGGCGCCTGAAATCAAAGAATCTTACCAATATGGAGATAAAAATACTGGATTCTTTGCACGTATGATTCCAATTTTAATTGGCTTTGTGGTCTTCTTCTTTGTCTTTTTGATTTCTGGTATGGCACTGTTGAAAGAGCGAACAAGTGGAACCTTGGATCGCTTGTTAGCAACCCCAGTGAAACGTTCTGAAATCGTCTATGGCTATATGTTGTCTTACGGTATTATTGCGATTTTTCAAACGGCAGTTGTCGTTTTAGCAGCAATTTGGCTACTAGATGTAGAAGTTGTAGGAAATATTTTAAATGTTATAATAGTTAATGTGGTACTGGCTCTTGTAGCACTAGCTTTTGGAATTCTCTTGTCTACTCTAGCAAAATCAGAATTCCAAATGATGCAATTTATTCCTCTCGTGATTATGCCCCAACTTTTTTTCTCAGGAATTATTCCATTGTCATCCATGGGAGAATGGGCTCCAACTGTGGGGAAATTTTTGCCATTAACCTATTCTGGTGATGCAATAAGCCAGATTATTCTTTACGGACACAATCTTGGTGATATTTGTCAAATCTTGGTGTTTTAATGATTTTCTTGATCATTTTAACAATTCTCAATATTGTTGGATTGCGTCGTTATCGTAAAGTTTAGAAATCAACATAAATAATGCTAAAAAGGTGTGAAGATTGGATGGATAAGACTGTTTTTGAATCGTTTGAAGATTACTTAGAAGAAGCGAATTACCCTCAAGGAAAGAAAAAAATCATGCAGGCAGCAGTGGATCTCATATCAACCAGGAGTTACCATGGGACCTCAACTCTTCACATAGCTGAGCGTGCTGGACTAAGCCAGGCAACTTTGTTTAAGTATTTTAAGACGAAGGATGATTTACTGACGGCTATTTTACATCCTGTAGTCCCAGGCATTCTCGGTAGTTTTTTTGAGGAACTCTTAGCTTTTGAAACGACAGAAGAGAGGGTTCGTTATCTCGTCCATAATCGTATGAGCTATCTCAAAAAAAATCGTGCCTTGATGAAAATCATTCTACAAGAGAGTTTTTCAAATAAAAAACTAAAAAATGAACAGATTTTTATCTGGAATGCTATTCAAGATAAACTTCGAGTGCTTCATAAGGAATTGCTAGCAGATCCACGTGTAAATCCAGAGATAACGATTCCTCAAATGGTTCGCATCTGTATAGGTCCATTGTTAGCTTACTTCTCTCAACTATATGTCGTTGGCGTCAATGGCGAAATGAGAGAAGAGGACTTAGGCTTATTGGAAAAACAAATCTTAGGTGGTTTGTGGAAATAGGAGGAGTATAGGAATTAGTTCTTTTTGCTTTAGGTTGAGCAACACATCATAAGAAGTATTTTCTAATATTAAAAAAACATAATAATTTAAAGAAAAAAACTCTTATCCCTAGCATATTAACAGCTTGGAATAAGAGTTTCTTATGTTATTAGGACGAGAAAGAATTATTCTCCGTCTTTTTTAAAGATGTTTTTTACGCCAGATACTGCACCTTCGACAGCTTCTTTTGCATCTTCAGCAACTTCTTTAGCTTTTGAAGCTACCTTTTTCTGCAGCTCCTTCTGTTTGAGTTTTTTTGTATCGCCAGTTAGTTTACCAAAGCCTTCTTTAACAGAACCTTTAGCTTGGTTGAATTTTTCTTCGATTGACATGGGGGATACCTCCGTTAATTTTTTGTATTATCTAAATTACATCAGATATTGGTTTAAGTATATACCCTTTTATGCTAAAAAGCAAAAAACTGATACGAAAAGCATCAGTTTATTTTTTAATAGGTTACAACATTCAATTGACCTTTATCATATTCAGCGATAAAGATATTTGAGACTTCTTCGAAACCTTCTTCTTTCAATTTCTCAGTTAGCCACTCCTCGGATTTGCCAATGGTTTCTAGGATTTCAACTTGGACAACACCGTCTGTGATGACTGGGTACTTAGGATTTTCGTCACCCATTCTTACGACAATTAGTTGTCCGTTTTGCTCAATCACAGCTCTCTTGACATCCTTTAATTGAAAGATTCCTTGAGCGCGCAATTTAAGAGCAACATCAGCAGCAGCTAGACCTTTTGAGCGACAGGCTTCTGGATCTAATGTTCCATTTTTAATGATAATCGTAGGTTTTCCGTCAATCAGATGTTTAATGAAGGAAACATTGGTATTCAACCATTTGAGGAGTAAAATGAGAATAGTCCAAATAATGAGGATAACAATGTATTGGATGATGGTGATAGAACTATTGTAGATAACCCCACCGATAATACCCCCGAGAACAAAGTTCTGGATTTGATCTACTGCAGAACTTGGTGCTAAATTTCCTTTACCTGTTACGTTAATAACAAAAACAAGAGAAAGTAGCCCCAAGGCTAATTTAATTGCAATCGTAGCAAAAAAGCTTATCATTTTTCAACCTCCACGAGTTCAACATCTGATTTATAGAGTTCCATTTTTTCTAATAAATAGCTATCTTGGTCAGTCCCGCTAATGGCACGATAAAAATTGTTGCCAACCTTAATAATAGCTCCATCAGTAGTAGCTGAAGTATTGACATAAATATCTTTCTTATCAACACCTAACTCTTTTGATACAATTTCGATGAAGTGCAAGGAACTACGAAATTGATTATCATTGGATTGGTTGTTTTGAAGATTCGTAATGCTAATCAATACAAAAGCAATTAACGTCAAAATAGAAATGAGCGATAATTCACGGAACTTACTCCCTCTTTTATCTTTGAAAGCCTTAAATGCAAAGAATCCAGTCACAATCACTAAGAGCGTCGACACAATAATCATGACCCAATCCTGTTGACTGATTTGGCTTAGAACATAGTCATATGAATAGAATTTCATAAGATTTCTCCTTTTTTAAATTCAATCTATTATAAAATAATTCCTAAGATATAGCAATTTTGTTAGTAGAGGAAAAAGCATTTAATTGTTGTTTCCTACTTAAGATAAGTTTTTCTCCCATCTTGACTTTCGTTTTGCTTTTGTTATAATAGTACAAATTTAGAGGAGGTGCTCTATGATTTATAAACATGCCATTCCTATTTTAGAGTTTGATGATAATCCTCAAGCAGTTATCATGCCAAATCACGAAGGATTAGATTTACAGTTGCCAAAGAAGTGTATCTATGCATTTTTGGAGGAGGAGATTGACCGCTTTGCTCAGGAAGTAGGTGCGGAGTGCGTTGGGGAGTTTGTGTCTGCCACTAAAACCTATCCGGTTTATGTCATGGACTACAAAGGCGAAAAAGTTTGTCTAGCCCAAGCTCCTGTCGGTTCTGCCCCAGCCGCCCAGTTTATGGATTGGTTGATTGGCTATGGTGTGGAGCAAATCATTTCCACTGGAACCTGTGGCGTCCTAGCCGATATAGAGGAAAATGCCTTTCTTGTTCCTGTTCGCGCTCTGCGAGATGAGGGAACCAGCTACCACTATGCAGCGCCTTCTCGTTATATGGAGATGCAGATTGAGGCTATCTCTGTCATTGAGCAAGTCTTGGAACAACTAGGCATTCCTTATGAAGAGGTTATGACTTGGTCGACAGATGGTTTTTACCGAGAAACAGCTGAAAAAGTTGCCTATCGTAAGGAAGAAGGCTGTGCAGTTGTGGAGATGGAGTGTGCAACTCTTGCAGCAGTAGCTCAGCTTCGCGGAGCAGTTTGGGGTGAGTTGCTGTTCACGGCTGATTCATTGGCAGATCTTGATAACTATGACCAGCGCGATTGGGGTGCGGAAGCTTTTGAAAAGGCACTAGAACTCTGTCTTGAGATTGTTAGTCATATGTGAGTATTCTCAGTTTTTTGTGGTACAATGTAGCTATGATAGTTAAATCAATTTTTGGAAAAATAAATTCTACTCTAGGGCGTTTATCACCTGCCCGACGAATCTTTCTAAGCTTTGCTTTGGTTATTTTCGTAGGCTCTCTTCTTTTGAGTCTACCATTTGTACAAGAAACAAGCTCCCAAGCAACCTATTTTGATCATCTCTTTACGGCTGTATCCATGGTCTGCGTGACAGGACTATTTACCTTACCTGTCGCTTCTACCTACAATGTTTGGGGGCAGTTGATTTGTATGGTCTTGATTCAGATTGGTGGTTTGGGGCTCATGACCTTTATAGGGGTCTTCTATATTCAAAGCAAGCAAAAGATGAGTCTTCGAGGTCGTGAAACGATTCTGGAGAGTTTTAGTTTTGAAGAAACTCAGTCTTTGAAGGATTTCCTACGTTCCATCTTTTTGACGACTTTTTTAGTAGAAGGTTTAGGAGCCTTTCTGCTGAGTTTTCGTTTTATCCCCGAATTTGGTTTGGGGCGAGGTATTTTAACGTCTATCTTTTTGGCGATTTCAGCTTTCTGTAATGCTGGATTTGATAATTTTGGAAGTACGAGTTTGCTAGATTTTCAGACAGACTCTTTGATTAATCTAGTGATTGCAGGCTTGATTATTACGGGTGGCCTAGGTTTTATGGTCTGGTTTGATTTAGCAACCCAATTAGGAAAGAAGAAAAAGCGTCGTCTTCGCTTTCATACAAAGTTAGTCCTCTTCTTAACAGCAGGTATTTTATTTACCGGAACAGTTTCAACCCTCTTGATTGAGTGGAACAATCCAGGGACCATTGGAAATCTCAGTATCCCTGAAAAATTGCTGGTTAGCTTTTTCCAGACTGTCAGCATGAGGACAGCAGGTTTTGCTTCGATTGATTACACCCAGGCCCGACCTGTTACTTTGCTGATTTATATCTTACAAATGTTTCTCGGTGGGGCGCCTGGAGGAACAGCAGGAGGACTTAAAATCACGACCTTCTTTGTTTTGTTGGTATTCGCACGCAGTGAGTTTTTAGGGTTACCTCATGCCAATGTAGCACAGAGAACGATTGAACCTCGGACAGTCCAAAAATCATTCAGTGTCTTCATTATTTTTTTATTAACTTTTCTGGTTGGCTTGATTTTACTAGGAATAACAGCAGAAGGGAATCCTAAATTTATCTACCTGATGTTTGAAACTATTTCAGCACTTGCTACTGTTGGGGTAACTGCAAATCTGACACCAGAGTTAGGGAAGCTAGCGCTTAGTGTTGTTATGTTATTGATGTTTATTGGGCGAATAGGACCTTTGACGCTATTAGTTAGCTTGGCTGAGTATCGTCCAGACAAGAAAGATATGATCCACTATATGAAAGCAGATATTACTATAGGATAGGAAAGGATAAACTATGTCAGATCGGACAATTGGAATTTTAGGTTTAGGAATTTTTGGGAGCAGTGTTCTCGCAGCGCTTGCCAAGCATAATATCAATATCATAGCTATTGACGACCATGAGGAACTTATCAATCAATTCGAACCTGTTTTAGTTCGCGGTGTTGTTGGAGATATCACAGATGAAGAACTCTTGTTATCAGCCGGGATTGATACCTGTGATACGGTTGTGGTCGCAACTGGTGAAAACTTGGAGTCTAGTGTTCTTGCGGTTATGCATTGCAAGGATCTGGGAGTGCCAACTGTTATTGCTAAGGTCAAAAGTCATACAGCAAAAAAAGTACTTGAAAAAATCGGTGCAGACTCTGTTATTTCACCAGAGTATGAAATGGGTCGTTCATTAGCACAAACGATTCTCTTTCATAATAGCGTAGACGTCTTTCAGTTGGACAAGAATGTCTCCATTGTTGAGATGAAAATCCCTGCATCTTGGGTAGGTCAGAGTCTTAGCCAATTAAATCTTAGAGGACGCTATAATCTCAACATACTCGGTTTTCGTAAATACGAAAATGCTCCCTTGGATGTACAGTTTGGACCAAATGACTTACTAAGATCGGATACCTATATCATGGCAGTGATCAATAACCAATATTTGGATACCCTAGCAAGCCTCAGTGAGTAGAAGAGGAATGGCTATTCTTTTTTTCAATGACTATTGAGTCAATATAAGTATTTTATAAGAGGGATTTAAGAAAAATTTTAACTTTTTCTTAATCCTTTTTAATTTTAGGAGATTATACTAGAGTCATCAAATAAAGAAAAACTCTAAGGAGAATCCTATGAAATTCAATCCAAATCAAAGATATACTCGTTGGTCTATTCGTCGTCTCAGTGTCGGTGTTGCCTCAGTTGTTGTGGCCAGTGGCTTCTTTGTCCTAGTTGGTCAACCAAGTTCTGCACGTGCCGATGTGGTTAATCCGACCTCTGCTCAAGTCGTGCCAGATGCAGATTCGGTGAGTGAAAAGAGCGACTTACCAGCAGAGGCTCTAAAAAAAGCAGTCGATGTAGCTCTTCCTTCAGAACAGGCAGATTCAGTACCTAAAGTAAGCTTGGATTCTACAAGCTCTCCAGAAAAAGCGGATGTGTCTAATAAAGACCAAGTAGTAGCACCAAAAGAAGAAGTGCAATCCCAAGCTGACTCTAAGAAACAAACAGAAGATACGGTTAAACCTGCAACAAATTCTGCTTAGAGAAGTGCAATCCCGGGGGACTCTAAGAAACAAACAGAAGATACGGTTAAACCTGCAACAAATTCTGCTTCTGTAGTCCCTGGACAAGACCGTGAGGCAAGTGAAGCTCAACCAGCAACCACCCCTGCTGAAGTTCAAAAAGGCGTGGCTGACAACACCAAAGACACAGTAGACGTCCCAGCTACTTACTTGGACAAAGCCAATTTCCCAGGCCCATTCACAGCTGGTGTTAATCAAGTTATTCCATACGAATTCTTCGCTGGTGATGGTATGTTGACTCGTTTGATTCTGAAAGCATCAGACAAGGCCCCATGGTCCGACAACGGCTCAGCCAAAAATCCGGCCCTCCCACCAGTAGAGAAATTGAGCAAAGGCCTTTACTTCTACGAAGTGGATTTGGCAGGTACTCAAGGAAAATCAGATAAAGACTTGCTTGATCTCTTGAAACAAAACGGCACTCAAAGCTATAAAGCAACTATCAAAGTGTATGGTGCAAAAGATGGCAAGGCCGATTTGAGCAACCTCGTAGCTACTAAGGATTTGAATGTAAACTTGAACGGCTTGACCACTCCAGCCGAAGTACAAAAAGGTGTGGCTGATAATACCAAAGACACAGTAGATGTTCCGGCTAGCTACCTTGATAAAGCCAACTTCCCAGGCCCATTCACAGCCGGTGTTAACCAAGTCATTCCATACGAATTCTTCGCTGGTGACGGCATGTTGACTCGTCTTATCTTGAAAGCCTCAGACAAGGCTCCATGGTCAGACAACGGCTCAGCCAAAAATCCGGCCCTCCCACCAGTAGAAAAATTGGGCAAAGGCCTTTACTTCTATGAAGTGGATTTGTCCGGCACTCAAGGTAAATCAGATAAAGAGCTTCTTGACTTGTTAAAACAAAACGGCACTCAAAGCTATAAAGCTACTATTAAAGTGTATGGTGCGAAAGATGGCAAAGCAGATTTGAGCAACCTCGTAGCGACTAAGAATTTGGATGTCAACTTGAACGGCTTAACCACTCCAGCTGAAGTTCAAAAAGGCGTAGCCGACAACACCAAAGACACAGTAGATGTTCCAGCTGCTTACTTGGCCAAGGCTAACTTCCCAGGCCCATTCACAGCCGGTGTCAACCAAGTCATTCCATACGAATTCTTCGCTGGTGACGGCATGTTGACCCGCCTCATCTTAAAAGCATCCGATAAGGCCCCATGGTCAGACAACGGTTCGGCTAAAAATCCGGCCCTCCCACCAGTAGAGAAATTGGGCAAAGGCCTTTACTTCTATGAAGTGGATTTGGCAGGTACTCAAGGAAAATCAGATAAAGAGCTTCTTGACCTCTTGAAACAAAACGGCACTCAAAGCTATAAAGCTACTATTAAAGTCTATGGTGCGAAAGATGGCAAGGCCGATTTGAGCAATCTTGTAGCGACTAAGGATTTGACAGTGAACTTGAATGGACATCAGTCTCTTATTCCGATGCAGTCAGGTTTCGTTCCATCTTCTAATGGTTCAGCTATGCCGACTCCAATGATGAATAGTCATCAAGGTGCTTCTAATATGAAAGCTCAAATGCCAGCTGCTAGCCAGGATAAGATGATGCCTAACAAAGAGCGAGACAAAACCATGAATGTTAGTCAGCTAATGGCAACTCCAAGTATGAAGCAAGACCAAGCTCCAGCAGCCTCAAGCAAAATGTCTGATGAAGGCAAGATGGCATCTAATAATAAGGTATCAAGTCCAATGATGGCTGATCAAATGAAAGAACCAAGAGGCATGCTTCCATATACTGGTGAAGCACAAACCTCAATGGCTACTATTGGATTCTTTGGCCTCGCCTTGGCCGGACTGCTAGGTGGACTAGGTTTGAAATCTAAAAAAGAGGAAAATGACTAGTCTAGCTACAGATTTTCTATCTAGGATTTGAAAAATTCAGATAGCGATTAGAATGTTCGTAAAGCGATTAAAATAGTGTTATACTATTGTGGTATAGCACTGTTTTTTTCAAAGGAGAGACAAATGGGAAAGACCATTTTACTCGTTGACGACGAGGTAGAAATCACAGATATTCATCAACGCTATCTGGTTCAGGCAGGATATCAGGTTTTGGTAGCTCATGATGGAGTAGAGGCCTTGGAAGTCTTCAAGCGAAAAGCGATTGATTTGATCATTACAGATATCATGATGCCTAGGATGGATGGTTATGATTTGATTAGTGAGGTTCAGTATCAATCTCCAGATCAGCCTTTTCTCTTTATAACGGCTAAGACCAGTGAGCAGGACAAGATTTATGGACTAAGCTTGGTGCAGACGACTTTATTGCCAAGCCCTTTAGCCCACGTGAGCTAGTTTTACGTGTCCACAATATCTTGCGTCGCCTTCATCGTGGAGGTGAGACAGAAATCGTCAGTCTCGGGGATTTACGGATGAATTACGGTAGTCATGAGGTTTCTATCGGAGGTGTATCGCTTGATCTAACAGTCAAATCCTTCGAGCTTTTATGGCTTTTAGCCAGCAATCCAAAGCGGGTTTTCTCTAAGACAGATCTCTATGAAAAGGTCTGGCAAGAAGACTATGTGGATGATACCAATACCTTGAATGTTCATATTCATGCATTGAGGCAGGAGTTGGTTAAATATGCCAGTGCAGAAACGCCCACCATCAAAACAGTTTGGGGCTTGGGCTACAAAATTGAGAAAGCACGAGGTAGTCAATGAAATTAAAAAGTTATATTCTAGTAGGTTATATCATTTCAACACTCCTAACGATTATCGTGGTTTTTTGGGCCATCCAGCGAATGTTAATTGACGAAAGAGAGATTTATTTCCTGATTGGCATGACTCTCATGGCAAGTTTTGTTGGTGCTGGGATTAGTCTCTTTCTCTTATCCCCGGTCTTTATTTCATTGGGTAAACTCAAGGAACATGCCAAGCGAGTAGCGGACAAGGATTTTCCCCTCTAATCTGGAGGTTCAAGGACCTGTAGAATTTCAGCAGTTAGGGCAAGCTTTCAATGAAATGTCCCATGATTTACAGGCGACCTTTGATTCCTTGGAAGAAAGCGAACGAGAAAAGGGCTTGATGATTGCCCAGCTGTCGCATGATATCAAGACTCCCATCACTTCGATCCAAGCGACGGTAGAAGGGATTTTGGATGGGGTTATCAAGGAAGGTGAACAAGCCCATTATCTAGCAACTATTGGACGCCAGACCGAAAGACTAAATAAACTGGTTGAGGAATTAAATTTTTTGACTCTAAATACAGCTAGAAATCAGGAGGAGACGACTAGTAAAGACAGCATTTTTCTGGATCAACTTTTGATTGAGTGCATGAGTGAGTTTCAATTTTTGATTGAGCAGGAGAAGCGAGATGTCCACTTGCAGGTAATCCCTGATTCTGCTCGGTTTGAAGGAGATTATGCCAAGCTTTCTCGTATCTTGGTGAATCTGGTCAATAACGCTTTTAAATACTCTGCTCCAGGAACCAAGCTGGAAGTGGTGGCTAAGCTGGAGAAGAACCAGCTTTCAATCAGTGTGACCGATGAGGGACAGGGAATTGCCCCAGAGGATTTAGAGAATATTTTCAAACGCCTTTATCGTGTTGAAACTTCGCGCAATATGAAAACAGGTGGTCATGGATTAGGTCTTGCGATTGCGCGTGAATTAGCCCATCAATTAGTGGAGAAATCACAGTTACCAGCCAGTATGGCCTAGGAAGCACCTTTACCCTCCTTCTCAACCTTTCTGGTAGTGAAAATAAAGCTGAACCCCCCCTTTACAAATCCAGCCATTCATGGTAAAATGGATTTTGTGTGAAATATCAGCAGGAAAGCATGAAGCTCGTCAACAGGTGTCTTATAATAAGTAACCTTGGCTGTTTAGGCGAAGGGCATCTGCACGAATCAGGGCTTTCTAAGTGACTATTTCCACCGAAATATTATTTATATCAGGAGGACATTCACATGTCACGTTATACAGGACCATCTTGGAAACAAGCTCGTCGCCTTGGCCTTTCACTTACAGGTACAGGTAAAGAATTGGCACGTCGTAACTACGTACCAGGACAACACGGACCAAACAACCGTTCTAAATTGTCAGAATACGGTTTGCAATTGGCTGAAAAAAACAAAAACTTCGTTTCACTTACGGTGTAGGGTGAAAAACAATTCCGTAACTTGTTCGTACAAGCTACAAAAAAATCAAAAGGCGGAATCCTAGGTTTCAACTTCATGCTTCTTTTGGAACGTCGTTTGGATAACGTTGTTTACCGTCTTGGTCTTGCGACTACTCGTCGTCAAGCTCGTCAATTCGTAAACCACGGCCACATCCTTGTTGACGGAAAACGCGTTGATATCCCATCATACCGTGTAACTCCAGGTCAAGTGATCTCAGTTCGTGAAAAATCATTGAAAGTTCCAGCTATCCTTGAAGCAGTAGAAGCTACTCTTGGACGTCCAGCATTCGTATCATTCGATGCTGAAAAATTGGAAGGTTCATTGACTCGCTTGCCAGAACGTGACGAGATCAACCCAGAAATCAACGAAGCACTTGTCGTTGAATTCTACAACAAAATGCTTTAATTTTAAGATTTGTTTTACAAAAAGCCTACAACAGTGGGCTTTTTGCTTTATATGAAATCAAGAATATGGTTATCTAGTCAGATTTACGAGAATTACAAACTCATAATCAATAACATTACAGACTTGAAAAAACACAAGATAGGAACGATGGCCCTTCTTTCCCCCTTTCTCTGCTAAACTACAAGCAGAGAAAGGGGGAAAGCAAATGCTTGAGAAGTATTATGCAAAGGTAAAAGGTATTGTCCATAGATGTAGAAAAGATTATTATCTCCACCTATGGGAAAAAGAGGATTGGGATCAAGAAGGAATGATCTGTCTCCATGAACTTCTAGAACATCATCCAGAATTAGTGAAAGAAGAAAAGAAACTCTATGTCTACTTCAAAACAAAATTTCGCAATCGAATCCTTGATAATGTCAGAAAACAAGAGAGTCAAAAACGTCGCCTAGATCGGATGGCCTATGAAGAAGTAGGGGAGATTAGCCGTCGCCTACCAGAAGGAGGATTGTGGTTGGATGATTACTACGCCCTTCATGAATTGTTGAATACTTATAGAAGAAAATTATCAGAAGATAAGCAAGAAGCTTACGACCGCCTCTGGGCAGACGAACGGTTTAAAGGCCGCAAAGCCCTTCTCAGAGAGCTGAAGGAAACATTACAAGACTTCTAAAAAAAAGTTAAAAAAAGGTGTTGACAAAGTAAGAAAAGTCGGTATAATAGTAAGAGTTGAAAATAACAACTCCGGTCCGTTGGTCAAGGGTTAAGACACCGCCTTTTTCACGGCGGTAACACGGGTTCGAATCCCGTACGGACTATAGTATGAAGCAGATGAAACACTAGATGAAAAAAATTAAAAAAAGTTTCAAAAAAGTGTTGACAAGCGAAAGCAGCTGTGATATACTAATATAGTTGTCACTTGAGAGAAGCGAGTGACAAAGACCTTTGAAAACTGAACAAGACGAACCAATGTGCAGGGCACTACAACTAAGGTTGTAGTACTGAACAATGAAAAAAACAATAAATCTGTCAGTGACAGAAATGAGTGAGAACTCAAACTTTTAATGAGAGTTTGATCCTGGCTCAGGACGAACGCTGGCGGCGTGCCTAATACATGCAAGTAGAACGCTGAAGGAGGAGCTTGCTTCTCCGGATGAGTTGCGAACGGGTGAGTAACGCGTAGGTAACCTGCCTGGTAGCGGGGGATAACTATTGGAAACGATAGCTAATACCGCATAATAGTAGATATTGCATGATATCTGCTTGAAAGGTGCAAATGCATCACTACCAGATGGACCTGCGTTGTATTAGCTAGTTGGTGGGGTAACGGCTCACCAAGGCGACGATACATAGCCGACCTGAGAGGGTGATCGGCCACACTGGGACTGAGACACGGCCCAGACTCCTACGGGAGGCAGCAGTAGGGAATCTTCGGCAATGGACGGAAGTCTGACCGAGCAACGCCGCGTGAGTGAAGAAGGTTTTTCGGATCGTAAAGCTCTGTTGTAAGAGAAGAACGAGTGTGAGAGTGGAAAGTTCACACTGTGACGGTATCTTACCAGAAAGGGACGGCTAACTACGTGCCAGCAGCCGCGGTAATACGTAGGTCCCGAGCGTTGTCCGGATTTATTGGGCGTAAAGCGAGCGCAGGCGGTTAGATAAGTCTGAAGTTAAAGGCTGTGGCTTAACCATAGTACGCTTTGGAAACTGTTTAACTTGAGTGCAAGAGGGGAGAGTGGAATTCCATGTGTAGCGGTGAAATGCGTAGATATATGGAGGAACACCGGTGGCGAAAGCGGCTCTCTGGCTTGTAACTGACGCTGAGGCTCGAAAGCGTGGGGAGCAAACAGGATTAGATACCCTGGTAGTCCACGCCGTAAACGATGAGTGCTAGGTGTTAGACCCTTTCCGGGGTTTAGTGCCGCAGCTAACGCATTAAGCACTCCGCCTGGGGAGTACGACCGCAAGGTTGAAACTCAAAGGAATTGACGGGGGCCCGCACAAGCGGTGGAGCATGTGGTTTAATTCGAAGCAACGCGAAGAACCTTACCAGGTCTTGACATCCCTCTGACCTCTCTAGAGATAGAGATTTCCTTCGGGACAGAGGTGACAGGTGGTGCATGGTTGTCGTCAGCTCGTGTCGTGAGATGTTGGGTTAAGTCCCGCAACGAGCGCAACCCCTATTGTTAGTTGCCATCATTTAGTTGGGCACTCTAGCGAGACTGCCGGTAATAAACCGGAGGAAGGTGGGGATGACGTCAAATCATCATGCCCCTTATGACCTGGGCTACACACGTGCTACAATGGCTGGTACAACGAGTCGCAAGTCGGTGACGGCAAGCTAATCTCTTAAAAGCCAGTCTCAGTTCGGATTGTAGGCTGCAACTCGCCTACATGAAGTCGGAATCGCTAGTAATCGCGGATCAGCACGCCGCGGTGAATACGTTCCCGGGCCTTGTACACACCGCCCGTCACACCACGAGAGTTTGTAACACCCGAAGTCGGTGAGGTAACCTTTTAGGAGCCAGCCGCCCTAAGGTGGGATAGATGATTGGGGTGAAGTCGTAACAAGGTAGCCGTATCGGAAGGTGCGGCTGGATCACCTCCTTTCTAAGGATAAGGAATGCACATTGGTCTTGTTTAGTCTTGAGAGGTCTTGTGGGGCCTTAGCTCAGCTGGGAGAGCGCCTGCTTTGCACGCAGGAGGTCAGCGGTTCGATCCCGCTAGGCTCCATTGGTGAGAGATCACCAAGTAATGCACATTGAAAATTGAATATCTATATCAAATAGTAACAAGAAAAATAAACCGAAACGCTGTAGTATTAATAAGAGTTTATGACTGAAAGGTCAGAAAAAAATAAGGTTAAGTTAATAAGGGCGCACGGTGGATGCCTTGGCACTAGGAGCCGAAGAAGGACGTGACAAACGACGATATGCCTTGGGTAGCTGTAAGTAAGCGATGATCCAGGGATTTCCGAATGGGGGAACCCAACAGGTACTACCTGTTACCCATATCTGTTAAGGATATGAGGAGGAAGACGCAGTGAACTGAAACATCTAAGTAGCTGCAGGAAGAGAAAGCAAAAGCGATTGCCTTAGTAGCGGCGAGCGAAACGGCAGAAGGGCAAACCGAAGAGTTTACTCTTCGGGGTTGTAGGACTGCAATGTGGACTCAAAGATTATAGGAGAATGATTTGGGAAGATCAGCCAAAGAGAGTGAAAGCCTCGTATTCAAAATAGTCTTTGTACCTAGCAGTATCCTGAGTACGGCGGGACACGTGAAATCCCGTCGGAATCTGGGAGGACCATCTCCCAACCCTAAATACTCCCTAGTGACCGATAGTGAACCAGTACCGTGAGGGAAAGGTGAAAAGCACCCCGGGAGGGGAGTGAAATAGAACCTGAAACCGTGTGCCTACAACAAGTTCGAGCCCGTTAATGGGTGAGAGCGTGCCTTTGTAGAATGAACCGGCGAGTTACGATATGATGCGAGGTTAAGTTGAAGAGACGGAGCCGTAGGGAAACCGAGTCTGAATAGGGCGCTTTAGTATTATGTCGTAGACCCTGAAACCATGTGACCTACCCATGAGCAGGTTGAAGGTGCGGTAAGACGCACTGGAGGACCGAACCAGGGCACGTTGAAAAGTGCTTGGATGACTTGTGGGTAGCGGAGAAATTCCAAACGAACTTGGAGATAGCTGGTTCTCTCCGAAATAGCTTTAGGGCTAGCGTCGACATTAGAGATTCTTGGAGGTAGAGCACTGTTTGGGTGAGGGGTCCATCCCGGATTACCAATCTCAGATAAACTCCGAATGCCAAAGAATTATGGTCGGCAGTCAGACTGCGAGTGCTAAGATCCGTAGTCGAAAGGGAAACAGCCCAGACCACCAGCTAAGGTCCCAAAAATAATTGTTAAGTGGAAAAGGATGTGGGGTTGCACAGACAACTAGGATGTTAGCTTAGAAGCAGCTATTCATTCAAAGAGTGCGTAATAGCTCACTAGTCGAGTGACCCTGCGCCGAAAATGTACCGGGGCTAAAACAATTTACCGAAGCTGTGGATACCTTTATAGGTATGGTAGGAGAGCGTTCTATGTGTGGTGAAGGTGTACCGTGAGGAGCGCTGGAACGCATAGAAGTGAGAATGCCGGTATGAGTAGCGAAAGACAGGTGAGAATCCTGTCCACCGTAAGACTAAGGTTTCCAGGGGAAGGCTCGTCCGCCCTGGGTTAGTCGGGACCTAAGGAGAGACCGAAAGGTGTATCCGATGGACAACAGGTTGATATTCCTGTACTAGAGTATGTAGTGATGGAGGGACGCAGTAGGCTAACTAAGCAGACGATTGGAAGTGTCTGTCTAAGCAGTGAGGTGTGAATTGAGTTAAATGCTTAGTTCTATAACATTGAGCTGTGATGGGGAGCGAAGTTTAGTAGCGAAGTTAGTGACGTCACACTGCCAAGAAAAGCTTCTAGCGTTAAACATACTCTACCCGTACCGCAAACCGACACAGGTAGTCGAGGCGAGTAGCCTCAGGTGAGCGAGAGAACTCTCGTTAAGGAACTCGGCAAAATGACCCCGTAACTTCGGGAGAAGGGGTGCTGACTTTAAGTCAGCCGCAGTGAATAGGCCCAAGCAACTGTTTATCAAAAACACAGCTCTCTGCTAAATCGTAAGATGATGTATAGGGGGTGACGCCTGCCCGGTGCTGGAAGGTTAAGAGGAGTGCTTAGAGGTAACTCGAAGGTATGAATTGAAGCCCCAGTAAACGGCGGCCGTAACTATAACGGTCCTAAGGTAGCGAAATTCCTTGTCGGGTAAGTTCCGACCCGCACGAAAGGCGTAATGATTTGGGCACTGTCTCAACGAGAGACTCGGTGAAATTTTAGTACCTGTGAAGATGCAGGTTACCCGCGACAGGACGGAAAGACCCCATGGAGCTTTACTGCAGTTTGATATTGAGTGTCTGTACCACATGTACAGGATAGGTAGGAGTCTATGAGATCGGGACGCCAGTTTCGAAGGAGACGTTGTTGGGATACTACCCTTGTGTTATGGCCACTCTAACCCAGATAGGTGATCCCTATCGGAGACAGTGTCTGACGGGCAGTTTGACTGGGGCGGTCGCCTCCTAAAAAGGTAACGGAGGCGCCCAAAGGTTCCCTCAGAATGGTTGGAAATCATTCGCAGAGTGTAAAGGTATAAGGGAGCTTGACTGCGAGAGCAACAACTCGAGCAGGGACGAAAGTCGGGCTTAGTGATCCGGTGGTTCCGTATGGAAGGGCCATCGCTCAACGGATAAAAGCTACCCTGGGGATAACAGGCTTATCTCCCCAAGAGTTCACATCGACGGGGAGGTTTGGCACCTCGATGTCGGCTCGTCGCATCCTGGGGCTGTAGTCGGTCCCAAGGGTTGGGCTGTTCGCCCATTAAAAGCGGCACGCGAGCTGGGTTCAGAACGTCGTGAGACAGTTCGGTCCCTATCCGTCGCGGGCGTAGGAAATTTGAGAGGATCTGCTCCTAGTACGAGAGGACCAGAGTGGACTTACCGCTGGTGTACCAGTTGTCTTGCCAAAGGCATCGCTGGGTAGCTATGTAGGGGAAGGGATAAACGCTGAAAGCATCTAAGTGTGAAACCCACCTCAAGATGAGATTTCCCATGATTATATATCAGTAAGAGCCCTGAGAGATGATCAGGTAGATAGGTTAGAAGTGGAAGTGTGGCGACACATGTAGCGGACTAATACTAATAGCTCGAGGACTTATCCAAAGTAACTGAGAATACGAAGTGTGAAGGAATTTCTTGGAATTTGAAAGATATTCAATTTTGAGTAGGTATTACTCAAAGTTAAGTGACGATAGCCTAGGAGATACACCTGTACCCATTCCGAACACAGAAGTTAAGCCCTAGAACGCCGGAAGTAGTTGGGGGGTTGCCCCCTGTGAGATAAGGAAGTCGCTTAGCTAAAGGGAGTTTAGCTCAGCTGGGAGAGCATCTGCCTTACAAGCAGAGGGTCAGCGGTTCGATCCCGTTAACTCCCATTTTAGCGGGTGTAGTTTAGTGGTAAAACTACAGCCTTCCAAGCTGTTGTCGCGAGTTCGATTCTCGTCACCCGCTTTGAACATTTAGTTCATTTACCAAGTTATTTAACTTGGGCGCGTAGCTCAGGTGGTTAGAGCGCACGCCTGATAAGCGTGAGGTCGGTGGTTCGAGTCCACTCGTGCCCATTGAGAATATGGTCCGTTGGTCAAGGGGTTAAGACACCGCCTTTTCACGGCGGTAACACGGGTTCGAATCCCGTACGGACTATTTATTGGAGGATTACCCAAGTCCGGCTGAAGGGAACGGTCTTGAAAACCGTCAGGCGTGTAAAAGCGTGCGTGGGTTCGAATCCCACATCCTCCTTTATTATTAACGCGGGATGGAGCAGCTCGGTAGCTCGTCGGGCTCATAACCCGAAGGTCGTAGGTTCAAATCCTGCTCCCGCAATAAGGCTCGGTAGCTCAGTTGGTAGAGCAATGGATTGAAGCTCCATGTGTCGGCGGTTCGATTCCGTCTCGCGCCATTTAAATATTTTGGAAGGGTAGCGAAGAGGCTAAACGCGGCGGACTGTAAATCCGCTCCTTCGGGTTCGGGGGTTCGAATCCCTCCCCTTCCATAACCTTAACTACGGGCATAGTTTAAAGGTAGAACTAAGGTCTCCAAAACCTTCAGTGTGGGTTCAATTCCTACTGCCCGTGTTTTAAAATTATGGCGGGTGTGGTGAAGTGGTTAACACACCAGATTGTGGCTCTGGCATGCGTGGGTTCGATCCCCATCACTCGCCTATTTTATATTATTGGGGTATAGCCAAGCGGTAAGGCAAGGGACTTTGACTCCCTCATGCGTTGGTTCGAATCCAGCTACCCCAGTTACTATTTGCCGGCGTGGCGGAATTGGCAGACGCGCTGGACTCAAAATCCAGTGTCCGCAAGGACGTGCCGGTTCGACCCCGGCCGCCGGTATAGTAATAACGACAAGGTTTGTAGACCTTGTCGTTTTTTTGAACAATTTATTAAAATTTCACTAAAAAAGGTCTATGCCATTTACAAATTGTTTTGAAAGGTTTATAATGTAATTGACATAATAAATAGTAGATTATTTCTTAAGGGGGTTATCATTATGCCTAAGTATATTAAAGCTGATCAATTTTTCTATCCTCATGGTGTTCGTCGCGGTGGTTACTTAGAACTTATTGATGGAAAATTTGGTAAGCATGTGGATCAAGTACCTGAGGGTTCTGAAATTATCGACTATAGTGGTTATAGTATTGCACCTGGTCTTGTTGATACACATATTCATGGATTTGGTGGGGTTGATGTTATGGATAATAACATCGAAGGTACTCTTCATACAATGAGTGAAGGTCTCTTAAGTACTGGGGTTACTAGCTTTTTACCAACAACTTTAACTTCATCATACGAACAATTACTTGCTGTTACTGAAAATATTGGTGCACGTTACAAGGAAGCAACTGGTGCTAAGATTCGTGGTATTTATTTTGAAGGACCTTACTTTACTGAAAAATATAAGGGAGCTCAAAACCCTGCTTATATGAAAGATCCTAGAATGGACGAATTTCGTGCTTGGCAGAAGGCTGCTAATGGTCTTCTTAATAAGATTGCACTTGCTCCAGAACGTGAAGGTGTAGAAGACTTTGTTCGTACTATTACTGGAGAAGGTGTAACGGTTGCTCTTGGTCACTCTAATGCAACATTTGAGGAAGCTAAAAAAGCTGTTGATGCTGGTGCAAGTGTATGGGTTCATGCCTATAACGGTATGCGTGGCTTGACTCACCGTGAACTTGGAATGGTTGGTGCTATGTATGAATTGCCACACACTTATGCAGAATTGATCTGTGATGGTCACCATGTGGATCCTAAGGCCTGTGATATTCTTCTTAAACAAAAGGGTACTGAAAATATTGCTCTTATTACAGACTGTATGACAGCTGGTGGTTTACAAGATGGTGACTATATGTTGGGAGAATTCCCAGTTGTAGTTGCGGATGGGACTGCTCGTCTTAAATCTACAGGGAACTTAGCAGGTTCTATTCTCAAACTTAAAGATGGTTTGAAAAATGTTGTTGAATGGGGTATTGCAAATCCTCATGAAGCTGTCATGATGGCAAGTCTCAATCCTGCAAAATCTGTTCACATTGATGATGTATGTGGACAAATCCGTGAAGGTTACGATGCTGACTTTATTGTTCTAGATAAAGATTTGGAATTAGTAGCAACTTATCTAGATGGAGAAAAACGATATCAAGCATAGAAACATAAAGCAGTGACTAGTTTTAGTTGCTGCTTTTTTGATTATGTGATTATTAGTCCGTCTCGCTCCGTGAGGTGCGAGACAAATAAACCACCCGCTATGCGGGTGCGCGTCGAAGGTTATACCAAAAAAACTCCAAATGCGATGCAATAAAGGTGTTCAAGCCAATTGTAAAGCGAAAGGAGAAAACCATGGCACAAAGTCTCATAGTTTATCACACACAAAGTGGCACTGTAAGTATCACATTGTGTTCACCCCTAAGTATAGACGAAAAGTCATCTATAATCAATATCGAAGTAGCTTGGGAGAAATATTCCACCGATTATGTAGTTATAAAGGTGTTGAAATTATCGAAGGACACTTGATACCAGATCATGTACATATGTTAGTAAGTATTCCGCCAAGGATAAGTGTTTCGAGTTTCATGGGGTATTTAAAAGGTAAAAGTGCACTTATGATGTTTGACAAACACGCCAACCTCAAGTACAAGTTTGGGAATCGGCATTTCTGGGCGGAAGGTTATTATGTGAGTACAGTAGGACTCAATGAAGCCACAATTAAGAAATATATTCAAGATTAAAGAAATTATCCAGTGGATGATTTCTTCACGAGTATAAAAATTTGAGAACGAGTAAAGCATGATATAGCACTAGATAAATTGAGTGTAAAAGAATATGAGGATCCCTTTAGGGATAGTGGTAAGTAGTACCAAGGCCTCTTTAAGTGGCAAGTGACGAGTCAAGAGCAATAAGGCTTGAACAAGGTGAAAGCCAGCGTCTTTAGGCGCTGGCTGGTAATTTGGGCTTATAGCCCTGTGCAAACTACCCGTTAGACGGGTGGTTATGATTTTAAACAACATTGTTGTTTTTTCACATATCACTTGATTTTATCCTTGAAAAGGCTTGCGATTATAATATAAACAATACAAATAAAAAAACGGAGGAAAGCTTTATGAAAGACTATACTTATATTAAACCAGGACTTGCTGCTTTTGTTGATGTTGACAAACCAGTTATTCGCAAGCTAACAGACGCTATTGTGTGTATCGTAAAAACTACTATAGTCAATTGAAACAAGAACAGGACAAAAGAGCCTCGAAAAAAGTATTGCAATTTGGCAATACCTTTTTGAGATGCTTTTTTATATGAGCCCATGTTTTCTCAATAGGATTGTACTCAGGTGAGTAGGGAGGAAGTGGTAAAAGTTTATGCCCAAATTCTTCACATAAGAGCTCTAGCTTACCCATTCTATGGAATCTTGCATTATCCATAATAATAACTGATGGTGTGTTTAATGTTGGTAAGAGAAACTTCTGAAACCAAGCTTCAAAAAAGTCGCTCGTCATCGTCTCTTCGTAAGTCATTGGAGCGATTAACTCGCCATTTATTAGCCCAGCAACCAGTGAGATTCTCTGATATCTTCTTCCAGATATTTTACCTCTTATTAACTGACCTTTTAATGAGCGACCATATTCTCGATAAAAATAAGTATCAAATCCTGTTTCATCAATATAAACAGGTGCTAGGTGCTTTAAACTATTAAAATTTTTAAGAAATAAAGCTACTTTTTCTGGGTCTTGTTCATAGTAGGTGTGGTTCTTTTTTTCGAGTGAACCTCATAGCTTTAAGAGCATAGTGAATGGTAGTTGGATGACAGTCAAATCCAGAAGCTATTTCAGTCAAATAAGCATCTGGATTGTCAGCAAGATAGGTTTTAAGCCTATCTCTATCAACTTTTCTTGGTTTTGTTCCTTTTACTTGATGGTTTAGCTCTCCTGTTTTCTCTTTTAGTTTTAACCAGCCATAAATGGTATTACGTGAGATTTGGAAAACGTGTGATGCATCTGTTATACTACCTGCTCGCTCACAATAAGCGAGAACTTTTTTACGAAAATCTATTGAATATGCCATAAGAAGATTATACACGTTATGTACTGTTTTTGTTTCAATTAGCTATATTTGTGGAACAGACCTCCATATTATTAAAGGGGATGTGCCAGCTTGTATAGTCGCTTAGTTTATAAAATACATGTTATAATAAAACTATGGTATATAGTACAGATTTTAAACAACGAGCATTAGATTACATCAAAGAGGGACACAGCCATGTCGAGGCAGCCAAAGTTTTTGATGTTGGCGTCAGGACTCTCTTCACTTGGGAAAAGAAATTACGTGAACAAGGACACTTAGAGCAGAAAAAGCGAGTCGTCAAAAAGCGGAAAATCCCTTTAGAGGAATTGAAAGCCTTTGTATAGGCTCATCCAGACGCTTTTTTGGGGAAATTGCAGCACATTTTGATTGTGCTGTTCCTTCAGTATGGGCAGCTTTAAAGCAGATTAAGGTCACTTTAAAAAAAGACGACTAGCTTTAAAGAACAAGATCCAGAGAAAGTTGCTGAGTTTCTTGATATTTTGAATAGCCTAAAAGATTTACCAATCGTATATATTGACGAAACGGGAATCGACCGCTACCTCTATCGTCCTTATGCACGGGCTCCTAGAGGGGGAGAAAGTCTATGAAAAGATTAGCGGACGGCGTTTTGAGCGGACTTCAATTGTTGCAGGACAAGTAGACGGAGACTTTATAGCTCCCATGATTTACAAGGACAACATGACGATTGACTTCTTTGTGGAGTGGTTCAAAACGCAACTCCTGCCTGGGAAAAAGGCATATACTCAAAGTGAATTTGAAAAAATTTTAGAAAAGAAAGATGAAATCAATGAACTTTATGAGAAACTAAAGTTCATCAAAGAACATTCTAAATAGGATTTACAATTTAAAAATATATTTTTAGTAAATAAAAAAAGTGGGGATAATATAAATCCTCACTTTTTTATTTATAACTTGACTGTACTATCCTTCAAATAGATTACTTTCAAATAAATCATTTATCGGCAACCAATGAGTTCTATCATTAGTATCTTCTTTCCAGATCGTGTTGTTGAATAGTAAACCAGTGACTTCACCGTCGCTATCAATTGTTGGGCGTACAAAGGCAAATTTTGCTCCATTTGGATTCGTTAGGCTGTTCTCAGACCATTCTCGAATTGCCTTAAATTTAGCTTCTGAATAAGGATCAATATTCTGCTTATTGCCTCCCTTTGTCTCAATAACATAAGTTATACCATCAGTACCAAGAAAAATATAATCAGGGAAAAAACCTTCCTTCTTTTGTCCATATGCTACCGAGAAATACTTATCTCCCCTATCTTTGCTTCGATACCACCATTGAACCTTATCACTTTTCTCTAGCCATTCTTCAAAAGCTTTTTCAGGTTTTGAAGTCTGAACCCAGTTATTACTTCCATAACCTTTGTAAACATTTTTTGAGAAAACAACTCCTGATTCGTTTTTCAAGGCTTTATACATTTCATATTTGGGTAATTCAAATGGTTTGAGATCTAATTCTGAATGGCTAATACCATATTCTAAGGACAACTGCTTATTAAACAACCCACTTGCATCTGCATTCTTAGCAGTATCTCGAATTAACTTATAATTATTAATAACAAAAGCCATAAATTCAGAAGGTTTTAAACTTAAAAATCTCTTATTAGGTTCCTCGCTACGATTTGAAAAATAATTCTAATAAAAATATTATTTACTTCTTTCGGATTATCACGATACAAATATTTTTGAATCGCTTGTTCAGCATTCAATAAATCCAAACTATTATCTTTAACACTTACAGGCATTTCAACATCATATGTTCGAAGAGTCTCGGTTATAATATCTCGTTCTAGTTTATCAGACTTAACTAATTTCTGATGTATTGTTGTTCCAAAAATATAACCAAAACTCTCTAGTTTCTCACGGTTTTGATTCCCATTTTGTTCAACTAAACCATATTCTTTTTTAAAATGACTTCTTAGAGCCTGAATCACTTCACTATTTGTTAAACCTGCTCGTGAGTTGGGTTTAACTGAAGTCAGTTGAAAATCGGGAGCTTCTTCATTCAGTTCATATGTAGCTATATAAGAAGCTGCTCCATTTTGTAATACCTCCAATATATACTTCTGATCGTTCGAATATATAAATGCATTGTCTAACAAAGTATTATCATAATGTTTTTGCTCTGGCATTCTACGAATTCTACCAATTGTTTGTAGAGTAAAACTTGGTTCAGTATTAAGGCGTAATTTTACTAGTATTTTAGCACGAGGGGCATCCCAACCTGTAGAGACTGCCTGTTTCATTAACAAATAGTTAACAGGACTATCCAATTTTTCAATATCCGAAATATTAATTTTCTCATTTGCTAACCAAGTTGCAACTTCTCCATCTTGTTGACCAATTTCTGATAAATACTCCCTCACCTGTTTTATAAGAATGTTACGTTCTTCCTGATTTGATTTTTTCTCATCTGGAAATTGAATTAAAACTAAAGGATTGATCAATAACCCTAATTTTTCATATTCAATTTTAATTTGACGACGTTTATCATCTGCCAAATCTAGGAAATATTGAACCATATTGTCAACAACGTCTCCATCTACTCCATATGGATTGAGTTCGACGTTGCGAACAATTAAACCTTGAGAAATTACATCTTCGTCGTTAACTTGAACATTATCATAATCGGATGATTGTGACTTGGGAGTTGCTGATGCTCTTATGATTTTATATGAATCAAACTTATCAATAATCCACTGCGCTTTTTCAGTTTGATTTCTATGCTCCTCATCTACTATGACTACAAATTCTAGTCCTCTATGCTTAGCATTTTTAATAATATCATCAAGAGATTTAGTATCTCCTCCTCTGAGAGCTATTTGTTTATCATTTTTTACACGTTCCCAATTTAAAAAAGTTGCTGTATTAGCTTGAAAACCGCTTGTTAAAGCTTCATCAAGTGTCAAAGATTTCACGAGCTTACCATAGTCTTTAGATTTATTCCATGATTGTTCTTCTAATTCCCCATTTCCTGGAGTCAACCAAATGAAAACATAATCTCTAGAATTAGGATTATACTCTATGATTCTATCCATTAAGTTAATAAGCATTATCGTTTTTCCTGATCCTGTAGGAGCATAAAAAACAATTGTTTGCTTTTTGGAATAGAAAAATTTATCTTGTAAAGTTTGAACTGCTTGTTCTTGAAAAGGGAATAATTTCATTATAAGCCCGCCTCTCTCATTTCACTTGCAAAATAATATTCTGGTACATCTATCAGTTTAATATTTTTATATCTAAGCTTATCCTCTTTATCCATTAAAGCATGTGAATGCTGGCGAACATAAACTGTCTTAATACCTGATAGATCGAGGTCTCGTATTTCTGATAATGTGAATGCGACCGCTTTATCACTTTCTTCTAAATCAATCGCATGTTCTAACTCAATCAAAGTCTTAACATTATTGAGAAGTGAATATTCTAAATCCTCATCGTCTTTGTTTATAAATTTTGTTTTATAATATTTAAGATTATGTGGAAGGTTTTCCTGGATATTTACAATTCTCTTATATGTTACTTCTTCACAGATGTTATTTTCGTTATTGGTACAGAGAATATATTTCCGTTTCCCATTATCCTCCTTATTTAACTGTGCAACAGCATGACCAGTTGTTCCAGATCCTGCAAAGAAATCTAAAAATAATCGAGTCCTTTTTTTGAAGACATCTGTATAATATTTTTAATCATATCAACCGGTTTAGGATTATTAAAAACTTTTTCTTCCAAAAAAATTTTTAAAAAAATTTAGTATCTATAGAATTATCAAAAATACCAAAAACTATCTGGCACTGAATAATCTTCTCCAGTTATATAACTTTTCATTCCTGGTGCGGTTGATTGGTCGCCATACCATATCATATCTTCTTTTTGTAAACGTAACAACTCTTCATAACTTTTCCCCCAGCCTCTATCTGGAATCACACATGGTTCATTTGTTTCAGGATTAATAATTGTGTAATCTTTTGGTCCATTATCTCGTGATAAATCAGCATCTTTAAAGACACCTTTTTCATCAACTTTATTCCATCTAGATAAGTGAGAATATTTAGGTCTCTTATACATATCTTTAATATTAGATTCAATCTCTTCTAATGATAAACCAAGTTTTTTTCAATTGATTATACTTTTTTTATTAATATCTTTTTGAACCCTGTTTCTCCAACTTCCAACCATCAAATTCCGATTTTCTCAACTTCTCAATATTTTTTTCGCATATACAAAAAAAGTACTCGGTTGAAACACCTATTAACTTAGACTGATTTTTATTAGAGTTATTTTTATGAATACATTGAGCAATAAAAATTGTGATTTGCAAATATCTCATCACATAATAATTTTAACTGAGCCTGTTCATTATCATCAATCGAAATAAAAAAATAACACCAGTTTCACATAATAATTTTTTTGCAATCTCTAGTCTTTTACTCATGAATGAAAGCCATTTAGAATGTGAATATGTATCATTTTTTTATCTACAATCTTATCATTATATACGAAGTCCTTATTACCTGTGTTATATGGTGGATCAATATAAATCACATCAATCATACCAGAATGTGTCTTAGATAATAAAATGTAAGGAATGTAAATTATCTCCTTCTAAAAAGAAAAATTATAATCTGATGTTGATGGATTCCCTTCAATTTTTCCTACTATAATCTTCAATAAACACTGGAATTTTTAGTTTTCATTTCTTCTTCAACTAATTCAGCATGTTCTTCCCATACTAATCCATAACGTTTAGAATCAACCAGTTCAATAAGTTTTTTTCTAATTTAGGAATATCTTCTAGTTTTGAATCTCTCCTAGCTTGTTCCATTAAAGTTCTTATATAATCAAGAGCCTCTTTTTTCTCGCTCTGATGTGGGCGTTCATTAAATTTATCAAGCTTCATATTTACCACCAATCTCCAAATTTTGAGAGGAATAAGTTACTAATGCTTCTATTGTATCATATTTACTTAGTTTCTAGATTTGCTTGAACATCTAGCTCTGTAAAATCTTCTTCACCAAAAAAACAGCTCAACATCCTCCTTTTTGAAAAAGTCTAAACGATAGCATTTTTGATTTCTCTTTTGCTAGTACTTGAATTTCTTTTTTTAATTGTATCTATATCAGTTTTAGTTCTACCACAATCATTTTTTTATATTCTTCATTAGTGTTTCTCCTCTAATTTACTGTACTATATCTATTATATAACTTTTAAAAATATAAAACTATATTTGTTCCATTTTTGTTCCATTTTAATCTTGAACTACAAAAATAATTAATTAATTATTGGTATAACAGAAGCAAAAAAGCTTACGAGCTCTTTTATTCAACTCCTAATTTTTCTGCTTTAAAGACACCTCATGTCATTGTCATGGACAATGCTAGTTTTCATCCCAAGAACATCTTGGATGAACTGTGCATCCAAGATAAACACTTTTTCTTACCCCTACCGCCTTATTCACCAGATTTGAATCCTATTGAGCAAGCTTGGCCTATCTTGAAAAAGAAAGTGACGGATTTATTAAGGGAAGTCCCAAATATCTTTGAATGTTTAGGGTGCTTTTTTAAAACTAAATAACTATAAGAGTGGAACAATCCTAGGACATGAAGGAATTGGTATTGTAGAGGAAGTCGGAGCAGGAGTTTCAAACGTCAAAAAGGGTGATAAGGTTTTGATTTCTTGCGTTTGTGCATGTGGCAAGTGTTACTATTGTAAAAAAGTAATCTTTGCTCACTGTGAAGACGAAGCTGGATGGATTTTTGGACATTTGATCGACGGTATGCAAGCAGAATATCTTCGTGTGCCTCATGCTGATAATACTCTTTATCATACCCCAGCTGACTTGTCTGATGAAGCCTTAGTTATGTTATCTGATATCTTGCCAACTGGCTATGAAATTGGTGTCTTAAAAGGGAAAGTTGAGCCTGGTTGTAGTGTAGCTATCGTTGGTTCAGGGCCAGTTGGATTGGCAGCTCTTTTGACGGCACAATTCTATTCACCAGCTAATTGATTATGGTGGACCTAGACGATAACCGCTTGGATACTGCAGTTTCTTTCGGTGCTACTCATAAGATTAATTCTGCAGATCCTGAAAAGGCAATTCAAGAAATTTATGATTTGACAGATGGTCGAGGTGTAGATGTCGCTATTGAGGCGGTAGGTATTCCTGCAACGTTTGATCTCTGTCAAAAGATTATCGGTGTAGATGGAACAGTAGCCAACTGTGGTGTGCATGGTAAGCCAGTACAGTTTGATTTGGATACTCTTTGGATTCGGAACATTAACGTGACTACTGGATTGGTTTCTACCAATACAACTCCTCAGCTTTTGAAAGCCTTAGAAAGTCATAAAATTGAACCAGAAAAATTGGTAACTCATTATTTCAAACTTAGTGAAATTGAAAAGGCCTATGAAGTGTTTAGTAAGGCTGCTGATCATCATGCGATTAAAGTGATCATTGAAAACGATATTTCAGAAGGTTAATCTTGTTTTTAATTCCAGTTATTCGTTTTTGAATAGCTGGATTTTTTGAAAATGTTATATAATTCGTGAAAATGAGCAAAAATTCTTTCATTGTTCTCAAAAATTTCGCTATAATATACGGTACAAAGGAAGTTAAACTATGTATCGAGTTATAAAAATGTACGGAGATTTTGAACCGTGGTGGTTTATAGAAGGCTGGGAAGACGACGTCATTGCGAGCAAAAAATTTGATAACTATTATGACGCCTTGAAATATTATAAGTCTTGTTGGTTTGAGTTAGAAAAGGAAATTCCCCTTTACAAAAGTAGAGGAGACTTGATGACTATTTTTTGGGATCCAGAAGATAAACGCTGGTGTGAAGAATGCGATGAATTCCTTCAGCAATATCATTCCTTGGCTTTGTTGGAAGATGGTCAAGTCATTCCTGACGAAAAATTTAGACCTGGTTACGAAAAGCAGACTGGTTTAGAGATCCACCGTACTTGTCGCATCAAAAAAGAAGGAACAACTTTTTAATGAAGTTGTTTCTTCTTTTTTATATTTTCTTCGAATAATAAGAATGAGGAGGAAGATATGGTACAAACACTTGCACAAGAATTGATTAGTCTCGCAAAAAAGAATGGAGCGCAGGACATCTATTTTGTTCCTAAAGAAAAGACTTATGAGCTACATATGCGAGTTGGAGATGAGAGACATTTGATTAACACCTATGACTTTGAAAAGTTGGGGGCTGTCATTAGTCATTTTAAGTTTATTGCGGGGATGAACGTTGGAGAAAAACGCCGTAGTCAGCTAGGTTCCTGTGATTATCAGCATGGAGATAAAGTTTCTTCATTACGTTTATCGACAGTGGGAGATTATCGTGGTCATGAGAGTCTAGTAATCCGGCTTTTGCATGATCAAGAACAAGAGTTGCGCTTCTGGTTTCAGGACCTTATGGAACTGGAAAAGGGCTTTAGGCAACGCGGGCTCTATCTTTTTGCAGGACCCGTAGGAAGTGGTAAAACTACTTTGATGCATGAGTTAGCTAAGTCATTGTTTAAGGGACAACAGGTCATGTCCATTGAAGATCCAGTAGAAATTAAGCAGGAAGAGATGCTGCAATTACAGCTCAATGAAGCTATCGGACTTAGCTATGAGAACTTGATAAAACTTTCCCTACGACATCGTCCAGATCTTTTAATTATTGGAGAAATTCGAGATAGCGAAACAGCCCGTGCCGTTGTACGAGCTAGTCTGACAGGTGCCACGGTATTCTCGACAATCCATGCCAAGAGTGTTCGTGGGGTTTATGAGCGCCTCTTAGAACTTGGTGTCAGTGAAGATGAACTTGCAGTTGTTTTACAAGGTGTTTGTTATCAGAGACTAATCGCGGGAGGAGGAATTATTGATTTTGCAAATGGAAATTATCAAGAACACCAGGCAGAAAAGTGGAATGGACAAATTGACCAGCTTCTTAAAGAAGGACATATCACTGCCCTTCAAGCTGAAACGGAGAAAATTAGCTACTAGTAAGCAGAAGAAAATCATCACTCTCTTTAACAATTTATTTTCGAGTGGTTTTCATCTGGTAGAAATCATTTCCTTTCTAGATAGAAGTCTCTTGTTGGAAAAGGAATATGTATCGCAGATGCGACTAGGACTTGCGCAGGGAAAGTCTTTTTCGGAAATGATGGGTCATTTAGGTTTCTCAAGTGCGATTGTCACGCAACTTTCATTGGCTGAAGTTCATGGGAATCTCCATTTAAGTTTGGGTAAAATCGAAGAATATTTAGACAATCTAGCTAAGGTGAAGAAGAAGTTAATCGAAGTTGCGACCTATCCAGTCATTTTGTTAGCTTTCTTACTGCTTATTATGTTGGGTTTGCGAAATTATCTCCTGCCCCAACTGGATAGTAGCAACATAGCTACCTTAGTGATTAGCAATCTACCACAGATTTTTCTTGGGCTTGTTCTAGCGTTAGGTCTAGTATCTTTAACAGGGCTGATTTTCTACAGGAAGTCTGCGAAGATTCAAGTTTTCTCTTTTTTGGCTAGAATCCCCTTTCTCGGTGTGTTTATCCAGTATTATCTAACTGCCTATTATGCTCGAGAATGGGGTAATATGATTGGTCAAGGTTTGGAGCTATCACAGATTTTCCAGATGATGCAGGAGCAAGGAAATCCTCTTTTTAGGGAAATAGGACAAGATTTAGATCAAGCCTTGCAAAATGGGCATGAATTTCGAAAGTTGTGCAAAATTATCCTTTCTTTAGAAGAGAGTTGGGTTTAATCATTGAATACGGAGAGGTCAAATCCAAACTGGGAAGCGAATTGGAAATCTATGCGGAAAAAACTTGGGAGGCATTTTTTACCAGAGTCAATCGTACTATGAACTTAGTTCAACCGCTAGTATTTATTTTTGTAGCCCTGCTAATCGTTTTATTGTACGCAGCCATGTTGCTGCCAATGTATCAAAATATGGAGGTAAATTTTTAGATGAAAAAGATGATGATGAAATTAAAAGAAGCCAAGGCAAAAGCTTTTACACTGGTCGAAATGTTGGTCGTGTTGCTTATCATTAGTGTCCTGCTCTTACTGTTTGTGCCAAATCTTACTAAGCAAAAGGATGCAGTGAATGACAAGGGGAAAGCAGCTGTCGTCAAGGTAGTAGAGAGCCAGGCAGAACTCTATAGCCTGGATAAAAATGAGGATGCAAGCCTAAGCAAGCTACAAGCAGATGGACGTATCACTGCAGAGCAAGCAAAAGCCTATAAGGAATATCATGCAAAACAAAAGACAAGTCAAACAGTTGCGGATTAGGGCTTTTACCATGTTGGAAAGTTTATTAGTCTTAGGAATAGTCAGTCTGTTAGCCTTGGGTTTGTCAAGTTCAGTTCAATCAACTTTTGCAGCTGTGGAAGAGCAAATTTTCTTCATGGAGTTTGAGGAACTTTATCGAGAAACCCAGAAACGAAGTCTGGCTAGTCAGCAGAAGATCAACTTGATTATGGAAGAGAGAAGCATTGGAAATGGCTATCAGAAATTAGCCATCCCTAAAGGGATTCAATTGCAGTCTAATCAGTCAATTACTTTTGACAAGGCTGGTGGGAATTCGTCTCTTACAAGTGTGAGATTTCAAACAAGGAAAGAAGTAGTTCGCTACCAACTATATCTAGGAAATGGAAAGATTAAACGTATTCAAGAAGCAAAAAATTAAGGCGGTTATTTTACTGGAGGCAGTGATTTCACTAGCTATTTTTACCAGTATTGCAACCCTCTTGCTAGGGCAGATTCAAGAAAGTAGACGACAGGAAGCAAGACTCTTAGAACAGGAAGAAGTTTTGCGAGTGGCTCGTATGGCTTTGCAGACTGGACAAAAGCAGTTGACTGTCAATGGGCTTACGGTTCATGTTGTCTCGAATGAGCGAGGTTTGGAGGTGTATCATGGGACGGAGAAATTACTGGCGATTCAAGATAAGTAGAGTCAGAGCGTTTACTCTTTTAGAATCCCTGGTTGCTCTTATTGTGATTAGTGGGAGTTTGCTTCTTTTTCAATCTATGATCCAACTCTTGGTTTCAAGAAGTTCGCTACCAGCAGAAAAGTGAGCAAAGAGAATGGCTCTTATTTGTGGATCAGCTGGAAGCAGAGTTGAATCGAGCCCAGTTTGAAAAAGTGGAGAATGATAGACTTTATCTCAAACAGGATGGGAACCCCATTTCCATGGGAAAATCAAAGTCAGATGATTTTCGGAAAACAGATGCTAGTGGACGTGGCTATCAACCCATGGTCTACGGTCTGAAATCAGCACATATTTACCAAAAAGGGCAAAATGTTCATTTCAATTTTCAATTTGAAAAGGGACTAGAGAGGGAGTTTATCTATTGTGTGGAAAAAGAAAAAAGTTAGAGCTGGAGTTCTCCTTTACGCTGTCACTATTGCTGGAATTTTTAGTCTCTTGTTACAGTTTTATCTGAATCGGCAAGTAGCTCATCATCAGGATTATGCACTGAACAAAGAAAAACTTCTTGCATTTGCAATTGCTAAGAGGACCTATGAAAAAGCTAGTTCTGAGAGTGGTCAGCAGTCATTTAATGCAGGAAAGGCAACTTATCGTAATGACCAAAAGGGATTTACAGCGATTGTTGACACTGGGAAAAATCAATTTGAATTTCGTTTTCCACCTTTGAAAAAGACTGACGACAAGTCGAAGAAAACAGAAAAAAAGTCAAAAGAAGAAAGCGAGAAGAAAAAAGAAGAACCGGTAAAAAATGAGGCCACCGAAACATCTAAAGTTGCTCCTTCTAAGAATGATAAGACATAGATTATCAGATTTGTGAAATCTAGTTTAAGTGGTGATGTTGGACTCAGTGGGTTAGGACGAGGTTTTTGCTTTAAATCATGCTATAATAGATACATATGGAGGACGGAAAATGGCAAGTGTAAAATTGTATCTAGTGCGTCATGGGAAACAATGTTTAATACGATTGGGCGTGCTCAAGGTTGGAGTGATACTCCCCTAACAGCTGAGGGAGAGCGAGGTATTCATGAATTGGGAATTGGCTTGCGTGAGTCTGGCTTAAGATTTGAGCGGGCTTATTCAAGTGACTCTGGACGGACTATTCAGACAATGGGAATTATCCTTGAGGAACTAGGTCTGACAGGTCAAATTCCTTATCGTATGGATAAGCGAATCCGTGAATGGTGCTTTGGTAGTTTTGATGGTGCATATGATGGAGACCTTTTTATGGGCATAATCCCACGTATCTTTAATGTCGACCATGTGCATCGATTGTCCTATGCTGAGCTGGCTGAAGGCTTGGTAGAAGTGGATACAGCAGGCTGGGCTGAAGGCTGGGAAAAACTAAGTGGTCGCATCTGGGAAGGTTTTGAAGCCATTGCTAAGGAAATGGAAGCTAATGGGGGAGGAAATGCTCTCGTTGTCAGTCATGGAATGACAATTGGAACTATTGTTTACCTCATTAACGGCATGCATCCGCATGGTCTTGATAATGGAAGTGTAACGATTCTTGAGTACGAAAATGGTCAGTTCTCAGTCAAGATTGTTGGGGACTGTAGCTACCGTGAAATTGGACGAGTTAAGCTAGACGAGCAAGCTAGTTCAGAGCAATAAAATTCAGCACTAAATTTAGAAGAATTTTTAAAGGATTAATAGAATGCTAATGTCGTGATGCACAAGCTTGCTAGAGCTGAGTGTTTTGACAATAGCATTCTTTTTTGTTAGAATAGCATCAACATGAAAGCATAAGAAGGGACTGACAGAGCTGTCGTTCCCTTTTGTCTATCTTATAAGGGGGAAATATGCTGTTTCAGAAAATAAAGCCTATAAATGGCAGGCGCTAGCGTCCTTGGTCATGACAGGTCTAATGGTGACAAGTTCACTGTTGCAACCACGTTATTTGCAGGAAGTTTTAGAGGCTCTGCTAACAGGTGATAATGAAGCCATCTACAGTATCGGTTTCTGGTTGATCTTAGTCGCCTTAGTTGGCTTGATTGCTGGTGGAGTCAATGTTGTCTTAGCAGCTTATATAGCACAAGGAGTTTCGTCTGACTTACGCGAAGATGCCTTTCGTAAGATTCAAACTTTTTCATACGCTAATATTGAGGAATTTAATGCAGGGAACCTTGTTGTTCGTATGACCAATGATATCAACCAGATTCAAAACGTCGTTATGATGACCTTCCAAATCCTCTTTCGACTACCGATTTTATTTATTGGTTCCTTTATATTAGCCGTTGTCACTCTGCCTTCGCTGTGGTGGGTGCTGGTTCTTATGGTCGTTTTGATCGTTGGCATGACAGGTCTTATGATGGGGATGATGGGACCGCGCTTTGCAAAATTCCAGACCTTATTGGAGCGTATCAATGCCATTGCCAAAGAAAATTTACGTGGTGTGCGCGTGGTTAAGTCTTTTGTTCGAGAAAAAGACCAGTTTGCTAAGTTTACGCAGGTATCCGATGAATTACTGGGTGAAAACCTTTATATCGGCTACGCCTTTTCTATCGTTCAACCTGTAATGATGATGATTTCATACGGGGCTGTCTTTCTTTCAATCTGGCTTGTAGCAGGTATGGCAGAGTCAGATCCGTCAGTAGTTGGTTCCATTGCTTCCTTTGTAAACTACCTGAGTCAGATTATCTTTACCATCGTCATGGTTGGATTTTTGGGGAATTCAGTCACTCGTGCCATGATTTCCCTCCGTCGTATTCGTGAAATCCTGGATACAGAACCGGCTATGACCTTCAAGGATGTGGAAGATGAAGAATTGGAAGGAAGTCTCAGTTTTGAAAATGTGACCTTCACCTATCCAAATGATGAAGAACCTATCCTAAAGATGTATCCTTCGATATCGCAGCTGGTGAGATGGTTGGGGTTGTCGGAGCAACTGGTGCAGGGAAATCAACCTTGGCTCAGTTGATTCCACGACTGTTTGATCCTCAGCAAGGTTCGATCAAAATTGGCGGAAAGGACATTCGTACAGTTAGTGAAGGGACGCTTCGTAAGACAGTTTCTATCGTCCTACAAAGAGCCATTCTCTTTAGTGGAACCATCGCAGATAATCTCAGACAAGGTAAGGGAGATGCGACAGTTTCAGAAATGGAACGCGCAGCTCGTATCGCCCAGGCGAGTGAATTTATTAGTCGTATGGACTTGGCCTTTGAAAGTCCGGTTGAGGAACGTGGGACTAACTTTTCTGGTGGACAAAAACAAAGAATGTCTATTGCGCGTGGGATTGTCAGCAATCCTCGTATCTTGATTTTCGATGATTCAACCTCTGCCCTTGATGCCAAATCGGAACGTTTGGTTCAAGAAGCCCTCAACAAGGATTTGAAGGGGACGACTACGATTATCATCGCACAAAAGATTAGCTCTGTTGTGCATGCTGATAAAATTTTAGTGCTTGACCAAGGTCGCTTGATTGGTCAAGGCAAACACGCTGACTTGGTTGCAACAAACCCAGTTTATCGTGAAATTTACGAAACGCAAAAAGGAAAGGAGGAGTAGGATGAAGACATTTGAATTTTTTTGGAACTATTTTAAAGTTTACAAGATATCCTTTATCGTTGTCATTGCTATGATTATCATTGCAACGGTAGCACAAGCCCTCTTTCCAGTATTTGCAGGTCAAACAGTAACAGAACTGGCTAATTTGGTTATAGCTTATCAAAATGGAAATCCTGATATGGTTTGGCAAAGTCTCCTAGGACTCCTGGTCAATCTTGCATATATTTTAATCGTTTTAGTAGTTTCTAGTCTCATCTATATGGTTTTGATGAGCCGCATTATTGCCGAATCGACAAATGAGATGCGTAAGGGACTTTTTGGCAAGCTTTCTCGCTTGACTGTTTCCTTCTTTGACCGCCATCAAGATGGAGATATCCTGTCACGTTTCACCAGTGATTTGGATAACATCCTACAGGCTTTCAACGAAAGTCTGGTGTCTGTGATGACCAATATTGCCCTTTATATTGGTTTGTTGATTGTCATGTTCGCAAAAAATGTGACCTTGGCTTTGATTACGATTGCTAGCACTCCAATAGCTGTCATCATGTTGATTGTCATTTTGAAATTAGCAAGAAAATATACCAATCTCCAACAGAAAGAAGTTGGGAAGCTCAATGCTTATATGGATGAGAGTATTTCGGGTCAGAAAGCCGTTATTGTTCAAGGTATTCAAGATGATGTGATTGCAGGTTTTGTTGAGCAAAACGAGCGTGTCCGTAAAGCAACTTTTAAGGGCAGAATGTTTTCAGGAATTCTCTTTCCTGTCATGAACGGAATGAGCTTGGTCAACACAGCTATTGTTATTTTTGTCGGTTCAGCTATTTTACTAAATGATAAGAACATCGAGACAGCAACTGCTCTGGGCTTGATTGTCATGTTTACTCAGTTCTCGCAACAGTATTACCAGCCCATTATCCAATTAGCAGCGAGCTGGGGAAGCTTGCAACTGGCCTTTACAGGTGCGGACCGTATCCAAGAAATGTTTGATGCAGAAGAAGAAATTCGACCTCAAGATGCTCCAGTATTTAACGAATTAAAAGAAGGTGTGGAGATTCGTAACGTGGACTTCTCCTACCTTCCAGGACAACCAATTTTGAAAGATGTTAGCATTTCAGCTCCAAAAGGAAAAATGATTGCGGTAGTTGGTCCGACAGGTTCAGGGAAAACAACTATCATGAACCTCATAAATCGTTTTTATGATGTGGATGCAGGAAGTATCAGCTTTGATGGCAGAGATATTCGCGAGTTTGATTTAGACAGTTTGCGAAGTAAGGTGGGAATTGTCTTGCAGGATTCTGTTTTGTTCAGCGGAACTATTCGGGACAATATTCGATTCGGTGTACCAGATGCTAGTCAGGAGATGGTAGAAGCAGCTGCTAAGGCTACGCATATCCATGAATATATCGAAAGTCTACCAGATAAGTACGATACTCTGATTAATGATGACCAGAGCGTCTTCTCAACCGGTCAGAAGCAGTTGATTTCCATCGCTCGAACCTTAATGACGGATCCCCAGGTCTTAATCTTGGATGAGGCAACATCAAACGTGGATACTGTAACAGAGAGCAAGATTCAAAATGCTATGGAGGCAATTGTGGCAGGAAGAACGAGCTTTGTGATTGCCCATCGCTTGAAAACTATTCTCAATGCCGATCAGATTATTGTCCTTAAGGATGGTGAGGTTATCGAACAAGGAAATCATCACGAATTACTCAAGCTTGGAGGCTTTTACTCCGAACTGTACCATAATCAATTTGTCTTTGAATAAGCAAAAAAGTTGTCCTAATTTTGGGCAACTTTTTCTGATAAAAAAATTTTATCACGGACTTAAAAAATACATATTAGACAGGAGTGGGTAAGGGTGATAAGATAAGATTATCAATGGAGAACGAAAGGAAGTCAGTAATGGTAAGAACAGTTGTTGGAGTAGCGGCAAACCTATGTCCTGTAGACGCAGAAGGAAAAAACATCCACTCATCTGTATCCTGTAAATTTGCTGAAAGTATTCGTCAGGTTGGCGGACTTCCTTTGGTCATTCCGGTTGGTGATGAGACACTTGTCCATGACTATGTAGAAATGATTGATAAGCTCATCTTGACTGGAGGACAAAATGTTCATCCTCAGTTTTATGGTGAGGAAAAAACAATTGATAGCGATGACTATAATCTAGCTCGCGACGAGTTTGAGCTAGCTCTTCTACAAGAAGCCTTGCGTCAGAACAAGCCAATCTTGGCCATTTGCCGTGGTGTCCAGCTAGTTAACGTTGCCTTTGGTGGGACACTCAATCAGGAGATTGAAGGTCATTGGCAAGGCCTGCCTTTGGGACTTCACATTCTATTGAGACAGTGGAAGGAAGTGTTGTGTCCAAGTTGTTTGGTAAAGAAAGTCAAGTAAACTCAGTTCATCGTCAAAGTATTAAAGACTTGGCACCTAATTTCCGCGTAACTGCAGTAGATCCACGTGACCAAACGATTGAAGCAATCGAATCTATCGATGAACACCGTATTATTGGTTTGCAGTGGCATCCAGAATTTTTGGTCAATAAAGAGGATGGCAACTTAGAATTATTTGAGTATTTATTGAATGAATTGTAACGACTGGAAACCTAGTCGTTTTTTTGTCTTATTTCGTTCAAATTTTAATATTGTAACATTTTTTTACGCAAATGTTTAAATTATGATAAAATTTGGAAAAAAATTCAGTATAAAAAAACTTGAAAAAAATCTAAGGTAAGGGTTATGATAGAAGAGAAGAAATTTTGGAGGAATATTATGTCACATATTAAATTTGATTATTCAAAAGTATTAGATAAATTTGTTGCACCACATGAACTAGATTATATGCAGCCTCAAGTGACTGCAGCAGATTCTGCTCTGCGAAATGGTACAGGTCCTGGGGCAGAAATGACTGGCTGGTTGAACTTACCTGAAGAATATGACAAAGATGAATTTGCTCGTATTCAAAAGGCTGCTGCTAAAAATCCAATCTGATAGTGAGGTATTGATCGTAATCGGTATTGGTGGTTCCTATTTAGGAGCTCGTGCAGCTATTGATTTCTTGAATAATTCATTTGTAAACTTGCAAAGAAAGGAAGAACGCAAGGCACCTCAGATCCTCTATGCTGGAAACTCTATCTCTTCAAGCTATTTGGCTGATTTGGTAGACTATGTATCAGACAAAGATTTCTCAGTAAACGTGATTTCTAAATCAGGTACAACAACTGAACCGGCTATTGCTTTCCGTGTCTTCAAAGAACTCTTGGTTAAGAAGTACGGTCAAGAAGAAGCTAACCAACGTATCTACGCAACTACAGACCGCGCTAAAGGTGCAGTTAAGGTTGAAGCAGATGCTAATGGCTGGGATACTTTTGTAGTGCCTGATAGTGTAGGTGGTCGTTTTACAGTATTGACAGCAGTGGGGCTCTTGCCAATCGCAGCTGCAGGAGCTGATATCAGCAAGTTAATGGAAGGAGCAAATGCTGCTCGCAAGGCTTATGCTTCTGATAAGTTGGCTGAAAATGAAGCATATCAATATGCAGTTGTACGCAATATCTTGTACCGTAAAGGTTATCTGACAGAAGTTCTAGCTAACTATGAACCATCTCTGCAATACTTCTCTGAGTGGTGGAAGCAACTGGCTGGTGAGTCAGAAGGGAAAGACCAAAAAGGGATTTATCCAACTTCAGCTAACTTCTCAACAGACTTGCACTCTCTGGGACAATTTATCCAGGAAGGTACCCGTATCCTCTTTGAAACAGTTATCCGTGTAGATAAACCTCGCAAAAATGTGCTGATTCCTGAATTGGCAGAAGACTTGGACGGTCTTGGCTACTTGCAAGGAAAAGATGTTGACTTTGTCAATAAAAAAGCTACAGATGGAGTGCTGTTAGCACACACTGATGGTGGAGTTCCAAATATGTTTGTGACACTGCCTGAGCAAGATGAGTTCACTTTGGGCTACACTATTTACTTCTTTGAGTTGGCTATTGCTCTTTCTGGCTACCTGAATGGTATCAATCCATTTGACCAGCCTGGAGTTGAAGCTTATAAGA